>Ga0210057_1000025_pt1 | contig 395923 bp, 349 predicted proteins | sample CryGeyCG2114_010_2_FD_183968 | JGI IMG/M metagenome (GOLD analysis project Ga0210057, IMG submission 183968) | Groundwater microbial communities from aquifer - Crystal Geyser CG10_big_fil_rev_8/21/14_0.10 (SPAdes) (version 2) | ecosystem: Environmental > Aquatic > Deep subsurface > Groundwater...
AATGTGCTTATCCAAACTGCACAAAATCCTATGAGCAGCTACATCATCAAGATTATTTCGCGCATACACATAACCATCAAAATCTCGTCCCTCTCTGCAAAATCCACCATGAATTTATGCATAATGGGGTGGTGGTTGAAAATGGGCCGAAAAAGTGGCAGATAAAACTGGGAGTTCCGAAAAATGGCTTTGATGTGAAGTATAGAAGGGCGCGGCAAAAGTAGTCTCTGAGTCATTAAAAAATCCCGCATAAAAATTTATCAATTTACCTGTAATTTTTTGGGGAAGTGAAGCAAAAGATCAATTTTATGAGATGTGCATAAATTTCATTTCTATCGTTGCAAAAAATAGATTTTTGTAGTATGATCTGCACTTGTTATGAACCCAGAAAAATTGAATGATAATAGGGACGAAATAGAGGCTTTAGTACGCATGGCAAAAGATGGGGATCATCAAGCCTTTGCGAAGTTGTATGATTATTTGGTAGATCCAATTTATCGTTATGTGTTTTATAGAGTAAATGATGTAGATGCCGAAGATATTGTTGAGCAAGTTTTTTTGAAAGTTTGGCAGTATTTAGGTAAATATAAACAAAAACAAGGTAAGTATTTTAAGGCTTGGGTTTTTAGAATCGCCCATAATTTAATAGTTGATTATTATAGAGCAACAAAAGATAAGCAGTATGAAGAATTAAATGAGTCATTACCTGATCATACAAATAATAATGATCCTGTATATTCTGCTGAATCTGCGTTGAATAGTGTGAATTTGAAGAAGGCTTTGAAAAAATTGAAAAAACCTTTTCAAGATGTATTGGTTTATAAGTTTATCAACGAGTTATCAAATGCTGAAATTGCTCAAATTATAGGTAAAAGTGAGGGCAGCATTAGGATAATTCAATTTAGGGCTTTGAGTGCTTTGAAAGCTGAATTGAAACACATGGGGATTAAGAATGAATTTCTGTAACATATAACATATTTTTGCGTTTTATAAAGTGACTATGAATAATCAAAATAATCAACAATTAGATCAATTAGCCTCATTGTTAAAGAGTGTTGAAAAACCACTGTTAGCAGAGGAAAATAAAATGCATTTAAAAATGAGAGTTTTGAATGGTATTGATTTGCCTGTTGTTGATTATGTAAAAAATACTCAAAAATCTTTTGAATTACCTTTATATAAAAGGATTTTGATGAAAGAAAGGCTTATGTCTAAGATTGCTGATACTGTGCAAATACAATTTAATTGGGCAGCTTTTTTTGAGTTTAACAAGAAAGTTTTGAGTGCTTTTCTGATGTTTTTAATGGTTTTTGGACTGTTTTCGTTTGTTAATATAAATACAAATGTTGTGAGAGCGGCTAGTTTTACCACTTTGGATGATTATGATGGTGATGTTGCTGTTTATAGAGGTGGAGATTTTGTAAATGTTGAGAAAGGAATGAGAATTTATGAAGATGATTCTTTAATGACAGGTGAGCGTTCTTATGCGACTGTTAAATTTTTTGATGATAGTGTTAGTAGATTAGATTCTTTAACTGAGGTTGTGGTTAAAAAGCTTTCTAAGCCTACTCAAAGTGTTGTTAGTAGTCATGTTGAAGTTACTGTTAAAGGTGGAAATGTGTGGTCTAATGTTGTTAATTTGTTGGATGAAGATGATTCGTCTTTTTCTGTAGAGGCGGGAGATCTTTATTTAACAACGAAAAAAGCTGCCTTTAATGTTGAAGTGGATGAAAGTGGTGTTGAAGTTGGTGTTTTTAACAATGATGTGGAGTTGAGAGATGGTGCAGCTAATGTATCTAGATTACTTAGTGGAAAAAAAGTGGTTTCTAAAGTTGGTGAAGAAGTTGAAATTCAAGAAATTGATGACAGTGAAAAAAGTGATAAATGGATTGCAAACAATTTAGATGATGATCAAAAATATTTGATTGCTGTTGAAGAAAGGTTGGTTTCTGCTCGTATGGTTAGTTTGGGTGTAACAGATATTGAGGATGTTTCTTTTGATTCATCTTTGAGAGAGGAGGCGAAAATGTGGCTTACATTCGATGATGTAAAAAGAAATAAAATGGAGCTTGATGTTGCAGAGAAAAAATTTGTAGCAGCTCAATTGAAATTGTCTGATCCGAGAATTACCGAATCAGAACGTGTGAAGGTTGGTGAAGTGATTAATAATTTTGAGAATAAGGTTCAAGATTTTGTGAGATTGGTTAATGAGGTTTCTATTACAGATAATGATTATGCTAAAGAATTAGAGGAATATGTTCAGGACAAGGTTTTAGCACAGAAGAAGGATTTAAATTTGGTAAAGGAATCTGATCCTAAATTTGAAGCTAAAAATGTTGTTGAAAGGTTGGCTAAAAAAGTAAAACCTAAGGAGGAAATTAAAAAAGATGATAAAATTTTGGATGAGGAAAAACCTGTTGAAGAAGAAAAACCTACAGTAATTGCTGATAAAAAAGATGAGACTGTTGTAGATGAAATTATAACTCCGGCGATTGCTGTTCCAGTAAGGACTGTGTTGCCAGTTATTAACTTAGAGGAAAGAGAAACACAACAAGCTGCCAAAGAATTTGGTGTGCGATTAGAGGACGATAAACCTCTTGATCCTTTACTTGGCAACTAAGTTAAATTTATTAGTCCAAGTATTGTTCCTGCAATTGCCATTATTGCACCAACTATCCAGAAACGCATTACGACTGTGAATTCCGAATATCCACATTGTTCAAAGTGATGGTGGATTGGAGCTATTTTAAATACTTTTCGCTTAAAGAATTTTTTTGAAAAAAGTTGTATGATTACAGATAGAGTTTCTATTACAAATATGAAACCAATTATTGGGAGAATGAGTGTTTGTTGAGTTAGCATGGCTATTACTCCGAGCGTTGCTCCAAGTGCAAGTGATCCTGTATCGCCCATGTAAAATCTTGCTGGAGGAACGTTGAACCACAAGAATGCAAATAGGGCTCCACAAATTACGCCACATAGTGCTGCAAGTATTAGTAGACCTTTGATGTAGGCAATAACTCCAAATGCTCCAAAAGACATTATTAGAAGCCCACTGGCTAATCCATCTAATCCGTCTGTGAAATTTACTGCATTGGCTGTTCCAATAATTACAAAGATAAAAATTGGTATGTACCAAATGCCAACTTCAAAATTATCTGCTCCGGGTATTGGTAGATTGATTGAATTAAATCCAAGTTTAAAGTGGAACCAATATGCTCCAATTCCACTAAATATTGTTAGCCATAGAAGTTTTAATTTTGCGCTTAATCCTTTTGTATTTCCAATACCTTTGACATTTAAATAATCATCTACAGCTCCCAAAATTCCACAAGTGATTAGAGTGAAAAGGGGAATCCAGGTTTCTTTTCTGTTTAAAAGTGATCTGTCGAATACGCCTGTTGCGGAAAGTATTCGTGATATTGCTGCAACTAAAATTACGGTTCCCCATATTAGTAATCCTCCCATAGTAGGAGTTCCACTTTTTTTTGCGTGTAATGCTGAAAATAGTGTGGATTTTTCTCCACTCATAGTATTTTCTCTAATTTGCTTTCCAATTTTGAATTTTATTAATTGCTTAGTAAACCAAGGGGTTATAGATAGTGCTATAATGAAGGCTATGGTGCTTGAGCCTGTTATTAAAGTAAGGTTTGAAATTGTTTGGTGTAAAATATTCATTTGGATTTATTAATTTTTACCAATTGTATGCTCTAAAGACCCAATCGGTGAGTATTTTGGTTTCTTTGAAGCGAGCGGGGCTGTTTAGTACTATTGTGAGTATTTCTTTATTATCATCATTGGCAGCAATTGATACTAAGCAAAGACCAGCGGCTTGGGTATGCCCCGTTTTTAGGCCCTTGATGTTTAAATAGCTATCTTCTAATAGTTCGTTGGTTGTTTCTAGTTGGTGTGTGAAAGCGCCATCTACTGATGTAACTTTCATTTCTTTTACTTCTGCTGCCTTTTTAATGAAATCGTAGTTATAAATGTGTTGTGCTAATTTTGCTAGATCGAATGATGTTGAGTAGTTTTGTGAACTGTCTAATCCTATAGGGTTGGAAAAATGGGAATTTATTAGTCCCAAAGATTTAGCTTTTTCATTCATTTTTTTTACAAATTCTTGTGTTGATCCCGCATTGTGCTCTGCAAGTGTGACTGCTGCATCGTTTGCGGAATTGATAATTGCTCCGAATAGTAAATTTTCAACTGTTATTTGTTCACCTGGTTTGAGGTACATAGTTGACCCTTCAGTAGTTGCTGCATTGTGAGTTACTGTAGCAATTTCAGTTGGTTCGTTTTCTTCCATAATTATAAGAGATGTCATTAACTTGGTGATTGAAGCTATTTCTCTTTTTCTGTGTGCATTTTTTTCATATAAAATTGTTCCAGTTTCCATATCGATTGCGATAGAACTTTCAGCATTTATGATTGGTGAAACAAATTGAGTTTTTTTGATTGGTATTTTTTTCGTAGTAATTAGATTTGAAAAATCGAAACTGGCAGTTTTAACCGCTTGTGGCTCAATGTTTGATGGACTTGCTGTGATATTGAAATCAAAGCTTGAGTTAAGAGATTTTGCTATATATAAACTAATCAAACTTGTAAGCATCTATTTCTTCTTTTGTTAATTTGCGGTATCCACCTTTCTTTAAAGTACCAAGTTGGGTTTCGCCAATTGATATTCTTTTCAAGTATTTCACATAATGTTTTAGCACTGCAAACATTTTTCTTATTTGTCTGTTGCGTCCTTCGTGAATTTTTATTGTAAGGGTAGTTTTAGTTTCATCTGCTGTTATGATGTTTACTTTTGATGGGGAAGTGTATTTGCCTTCTACTTTTACTCCTCTTTCAAGTTTTGCTTTTTCTGCTGTAGTAACTAAGCCTTTTACAATTACAAAGTATTCTTTTTCACATTCAAATTTTGGATGTGTAATTTTGTTAATAAAATCACCGTCGTTACTAATTAGTATTAGGCCTTCTGTTTCGAAATCTAGTCTTCCTACAGGTTTTAGGTTGGCAATTTTTGGAACTAAATCCATTACTGTTGGCCTTCCTTTTTCGTCCTTTCTAGTGGTTACGTATCCTGCTGGTTTGTTAAGTGCGAGGTATATTAAATCATTGGACTTATGAATTTTATGGCCGTTTACCATTACTTCATCTTTCTCCGGATCTATTGTTGTGCCTAAATCTTTAACTAATTTACCATTAACTCTTACTTTTTGTTGTTCAATTAATTCATCGGCTTTTCTGCGAGAGTATTTGCTGTTAGCTGCAATGTATTTATTAATTCTCATTTGTAGTTGTGGTTGTTTCGGTTGTAGGACTTTGATAGAGTTCCGCATCCGGTAAATAATAATATGGATCTTCTAAATAGTTTGGTGAATTTGTATAATCGCTTCCGAGCTCTATGATAAGATCTGCGTCAGCCCAATATCCTAATTCTTCGTATTCAGTTGGTAATTGATTACTTTCTTTACCTGGTATTATTTTTTGTAAAAATTCTAAAATTGCTGGTTTAGAATCTATTTCTTCTCCATCTTCGTCATATTTCTTTTTGTAATAGTATGTTGTTTCTGTAACTTCTTTATTGCGTCCGTTGCCGAATCTAGTGATATCCAAACAAAATCTTTTAAGAACTTGTTTAGTTTCTGCTGCTGCGCCACCTCTTTTTGTACCATTAAGTATTTGTATGCGTGTTGTGTCTTGATTTAGATAAGGTGTGTTGAGGTGTAGATCGAAATATTTGTGAATGTAATTGTATTTACTTCCGGCTTCAATTAGTACAAACATTCCATAATAATTTTGTCTCAATGGAGTATATACAAATCCTCCACATTGGCTTGGATCATCATGAATTAAGAAGTGGGATATGCTATTTCTATCTATGTCTTTTGCGAGTGATCCTAGTGTAAGAATTTCTTTGATTGTTATGTTTGTTTCTATGTTTGCCTTTAGAGTGTCTAAAATATTTGTTATTTTTGCTTTGCTAAAGATTATGTTACTTGAGAGGGCTTTTTCTTTAATTGCATAGATTATTTGTTGTTGTCTTTGTGCACGACTAAAATCTGAGGTGGTTTTTCTACTGCGGGCATATTTAAGTGCTGTTGCTCCATCTAAATGTTGCGGTCCTGGAGATATTGAAAAAGTTTCATATAGAAATGTTTCATCTTTAGGGTAGTAAGGATCATAAATTGCCTCTTCAACATTTACATCTATTCCTCCAATTGCATCTACTAGTTCTTTGAATCCTTTAAAGTCAGCTTTTAACCAATAGTGAATTGGTACTCCCGCAATATTTTCTATTTTATTTTTTGCATATTCTAAACCTTCAGATGTACTACCGAATTTAGTTTTTGCATTTAGGTATACTTCATTAATTCTTGAATCTATTAGAACATCATCTTTTACATAATAATCGCGTGGTATTGAGATCATACTCACTTGATTAGTTTCTTGATCTAAACTTGCTATCATTATTGTGTCGGTAAGATCTCCACCTTCATGATTTTCTCCACCGGTTCCAAGCAGTAGGAAATTGGTATGTCCATATGTGTCTGCTTGTAGTTCATCGCCTGCAGCTTTTAAAACAAAAGATAGACTAATTGAACTGACAGCTTTTACGATTCCAGTTGCAACTAGAGCTATGATTATTGTTGTTGTGATAAGTGCAAAAGTAATTTTTTTATTGTGTTTTTTTTCTAAAAAAATTTGGGGTGGTTTGTGTTCCTTCCTGTGTTTGCGGATTTTTTTTGTTTTGAAATCCATATATTAGTTATTTTTGTTAAGAATAATCAGAGCATGAATTGTGCCGACTTCATCGACTTGAATATCTACTCCGATGTTGATGTTACTAGGGTCTGTTAATAGTGCTTTTTCATCATTAAGTATTGAGTCTAAGATAACTTTCCATTGGCTGTGATTTCTGCCTATTGCTTGTGATAATCCAGTTACGCCATAAGTATCTAATGCTTCATTAAACAGAGCGTTGTTAATTGTTGCTTTTTCTATAATTACTTTATCGGTTAAGTATTTGCTTGCGAGGTTTAAATCATCTTTTATAACTAATCCACTTACTGAAGCTGCTGTTCTTAAGTCGCCAATTTTTGTAAGTAGTTCGTTTTTATATTTAGTGAGATCTTCTGATGTTATTGGTGTACTTGAAAATTCTTCGGCAATCAAAAGGTAACCATTAGATAAAGTGATTCCTATTCCTACTCTTGTCCAGTTTTCATCTAAAATATTTTCACGGTGTGCAGCGCTTCGCATAAGCCCATAGTGAGCAAATTTTATGCCAACATCTTTTGCTACATTTTCTCCTACACTTGTTGTTATTCCTGCCGCTATTCTTCTGTCATCTGGTGTTTGATTTTGCAGATTGTAGTGTCCGAAATAGTTATTTTGATGCATGTCGTTTGAGTGATTTTGAGCAAGGTTGTTTAATTGATTGTCTAAAATTATGGGTGCTAAACCTTGAGCTTGTCTACTTTGGTTTATTAGAGTTAAAAGGTTTTGTTGTTCATTGTTTAGGTCTAAATCTCCATTGAATAGGGTGGTGCGTTTATTTATGTCAAAGTAATCTGGAATAAGTGGTACGGTGTTGCCTATGTAAATTGGATGGTTTACAGTTGCTAATCCATCTTGGTCATTTATTTCGATTATATATGTACCACTAGATTGTGGAACGTAGGTAAATGTGAAGTTGCCACCATTAAGAATTATATTTGAATCAAAATATGTTCCTATTTGGCTTGTTGTTTTTAGTGTTAAAGTTTCTGTAAATCCGTCTGGTTTAATTACATAAGCTTTTGTTTTTGTATTTCTTTTTACAGTGCCAGAAAAATTTATTGTTGATCCAAAACTGAGTGTTTCTGGAATTACTGAATCAATATATTTATCTTCGATGATTGAAAATGAATGTTCCGTTGCTGTAAAATTCACTGTTGAACTAGAAGCAAAATTTGAAGTGAGAGATAATGGAACTGTACTACCAATCTTTGCTGTTTCAATTGTTAATTGAACATTTCCATTTTTAAAGTTTTGGAAATCTTTGAATTGAATTGGCAAACTGTTAATGTTTTGTCTGTTTAGATAAGTTACTTTTTGATCATTTTGAGTGAGTATTATTTTTTTGAAAGTAGAATTTTCGCTGTTTAATTTTATGTTGGTTTTGTTGTTTTGGAACTGAATTTGAATATTAGTAGCACTATTTGCTATTTCTGTTTCTGTGTTTTTTGGCAGATTTGGTAATACGGATATGTTTGCTGTTTTTGTACTTCCACTTTCTCCTGGTAGAAGTCCTATACGATGATTTCCTGGAGTTGCGAAATAAATTGGTATGCTAAAACTGTTGCCATTAGTATTTTCTATAAATGTTTTTGGCGTTGTAGATGATAATTCATAGAGGGCTGCTGTGGCAGAATTATAGCCACTTTGTGTTATGGTTCCTGATAGTATGTAAACTTCCCCTTGGTAGAAGGTGTTTGGGAGATCTTCTGACAATGTTATGTTATTGAAAAAATCTGCTGGTATTTTGCCGACTGTATAAGGTTGAAAATTTAAACTTCCTTGGTTTGTTTCCGTGGTGTTATTAGTTGGCGTTGTGTTTTCGTTGTTTGGTGGTTGGTTTTCAAAATCTACATTTGTTCTATATATAACCTCGCTTATACCTCCGCGGTTTGCTTGAATGTGAGGTCCGTATAATGATCCAGTTTCTTCTAGGTATTGATGTTCTTTGGCATATTCTACATATGGTGCGTACCATTCTGACGCTATTACATCTTCAAAAGGGCTATTTAAAACAGTGTTTTTAACAGACCATTTTTGGGCCTTTGCAATTATTTTTAATGCTTCAACTTTGCTTATTTCTCTTTCTGGTTTGAATTTTCCATCTGTATAACCAATTATCCATCCTTCGTGGTATGCCTTTTTTACATATTTTCCGTACCAAGCATCATTTTGTACGTCTGGAAATGGAGCATTATTTGTAATATCTGTTGGAATATCTGATCCTTCAATGATTATTTTTAAAAACTCAGCACGATTTATAGTGTTGTTTGGTTTAAAAGTTCCGTCTGAATAGCCTTGAATTACTCCATTTTCTTGAAGGTATTCGATTGCTGTAGCATTTTTGTGATTTTCTGGAACGTCTAAAAATGCTGCAAATGCAGTATTGTTGCTAACAATTAGAGCAAATAATGTAGTTATTAAAAACAGTTTTTTCATCTGGATTATAGTACTTTGTTTCCTGTCTTTTATCAATTTAAAGAATTTAGAAAAACTTAATGTTTTCATTCTAATTTTTGTGTATGAAAATTATGATTTTATTTCTATTTGGCATACTTTTTGGAGCACTTATTTTTGCGAAAAAGTTTTTTGTTTTATTTTTGTGCTGCTTCGTAATTATGTTTTTTCTAAAACCTAGATGGTATTTTATTTGGCTTGTTTGTGGAGTATTTTATTTTTCTTTTCCATATTTATTTATTAATGAGTTGCCATATGGTGATGTGCAAATGCGAGGATGTATTGTGGCAGAGCCCGATATTAGAGAATTTGATGCGCGGTATATTTTTGAAATCGATGATTTGAAAGTTCTATTAAAGTTACCTAAATATCCTAATTATAAGTATGGTGATTGTTTAATGATTAAAGGGGTAATGAAAAAAATAGAAAATTTTGAAGATTTTAATTACAAAAACTATTTATCTATTTTTAAAGTTTACGAAATACTTGATGGGGTAGAGGTTCTTAGTGTTGAAGAAAATGTAAGTTTTTTGAGGGTGTTGTTTAATATTAAGGGAAAGTTTGAACAACGATTGAATAAAATATATTCAGAACCTTATGGCTCTTTTATGGCAGGTTTAATTTTGGGTAGTCGACGAGGGATTGCAAATGATTTAATGCAAAATTTTAATGAGACGGGTTTAACTCATATTATTGCTATATCTGGTTATAATATAACCTTGGTTATTTTGGCTGTTAATTTTTTATTTGCTTTTGTTCCTATTAAAAAAAGATTTTGGATTTCTGTTTTTTTGATTTTTTGTTTTGTGTTTTTGGTTGGGGCTTCTGCATCTGTTGTTAGGGCTGGTATTATGGGGTCTTTAAGTTTGTTAGCAATTTACTTTGGTCGTGAATATTTTGTTTTAAGGTCTTTGTTCATATCTGCATTCTTTATGGCTATTTTTAATCCTAATGTAATTGCTTATGATGTTGGGTTTCATCTTTCCTTTTTATCTACTTTAGGGCTTGTATTGGCAGGGGATCATTTAAAAGAGAGTTTGAGAGTTTTGCCGAATAGATTTTTAATTAAAGAAACTTTTGCGATGACGCTTGCTTCTCAGATTTTTACGCTTCCTGTTGTGATTATAAATTTTGGACGGTTTAGTTTGGTTTCAATTTTGGCTAATTTGTTTGTTTTGCCTTTTGTACCTTTGGCTATGCTTTTTGGTTTGGCATCTGTTTTTTTAGGTTCTTTTTTTGGTTTCTTTGGGTTTCTTTTTTTAGAAATAATAATTATTTTTGTTAATTTTTTTGCCTCTTTTCCTTTTGCCTCAATCGATATTCCTGGTTTGCCTGATTTTATTTTTGTTTTTTATTATATTTTTGTTTGCTTTGTTTTTAGAGCTAAGTTAAGATCGCTGGCGAATTAATTTGATGTTATGAGAGGTAAAAAAGTTCAGTTATTGTCTGCTCCTTATGGATCCGCTTTGGCGCAAGAAAAGCATAGGTTAGGTGATGATTATAATGAAAACACTGCGATTAGAAGAGTAATGGCTGCTAATGCTAAATATGCTGATATAGTGATGGCTGCTACTTTTGGAGCTAGAAACCTTTTAAGAGAGGAGGGTGGTGTAGATGCTTTTAGAAGGCAGATTAATTTGCAGGCCGATTTTCTTTTAAACGCTGTTGGCTTTGAAAAGGTGCATGGTTTTTTTCTTGGGCCTTATGCAAAAAATTGCTATGACGGTTCTTTGATTAATAGTGCTGATGCAAAAGATTTTCATGGTGAGCAACTTATTGCTTTGCAAGATTTTGATTGTTTACCATGGTTTGAAACTTTTCCAACTATTAATGATGCTGTTGGTGCTGCTATGGCTGCAAGAAAACATGCTAGAGATGTTGCAATTAATTTCGTAGTTGGAAATGATGGTAATTTGAAAAGTGGGGAAAGTGTTACTGCCGCAATTCGTGCTTGTGAATCTTTTGCTGGTGGATTTGTGCGTTATTATGGAGTTAATTGTTGTTCTTATGAAGGCGCTAGAAAAGCATTTGAGAATGATCAAACTGGAAGATTGAATGTTTTTTACATGAATGGAAGTGATCAAGATCCTGCAACTTTAGAAGGTTCTTGTGAAGTTGTGAAAGAAGATGTAAGGGGAAGAATTTCTCAAATTGAATATTTGATAGATAATTTTCCTCAGGTTGCGGCTGTAGGTGGGTGCTGTGGTTTTGAAATTGGAGATTTGGCTATGCTATCCACTAGACTTCGTAAATAAATATTTGGCTTATTTTGCCTTCTTTCGGGATTATTTTTTTTGGTTTCCAATTTCCTATGTGAAAAGCGTATGAAACTATTTTTGTGCCTTTTTTTAATTCTTTATCGAATTTTTTTTGAAATTTTGCAAGCGTTTCAGGCATCATGTAACAAATTAAAATATCAGCATCTTTAAGTGATTTTTTTGTAAAATTTCCATAGGTCATTTTTCCTTGCCAACCAAATATTTTTTGTCGCATTTTTGCTAGAAAGAAAACAAATGGATCCATTTCGAAACCTTCTGCATTTGCTTGATAATCTTTTGAGGCAAAATGTATGAAGCGACCATCTCCAGCTCCTATATCATATAGCTTGTTATTTTTTTTGATCTTTGCAGCTTTTAATACTTTGTGTACTGCTGGGAATGGCGTTGGTACAAAAGGGCCACCACCAAATATGCCTATAAAAAATGATATTGATAGAAAAATTATTACTCCAAAAACTAGAATGATTATTGTTAAACCTAGAATCATGCTTTTATTTTAGCACTTTTAACTTGCTTGGGGTATTTTTCTTTTTGCCTCTTCTTTTTGTTGTTCTAATGCTCTTTTTGCTGCTATTAAATTTGCAGTTTCATTGAAACTATTTCCTTTTGCTGCTTCTCTAACGCTTTGTTCTTTCATAGCTTCTTCGGCAATTTTGTTTAATTTTTCCTCTGACCTGTTTTCTATTTTTGCTTTTCTTTCTGAATTTGAATTTATTTCTTTTCCTTTTTCATCTTTGATAATTATGTGATTGAATCCTTCATTTTTGTTTATGTCTGTACTGTGTTCTTTGATTGCATGCTTTTGTTTGAAAAGGTTGTTGGCGTTCATTTCACTGTTGTTTAAAATTATTTCATCCATTTTTGTAGCTTTGCCATCTTCGATATGATTACTTTGGTTGTCGTGATTTTCTCTATCCATTTGATAAAAAGCTTCTGTAATTTCTCTTTCTTCACTTCCTTGTACAGTTTCTGATTTTGCTTCTTCTTCGCTTCTTTCGTGTGCACTTTTCTCTCCATTTGAGTTTGCGTTTACTCTTGTTTGTTCTTCGTTTATTTCTTCAATCGCAACTTGTTCTAGTTCTTTGTTTGTTTTTTCATCATCAAGTTTTCTATCTACAGAATCTTCTATGGTTGTTTCTTTTGGTGTAGTTGCATTGGTTTGTTTATTTTTTAGTAGGGTTGCAAATTTAGCTTCATTATGTAAAAAAACTGTGCTGAATTGATACGATGGTCCGTTTTCTTGTATCATTTGAAGTTTGAAATTAAATATGGCTAAATATCCTTCGTGAATACTTTCGTAGGTGTCTTCTGCTTCGCATTGTGCTAATAGAACCAGTAAATCTTTCATTTCCGGTGAAATTTCTCTTGATTCTGATGATTCTGGTTTTGTTATATTTAATGCATTTTTTGCTTCTTTTGTTTCACTTTGAACTTTTTTTGAAGCCTTAATTTCTTGTTTAATTTCTTCTTCTAAATTTCCTCTTTCGTGCCAACCAGCTTGGTCAAACTTATCTTGCCATTGTTGTAATTCGTGATCACTAATGTTTGGATTGGCTTCTTTTAATTTACTTACTAAGTCTTTAAAGTTATTTCTTTTTTCTTCATAGGCTTTAAGGTTTTTTGCTTTTTCATCTGGAGTGTTGCTTGTTAATTTTTTGAAGTGTACTTCGAGCTGTTCTGTGGATCCTGGTTTTCTTGTTGCTGGGTCTCTGTGGTTTGAGGGATCTGAAAACCATACTTTATATTTTTCTTGTGAGCTTTTTGAAAGTATTTTTTTGTGAGCTGCTTCGTCAATTTTTGTGTGAGCAGCTTTGATTAATAAACTTTTTTCTAATTTCTCTTGTCCCTCTTTTGTGTGAAGATCTTTTTCATTTTCTTTGAGGGATTTTTGTTTTTCTTGGAAGTCTAATATTGAAAATGTGGTTAGTGCTTTTTTTAATCCTTCACTATCATTTTTGTATATTTTTGCAAGTTCATGGTATAAATTGCCTTCTGCTTCTGCTGCTTTTGGCCAATGTGAGGAAAACATTTCACGATCTTTTAGGCTTGTTGTGTCTTGATAAAAGCCAAGAATTACTCTTTGTGAAGCATCACTCACGGTTTGGAAACTCATGCCCGCAATTTTTGTTTGAGAGTTAAATGCTATAAATCCTGCTGATTCATTGATTGCAGCTCTTTTTTGAATTTGAATTTGTTCTTGTTGCTCTGTTGGGTTCTTAGATTTTAAAATATCCTTCATTATTCCTTCTTTGGATTTTTTAGAATAAAAGATGGGGTTTGAAGTACGGAGTTGATATTCTTGTTCTTTCGCGTTTTTTAAGAATGCTTTTCTTTCTGATAAGCCTTCTGTTCTAACATATTCGGATTCAATTTCTGGACTTTGTAGTCCAAACTTTGTGTAAAGTTCTTTAAGTTCATTGTAGTTTTGTCTGCGTGGGAAAAGCCCTCCTTGATCTGTGGAATCTATCCCTTCAAAACGTCTTATTAGGTCTTTTGCATTTTTTACTGTGCATTGTTTTTCTAGTTCTTCATGAAACCATTTATCGTATTCATGCTTTTGTTTTGTTCCTATTAAGTGGAGATTTTTATCAAGCAATCCGTGAAATTTATTATGAAAAAGCTCAATCTCTGGAGAGTTTATATCTAAAACTTCATTTTCTTTATCTTCTTTTGTTTTTGAATTTTTGAGTGCTGCTTCAATTTCTTCCTTTAACTTTTGTGCTTTTGCTGGACTAATGTTTTCATCTATTTGGTTGAGATATTTTGCAATCGTTTTTTTATCAAAAATATTTTCTTTATCTGCTTTTGCTAGGATTTTTTTCGTTTGTTCGTCTGCTTCTCTTTTTTGATTAGCAAGTTCTTGTCTCGTTATTTTTTCTCCCTTAAAGTCTGCATATTCTTGCGGAGTTAGTTTGTCTTTAAGATTTTCAGTTTCCGGAGTTTTTTGAGGTACTGCCGGTTCACGCACTCCTGCTTCAAGATTGCTCTTAAATATTAGCCGATTTTCTTTAAATGTTATTTTATTGATCATGTTTGTAGACAATAAAGGCCCCAATTAAGGAGCCTTTAAATTACAATATTTCTTCTGTTAAGTCAATTACACTGAGCAAACTGAGAATCCACAGCTTAAGCAAAGCATACATCCTTCTGAGATTTGAATATTACTTTCACATTCAGGACATTTTTTTGATTTGATTATTTCTTTTTTGTCGAAAGTCATTCCAATGCTCATATGGCTACGATTTGCTTCTGAGATAGGTGGGGGAGCGATCTCTTGAATAATAGTTTCGCTAATTTCGATTGTTTCTGTGATTTCTGATGCTTCTTCCTTATTTTCTTCTGAGTTTAGATTTAGTACTTGTTCTGTTCTTGATCCGTCTCTGTAAACTGTGCAGCCTTTTAATCGTGATTCCCATGCTAAGATATAACCTTGGCGAACGTCATCACGAGTTGCTTCATTAGGGAAGTTTACTGTTTTTGAAATTGAGTTATCTACATGTCTTTGGAATGCTGCTTGCATAAGAATGTGATCTTCTGCGCTTATATCCATTGAAGTTACGTAAACCCTTCTTGTTTCTTCAGGTATTTCTTTGATGTGTTGAATTGTTCCTTTGTTGATAATTGATTCTAGAATGTCATCACGGTAGAGATTTAGTCTTTTTAATTCTGCTTCAAGTAGAGAGTTTACATATCTTAGTTTTTGACCACCCATTACTTGTTTGTAATATGCTAGTGCGAAGAATGGTTCTACTCCTGAGCTACAATCGAAAATCATTGAAATTGATCCTGTAGGTGCAATTGTTGTTTTTGCAGCATTTCTTTGTTTGCGTCCTGATCCTTGTGGGCCGTATATGCTTTTACCCCAGTTAGGGAAAACTCCTTTTTCTTCTGCAATTTTTTCTGAAGTGTCGTGTGAGGCGTCGTTAACAATTTTCATTACGCGTTCTGCTGCTTCTCTACCTTCTGGTGAGTTGTAAGGTAGTCTTAATTGGTACAGCATGTCTGAAAAGCCCATGATTCCTAGTCCTAAACGTCTATTGTCGCGGAATGTTTGGTTTACTTTGTTTACAGGGAAGTCTGATAAATCAATTACATTATCAAGCATTCTTGTTGCCAAAGATGTTACTTCTCTTAGTCTTGCTTCTTCGATTTGTCCGTCTTTTACGAATTTTGCCAAATTGATTGATCCAAGATTACAAACATCTCCATCGTGTAGCCATTGTTCACCACAAGGGTTTGTGGCTTCTAGGCGTCCGATTCCAGGTACTGGGTTTGTTTCATTTGCTGCGTCTGGGAAAAGTACTCCAGGCTCTCCGTTTCTCCATGCGGCATTGATAATTCTATCCATAAGTTCTGAAGCTGTGATGTTTTCCTCTATTGCTTCAACAAATGCTCCTCTTGGATTTCTAATGATTCTTCTAGGTTTCATTTTTACTCCGTTCCATGAACAGTACCATGGTTCTTTTGAGTTATTTTTAACTGCTTCCATGAACTCATCAGTAAGTCCTACTGAAATATTAAAGTTTACTAGAGTACCTTCTTCCCATTTTGCTTCTATAAACTCAAGAATATCCGGATGATCGATTCTCATAACTCCCATATTTGCTCCGTGACGACCTTGTTGTTTAATAACTCCAAAGGCTTCATTGTAGGCTTTTAGGAATGAAACTGGCCCTGATGCCATTCCTTGTGTTTTGTTTGTTCTAGTCCCGGCTGGGCGTAGTAGGTGCCATGGAAATCCTAGGCCTGATCCAGCTTGTTGTAGTAGGGCAGCATCGTGAAGTGTTGAGAAAATACCGTCCATACTATCTTGGAAGTGTAGTACGATACAGTTTGCAACTAAACGAGTTTTTCCTCCGGCGTTTGCAAGAGTTCTTCCTGCTGGCGTGAATTCGAAGTTGTACATAATATCGCGGAATTTTGTCGCATAATCTTGAACTTCAGCTTCTGATTTTCCATAGTCTCTTTCTACTTCCGCTAAGGCTGTGGCTACGCGGCTGTACATTTCATCTGGTGATTCGCATACTTCTCCATTTTCATCTCTTTGAAGGTAGCGTCCTGCGAGTACTCTTAGAGCGTTGTCTGATAGTGGTAGCTTTGTTGTTTTTCCATTTAGGATGTCTTTTTGTATATCTCTTACATCTTCATGCTTTGCACGATATAGGATGTAAGCTTTTGCTGTTTTTGCATGACCACCTTCAATTAGAATTTTCTCCACTAAATCTTGGATTTGTTCCACATTAGGTACATTGCTTTCGTCTTTAAAGAAAACTTCTAATACAGCGGCAACTTGATTACCAATTTGGTTTGCAAGTTCTTTATTTGATCCGCCTACTGATTGGGCGGCTTTCCAGATGGCTTCGGCAATTTTCTCTTGATCGAAAGGTGCCAATTCGCCATTCCTTTTTTTGATCTGTTTGATAGGGGACATAGGAATGAGATGGGTTAAGGAAGTGCTTTTTACGATTTTTCCCAGGAATGAGGGGAAAACTAGATATTGTAGGCTAATTTGAGGATGACACACAACATCTAGTGGGTAATTAAGATAATACCAAACTTATATTCCAATTAAAAGGGAACTTATTAGAAAGGAGTTGACAGTTTAGAGGGGTGTATTTGTTATCTTGAAGAGAGATAATTTTCGAGCAGTAATAGTCCTGTAATTGATGCCATATCTTTGATTTTTCCGTCTTTTATCATTTGCATTGCTTCTTTGATTTTAAAAATTTCTACTTCTATTTCTTCTGATTCATCTAGGTTTTGTTCATGCGTTTTTTTACAGTTTTGAGCTATGTAAAAGAAGTTTTTATTGTCTAAAATTCCGACAGATGAGTAAGATTCGTTAATCATTATAAGCTCTTTGCTGTTGTAGCCGGTTTCTTCAAGCAGTTCCCTGTGGGCGGCATCGAGAGGATTTTCATCTTTTTCTACATGTCCTGCTGGAATTTCGTAGGCTTCTAAATTTATGCCATGTCTGTATTGTTTTATCAAAATAACTTCATTGTTTTCTGTTAATGGAGCGATTGTTACTACATTTGGTCTTCTGATGACGTAGAAAGGGTCAACGATTTTGCCGTCCGATTTTTGTACCTTATTTTTTTCTATGCTGAAATATGGCGTTTCTAGTATTTTTTCTGTTGAGAGGTTTTTCCATGTCATGTTGGTATGATAGGTGGCTTATGGGGTGGTGGTCAATTTTAAAAAAATGATATTTTGACTTTTTCTTCTCTATGGTTGATAATCCACTCTTAAATTTATTAAAACAACATGATTGATAGAAGAGACTATGGAGATGGTTTGGCTGAGAGGCTAACTTTGCCCGCTGTGTACGCTTTGTCTGCTACTATTTTGGCTTATGTTGTGGCGTGTTTGGCGGATGTTAATTTGCCAGTTAATGGTGACGTTTTTTATGATAGATGGAGAGCTATGCAACCTCCAAATTTAGAGCCGATAGTTACTCCTGATGAGGTTGGAATGGATGCTGAGCAGGCGATGGTCTCTGGTATTAGGTTTAAATTCAATAAGGATGCCGTTTTAGCTTTACCTGAGAATTTATCTAGAATTAATTTTTGAAGATTTTTTGGTAGTCCCAAGGGGAATTGAACCCCTGTTTACAGGATGAAAACCTGTTGTCCTAACCACTAGACGATGGGACCTTGTTTTTAATTTGCAAGCATTAGTATAGGGATTGGCGGCGTAAAGTCAAATTATTTTACTTTCGCTACTTTACTTTATTATCTTCCTCTGTGACGTAGGTTTTTTGTTCTGGTGGGGTCATGTTCATTTTCATGTCGGTTACGGCTGTGGATTCTGTAATTTGTGTTGTTAGGTTTCTGTTTTCTGTTTTTAGTTCTTCGTTTTCTAGTTTTACTTGTTGTAGGGTGTATCCAAGTTGTGAGCTTTCGTTTGTGCTAATTAGAAAAATAACTGATAAAGCTACTATCATTATTCCTAATGTTATTATTAGAGCTTTAATCGTTCTGTCTGCTTCCATATGCAGTGTTTGCACTGGTTTACGGCGAGGTCTTGGGGGGTATGGTTTGTCTATCATTCTATTACTTTGTATTGAACATACATTACTCCTTGTGAGAGTGGAGCTAACTCTTTAAACGCTCCTGAAGAAAGGTCTATTACGCGTCCTGGGCCGTATGGTCCGCGATCTGTGATTTTTACTTGTATGCTTTTGCCGTTTGCTAGGTTTGTTACTTCTACAATTGTGCCAAATGGTAGGGTTTTGTGGGCTGCTGTTAAGGCATCTTTATCAAAAGTTTCACCTGAGGCTGTGTTGCGACCATGGGCGGCCGCTCCATAATATGTTGCTTTTCCAAATCCATAACCTTCTTTTGATCTGTATTTTCTGTAAATTATTTCTGCAAGTTCGCCACGCGTCATTTCTTGCTCTGGAAGAATTTCGTTTTGTGCTGTAATTGTTAGCATATCTTTTGAGGCGCTATAGGCTACATATTTTGCATACCAGTCTTCTTGCGAGCTGTCGGCGAAACTATATTCTGTTGGGTCTGGGTATTCTAAGTCATTAAAACATTCTAGGAAAATTTTAAGTGCTTCTATAAGTTTTACATTACTTTCTGGTTGATAAGTTCCATCTTCATAGCCGTTTATAATTCCTTTTTCTTTTGCTGCAATTAGATATTTTGTGTACCAGGCGAAAGGGGGAGTGTCTGTGAATGGTGCTGCTGGATTTTCTAAAATTGTGATTGTGGAGTCGGAAATTACACCACTTGCCAGTGTTAGCATTTTTAGGGCTTCTGCGCGATTCACTTTTTTATATGGTTTGAAGCTACCGTCTTCATATCCGCTAATAATGCCTTGTTCTTGAAGGTAACTTATTGCTACATAATGTGGATCTTCTATGTCTACATCTGTAAATTCTGCTAAAGTTGGTGTTTTTATATTGGTAAAAAGCACTAGTGATAATAGTGTCCATCCTGTTAACTTTTTGAGCAAGCTCATTAGTTTTTTAATTTAATGATTATGTGTCTTCTGTCGTCTTCGCCTTGGCTGAGTGTTTCGATGTCTTCGTAGCCAGTGTTCATGCAAAGAGTGTGTATTTGGCGACGGAAGTAAGCAGACATTGGTGGTAAATGTTGTGGGCGTCCGTTTTGTCTTACTGATTCGATTTTTCTTTCAGCTAAGGCAATTACATTTTCTTCTTGGCGTTTTCTGTAGTTATCAATATCTAAAAAGATATTGTACATGTTGTTTTCTGTTTTTTTCCAGCATAGCACTTTTAGGATGTGCTGAATTGCTTGTACATTTAAACCATGATATCCAATAAGAATGCTAGGATTTTCTGATTCTACATTGATTTTGTAGCTTTCGTCTTCGTCTTTTTCTACTGTGATTCGTGAGTATTCTATTTCTAATCTTTTTAGTAGTTCTTCTAGGGTTTCTTTAATGATATCTTCGATATCTGTCATGGGTTTTTGGTTAATTGCTTATTACTTTAACAGATGACTGTGTTTTTTTGGAGCTCTTATTTACGAATATTTGTTGGACTATTCCATACAAAGTTGATGTGCCCCAGTATATTCCTATACCAGCTGGCATTGATGCTGTAAAGACTGCGATCATGATTGGCATGAAATACATTGTCATGTTTTGTGCTTTTGCAAACTCATTTTTCACTTCTTTCTTGCCATTTTTTGCCATTGAAAGTTTCATTTGTATGAATTGAAGTCCGCCAATTATTAGTGGTAGAAAGTATGCTTCTGGTTTTGTAAGGTCGAGAATATTTAGGAAAAGAGTGTTTACCTCTGAAAGTTTAAAGTCTGCAAGCGCTGAATATAGATAGTAAGACATATCTGGATTAGAAACATTTCTTACTGCATAGAATAGTGCTATTAAAAATGGTAATTGCATTAGCATAGGTAAACAGCTTCCTGCTGGATTTACTTTTGCCTCTTTCCATAGAGCCATTGTTTCCATTGAGATTCTTTGTTGATCACCTTTGTATTTTTCTTTGATTGCATCTAGTTTAGGTTGAATCTCTTGCATCTTTTGTTGAGATTTCATCGCTTTCTGTGAAGGGATCAGCAAAATGCTTCTTATAATTAGTGTGAGAAGAATTATTGCAAGTCCTAGGTTGTGACCTGGCATTATAGAAATAAGATAAATGAAAGCGTTGTATATAGGGTTGTAGAAAATAGTAATAACGCTTTGCCAGAAAAGGCTATTTTTTGTAACGATGAACTCGTTTGATGAAATTGTGGTTTTTTCGCCTGCAATTTCAGTTTCCATATCTATTCTGAATCTGCCTAAGTCCTTAAAGAGTGAATATTGCCAATAGTTATATGGAATAGATAGGCTTTTCCCTGAGGCAATTGTGATTTCTTTTACTTTTGGACACTTAATTTCTTGTGTGGCTGAGATTTCTATCCATTTATTATTTTCTTTTTTGTAAACTCTTAGAGGTTGTGTTGGGCAATTGTCTTTGAATTTTATTTCTTGATTTGTGCCATTAAAAATATCTACAGTAACAGTTTTTCGTAAGGCATATTCATTTTTTGAGGTGGTGATCGTTACATTGTTGTCTATTATGTTTTCTTTTCCTTTGAATAAGCTAAAAGCAAAATTCATAATAAGGAAGATTGCTAGGAATATTGCGAGCTGTTTTAGAATTTTATTGAGCATAGGTCTTTTTGTATGTCCTGGAAACTTTTTTTAAGAATTTGTTTCTTAGGAATCAGAAGGATGTCGTAGCCATTTTCTGATTTATAGTCACTATTTCTTGCTGCTTCGTATATTTGTCTGCGTAACTTATTTCTATCTACAGCCTCTTTTTCTATTTTTTTACTTACAATTGTACGATACCTGCAAAAAATTTGGTCATTTTTAGCATACCTTATTATAAATAAATCGGAAGCCTTTTCCTCACCCTTTTTCATAAGGTAGGGAATGTGTTCCTTAGGTATACGGAATTTTTGAGCAATCATTATTTAGAGTGTATGCTCACGGTAAGTTGTTTTCTCCCCTTTGATCTGCGTCTGTTTAAAACAGCTGCTGCGCGGCTGAGAAATCCGTGTTTTCTAAGTCTTTTTCGTTTTTTTAGTTTACCTAACATTACTTATGGTTTAGGGATTTAGCCAGGTGATTTTATAGTAATTAGTTTATACTTGCAAGTCGATATTTTGTTTTGTATAGTTGCTGTAAAGTAAAATCAAAGATATGCCACTAAAAGCTGCTTATGAATTCATGTTTGTGGGGAAAGATGATAATAGTTTCCTCGAAAACTATGCCTATGATCTTTTTCATGAACATGGAGAAAATGGCGGACAGATCTTCATAAATCTGGAAGTCCAAAATAATCCTGTAGATGCAGATGAGATTGGAGCTGCTATTTTTGAAACTCTAAGAGGTAGCTTTTTTCAAGATGTAAGTATGGATCCATATGATCGTTTTGAAATAGCTTTGAAAGATGTAAACGATGTTTTAGGTAAATTTATGTCACAAAAAAGCTCTGGCTATATTGGCAACTTGAATGTTGTTGTTGCTGCTATTGTTGGTGATACGTTATTTTTGTCTAAAGCGGGTGATAGTGAAGCGTACCTTATAAGGAAGAGATATGTGAGTATAGTTACTGAGGGTCTTGGTGATGAGGATGATGATTCAAAAGATGTTTTTAGTAGTATAGCAAATGGAAAAATTGAAGAGGGTGATTTTATTATTTTTTCGACTACTCGTTTATTAAGATATATTGGTAAGACTGATTTGGCTCAAGCAATAAATAAAAATGATGTTGAGGGCACTTTGAACGAAATTAGAGATATTATTTCTACAGAAATGTTGGGAAGAATTGGTTTCACGGCAATGGTTTTTGAAAAAGCTAGTTTTGATGATGTAAAGAGAATAGAGTCTGATGTGGATATGGCTGCTAAAAGTGTTTTAGAATCTGATGATGGTCATTTTTCTGCTAATAAGGAAACACTTACAGGAAAATTTGTAACTATGTTTAATGGCTACAAATCTAAGAGTCCACAGGTTTTAAGTGGAGGTAAGGGAATTTTGAATTCAGTTGGAGAATTTTTTGGTCGTGGTTATAGAGGTTTATTTTCTGCAGGTTTTGGAAAGGATAAGGTTTTGGCTTTGCTGGTTATTGTTATTGGAGTTCTTTTGATTGGTATTTGGATTGCTGGTGCTCAAAAAGCATCACGTGAAGAATTGGGCAGATTAGATGGTATTTTGAGTAATGTTCAAGAAAAGATTGCAGAAGCTGAAACAAAAGGGGCTTACGATAAGGAATTGGCAAAAGATATTTTGGATAAAGCATATTTAGATGCGATTGAGGTTTTAAATTCTGGAAATTATCGTGATAGAGCTAAGGTTTATTTAATCCAAATTGATGAAACTAGAGACAAGCTTGATAATGTCCAAAGGCTATCTTCTCCTAAAAAACTAGCTGATTTAGCAGCTAAGCGTTCGAATGTTAGCGCTTTAGGTTTTGCTAGAGTTGGAAATAGAGTGTTTGTTTATGAGGCTGATGGTTTGTATGAAGTTGTTTTGGATCAAGTTCAAGATCCTGTAACGCTTGATGATCAAGAAACTGTGATTGCTGCTACCGGTTTTGATGACAGAAATTCTATCGTTTTCTTAACTAAATCTGGAAAATTGCTGGAATATCGTGATGGCACGGTTTCCTTTATGGATACAACAGATGGTTCTTTCCACAAAGCGGTTGATATTGCTGATTGGAGTAATAAAATTTATTTATTAGATGCTGATGGAAGCCAAATTTGGAGATATGCTTACAAAGGTACTAGTGACACATTTGGTTCCGGTGAAGCCTATTTGCCAGAAGGTGAAGATTTAAGCACTTCTAGAAGTATTTGTATTGATTCTAATATTTATCTTTTGAATAGTGCTGGAGATATTTCTAAATTTTATGCTGGTAAGAAAGCAGAGTTTTTTGTTAACAATCCTCCATATTCTAACTTAAAAGATCCAAAGGTTATTTATACTGATGAAAAGTTGGATCAAATATTTGTTTTAGATAGTGCTGAAGCAAGAGTTTTGGTTTATAGAAAAGATTCAAGAACGGGGAATGTTACTTATGAAGCTCAATATTTGTTTGAAGGTGTAGGTGAATTGAGAGATGTATATGTTGATCCGGATGTTAGAAAAATGTATGTGCTGAGTGCAGATGCTATTTATGAACAAGATTTATAGGAACTCTTTATTCTTTTGTTCAGATCAGAATTTTGAGTAAATCTATATTTTGAAATGCTAAATCTCAAAACTCGGAAATGTTTTTTGAAAGTGTGGCTTCGTCCCGCTTTTTGGCTGGTCAGCGAATGCTGCCACCAAAAACGGACTTCGCATAATGTTGTTATATAAACATTTCCTCAAACAGTTGAGATTTTTGCGCATTTCTTCAATAGGATTTACTGTCAGAATTCCTCAACTCACAAAATCATAAAGGTTCCTATAAATTGAAATAGGCTTTTAAACTGTATCTCTTGTTTCTTTAGCAATTTGTAATTCTTCGTTTGTTGGAATTACGAAGGCTTTTATTTTTGAGGTTTTGTGGTGAATTGCTGAGGAGTTTTTGGTGTTGAGATTTGGGTCGATTTTAAGTCCGAGATAGGTGAGTTGTTCTAGGGCGATTTTACGTACATAGAAAGCATTTTGACCTAAGGTTCCTGTAAATATTATGGCGTCTAGGCCATTTAGGGAGGCAGCATATGCTCCTATTTGTTTTGCTATTTGATAGGCTAGTGTTTCGATTGTGGCGATGGCTGCTTTGTTGCCCTTTTTGTATTTGGCGTAGATTTTACGCATATCGGAAGATATGCCTGAATGTCCAAGTAGTCCGGATTCATTTTGTAGAATTTGTTCGATTTTTTCAGGCTTTAATTTTAATTTGTTATGAAGGTGGAAAATAATACCTGAGTCTATGGAGCCTGATCTGGTGCCCATCATGATGCCTTCTAGAGGAGTGAAGCCCATGGTTGTGTCTATAGATTTTCCGTTGAGTGTGGCTGTAATTGATGAGCCATTGCCGAGATGGCAGGAAATTATTTTGGCTTTTTTGGTTTTCATGTGTTTGAGAGCTTCGTTAACAACATATTGGTGGCTAGTACCATGAAATCCATAACGACGAATGTTGTTTTTTTCATAATATTTTTTTGGTATGGCATAGCGATGCGCTATTTCTGGAATTGTTTGATGAAAAGCGGTGTCGAACACTGCTACTTGTGGTGTTTTTGGTAATAATTTTTTGCATATTAAAATTCCTTCGAGATTGTGGGGGTTGTGTAGAGGCGCTAATGATGAAAGCTCTTTTATATGTTTTATCACTGTTGTAGTGATTTTTGTTGCTTTGTTGTATAAATTTCCACCGTGTACAACTCTATGGCCTATGGCATCAGGAGTTTCTGGTAAGGACATAATTATTTGATTGATGGCTTCGGCGTGGTTTTTGCATTTGGCTAGTGGTAGACCAATTCTTTCTACATACCCTTTTTTTATTACTTCATTTTTGTTATTGAAAAATTGGTATTTAACTGAAGAAGAGCCTGAATTTATTACTAGTATTTTCATTATATTACTTTATATACTGGTGTTCCTATTTTTGGAGGCATGGCTACTTTTGTGCCAATATCGTCTCCTGAGCGCGCTAGGGTTATATCCTTTTTATCTCTTTGCATTGATTCGAGCGTTTGTTCGAAGAGTCCTTCTGATTTTTCGAAAACAAGTCTGTCACCTTGTCTTATTGGGCTTGTTACTTTAATTATTGCGACATTTATTTTTTCAAAATATCCTTCACATTGTCCGCAAATTTTCATTTCTCTAACGCTTTTAAGTTCGCGTTTATTGATGTTTCGCATTTTTTCTAGCTCTTCTTCAAAGAGATTGGATTTTTGGCTATCTAATATGGATAACTCTTCAATAGTTTTTGATTTTGTTTTTTTGATTGAGCTAACTTTCGAACTTCTGCTTTTAGCGGCTAAACTCTTTTTTCTCTGATAGGCTGGTATGCGATATGGGTCTAATTCTTGAGACATATGTTTTATTGGTCATCTTCACATTCACATACGGTGAATGCTGTTACATTTACTATATCTTTATAATCACAGCCGCGCGATAGATCATTAACCGGTTTTTTTAATCCTTGTAGTAAAGGTCCTATGGCTTTTGCTTTTCCTAACCTTTCTACTAATTTATAGGCGATATTGGCTGATGCAAGATCTGGAAATATGAGTACATTTGCACTGCCTTTGAGTGGAGATTTAGGACATTTTTTTTCTGCAACCTTTGGTACAAGTGCCGCATCTACCTGCATTTCGCCATCAACTAATAGATCTGGTCTTTTGTATTTTATCATTGATACAGCTTCTTTAATTGTGTCTACCTCTGGATGATCTGCTGATCCGTTTGTGGAGAATGATAGCAATGCTACTTTTGGAATAATTCCAAATTTTTGAGCGGTTTCTGCTGTGTCTATGGCAATGTCGACTAAGTCGTGTGAGTTTGGCTGTACAGTGATTGCTGTATCGGCAAAAAGTAGTAATTGATTTTCTAGAACCATGAAAAAAATTCCTGATACTTTATGAAATTTTTCTTTAGTTTTAATTATTTGTAATGCTGGACGAATTGAGTCGGCGGTGGAATATGTGGTGCCTGTTACCATACCGTCAACATCGTTTAGGTGAACCATCATAGTTCCAAAATAGTTCATATCTTGAACTAGCTCTTGCGCTTGTTTTTGTGTAAGCCCTTTTTCTTTTCTGGCTTCATAGAGAGCTTTTGCGTATTTTTCTGTGAGTTTGGATTTTTTTGGATCGATGATGTTAACTTCATTCCAATTGATGTGGAGTTTTAGTTCTTTAGCTTTGTTTTTAATAGTTGATTCTGGTCCTATTAGTGTTATTTGTGCTATTTCTTCACGAATAATTTCTTCGGTTGCACGCAAAATGCGTTCTTCTGTGCCTTCTGGAAGAACAATGTGTTTATTCATTTTACGAGCTTGCGCGCGTATTTTTTTGATAAAATTATGCATGATTTGGAATGAGAGTGTGCTTTGATTGTAGCAATTTAGCTCTTTCTTTTGAAGAGATTTCTTATTCCTTGTCTAATGATGAAATTTGAAATGTGAAGATAACTTTTTGGTGTATGAATGTTTTTGGTTTTTTGCTTTTTTATTGCGTCGAAAATGTTTTCTGTATTAAGTGGGCTGTTTATTAAGGTGTAGCCATTGTTTAGCTCTTTTAGATCGTGGCAGTCGGCAGTTGCTATAAGTGGTTTGTTGTATTTTTGCGCTATTTCTATGGCTTTTTTGTTGTAGTTTTTGCTTTTTGTGTAACAAAAACTAATTTCAATGGCATCAAAAAGGTCTATATTGCTTTCGAGATCTCCTTGGAGAGTTGTTTTTCCTGGGAAGTAGGGGTGTGGTGCTATAATGAAACATTTTTTATTCTTTTTTTTGTAGTTTTTTAGTTTTTCGAATGTGTCTACCTTTTCAATCTCTTTTGTTATGTTAATTCCTAAAATGTGCTTTTTATTAATTTCGAATTCACAACCTGGTATTAAGAGGATACCTTTTTTTAAAGCATATTGTTTTAGTTGTTTCGAAAAAACAACCTTTCTATGACAGGTAATTGATACTACGTTGTAGCTTAGTTTGTGGGCCTCGTTTATTAATTGTTTTGGAGTATGAGGAATATTGTCTGCTCCATCACCTGCAGTGTGGCAGTGAAATTGACATTTGAGCATCTACTTTGTGATTTCGGAGATAGTATCGGCAGCTTTTTTAATAGAATCTGCAGCTTGTTTAACTTCCGAAACGGTATTTTCTATGTTTTCTTTTGTTTCTTTGGCGTTGTTGATTACCTCACCTGCTTCATTTTGAATATTTGCTGTAGAATTAAGTACATCTGTTTTTAATTCATCAAGCCAGGTACACCCGGTGAACAATGATATTGCAATAATGATTGATATAGTTTTCATTAAAGTATTTTTTTAAAGTTACCGTCAAATTTAGAAAGAAAGTTTTTAATATCTAAAATATCATCGTGAGTGACGCTTCTGTTTTTGCTTATGAATGGCATTATTTCTTCTGATGATTGTTGTTCTGTGATTTCTGGTTCGGATGTGTTTGTAACTGTAACTATTGTTGTTGAAAAGCATTTTGTGCATCTAAGTTCAAAAAGGCCTTCTATGTTTGTTGCTGCAATGATGTGAATATCTGATTTTTTGAATTTGCTGTCACATTGCATGCATTTGCAAGTTTCCCTAATGTGTTTAACTGCGCTGTCTATGTCGTTTAAATTCATAATTTAAAGTTTAGCTAATGCGGAATTTATTCGATTAAGGCTTTCTTTTTTTCCAAGAACATATGCGGCTTCGAAGGCTCCAGGTGAGAATTGTACCCCTGTTAGGGCGGCTCTTAATGGCCAAAGTAATTGTCCATTTTTGACACCCAATTCTTCAACTTTTTTAAGAAGAGCTTCTTTAATTGATTCTTCAGACCAATGTTCCTGATTTTCAAGTGCTGCCCTACACGCTTCTAATGAAGCCTGTGCCTGCTTTAAGTCTACTCCCATTTTTTCATGAGTCAATAACTCTTGGTCATAGTTGGGTAGATCAAAAAAGAAATGTATGTTTTCATTTATTTCTTTGGGATCTTTCAATATTTTTTCTTCTACTATTAATAATGCCTTGTTTAAGACTTCTTTGTCTTGAGTAAAGGACTCATTAAGATGATTTTTTGTGTACTCAGTGAGTGCTTTGAGTTTTTTTTCTGGGTCGTTTTCGGTTTCTTCTTCGTATGTTTTTTTGCGCCATTGCCAATTAAACCAATCTAGTTTTTCAATGTTGAAAACTGCGCCTGTTTTGTGAACTTTTTCTATACTGAAAATATTTTCCAATTCTTGTAGGCTGTAAATTTCTTGATTTTCTCCTCCACCTGGATGCCAGCCTAAAAGGGCTACGAAGTTAATAATTGCTTCTTTTGAGTACCCTTTGTTGATGTAATCTTCTACAGCTACATCGCCTTGTCGTTTTGATAATTTGGTTTTATCGGGGTTGAGTAGAAGTGGAAGGTGTGCAAATTCTGGAGTTTCCCATCCGAAGGCTTCATACAGTGCGATGTGTTTTGGCGTTGATGGTAGCCATTCTTCTCCACGAATAACATGGGTGATTTCCATGGTGTGATCGTCTACAACATTGGCTAAGTGGTAGGTAGGGAATCCGTCTGATTTTACAAGTACTTGGTCATCTACGATTTTCCCATCAAATTGAACATTGCCTCTAATTTGGTCTTTGAATTTTATTAGTTTGTAGGGCATTTTTTGTCTTACTACAAAAGGTGTACCATTTTCTATTAATTCTCGAATTTCGTTTTGGCTTAAGTTTAGGCATTTTCTGTCGTACATTGGGGCCTCTTTTCTTTGTGTTTGCAGTTCTCTCATTTCGTCGAGTCTTTCTTTGGTACAAAAACATCTGTAAGCGTGTCCTTTTTCTATAAGTTCTTGTGCATATTTTGTGTAGATTTCGTTTCTTTGTGATTGAATATATGGCCCATGATTACCTTTTTGGGTGCCATCTGGATTTGGTCCTTCGTCATATTCTAAGCCTACCCAGTGTAAAGTGTTTATGAGATTTTCCATTGCCCCTTCTACAAAACGGGCTTGATCGGTGTCTTCAATTCTAAGTATAAATTGTCCTTTATTTTTCTTTGCGAAAAGGTAGCAGTAAAGTGCTGTACGAAGTCCTCCTACGTGTAGATATCCTGTTGGTGATGGTGCAAATCTTGTTCTTATCATAGTGATTGTGAGTATACTCAGGAAATTTCTATTTATTCAAGTGTTTTTGGGCTTTCGAGTTGCAAAAATATTTTAACTTTTGGGCTTTCTTTAGCCTTGATGAGTTGAAATAATGCCACAATTCTGTGATGTCCTTCTATTAATGCCTTTTCTGTTGAGATGAGTGTTATTTCTTTTGGAAAGTTTTTTTTAATTGCTTCTATTTTTGGATGATTTTGAAAATGTTCGGCAAAGGCGAGCTCTTTGAGTAGGCGAGTGCCTTTTTGTTCTGCAAGGACATTCCAGTGCTTGAAATTGCCACATTCTAAGGTTTCTATGTCTGAATAGTCTAGTTCATAAAGTTCCCATTCTTTATTTTTAAGTTTTTCTATTTGAGGTTTGCGAAATTCGTCCCAGTTTTTGTAACCTTCTCTGGTGAAGTGTTTTTGCCAGTAGTTTTTTTCAGACTCTTTCCAGTTTTTGTAAACTTCTTCCCAGGTGATTGATTTTATTAGTTTCATAATTCAATTTTAGCATTTTCATCTAGTCATAAACTAGCTTTTTTAGTATAATTTTTGCGGCTAAACTAATTTTTTATGGTGAAAAAAAGATCGCTGAAAAGAAGACGTACAACGGTTAAGCGTACGAGGAAAACTTTGAATATTAAAGTTAAGTCTTCTGTTGCGAGAGAGATATGGGCTGTGATTTATATGGCTATTGGTATTTTGACTGTTTTAAGTTTACAGGGTGCATTTGGAATTATTGGTGATGCTTGGGTAAGTATGCTTAAGCCTGTTGTTGGTTGGGGAGTATTTATTGTTCCTGGTGTTTTTGTTTTGGTTTCTACGATGATGTTTTTTTCTAAAAATGTGCAATTTGGTCCTTCGAGAACATTGGGGTTAATGATATTTTTGGCTTCTGTACTTAGTTTATTGCATTTGTCTGTACCGATAGATAAAATTCATGAGTATGCAGCTTTGGGAAGATATGGTGGATATGTTGGTTTTGTTACGAACTTTTTATTTTTAGAGGTTTTGAAAATTGGTCAGGTAGGGGCTTCTATTATTTTCTCTTCTGCTTTTTTGGTTTCGCTTTTACTTATTTTTGAAGTTTCTGTTCGTGATATTGCAAGGTTTATTATTCCTCAAATAAAAATTGAAATGGTGAAGGATGCGGCTGTTAAAGATAGAGAGAGGGGGAAATTAACTAAAGAAAAAAGTGAGGATAATTTTGAGGTTCCAGAAATTTTTATTCATAAGGCAAAAATCAATACTGGTGTTGAAAAATCCATTTCTGATGCAAATGATAATTTAAATACACTTAGTAAATCTGAAGGTGCGCAAAAACCTTTAATGGTAAATATGGGTGACGATGTTGCGAGTGAGCTTAGTGAAAATGTTAGTAAAGTTGCTGAAGCGGATTATGAATGGGAGTTTCCTTCGCTGGATCTTTTGAAAAACGGTGATAGTAATGTGAAGGTTGATGAAAAGTTATTAATGGATAATGCTGAAAAAATTCAGCAAAAGCTTTTACAGTTTGGGATTGATGTTGTGATGCATGAGGTTAATGTTGGGCCAACTGTTGTTCAATATACTTTGAAGCCGGATGAAGGGGTTAAACTTTCTAAGATTACTTCTTTGAAGAATGATTTGGCTTTGGCTTTGGCTGCTGAGAGAGTTCGTATTGAAGCACCAATTCCAGGAAAATCACTTGTTGGTATTGAGGTTCCTAATGGTTATAGAACTATAGTTTATTTAAGAGAGATGCTTGAAAGTGCTGAATTTACTGATGCTCAGAGTAAACTGACTTTTCCTTTGGGTCGTGATGTTACAGGTAGACCAATTGTGGCCAATCTTGAAGCCATGCCACATTTATTGATTGCGGGTGCTACTGGAAGTGGTAAATCTGTTGCGATGAATACTTTTTTGATGGCTTTACTTTATCAAAATTCTCCAAAAGAGCTTAAATTTATTATGATTGATCCGAAGCGTGTTGAGTTGAGTACTTATAATAATATTCCTCATCTACTTGCTCCTGTGATTACTGACCCAGAAAAAGCAGCTATTTCTTTAAGATGGGTGGTTGCGGAAATGACGCGTAGATATACCGAACTTTCTGAAAAAAGAGTAAGAAATATTTTTGAATATAATGATTTACCTGATGTTGATAAGTTGGCAAAAATTGTAGTTGTAATTGATGAGCTTGCTGATTTGATGATGGTTTCCGGTAAAGAGGTTGAAGCTTCTATTTGTAGAATTGCGCAAATGGCTCGTGCGGTTGGTATTCACTTGGTGATCGCAACTCAGCGTCCTTCTGTTGATGTAATTACCGGTTTAATTAAGGCAAATATTCCATCGAGGATTGCCTTTGCTGTTAGTACTTCTATTGATTCTCGTACGATTTTGGATGGCGTTGGTGCTGAAGATTTAGTTGGTAGGGGTGATATGCTTTATTTACCAACAGGTAAAAATAAGCCGGTGCGTGTGCAGGGTATTTATGTGTCGACTGAGGAAATTGAAAAAGTTACTAATAGGGTTAAACTTACAATTGAGCCTGATTATGATGAGAGTATTACTTCTAGTGCGGTGGCAAATAAGAGCTTGGTTGGTATTCCAGATGCTGCAAATGGTAATGATGAAGATGATTTGTATGAAGCGGCTTATCAGCTGGTTTGTGAAAGTAGAAAGGCTTCGGCTTCTCTTCTTCAAAGAAGACTTAAAGTTGGTTATGCAAGAGCGGCTCGTTTGATTGATTTGCTTGAGGAAAATGGGGTTGTTGGACCTGCTGATGGAGCAAAGCCAAGACAAATATTAGTGGATTAGTTTTTATATTGAGGGGTGTGATGGTTGACTTTATTTTTAATTATGTTAAAGTTTTTTCTTGATTTTTTATCTTTATTTTTATGTCACTTGATAATTTTAGTTCTGACCGTATTTATGGAGCGGGTGCTTCTCTAAGAAAAGATGATACTATTGTTGGTATTCGTTTTGAGCGTAATGATGCTATGCCGTCTAGCTTTGATGCATCGCATGCTGGTATGAAACATATTCAATATGCTGTTTCCTGTGGAAGGGAGGGGGTGGCTACTCATCGTATAGTTAGGGGTGAATATGCTGGAAAATTGTTTGCTGTGCAAGATTGGGGAAGGAGAGCAAGCTCGATTAGGTCTGATGTGAGTGCTAAAGTTTATGGTGTTGTAATTGAGGATCGTAAGAAAGTTAGAATTGGAATGGCTGCTTTAGAGGAGATTAAATAAATAACAATTATACAATGAAAAAAAGGCGTATAAGTAATGATGTTTCTGTAGAAAGTTTTTTTACGGAGGATTTGGATACTGTAGATCTTACTGGACGTGGTGCTGTGAGTAGGGGTAGATTTGCATATCAGGAGAGTACGCGTGGTGATGGTGTTAAAAATTTTGTAAATTCTGTTATTGAAAAATATGTGGGTTTATCTGAGATTCCTGTAGGTGCTACGCATAAGATTGATGTTGATGGTAATGTTTTTTATGTAAGGCTTGATGGTTATGTTCCTTTGGATAGGTCTAGAGGTATTACAAGAAAGAATAGAATTGAAGCTAATAGAGCAGTTGTGAGAAAGGCAATAGATGAAGTTAATTATGGTTCTAAAGTAAAAGTTACCATTCTAAATGGTGGTAGAAAAGGTTCTGAAAGGATTGTTTCTTTTAGCGACTTGATTGATCTTTAATTTTGGCTAAAGTAGTTCACCGCATTTTTGAATATTTGCATTCCTGCACCTTCTTTTGGAAGTTCTTTCCCTTCGCGGAGGAGTTTTTCTTTTTCAAGCTGCCATCCTTCCATGTTTGTGAAAGCATTGAAGCGTTCTGGGTGGGGCATGAAAGCGAAGATGCGGCCAGATTCGTCGTAGATTCCGGCTATATCATCCATGGCTCCGTTGGGGTTGTGAGGGAATTCTTGATTGGCTGGTGAGCCGTCTGGTTTTGTGTAACGGAAGGCGATTTGATCGTTTTCTTGGAGTTGTTTTAATGTTTCCTCTGGCATGTAGAAGTTTCCTTCACCATGAGCGATTGGTACGTATAGCGCGTCTATGTTGCGGGTCCAGATGCATTTTTGACTGGTGTTTTTTGTGTATACCCATCTACATTCGTATCTGGCTGTTGCATTGTGCATAAGGGCTACTTGGCGTTCTCCGTATTTTTGGTTAATGGCTGGGGCAAGTCCTAGATTTGCTACTATTTGGCAGCCGTTGCAAATTCCGATTATGAGTTTGTCTTCGTTAGCGAATGTGAGCATTTCATCGTTAATGTTGTTGCGTATTTTATTTGCTAAGGCGTTTCCGGAACCCATATCGTCACCATATGAAAAACCTCCAGGGAAGGCCATAATTTGGAATTCGTTGAGCTGTTTTGGGTTTTCGATTAGGTCGTTAATGTGCACTATTTTTGAGTTTGCACCTGAGAGTTCAAAACATTTTGCTGTTTCTTCTTCGCAGTTGATTCCATAGCCTGTGATGATGATTGCGTTGGGTTTCATTAGTAGTTTTTAAATGTTGATTTGTAGCGTTTTTCTAGTGTTGGGATATCTGTTTCTAGAGTGTCTTTGATGATGAATTTTTGGTCTTCTGTTGTTGTTCCAATGAGTGCGAATTGTTGGTCTTTGAAGATTTCTTCAAATTGTGATTTGTTTGTTGGTGCTACTGTTACGATAAAACGAGATTGGGTTTCTGAAAATAATAGGTGGTCTTTTCTCATGTTTTCTTGCGGGGCGTTTGAGAGATCTATGTTCATTCCCATTTGTCCGGCAATTGCTTTTTTTGCTAGTGCTACTGCAAGTCCACCGTGAGTTATTGAGATTGATGATGCGATAAGTCTCTTATCTGCTGCTTCCATAAAGGCTCTATAAAGTGATATGGCCTTTTGTGCATTTACTTTTGGTACTCGTTTTCCGATTTCATTATGCATTCCAAAATATTCGCTTCCGCCTAGTTCGTCTTTTGTTTCTCCGAGTATGTACACTAGATCGTTTGCAAATTTAGTGTCCATTGAGATGGTTTTTGTGATGTCTTTAGTTACGCTAATTGATGAAACCAGCAGCGTTGGTAGGGCTGATATTTTTATTGGGTTTGAATCGTTGTCGAAACCTTGGAAATCGTTGAACATTGAGTCTTTTCCGGAAATATACGGTGTTCCGTAAGCTACTGCGTAGTTGTAGCAGGCTTGAGCTGCTGATTTTAGTTCTCCAAGTCTTTGCGGATCGTTTGAACTGCACCAACAGAAATTGTCCATTAGGGCTAGGTGATCAAGATTTCCGCCAATTGCTATGGCGTTTCTGATAGCCGTATCGATTGCGGAGGCTGCCATATCGTAAGTGTCGATTTGTGAATATGTGGCGTTAATTCCTTGTGAGCAGATGATCCCACGATTTGTTTCTATAAATGGTTTTGTAACTGAAGCGTTTGAATTTACTCTTCCTTTTCCGTGAAGTGGTCCAAGTACTGCTGTTCCTTGAACAATGTGGTCGTATTGACGCGAGATAAATTCAAAACTTGTGATATTTGGACGCTCCAACATTTTATGGAGAGTTTCTGTAAGATTTTGCGGTTCTTCGAAAGTTGGTTCTTGTAATTCTGGTTTATTATATTGTGTTTTGAGTTCTTTTTTTGGAAGTCCATCGTGGAGGAAATCCATTTCTAAATCCATTATTTTTTCGTTGTTGAAATTTACTACACAGCGTCCTGAGTCTGTAAATTCTCCAATTACAGAAGCCTCAACTCCTCTTTTGTTCATAAGTTCTATGAAGGCTGTGAGTTTTTCTGGTGGTACTGCTAGTGTCATTCTTTCTTGTGATTCTGAAATCCAAATTTGCCATGGTTCTAGGTTTGGATATTTTGTTGGGACTTTATCTAGTTCTACATCACACCCTCCGCATTCTTTTGCCATTTCGGCAACAGAACAGGAGATGCCACCCGCGCCACAATCCGTTATTGAATTGTAAAGTTCCAGATCGCGGGCTTCTTTTACTATGGCATCTGAAAGTTTCTTTTGGGTGATTGGGTCTCCAATTTGTACGGCTGTTGCAGGTGAACCTGTTGTAAGGGCTTCTGATGAAAAGGTTGCTCCATGTATTCCGTCTTGTCCCACTCTTCCTCCAACTACTACGATTTTGTCTCCTGCTTTTGCTTGTTTTTCCCAACTTGGTTTACCATTAATTTCTCTTGGAATTAGCCCTACTGTTCCTACGAAAACTAGGGGTTTTCCTTTGTAGCTATCGTCAAAATATACAAAACCTTGAGGAGTAGGGATTCCGCTTTCGTTACCACCTGCGTTTACTCCATCTACAACTCCTTCTAGGATGCGTTTTGGTGTTAGGGCTGGTGTGTTTTTTTCTTTGTCTCTGAATAGGGGAGTTTCGTTTTGTGGGTTTCCAACACAGAATCCATATTTATTGATGATTGGTTTTGCTCCTTTTCCAAAGCCTACACAATCTCTATTTACGCCAACAATACCTGTAATTGCGCCACCAAATGGGTCGAGTGCTGATGGACTGTTGTGAGTTTCTGCTTTGTCTGTGATTACCCAATTTTCATCAAATACGATTCCTCCTGAGTTATCTGAGAAAACTGAAACGCAGAAATCGTCTTTACCCTTTGCCTTTCTTACTTCTTGAGTGGCCTTCTTTATAAATCCTTTGTAGAGACCTTCGGGATTTTCGTCTATTTGTGCTGCGAAAATTGTGTGTTTACAGTGTTCTGACCATGTTTGAGCTAAAGATTCTAATTCAATGTCTGTTGGGTTTCTTCCTTCTTTTTCATAATAACTCTTTATTGCATGTAGGTAATCTTTTTCTAAAGCTAGTGGTCCACGACGAGTTCCATCGGCATTTGGTATTCCTTCTTTCCCGAGTTTTAGAAGATCTTCTTCAGAAATGTTTAAGTTTACTTCATCTACTTTTTGTTCGGATTCGAGTTGTACTATAGGGATTATAGTATCCATTCCGCCGTCTCTTTCGAAATCTGTTTTTGTTTTAATGTGAATACGCTGAATTAAGTCGTTGGCTAAATTTTTGGATATTTCTGTGGCATCAACATCTCCTTTAATGAATATTAGTTTAGATGTGTGGACTGCTTCTTGGCCTTGAAATTTTATTTTCAGTAAATCTTCAGTGCTTTCTTTTGCTGTGCTACCTACATTATCCGTTACTCCTGGTAGAAAACCTATTTCTATGGCGTGGTCAAAATCTTCGTTTGCTGCTGTGTCTATTTTGTAACTTTGCGAAATAGGGTTTGCAAGCATGTGTGCAACCTTATTAATTTGTTCTGGTGTGAGTTCTTTGCCAATAGTGTAAACTTCCACAACTCGTACTTTTTCTACATTGTAACCTAATGATTCTAGGCGTTTTTTGAGGGTTTGTGATTTGGTGTCATTTACCTCTGTGAAAATTTCGATGCGATGTGCCATTTAAATCTTTAGTATGTGTTAGTTCTATTTTGAATGTATCATTTGTGCCTATGGTGGGCAAGAGGAAGCTACTTACAACTATCAGTGTTTTTGTTTAAGTCGTAATTAGCTTTTAGCCAACTAAAATTAAACCTATTTGCTTGTTCGCAGAATTCTGATTTATCAAGTTCATATTCAACTCCTAAAACAGCTTTATTTTGTTTGATAAAAGGCGTGAGTTTATCACATTCATTGTATTCGAAACATTGTTCGTTAATGGCAAAATCGAAGTAATTTACTAGGTCTGGTATTTGGTCGAGGTTATTTTTTAAGGCGATAGAGAGATTTCTTTTGTGAGCTTCTTCTGCCAGCCATTTGTTATATCTGAGCTGGTGATCATAATTTAGTTTAAAACCGCTTTTATTTGTGTAAGCATCTACATTGTCCGCTTCTACGCCGTCACATTGTTTTTTTACTGCTAAATCTAGGCGACTCTCCATTATATGTGAAAAACTTTCGTAATTTGCAATATCTAACCATTTTTCTCCAGCCCATCCATCAAGTTTTTTTCCTAAAACTTTTTTTTGGAATTTTTTTGCATCACTACGGAATTTTTCGTATGTTCCGGCTGAGAAGTAACAAATAACCTTTTTCCCATTTGAATGTAGTTCATCTATTGTTTTTTGTGATGTCTCTTCTAAATCTATGTTGTAAATTTCAACATCATAATTAGTATTTATTTTACCATCTAATTGCCAATGCCAACTTGTGCCTGGTTTTGGGGTATATAAATTGGTGTTTATGGTTTGTTCTATTTGTGGTTTTTGAATTGTTTTTTTAACTTTTGCTTTCTTTTTATGGCCTGCAAAAGCCGTTGTGCTTAAAGAAAGTGTTAAAATTATTACTACAATTGTTTTAAATGTTTTGTTCATGTTTGGAATATAGCATATATCTCTTGTTTTACTATTTTTTTATAGTAGAATTTTTTGGCAATTAAATAAACTTACATAAATATGGCGTTTGGATTATCGGCTCTAAAAAATTGGTTTGTGGAAGCTCCTAAAAATGAAAAAAAAGCTCCTAGAAGTGTTAGTACGAGGGTTGCAGATCTTTTTCCTGCTACTAGTGAGGTGAGTGATAATGTTAGAAATGAAGTGTTTTCTCTTGAAATGCCTGATTTGCCTAATCCTTTTGCGGCTCAAACAAGAGCTGGGAAAAAATATGGTATGGGAATTCAGTTAGCGCCAACACAAGCAGAAATGAGTTTGGATGATGCCTTATCTGTTTTTTCTGATTTTGGTGAAAAAGGTAGACGTGACGAAACTCCAATGACTTCAATGTTTAAAAATGAAGCAAGCGCTTATAAATATGATGTTGATGGTTGGTTTGCAGATTTGGCTCCCTCTTTGACTGAAAAAAATAGTGCTAGTTTTGAATCACAATGGGCTGCTCAGTCTAAACCTGAGAAAGTTGAAAAAACTAGTTTATGGGCTTCAATTAGAAATATTGCTTCTGGTGTGAAAGCAAAAACTTTTGCTCAGATAGACACTTGGAGCGGTGTGGAAGTTGGTGTTTAGTTGGAAGTAAAAAATTTAGATTAGTTCTTTCCGTGACACTTTTTGTATTTTTTGCCTGATCCACATGGGCAAACATCGTTTCTGCCTACTTTATCGTTTTCGCTTAGGCTTGTGTTTTCTAGATCTTTATTGATCTCTTTTTCGTTTGTTTGTATGTTTTTTGGTTCTGATTGTTCCACAACTTCGCGAGGTACTATTTTTGCTAAATCAATGTGGAATAGGGCATTTATTGTACCGTGATCGATATTTGCTAGTAATTCTTGGAACATGTCGTAAGCTTGGGCTTTGTATTCTACAATTGGTTGCTTTTGTGCCATTCCGCTAAATGCTACATTTTCTCTTAGTCTGCTCATAGCATCAATGTGATCCATCCATAATGAATCTATTGCTCTTAGATGTATGGCTTTTTCGATTGGGTTCATCATTTGTGCTTCTGGAAGTGAGGCTTTTCTTTCTTTGTATGCGTTAAGTAAGTATTCTTGTGCTTTTTCTGTTAATTCTTGTGGATCTTTTATTGCGCTAAAATCTGGGGCTCCTTTGTGTAGTGCATTTAATGTTTCTTGAATTTCTTTATAGTCCCATTCTTCTGGTGGGCGAGCGCTGATGTGTTTTGTTACTACAACTTCTCCAAAATGTTTGATTAGATTTTGTATTTCATCAGAAATGTCTTCTGATAGAAGAGCAATCCGGCGTTTTTTATAAATGATTTCACGATGAATGTTCATTACATCATCATATTCAACTAAATGTTTTCTGATGTCGAAGTTGCGACCTTCAACCTTTTTTTGAGCACTTTCTATAGAGCGAGTAATTAGGCTATTTTCTATTGGTTGATCTTCTGGAAGATTAAACGCATCCATCATGTTTTTTATTCTGTCTCCTCCAAATAGACGCATTAAATCATCTTCCATTGAAACAAAAAATTGACTGCATCCTGGATCTCCTTGACGCCCAGAACGTCCTCTAAGCTGATTGTCTATACGTCTTGATTCGTGTCTTCCTGATCCAATTACATATAGTCCGCCAAGTTCTTTCACTTCTTCTGAGAGTTTGATGTCAGTACCTCTACCCGCCATGTTGGTGGCAATTGTTACTGAATTTTTTTCTCCGGCTTTTTCAACGATTTCTGCTTCGTGTTCATGATTTTTGGCGTTAAGTACGCTGTGTGGAACGCCTTCTAATTTAAAAAGTTGTGATAATATTTCTGATTTTTCTACTGAAACTGTTCCTATTAGTACAGGTTGTCCTTTTTGGTTTAATTCTTTTACTGTTTTTGTAATTGCCAAGAATTTGCCTTTTTGTGTTTTGTAGATTGAGTCTGGGCGGTCTTGTCTGGCAATTGGGCGATTTGTTGGAATTACGATAGTGTCTAGTCCATATATTTGATAAAATTCTTCAGCTTCGGTTTTTGCGGTACCTGTCATGCCGGCTAGTTTATCGAAAAGCCTGAAATAATTTTGGAATGATACTGTAGCTAGAGTTTTTGATTCTCTTTTTATTTCTACATTTTCTTTTGCTTCGATTGATTGGTGTAGGCCATGAGAATAACGACGGCCTGGCATTAGGCGGCCAGTGAATTCATCGATAATAATAATTTCTCCATCTTTAACTATGTAGTCGATATCTGATTTGTAGCAAGTTTTTGCTCTTAGAGCTTGCTCAATATGGTGAACTTCGGCAAAACCTGCTTCGGTGTAAATATTATCTACACCTAAAAGTTGTTCCATTTTTGTAATTCCTTCTTCTGTTAAAGAGGCTGATTTTGCCTTTTCGTCGATGTTATAATGAGCGTTTTCTTGTAGTTGTCCCACTAGTCTTGCATATTGTTGGTATTTTGTAGTGGATTCTTCTGCTGGTGCTGAAATGATTAGTGGGGTACGAGCTTCATCGATAAGTATGGAGTCTACTTCGTCGACAATGGCATAGTGTAAATTTCTTTGTGTGATGCGTTCTTTTGTTGTGGCCATGTTGTCTCTAAGGTAGTCGAAGCCAAATTCGTTATTTGTTCCGTAAGTTATGTCGCAGTTGTAAGCCTCTTTTTTTTCTGCGTGATTCATGTCGTGGGCAATGATCCCTGTTGTCATTCCTAGGTAGCTGTAAAGTCCGCTCATCCATTCAGCGTCACGATGGGCAAGGTAATCATTTACGGTTACTAAGAAAACTCCTTTTTCTGTTAGTGCATTAAGGTAGATTGGTAGGGTACATACTAAAGTTTTACCTTCTCCGGTACGCATTTCTGCTATGTTTCCCTGATGTAGCACCATTCCTCCAATCAGTTGAACGTCGTAAGGAATCATGTCCCATTTAACTTCTTTTCCTCGAACGAGCCAGCTTTTTCCAACAAGGTGGCGGCAAGCAGTTTTTACTAAAGCAAAAGCCTCTGGAAGTAGATCTTCTAGGGTTTCTCCATTATTTAGTCTTTCTTTGAATTCTTGTGTTTTGGCTTGTACCTGTTCTTGGGTTTTTATTGTTTCTTGATACTCTTCCTCAATTTTGTTGATTTTTTCTACAACAGGATAGATTTTTTTGAGTGCTTTTTCGTTCTGATCGCCGAGAATTTTGTTTAAAATTGTTGTAATCATGTTGGCAGGATTCTATCACTAATCTTATGTGGGCGCTAGAGTGAAGTTTTGCCTTACTCTTGGTGTCCTTTAAAAACAATGAGGATGGTTTTGAGTATTATTTTAATGTCTAACCATAATGACCAGTTTTCAATGTAGAAGCGGTCGAGCTTAGTTTCTTCTTCGAAGTTGAGATTTGATCGACCGCTGATTTGAGCTAGTCCACTTAGTCCTGGCTTGATTGTTAGCACAAAATGGTGATGTTTTTGATATTTTGCTACTTCTTCCGGTAAGTGTGGGCGAGGGCCAACTAGGCTCATTGTGCCAATTAGAACGCTAAAAAGCTGTGGAAGTTCGTCTATGGAATATTTTCTTATGATGCGTCCTACTTTTGTAACTCGAGGGTCATTTTTTATTTTTACAAGTGGCCCATCTGTGCGAGTGTTGTTTTTTGCCAGATCTTTATATCTTAGACTGTCTGTGTTTGGTAACATTGAGCGGAATTTATAGAAGCGGAATAGCTTTCCACATTGTCCAACTCGTTTTGCCGGTTTGCCGTTGTCTAATTTTGTGAATAAAATTGGTCCTTTTGAATCTATTTTAATTGCGATTGCTGTTAGTATTAGCAGTGGTGATAATACTGTGATTCCTGTTAGAGCTCCAATTATATCTATTATTCGTTTTACTACTTTACCCCAGCCGTCTAATGGTGTTTTTTTAAGACTGATGATTGGAATTGATCCTATTGTGTGGATTTCGATGTTGCTGCGACGTACATCTAAAAGATTTGGGATAAAGCGGTAATTTATGTGGTTTGTTTCGCATATTTCTATTATTTCTTCTGAAGAAATATTGTCGGTATGTATAATTTCATCGACTTTTTTTTGTTTAATAGTGTATTCGAGCCGACTTACTGAATCTAGCGTTCCTACGATTTTATAACTTTCGTCTTTTTTGAGGTGTTTTTCTATTTCTTTGGTGATGTTGTTTTTGCCAACGAAGAGAAGGTGTCTTTTTCCAAAACCATTTTTTAAGAGTGAGGTTTGAATAATTCTAATAAGCCCTCTGGCACTTGTTATAAATATAAGTGTGATTGTCCAAGTGTAGAAAATTGCTAGTCTTGAAAAGGGTAGAGTTCTTGTGAAAAAGTAGTAAGTTATCATGCTCATAACCCAAATTGCCCATAAGGTTATGGTTTTTCTGCTTTCGTTTCCAAATTTATTTGTTGTTCTGATTGAGTAAAGTTTTCCTAAGCTAAAAATTCCAACCAGTAGGGTTGCGGCGAAAAGGCTGTGATAAAAATATTCGTTTAGAGTTGGAAAAGTTGTAAAATCAATTTCTTTTACTATTCCTCTGGCGTTTGTTAGGAGACGCAGCTTGTAGGCGATTATGAAGCCGAGGATTGTCATAATAAAGTCTATTGGGACTTTGATTATGCCGAAGAAGATTTCAAATCGTTTCATGTTGTTTTTTAATTTTTTAGAGTGAGTTTTTCATAAGCCGAGTTTTGTTCTCGCCATTGGCGAGTGTGATCATCTATCTAAGCAGTGAGAGATGTTAGTTACATTTGAGTAGAAACTAAAATCTTCCATCTCACCTTGCACCGCATAGGGTTTACCCACTCTCCATTGAAAACGGAGTGTCCCGCCTTGGGCGGGCTTTTCACCTTTCCCCATCATATTTATGGTGACGGGTAGTATTTGTCTCTGTGGCACTGTCCCTCCAATATGCTTTCACATATTGTGGCTCGGCGTTACCGGCTATGCTTTCTCATGGTGCTCGGACTTTCCTCTAACTATTTAAAAATAGCCAGCGATCACTCCAAACTCACTCTAAAGTACGGTAATTATACGCTTCCTTTAGCTTTTTGCAATAAGACTTGATGTTAATTGTGTAATATTGTATAATACCGTTCTCTTAAATTGATTTATGAAAAAAATTATTTTATCTGGTGCTTTATTAGCTGGTTGTGCTGAGGTTGATGTGAATAGTAAAGTGTTTGCTGGTTTTGATGAAACTTTGAAAGAAATGAGTGCTGTTTATAGTAATGCTGAAAGATTTGAAGATGGTGATGCTCAATTTGTAAGGTTTGGTGAAAAAGGTGGAGTAAGTGCTTTTAGTGGCAATTCTGTGTTGCAATGTGCTAAGGATTCTGTAAGTACTGCTTGTACTTTAGCAACTTTAGATTCAAAGGGGGCTGTTGTTGATGATATGACTTTGAGGATTGGTAATGGTACTTCAAATAGTGGCGGATTTGAATTGGTTGCTGAAAAATATACTCGTGATAGGAGAAATTCAGTTGTTAGTATTGCTGATTTTAAATGTAGAATTTTTGATCAAGATTTAAAATTATCCTCTGTGGACGGAATGGATGCTTGCGAGCCAAATTTGAAGAAAATACGCAGTGGGTTGGATAAATTTTTTAGAGATCTGGAGTAGTTTTAGTAGTTTAGTATTTGGTTTTTTGTTATTTTAAGTTTTATTTTTTCTTCCGGATTTTCTGGTAAGGCATCTTTTGGTATGAGCCCTATAAGTTCGCTTTCTAAGATTTCTGTGTTTAATTTTTGGGCTTCTTCTTGTATTAGATTGAATGCTTTTAGTGGTGATACTTTTTTATAATTTGTTAGGTTCATTGAGACTTGTACTATGTTTCGAGATTGTAATTCTAACCCTAATGCCTTTAGATAAGGTTGGCGTATTTTTTTTGCTATTTCTTTGGCAGCTTTAAGGTTATTTGTTTTTAAATTTACATTGAATGCTATGAGTATTTCTCTTACTCCAACGGTTGTTTCTCCAGCTTCTTTAAGAGGGGAGTTGCAATTGAAATCTGGACTTGGTTTTTGTAATCTAATATTTGCGAGGTTTTTTTTAAGTTCTGTTTGTGCAGCTTTTTCGTAAAGGTGTGTTGGAATTTTTAGTTCTGATGTAATTCTTTTTGCAAGTGCTTCGGCGTGGGGTATTAGGTCTTTTTGTGTAATGTTTTTTAATGGTATTAGTGGAATTACATCTGTTGCTCCTAGGCGTGGATGTACGCCTTTTTGATTTGTAATGTCTATTAGTTCTGATGCTTTTTTTGTAGCTTGAAATGCAGCTTCACAAACATTTTTTGCTGGTCCTATAAAGGTTATTACACTGCGGTTGTGGTCTGTGTCTGAAGTTCTATGTAATACTTCTACTTCTGGTACAGAAGAAATGCTTGATACGATTTGATCGATTACTTTTTGATCTTTTCCTTCACTAAAATTTGGGACACATTCTACTATTTGCATGTTTTTATTTTACTGAAAAAATGAATATTAAAAAAGCCCCGCCTTGGGCGGGGCGTTAGATTTTTAAAATTATTTATTTGTTAAAAGATTTTGATGATTCAATTTCTGGAGCTTTTTTTACTGATTGAGTTTTGTTGTTTGTATTTTGGCTTAATTTTTCATATTCTCTTTGGAAGAAACGTACAGCATTTAGACATTCTTTTGCTTTTTGGTTGTCTGGTTCCATTTGAAGTGTTTTTTTGAAAAGTTGTGCTGCTTTTTCAAAATTCTTTTCATTTAAATAACATACACCTAGATCATTTAGGATTAGGGTGTCATTTGGTGCTAAGAAAAGAGATCTTTCAAGGATAATGATTCCTCTGTGCTTTTGTCCTTGGTGGTACATGCTCCATCCCAAGCATCTTAAAATTTCTGGATGGTTAGGATATAGGTGATCAGCTTGTTCTAAAAGAGCTACTGATTCATTCCATTTTCCTGTGCATGAATGAACAAATCCAAGTAGGTAATTTGCATTAGCACTTTTTTTGTTTACTTTTAGTGCGTGTTCTAAAGCTTTTTCAGCTTTATCATATTGTCTTAAACTTAAATAGTTATCACCAATTTCTTCGTAAGCTTCAACGCATTTTAAATCACTTGTGAGAATTTGTTCACAAATACGAATTGCTTCAAGGTGTTTACCTTCGTTCTTTTTTTTATCCGCTTCTTCTATTAACGGATGCACAGTTGAATTATAAGATTCAGACATATATATTTTTGTTTTTATTTTTTATTTTTTTGTCTGCTTTTTTAGCAAGATCAAATTATTCTACATCAAAGAGAAGAGAAATGCAAGAACTAAATGATGTTTTTAAGGTAGACCTTAAGGCTTTGTGAGAGGTCTTTGTGTTTTAATGAGAAGTGAAATACTGCTTTTAAGTATCCTAATTTATCTCCTGTATCAAAGCGAATTCCTTTGATTTTGCAGCCATAAATTGGCTTTTTTAGTATGTATTTTTTCATGCCATCTATGAGTCTTAATTCTTTGTTTTTTGCTTCTGGTGAAGATTCCTTTAATGCTTGTAATAATTCTGGTGTAACAATGTATTTACCGGTGATTGCAAGATTTGATGGAGCTATTTTTGGTTTTTCTATTAAATCTGAAAGGTTGTGCAATGATCCTGTTTGTTTTGAACTTTTTACCATTCCATATTTATGGCATTCTTTTTTATCTATTTCTGTTAATGCAATAATTGGGCTTTTTAACTTTTCGTAATGTTTAATCATTTGTGCCAGTGGTGGAATTTTACTATCGTATATGTCATCACCAAATAAAACTGCGAAGGGTTCGTTCTTTACCAGTTTTGCAGCGCAGAGAATTGCATCTCCATCTCCTTTTGGCGATGGTTGCCTGATAAATGTAAATTTTGCTAGTTTTTCTATTCTTTCGATTTCTTTTAAGGCTTCCTTTTGTCCTTTTTCTTTGAGGTGAGTTTTTAGAATAGGGGACGGGTTGAAATAATCTTCTATAGATCTTTTTCCGTCGCCTGTAATTATGATTATTTCTTTTATGCCACTATTTATGGCTTCCTCAACTAGGTATTGAATGCAAGGTTTGTCTACAATAGGTAGCATCTCTTTTGGTTGAGATTTTGTGATTGGCAAAAATCTTGTACCAAGCCCAGCAGCAGGAATTATGGCTTTTTTAATCTTCATTAGATTTTATTTTTATAATCTGAGTTGATTCTCTTTCTGTTTTTGGAATGCGAATTTCTAGCACATTTAGATCGAATGATGCACTTATGTGTTTTGTATCCGCTTCAAGTGGAAGTACTATTGAGCGCTGAAACAGCCCCCAAAAACATTCTTTTGTATAATAGCTATCTTCATCTATGACTTCGTGTAATTTTCTTTCTCCCTTTATTACAAGTACATCTTCTGTTAGCGAAAGGTGTATATCTTCTTTTGCAACTCCTGCGATTGGCGCTAAGATTACAATTTCTTTTGGTGTTTGAAAGATATCCAAAGACAGTTGACCCACCTCCTTTTTAATAGGTGAGTCACTGTGTGGTAATGGGTGAATTTTTATAACTGCTTTTTCGCTCATTATTTATCTTTTTTAGGAATTTTTACTTCTTTGAAATATTTGGCAAATTCTTCACCGTTCATATTTTCTTGCTTGATTAAATCTTCAGAAATTTTGATCATTAATTTTTTATTTTTTAATACAATTTCTTTTGCTCTCTTGTAGGCATTGTTGATTGTTTCTCTTACGCGTTTATCTATTTCTGCTGCTGAAGCTTCAGAGTAATCGCGCACATGTCCAAAGTCTTTGCCAAGGAATACTTCGTCATTTCCACTTCCGAAGGCTATTGGTCCAAGATCACTCATTCCAAATTTTGTTATCATTGCTTTGGCTCTTTTTGCTACTTGTTGGAGGTCTGAGTATGGCCCTGTTGATGTTTCACCAAAGAAAACTTCTTCAGCTACATATCCACCTAATGCCATTGCTAGATCATCTTCAAAACTACTTTTTGTTACATAGTTTTTTTCTTCATCTGGTCTTGACCATGTTACACCTCCTGCGCTTCCTCTTGAGATAATTGAAACCTTGTGGATTGGGTCACAACCCGGAAGTAAGTGTCCAATTAAAGCGTGACCAACTTCGTGGTAGGCAGTTAGTTTCTTTTCTTTTTCGCTCATTACTTTTGATTTTTTTTCTGGCCCAAGTATTACTTTTTCGATTGATTGCTCAATATCGTGCATTGAAACTTTTTTCTTGTTGTTTTTTGCGGCTAAAATTGCGGCTTCGTTCATAAGGTTTGAAAGGTCTGCTCCGCTAAACCCAATAGTTCCTTTGGCTATTTTTGCTAGATCTACACTTTCTTCTAGTGGTTTGTTTCTTGAGTGAACTTGTAGTATTTCTTCACGAGATTTTAAATCTGGCATTCCTACAGTTACGCGTCTATCAAAACGCCCTGGTCTTAGTAGTGCTGGATCTAAAATATCCGGACGGTTTGTGGCTGCGATTACTATTACTGTTGTACCAGTTTCGAAACCATCCATCTCTGTGAGTATTTGGTTTAAGGTTTGTTCTCTTTCATCATGACCACCACCCATGCCTGCTCCACGATGTCTTCCTACTGCATCTATTTCATCGATAAAAATAATACATGGTGAATTTCTTTTTGCTTTTGTAAAAAGGTCTCTTACACGAGATGCTCCCACACCTACAAACATTTCTACGAATTCTGAACCTGAAATGCTAAAAAATGGAACTTCTGCTTCTCCTGCAATTGCTCTAGCTAAAAGTGTTTTACCTGTACCAGGGCTACCAACTAAAATTACACCTTTAGGTATTTTAGCTCCTATTTTTACATATTTTTCTGGTTTTTTTAGGAAATCTACTATCTCTACTAGTTCTTCTTTTGCTTCATGTGCACCTGCTACATCGTCGAATGTAGTTTTTTGTTTTTCACTGTTATAAAGTTTTGCTTTGCTTTTGCCAAAAGACATTGCTTGGTTGTTGCTTGATTGTGCAGATCTCATCATAAAGGCAAAAAATCCTACGATTAGTAAAAATGGAATCATTCCAACCAGTAATTCCTGCCAAAAAGCGTTTGATTCTGTATTTTCGATACTAATAGGTAGACTTGCTACTACTTGTTTATCTACTCCTGCCTTTTCGAGTAAGTCATAAATGTTCGCACTATCTTCCTTATATGTATATTGTTTTTTTCCGTCTATCAGTTCTAAGTTGATACGGTTTCCCGATACACTTATTGATTTTATTACTCCTGATTTACTTTCTTCGGCGAGCACATTTAATGAAACTTGCTCTGAATTGCTTTGTCCGCTTGAGAAAATCATAGAAGATGCCGCTATTACTAGGGCAATAATGACTAATGTAAGGAACGTATTTTTTGGCTTTTGAGGTTGCATTGAGGTAATTTTTTAGAGATTTTAACAGTCCTAATAGTGGACTTTTTTAGCTTATTTTTCAACAGAAACTTTAATCTTATTTGCTTTAATGAAAAAAGTTAGTTTGTTTAGTTTCTTTTTTTTGTTGCCAACATTTTGCTCTATTAGGTGAATAACTTCTTCAAGATGTATGTTTTCTACATTGTTGGTGTTGCCAATAGTGTTTTCGTATATGTTGATTATTACGGCTTTTTGTAGGGCTTTTTTTAGTGTTTTAAAAGATTTTGCATCATAAGTTTCGCTAGTCTTTGATTTGTTTTTCTTAATCCATTTTAGTGCTTCTTCTTTGAGGTGACTTTCAACCTCTCTAATATTTTTTGAGTTTTTAGCTATAGTTTTGTGAAGATTTGGATTTAGCTTTTTTAATTCTGGAATTATTTTATGACGGACAAAATTACGATTATATTTTAGATCTTTATTTGATTTATCTTCTCTGTGTTTTATTTTTTTGGCTTTTAAAAACTCTAATATTTCTTCTTTTGTGATGTTTAGTAGTGGGCGTAATAGATTTTCATTTAGTATTTCCATGCCTGAGATACCTTTGAGCCCAGCTCCTCTTGCTAAATTTAAAATGATAGTTTCTGTGTTGTCGTTGGCATTATGTGCTGTGATGATATATTTTGCTTTATGTTTTTTTTGTAACTTGTTGAAGAAAATGTATCTAATTTTGCGTGCTGTTTCTTCGAAACCCTTTTTATTTTTCTGCGCAATTTTTTTTACATCTTCTTCTAAAGATTCAAATATGTGATTTTTCGAAAGATTTTTTACAAAGGTATAATCTTTTTTGGAATCTGCCCCTCGGCTCTTATGATTTATGTGTGCAACAATTGTGTTCAGATTTAACTTTTCTAGTATGTGTAAGAGAAAAACTGAATCTGCACCTCCTGAGATTCCAGCTATTATTGTATCATTTTCTTGTACAAACATTTTTAATGTTTCTATTACATTTTTTTCTATTTTTTTTATTTCTTGTATGTTCATATTTGAGTTAATTGAATAATTTCATCAAAATTATCGTCTGGTGCAGACTTGTTTGGGATTTTTTTACTACATTTTGTGCATTTGTGAATTATCATCCATCCCTTTTTTCCGTCTTGAATGGCTGAAATAGGCTTCATTAGCGCTTTGCAGTTGCTATTTCTGTCTCCTGGTGAGTCTTTGTCTAAATGCAAGGAGTACAGACAGTTTATGCAGTGGTTTCTGCAACTACCTGGCAATATAGGGTTTTGGTGTTTGCAGTTTTGGCAAACAAATTCTTCATTGATTACTTTAAAATTACTCATAATTAGATTCTAGGCAATTTTTGAGAATATTATAAGGGGAAGTGTTGTAAAAAGTCTTAAAAAATGGTATAATGATGAGAAATATAAAAACAAAAACATGAAAAATTTATCCAAAATGTTCTTTCTGGGACTCGCCGTGATGGGTTTGATGATTATATATACTGTTTATGTACTATTACAAAATTCAGCTTTAAGCGCTGAACTTAAAGATGTAGATGCAGAATATAAAGCTCAAGCTAATTTACTTTTGCAGTATGAGAATAAAAAAATTCTTGAAGCAGTAAGTGCAAAAGAGGTATTGAATAGATTAACTTCGGATGAAGTGAAATGGTCTAATGTAATTCGTTCTATAAGACAAACATTGCCAAATGATTTGGTGGAGATTTTGTCTTATTCGGGTTCTGTTGGAAATGAAATTTCTTTAAATGTTAAAACAAAAGTTAATAGTGAGAATGCTTATATCGATGTGGCAAAACTTATTGCTGCTTTTGCGAAGAGTTCTGATTTTGAAGATGCTTTTGTTCCGTCAATTTCTTCTGGTGTTGATCAAGAGGGGAATGATGTGCTGACTTTTCTTTTAAATACAAAGTTTGTTGGTAGTGATGATTTACCAATTAATACAGGAATAACTAGATAAATATGTTTGAAAAAAATTTAGAAAATCAGGATGTTCAATTCAATAGTGGACCTTCAAAAAGTAGCACTTTAGCTGGTGTATTTTTAGTTCTTGTTTCTATAGCTTTATATATGTTTTTTATTAAGGGCTTTGTTTCTGAGGTAGAGGTCAAAGCATCTGATATAAACGATAAGCAGGTGAAAATTTTGGAAATGAAAAACAAAATTGCTGAAATTACTGCTGCCGAACAAAAATGGGATGTTTCTACTGAAGTACAAAGAGCTGAGGTTTTGAAATCTATTCCTGTTGGTTTGAATCAAGATGAGGTTATTCAAGACCTTGTTAGAATTGCGAAACTGAATGATATAGAATTAAATTCTGTTAGTTTTGGAAGAGGTTCTGAAGGAAAAGATGGTATTGGAAGTTTGAGAATTAATTCTAGTTTTGAAGGAAATTATTCTGATTTGGTTGGATTTTTGAAAGAAATTGAGGAAAATGGAAGACTTTTTAAAGTTAACTCAATCAATGTTCAAGTGAATACTTTTGAAAGTTCAAGTTTTGAACGTATTAGTTTTGCTTTGAATTTAGAAGCCTATTATCAAAATTAATATGGATCTTGGAAATACACATAATTTGGAAGGTGCGGATTACATTGTTGAAGGTGCAATTTCTGGAAAAGATATTTTGGCCAGCATGAAAAATATTGATCATGCTTATAAAGAAGAGGTTGTTTATGGTGTTTATAATAATGCTGGAAAACCTTGGTCTGTGAGATTTAATGATTTTTTGGTGGATAGATCAAAAGTGACTTTAAAAGATAGGTCTTACTTTTTTCATATGTTGGCGGTTATGGTTGATGCAGGGATTCCTGTTGTGAGTGCTGTAAAGGCTTTGGTTGCCAGAAGTGATAATCCTAGATTCAGAAGAATTCTAAACACTATTGCTCATAATGTTGAAAGTGGTTCATCTTTGGCGGAAGCTATGAATAGATTTGATGATGTTTTTGATGAATCGGAAGTTGGAATTGTTAGATCTGGTGAAGCTACTGGTCGTCTTCATTTAATGCTTTTTAAACTTTCTGAAAAATTAGATAGAAGACATGATTTAAGTTTGAAACTTTGGTCTGCTGCGGTATATCCGATTGCTGTGTTTTCTGTATTAATTTTAGTTGCAGTTGGAATGCTTATTTGGGTTTTTCCAACATTACTTAATTTGTTAAAGGATAGTGGAATTGAGGAAGCAAATTTGCCTTTTGCTACTCGTTTACTTATTGGAATTCAGACTGGTTTTGTAGAATATTGGTGGTTAATTTTGGTGGTTTTATTTGGACTTTATGGACTTTTTACATTTTATGTTGGTACTGATTATGGAAAGGCGAGATGGGATTATTTTAAACTTAGAACTCCTATTGTTGGTGGTTTGCTGAGAAAGGTTTATGTTTTGAGATTTGTTAGTATGGTTGGTCTTTTGATTGATTCTGGTTTGCCAGTTATTAAATCTTTAAAAATTGCTGGTAGTTCTATTTCTAACACAATTTATAAATTAAAAGTTCAAGACGTTATTGATAAGGTAAGAAATGGTCAGAGGGTTTCTGATGGTCTTTCTGATACTGCATTTTTGTTTCCTCCCGAGGTTGTTCAAATGCTTAGGGTGGGTGAATCTTCTGCGAGTTTAGGTAAAGTCTCTAATAAAATTGGTGATCAATATGATAGAGAAATTGATAATTCTTTAAAGAAAATCTCTTCGGTTTTTGAACCGGTTTTAATTTTAGTAGTAGGTGTTTTTGTAGCTTTATTGGCCCTTGCAATTATGGCTCCGATATTTAATTTAAGTAATAACATTGGATAAATTTGATGAACAAAAAAGGTTTTACATTAGTGGAGATTCTGATTGTGATGATGATAGTGGCTGTGCTTTCTAGTTTAGCCGTGAATGGTTATACAAGTTATAGAAAATATGCGTTGGTTGATTTATCTGCTGATTCTTTAATTGCACAAATGAATGAGGCTCGTGATAAAGCTGCTCATGGTGTTTATAATGGAGAGTCTCCAAAGTGTTATGGTTTTTATTTTGATCAAGGTTCTGTGAAAGGATTTGATTTGAAATATAGTAATAAGAAAATTTGGGATGAATTTAAAAAAGATTGGGTCTTTAGTTCTTGCTTAACTTTTGATTCTTCAAATGCAGATTTTTATGATTTGGATTTGGATAACAATCTTTTGACATTTTCCGGCGCGGATATGTTTGCACTTATATATTATCCACCTAGTGGTGATGTGATTTCTTATGATCCACTACAAAATGCAATTGATGATAAAGTGAAGATAGATATTCAATATGGTTCTGAAAATAATGAAAGGTTTAAAAAAGAAATTTTTATTGATGTAACAAATGGTCATGTCGATAAAAAATAATCAACAAGGTTTTACTTTAACAGAGGTTCTGATTGGAATGATGATTTTAACTGTTGCGATTGTTTCTGCTACTAATCTTTTAATTGGACTTATCGATACAAATAAAAATAATGTGCAAACTTTGCAGGCTTATTATTTGGCGCAAGAAGGTGTTGAAGCTGTTAGAAATATTAGAGATACGAATTGGTTACATAATGCGGACTTTAAAGGTGATGATTATTTGTTTGGGATTTTTGATTATGGAAAAACCTATAGTATTGAATTAACGAGTCGGGGGTGGGAAGGTTCTACTTGGAAGGAGCTTGAAGATAAAGGTGAACTTAAAGCTTATTTACCTTGGGAGGTTAGTGCTTTTGATAGTAAATTTGTGAATTTTTATGATGAATCTTTTAGAATTGATGAAAAATATTTTAGACATATTGATATAGTGAATGCTTGTGATGAAAGGGAGGATATTCCTGAAAATGATTGTGAAAATTTTATGTTAGTTCGTTCTGTAGTGAATTTTAAAGATGGAAATGAAGATAGAAATGTTTCCATTGAAACAGTATTAAGTAATTGGAAAAATGGAGCTATTTAGAAAAAATAATAAGGGTTTTACTTTGATAGAAATGTTAATTTCTATGTCTATTTTTGTAATATTTACTGGTATTTTAATTGGTTCTTATACGAGTATTGTTCAATCTCAAAAAGAAGCTAATCAATATAGAGATTTGTATTCAAATGCGAGATATATTATTGATAAATTTACCGAGGAAGTTAAGGATGGAGCTGTCTATTACGAATTGAATAAAGAGGGGGTTGTGAATAATAAATTCAAAACTGCTGTTTATAGTTTAATTCTAATTTCTAAGGACGGTGAAAGCAGTGTTTGCTTTGATTATGATGAGGGTAATGTTCGCTTTAGTGAGGGGAAATCGACCGAACAAAAAAGTTATACCTTAAACAGTGAAAATGTAAGGGTGAAAAACTTTGAAATGTTTGTGTCTCCGGCCTCTGATCCTTACGATTCTGCAAATATTTTTGCTGATACTTTGCAGTTTCAACCAAAGGTAACTTTGAGAATGATTTTGGAAAAAGATAGGGGAGTGAAAGATCCATATGAAGTTGATTTTACTACCACAGTTTCTTCAAGAATTTATCAATCTATTAAACCTGTAGATACTTCTTTAATTGTAAATTGTAATGGGTAAGAAAAATTATACATTTAGAGATCAAAGAGGAACTGCATTACTTGTGGCATTGCTTGTGATGGGAGTTTTGTTGGCAATTTCTTTGGCACTATCGAGTTTAATTTTTAGAGAAGTTAGAGTAACAAAAAATTTGATGTCTTCTGGAAGAGCTTATTATGCTGCTGAATCTGGAGTTGAAGAAGCGTTGTATTATTTGGATAGTAGACTTCCTGGATGGAGCGCAGAAAATGCTGCTGTGAAAATTGGAGATGCTTCTAGTTTTCAGTATAAAGTTAAAAATAAATGTAATTCTTTTCCATGTTTTGATAAAGAAGAGTATGAATTGGATAATGCTGATTTACCTGTTCCTACTCATAAATTTTATTCAACTTTAGAGCTTAATGAAAACATAACTATTCCAATGTTTACTGTTGATGAAGAGGGTGAAGTTGTGCCGGTTGAAGATTTTACTGTTGAATTTTTTACTAATTTTGATCCTTCTTCAGATCTTAAATTAGATATTAGTAATGTTTCTGGTTGGGATGTTTTGAGATGGAAATTATTTGGTATGAGAAATGTTGATGGAAGTTATAAGACAGAATCTCTGCATGATTTTACTGCAGTTTCTGCCGCGAAAAATATTAAAACCGGTGAGGATTTTCTTTCGAATGCAAAAAATCCATCGTGGTTTGGCACTCTTGATTGTGATTCTACTTCTAAAGATAGGGTAACAAATGAAATTAGTTGTCCATTCTATAGTAATGTAAATATTGCTGGTGGTAATGATAACAAACAGTTTTGTACTAATTTAGAAGCTCGTGATTTTTATCTGTATTCTGGTGAGCAGTTTGTTACTAAAAAAAGTTGTTATCCAATTAGTGATTTTCTACAAGCTCATAAAACTGGCTCTGCGGAAGGTGGTACTGGTTTGAATTATTTGAGTTTGACTAATTTAATGAATCCAGCGATGCTTAAAGATACCTTTAATGAACAACAGAAAAAGGATGCTTCTCGTATTTATTTCCGCGTAGAAACTTATGATAAAAATACGGTTAGGGAAGTTGCAAATATTACTTCAGATGGATTTAGTGATGGAGTTAAGCAAAGTATAAATGTGAATATTAAAAGAGATTCATATATGCCGGTTTTTAATTTCTCACTTTATAGTACTTTCGGAAGTGAGGATTACGAAGATTGACGAGAAGACCTCTTTGCTGCTAGATTTTCCGCATGGAAAAGTTCTATTTATCGACAGCGATAGCTTATGTTAATGCGCCACCACATATTGGCCATGCTTTGGAGTTTATTCAGGCAGATGCTTTAGCGCGTTTTTATCGTTTGCGTGATGTTGATACTTTTTTTCTTACTGGTACGGATGAACATGGTGTGAAAATTTATGAAAGAGCTCAAGAAGAGAAAATGGATACGCAGGACTTTGTTGATATGAATGCTAAGAAATTTTTTGAACTTGGTGGAAAGTTAAATCTGTCTAATGATGATTTTATTAGAACAACACAGGCGCGTCATAAGGATGGTGTGAAAGAGATTTGGGAAAGAATTTTTGCTAAGGGTGATATTTATAAAGGTACATATGAGGGAAAATATTGTGTTGGTTGTGAGTCTTTTATTGCTGATAAAGATTTAGATGAAGATGGTAATTGTTTAATTCATAAGAAGGCACCACAAATGCTTTCTGAAGATAATTATTTTTTCAAACTTTCTAAATATTCTGATCGAATTAAAGATGCTATTAAAAGTGGTGAAATGGTTGTTTTACCTGAAAGTAGAAAGAATGAAATTTTAAATATAATTGGTGATGAGGGACTTAGAGATGTAAGTTTTTCTAGACCTAAAAATGTTTTACCTTGGGGTGTTGATGTTCCAAATGATGATTCTCAGGTGATGTATGTTTGGTGTGATGCTTTATCTAATTATGCAACTGGTGTTGGTTTTAATGCTGATATGGATAGATTTAATAGATATTGGCCATGTAACGCTCATATAATAGGTAAAGATATTTTAAGGTTTCATGCTGGGATTTGGGTTGGAATGCTTATGGCCGCTGATATAGAAATTCCTAAAGCTATTTATGTGCATGGTTTTGTTACTAGTGAGGGGCAAAAAATGAGTAAGAGTTTAGGGAATGTTGTTGATCCTTTGGAATACATTGAGAAATATGGGACAGATGCATTGAGGTATTATTTGTTGAGAGAAATTCCAACAACTGATGATGGTGATTTTAGTCATTCAAGATTTTTGGAGGTTTTTAATAGTGAACTTGCCAATGGTATTGGTAATTTTGTGAATAGAGTGCTTATGATGACTGATAAATATTTTGATGGAAAGGTACCGGCTGCAGGTGAGACTCCTGAATTTTTAAATGAATTGAATGATAAATTTAAATCATATATTAGGTATTTTGATTCTTATGATATTAAGAAGGCTTGTGAAGTTGCTTTGGAAGTTGTGATGCTTGGTAATAAATATATTGATGATAAAAAACCTTGGGCTATGGCTAAAGAAGGGGACGAAAAATTATCTGAAGTTTTATATAATTTAAATGAACTTTTGAGATATGTAGCTTCTATGTTTTTGCCATTTGTTCCAGATTCTGTTGCAAAAATTTGTGAACAATCTGGTGTTAATTTTGAGGAATTAAATTTGAATTTGAATTGGGGCGTTCTCAAAGAGGGGACTTCTGTAAACCCTGCTGGTGTTATTTTTCCTAGACTTGAAGATTAAAAATTGTTTCCAGCTCCTTGTATAAGATCGATAGCAAATCTTACTATACTGTAAGATAAGGTTATTATTAATAATCCTATTGCTAACCAAGTAAGATGTTTTTTTCCGGTTTCCATTTTTTCTGGATCATCACTTCCCATTGCCATGTTAAATGCGGTTGTAGCTATCATAACTATTGCAAGTGGTGCAGCAAAATATAAAAGTCCTCCTGTTATTATTTGGAGAATTAAAATTGCTCCTCCGGCTGCGCCATCTTGTTCTATTTGTTCATTAATGTTTAGAGGTTCATTTTGTGGTCTAAAATCAGGATCGATTGTGTAAGCATGTGCTGTTGGTAGCATGAATCCGTTTTGGAAGAACTGGAATTGTGTAATTCCTGCTACGATTCCATATGAAGCTGCCATTACAGCCATTCCTATAACTAGATAGAGAATGATATTTTTTGCTTTTGTTATTTGTTCGTCATCTCCACGAGCTGTGATGTAAAATATTCCTGCTACTACTAGTGCGATTAAAGTCATACTCATTGAAAAACCTAAAACGTTTTTTATTATTTTGGCAATGACTTCTGATGAACTTACACTTGGAAGATTTTGCAAGGTTTTTGTGGCATTGTAGGTTTCTCCGCTACCGTTTGGTTTTGGTAGTAATCCATCTGTTGCACTTACACATTTATTATATTGGCAAAGTTCATTGCCTGGACATTCTGAATCTTTTGTACAGTCTAATCCAACAGCATAAGCAGTTGAGCTCATTATGAATGTGCTAAACATTATTCCTATAACTATTTTCTTTATTAAATTCATTATTGGAAGCTTATGTTAATTAGAATGTTTACGATTGTGTATGATAATAATGCAATAACTAGAGCAATTAAACTATATGTAATTTGCTTTTTACCTTTTTCAATTGCTTCTTCATTCCCATAGGCCATGGCAAGTCTAGCACCACCTATTATTGTAAATAGTAGAGCAACTCCTGCAATAAATCCTATGAAACCAATTGTGTATCTAGGTACGATTTTTGTTAGTAAGGTGTTTTGAGCAGACGGATCTGTATTTTGAATGTTTGTTCCTGGTCCTGGTAGGGTTTTTGGTTTTGGCAGAGTTGGGGCTTTAAATTTTCTTAAAGGGTTGGCTTCATCTGTTGGGGCAACTGAATCTAGTCCCTCTAATAATGATTCTGCAAATATTTTTTTCTCTTTTTCTGTCATACTGTTATCTTCTGCATATTCTGCGCATGACATTCCATATGCGTTTTGGCATTGTTTTTCTTGTAATATTTTTTCTTTTTCTGTCATGCTATTATCTTTTTCGTATTCTGCACAAGACATTCCATATGCATTTTGGCATTGTTTTTCTTGTAATATTTTTGCTTTTTCTTGTTCTTCTAAAGTTTTTTGCATTAAATCATCGATTTCGTCTGCATATGCAAGAGTACTCATGTTGGTAATGAGTGCTGTTGCAATTAAAATTGTTGTGAATATTTTTTTCATTTTATGTAAAGAATGTTGGGTTGATTGTGTAAAGGATTACTCCTGACAAAAATAACAATGCAATTCCTGATAGCGATTTTACGATTCTATCTTTTGCTTTTGTGATTACTTCAGGATCTCCACCAGAAGCTGAAATTTGTATTCCACTACCGATGATGATTACTACTGCAACTAAACCTACGACGCTGGCTGCCCATCTATATAATGTCATTATATAATTTTCTAATGCTGATGTACCACCTTTATTTAAAAGTACTTGTACCTCTTGGCATGAAAAAGTAATTTGATATTTTTCTCTTTGTGATTTGTCGTTAAATGCTGCTAGGGCTGTTGGTGAACATTTTTTTGAAAGTTCTGTAATACTTTGTCTTTGATTTAAGGCATCAACATAACTGAAAGAATTTCTGAAACAGGTTCGGCTAATTTTATCATCTTTGCCTGCTTCACCATATTCTTCAAACACTAATGGTTCTTCAATGATTGTGATTATGTATCCATTGTCTATTCCTAGTTCATCAACACATGGTGCTTTTTGGGCATCTTCAATTGGATTTGTTCCAAAATCTGCTTCGAAATCTAGTGATTTTTGGATAGCTTGTTGATATTCGTCACAACTACTATATCCTAAAATTTTGCATGCTTTTTCTTGCTTTTCAATATCATCAACTAATTCATTTATTAAGGCTTCGTCTTCAGGTGAAATGTATTGATTGTTTAGTGCTTGTTGGTATTCATCACAGCTGGAAAATCCTAAGCTTTTACATGCTTTTTCTTGTTTTTCAATATCATTAACTAATTCGTTTATTAAGGCTTCATCTGCCGGTGATATTTTTGCAGTATCAGCGAAAGCAATATTTATAAAAGCTAAGTTGCTTAATATTGATATTGTAAGTGCTAATTTTGCGAGTATTTTTTTCATTATCCAGCGTTAGTGAATAATCCTTGAACAAAAAGTACTAGAACGAATGATGTGAATGTTACAACAAGTCCTATGATTGCAAATTTAAGATTTTCTTTGGCATCGTCCAGTTTTTGTTGATCACCGCCTGAAAGTATCATTCTAAATCCACTGACTATTAATAACAAAACTGCGATTGATCCGATAATTCTTGTAGCAAATTCTATGATTCTTAAAATTAGCGATACAATAGGGGAGTTACCTTCGCTATTAGGTTGAAAATATTCTTGTGGTTGATCTTGTCCTTCTAGTTTTAAAATTTCACTAACATCAAAAGTAGTATTTTTTAAAGTTTCTGCTGAGGCGATTGCTGTTTCAAAACCGTGTGCAGCTATTAGTACTAAAATTGTTAGTCCAAGTGATATTAAAAATTGTTTAATTGCGTGTTTCATATTTTTAAGCTTCAAAATCTTTAGGTAAATTGTGTAGAGCTTCTTCTTCGGAAATAATTCCTGATTCAAGTAAATCTTGTATGGCTTTTTTCATAGTTTGCATTCCTTCGCGAGTAGATGTTTCAATTACCGAATTAATTTGATGAGTTGAAGCTTTACGAATTAAGTTTGCGATTGCTGAGTTTGAGAACATTATTTCCAGACCAGCAACACGGCTTTTTCCATTTTTTGTTTTTAAAAGATTTTGCCAAATTACTGCACGCAAACTTTCTGAAAGTTGTGCTCTAATTTGGTTTTGTTGTTCTGGAGGGAAAGAGTCAATAATACGATTTATAGAATTGGCACATCCTCTTGTATGAAGAGTTGCGAATACTAAATGTCCAGTTTCTGCTGCTGTAATTGCTTGACGCATTGTTTCTATGTCACGCATTTCTCCTAGCATAATTACATCTGGAGCTTCACGAAGTGCGCTCTTTAGTGCATTTGCAAAACTGTGAGTGTGTGTACCAACTTCTCTTTGTTGTACTATTGATGTTTGATTTTTATGTACATATTCGATTGGATCTTCAACTGTGATGATGTGTTTTTTTTGTGATTTATTAATTTCATTTAACATTGCTGCCATGGTTGTGGTTTTACCTGATCCGGTTGGACCTGTAATAATAACTAAACCATTTTTAAAATTTGATGCCGTTTTTAATTGTGCTGGCATTCCAAGTTCGTCTAGTGAGAGAACTTTTTCTGAGATTAAACGAAATACTGCAGAAATTCCTTTTCTTTGTACAAATAAATTTACACGAAAACGCGCTATGGTTTCTATCTCTAGCGAGAAATCTAAGTCTAATTGTTTTGCAAACTTAGTTTTTTGATCTGGAGTGAGTATTTCTAAAAGATACTCTTCTGCCATTTTTTTTGTTAAAACCGGGTGCTCTTCTATTTTGATTACATCACCATTTATACGAAGCGCTGGTTTTTCGCCAGTTGCAATATAAACATCAGATGCATGATATTGTAAGGCGGTGCGAAATATTTTGTCTAATTTAGCCATTTTGTTTTTATTTTATCTCTGTATTATATCATTTTTTAGCCTTTTTATCAAGTAACTTAGAAGGTTTTTTGTATTAAAAAAGCCCGCCTTGGGGCGGGCTGATTAATGAGTTTTTTATCTTGTTACTTTATCTTCTGTGGTTGGTTCTGCACTATCAGGATTTGGCGTAAGTTCTCCATCTGGTGGATATTGATTTACTTCTGGTGCTGGAGGTGGAGAAATTGCATCAGTCATTTCATTGTTAAATTCAGTATCAAAATTTAGCTCTATGTTATTGTCTAATGCTGAGTTATTAAGACTGTTTTCTAATTCTATTAATCCTGGTGGTGCTGCTGGTGGTTCTTGTGTTGGTGTGTCAGATGACCCAGAAAGCATAAAATATGCTATTCCACCAATTATTGCTAAACCAGCTATTGCTCCACCTGCCATTATAATCATTTTATGTGATTTTAGTGGCGATTGTGCTTCTGGATTACCATTTTCCATGTTTACATCCATTGTTGGCATTATTGGCTCTGGTTGAGGAGTAGGGCTAGCTTGTGTTTCTGCAGCCTCTTGGAGAGGTATTTCGTGTGGAGCATTGTCCATTGAAATAGAATTTTCCGCAGGTTCTGGTTCAGCCATAGGTTCTTGAGGAGCCATAGGTTCTTGAGGAGCCATAGGTTCTTGAGGAGCCATAGGTTCTTGAGGAGCCATAGGTTCTTGAGGAGCCATAGGTTCTACTGGTGTTTGAGCGTTTAACGGATTTTGCTCAGGGTTTAAATTTTGATCATCCATGTTTATTTTTGTTAATATTCTGAAATTTCATATTCTTCTGAGTCTTTTGGCAGAATGTTTTCAATTGCTGACCATTCGCTGTTTTGAGCTGCAGGGATTATGATTGTTACTTTGTCGCCAACTTCGCCCTTAAAATAGGTTACTGAAGCTAAAAGTACTTTATAAGCTTTGCCACTGGCAATGACTTTATATTGACCATCTTCGAATGTAAGAGTTCCTATGATTCGAAGTCTATCTGTTGGACCTATTTGTTTATATAAAAAGGTTCCATCAGGTTTAATAGTTAATTTTAGTACATCTCCAGGGACTAATTTAGATTTACTAGCGTAATTTGCTGGTACTGGATATTCTTTGCCGTGTTTGTCTGTCATGAATTGACCGTTGAAAACACCTTCGACTATTGTGTCGTCTCCTTCTTTTGTGTGTTCACTGAGTCCATCTGAGATGCTGGAAAAGTCTCCGCCTTTGTCTGTTTGTGGCAGAGATCCGCCATTTAGGTCGTTTAGCATTTTTTTTGCCGACTTCAAACTAGTCTCGGCGGCCTCGAGCAGTTCTTTTATTGCGACAAGTTTAGAACTATTTTGCATTTATTTTTGTTTATTTTTATTACACACATTATAGCAGAAAATGAGACAAATATCAATTGTGCTTTTTTTGTTCGTATTTGTGTAATAAGGCTCTTCGAATTACTCCAAAGTTAGAGAAAATTCTGAATGTAAATACAACTGTTGCGGCTAAATAAAGATCTAATCCTAGTTTTTCTCCTAGATATGTTATGGCAATTGCTAAAATAACGTTGAAAATTACTCCGGTAATAAAAATTACTGAATTGTATACTTCATTACTTACTTCTGCTCTAATTGCTCCAAAAAGAGAGTCTATAATTCCAACGATAATTACAGCCGTATATTTAATGTATTCTACTGGAATTACATAATTTGTGTTTATTCCAATAATTATTCCTATAAGTATTCCTAATGCAGCCCAAGCCATGGTTTTTTGATTATTTTCTTTTGTATATTATCTTATCTCCGCTATTTCCCGCAATTCTTAGATCTATATAATCTAACGACTCTTTATATATATCTAGTTTTACGAGTGCTTTTTTTAGTTTTTTAAACTGAATGTCCATCTCTTGTTGCATATCTAGCCAAATGGTAAATTCTTTTTCTGTACGCAGGTGTAATTCTCGAGCAATTTTTTTATACTCAACCTCTATTATTCTCATTCCAAAGCGCTCTTCGAACATTTGAGTTGCTTTTAGAATATAGTCTAATTTACTTGATTCTATAAGTGGCAATTGGGAATTTATTGGTTCGTCAGAATGAATTTTTATGTATGGAAGTCTGGTATTTTCTAGATCTTCTTGAGCAATTAGTCCAATAGAATTAATTATGTAGCTTTTTTTAAGTGAATTGCTTTCTGTAATGACGTTGGCAACTAGAGGATATTTTGTGAAAGAAACTTTGATTTTGTTAGGGTAGTTTTTGCTTATTCCTATGCTCTCAATTGCAGGGAAGTGTTCTAAAATTTTGTTCTCTAATTCTGATGGATTCACAAATACTAAATTTGCTCCTATTTGGTCTTTAAGTAGGCTTTTTACTTGTTCGTTGATTAATTGATTTTCTATGCTGTTTTCTTCAGTTTCTATTTCGCTTACTGTGAAGTTACCTGAGGATGCAAAAAAATATATTAGTGTGATTATTATCCCTAATATGATTGCGGTTAAAAAAAGTTTTTTGAATTTTTTAATTCCTCTAAATTTTGAAGAAGCTCTTCTGTTGCTTATTCTGCTTGAAGTTTGAGTGTTGTAGGTTGGTCTTTTGAGACGACCTTGCATTCTGATTTTCCTTTTTCTTGAGAACATTTTTCAGTTAGGATTGGATTGATTAAAGAATAACAGAATTTTTATGGACTTTAAAGCAGCTAATGAATATTTGAGTGGTTTAGTTTCTTATGAGAAAAGGCGCGATTTTAAGATTGAAGATTTGAATTTAGAAAATGTAAAGAAAGTTTTGGATGATTTTTGTGATGGCTGGAAGGGGATTAAGTATGTTCATGTTGCAGGTTCCAAAGGGAAGGGGAGCGTTTCGCATTTAATTAGTGACTATTTGGTTAGGTCTGGTCGTAAAACGGGTTTGTTTACATCTCCTCATGTTGTGAGTATTTGTGAAAGGTTGAGGGTGAATGGGGCTGATGTTACAGAAGCACGATTTTGCGAATTAGTGGATTTGCTTAAAGAAAGAGGAGGTAAAGAACTGACTTATTTTGAAGCATTATTTGTTTTAGCTATTAAGCTGTTTTTGCTGGAGGGAGTTGAATTTGCTGTTTTGGAAGTTGGTCTTGGAGGTAGGCTAGATACTACTAATGTTGTAACTCCGGTGGTTTCGGTTTTATCTACGGTTGAATTGGAGCATACAGATATATTGGGAGACACTTTGGAAAAGATTTTGAATGAAAAAATGGGCATTAAAAAAGATGGAGTGCCTATGGTTATTGGTTATCAGGATCAGGAGGTTTATAGATTTTTGGAGGGGAGGGATGGTTTGATTTTTGCTGAAAAGAAATGTGGTAAATGTGGTGATTTTAGAGAAGGGAATTACAATGTGGCAATCTTGGCGTTGGAGGCTTTGCTGGGTAGTGTGGATGTTGTTGTATTTAGTGATGTAATTGAGAATTTTCAGCTTTTGGGAAGGTTTGATATTCGTGAAATTGATGGTAAATGGGTTGTTTTTGATGTTGCGCATACTATGAATAGTATTAGTGCACTTATTAAGCAATTAAGGTTTTATTTTAGTGATTTTGATCCAGTCTTTTTGGTTTCTTTGATGAAAGATAAAAATGTGGATGGTATTTTGGAAAAATTATCTAGTGTTGGGGAGGTTAATTTTGTGGATTGTGGGGAAGAAAGGGCTGTTTTTGCTGATGAAGATTGCTTTTCTGGGTATGAAAGATTGTTTGGTAGTTTGAAAAAAGACCAAGTACTTGTAGTGACTGGGTCTTTTTATTTGGTAGGTAAGATCTTGAGAGCTTATTATAAGTAACCTGCTGCTTTTAATCTTTCAGTTTGAGCTGTAACGAATTCGGCTTTTCTTTCGCGTGCAGCCTCTTTATTGCGGCGATTTCTGTTTTTGCTCTTTGGGCGAATGTTGCCTACAAGGCCGTGTTGTTTACTTGCGTGTTTATTTGTCATGATAATTATTAAATTGCGAGGGTTAATTTAGGCGTTTTAATTGCTTGTGTCAAGGCAGTTATAGTATTTTTTGCAAATAGTCTTTATGTTACCTCTTACATTCATATCTACGACTATTTTAGCTTTTTTAGGTTCTACGGCTTCTAGAAAGTCTGCAAAGATAATTTCTGTTACTGTTTCATGGAATACTTTTACGTTTCTGTAGCTATTTATGTAGATTTTGAATGATTTTAGTTCTAAGCATTTTTTGTTCGGAACATATTGAATTTCTACACTTCCGAAGTCTGGCCAGTTTGAAAATGGACAAATTGCCGTAAATTCTGGACTTGCAATTGTTACCCAGTGTTCTCCTTCACCTTGTTCTTGGAACTCGAATGATAAAAGTGGTGCTTCTTTTTTGATTTCTGATCTTATTTCAGAAGCCGACCTTTCTTTGTAGTCTTCGTTTTCTTCGTATTGTTTAAATGTTGTATCGGACATAGTGAGCTGATTTTAGGGCTTTTTTCCTTATTAAGCAATTAAATTTTTCGTGCATCATATGCCCAGTGTAGAACTGCCTGTCTTTGTTTTTTTCTACAGTTTAGGTCTTTCGGTGTGCAATTTTTTTTAATTGCTGCGATGTGGCGGTTTATGGCTTTCCACCTTTTAATTTGTCTTTGATCTTCTTCTGGCGTTCTTCTTCCCATGTAATATCTACAGTACCATTGAAACCATCCTCGAGGGTCTTGTGGGTGTATCCATCCTTTTTTTTGCCATTCTTTGAGTGGGAGTGAGGCGTCGACTTTAAAGAAATTTAGTTCGATGTTTCTTCTTTTTGGTGATAGTTTTGCTTCTTTAAACCAATCTTCTGGGAATTCTTTTTTGCAGTCTGTCATATATTTTCCTCCAAAAACTCCTAGCTTTAGCATTTCTTTTGGTGTTAGTTCTGGTTTGAAAGATGGGTCAAAGTTTTTTCCTACTTCTTCGCTTAGGAAGTAGTGGCCTTTTTGCATTTTATCATTGATGTTTATTTTTTTGTGCATGTATTTAATCTATCTTTAATTTGTAAAGTTGAAAAGTTTGAAAATATTTTTAACCTAGTATATAGGTATGAGGTATACTAATTATTTTAATATGACAATTTCTGCAAAAAAAATGAAGTCTTTAAAGCTTTCCAAACAGGCAAATGGTACCCTTTCTAAGGTTGTCGAAATGATAGAAAACGATGAGTATTGTCCTGATATTATTCAGCAAGTTAATAGCGTTTGTGGTTTTTTAAAAAGTGTTAAAAGGGAACTTTTGGCTGGGCATCTTGATTCTTGTGTTGCGAAAAAGATGGTTGAAAATAAATCTAAAACTATTGATGAGCTTTTAAAAATTTATAACCTTTCTAATTAAATGAATACTAAAAAAAATTACAAAATTGAGGGTATGCATTGTGCTTCTTGTGCAAATATAATTGAAAGAAAACTTGCTAAATTAAGTGGTGTGAGTGGTGTTTCTGTTTCTTATGCAAATGCTAGTGCTGAGGTGGATAAGGATGAAAATTTGGGAGTTGCGGATTTTAATGCTTTGGTTGAGCCACTGGGGTATAAGTTTGTAGACGAAGATATGGTTGCTAATGTTGAAGATTCTAATATGAATCATAATCATGCTTCGGAAAGGGATCAATTAAGAAATAATGTAATTATTTCTATACCTATGATTTTTGTTAGTCTTTTAATGATGGCTTGGGATATATCTTTTGAGTTTTTGAGCTTTGTTCCAAAAATGCCAATGATAGTGAAAGATTTTTTGCATCATTTATTACCGGTTTTGGCTACTTATATGATGTTTGTTATTGGCAAAGTTTATATACTTGGAGTTTGGAGATTTTTTAAGCATGGTCAGGCTAACATGGATACTTTAATTGGTATTGGGACATTAACAGCATTTTTTTATAGCTTTTTTGTAGGTGCATTTGATGTTTATTTATCTGCTTATTTGGACACAAGTGTTAGTTATTTTGATGTAACAATTGTGGTAATAGGGTTTGTGAATCTTGGTAAATATTTAGAAGCTAATGCAAAAGTTAAAACTGGTGATGCTTTAAAATCTTTAATTTCCTTACAAGCTAAATCTGCGATAGTAAGAAGAAATGGTAAAGATGTGGAGTTGAAAATTGACCAAATTTTAATTGGAGACTTGATTGTGGTGAAGCCTGGTGGAAAGTTTCCAGTTGATGGTGTTGTTTCTGAAGGTGAATCTTTTGTCGATGAATCAATGCTTACTGGAGAGCCAATGGCGGTTGAAAAAGTGGTGGGTGATAAGGTTTCGGCTGGTACGGTTAATGAAGATGGTTTTTTAATTATTAAAGCCACTGCTGTTGGTGATAATAGTTTGCTTTCTCATATTATTAAACTGGTAAAAAGTGCTCAAGGGAGTAAAGCTCCAATTCAAAAAATGGCTGATAGTGTTTCTGCTGTTTTTGTTCCGATCGTTTTAGTTTTAGCTTTTGTTTCTCTTTTTGGTTGGTTGTTTTTAGGTAGTCAATATTTGCCTTTTGATAAGGCTTTAGCTTTGGGTATTACTAGTTTTGTTAGTGTGCTTGTTATTGCATGTCCGTGTGCGTTGGGCTTAGCAACTCCGACTGCAATTATAGTTGGTGTTGGTAAAGGTGCTAAAAATGGCATTTTAGTTAAAAATGCTGAATCCTTAGAAAAACTTTCAAAAGTGAAAGATATAGTTTTTGATAAAACTGGAACTATTACTGAAGGTAAGCCAAAAGTGATTGAGTTTAAAAACCTTTCTAAGTTAAATGATAAAGATGTGCTTTCTTTTGCTTTATCACTTGAGACTATGTCTGAACATCCTTTAGCAGTTGCTGTTACAAGATATGGTAATGATTTTGGTGCTCAACTTTTAAAAGTTGATGGTTTTAAAAATACTAAAGGTGGGGGAGTTGAAGGTGTGATAAATGAAGGGAAGTACTTTTTAGGAAGTGATGATTATGTTAAAAGCAATGGTGTAAAAGATGTTGATGTGAAATTGGGAAAAAATTTGACTCATATATTTTTGAGTGATGGTGAAAAAGTTTTGGCGTACTTTTTGGTTGGCGATGCTTTGAAAAAGGAAGCTCGATCTTCTATAGATGGTTTAAAAAAATTAGGTGTTAATTTACATTTAGCTACTGGTGATAGGGAAGATGCTGCATTGGAAATTGCAAAGCAAGTTGGAATTGAAAATGTTCACTCTAGAATGCTTCCTGCCGATAAACAGGATTTGGTGAGGTCTTTAAAAAATAAAAGTGATCTTATTGCTGTAGCTGGTGATGGTGTTAATGATGCGCCTGCTTTGGCTTTGGCTGATGTTGGAATTGCTATGTCTACCGGTACTGATGTTGCAATTGAAACTGCTGATATTACTTTGCTTCATGGTGATATCTCAAAAATTGAGCAATCTATAAAGCTTTCAAAATTTACTTTGAGAACAATTAAACAAAATTTATTTTGGGCATTTGCTTTTAATGTCATTGGTATACCTTTGGCAGCTGGTTTCTTTTATCCGCTTGGTTTAAGCTTGAGTCCTGTTTTTGCTGGAGCGGCTATGGCATTTTCAAGCGTGTTTGTTGTAAGTAATTCTTTAAGGCTTAAATTTATAAAACTATGAAAAAGTACACTGTTTATGTAAATGGGATACACTGTAAAGCTTGTAAATTTTTGATTGAAGATTTACTTAATGATGATAAAAATATTTTGTCTAAATCTGTGAATTTAAAATCGGGTGAGCTTTCTTTTGAAACCGATTTGGAACTTTCTGATGATGAGATTTTAGAGAGAATTAATTTTAAACTTTTCCCACATAATTATTCTGCTTCTTTTGAAAAAGTAGTTGTTCCGAAAAAAAGTGGTGATTTGTTTGTTGCATTTTCCGTATCTATTTTGGTTTTGATTTCATTTTTTGTTTTGCAAAAATCTGGAATTTTAAGTTTTGGACTTGGTGAAAAATTAACCCCAAACGTAGCATTGTTTGTTGGTGTAATTGCTTCTTTTTCAACTTGTTTGGCTGTAGTTGGTGGTTTGATTTTATCCTTGTCTGCAAAGGTTTCTCAGGATGCTTCAACATTCAAACCATTTATGTTTTTTCATGTTGGTAGGATTTTAGGTTTTGCCTTTTTAGGTGGTTTATTAGGGCTTTTAGGTGGTGTAATTTCAATCAACACCGGGGTTTCTGCTGTTTTGGGACTACTAGTTTCAGTTATTATGATAATTCTTGGTGTAAATCTTTTAGGTGTTTTTGAGTCTACAAAATCTTTGCAAGTAACATTTTCATCTAGAATTTTTAATTCACTACATAGATTAGAGAATGGCTTTTTTGCTCCATTTTTGACAGGTGCTTTAACGTTCTTTTTACCATGTGGTTTTACACAATCTATGCAGTTTGCGGCTTTATCTTCTGGTAGTTTTTTTGGTGGAATGTCTATCATGTTAATGTTTGTGCTTGGTACGTTGCCAATGCTTCTTTTAATATCTTTTACATCTTTTAAATTTGCTCATACAAAATATGCATCATTGTTTTTTAAAGTTGCAGGGTTTATTGTAATTGGGCTTGGTTTTTTTGCTTTTATGGCCGGTTTGGCTGCTTTAGGAATTATTAACCCTTTATTTAATATCTAATGTCTCAAAAAATAATTGTTATTTCTAGTTTGTTTATTAGTGCCGTGTTGTTATTTTTTGCTTTTTCAGTTGATGATCAAGAGGTAAAAACAAATCCTGTTGATGATGAAGTAGTGCGTGTTGAAAATGGTGTGCAATATATTCATGTTTTGGCACAAGGTGGTTATAGTCCTAATTTTATTTTAGCTAAGGCGGGTATGCCAACTGTGCTTGAGATAGAAACAAAAGGAACTTACGATTGTTCTGCTGCTTTGAATATTCCAAGATTGGGATATCAAAAGTTTTTATCTCCAACAGATGTGGTAGATCTTGAAATAAGTGGTGATGATGCGGTTGGAGATTTGCAATTAGTTTGTTCTATGGGAATGTATTTTTCTACTATTTCTTTTAAGTAGCTTGATTTAAAATTGCTAATGTTCTTTCCCGTAGTAAATTTTGTTTTGCTGTAACTTCTAGACGATCAATTTCCGATTGAGGGCCCGCTTCTCCAACTATGTTATATGCTCCCGTGTCCTGCCTTACGCAAATAAGCATATGCTTTCCACCTTGTGCTAATCTGTAATGTGATCCGTTTTCTTCCAGTTTTATTCTTGTGTTGATGTTGTGAATTTTTCTACTCATATTCTAATGGGTCTTGTGAATTGGCTTCTTTAAATCCTTTTAGTCTCAATATGCATGCTGGACATTTGCCACAGGCTGGTCTTTTTCCTTCATAGCAGGTGTGACTATATTTTAAAAGTTCTATTTCTCCAAGTTTGTTTATCAATTCTACAGTTTCTTTTTTTGTTAGCCACATAAGTGGTGTATGAATTTTGAATTTGTAATCCATTGAGAGGGATAATGTTTTTTCTAATGACTTAATAAAATTATCACGACAATCTGGATAGCCTGAGTAATCTGTTTGGCATACTCCTGTTATTATTTCATTTATACCTAGTTGTTTGGCGTATATTGCAGCGATTGAAAGAAAGATATGATTGCGTCCATCTACAAATGTTGAAGGCAATTCTCCGTTTTTTCCTGATGTTATTTCTGCGGTGTGGTTTAAAAGAGAGTTTTTTGTTAGGTGTTTGAAAATATCTGTTTTGTATATTTTTAGTGGTATTTGTTTTAGTTTTGCAATTTTTTTTGCGGCTTTGAGTTCTGCTTTATGTCTTTGTCCGTAATTGAAAGTGATGGCATATATTTTATCAAATTTTTTAAGCGCCCATGCTAAACATGTTGTTGAATCTTGCCCTCCTGAAAAAACTATTAATGCTTGTTTCATACTTTTCTTTTATTACCCCAAATATTGATATGTAGTCTAGGTGAAAAACGAAAATTTTCTTTTTTGCATATTTCAACTAGCCATTTTGAGCGTTCGGCAATTTCACGTTTTTTAATTCCTTGTGGCATGAGTACAACATTTTTCTGAGCTATTTTATTAGTTTTAATAAATTCTTTTATTTCTTTTAGATCTTTTGGTGAATCTACAACGAATTTATAAACTGTTTTTTCATCTGGAAGTTTTTCTAGACGAATGGTTTTGTTTTTTGAATTACTTAATTTTGGTGAGCAGTTGTAGTGATTAACATAATCGTCTAAATATGATTTAAGTGATCCAGATGTTTCTATTTCTATATAGTAATCTTTCAATTTTTCTAAAAGTTCTTTGATTGCAGATTGTTGTATTAATGGCTCTCCGCCTGTTATTATTAGATGTTTGCATGGGAATTTTTTTAACTCTTTTATGATTTCATTTGTTGTCATTTTTTTTCCAGAAGTGCGTTCCCATGTGAATTTTGAGTCACACCATACGCATCTTAAATGGCATCCAGCTGTTCTTAAAAAAATTGCTGGCATTCCAATATTAGGACCTTCTCCCTGTACTGAGTAAAATATTTCTGAAACTTGCATGTGCCAATTATGAAGCCGACTTGGCAAAAGTCAAATAAGAGGCCATAATTTGAATATGAAGAAAATTGTTTTTTTATTAATATCTTTGCTTTTAATTTCTTGCACTTCTAAACAAGAGAGTTTTGATGTTGATAATTATGTGGCTCCTGAATTAACAAAAATTGAAGAAGGAGAGTATCAGGGGTACTATGTAAATCAAAGGTTTGGATTTAGATTTTTGCCTTTAAGCGATTATGAAATTGTTGGTATGCCTAGTGGGGAAGGGGCTACTATGTCTAAGCGTATAGCTGGTGTGGACTATTTAAAAGAGGATAAAGAGGGGAATAGATATCCCTATAATGTGGAAGTAAAAGTTATGGCGTTTGATAATGTTTTAGAATTTGATGACTTGGCAGATTTTATTCAGGCTAGATACCCGGGGTATACTATTGAAGGGTATGATGGTGAAAATATTTCTGGTTTTTTTGTTGATGAGGGAAGGGCTGATGATGCTGTGAGGCATTTTTTCACTATGAAAGATGATGTTATATATGAGGCATCATTAAAATTGCCAAGTTATTATTTTGTTTATCACAAACAAGGCTTTGATGATTTTGTAAAAACTATTGTATTTTTTTAGAAGGGCCTGTTGTTCTTTCTACTGAAAGTATTTCTTTGAGTTCGTCTTCGCTGAGTAGCTTTTTTGCTAATACTTCTGCTTTAATTGTTGTGTTGTTTTTGAGTGCGTCTTTCACCACTTCTGCAGTTTCTTTGTAGCCAATGTATGGAGATAGTGCTGTGGCATGGGCTAAACTTTTTTCTAATTCTTCTGCTGCTATTTCAGTGTTTACTTGTAGATTTTGTAATGCTTTTTCGTTGAACATATTTATTCCATTTGCAAGGATTTCGATTGATTGAAGAAGGTTATACATAATTATTGGGCAGAATACATTTAATTCAAAATTGCTTCTTTGAGCTGCTAGTTCTATTGTTGTGTGATTACCACAAACTTGAAAAAGTATCATGTCTAAACATTCTGGGATTGATGGATTTACTTTTCCAGGCATGATAGAAGATCCTGGTTGAACTTCAGGTAGTGTAACTTCTCTTAGTCCGGCTTTTGGCCCTGTATTCATTATTTTGAGATCAAAAGAGATGTTCAATAAATTTGTACAAAGTGATTTTAGAGAGCTTGATAGGTTCTGAAATCCAGAAAAATTATTTGCCATTTCTGTGAGATTTTCTCCTGATTTTAGATTTAGTCCTGTGATGTTAGAAAGATTTTTAACTATTAAGTCTTTATATTGGGGGTCTGTATTAATGCCTGTTCCTACTGCTGTACCTCCTATGCCTAATTCATAAATTTCTTCGGCGCTTGTTTTTATTGATTTATGGCTTTTTTCGATTGCTTTAAGGTAGGCGTCAAATTCTTGTCCAAAGGTAATTGGCACAGCGTCTTGTAGATGTGTGCGCCCTATTTTGAGTGAATTTTTATGTTTTTCTGCTAATTCTTTTAAAGTTTTTTCAATTGATGTGATTGCTTCGTATAGTTTTGGTAATTGGTCTAATATTGCAATTTTTGTAGCGGTTGGTATGACATCGTTTGTAGATTGAGCAATGTTGATATGATTGTTTGGATGAATGTTTAGATTGTTGATTTCATTTGCCCTTTCGGCAATTATTTCGTTGGAATTCATGTTATATGAAGTTCCTGCGCCAGCTTGAAAAATATCTATTGTGAAGAAATCATCATATTTTCCTTCAATAAACTCCAGTGCAGCTGTTTCTATTGCCTTATATTCTTCATCGCTAAGTAATCCAAGTGTGTTATTTGCTTGTGCTGCAGCTAGTTTTACTCGTCCTAGTGCTTTTGTAAATATTCTTGGTGCTTTTATTCCGCTGATTTGGAAGTTTGAAAGCGCTTTTTCTGTAAATTCTCCAATTTTCATGTGCATATGATATGTTATTTCTTTGTAAAAAAAAAGAGGTTGATATTTTTTTTGGAAGTTGTTAAAGTTCTCGCACTATGTCTAAAATATGTCAAATTACAGGCAGCAGACCTTCAACAGGTAATACACGAAGTCACGCTATGAATGCTGGAAAACGTCGTTATATTCCTAACTTGGTTGTTAAAAAGGTTAAAAACCCATTAACAGGTAAGGTAGAGAAGATGAGAATTACGGCTAGAGCTTTGCGTTCACTAGATAAGAAAATGTGTTAATTCCGTTATTGTAAAAAGGTCTTAAAAATGGTATAATTCAATGATGGATTTTATCGTTTTTAAGCATTTAGTTATAGCTTTGGCACTTTCACTTCTTTTGGGGCTAGAGCGTGAAAAAAGTGGCCAATCTAATGGTGGGGCTATTGCAGTTGGTATTCGTACATATACACTTATTGGTTTAATTGGTGCTCTTTCTTATGTTTTGGCTGATTTTTCTGTTGTGATTGCTGCGGTTTTAGCGGTTGGTGTGTTTTCATTAGTTATTGCTTCTTATGTTAGCTCTAAGGATAAAGGGTTAACCTCTGAGGTTGCTACTGTTGTTGTGTATATTGTTGGTATTTTGAGCATGATGGGGGAGATTGACATGGCAATTACTGTTACACTTGCTACTCTTGGTATTTTGCATTTTAAATCTAAACTTCATTTGCTGTCTAAAAGGGTTAAAAATCTTGAGCTTACCTCTGCGTTAAAGTTTATTTTGATTGCGTTTGTGGTGTTGCCGCTTTTGCCGAATCAAAATTATGGGCCTTATGAGTTTTTTAATCCATACTTGGTGTGGCTAATGGTAGTTTTTGTTTCTGGACTTTCATTTTTGAGTTATTTTGCGATTAAATTCTTTGGTACCAGAAAGGGAATAGGTTTGAGTGGATTTTTGGGTGGTTTTATTTCAACTACTGCTTTGGCATTGAGTTTTGCCGATAATAGTAAAAAAACTCCGAGAATTGTAAATCCTTATGTTTTTGCAATGATGGTGGCTGTAACTGGTATGTTTGTGAGGGTTTTGATTGAGGTTTCGGTTGTAAACTCTGAATTACTTAAATATTTATTTGTTCCTGTGGTTGCCATGGGTGTTGTAACTCTGGTTATGGCTTTCTTGTTTTGGATCAAGAGGGATGGTGATATGTCTGTTAAAGACGCTGAGTTGAGGTTGGAAAGTCCTTTTTCTTTAATTTCTGCAATGAAATTTGGTGCTTTGTTTGGAATAATTTTGTTTTTTGTTAAGTTTGCTAGCGCTGTGTTGGGTGATACTGGTCTTTATATTACAAGTGTTGTTAGTGGTACTGTGGATATTGATTCTATTACTATTTCTGTTGCAAATTTGGCTGGTAAAAGTGTGGATTTCGATTCTGCAGCTATGGCTATAATCATTGCGATTATAGTGAATAACTTGTCTAAATCTTTTATTTTATTGTTTTTGGGTTCTAAAAAGGTTGGCATGAGAGTGTTAATTATTTCTCTTGTGGCTTCTGTGGTTGGTGTTGGGTCATTAGTTTTATTATAAGGGTATGAAGATGATTTTTGAGCAAGGCTTATTTAGTGTGTAGAAAATTTCTACAACAAAGCCTTTTTGTATGATTTCTCCATTTTTGCTAAGGCTTTTTAGCCTGTTACGGAAGTTTCGACATGTCTGTTTTATGGCTTTTTTAAGCCTTGATTTGGGTTTTTGTTCTGATGTAAGTAGTAGGTGTTATTATTTAACTGATGATTTATGTCAGATCTAGTTACAAGTTCTATTGGGGTTCAGGCTGGTAGAGAAATTAAGGGGAGGGAGCGTGAATATGGTGCTGTGTTATGGAAGCAGCCACATTTGCTTGATTTGTCTTATGCGGAGCTTGAGGAAAAAAATTTAGAAGTTAAAATGCGTAGGTTGGCTGGCGTACCTGCTGATGAGATGAGAGCTGAGTTTTTAGATTATTTATCTAGAGAAGCTGGAATTAAGTGTGTAACTGTTTGTTTTTCTGATCTGGAAGGTCGTTTACATACTTTGGATTATGATAGAAAGTTTATTATTGGAGCTGAAGATAATTTAACTTTTGACGGGTCTTCTATTAAAGGTTTTACTGATTTAGCTCAGTCTGATCTGCGTTTGAAGGTTGATTGGGGTACTTTTAGATGGCTTCCTGCTGATCTTTTTGGTGCTGGTAAGGTTTTAGTGTTTGGTAATGTTTGTAATAGAGATGGTAGTTTGTATGAGTCAGATTTTAGAGCTTTATTGCATAGTTTTTCTGCTGAGTTGAGTGCACAAGGTTTGCTTGTAAATGTTGCACCTGAGGTAGAAGGATTTTTGTTTGATGGGCTTAAGGCTGAGCAAATTTTCGATGAGGAAAAGGGATTTGAATTAGCTACTATGAGTGGTTATTTTAGCTCTTTGCCTCAAGACACACTAAGACTTTTTATTGATAAGTTTGCCGAAGTAAAAAGAGCTTTGGCTTTTGAAAACGAAAAAGATCATCCTGAGGTTGCCCCTGCTCAATTTGAATTAAACTTTAAGTATTGCATGGCTTTAGAAACAGCTGATCAGATTCAGTTGTACAAATTTTTAGCTCGACAAGTTGCAAATTCAATGGGGTATACGGCTAGCTTTTTGCCAAAACCAATACAAACTTTGAATGGTAGTGGTATGCATATGAATATGTCTATCTCTAACGATGGGAAGAATTCTTTTTATGACGCTGATGATTCTTTGAGTTTATCTGCTGTGGCTCGTCGTTTTGTGACTGGAATTTTATATTATGCCAATGATTTGTGTTTAATTATGAACTCTTCTGTTAACTCTTATAGACGTTTGGATCCTAATTATGAAGCTCCCAACGCAATTAAATTTTCAGCTGTTGATAGAGGTTCTATGATTAGAATTCCGGTTGGAAATGAAAAAAGCGCGCGTATTGAAGTGAGAACGGTGGCTCCTGATGCTAATCCATATATGTGTATTTTTTCTTTAGTTAAAGCTGGTCTTGCTGGTATTAAAGCTTCTGATGATCGCATTATGGAAATGGAAAAAGAAGTTTATGGTTCTGAAGTGGATATTTTGCCTTCAAATATTTACGAAGCGTTAGGGTGTTTTGGTCGTAGTGATTTTATGAGAGAAATTTTGGGTGAAGATAATCATCTAAAATATATGGAACTTAAAGAATGGGCTGCTGATAGATCTCCAAAAGCTCTTGGAACTAAGGTTAAAAAGCGTGAAGTTTTGGATCATCATGAGGTTACGAATCAGTTCATAAAAGGTGGTTTTTAATATTACTCATTCCTATGGAGAGGCTTAACTACTATTGGTTGGCCTCTTTTTTTGTGGTATAAAATTGCCATGGTACTTTTGGAATCTGAAAAAATAGCGATGGGAACTCCAGCCTTTAACTTTAGGCTTATGGGGGTTGATGATAAGATGCATGCTTTATCTGATTATGATGATAAATATGTGTTGGTAGTGATGTTTATTTGTAATCATTGTCCTTATGTAAAAGCTGTTTTTAAAAGACTTTTTGCTTTGGTGGATCACTTTGCGGGTGAAAATGTTCAATTTTTAGGTATTAATTCTAATATTCATCCGAACTATCCTGATGATAGTTTTAAAAATATGAAATTGGTTGAAGGTTTGAATTTTCCGTATTTGGTTGATGAAAGTCAGGAGGTTGCTAAAGCATATGGTGCTCAATGTACTCCTGATATTTTTGTTTATGATAAAGATAGGAAATTGGTTTATCATGGTAGAATTGATGATAATTGGCAAAATCCGGAGATGGTTACAAAAGAGGAATTAAAAGATGCGGTAGATGCTGCTTTGAAGGGTGAGGTGTTGGAAATCCAAAAGCCTTCAATGGGCTGCTCAATTAAATGGAGAAATGAATAGAGAAATTAAAATATTTGGGAAGAAGATTAATTTTGAATTAAATTCACAGGCTGATGAGTCGGTTTTTGAGGAGGTTTTTGTTGATAGGGATTATAAAGTAGTTGATGAAATTATAGCTAAATCTCATTGTATTTTGGATGTTGGGGCGCACATTGGTTGTTTTTCTGTGTATTGCGCTGCTTTAAATGAAAAGGCTTTAATTTTCGCTTATGAGCCGGCACCTGATAATTTTAGTGCCTTAAAGGAGAGTTTGAAGGTTAATCATTGTAATAATGTTAAGTGTAAGAATGTTGCTATTGCGGCGGAAAGTGGGGTGAGAGGGTTTAATTTGAGTGAGGATAGTCATAATCATTCTTTTTTTGTTGAAGGGGCTGAGGTTAAGGTGCAGTGCTTGGGGGTGAAGCAGCTACTTTCTAGGTTTGATAAAGTTGATTTGATGAAATTGGACTGTGAAGGAGCGGAATTTGAAATTTTGGCTGCTTTTACGAGTGAAGAGTTTTTAAAGGTTAAGTCTTTTTATATTGAATACCATGAATTTGCTGATGGTATGGATAGTTTGAAATTGGCTGATTTATTGAGAAAAAATGGTTACATAGTGGAATCTAAAAAATCCCACTATGATAATAGGATGGGATTTTTATTAGCGCGTAGATAAATAAAAGCCCCGCCTTAGGCGGGGCTAATTTTGTTACTAGAATTCGTCTTCATCATCATCGTCGTCGCCGTAACCTTCGTCGTCGTCATCTCCATACTCATCCTCTTCTTCGTCGTCTCCTTCGTAGAAATCACAGTAACATTCACATTTTGGAGCGTCACACTCTGTGCATAGAGGGCATTCATCTCCGCATTGACAGCTATGTCCCATATAGGTTTATTTTATGTTATAGATAATTGAATTATCTTCATTTACTTCTAAAATGCAATAGAAAATTTAAGGCTTTTGTATTAGGCTGAATATATGGTTGATATGTCGCAGTTTGATGGATATGAAAAAGCTACTTTTGCAGGTGGTTGTTTTTGGTGTATTGAGCCGGCTTTTGAGGAGTTGGACGGTGTGGTTGAGGCTATTACTGGTTATGCTGGTGGAGCAGAGGAGGATGCTAATTATTATGCTGTCGTGAGTGGTAAAACTGGTCATCGTGAGGCGGTGGAGGTTTTTTATGATCCACAGAAGGTTCAGTATGAAGATTTGCTAAAAGTGTTTTGGAGACAGATTGATCCTACTGATGCTGGTGGGCAGTTTACTGATAGAGGTTCTGGTTATAAAACGGCTATTTATTACCATAATGAGAGTCAGCGTGTTTTGGCTCAAAAATCTAAGGATGATTTGATAATGAGTGGAAAATTTGATAAGCCAATTGTTACGGAAGTTTTGCCTTTTAGTACATTTTTTCCGGCTGAGGATGATCATCAGGGGTATTACAAAAAGCGTGCATTGCATTACCAACTTTATAAAGCCGGCTCCGGAAGGGAGGGCTTTATAAATGAAAATTGGTATAAAAATTAAGATTATTTAAATCTTTTTCTTTCGTGTTCTTTGAGGTATCTCTTTCTTAGACGAATTTTTGTTGGGGTGATTTCTACATATTCGTCATCTTTGATGTATTCAATCGCTTTTTCCAGTGTCATATCTGCAATTGGAGTTAGAGTTAGGGCTTCGTCTGATCCAGATGCACGCACGTTTGTAAGCTTTTTGTTCTTTGTTGCATTTACTACTAGGTCTGTTCCTTGGTTGTGTTCTCCGATGATCATACCTTCGTAGATTTCAACAGCAGGTCCAACGAACAGTGGTCCACGTTCTTGTAGTTTCCATAATGAATATGCCATTGTTGCTCCTGTTTCTCCTGAAATTAGTGATCCAACGGCACGTTTTTCGATTGGTCCAACGTGTGGTGCAAAGTGGTCAAAGGCGTGGAATAAAGTTCCTTCACCTTTTGTGAGTAGTAGGAATAGTGAACGGAATCCTAGAAGTCCACGAGTAGGAATTTCAAACTCCATACTTGTATTTCCGTTTTCTGTTTTCATGTTTTTCATGATCCCTTTTCTTTTTCCAAGAGCTTCGATGATTGATCCTGCCATATCTTCAGGAACATTTACTACAGCTGTTTCTATAGGTTCACATTTTTGACCATCAATTTCTTGCATGATTACTTCCGGTTGTGAGATTTGTAGCTCAAAACCTTCACGCCTCATGCTTTCAATGAGTACTGCGATGTGCATTTCTCCACGTCCGTATACTTTTACTGCGTCACTGTTTGGCTGTGGTTCGATTTTTAGTCCCACATTTGTTTGTAATTCTTTTTCTAGACGATCTTTGATGTGACGACTCGTTACATATTTTCCATCTTGTCCGGCGAAAGGTGAATCGTTTACCATGAAATCTATGGCAAGTGATGGTGGGTCTACTTTGATTGCTGGTAATGGTTCTGTGTCTGGATTTGTGCTGATGGTTTCTCCTACATCTATGTCTGTTAAACCTGCAATTGCAACTATATCGCCTGCAACAGCTTCTTTTGCTTCGATTTTATCCATTCCCTCAAAGCTGAATATTTTTGTAACTCTTCCTTGGCGTTTTGTTCCTTCTGAGTTGATGATTGTTACACTTGAGTTTTCTTTTAATGTTCCAGAGTAAACACGGCCAACTGCGATGCGTCCTAGGAAGTTATCGTATGCTAGTGTTGCTGGTTGCATTTTGAATTCTTCTTCTGTGTTTCCGTTTGCTGGTTTTACATTTTCTAGAATGAAGTCTAGAAGTGGGTTTATGTTTTCTTGAGGGTCATTAAGATTTTTTACAGCTACTCCGTTTTTTGCAATTGCATAAATGTATGGAAAATCAAGTTGAGCATCGTTTGCGCCTAGGTTTCCGAAAAGATCAAATGTTAGGTCTATTACCTCGTCTGGACGCGCCATAGGTTTGTCGATCTTATTTACAACAACCAATACTTTATGACCTAGTTCCAGTGATTTTTTTAGTACAAATTTAGTTTGTGGCATTGGCCCTTCGTAGGCATCTACAACTAAAACTACAGCATCTACAGTTCTAAGTACGCGTTCTACTTCTGATCCGAAATCGGCATGTCCAGGTGTATCAACAATGTTGATTTTTTTACCTTTGTAAGTGATTGCAGCGTTTTTTGCGTAAATTGTGATTCCGCGTTCTTTTTCTTGATCGTTTGAGTCCATGGCTCTTTCTTCAATACCTTTATGAGTGTTGAAAGTTTCTGAGGCCTTTAGTAGAGCGTCTACAAGCGTTGTTTTGCCGTGGTCTACGTGAGCGACGATGGCTATGTTGTATATTTCCATATAATTTTTAAGTGAATGCAAATTTCGTCGATTTTACTTAAAGTAAGCCGATTTTGCAATAGAATGTGGGCGTAAAAAAAGGCCCCATGTTTTTGGGGCCTTTTTTATGAGTTTGAACTATTTCTTTTTCTTAGCAGCAGGTTTTTTTGCTGCAGGCTTTTTAGCAGCTGGTTTTTTTGCTGCTGGTTTCTTAGCAGCTGGTTTTTTAGCAGCAGGTTTCTTAGCTGCTGGTTTTTTAGCAGCTGGTTTTTTTGCTGCTGGTTTTTTGGCTACTGCCATAGGAATGGGTTTTAATTAAATACTAAATATAATTATCGTACATTTTGAATAAAAATCAATTTTATAGTTGTTTTTAGTCCATTCTTAGGCGTTTTTGCGTTGTGTGGTTTTGTATTTGTTTTTTATTATCTTATTTTTGTTTTATAATCTTTACGAATTAATTAATTTTTGAAATATGACTCATTTTGTTTGTAAGGGTGGTTGCGGTGGAGTTTCTGAGGAAGCTGGCGTTTGTGAAGCTGAGGGGTGTGCTAACCAATGGGAACTTTTGGAATCGTGTGAATGTTCTGATAATAAGCATGGAGAGGGGAGTGATTTGGTTGTGAAGGATAGTAATGGAGCTGCTTTGAATGATGGTGATGATGTGGTTTTAATTAAAGATTTGCCTTTGAGAGGGACGTCTAGGGTTTATAAGAGGGGTACTAAAGTAACTGGTATTAAGCTTACTGATAATCCTGAAGAGGTTGATTGTAGAATTGAAGGTTCTTCAATAGTTTTGAGAACTGAATTTTTAAAGAAGCTTTAGTTTTGTTGTCTTAATTGACAATTCTTTATTTTTCCCGTATAATCCCTTTAATGTTAAATGAAAATTTAGATAGAAAGGGGTTTGAAGGGTTGGGTATTGTTCCGGCTCTGCTTAAATGTATTGAGAGATTAGGGTTTGTGGAGCCTACTCCTATTCAAGTTATGTCTATTCCTGTTGCTACTTCTGGTGAAGATGTGGTGGGGATTGCTCAAACTGGTTCTGGAAAAACTTTGGCTTTTTCAATACCAATGATTCAATCTATTGTTGCTACTAAGAAAGTTGGATTAATTCTTTTGCCTACTCGTGAACTTGCAGTGCAGGTTGAGGAGACATTGCGAAAGTTGGTTGGAGTGTATGGTCTTAAAACGGCTTTAGTGATTGGTGGTGCAGGTATGGGTTCTCAGGCTAAATTACTTAGAGCGAGGCCTAATATTATTGTTGCTACTCCTGGTAGGCTGATTGATCATGTAGATCAAAAGCATATTTCTCTTTCTAATGTAGGAATGCTTGTTTTGGATGAGGCAGATAGAATGCTTGATATGGGGTTTGCTCCTCAGCTTAAAAAAATACTTTCGTTTATTCCTGTTGATAGGCAGACGATGTTGTTTTCTGCGACAATGCCAAATGAAATTGCGACTATTGCCGAAAAATACATGAAAAAGCCTCTTCGTATTGAGGTTGCGAGGCCAGGAACTACTGTGGATACGATTGATCAAGAGATTTTTATTGTGAAAAAGGAGGCTAAAATGGATTTACTTGAGGATCTTTTAGATAAATATCATAATGCTTCGGTTTTGATTTTTAGTAGAACTAAGCATGGTGCAAAAAAGATTGCTACTCATTTGAGAAGGCTTGGTCATACTGCTGATGAGTTGCATTCGAATCGATCTCAAAATCAGCGTCAGCATGCTTTGAAAGGTTTTACGAATGGCAAGTATCGTATTTTGGTTGCAACAGATATTGCGGCTCGTGGTATTGATGTTGATCATTTAGAACTAGTTATTAATTTTGATTTGCCAACTCTTGTTGAAGATTATACTCATAGAATTGGAAGAACTGGTCGTGCTGGGCGTTCTGGTACTGCTATTTCTTTTGCAACTCATGATGAAAAAGGTGATATTGCTCAAATTCAACAGTTGATAAATAAAACTCTTCCAATTAAGTCGCCATGCGGAAAAGATCTTGAACCTATTGAAATTGCGTCTGGTCGTTTAAAAACATCTTTAAGCGGTGCTAGTCGTGGTGGAAAGGGGAAAAGTGGTGGACGAAGTAATGGTGGAAATAATGGCGGGGGACAAAGGTCTTTTAGGAGAAGGAGGTGAGAGGGGGGGGGTCTTTTTTCGGCTTTGGGCACGCTAATTTCGCGAGCCTCTTCGCCTACGGACCGCAAAACTTGCTACTTAATGGCTCCCCCGACTGGATGCTCTTACATTCTCCCCGCCTCTGGCGGGTGCGAGGTCGAGTTCTCAAATACTCACTTCGTTTCGTTTTTCGAATCGAACCTAAGGTTCTTTAGTCCAGCCAGTGGGCATGTTAAAAAATTGCTGAAGGCTTTGCCTCCACCAATTTTTCAATGGCTCCCTAGACTGGACTTTGTCCGAACTTGGTATTGTGTTTGGTGATTTTCTGATTTATTGTTGTTTCTTGGTTTTTAACTTTTATTTGTGGAAAGTTTACAAGATGTGCAAAATAGGCTTTTAGAGTTAGTAGATGGGGTAACTGATGATGACGTCATGGCGTTTTGTGCTAAATTGAGTGGTAGAGCGCGTGAAATTTTTGAAGGAGCCACTGAAGACCGTAAACTGAAAATAGTTGCTCTTAGTAGACTGACTAGGGATGAAGTGAGTCAAGTTATCGCTATTCCAGTTACGTCTACTACGCTTGGTTTGCATAGTGTAAAAGGAGATTTGAGTATTCTGCATAGTATAATTATTCATATTCAGCTAGATGCTGGAGAAGTTCCTACAGGAGTATTGGGTTGAAAAACTTGCAGCTGAAGTGTAAAAATTTCCTCGGGGAAAAGTTGCTGAATTTTGGCTTAAAAAAGCCAAGTGAGTTTTTTTATCACAATTTTTCTCACTCACTTCGCTTGTACTAACCTTCGGTTTTCATCCGGCCCGTGGGCATGTTAAAAAATTGCTGAAGGTATTTGTTTTTCTTTCAATAGGGTTTTGCTGATCGCTTTCTCAAAATTTACTTTCGCTGTACGCGGTGAATTTTGTGAGCTATCTCCTTCGGCTTTGGGCACGTTAATTTCGCGAGCCTCTTCGCCTATAGACCGCAAAACTCGCTACTCAATGGCTCCCCCGACTGGATTCGAACCAGTGACCTACCGGTTAACAGCCGGTTGCTCTACCGCTGAGCTACAGGGGAACGGTGCCTTAATTAAGGAGTGTTGCTTGTGGCAACAGGCGAAGTATAGATAAGGTTGGAAGGTTTTTCAATATTAAATTTTCTCTAATACGATTATGTCGCGGATTACGATTTGATCTTCACGGCTGTAGCTAAAACTTTGTTTTATTTTGTAGCCGGCGGTTTCTGCGAGTTGGTTGAAGTTTGGGAAGTGATGAATTGTTTTTCCGTCTCTAAATGCTGTGAGACACATTACTATTTTCCCGTTTTTTGGTAGAAGGGGGTGGCATTTTGCAAGCCAATTTAAGTGTAGGTTTGCAAGTTCTCTGAAAATTGTTTCACGCTTTTCTGGTGTTGGTTCTTTGGTTTGTGGTTCTCCTAGGTAGCTTTCTGTTACTATTGCGTCGATTTCTATTTGGGGTAGAAATTGTTTTTCAATGAGGCGAGCGTCAGCTTTAAAGATGTAATGTTTTTGATATTTCATTGGGAATTTTTGTATGAGCCATGCGCAGTTTTGCTCTGTGTACTCTACCATTTTGCGTTCTATGTCTGAACCGAGAGCGGTTTTGCCCATTAGCATAATTTCCATTAGGTAGGTTCCTGTTCCGCAGAAAGGGTCGTAAATTGTTTTTGCTGGTCCTGCGAGGTTGATCATGATTTGGGCTAGTTTTGGTGGTGTCATTCCTACTTTTGCGTCACGCTTTGGCTTGTTGTAGTCACGGAGAGAGTAGTCGTCTATGTTTTGGATGCTGATGGTTTGGGCGAGGTAAATGCCGCTATCACATTTTATTAGGTTGATGTCTATTCCTTTTTGTAACACTCTGGCTTTGAAAATTGTTGATGGTTGCGGGTTTTTGTCGCTATTGTTTACAAAACGGCAATTTAGGCCAAGTGATTTTAAGACTCTTTTGCAGTTGTTTAGTAGTGGTTTTGATCTGAATTCTTTTTTTAGGCCGAACATATTGAGTGCAAATTGTATTTTGCCGCTCCATCCTTCAAATTCTTGTAGTAAGTGTTTTTCTAGTGACTTTTCCACATTTTCTTTTGTAGTTTTGTCGAAAACCTCCATAATTTTTATGGTTCCTCCTAAATCGTCCTGCAGTTTCTGATCTGCTTTCTCAAGCTGAAAAATTGCGATGTCGTTGTTTTTTTCTACAAGATTTTGGGCGCCAAGTAGGGTCTTTAGCTCTGCGAGACAGAGTTCTTTTTGGCGCCCTAGTTGAAATGCGTATAAATTCATGCTGGTATCTTATATTAAATGAGCAAAATAGCAATATTGTAAAGGGTTTTTGGTTGAAGTTTTAGCTTTGGGGAGTATCTTTCTTTTACATAAAAATTAACCTTTTTGAACATGGCAATGTCTTTAAATAGAGTGCAATTAATAGGAAATCTTACGCGCGATCCTGAAATGAAACAAATTCCTGGTGGGCAAGTTGTTACTACTTTTGGTATGGCAACAAATCTAACATGGACTGACCAAAGTGGTGCAAAACAAAACAAAGTGGAATTTCATAATGTTGTGGCATGGAGAAAATTAGCTGAAATTTGTGGTCAATATTTGAAGAGAGGTAGTAAGGTTTTTGTTGAAGGTCGTTTACAAACTCGTGATTGGGAGGGTGAAGACGGTGTAAAAAGATATAAAACTGAGATTTTGATTGAAAATATGATCATGCTCGATAGTAAAGGTGGGCCTGTTTCTATGGATAGGGAAGCCGGTGGTATTAGTTCAAATAGCTCTGATGATGGTGAATATGCTGAAGCTGCTCCAGTTTCTGCTGGTGATGAGGTGAGTATTGATGATTTGCCGTTCTAAATAAATAACGGGCGCCAGGTCATGGGCACGTGATAGGCTTAAAATAGCACGTATCAGAGGTGGACACTGGCGCCCGAACGTAATGCTCTTTAATTTCTGAAGATCTTTGAGTTTAAGATTGCTCTTAAGCTCAAGGATTTCTCAAAGAGTGGTATTACGTACATATTCTCCCCACAACTTCTGTTTTCTTTTAGAACGGGTCACAGAGTCCGTTCATTTTTATTTTTGTTTTTCTCGAACTATTTTTGTTTTTGTTTGAGAAGTAGGGAGTTGCACATCAGAATTTTTTCTGAAGTATTTATTCCCCACTTGTCCATTGTGGGACGATTGATGTAAAAAAGAACAAAGTTTTCTAATCGAATTAAGAAATTATATCATATTTACTGGAATTTTTCAAGAACTTTTTGTAGAATGTCGCCACTATGCAAGGAAAATTATTTCTCATCGTTGGACCCTCTGGGTCAGGAAAGGGTACCGTTATCGGTCGCCTCAAGCAAAAATATCCAGGATTTGTGTATCCTGTGTCTTATACTACCCGTGAACCGCGCCCTGGTGAGGTTGATGGTGAGGTTTATAACTTTATTTCAAAAGAGAAATTTAAGGCTATGATGGACGCTGGCGAGTTTTTAGAATACGCAGTAGTTCATTCCGACAACTACTATGGAACATCAAAAGCCCAAATTGTTGAGCCTCTTGAACAAGGTGCTGTTGTGATTAGGGAGGTTGATATTCAAGGATTCTTTTCAATTCGCGATATGATACCTGCTGAACACATGGTTTCTATTTTTATGAAGGTGTCTGATATGGAGGATTTGCGTTCTAGAATTATGAAAAGAGGTTCTTTGCCTGAAGACGAGGTTCAAAAGCGTCTTGAAAGTGCCCAAAAAGAAATTGCTCAAGCTGGTGAGTGTGATTATCAGGTTGAAAATAAATGGGGAGATGTTACGAACTGTTTGGCAACCGTAGAAAGGATAGTGCTTGAAGAGATTAAAGACCTTTATTAAACATTGGGGATTGGCCAAGCGGTAAGGCAACGGGTTCTGGTCCCGTGATCGGGGGTTCGAATCCCTCATCCCCAGCCAAATTTAAGAAAACTTTAAGAAAGTTTTCCTTCCTTTCAAAATATCGGATGTTCTTAAAAAGTGTTTCCTCCCTAGCTTCGTATTTTTTAATTGCAGGAAACCACGAGACCTACAATGAAAAATTACTACGCTCAGTCGGAAAGTTTTTACTCACGCTTATTTTGTGTTATAAAATTCTACGGGAAAGTGAGTGTTGGGATCTCTAATCAAATAAAATTATGAAATTACCTGGGAGTGTAGATCAAGTTTGGGGAAAAGATTATAAGTTTTGCCCAGAATGTGGTAGTGATAGTGCTATTCGTTATTTAAGTGAAGCAGTTAGAAGGCAAGTTTGTGATGTTAATAATGGAGGATGTGGTTTTATTAGATGGAATAGTCCTATTCCAGTTGTTGCTGGTCTTGTTCCATTTCCAGCTGAGTATATTGGAAAGGGGGATGGTTTTGATTTGGAAGGAGCTAATCTTGAACTTGAGCGCTTTGTGGATCCAGTGAGGACTGGCGTGCTTCTTGTTCGTAGAGCTGTTGAACCTTTCGTTGGAAGTTGGGTTTTGCCTGGTGGACATATTGAGCCTGGAGAAACTCCAAGCAGTTCTTGCATTAGGGAACTTTTTGAGGAGACCGGTGTTATTGGGCATTTTGAGACTTCGCTAAATCCATGTTGCCCTTTACCTGGTAAGCTGAATCAAGTTGCTATGCATATGATGGTGAGACCATCTGGTGGGACTATTAAAGCTGGGGATGATGTTTCAGATGCTAGGATTTTTGGGATAAATGATATCCCTGAAATACCATTTACTTCACATACGAAAACTCTTGCTGATTATTTTGATGGTTTGTGTGGGATTATTAAAGGTGTGAGGCACTATTGATTGAAGGGTACTAGACCCGAGGTGCCAGCCATTGAAAAAGTGACTCCGCAAAGTGATTTGTGCTCTTGTGTAAGCAAGGAATTTGATATTTTTCCCCGGGGGAAAGTTTACTACAATTTCCGACATAAGAAGGGGATTGTTTTGCTCCCAGACCTGTAAAACAGCTCGTAGGTCTACACCTATTGAGTACGCTAACTGCTTGTCCCCTTCTTTATTAGATTCGTTTTGTTGTTCTTGAAAGGGGATGAGAACTAATTGCCAACTAAATAGTTTATTTTCGTTATTATTCTTCAACTTTCCAGGAAGTGTTGTCTGCATCAATTGCAGATCTGATCATATGATCAAAGTCATCTAATTTTCTTAAATATTTGTCGTTGATAATAGATTCCTTCATGTCATAAAGGATATTCATTATATCAGTCTTTTCTGTTTTTTTACTTGCTAGTCTTTTTGCATCGATTATTATTTTCTTGAAATCTGATCCGGTGATGTGGGCTGGGAAATCTTTGAAAAGAGCTTCTAGTTTTTGATCGTCAATTTCTGGTAGGTTAACTGGCTCAGTTTGATACCAAATAGCTCTGAATAAGTTGACTTGTTCAGTTAATGTTTTAGGCGGCAGGATGGCGTATACTTCACTAAACCTGTGAGAAGTGATTAGGTGTGAGTCTATTCTTTCTGGATATCTTGTAGTAGCTATAAATAGAACTTCTTGCATGAGGTGATCGTCGGCTATTGATGAATGGAATGTTCTCTTGAATGCTAATTCGTTACTATCTGCGCTTCTCCAATCTATGGATAAAGGTTTGTACTGATCAATGTCCTCGATAATTACTATGCATGGCTTGTGACTTTTTATAGCTGCAAACATACTCTCTAGCTTGCTTGCAGAATTAGGATCTCCTGTGGTTGGTATTGCCAGTTGTAGAATTGGGACCCCTACTTTTGCTGCGATATGGTGAGCTATGACGCTTTTTCCGGTCCCCGCAGGGCCAGCAAGTAAAATTCCATGTGGAACCAGACCAGGGCTACTGGTCAAATTTTCTTGTATTTCATGGAGGAGTGATTTTACTATGTGAGGTAGAAATACTTCATGATCATCCAATGGTTCTTTTTCTGGAATTTTTAATGATTTATTTGAGGCATCGGCAATTTTTCTTGAAACTTCATGACATATTAGGGCCATTAGTGCATTTTCTTTTATTTGTTGCACTATTGTTATTGCTTTATCTATTTCTTCACATGTAGCAGCAGGTAACAACTTTTCAACTCTTTCTATACTTTTTTGTACTTCAGGCAGTTTCATTGTATTATAGTTAACATACTTTATCGTTATTAAACAACCTAATCGTCCCATTGTCAACCTCTTAATATGTTGTCTCTCCTTGTTACTTACTTTAAAATCCCTGACAGTTTTAGCTTAAGGGTGGCATGAAGTTACTAGGATGCAGAGATGGTGAAACAGTATTGTTTTGTGCTCCTAGCAATGATCCTTATGGAAAATACTATATGGGATTGACTATAATTTGTTTAAGCTATCCAAAGGGTACTAGACTCGAGTAGCCAGTCAATAAATAAAACTTTAAGAAAGTTTTTACTAATACTGATTTTGCATTACTTGACTGAGTGTTTTAATTTTGATAGAAATGTCCACTATATATTATTAACAAATAATACTATGTCTTTGGATGCTTCATATAGAAAAACTGATGGTGGAATTTCTGGTTATCGAGTTATGGAATCTGCTAGTTCTCTTGATAGAGCTGTTTTAGCGACGGATGCTGGTGAGGAGCTTGTTGTTTGTCAGTGTAATGGTATGGCGGATAAGGTTAGAGCGTGTATGGTAACAAACAGTAATAAAACCGTTTTTCCCTCTTATCAAGATGGGGGGCCTATTGTTAATGAGGTGCTATTAAGTTGTGGTACGGCTGGGAATAGACGTATTACTAAAATGGCTTCGAAAGATTTGTAATGGGTTCGAATCCCTCATCCCCAGCCAAATTATTTAGAAGCTTTGAGTAATTTTTTTATACAGTTTTTATTGACTTGTTGATACTCTTTGTGTACCTTCTTTTTCTGTAAAATTATTTAGGTATGCCAGAAGGTTTAGAGGAAAATTTGTGTGTTAGGGGTGGAAGTGCTGGAAAGTTTTTTCATGAGGTTTTGGTGCCTTGTAGGGAAAGGGTTGTTCTTATTGCTAATGAGATGGGGGCAAAGTTGAGAGAGGCGGCATATTCTTTGATTGAAACTGTAAATGGTGAAGTGCTTGTTTTGAAAAGAGGCCCTAGTGGTGGGCAGGTTGGTAAGTGGGAGTTTCCAGGTGGTAAAAAAGAGGATGATCATGCAGATATTGTTTTCACCTCTTTGGTTGAAACTGTTGAAGAAACTGGGGTTTATTTGTGTTCTGCTCATGTTGATCCTGAGCGTAATAGGGAAGAGTTGGTTGCTGAGATGGCGCAAGTTATTGCTTTGGGTAAGGAGGTTCCGTTTCCGATTGGTTTTCGTTATTCATTTGAAAGGTCTAAGAGTGGTGAGCCTGTTTTGTTTTTAGTTACAATTATTCGTTGGCTTATTGATTCAAGGGTTCCAGTTTCGTTAAGTGATGAGCATGATGACTTTGAATGGGTTGATAGGGGTTCTTTAAGCGCTGTAGATTTTGCTAGGCCTTTTTATAGAGAAGCTGCCTTGGCGGTTGTAGATTCTTGCAACAAAAAAGAGCAAGCTGTGAGTTTTGAGCTTGCTCCTATTTAGGTTTTAAGTTTACCTTCTTCTTGGTGGTCTTCCACCTCCGCCACCTCCGCCGTTTCTTCTTGGGGAGAATCCGCCTCTTCTTGGTGGGCGGCTTTCTTTGCGATAGAAGTCGCGAGATGATTCAATTCCACTAGCTTCACAAATGATTTCTATATTAAGTCCATTCATTTGGATGTTTTTGAAGATTTCCATTATTTGGTTTTTGTAGCGGTCGTCTATTTCAAAAACTGTGCTGCTGTCACTTATTGTTATATTTCCAATTTCTACGCTTCGAAGTTCTGGTTGAGAGTTTAGGAATTGTAATAGGTCTTTTACATTAATTCCTGCGTTGCGTCCTACATTGATACTAAATCTTGAAAACAGCATGCTAGATTTTCTTGGTTGTTCTCTTTCTTGTGGGCTTGATGTGTTTAAGTCGCTGGCGTTTTGGTAGTGCTCTAAAAAGCGGTTAAATTCTACTGAAACAAACTTTTTAATTAGTTCTTCTCTTTCCATGTTTTCGAACTTTTTGTTGATTAGTTCGAGATATTTATTGATTTGTTTTTCGTTGATTTCTATTTGGCAAACATTGTCGATAAGGTTGAAAAGTTGTCTTTCGCAGATTTGTTCTCCTGTAGGTATCATGCCTTTTTCAAAGGTTTGTCCAATTTGTCTTTCCAGTGCTTTTATGCGGTATTGTTCTCTCATGTTTACAATTACGAGTGAGATACCTGTGTTGTGGGCTCTTCCTGTACGTCCACTACGGTGTACATAAGTTTCAACACTTTCCGGTAGGTTGTAGTTGATAATGTGGGTGAGTCCGTTTACATCAATTCCTCTAGCGGCAACATCTGTAGCAACAAGTAGTTGTGTTTTTTTGTCTCTAAAACGGTTCATTACTAGTGTTCTTTGTTCTTGTGAAATATCTCCGTGTATTGCTTCTGCTGAGTAGTTGTCTTGCATTAGTTTGTCGGCAACTTGTTGGGTTTCTCTTTTTGTACGACAGAATATAATTCCATGAATATCTGGGTTCATATCAGCTATACGTCTTAATGCTTGGTAGCGATCTTTTTCGTGTACCATGTAGTAAAAATGTTCTATGTTTTTTGACCCTTGTTCTTGGTTTTCTACTGCGATGTCATGAGGTTTTTTCATGTAATTGTCAGCAATTCTGCGTACTGATCTGTTCATTGTTGCAGAAAATAACAATACTTGTTTTTGTTCCGGCATATTGATGATTGTTTCATCAATTTCTTCTTTGAAACCCATGTTTAGCATTTCATCTGCTTCGTCTAAAATTAGCCATTTTATTGATTCTACTTTTAGTACGCGTCTTCTAATTAAATCGTTAACTCTTCCCGGAGTACCAACAACTATTTGTGGTTTGTCTCTCATGGAACGGATTTGTTTGTCGATCATTTCTCCACCAAAAACCGCAAGGCTTTTGATTCCAGGTGAATATTTTGTGAAATTGTTAATATCTTTTTCGATCTGAATTGCAAGTTCACGAGTTGGGCAAAGTACTAAACATTGTGTGTTTGTATCTGATTCATCTATCTTTTGAATGATAGGTAGTGAAAAAGCGGCTGTTTTTCCTGTACCTGTTTGGGCAAGAGCAATAACATCTTTTTCTGATCCAATAAGAAAAGGAATTGTTTTTTCCTGAATTGGAGTTGGTTTTTCAAAGCCCATTTCTTCTAGGGCTTGAAGGATTCTTGGATTTAGTCCAAGGTCTTTAAATTGAGACATAAGTGTATACTTTATAATTAAAAATCAAACTTGGGTGTTACAATTTTTAATTTCCTAGTGAACACTTAGAGCTTGAGTGAATATAGTAGCATAAAATAAAGAAAAAGCAATAGTAAAGCATAGCTATGAAATGTTTGATTGGTGGGCTTTTTTTGTTAGACTAGCGTTGTATTGATAATTATAAAAAATATGAAAAAACAAAGTGAAGTGCTTGAGGCTTTAATGAGGATTCCTGTTTTTATTGTTTCTGGAATTGTTTTAAATGTGTGGCGTTTGCTTGTGATGGCGTTGGCTGTTGTTAATTTTTTCATCGTTTTAATTGTAGGGAAAAGAAACAAAGAGATTGCTGAATTTTCTGAAATTTGGAACACTCAAGCTTATCTTTTTTTGAGGTATATGACTTTTAACTCTAATGACCGTCCTTTCCCTTTTAAAAAGATGTCTAAGAATCTTTCTGATTTTGAGAAGTAGTATATTTGGGGTAGAATTTTAGGGTATTTTTTACCTCAATTTTTATGTTTGTACTTATTGCTTTTGCTTTTTTGGCGGGTCTTGTAACAATTCTGTCTCCATGTATTTTGCCAGTTTTACCAATTATACTTTCTAGTTCTGCTACTGGATCTAAAAGGCATCCTTGGGGTGTTGTTTTGGGATTTTTGTTAAGTTTTACATTTTTTACACTTTTTTTAACAACTATTGTAAGGCTAACAGGTATTTCTGCTGACGCTTTGCGTACTTTTTCGGTAATTGTGGTTTTTGGCTTTGGTTTAGTTCTTTTGTTCCCACAGCTTTTAAAAATGTTTGAAGTGGTTGCTTCAAAGGTAGCGAATATTCAAATTGGTGGTGGAGTTTCTGAGGAAAGAGGTTTTTTGAGTGGTATTGTGATTGGTGTTTCTTTGGGCTTGGTTTGGACTCCATGTGTAGGGCCAATTCTGGCTTCAGTTATTACTTTGGCTTTAACAGGCTCTGTTAATGGTTCTGCTGTTTTGATTACTTTTGCTTATGCTTTTGGTACGGCAATACCTATGTTAGCTATACTTTATGGTGGTAGGGGGCTTATACAAAAAGTTCCTTCTCTTTTAAATAATTTATCAAAAATTCAAAAGGTTTTTGGGGTGTTGATGATACTTACAGCACTTGCTATAAACTTTAACTACGATCGTAAATTTCAAACTTATATTTTAGAGAAATTTCCTAATTATGGTGCTGGTTTAACGAACTTTGAAAATACGGATTTAATACGTAAACAGCTTGATAGTATGGGGGACAAAAAAGAGGCTTTTGAATTTGCGCCGGAGCTTATTGAAGGTGGTAAGTGGTTTAATTCTGAGCCATTAAAATTAGCTGATTTAAAGGGAAAGGTGGTGTTGGTGGATTTTTGGACATACAGCTGTATAAATTGTATTCGTACTTTTCCTTATCTGGAAAAATGGCATGAAAAATATGCTAAAGATGGGTTGGTGATTATTGGTGTGCATACTCCTGAATTTGAATTTGAAAAAGATCCAGATAATCTTCAAAAGGCTATTGATGATTTTGGATTAAAGTATCCAATTATGCAGGATAATAACTATGCAACTTGGAGAGCCTATAATAATAGATATTGGCCGGCTAAATATTTCATTGATGCTGAAGGTCGTGTTGTTGCTAATCATTTTGGAGAAGGTGACTATGATGAATCTGAGAAAATGATACGTAAACTTTTAAAAGAGGCGGGGAGTAGTTTTGTTGATGAAATTGTGCAAAATGACGATTATTCTGTTGATGCTTCTACTCCGGAAACTTATTTGGGTTCTGCGAGAATGGCGGGATTTTCTTCGCCGGAAGGTTTGCATGCTGATGAACTTTTTACTTATTCTTATCCTGATTCTTTAGAGGCAAGTAGTTTTGCTTTTGCAGGGCAGTGGATAGTTCAGGATGAAAAGGCTATGCCAAAAAAAGGCGCTTCTTTGAAATTTGATTTTGAAGCTAAAAATGTTTTTTTAGTGATGAATCCTTTGGGTGGTGATGGGGAAGTGGAAGTTTCTTTGGATGGTGAAGTTTTGAAAAATATTATAATTGATAGCGATAAGCTTTATCAGCTTGTTGAACTTCAAAAAGCTGGTAGGCACATATTGGAGTTGAAGTTTTTAGATAATAATAGTGAAGTATATGCCTTTACTTTTGGATAGGATTTAAAGTGTGTTAAGATTGCTGCAAATTTTTTAAAACTCATTTTCTATGGTTCATGATAAAATAGCACTTTTGCTAAAAGATATTGCTAAGGTTAAAGAAGAGCTTAGCGGTATTAAAAAAGACATTAAGATAGAAGAGACTATAGAGGATGAGCAATATTTGCAGCTTAAAAAGGCTTTAAAAGAGCTTAAAGCGCAAGTTAAAGATAAACAAGATGAGCATATGTCTGAACTCGCTTCTGATGATCATTATAATAAGTTGAGGGAGTTGCGTCTTAAGGCGGAAGAGGAGTTGGCTCATGCTAACGAGGCCTTGTTTAAGGTTTTGGATGAATTGCCAAAGAAATATTTTGAAATTCAAATTGATACGGAAAATGGCCCTGTAAAGGTTCAAGTGCAGCCTGAAATGAAGATATTCTTAAATGGAAAAGAAGAAAAGAAAAGAGTTTAACCTTTTAGGTAATAGTGTTTGATAGGCTTTAATTTTTCGTCTAATTCATATACCAACGGGTTTCCTGTTGGTATATTTAGTTCTGTGATGTTTTCGTCTGAAATATTGTCCAAGTGTTTTATTAGCCCTCTTAGACTGTTTCCATGTGCGGCAATAATTATTTTTTGTCCACTTTTTAGGCTTGGTAAGATGTCGCTTTCCCAGTATGGCATTAATCTTTCTATTGTGTCTTTTAGGGACTCTGTTGCTGGTTTTTCTTCTGGTTTTAGGTAGTTGTATTTTTGGTCGTGCATTGGGTGTCTTTCATCACTTTCTTCTAGGACCGGTGGTGGAGTGTCAAAGCTTCTGCGCCAAATATGAACTTGATCTTCTCCATATTTTGCTGCAGTTTCTGCTTTGTTTAAACCCTGCAACGCTCCGTAATGACGCTCGTTCAAACGCCATGATTTTTTTATTGTTGGGTGTTGATCTAATTCTTCCAAAATTAGGCTTAGTGTATTTTGAGCTCTTTTTAATTCCGAAGTAAAAGCTATATCAAAATGAAAGCCTTTTTCTTTTAATATTTTTCCGGCTTCTTTGGCTTCTTGTACGCCTTTTTCTGAGAGTTCTACATCTGTCCAACCTGTGAAAAGATTTTCTTTGTTCCAGACAGATTCGCCGTGTCTTACTAGTACTAGTTTAATCATGTTTTTATTTTAATGTCATTTTAGAATTTACGCCTTACACTTCAGTTGACATTTCTAAGTTAAAATGTTTTAATTATGTCTCTTAAAATTTACGATGTCTTTAGGTTCTAAAAGTAAGTGTCCTTATCATGGAGGGGAGAATGTGACTGTGAATGGAGATTTTCGTAAACTTTTATCTTATGGTGCTGATGTTAAGCGTGTTGATCCTGCTAAGGTGAATGCTGTTGATCTTCCATTTGATTTTGAACAGACCCCTGAGGAGTTACTTTTAAACTTAAGACATTGTACCGCTAATTTGATTAGTGCTTGGTTTAGTGAGGTAGAGCCTCAGTTTGTATCTGAAAAAGAAAGTTTGGCAGTTGGTATGAGTAAAGAAACCTTTCATTCATTTTTTAGTATTTTTTTTAGAAGATCTTTGCATAATTGGTTGAGCAGAAAGGAATCGGAAAAAGATAATGATTTTGTTAAGGTTCAATTGTTACTTTTGTGTTTAGCTGATTATGATTTGAATTTTGGCGTTAGTGTTGATAGGTATATTTCGTCTGGACTTTTTACTGCAGTAAATTTTTTTGGAATTTTGAATGTTGCTTTAGAGTTAACAAAAAATAACTATTCTGTTGATGTTCAAAGGTGTGAAAAGGTTTTAAGACATCCCAATTTGCCTAAATTGATTCAAGTTTTAGCGAGGTTGAAAATTAGAACAATTGTTAAAATTGATGAATTTATTGATATGAATTTTGATCCTGAGTTTGGAGTTTTGCCTAAATATCATGAAGGTTCATTTGAGATAAAGGATGATGGAGATGGGGAGTTTTTGACTTTTAGTAAGGTGTTGTTTGAAAATTTGGATCGTAGCTCTCTTGATTCCAGATCTAATTCTGTAAAATCTAAGGTTTATACTTTTTGTCCTGCATTGAAGGGGGATGTTGTTGGAAAAATGTTTGAGCTTTATTTGGAGAATTATATTAAATTTGTTTTATGTCGTTAGATAAAAAGATAGGTGGGTGTCCATATCATACTGATGGGAGTGTTGGTGGCTCTGAAATTATTCCTCGTCCCAATTCTACATTGCGTGAGCTTATGAGTTTAGTTCGCAATCGTGCTTTGAAGATAGATATAAGTCATATGCCTACTGAGCAGGATTTGGTTGGACTTAATGATCTTGAGCGTAAACTTGTTATGGCGAGGTATGATGTTTCAATTTTTATTCAAAATTTCTGGATTTTTGCGGAAAACGAACTAAGAAAGAATGATGATTTTGGTTTTAATGTTCGTGATAGTAATTTGAATACTTTATATGAAGCTTTTGTTTGGAGGTTTATAGGTTTATTGTCCCAATTTTTGTCTGTTCAAAGTTTTGATTTTCAGATTAGGCTTGATGAGGATTTATCTCATTTGTCTTCTGAGGGGGTGGCTAGTAATTGTTATAATACTTCGTCTTATTTTAATGCTGGTATGAACACTGCTGTAAGATTTTTGTTTATGCCTTTGAAGGTTGTGTCTGATTTGGGTGTGAATTCAAAAGAGAGACAGTTAAAAATATTAGAACATCCAAAAACAAGAGCTTTGATTAACGTGTGTTCAGTTTTGGACATAAGCGTTTTAACACACTTGGTGGGTGAACTTGTGGAAGATGCTAGTGGTAGGTTTTTGCTCCCTCGCTATAATGAATTAGCTTTTAAGATAATCTCTGATGGTAAAGGTGAGTATTTGGATTTGCAAGATTCTGTACTTTTAAATGTTAGGAAGGGGTTGAGTGGTCGTATTGGTGGCGGTGTTGATAAAGTTTATACCGGTTGTCCGGCAGTACAGGGGCAGGTTGTTGATTCCATGTATACTTTTTTTATAGATTTTGTTAGAAGGTTTTATTGCTTAGAGAGACCTTAGTCGGTAGAATGTGGCTAGTTAATTAACCCTCATTAACTATGCCTCCAAAAAAGAAAGCTTTAAATAAAGAGATTGAAGCTAGTATGATAATTGAAAAACTTCCTGGCTACTTTTTGTTGCTTTGTATGGCTGCGGTTTTCTTTTGGTTGTTTAGAATCTTAGAGCCATTTGTGATGGTTATTTTTATTGCTGCAGTTTTGGCAGTGGCTTTTTACCCTATTTACAAAGGTTTTTCTAAACTTATGAAGGGGTATAATAGGTTGGCATCTTTTTTTACATGTTTGGTTGTTGTGGCTGTGATAGTTGTGCCATTAATTATTTTTACAATAATGCTAACTCAGGAGGCGTTAAGCACTTATGATGTAATTGTTGAAAAAGTTAATTCTGGCGTTTTTGATAAATATCTTCAGTGGCAAGAAGGTGCTTTCTTTTACGAACTCAAAAGACAAATTGATCCTATAGTTGATATTGGTTCTTTGGATATTAAGGATTCAATTATTAATTTTGCTCAAACTACTAGTACAGTTCTTGTTTCTCAGGCTACATCTTTAGCTAAAGGTCTTTCTGAAATTATGTTGAGTCTTGTTGTGATGTTTTTCTGTTTGTTTTATTTCTTTAAAGATGGTGAAAGTTTGGTTTCAAGGGTTGGTGTTTTAAGTCCATTGCCTTCTATTTATGAAAGTGAACTGTTTGGAAAAATAAAATCTATGGTAGAGGCTGTAGTGTTTGGTGTGTTTTTGACTGCTGTTGTGCAGGGGTTAGTTGGTGGGATTGGTTTCGCAATAGTTGGCGTTAGTAGTCCAGTTTTTTGGGGTACTACAACTGCAATTTTTTCTTTAGTGCCGGTTGTTGGTACGGCTGCCGTGTTTATTCCCGCTTCAATTATTTTGGCTATTTTGGGTAGTTATGGAGCGGCATTATTTATTTTCTTGTGGGGAGTGTTTGCGGTTGGTTCTGTTGATAATCTTTTAAGACCTATGTTTATTGGTGGGAAGGCTCATACTTATTCTTTGATGACATTTTTGGTTGTTCTTGGTGGTGTAGTTACTCTTGGTCTTAAGGGGGTTGTGATTGGTCCTTTGGTTTTAATTATTCTTGTTTCGCTTCTACATATTTATGAAGCAGAATATAAACGTGTACTTAAAAAATAACCTATTTTGATATGTTAAAGAAAAAAATTAAGAAAGCTGATGCTCATTTTTTAGGAATATTGATATTGTTTGCTGGATTCTCAATGTATGCAGTTACTTCTTATTTTACGTCTACGAATGATTTTATAGAAAACAGATATGTTTCTGTTTTAGGCGATGGGCAGTCAGTTGTTAGTACTGAGGCTATTCCTGCTTGTTATAGCTGTCCTGAGCCAAAGGTTGATTTTCCTGCCTGTGGTGACTTGTGGAAATCTGGTGTTTGTCCTGCAAAACTCGATGAGGTAAAGGAGTTGTTTAATGATGTTGATTCTTCTCATCCACATGCTGAAGCTATTGAGGTTTTGGCAAATCAAGGGGTTGTAAAGGGGTATGCTGATGCAAGTTTTAAGCCTGATAATACTATAAATCGGGCGGAATTGTTGTCTGTTTTGTCTGATGCTTTGGATGCTGATTTTGGTGGTAAAGTTCTATCTAACTGTTTTACTGATGTGGGAGAAGAGTGGTTTGCTGTATTTGTTTGTCATGCAAAAGAAAAAGGTTGGGTAAACGGTAACCCTGATGGTAGTTATCATCCTGGCGATGCTGTAAATAAAGCTGCGGCAATTAAAATTATTTTTGGAGCTTTTGACTATGGAGTTTGTGATACTGTAAATGATTCTGATTTTTCTGATGTTAAGTCCGCTGATTGGTTTGCGCCTTATGCTTGTAAGGCAAAACAAGATGGAATAATTAAAAGTTCAGATATTTTTGATCCTAACCATCAAGTTACTAGAGGGGAGTTTGTGCAGATGATGTATAATGTGATGAAGAAAAAAGGTCTTATTTAAGGGGTTTAATGCGTATATTTGGTTGTTGTCTGTGAGGTAGCTGATTTTTGTTCCTATTTTGAGTGTGTTTAATAGTTCTTTTTGTATATTTGATTTTAGTGGTTTGAGATTTACTTCAAGTGGTGTTGTGTTTGTTATATATCCAGTTTTTTCTATTATGTGTTGATTTTGTATTGAGTTGGGTTTTGTCCAAATCCAATTGTTTTTTACTTTTGTATATGAAAGCCCTTCTGGAGCTTTTGGGTATAAAACTTCATCTACGATTTTGTTTGTAAAGTTATTTAGTGTTACCTTGTTTTTTTTGTTTGGTAGTTTTGTTTTAATGATAAGTGTGGCGTTTGCGTCGATGGTTTGGTTTATTGCTGTGTTGTTTGTTTTCCAATTTGTGAGATCTACACTTTTTGAGCCAACGTTTTTAATTTTTACCCATTCTCGATTACTATCTGTTCCCTTTGGGTTTGGGAATATTTCTGTGATTATTATGTTATTTGATTCTGTGCCATTTGCTTCTCCTGGTGTTGGTGATGCTGCGGGGTTCCAATTGTTTTCTTTAATAACGGATTGATTCCTTTTAATTGTTTTGCTGTTTATGCACCCTGTTCCTGTTTGATTCCAGCATATACATTCTATATTTATGTTGTTTGAGTATAGGCATATTTCTCCCTTATTGTTGTTTAACGGTGGTTTTTTATAATACTTTTTTATAGTTTCCTTTGTTGATATTTCTTTTGTTGTAGGTTGGTTTAGGGTTATTAGTATAAAATTTTTGTTCAAAATCTCTTCTGGATTTATTGTGTAGGTACTTTTTCCGTTTTTTATTTCTAATAAGCTACTTATTTCTGAATTAATTTTTAGTTCAACCCAATCTCCATGAGTGTCTTTAAAACTTAATTCTGAAAAAGTTATAGGAGCTATGGAATAAGCTTGATGTGTCGTTAAAAAATATATTACCAAAAATGTAAAGATGTTTTTTTTCATTAATGTGAGTTAAACAAAGGAATGTTAAAAAAATATAAAATTTTTACTTTTTAATGTGCTTTCGATGGGGTAAACTCCACTTGTAAATACATTTAGAGCTTAGATTTAAAGATTTTTTTGAATAGAATAACTGAACTAATAACTAACTAAAATTGCTGTAGTAAGACCTAAAATAAGAGTTTATAGAGTGTGTAATGTGGTGTTATTAAAAAATTAGTTTGTCTCCATAGTTGGAGAATGTTTCTATAGGCAATCTTTAGGGCTAGGCACATAAATACCTAACCTTTGTTTGTATGTTAATTAATTTGATTCTGGCCTTGATAGGCTTGGGCGCTGGTGGTGCTGGCGGGTACTATTATCGTAAACAACAGATTGAAGGCAAAAATAAGGATTTGGTTCAAAAGGCTGAACAAATTCTTGATGATGCCAAGAGTAAATCTAAAGAGATTCTTTATGAGGCTCGGAATGAGGCTTTTAAGCTTCAGGATGACTTGAAGAAAGAAGAGCAAAAAAAACAAAAACACCTTGATGAAATTGAAGAAAGGCTTCTTGAAAAAGAGAAGTCAATTACTAAAAAGGATCAAGACTTGGAAAAAACAAGAGAGGAGCTTGATTCAAAAGTTGCTTCTGTAAGAAAAACAAAAGAGGAAGTTGAAGGTATGTATAAGAAGCAGGCTGAAGAGCTTGAGCGTGTTGCTGCTATGTCTAAAGATGAGGCGAAAGAATTGCTTTTGAGTAAAGTTGAGGAAGAAGCTAGAGATGATATTGTTTCTCAAGTTAAAAAATATGAGAAGGAGCTGAAGGAAAAAGCAAAAGAGAAAGCAAAATGGATGCTTGCTGATGCTATGGCAAGATGTGCTTCTGAAACTACGGCAGAATCTACTGCTACAATAGTAAATCTTCCAAGTGATGATATGAAAGGGAGAATCATTGGAAGAGAGGGGCGTAACATTAATGCTTTTGAGCAAGTTACAGGTATAGATGTGATAGTAGATGACACTCCTGGTTCAATTGTTATTTCTGGTTTTGATTTAGTGCGTCGATATATTGCAAAAGTATCTTTGGAGAGACTTATAGAAGATGGTCGTATTCATCCAGCAAGAATTGAAGAGACTGTTGAAAAGGTTAAAGAAGAAGTGAATGTTTTGATTAAAGAACTGGGTGAGAAAGCTGTTTTGGACACTGGTGTTACTGGTCTTCCTCCTAACTTAATAAAACTTTTGGGGCGTTTGAAGTTTAGGGTGACTAGTGGTCAGAATGCTTTGAAGCAATCTATGGAGGTTTGTTATTTGGCGGCTAATTTGGCTTCTGAGTTGGGAGCTGATGTTACTGTTTGTAAGAGGGCTGCTTTACTTCATGATATTGGTAAAGCTGTTGATCATGAAATTCCTGGTCATCATGCTAAGATTGGCGCTGATATTGCTAGAAAATTTGGTTTATCTGAGGAGGTTGTTCATGCTATTGAGTCTACTCATAATGACCCTGAGCCAGAAAGTTTGGAGGCGCAGGTTGTACAGGTTGCAAGTATGATTTCATGTTCAAGACCTGGCGCTACTAATGATAATCTAGATTCTTATATTAGAAGACTTATGGAGCTTGAAAATCTATGTAATGGATTTGAAGGTGTTAAAAAATCTTTTGTGGTACAGGCTGGTTCAGAAGTGCGTGTGTTTGTTGATCCGGACAAAGTTGACGATTTAACTGCTATTAAATTGTCTCATAGAATTGCTAAGAAAATTGAAGGTGATTTGAATCATCCAGGTGCTGTGAAAGTTCATGTTATTAGAGAGGTGAGAGAGGAAGCTATTGCACAATAAAAATAAACTTGACGGACAAAATTAGCACTCTATAATAACGGGTGCTAATTTTATTATTTAACAAAAATATTTTATGCCTAAAATTATACCAATAGGGGATAATATTGTTGTGGAGCCAGTGACGGAGGAAGTTAGCTCTTCTGGAATTATTATTCCTGATACTGCCTCTAAAGAAAGGCCTATGAAAGGTAAGGTGATTGCTGCTGGTCCTGGGAAAATGAAAGATGATGGTTCTCGTATAGACATGGAAATTTCTGAGGGGGATGTGGTTCTTTTTTCTAAGTATGGTCCGAGCGAATTTAAGCTTGATGGTAAGGATGTTCTTATTATTTCTGCCGGTGATGTTTATGGAAAACTGGCTTAGTATATTATCTAACTAAATTAAAAAATGGCTAAACAAATTAAATTTGGAGATGATGCTAGGCAAAAGCTTTTGTCTGGTATTTCTCAACTTGCAAATACGGTAAAAGTTACTTTGGGGCCAAAAGGTCGCAATGTGGTTTTGGCAAAAAGTTATGGTTCTCCTTTAATTACTAATGATGGTGTAACGATTGCCAGAGATATTGATCTTCCGGATCCGTTTGAGAATATGGGCGTGCAAATGATGAAAGAGGTTGCGGGTAAAACTAATGATGTTGCTGGTGATGGTACAACAACTGCTACTGTATTAGCGGAAGCTATGGTGAAGGAAGGTTTGAGACAGTTGAAAGATGGTGCTAATCCAGTGAGAATGAAATCTGGTATTTTAAAGGCTGTGGCTGCTATTGAATCCTATTTGAGTGAGATAGCTATTAATGTCGGTGATAGTAAAGAGATGATCTCTCAAATTGCGACAATTTCTGCACAAGATGAGGAGGTTGGTTCTTTGATTGCTGATGTTATGGAGATGGTTGGAAATGATGGCGTTATTTCTGTGGAGGAGTCTCAGGCTATGGGGCTTGAAAAACAAGTTGTTGAGGGTATGCAATTTGATAATGGTTATGTTTCTGCATATTTTGTTACAGATCCTCAAAGAATGGAGGCTGCTTATGATGATGTAAGGGTTTTAATTACTGATCAAAAAATTAGTTCAGTTCAAGAACTTTTGCCTATTCTGGAAAGGGTTGCACAAACTGGTAGAAAGGAGTTGGTTATTATTGCTGAGGATGTTGATGGTGAAGCTTTAGCAACTCTTGTTTTAAATAAATTGAGAGGTGTTTTTAATATTTTGGCAATTAAAGCTCCTGGGTTTGGCGATAGAAGAAAAGATATGCTTAGAGATATAGCAATTTTAACTGGTGGTACTCTTGTTACTCCTGATATGGGTATGAAGCTTGAGAATGTTGAGTTATCCGATTTGGGTGAGGCTAGAAGAATTGTGGCTACTAAAGATAGTACTACTATTGTAGATGGGAAGGGTGATAAATCTGCAATTGATGCTCGCGTTGCTGAGCTAAAGGTTTTGATAGGAAATGCAACGTCTGATTTTGATAGAGATAAGTTGGCTGAAAGGCTTGCTAAACTTGCTGGAGGTGTTGGTGTTATTAAAGTTGGTGCTGCAACTGAAGTTGAGTTAAAGGAGAAAAAGTTGAGAATTGAAGATGCTCTTAATGCTACTCGTGCTGCTGTTGAGGAGGGAATTGTTCCTGGTGGTGGTTTGGCTTTGTTTAGAGCGGCTAAAGTACTTGAAAATTTAACTAGTAGCGATCCTGATGAAAATATTGGTATTGATATTGTGAAGAGGGTTTTGTCTGCTCCGGTTTCTCAAATTGCAACTAATGCGAAGGGGACTGAAAAACATAAGGTTGTAAGTGAGCTTGAAGGAAAAGAAGAAGGGGTTGGTTACGATGCTTCAAACGATACTTATGTTGATATGGTGGCTGCAGGTATTATTGATCCGAAAAAGGTTGTAAGAAGTGCGATTCAAAATGCTGCTTCTGTGGCTGCAACTTTCTTAACTATGGAAAGTGCAGTTTGTGATATTCCAGAAGAAAAAGCAGAAAACCCTGCTGGTGGAGGTATGCATGGTATGATGTAAGTATGATTGCACATTAAAAAGAAAGGACTGTCTATTTTTTAGACAGTCCTTTTTTGATTTCCGTTTAATTTATTCTGAGAATTGTGTTAATAATAGAGGGAATATTACTCATTCTATTATGCCTAAAATTTTAAATTCGCTTTATAAAAAGTTCTCAGCTTTTGGTTTAACTTTGTCTTTACTGTTAGTTGTTGGAGGAGCCTTTGGTTTGGCTTTTTTTGCTAATAATGTTTATTTTGCTGATGCTGCTGGTGAAGCTGTTTCTTGGAATGGTGCTGGTGATGGTAGTACTTGGAACGATGCTGCAAACTGGAGTTCTGATCCTTTATTACCGGATAGTGATGATATCGTTACGATAAATAATGCAACTGTTACTGTTTCTTCTGGGCAAACTGCAGATTTTGGAACTTTGACTCTTGGAACTGGTTCTTTTACTCAGCTAAATTTAGTTGGAAATATTGGAACTGGAGGAAATATTAATATCAATAGTAATGCTATTTTGGTTCAAAACAATGTTGTTGCTCAGTCTATTTCTGGAGATTTAGTGGTGGCAAGTGGTGGTTCATTGGTACACTCTCAAAATACTACAACACAGGCCTATGAAGTTAATTTTTCTGCTAATAACATTACTGTTGCTGGTAATATTGATGTAAGTGGTCTTGGTTATGAAGGGGGTACAACTCATTTAGATGATGGTAATGGTCCTGGAGCTGGTTTGGCGGCTTATAACAATGCTTTGTCTGATGGTGCTGGTGGAGCTAATTGTGGTTCTGGTGGTGATGGACTTACTGATACTGGTGCTGCATACTTAAATAGTGGTGGTACTGCTTATGGATCTTATTCAAATCCTGCAACTATAGGTTCTGGTGGTGGTGGTGGTTATAGTGCTCAACTTGGTGGTTCTGGTGGTGGTTTGGTGATTTTAAATGCTACTGATACTTTAAATATTTCTGGAACTATTGCTGCTGCTGGTAATCAAGGGGCGGGTTTTGCTGGAGCTGGAGCTGGTGGTGGAGCTGGTGGTGGAATTAAATTAACTGCTGCTACAATTTCTGGAACTCCAACTTCTATTTCTGTTGTTGGTGGTAATGGTGGTGCTACCGGTGCTGGAGCTGGTGGAGGTGGTTGTGTTTTTATTCAGTATTCTGTTTCAAATAGTATTGATGATACTTTTATTACCACTAGTGGTAGTTTCTTAATTTATGGTGGTACTACAGGCGGTGGCGCTGGTAAAAGTGGAGGAGCTGGTGTTGCATATGTTAAAAAAACTTCTGCTACTACTATTAATGATGTGTATGTTGTAAATAATGATCAGGCTAGCTCGGCTTATACTCCACAAATTGATGCTTCTGTGAGTGTAGATTCCTTAACTTTATTGAATGCTTCTTTTTATCAAATAGCAACTGGTAAAACCTTAACATTAGCTGATGCTAGTCCTTTTGCTGCTAGTGATAATACGAGTACTATAGCGGTTGATTCGGGTGGTACTTTAACGGCTCCTAGTTCCTTTACAGTTGCTCAAGCTGATCTTAGGCTTGATTCTGGCGCTACTTTTACAGGTTCTTCGGCTATGGATTTAACTGTTGGTACAAATGGTACTTTGGATATGAGAAATTATACAACTGCTACTGATTTGGAACTAAATACCTTAACAGTTGCTTCAACCGGAACTGTTACTCATGGTGCTAATACTACTGCTCAAACTCATATAGTAAATATTACAACGACTGGTGCTGTTACTGTTGCTTCTGGTGGTGTTATTGATGTTGATGCTAAGGGGTATACAGGTGGTAGTGATGCTACGGTAAATGGTAATGGTCCTGCTGGTGGGTTTGGTATTGCTGCTGTTAATGATCCTGATTCTGATGGTGGTGGTGGTGCTCACGGCGGTGATGGTGGTGATGGTACTGATGCTGATGGTATTGCTAGCGCAGATACTGGTGGTACTGCTTATTGTGCTGTTTCAAACCCTGTTACTATGGGGTCTGGTGGAGGTGGAGGTTATAGTAGTAATGCTGGTGGTTCTGGTGGTGGATTGATTATTTTGAATGCGGGAGGGGATATTGCAATAGGTGGTAGTATTACTGCTGATGGTGCTGTTGGATCTTCTGCTACTGGTTATGGAGCTGGTGGTGGAGCTGGTGGTGGAATTAAATTGGCTTCTGGCGCTGCTATCACTGGGGCTGGAACTGTAGGTGCTGTTGGTGGAGCTGGTGGTGCTGATGCTGCCGGTGGAGGTGGAGGTGGTTGTATCCGTGTTGAATATGTAACAACTACGGTTTTGGCTGATATTAGTGATGTGAGTGTTGCTGCTGGTACTTTTGGTGGTGCTCCTGGTACTGCTGGTTCAATTGGTTTATTCTCAGTAGCTCAATCTAATAATGCTCCTGCTTCAACTGCTCCTTCTTCTGTTACTCAGCTTACGGATGGTAGTGGTTATATTACTTTTGCAACTACAATTTCTGATGCTGATGCTGATACTGTAAATGTAAAGGTTGAGTATTCTGATGATGATGGTTCTACCTGGTATGACCCAGATTTAGTTTCTGTCACTGCGGCAACTGGTACTCCTACCGTTGATGATGCTCAGGCTTATCAAATTAGATCTGTAAGCACTGCGTCTGCAAATGCTTTAGTTATTACATGGGATACACAAAGTGCTACTAATGAAAATGGTGCTCTTGCTGGAGACCAAACTGATATTAAAATACGTGTTACGGCTAATGATGGAACTATTGATGGTTCCGTTGCTACAGTTGCTTCTGCTTTCGAAGTTGATAATTTAGATCCGAGTGGACTTACTGCTTTAGTTGCAGGTGGAATTACAACTTCTTCTCAAATTTTAACTTGGTCTTCTTTAACTGAAACAAACTTTAATCATTTTGAAGTTTGGTATGGTGCGAGTCAGAGTGATGTTCAAAACAGAACTGGTACTGCGACTGAGTGGGATGATAGTGACGATGCTGATCTGCTAACAAGAACTACTTTAACCACAACAATCACGGGATTATCATCTAATACTGTTTATTATTATAAAGTTTGGGCAATTGATGATTATGGTAATGAATCAACAGTTTCTGATGTTGCTTCATATACTGCTGCCATTACTCCTAGTGCTCCTAGTGTTTCTGCTGCTTCTTCAACTACTGTAACAGTTTCTGTAAATGCAAATGGTAACAATTCTGCTACAACTTTTGCGATACAGATGAATGACTCTAGTTATTTAACTGCGGATGGTAGTTCAAGTGTTACTGAAACATGGAGAACTGCTAGTAACTGGGGAACTGTTACTGTTTCTGGATTAAGTCCAGTTACTACTTATACATTTAAGGTGAAAGCAAAAAATGGTGATGATGTTGAAACTTCTTTTTCTTCATCAGCTTCTGCTACAACTTCTGCTAATGGTGGTGGTGTTGTTTTCTCTGGAGGTGGAGGTGGTGGTTCTTCTTCTCAAACTTCTAATAACACTAGTGATCAATCTGATACTACAACAACTACGACAACAACAACTACTACTACGAATACAACGGTTGATACTCCTACTAATACTGAAAAAGTTGAAGTTTCATTAAATCAGCCAGTTCCAGAAAAAACTGTGACTACTAAAACAACGACCAAAAAAACTAATTTAGTTCGTCCTGTTGAGCCAAAGGTTGAAAAAACAATACAAGAAGTTCAAAAGGAAATTGAGAGTAAAAAACAGGAAAAAATATCTGTTGAGCTAGTTAAGGCCGCAATTGATGATGCGGAGGCTGAAAAATCTGTAGAAGAAATTGAGCAAATTAATAAAGACTTAGCACTTATAGAAAGTATTTCTGATTCTTTATTTGAAGATGTTGATAATGAAGTTTTTACAGCTGTGAAGGATTTAGTTAAAAATGATATTAGTGCGGAAGTTGTAAGGTCTTTGGTTACTGGAGAAACTAAGGTGCCAGTTATTTTTGATAACAGCGGTCGACCTGTTGCTGTTTCAAATATTAAAAAAGCTGAAGAATTAATGAATAAGATTATTGATGAAGCTAAGGCTAGTGGTACTTTGAGCAAATTAAATTTAAACGGTAATGATGTTCCTGATTTGTTAGAAAAATCTGCGAAGGATGCTTTGGGCTTGGATACTAGCTTGTTTGCAAAAGTGGATTCAACTAAATATCACTCGATTGAAAATGCAATTAGTTTTGGTGCCGAAAAAGGGGAATTGTCTGTTAGCGTTGCACCTAAAATTTTCAAAAATAAATTGGACGAAGTTGTAACTGTTGGTTCTGCTCCTAGAATTGCTGTTAATATACCTGTTTCTTCTAGTAATAAAGTTGGAGGTGTTACTCCGCCTATGGCTCCAGCAGGAGGTGTTACTCCACCTATGGCTCCGGTAGGAGGTGTTACTCCGCCTATGGCTCCGGCAGGAGGTGTTACTCCGCCTATGGCTCCAGCAGGAGGTGTTACTCCACCTATGAAATTAAGCCAAATCCTTTTAGCTGCTTCATCTAAGAATAAGCCAGTTGTGAGAGAAGTTAATGTTGTTTTGGTTAAAGATGGTAACTTTGATGAGCAAATTCTTGTGGCAAGTGGAGTTAGAGGTGATGAAGAAGGTAAGGCTATTGTTGTGCCTAAATCTCCAATTCCTAATGGTACTTATAATGTGATGATTGTTGATAGAGTGACTAATGAAATTGCCTTTGGAGGAAAAATAGTTGTGAATAATGAGGTTGATTTAGGAACTCCAAGGTTGCAATTACCTATTGGTCTTGAGGCAGTTAAAGGCGTTGCTACTAGTGGTCCTTTCAAATTAGTTCAATATTTGTACAATAATGGTTCTGCATTAATGAGTAAAAATGAAGGTTCTGTTTCAAGCTTGATTTATGATTTTGTTTTATCAGAGCTGAATTTGAAAAAACCTTCTGAAGATATAGTTGGATATGCTGAGCCTGGTGCTGTAATGGTTGTTAATTGGCAAAGTGTTATACTTTCTTCTGTTGTTGTGGCTGATGCCAAAGGTAAGTTTGAGGTTTCTGTGCCACGTAATTTGCCAGATGGTCAACACGAGGTAATGGCTTTTGCTTATAACCCAAAAAGAAATTCTGTAAGTAATGTAACAACTCTATATTTTAGGAAATAATTATGAATGATGATGGAATGATAAATTTGCGAAAGGTAGAAAAGGCCTTTGATGAGCCGGAGTTTAAGATTAAAAAAGATCCGGTTAAAATGGGGCCGTTTGCTTCTGAATCTACAAAATTAAAAGCTGAGGCTGTAAGTTCAAATAGTGCTGAGCCTAGTGATAAGATTAAAGTTAAATTTGATAAATTTGTGAATCTAATTGCCACTCATGCTTATGAGGATGTTGTAGAAAAACACAAAAATCAGGATATTATTATGAGTACAGATTTGCTAACAGATCTTGCTAACGCTTTTGAGGAAAATCATGATAAGAAGACTCCTGTTACCTTTATGATTGCTGGTCTTGTTATTGGTGTGATTATTACTTGGTTAATTCTTAAATCTTAAATTATGGCGAAATTGAAATACAAAAGAATTTTGTTGAAATTATCTGGTGAAGTTTTTAAAGGGGATTTGGATTTTGGTTTTGATGGAAAAATTTTGAAAGGCTTGGCTCAGGAAGTTAAAAAAGTTCAAAAATTAGGTTGTCAGGTGGCCATTGTTATTGGTGGTGGAAATATATGGAGATACAGAGATTTTAAGCATTTAACTTTGCCTAGAGTAACTTCTGATACTATGGGTATGCTGGCAACTGTGATGAATGCTTTGGCTTTTGAAAGTGCACTTAATGATGAAGGTGTTGCTGCTCGTGCGATGAGTTCTTTTCCTTGCGAATCTGCTGTGGAAAATTATTCTATTAAAAAAGCTAAACACCATTTGAATAAAGGTCGTGTGGTTATTTTTGCTGGAGGTACTGGTAATCCATTTTTTACTACTGATTCTGCTGCTGCCTTAAGGGCTTTAGAAGTTGACTGTGATGTTCTTTTGAAGGCAACTAAGGTGGATTATGTTTATGATAAAGATCCTGTTAAGCATAAGGATGCCAAGAAGTTTACTAAAATGAGCTTTCAAGATGTGATTGTAAATGGTTTAGAGGTTATGGATTTAACTTGCGCTTCTCTTTGTGAAAGTGGCAATATGCCGATGTTAGTTTTCAACCTTAATAAAAAGGGTAATATTGAAAAAGCTGTGATGGGGGATAAAATTGGAACTATTATTAATTAACTTTGAACAAAATATGTCTGTACAAGATACAATGATGAGGGCTGATGCTGATTTTCAAAAGGCGGTTAGCCATTTACGCGAAGAGTTTGCTAGATTGCAGGTTGGAAGGGCTGGTGCTGGTTTGGTTGAGTCTGTGATGGTTGATATGTATGGAGTGATGCAGCCATTGAAAGCTGTTGCAAACATTTCTATACCGGATTCTCGTACTATTCAAATACAGCCTTGGGATAAAAGTGCTTTAGCTCCAATTGAAAGAGCTATTATTAATGCTAATACTGGTCTTAATCCAAATAATGATGGTATTTTGATTCGTATTAATGTTCCACCTTTAACAGAAGAAAGACGTGTTGAAATTACAAAACAGGTAAGAAAGTTGGCTGAAGATGCTCGTATTTCTGTTAGAACTGCTAGACAAGATGCTCATAACTCATTTAAAAAATTAAAGGCTGACAATGTGATCACAGAAGATGATTTACATAGTTCAGACAAAAAACTTCAACTAAAAGTTGATGAAGTTAACCAAACTATTGACGACATTACAAAGGCTAAAGAGCAAGATGTAATGAAAGTTTAAAATAACCCCTTATTCCTATGGATTACCTTGTTACTGCAATTGTTTTTGTAATTATTTTTTCTGTTTTAGTGCTTGTGCATGAGCTTGGTCATTTTTTGATGGCAAAGCGTGCTGGTATTAAAGTTGAGGAATTTGGTTTTGGATTGCCTCCTAGATTGTGGGGTAAAAAGAAAGGAGAAACTATTTATTCTATAAATTGGATACCTTTTGGTGGGTTTGTGAGAATGTTGGGAGAAGATGCAGGGGACTCTAAAATGATGAAAGAGAAGAGGAGTTTTATAGCACAGTCTGTACGAAGTAGAGTACTTGTAATTGTTGCTGGTGTTGTGATGAATTTTTTACTTGCTTGGTTTCTTTTAACTATAGGTTTTACTTTTGGCATGGAGCCGTTACTCACTCCGGATGATGTTTATGATGCTGTTGATAATGGCGTAGTTCATTTAACGGAAGGGGCGGAAATTAAAAATGTAGAGGCTGGAAGTAAGGCGGAGAGTGTTGGTTTTAAATCTGGCGATTTTGTTGTAGCTATTAACGACAGTGTTATAGATAGTGATGTTTTGGCACTTATTGCTGATGATCCTAATGGGCATTATAAAGTTAGAAGAGGGGATGAAAGTGTTGAGTATAAGCTTAGTGATTATAATGGTTCTTTGGGGGTTGAGTTTGGCAATTTAACTAGATTTCCAAGAATTAAGGTTTTTAGCGTGAATAAAAAGAGTGCCATTTATGATGCTGGTATGAGAGAAGGGGATGTTATTTTAAGGGTTGATGGTCGTGAAGTTTATGCTTTGGATCAGTATGAGAAGTTAATTAGAGGAAAGGCGAAAGTTGAATATGATGTTTACAGGGATGGTGCTTATGAAAAATTTATAATTGAAACTGGAAAGGGAAAAAGAGTGATTATATCTAATGTGGTTCCGGGGCAGCCGGCTGCAAAGGTTGGGGTGGAAGATGGTGATGTTGTTGTGTCTGTAAACGGTAAAGAATTTTTTGATAGTGAAGAGATGGTTAATTTTATTAAGCTTAATGCGGATAAGAATTTAGCTTTTATTATAGATAGAGATGGTGAGGAGGTTTATTTTGAAATTGCTCCTGAAGAGGGAAGAATTGGAGTGTTGTTATCTGAGTTAATAGACTATTCTGGTGAGAAAGATATGAGTCTTTATAATGTTGATTTGCTTTCTACCGTTGTTGGTGTTGATAAAATTCAATATCCAGTTCATAAGGCTGTTTACCATGCTTTTACTGAGTCTGTGAGAATGGCTGGTTTAACGGTGAAAATGTTTGGAGGTTTTGTTAAAGGTTTTTTTACTAGAGGTGAAGTTCCTGAGGGGGTTGCTGGTCCAGTTGGTATTGCTCAAATGACTCATGTGTTTGTTAATGAAGGTATAATTCCTTTATTGCGGTTTGTTGCGATATTGTCTTTGAGTCTTGCCGTGATTAATATTTTGCCTTTTCCGGCTTTGGATGGTGGTAGACTTTTGTTTATAATTGTTGAACTCTTGATCGGTAAAAAGGTTAATCAAAAATGGGAATCTATGATTCATGCGCTTGGATATGTTGTAATATTAACTTTGATATTAGCAGTTACTTATAGCGATATATTGCATTTATTTGCTGCGAGGTAGAAAAAAATTTCTACAGTAATTTAGCTTGTAATAGGGCCCGCCTTAGGCGGGCCTTTTTTGGGCTTGCGTGTTTTGTCAAGAATGTACTGTGGTGTTATTGCGAGGTTGTTTAAAATGTTTTTTAGCTGCTTTTTTATTCCACATATTGGTGTGTTTTCTTAATTTAACACTAAATGTTGTATTGCTTGTGCTTAAGAGTTAAGGGCTTGTTTAAGCCTATAAAAGTATATATTATAAACATCGTCTTCTAGGAATTAAGGGCAAAATATTCCTCTAAGATTTCAGGGCAAAATTTTTAATCTGTTTTCTATGTCTACTAAAGATCTATGGTTGTCTGTACTTAAAAGGCTGATGCCAACAATTCAAAAGGCTCAGTTTATAACTTGGTTTCAATCAACAGTGCTTGTTGAAATTAAGGAGGATGGTACTGCAATCGTAGGTGTTCCTACTGTTTTTGCCATGAATTGGATTAGTAGTAAGTATCAGGTTAAGCTTTTGCAGGCTTTGAAAGAAGTTGATGCTACTGTTAAGAATGTTGAATATGAAGTTTTGGGTAAATTAGCTGATAAGGAAAGTGTAGAAGGTGCTGATGTAAAAGAGTTATTTAAAGAGACTGATGATAAAAAAATTAGAAAAGTTCGTAATGTTAATGAGGTTACTGTTTCAAAGGGGTCTCGTGGAGAAAGGGTTGTTAGTAAGATGTTGAACGAGAGGTATACACTAGATACTTTTGTTGTTGGAAAAGATAACAGACTTCCACATGCTGTTTGTAGTGCTGTTAGTGAGAATCCAGGTGGGATTTATAATCCACTTTATATTTATGGTGATGTTGGTTTGGGTAAAACTCATTTGTTACAAGCTGTTGGTAATGAGGTCCTGAGAAATTTTCCTGATAAGGTTGTTAAATATATTACTGCTGAAAAATTTGTTTCTGAAGTTGTGGAAGCGATTGGTCGTAGAAATATGCATAAATTTAAAGAGCAGTATAGAAATGTTGATGTATTTTTATTGGATGATGTTCAATTCTTTGCGAGAAAGGATTCTTCACAACAAGAGTTTTTTCATACATTTAATGAGCTTTATGATGCTAATAAACAAATTGTAATTACAAGTGATAGACCTCCAACAGAGCTTCAAGGTTTGGATGAAAGGTTGAAGAGTAGATTTGCTATGGGGATGGTTGTTGAAATGCTTTTCCCTGACTTTGAAACACGTTTAGCTATCTTGCAAGATAAATGTAAAGATTTTGAAGCAATTATTGATCCAGAGGTTTTGAGTTTTGTTGCAAGTAATGTTCATAATAGTGTTCGTGAGTTGGAAGGGGTTTTGCGTCAGGCAGTTGCTGAAAGTCAACTTTCAGACAGTGTTCCAACGATTAGATCTGTTGCAGAGATAATTAAAAGACTTAACAAGGCTCAGGAGATTATTGGTTACGATATTGAGGCTAAAAGAACTGAAATGATTGTTAAGCAGGCTACTGATGTTATGGCAATAGTTGCTAAATACTATGGTTTAAGTGTAGATGATCTAATTGGTCAAGTTCGTAAGAAGGAGGTTATGCAGCCAAGACAAATTTGTATGTACTTAATCAAACAAGAGTTGAATGAGTCATATGAAAAAATTGGATCAACATTTGGTGGTAGAAATCACACTACTGTAATGCATGCTTGTAGTAAAACTGCTGAGGATTTGAAGAAAAATTTGAGATTGGTTAGAGATGTGAACGCTTTGAAGAGAGAAATGGGACTTTAATTTGGCAAGATTATGTTTTGTTATGTATATTACACTTAGATATTTTGTAATTTATTGTTATGCATAGAAGGCATCGTTCTCGTGGTAGATCTGAGTTGGTTGATTATATCGTGCCATTTTTGATTATATTATGTGTTGGAGTGATTTTTGTTTTGCTTTTTAATTTGTGGAAGACTGTTTTTAAGTCTGAGCCAACGCAGGGGGCTTATATGCACATTGTTGGCGGAACTGTTGAAATGAAAACTTGGGGTACTGAAGATTTTTTTGAGTTGGCATCAGATGCTCTTATTGTTCAAGGTGATGAGCTTAAAACTTCCGCTGGGGCGCAAGTTATTGTAGAGTTTTTTGATGGAACTGTTATGCGTTTGGATGGGGGGTCTGACGTTGTTTTTGAAGAAATGAGTGATGATCCAAAGGCACCTGCTATGTCTTTGCTGTTGGTAGACGGAAAGGCTTGGTTTAATAAAGTTTATAAGAATAGTGAATCTACTAATATTGTTGTTAGGGGATCTGATATTGTTGTAGCTTCTTCTGGTTCTAATATTTTTGAAGTTGTGAATGAGTTTGATGAATCTGTTAGGGTTCTTCATGGGGATTCTTTGTCTGTTGATGTTATTTCAAATGATGACTCTGGTAAAGTTGTTGATACTGAAACTATTGGGGTTGGTCAGGAGATTGTGTTTAATGACGATGTTTTGGCTAGATATTGGCAGCATCAAAGTCCTAGCGTTTTGTCTGCTTTGTCTGATGAATTTAAGGACTCATCTTGGTATTTATGGAATACTGATGAGGATAAGAATCCTACAGAGTTTGTGAAGGTTGATAGTGATACTGGTACTTTTATTAAAGTTGAGCCTAAAAAACTAGAACCGCCGATTGAAGAGGAGGCTCTTGATGGGGAATCTTCTGAGGACTCTGAAGGTGAATCTGTTGATGGTGCTGAAAAGGATTCTGAAACGAAAGATGGTGATTCTGCGACTGAAAAGGAAGATCCTAAAAAAGCTGAATCTGCTCCTTTGAAAAAGCCGACCATTGCATCTGTTGAAGGGCTTACAAAAACCAACTCTGATGGATTTTATGTTGTAACAGGTAGATTGGCTACTTTAACTGGTACTGTTTCTGGTGCTGAAAAGGTTATTGTGAATGGATTTACTTTAACTAAATTTAAACCTGGTGATACTACATGGAGTTATTTTGCGAATGCAGATTTTTCTTTGATGGTTAAGGGTGAAAATACTTATGAGATTGTTGCAGTTTCTGCAGATGGTACTAAAAGTGAACCTTTGATTGTGAAGGTGTTTCATGATCCTGCTGCAGCTGTTGAGCCGGCTACTAATTCTGAGGGGTTAGCTGATTAAAGGTATTTTGCTCTATTTATATTTTGTTCTTCGTTTGTTTTTGCGTAGATCACTTTTCCTGTGTCTAAAGTTGTGAGATAAAACCAGTAGTTGTTTGGCGTTGGATTTAAGGCTGCGTTTATACTGCTTGTGCTTGGATTGGAAATTGGTCCTGGCGGGAGTCCTGTGTTTTTACGAGTGTTGTATGGTGAATCTATTGCTAGGTCTGATTTTGTAATTGTTCTGTCATCGGTGATATATAGTAGGGTAGCGTCTGCTCCTATTGTCCAGCCGTTTTCTAGCCTTCTCCATAGAATATCTGAGACCATTTTTCTGTCTACTTCTCCAAAAACTTCATTTTCTATGATTGATGCCATGGTTATTACATTTTCTAGTCCATATTTTTTTAGTATTGGGCTGTTTTTGTTTATTTCGCTATATTTTTTTTCAAAATTGTCCAGTGCTAAATATATGAGATGGTGAGGTTTAAATGTTCCTGGATCGAGATAGTAGGTGTCTGGGTAGAGATAACCTTCGAGTGGTAGTTTTAATTTGGATAAATCTTCTTTATCTAAAAAATTGTAATACTCCCATCCGTTGAAATTTTCTACAGCAGATATGAAATCTCCACTTTTTATCAATTCTAGTTCTACTAATTTTGCATCTATATCTTTTATTGTAAGCCCTTCTTGTATTGTTATGATATATTCGGCATCCGCTTTGTTGCTTAATTTTTCTATTATTTTAGGCACGTTCATGCTTTGTTGTAGGTGAAATCTACCGGCAAAAATGTTTTTATCTAAATTGTTGTGTTTTATGAAATATCTGAAAGTGAAAGCATTCCTTATGAGTTTTTTTTCTTTGAGGTCTGAAGCAATTTCTTTGATTGATTCGCCTTTTTTGATCGTGATGGCTATTTCTTCTGTGTTATTTTCGTCAAAAGGTACATAAATGTATGTACTGTATTTGTGATAGAGGAAAAGACTTATTATCAAAGTGAAAATAATAAATCTTTTTATTTTCCTTTTAAATTTTTTGTTTCTAGCCATTAGTTCATTCCTGGTAAATTGAAATCTCCCATAATGTCTTTCATCATACTTGCTCCAATTTCTTGTGCTTTTTTCACTCCTTTGTTGAAAGCTTTTTCTAGATTTGCTTCTAGTTGTGTTTTATTTTGTAACATTTCGTCTTGAATAGTTACTTTTAGAACTTTTTGTTCTCCGTTGATTGTAATGATAACTCCATTTTCTTCTGCTTCAATATGTGTGTTTTCTAGCTTCTTTTTAATTTCTTTAGCTTGTTTTTGTAGTTTATATAGGTCTTTTGCTTGGTCAAACATAGTTATTTTTTTTAATTATACGGGCGGTATTTTAACACAAAAAATCTTTAATCAAAATTCTATTGCACAATATGATCTTATTGATTAGAATAAGCCCCGCAATTTACTTAAATTTTATGGACTCAATAGTATTAGATGTACAAACTCGTGATAAAAGTATTAAAGCCAAAGATTTGTTGGCTAATAATCTTTTACCAATAGAATATTATGGGAAAGGTGTTGAAAATCAATCTTTCCAAGTTGATTATCAAACTTTTAGAAGATTATTCAAAAAAGCTGGTTCAAATACTATTATTGAATTGAATACTGGTGCTGGAAAACCTTTATTGGTTTTAGTTCATGATGTTTCTTATCATCCTGCGACTGACAGATTTACTCATGTTGATGTTATCAATGTTCGTATGGGTGAAAAACTTCATACTAAAGTTCCTTTGGAATTTGTAGGTATGGCTCCTGCTGTAAAAGAGTTGGGTGGTGTGTTCACTGCTCATATGCATGAAATTGAGGTAGAATGTCTTCCAAAAGATCTTATTCATTCTATAGAGGTTGATATTAGCTCTATAGTTGATTTTCACTCTTATGTTAGAGTTCAAGATCTAGTTGTTCCTTCTACTGTTGTAATTTTACATGAACCTGAGGATGTAGTGGCTAACGTTTCTGCTCCTAAGGTTGAAGTTGAAGCTCCAATTGAAGAATCTTCTGATTCTGCTGAATCAGCTGAATCTGGAGAGGCTGCAGCTGAGTAATAATTTCTTAGAACTTGTTCCTTTGCTGATATATTAGTATACTTTCTTTAGAGTATATAATTTGAACTATGAAAAATATATTATTGTTGGTTTTGTTTTCAGTTTTTTTGAGCGCATGTACCTTTTTGAATTCCAATGTGGAGAGGGTTGGGGCTGTAAATTTTTATTTAATTACTGAGGGTGTTACTAATTCTGATAATTACACTATTGGTTTGAATATTACTCCGGATTATGAATCTCGCTCTTTGGAGGTTGAATATTTAAAACATTTTTTATCTAAGGGGAGTGATGATGTTGATTCTGAAGGTGTTTTGGCAGGGGAGTTCTTTGATAAATTTGAAAATGTAATTCGTATTTTAGCTGAAAATCATCAAAATGCTTTGCCAGATGATGCTAATTTTAAAATTACAATTGATTCTATTGTAGAAAATGAGCTTGGAAAAGAATGGGGGTATATATGGGGGGCTGATTCTTCTGAACAAAATGATTTACAGAATTTTTTTCTTGATGTGGCAGATCGTTTTAGTGGTGATGTTTATTAGAATTCATCTTGGTTTTTTAGTGGTTTTCCTTTAAAATCCTTGCCGTAAACCATTAGTTTTTAACTTAGTTTCTTATGAACGTAGTATTTTATACAGCTGCAGTTAGCGTCCTGGCGCTCGTGGTGGCTTATGTTTTTGCTTATCTTATTGGTAAAAAGCCACAAGGTAATGAAAAAATGAAAGAAATTGCATTGGCTATTCGTGAAGGTGCAATGGCTTTCTTGGTGAGGGAATATAAAGTTTTAGCTGTTTTTGTAGCGGTTTTAGCTGTTATTCTGTTTTTGTTTTTAGATGATGCCTCTACAGAAAATGTAAATGAGGGTTTGTATACTGCTATTTCATTTGTTTATGGTGCAATTAGTAGTGTGTTGGCTGGATTTTTTGGTATGCGTATTGCTACTAGTGCCAATGTTAGAACTGCTGAAGCTGCTAGAACAAGCTTGGGTTCTGCTCTTGGAGTGGCTTTTAAATCTGGTGCAGTAATGGGGCTTGCTGTGGTTGGTCTTGGTCTGCTTGGGCTTTCTGTACTTTTTTATGTTTACTTTGATGTAATGGAGCTTTCTCCTAGCACTGTGCTATCTGTGATTACAGGTTTTGGACTTGGTGCTTCTTCTATTGCTCTTTTTGCACGTGTTGGTGGTGGTATTTATACAAAAGCTGCTGATGTTGGTGCTGATTTAGTAGGAAAAGTTGAGGCTGGAATTCCAGAGGATGATCCTAGAAATCCTGCAGTTATTGCTGACAATGTTGGTGATAATGTTGGTGATGTTGCCGGAATGGGTGCAGATCTTTTTGAATCTTATGTTGGATCAATTGTATCAGCGATGATTCTTGGTTTGGCTACATTTGGCATGGACGGTATTTATCTGCCATTAGCTTTAGCTGGGGCTGGTATTGTTTCGGCTGTAGTAGGTACTTTCTTTGTAAAAGTTGGTAAAAAAGGAAATATACATGGAGCATTGAAAAATGGTATTTGGGTTTCATCTGCTTTGGTGGTTGTTGCTACATATTATTTAACTCGTGTTTTTATTCCAGAAGAAGGTTTAATTGGTAGCTTTGATGTTTTTGTGGCTGTTGTTTCTGGTCTTGTTGTTGGTATTATTATTGGTCTTTTAACTGAATACTATACTTCTGATCATTATTCTCCTGTGAAAAAAATTGCTGATGCTTCTACGACTGGGGCTGCCACAAATATTATTCAAGGTTTAGCTTTAGGGTATGCTTCTACTGCGTTACCAGTTTTATTTATTTGTTTGGCAATTTTCTTAGCATTTGAATTTGCTGGATTGTACGGTATTGCTATGTCGGCTGTGGGAATGCTTTCTACACTTGGTATTTCTCTTGCTGTTGATGCATATGGTCCTGTTGCTGATAATGCTGGTGGTATTGCTGAAATGGCTGAATTGGGAGCAGATGTTAGAAAGAAAACTGATGCTTTAGATTCTGCTGGTAACACTACTGCTGCTATCGGTAAAGGTTTTGCTATTGGTTCTGCTGCTTTGACATCGCTTGCCCTTTTTGCTGCTTACACTCAAGCTGCTCAACTTCCAAGTATTGATATTATGGATCCTCGTGTAATTATAGGACTTTTTATTGGTGCAATGCTTCCGTTCCTATTCTCTGCTATGACTATGGCCGCTGTAGGTCGTGCTGCATTTGATATGATTGAAGAGGTTAGAAGACAATTTAAAGAAATTAAAGGTTTGATGGAAGGTAAGGCAAAAGGTGATACTAAGAGATGTGTTGATATCTCAACTAAAGCTGCTATTCGCGAAATGATCGTTCCAGGTTTAATGGCTGTAATTGTTCCAGTGTTTGTTGGCTACGTTCTTGGTTCAACTGCTCTAGGAGGATTGCTTGCTGGTGCTCTTGTGTCTGGTGTAATGTTGGCTATTTCTATGGCTAACTCAGGTGGTGCTTGGGATAATGCTAAGAAATATGTTGAAGCTGGAAATTTAGGAGGTAAAGGTTCTGACACTCATGCTGCTGCGGTGGTGGGAGATACTGTTGGTGATCCTTTCAAAGATACATCTGGTCCAAGTATCAACATTCTTATTAAACTGATGACTGTTGTTTCTTTAATCTTCGCTACACTATTTACTGCAAATGGAATTCTTTAGTAAATTATTACAGGATATAGGTTCTGTTTTAACTTTGAAACGTAATAGACTGCTCTCGATCTCATCAGATCGAGAGCGTCTTTTTGGTGCTGCCTTTTTATTTAGTTTGCCATATATTTTGCACTTTTTTTTAGCTTATTTTGATTTTGGATGGGGGGTTGTTTTCTTGGGTTATGCTTTGGGTAGTGTTTTTTTTAAGGCTGCATCTTTATTGATTGCTATTCATTTTGTTAGTTTTACTGCTCGTAAATTTTTTTCTGGTCAAGGTGTTGATCTTGGTTTTTTTAAGCCAATTGCGTATGGAATGTCTCTTTTTGTTTTTCCGTCGCTGCTTATGTTTATGCCTTTTGAAGGGTTTGTTAGCTTTCTAAACTTTGTGGCTTTTGTGTTTTTATTGGTTATTACTTATAAATTACTGAGGTTTTATCATCGTTTAGATATTCATGATTCATTACTTTTATTAGCTTTGGGGATTTTTGTTTATTTTTCTTTGGATTTTCTTTTGTCTTCTTTGCAATTTTCTATTTAGATGCTGTATTTTTAGCCTTTTTTGTGCTATAATATATTAATGATTTAGAGTTTTTTTATGATAAATGATGACAATTCTCCAATTGGAGATGATGAAAATCAAGGATTGGGAGATGATTCTCAAAAAAGTGCTGAAGATTCGGCCGCTGAAATGTGGAATCAAATCAATCAGCAAAATGCAGAAGCAGAAGTTGCGGATCCTGCAAAAAAGCGTAAGAGAAAGAGGAAAAAAAGAGATTCTGATATTGTTCCGCCTTCTCCTTTTGATGAAGGTGATGTGGTTGTTGATGATGAAGAAGATGATGATTTTGTTGATGAAGATTTTGAAACTAAGGCGGCAGAAGTAGAGCCTGAGGCTGTAGAGCCTGAGGTGGTGGAGTCTGAAATTGTAGAGTCTGAGGTTGTTGATGTTAAAACTGAAGATGATGAGCCTGTTGAGGATTTGATGGCTGATTTTAAAGAAGATTTTTGGGACATTTTGCGACAAGCTGGTATTGGGAAAGGTCATTTTATAGGTATTGTTGTATTCTTTTTATTAGTGATAGTTGGGTTAGCAGTGTTCTTATTTGGGGTTGGTGATGTTGGTAGTTCTATAGATAAAACTGTTGTTGTTGATACTCCAAAAGTTGAGAAAAATGATGACAGAGTTGATTATGATGATAATGGCGACAACGTATACGGTACTGATGGATTGGTTTCTTCCTATGTGTTTGGGCTTGAGTTTACAAATCCGTTGTCGCCTATAGTTGCAGAACCTTTAGATGCTTTTGCTAATTTAAAAGGTGTTGATGTTGGGCTTTTGGTGGGTGGGCCTTTGAGTAATAAAACGCAGTTTGGGGCTTATGTTTCACTGTTGAGGCAGTTGCAACAAATATATGATACTGACGTTTATGAATTTTTGGATTTGTCTACAAATAGAAGAAAATCTCTTGAACAGTATTTACAAAATATGAATAAAATAATTGTTCAAGGTGATGCTGCTTATAATGAAATTAACCTCTCTATGGACTCTATTGAGGCTGAGTTTAATCTTTTAGAAGATGAAAAAGTTGTACGAGAAACTCAATTTTTTAATTTGGCACAAGATTTATATGGGGATACTGCTTATGATCAGTTACAGGCTTTTGTTGATTTATCTCAAAAGGCTAGTAAGCTTAAAGCTGATTTTAATGCCTATAAATTGTTGGCCGAAATGTATCTAAACTCTTTGAATGCTTTAAAGCCTAGATATGAAGATATCACTTTGAATCAAGAGGCTGTAATAAAAGGAGTAAGGGTGTTTGATGTTCCTGATTCTGATATTAATGCAATCATTCGTTTGAATCCTTAGTTGTCTTGGTGTTATACTGGGACATCTATGGAAAAATTTTTACGAAAACTTGGTGATTATGCGGCTTCTTTTAATAAGAAACGTATTGCTTTAGCCTTCGATATTGCATCTAATGCTGGTGTGGATGTTGGCGCTTTGTTAAACATTGTGGCTCCATTGAATCCCAATGAAGATGTTTTATTGGCTGTTTTAATTCAAAAGCTATATTCATATAATGAGATTAGTGACGCTGAGGTTATTGAAAAATTTGGTCATGCGGTTTTAAATATTGTTTCTGATGTTAAAAAGCTTGAAGGTTTGAATTATGCTGTAAATAATAGAAATTCACAGGTTGAAGTTTTGAGGAAGTTGTTTATGGCTATGGCTAAAGACATGAGAATTATTTTTGTTGGGCTTGTTTACAGATTTTATAAACTATCAAACTATAAAAAGTTTGATGGTGATAAAAAAAATATTGCTGTTTTTGCTAAAGAAACTTTAAATTTGTATGTTCCAGTTGCCGATAGGTTGGGTATACATTTGATGAAGAAGCAATTAGAGGATTTGTCATTTAGATATGCATATCCACGCGAATATGAAGATGTTGTAGGTGCTTTGAAAAAAGTTCAAGAGAAGCGACAGGTTTCTATTAGTTTAATACAAAAGGAGCTTTCCTCTTTTTTTGAAGAGAGAGGTTTGAAATGTACTGATGTTCAGGGGAGGATAAAAGGGTATTATAGTGTTTATAAAAAAATGCATGCTAAAGGAAGTGTGTCTTTGGATGATCTTTATGATATTTTTGCGATTAGGATTGTGTTACCAGATAAGATAGTTGGAGGTAAGGAGCAATTGGATCATCTATATGCGGCTTTGGGTCTTTTGCATAGTAAATGGACTCCTCTATCCACTCGTTTCAAAGATTATGTTGCGAGCCCGAAACCCAATGGTTATAGAAGTTTGCATACTGTTCTAATTGGGTTGGCTCCTAAAAGTATGGATCAACCTGTAGAGGTGCAAATTAGAACTTTAAAGATGCATGATGATGCAGAGTATGGTATTGCATCGCACTGGAACTATAAGGAGACTGGTGCTAGTAATGCTATATTATCTAGTTCTCAATCTCAGTTGATTAAAAGTTTGCAGGGCTCAAGGAGTAAGAATGAAATTTTGAGTGAGGTTGAGTTGGATATATTTAAAGATAGAATTTTTGTTTTGACTCCAAGTGGTGAAGTGAAATCTTTACCTGCAGGGGCGTGTCCGATTGATTTTGCTTATACTGTTCATACAGATGTTGGTAATCACTGCATAATGGCAAAGGTTGATGGTAGAGTGGTTCCCTTAGATTATGAGCTTAGAAATGGTGAAATAGTTGAGATAGTTACAAGGAAGGATGCTGAGCCTAAGTTGCAATGGTTGGCAATTGCAAAAACTAATGGTGCTAGGAATAAAATTAAGGCATGGTGCAGTGCTAAAGATAGAGAAAGTAATATTAGGAAAGGTAAAAAATTATTAAATGAAAAATTAATTAGCCTGGGATATGAACCTTTGGATCAGCACTATACTTTGTTTAAAAATTATTTGGGTAAAAAATTAACTGTTAGTGAGAGAGAGGGGATTATTGAGGAGGTTGGAAAGGCTTCAAAGATGCCAACGGAAGTTTTGAAAAAAGTTATCCCTGCTGATGAATTGGCGGCAGCCACTGTTGTGAAAAAGGCTAAAAAAGAACGTGATTTTAGTGGACTTTCTATTGAAAGAAGGGTTTTGGTTGGTGGTGAAAGTGATTTGCCATTAAAGATTGCCAATTGTTGTAAACCTTCTGATGGTGATAAAATTATTGCTTATGTTACAAGAGGTAATAGTCTTACTGTTCATAAGTCTTCATGTTTAATTTTAAATAGTTTGGACAACAAGCGTACTATAGATGCAACTTGGAGAGAGTTTTTACAATTGTAGAATATTTTCTACGGTTGTTTGTATGTAATGATTTTCTTGTGGTTCTATTTTAATTCTAGCAATTTCTTTGTATGGTCTTGTTTGTAAGAAATGAAAGAATTTTTTGTATTTTTCTGGCAATGAAGTTTGTGTTTCTTTGAGATCTGGCATTAGGCCATTGAGGTCTAATAGTTTGATTGTGTATGATGTTGATATTAAATTTGGCTTATCTGTAGCGTTTATTGATTGAATAGTTTTTTTGATCAATGAGAGTAGATTTTCTACTGTTTGAGTTTCAAATAAAAGTTGATTTGTGATTTTGGCTACTTCTAAAACTGCTGTTAATTTTTCTAAATTTTCATGATGTTTAAAATGAGATGTCGCACTAATTATTTCTGTAATTATTATATTTCTTGGTCCAAAATATAATTCTACAGTACAAAAATTTAGTGTTTCTAAGTGTCCTGTGAATTTGCTGTTTATTTTTCGTGAGCCTTTTGCAATGGCTTTAATTTTTCCAGTTTTTTCTGAATATAGAAAAATAAGCTTATCGGATTCTCCGAAGTTTTTATGTCCCAGTATGATGCAATTAACTGTCGCGTTTCTCATCGTGTAGGTATTCGTGTACGGCTATGCTTGAACTTAAAATACTTATTAAAATTGTTGCTATGAATTCTGCGAAAATGATTAGTGAAAATTGTCCTAATGAGTAGTAATGAAATAGATTATTTTCTTCAATTGTTATGTTTTTTGTTATGCCAATAAGCATGATTATGCTCAGTATAATTGATAAAGTTCCATAGATGATGCTTTCTATTATGAAAGGTGATCTGATAAACCAATGACTAGCGCCAACTAGTTTCATTATTTGTATTTCTTTTTTTCTATTAAAAATGGTGATGTGTATGGCATTGAGTATTATTAAACTGCCGCCAATTATAAATGTGAATATTAGCCAAAAAGTTAGTTGATTGGTGAAAGTTGTTACTTTTACAAGATTTTTAAATACACTTGCCATGATGGCGTTGTTTGTTGATTCTTCATTGCTTACAACATTTGAAATCAGGGTGCTGTATTTTTCTTGTTTTAGAAGACTGTTAATTTCTTTATGGTCTTCAGGTGAATTTGTGCTGATATTTATACTGGCTGGTAGAGGGTTACCTAATTCGTATTTTTGAAAAGCCAGTGATAAGTCTGGGTGTGTAGCTTGCATTTGCTTTAACGCATCTTCTTTTGAAAGGTGTTTGATTTTGTTTATGTTTGGTAGTGTTTGTAGTTCGTTAATTAAGCTTTGTGATTGTTGTGGAGTGGTGCTTTCTTTGAGATATACTATGATATCTACTTTTTGGTTTAAGCTGTTTACGGCATCCTTAGCAATGAAGTCTACTGCTAAAATTATGTTAAAAATGAAAATTATTGTTCCTACAACGAAAATTGTTGCAAGGGATAAAAATTTATTACGCCAAATATTGCTTATGCTTAAGCGTAAAGATTGTTTTACCAAATTTGATAATGAGGAATTTGTTTTCACGCCATGAATTATAGCGGAGTTTCGCTGGCTACAAAAGATTCTTTTTGTTTCTTTATGATTGAGGATTTGTAAAGATGTGGTCTGTATGGATTTAGCCTGATGATTTTTGTGTCTAGTTGTGTGTCTATTATTAGTTTTTCAAGGTTGTACGTAAAAGCAAATTGATCGTATCCTAGCGCTATTACATCTGGTTTGTATTGTTTTATTACTTTGGTTTTGTCTTTTTCATTTCCTAGAATGACTTCATTTGCCCATCCTGTTGCTTCTAGGTTTTTTAAGCGCTCTTTTTCATTGTGATCTGGATTTTCGCCTTTTATTGTTTTAACTGTTTTATCACGACCAATAACTGCAATTATGTGATCGCCGTGTTCTTTTGCTTGGCTAAATAAATTTTCATGGCCGGCGTGTAAGTAGTCGAATGTGCCGAAAACCATTACTGTTTTTTTCATTATTTAATGTTTTCAAAAGCTAGGTTGATGATAATTAAAACTATCAAGGCTAGTATTATGATGGAAGAAAGAAAAATGTCCAGTTTTTTATGATCGAGGTTTGGGTCTGTTAATGAAATTCTGATTGATGTGAGGGCGTATATTAATCCTGTAAGCAGAAATGGAATGTCCATAGTTCTGTTTATAATAAGGCTTTGTTTTAGGTAGTAGCTGTTGGCGATAAACATGCTTGATGCTAAGTGAAATAGGCCTGTAGCTATAAAAAATGCTAAGGCAACTTTTTTAGTGTTATTGAGAGTTTTTAAATCTATGATCATGCTTTGATTATAGCAAGTCATTCTTGCTTTTTGAATACGCTTTTTGCTAAACTCTGGTCATGTTAAATGATGAACAAGTTAGGCATGTAGCAAAGCTGGCAAGGCTTAAGTTATCTGATGAAGATGTCACTAAGTTTGGTGGTCAGCTTAATAAGGTTTTGGGTTATATGGATATTTTAAAAGAAGTTGATGTTGATGGTGTGGAGATTACGAATCAAGTTACGGGTTTAAATAATGCAATGAGGGGTGATGTGGTTGAAAGCGGTACTGCTACTCCTGCGGATATTTTAGCTTGTAGTGAATTAGATAAAGAAAGTGATCAGATAAAGGTAATGAAAACTATATAATATGTCTGGATTAAATAAATTAACAATTCGTGAATGTGCTGATGGGCTTAAGTCTGGAAAATTTTCTAGTGAAGAGTTAACGAAATCTTGTTTAGATGTTATTGCTGCTAGAGATGGAGAGCTTAATGCTTTTACTGAAGTTTGTTCTGATTCTGCTTTAGAAAAGGCTAAAGAGGTGGATAAAAAAATTGCTCAAGGTTCTGATTTAAGTCCTTTGGCTGGAGTTCCAGCAGGACTTAAAGATATTTTTAATACGAAAGGAATACGCACTACTTGTTGTTCACCTTTCTTAAAGGATTTTATACCTCCATATGATGCAACTGTTGTTAAGATGTTGAATGATAATGATATGGTGATGATAGGTAAGCTTAATATGGATCAATTTGCGTGTGGAGCTTCAACTGAGCATTCTTGCTTTGGTGTTACTCGTAATCCTCATGATTTAGAAAGAGTTGCTGGTGGGTCTTCTGGTGGTAGTGCTGCTGCTTTAGCAGCGGATATGTGTATGTACACTTTGGGTACTGATACTGGTGGTTCTATTAGGCAACCTGCATCGTTTTGTGGTGTTTATGGTATGAAAGTTACTTATGGAAGAGTTAGTAGAAGTGGAGTTACTGCAATGGCTTCTTCTTGGGATACTGTTGGTAATTTTGGTAGAAGCGTTGATGATATTGCCTATGTTTTAAATGCAATTGCGGGGCATGATAAATATGATTCTACTACTCCTAAAGTTGATGTTCCTGATTATTTGTCTTTTCTTGGGGGTGGTGTTAAGGGTATGAAAGTTGGTCTTCCAAAGGAGTATTTTGGAGAAGGTGTAGATCCTGAGGATGTTGCTACGGTTAAGGAGGCTGCTAATAAATTGCAATCTATGGGGGCGGAGCTTGTTGATGTTTCTTTGCCAATGACTAAATATGCTGTGGCGGTTTACTATATTACTATGCCAGCCGAACTTTCTGCTAATTTGGAAAGGTTTGATGGTATTAGGTATGGTAAGTCTGTAAAAGGTGCGGAAGATTTGGTTGATTTTTATTTCAAGGCTAGAGGGGAGGGGTTTGGTGATGAAATTAAGCGTCGTATTATGATAGGGACATATGTATTAAGTGCTGGTTATTATGATGCTTATTATAAAAAGGCTCAGAGAGTTAGGACATTAATTATTGAGGATTTTAAGAAGGCTTTTGAACAGGTGGATGTTTTGCTTACTCCGGTTGCTCCAACGCCGGCTTTTAAGGTTGGTGAATTGAGTGACGATCCTTTGGCGATGTATATGGCTGATGCTCTTACTATCCCTGCTAGTGCGGCTGGTATTCCAGGTATTAGTTGTCCTTTTGGAAAAAGTTCGACTGGTTTGCCGATTGGGGTGCAGGTTTTGGCTCCTCAGTTTGAAGAGGGGAGGTGCTTAGTTGTGGCGGATGCTTTAAAATAAAGAAAGGTTATCTTCTTTTTCTATAGCTTTTGTTTCCTTTGGTGTCATTGTGGATTTTGCTTCTGTTTCACTAATTGGTTCTAGCATTTTTGTTTTTGCAGCTTTTGAGTCTGCCATGATGTTTGCAAATTCCCAGCAATTATTGAAGATTGCTCTTTGAGTGCTGGCAATTTCTGGACTCTCTATTATCATTCCAATTAGCTCATCTTTAAAGGAAATAATTGCAACTTTGTCATCATAAATATTTATTTCGTTTGTGAAATAGAATTGTTCTGATGGTACTAGTTTCATTTCTCTATGGTATTTTTTGTCTTCAGAATGTACTGCTTCTCCGGCATCATCTTGTGGACAAATACCCCTTAAGTATATTTTTTTCTTAGCTCTTTTTGCTACATATTCTTTGTCGTAATTTGGCCATTGTTTTCTTATTTCTTCTGAGTTTGAGAAATTTAAGATTTCTGTTTTTGCGGTAAGTGTATCTGCGTATATTGCTTTGATACCTTCTAGTCCTTCAAAGTAACGTACTCGAGGGTGATTTGTTTCTCCTGTGAGTCTTTTAAATTTTGGTAAGGATACTCTGAGATCGTTAGTGCGTTTTTCAAATTCTTCAAGAAGAGTTTCTGGTTTTGTGGCTGTAAAATAGCGAATCTTTTTCTTTGTAAAATAGCTTACTAGTCCTTTTTGTTTTAGCTTTTCGAGAATGTCGTAGGTTGTAACTCTGTTGATGTCCGCAGCTTGGGCAATTTTTGCAACTGCTTGGGTTCCTGTTTCTATTGTTGCTAAATATACTTTTGATTCTTTGTCTGTAAGTCCTAGAGAGGAGAGAATTTTTAACAGTTCAGCGTCCATTGGTGTAATTTTTTACAACAGTAATTTTTTAAGCTATATGAATATATAGGAGTTTATTTTTGGCAGCAATTGATTATAAATTTTTCGATTGCGAGATGTAGTTCTCTGTTGTCTTGTTTGAGGATTTTGATTTTTCCTGTTTTAAAATCAGTATCGATTTTGAGTAATTCTTCGTATATTTGTTTTAGTCTTTCATATGTAAAGTTGCGTGATTGTTGTACTCCTTTTTGTATTACAAATGGAGGTTGTTTAAGTTTTGAGGCAATTGATGAAGTTGACTCTTTATGATGAATGAGATCGTGGATTTGTATGAGTATTCTAAAATGTCTTACTATCATGAAAAGGATTTTAATCATATCTTCTCCGTTGTCTTGTAATGTCTTGAGTGTTTTAAGAGCTTCTCGGGCGTTTTGTTCGGCAACTTTATCTGTTACTCGAAATATTGATGCTGTGAGTGAGGGGGTGGTTATAGTGTCTATAGTTTCGTTTGTGATTGGTCCTTTGTGTAGTGCTAGTTTGTCGATTTCATTTTCTAGTTGCCAGAGGTTACTTCCACAATGTTCTGCAAAGTAATTTGCTTGTGTTATTGCTAGGGAGATGCCTTTTTTTGTAGCTCTTTCTGCTGCCCATTTAGCTATTTCTAATGGAGACTTTTCTTTAAATTCTTCTATTTTTCCCTCCTTTTCTATTTTTTTGTATAGTGCAGTTCTTTTATCTGCTTTGCCATTTTCATGGAAAATCAGGATGCAGAAATCTGGAACTCTTTTTAGAGATTCTGCTACTCTTTTGCCATCTTCGGCTGATCTGTCTTCAAAAAAGTTTTTGATTATTACTAGTCTTTTTTCGCTTAGGAATGGGTATGCTTCAATGTTAGTTTCGAATTGTGATAGATCTAATTTTTTACCATCAAAAATCTCAGGTTCTGAGTTGTATTTTTGTACAAAACCATCACGCCAAGATTTGAGCTTTTGGCTTGATGAAAAGTTGTCATCTCCATGTAAGAGAAATATTGATTTCATGGAAGGCAACTATAGCAGATTTAGTTGGCGATTTTTAGTTGATTTATATCAATTAGCTCGCCAAGACCTGGTGGGGTATTGAGTAATATACGTTCGTCGTATTTGATAGTGATTGAACTTTGGTCTTTTAATGGATCTCCAATTGCTTGTCTGTTTTCAAATAGGTTTGCTACGTCACCAATTAAACTTCCGTTGATGTTTAGTATTTTGTCGAATGTAGGTGAATTTTGTAGTGAAACAACTTTGCCTTTGCCATTGTTTTCTGAATCTACAGACATAAGGATTGCATCTATACGGCTTACATTATTATCAATCTTTATGTCTCCATTGATAACGATAAATGCTACTGATGGAATAGATTTAGGCTTCTTTGGATCTACATTTTGGTCGTTGTAAATTATATCGCTTTTAATTACTAAATCTCCATTTTTAACAATGTATGTTTGGGCAGCTGGTTCATTTGAATTGATTGAGTAGTTTGGTGACCCGTCTATTGTTAATGTGCCACCATCTTGTACAAATACTCCGTTAGAGAATTTAACTACACTTGGACTTTTGAAGGTGTGAGAACCTTTGTTTGATGTAAATCTAGATATCTTTTCAATATTTGATTTTATAGCTTTGTTGATGTTTTTTTCTGTCCATATTGCTGCTACATCTGCTTTGAATTCACAAACTGAACTAGAGAAATTTTTAAGTACATCTTTATATGCAGAAGGCAGGCTTGAGTTTGGATCATTGGATAGTTTACATACATCATGGGTTGGTGTTGAAAGAATGATGTCTTCAATGTTTCCAGAACCTGTTGATGTAATTACATTTTTCTTTGGTTGTTCACGTTTAATACATGGTCCTTCACAATTTTCTACTTTGTAACATGCGCTTACGTCTATCCCTGTGTCTAATGCATTATGGAAGAATACATCTCCACCTTGGCGTGTAAGTATGTATGGGCAGATTGCGATGGCTTTTGCGCTGTCTTTTCCGTCGTTTAGTTCATCTGAATGGTTGTCTCTTCTGTAGGCTGTAAAGTTGATTGTGTTGTTGAATTCTTCACCGCATCCTTGGAATTGTTTAATGATTGTTTTACAGAACTGTTCTGTGACAGCTGTGTCATTTTGTGTTTGGTATATGAAATGGATTTTTGAGGCACTTGCGGTGTTTCCAAGTTGAATACGTCTTCCTTTTTGGAAGTCTGATTCTAGGTCTTCTATATTTTCTATACAAATTTCATTGTTGTCATTTTTTCCACATTCAAAGTTTTTGATGAAGTAGTCCTCATTTTTTGAATAGTTTGAAAAATCTCTAAATGTGCTTTTGCCGTTAATTTTTTGATTGTTGTAGCGATTTTCATCGAATTTATCGCTAACATAGGCTGTGTATTTTTTGCCTTTGTTGCTTTCTACAACGATGGCTAATGAGATGTAGTTTAGTTTACCTCGTTTTGTGTTTGAAGCTGTTATGTAACCATTTCTAAGTTCTTGTTCCCAAATTTCGGCTGATTTTGCAGTTCCTGGATCAAAAGTTGCCAAGTAAGTTATGTATTGATATTTGCTGCTTAGCCAGCTCACAAAGTTACCTTTTGCTGTTGAGGTTTCTTTTTTACCACCTACATTAATTGTGTTTGCCCATTTTTTATTTTGAACATCGTAAACTAGTTTTTCGATGTCTGCATCAATGTCATCAATTGATTCTAGGTGTTTTGTTAATTGACACGCTGTGCTTGTAGATCCGTTTGGGTTGATTGCAGAAACTGATATTGAAACATCATCTGAGAAGTCAATATTTTTGAGTGTGTTTGTTGGTGAGGTTGTTGTTTCGTTTTGGAAATTGCCTCCGTTTGCTTGCCATTTGTATTTTAGGCTATTTTCGTATCCTGATGGTGTAGTTTTAATGTTTAGTATGAATTCTTGTTCTTCATCATCTACATCTTCTTCTTTCCATGATGATGATGGTTTTTCTAGAGTCATTTCTGTACAACTTACCTCAGCTGGCGCATTAGTGAATGAATATGCACAGTTGCTTGAAAGATCTCCGACGGCTTTAATTTCTACTGTGTCTTGGTATTGACCTCCTGTGTAGATAATTCCTGATATTGCTTCTTCTATTATAAATGTTTTTGTTGATGCTTTTTCACTTTCTTTTTGAGGATAGTAGAATTTTCCATTTGTTGTTTTGAATTCTAGGTTACCTTTGAAATCTCCAAGTGTTGATCCATTTAGACGAATTACCATGTCTTGAGTTGGATCAAATTTTGTTGGGAAAGTTGTAAAGCTAAGATTTTTACAAACTTGATCTGTAGGGTAGATATTGAACTGTTTCATACACTCTGGTTCTAATCTTCCAGTTGTTTGAATAGTTAATGCATTGATTCCTTCTTCTAAAGTAATGTCTATAAAAGGTATGAACAATACAGTGTCTTCATCTTTAACTGTTACTTCTTTTCCAACTATGATGTATTGATTGTCGTAGCTTGTGTTTATATCTTTTGAAGTAAGTGATGCTTTGTATTGATTTGCAGTGTTTATTGCAAAAGATAAAATTGCTTGATCTACTGATGGTTGGTTGTATGTTTTTGGTACAATAAATAATCCGTGAGATGTTTTCATTGTGATGCTTTTTTCTACACCAATTTTTGAGAATGTACTTTTTGCTTTAATTTTGTAGAAATTTCCAGCCTTTATTGTTGGCGCGAATTGATCATCGACTGTTGCAGTTATATAGCTACATGTTAGTTGTTCTTGTAGTGAGACTTCTTCTTTACAATATTCATTATATAGAGGGTCTTCTTTTGAAACTTCAGCAGTTATTTTTCCAAGAGTGGTTGAGTTTTTGAATTCAACTGATTTATCTATAGTTGTTTGAATTGCATTTGTTGTTGATTCGCCTTGACTGGTAAGTGTTGCATCTGTGTTGGTTTTTACAATGATTTTTGTTGACCTTGGTAATCTTTGGCCAAATATATCAAACGCTTCGAATTTTAGATTTGATGTTTTGCCTACTTCTGGAGTTGTATCATATGAAAGGTTTAGTTTTCTGCATGAGTTTGTACATTCTGGGATTGAGAAAGCACAAACATTTGTGCCTCTTATGTCATTATATGGTTTGCCGTTTATGCTCACTAGTTTTGCATTTAAAGTTCCGCGTCCTACGTATTTCATTGTACTTGGTCCTTGAATTGGGCCTTTAAGTCCTTGGGTTTCTTTTCCAAGTATTGTGTTGAATGCATAAAGTAGGGGGTTGTAGAAGAGTCCATTTGGGTCTGTTGAGCTCCATTCTACAATAGTGTTTGCTGCTGATATTTCTTTTGTTTTTGCGGCGTCTTCGTAGAATTTTGCTTCTACTGAATATTCTTTGTTAAGTGTACATGAAACCTCTGTGTTTTTTTCTAGATCTCTCATTGTAACCGTAGTGGCTTCACAAGTTGGTATTATAGGAGTTCCTGTGATTTTTACTTCTGCCTTACATTTGTCTGTGATGTAAACTTGTATGTTAACATCGTCTGTTGTGTTTGTAGGTAAATAGTAAATATTTTGACCGTTATCTACTGTGATTTGTTTTTTTCCTATTGCTGAGTATTTTGTTTGGTTATCGGCTGTTTGTACGTCTGTATAAAAAGTTCCATTCTCTGTTGATGTGAATGTAACTTTTGAAACATCTGCACCAGGTTCTGCATCTACTATGTAGTTTATTTTATATGCTTGGCTGTTGTTTATGGTTACCTTTCTTAAATCGGCTGTTAAATTTTTACAGATAGGTGTTTTTACTACCGGTTTTTCTTCTACTTGCACTGAGAAAACTATAACTCCTATATATGGTTCTGATGCGTATTGTACGCCTATGGCAGATTTAGGACTTCCGTTGAGTAGTGTTGTTAGTGGGAGTCCGTTGTTTGTGAAAAGGTTTTGTGGATTTGAAATGTCGTGTTCTGTGAAGTTCCAGTTTTGATCATAATCCGTGTATGCTGCTGAATCTACTTTGTATTTTAGCGTTAATTCTTTGTTATCCTTTGGTTTTATAACTACTCCGTTAATTGTAGGTGCAATTTCACCTTTGGCATTTCTAGCGTTGTCTGACCAGATTGATGCGTTAAAAGATGTAGCATTTGAAATTTTTGTTTCCGGAGATGGGCTAACTTTTACTTTTGTATTTCTTGATGTTGTGTTCCAGTTTGAGTAAAATTTATTTTTTGGAATTGCGTTTCCTTCGTTGAAACATGGATCTCCATCATTATGTATGTAGAGCATGAATGTTAGAGTGTCACCGTAATCAACTTCTACTTCGTCCTTATAATCTACCCATTTTGCAGTTTGACCGTCTTTGCTCCATTTTCTTACTTTGAAAAAATTTCTTTCATCCTTAAATAGGGGAGGTTGTGTTCCATATGGGTCCATACCTGTTGGTGTGTCGAAGGCTTTGTCTACTGAATCTGTATAGTTGTTAAAACTTGGATAGCAAAGTCCGAATGGATAATTTTTTGTTGTACCTCCGTATTCACGAGTAATACCCGCTTCGATATTTGGTGGATTATTTGGATCACATGCTCCTGATGCTTTACCTTGATTATCTTCAAACCAAGCATCTAAATATTTTTCTTTACAATATTGTAGGTGGTTTTCCGGACCATGTGCGTAGGCAGTTGAAGTTAACACTCCTATAATAAGGAGGCTTAGGAAGCTATTTTTTAGGAGTGAGTGTGAGTTTTTCATTTTTAGGCTTTGCCGTTTGTGTTTTCTTTGCTTGCTCCTTTTATACCACTTTTTGGAGTACTTGGTCTAGGTGATTGATTGGCACTTGATTGAGATGGGATGTTTTCGCCACCATGGCTATTTGTGCTGCTTGGTTTTCCTGATTGTCTTGTTGTTTCTCCTGTTTTTCTTCTTGGGGCGCGATCTGGTTTTGCTGCTGCTTTCGGTGAGCTTGTAAAGGCTACGGCGCCGCCAATTTCTATATCTTTTCTTTGTGTTTGGTTTTCAATAACTTCGTTTGATTCTTCTGTTGCTGCTACTACTTGGTCTGTATTGATGTTGGCTGCGTCAGCTTCGCTGTGAGCTTGAATTATTACGCTTTCTGTAACATACCAACTTGCATTTGCACATTTGCTAAATGCTCCAGCTACTACTTTTGATGTAGGTGTGATTGTAAGAATTATTTTTCCTCTAGGGGTTTCTACAGGTAGATTTAATACTGTGCCGTTGTGTTCCGCTTCTCTGATTTTTAGTACAATTTCTCTGAATGCTTTTACGGCTTCTTGGTGTGGTTTGCTGTTTATAAGCAGTGAGGAATCTTTGAATACTTCTGTTACAAGTTTTCTTTGTTCTTCGGTTTCGAGTGCGATTATTGCGCCGCTGTTGTAATTATTTTCATTTCCAGTTGCTAGTAATTTTAGTACTAGTTTTGATTTTAAAAATCTTATTAATTCTGCGGGTTTGTTACCTCTTTCTATTGGGCTTGCGGCTTCAAGCATTGCTCTTCTTAGTTCTCTGTTTTCTAAGTTTTCATCATTTGTTGTATATTCGTGTACTGTGTTTTTTAGGAATCCGAATTCGTGAGCAAGTCCATCTTCTTTTTCTGTTGTTTGGTAGCTAACAGTTTCAGACATTACAGGTTCTCTCTTTCTTGTAACTGTAACCGGACTTTCGAATAGTTTGTTTTTAGTAATTTCTAAAATTTGAGTTTCACGACTTGTTATTTTGTCTCTTTCTTTTGCAATTGTTTTTTCTAGAGCGTCAATTTTTCTTTGTACTCTTGCAAGTGCGCGTTCTTTTATTGAAGCAATTCTCTTTAGAGTTTTTAGTTGTTTTAGTAGTGTTGCTTTTTCTTTTGAATCGGCTGTACTAATTTGTTGTTCAATTTTTTGTATTGAAGCTTTAGGCTCATTTATTTGTTTTTTGAGGGCTTCTTCTTGCTCCATAACTTGGACTAGGCTTGCTTCTGATCCTTCAATTTTAAATTGAGAATCTTTGTTTAGTTGTTTTAATTTTTCTATTTCTTTGCTGTATCTTGTGTAGTTTTTACCTTCTTTGGTTTCTGCTGTGTAAAGGCGTGATCCAGACATTAGTATTGCTCCTTCCGGAATTTTCCCTGGGCCTTCTGTTGCGATTTCTTCTTTGGAGAAATCGTAGTTAGGATCTTCTAGTGATTTAGTTAGTGGTGTATAAATTTTTAGTGCAAGTCTTGTTGCTAGTCTATGGCTTCCAAATGCTTGTGCGAAAGCATCGATCATGAAGCTTGCTCTGCCTTTATCCGATTTTTTACCGGCAACTTCCATTCCATTAATTGTTCTGATTAATGTGTTGTTTATAGATTGTTTTACTTTTGTAAGGTTTGTTTCGGCTTGTTTAAGTTGTCTTTCTAGGCGTCTTTTTTGTGATTTTGTTGGTGGAGTTTCCGGGTCTGCGTGGTTTAGGGCTGGTAGGGTAGTTCTAGATTTAGCTAGTTCTAGAATTGCTTTGTATTTTTCTTCTACTTCTTTTGTGTTTGAGTCTAATTGAAATGTTTTTTTCTCAGCATGGTCTACTATGAAAATTTCGTTATTGTTTGTAATGTAGTAGCTCATGTTTTCTAATTTGCCCATTGCTTTTAGTGTTGGCATTTGAGTGCTTTGAGCTGAAAGTTTTTCTTCCTTTCCATCTACATATATCGTAAATTCTTTTGTTTCTAATATTTCACGGATTTCTTTTAGACGGTTTAAAGCTTCGTTGATTGTGTTTACTTGTTCTTCTGTGTATCCAGTTGTGTCTAATTTTCCGTTTTCAAAAATATTTTGGTTGTTGTCTTTTGTGTCTAGTATTTTATATGTTGTTTCTTTGTTGTGTTCTTTTGTTATTACGATTGAAAATTGTCCAAACGATTCTGTGTGTGTGATTTTTGGATTTAGTTTTTCTTTTACTTTATTTACTTTTTCTTTAGCAGCTCTAATTCTTTCTTGTGATTTTTGTGGGAAGATAGTTGTGAAGTATAGGTTTCTTAAAAGATTAATTCCGTAATTTAATTCTTTTTCGTTTAAATCTTGTATTTCAACTCTTTGAGAAATGAATGTCGCAAGAAGTTTTGGATGGCCAATGTTTGCTTCTAATGCTCTGCTTAATTCATCTTTTATTCTATCTGCAGGCTTAACTTGTTCAATTTTTTTATACAATTCTCTTACTCTATCTTTTAGTTCTTGGCGAACTTCCATTTTATCGTAAGTTTTTCCGTCTATTAGTTTGTTTTTTATTGCTTCGATACGAGCCGCTTGGTCTACAGAATATGATTCAATAAATTCTCTACCCATTACTGCTTTAACTTCTTTGTGACGAAGTTTTTCTAATTCCGGTGTACGAGTTTTTTCTATTTCGCTTCCAGCATAGTATAGGTTGTCTTGTCCTAATTCTGAGCTATTACCGTTTTGGATTGTAAAGCCTGCTTCATCTTCTAGTTTTTGTGCAAAAGTTCCTTCGTTTTCTGTGATCCATGTTCTGTCTCTATCTCCACGAAGTGAATCTCTTTGACGAATTACTATCATGTCTCTCATGCTAGACATTGATCTAGATCCTTTAAAAGGAAGTTTAAATCTTTCGCGAGTTATTATTAGGTCTCTTGCATTTCCGTCTAAGTAGATGTGTCCACCTTCTACTACTACTGATAAGTTTTTTAGAGTAGGGTCGATGTGAATTTCTACATCTTTATCTTCGGAGTTGTAGATTAAAAGCTCCATTCTTCTGTCAGTTCCTTTTAGAAGTTGGATTTCTGTACCTGCTTCTTGTAGAGCTTTGTTTGGTCTGTAAAGTCCGTTGCGTTGTTCTATTTCTTGAATTTCACGCTCGTGTAATTTTGTAAAATGTTCTTCTAGATTTACTGAACTTGATGCTGTGAGTATCATTAGCTCTCCGTTTTTTCCTGCGATAATATCTCCTGATTCCTCTTGTGTATCTAGAGCTGTTTTTGTGAATTTTTGTACATCTGCTTCACTTTCTTTAATGGCTTTTTCCATTGCAACTTCTAGTTTTGCTTTGATAGAAACATCTGAAATTCTTTCCAATGTTTGAGCCATTGCAACTCTGTTTGGAATTACTAAATGTGCTGTTCCAATTCTAATTCCAATAGTTGGAATTGGCACTGGTCCTATCATGCTAATACCAATTGATGTGATATTTTTATACCAAGGTTCGTTTAGATTTTTTTCTACTTTTTCGTTGATGTCTTTTTCATTTTGTTCCACCATATTCACTACATGTGCATTTGATAATCCATATGCAGCTTGTAGAGTTTGGAATGTTGCTCTGGCTTGTGGAATTGCCATGATGGCATTATATCTTGATTGAGTATCGTGTTTATCAATTGTTGTAAATTTCTTCCATGCTTCTGAATAAATGCTGGCATTTTTTTCGTCTTCAAGTGCTGTTTTGAGTGCTCTTTCTTTGTTCCATGAGAAGGCAAGTCCTCCACCAAGTGTTGGAATTACGCTATCCCATGACCAACGAACTCCTTCAAAAATATGAAGATCTACTGAGTCTGAAATTGCAATTGTTTGTTGCATTCCTATACCTGCATTTGGGGTAATTCCTGAAAGTGAAATTTCTGTAAGAATACTATTTGTAACTTTTTCTCCTTCATAAATTTCTACTCTAAATCCTACTCCATAGATTGTTCCTTCTCCGTTGGCACCAAGACCAAGTGCAAAACTTTTACCGTTTCCAAGATCAAATTTCTTACCTAACATTGCACCATTAAATTTTCCATCTCTAAATTCTACTCCAGCCATTCCAAGAGAAGTTGTTTGGATTTTCTCTATTTCTTCATTAGATAATCCTGATTCTTTAAGTTTTATAATTAGGTCTTTGAATGCTGGATGTTTTGCTTCCAGTTTTTTACCCTCTTCAATTTTTTGGTCGAATTGAGATTTTTGATCAATAATAAACCCGGCTTGGAAAGCCATTATTTGTTCTTGTGTTAGACTGTTTAAATCTCTGATGTCTGTTATTTTATGTTTTTCTAAGTACTCTTTAAATTCTTTGCTTGCTAGTATTTCTGTAGTTGACTGTTTTGGTCTGTAATATTTTGCTCTTAATTTATTTAAAAGACTTGGATTTTTTATTACATCAAATAGTGAAATATTTTCCTTTTCTGCAATTTTTTTGAAAAGCATTTCAGCTCTACTTTTTAGTTTAGATATTTTTGTTTCTAATTCTTCTATTTGTCTTTCTGTGTTTTTAATTTGAGCTTCTTTGTCGCGATAAAGTTCTTTTGTTAAAGCACTATCTTGTTTGATATATTTTAAATCTTCTTTGTATGTTTCTAGATTGTATTCTTGTCTTTGAAGTGAGTGTTCACTTTCATTTATTTCGTTAATTACATCAAATATTTTTGATTCACCTTGTTCGGCAATAAATTTATTTAATGCTCCAAGTGTTATTAATCTGTTAACTTCTTTTGTTACTTTTTGAGAATCTAATTTTTTTGGTCTACTTAAATCTTCGTAAAGTCCTTTTGTGTTTGTGATAATTTTTACTGCGGCTGCAGGGCTGTAATATCTTCTAAAATTACCACGATCGAATGTAGCGGTATTACCATTCATGTCCGCCATTGTAAGATTGTTGATGTCTTCTTGTTCTCCTGTTAACCATGTTTTAAATCTTTCCCAATTTCCACTTTTATCTGTTTCACTTTCTGAAAGTTCTGAAGTTTCTGTTAATTTCGCAAGACCTCTAACAATTGCAATATTTTCTCTTGTTACTTCTGGATTTAGTGAGGCTTCTCTTTGTTTGATAAATTCTGGATGGTTTGTGAATTTTAATTCTCCTAGAGCTTCAAGTAAGTTTAATGAGGCTTCGATTATTTCTGTAAGAACTGTTAACTGTTTTGCTTGTAGTCTATTTTCGTAAGATAAACTTTTGTAAAAATCTAAGAATTTTTTTGGATCTTTTTCTATATCTCTTGGGAGAATGTCGTGATCGAAATTTTTGAAATTTAAGTTTTTTAAGATGTCTGAAAAACTTAGTGTTTTTTTGTTTTTGATCAATTTTGAAATTACGAGTCCTATTTCTTTTTCATTTAAAAGGAATGGCTCATTTGTAAGTAACATCTCAACCCTTTTATGGTTTTCAATATTTTTCCATTCATTTCTAATTACACCTTCGTTAAGTGTTGTGATGCTTTGGTGAAGTGTAAATTCTTCTTTTGTTTTTTCACTAAAATTAATTACATATCCAAGTTTTTTGTCTTCTTTAAGTTCTAATCTTTTTTGTGTACGCTCAGCTGTTGTACTTAATGCATCAAATGTCTTTTTTTGTTCTTCATTTTGAAGTTGTGCTTTTTTAATTTTGTTGAGAGTTTCTCTTGTTTCTTCTTTTGGTCCAAATCCTGTTTCAGGTGTCCAATTTAGTTTTAATTCACCAAATGTTAGTGAAATATTATTTAGTGATTCATTTGTACGGTGAATATTTTCTAGTGTGTACTTTGTGTTTTGTAGTTCTTTTTCTATATCAACAACATTTGTTTTTTCTTTAATTGCTTCGTCTAATTTTTTGTACGCATTTTTTAGATCTTTAACATTTTGTCTTGTTAAATTTTCTGGTGTTCCATTTATAATAATTCCTTTTGATTCTAGTTCTGAGATTGTTTCAGTTTCATTTTCAACTGGTCTTTCATCTATTACTGAATCTAAAACTTTTGAAAATTGTTCTTTTAAATAATTTTCATTTTGACCATTTTCTGCATCATATAATTCTGAGGCTTCTTCTTTTTTTGAAATGTTAAATTTAGTTTCAAATTTAGATTCTGCTGCATCGTATGTTGTGTAAATGTCTAGGAAATATGGACTTACTTTTCCATCTATAGAGATTGTTTGTCTGCTTGTTCCGTTGTAGGTGTCTTTTGAAATTGTGATTTTTCTATTATCGTTGTTTGTTTTTGATTGTGCGTTGGCAAAATTTTCAAATTTTGTGATGAATTCTTGTAGGTGTTTTTGTTTTAATTTGTATAAAGATTCGATGTTTAATTTTCTTCTTTCAGGGCTTCCTGATTCGGCATCTATGCTGTGATATTCGTAAGCTGCGTCTTCTTTAGCAGGTGTTTTTTCTTTTTCATCTGCTTTTGTAAGAAGCATTTCTGAAAGAGTGTTTAATCCATTTGATGATGGTTCATTTTCAGCTCCTGGGTAAAGAGAATCAAAAATTAATTTAAAATGATTTGATACATTTTCTTCGTATTTTGTGATTGAGTCTGTATTGATTTTTTCTACTTGGAATCTTGCAAATAGGGGACGATCTGATCTTAGTGATGTAAATGTTACATCTGTTGGATTTTTTTTGTCTATTTCAACAGTGATTCCTGTAAATGTGCCAGCATGGAAAATTTGTATTTTTTGAAAATTTGCATCTTCTTCAATTTTAATTGGATCGCTGTAGCCAAAATTTTGATCTACTTTGTGAGCCATTTCTAAGATGATGTTTGGCATTTTTGCTAAAAGTTCTTTTCTTTTTGCGATGTCTAATGCTCTTATTTCTAATTCTTCTGCCGTTGCTTTTACAGATCCAGTTTGTTCTACATATTTTTTAACTTCTTTAAAGATCTCTGATTTATCGCTTAATTGTGCGCTCATTTCTGAGGTTCCTTTTTTAATTTTTAGTTTTCCTTCCTCTTTTGTTAGTTTAATAATTCTAATTTTTTCGTAATTTCTTCTGTTAAATTGAATTGCAAATGGAATGTTTTCTCCATCTCTTGTTATGTAGAAAGTTGTATGTTCTGAATTCGATAATTCACGAATTTGATTTTCTATTGTTACTCCTTTTCCTAATTTATCTGTGATCGTTTTTTTAGCTTTATCAAATTCTGCTTGAGCTTTTTCATTTAATTTTGGCTCACTTGGTTTTTCTGTTTTTGTTGTTTGGGCTGTTTCTTGGGGGCTGATTGGCTCTATTGCGTCTGCTGTTACTGGTGTTTTTTCAGATTTTTCTTCAATATCAAAACCTGCTGCTTTTCTTTTTTCTTCTTCTTTGGCTTTTTCGATCTTTAAGATGGTGTCTTTAATTTCGTTATAAATTTGAGATTTTTTTATTTGGCCAGTTTGTATTTTTTCTTGAAAAATTACTGTTCCATTTTCAACTTTTCTTAAGTAAAAGCCAGTTTTTAGTTTTGAAAATTCAACTTCGTATGGGAGATCTTGATTATCTCTTGTTAGTATGTAAGTTTTTTCGTCTTTTTTTCTTAGTTTGATGTCGTTTCCAATACTTCTTTCAAGACTTGAAATTGCATATTTGTTTGGATCTTTAATTGATTCAGAGACTTTTTTTGCAAGTTCTGCGCGTTCTTCAGTGGCCTTTTTTTCCACTTCTTCCCTTGCTTTGTCGTGGTCTTTATCGATTGTTTCTTCAGCCTTTTGTGACTTTGCTAAATTCGCTCCTTCTTCAGGATTTTGGTATATTAGTCTGTTTTCTTTTTCACTTTGTTTAAAGATCTTTTTGAACATTTTTTCTGTTTGTTTTTTTAAAAAATCCTAGAATTATATCATGTCTATGCATAAAAGTCAATTTGTCTGGGTGGAAAAAACGTGTATATTTCTAATATGAAATTACCAGTTATATTAGTTAACTTTAAAGTTTACGAAAATGCCGTTGGAGAGGCTGCTGTTTCTTTGGCGAAGATTCATGAGAAAGTTGCTAGTGAGACAGGTGCAAATATTGCTATAGCTGTAAATGCAATTGATTTAGCTGCTGTGTGCAAGGCGGTTTCTATTCCTGTTTTTGCACAGCATGTTGATAATTTAGAATATGGAAGCGGTACGGGGTCTGTTGTTCCTGATTTGGTTAAAAAGTGTGGTGCATACGGTGCTTTGTTGAATCATGCAGAAAAGCCTGTGAGTGATGATGTGTTGAAAGAGAGTATTAGATTGGCTAAAGAGGCTGGATTGTTTGTTGTTGTGTGTGCTGATACACCAGAAAGAGCAAAAGAAATTTTGCCATATGGGCCAGATTTGTTGGCTGTAGAGCCTCCTGAGCTTATAGGGGGTGATATATCTGTTTCTAAGGCTGAAGCCGATATAATTAAGAGGGCTGTTCAGTATATTGGTGATGACAAAGTTTTGGTTGGTGCTGGTGTAAAGGATGCTGAGGATGTTCGTTTGGCAGTTGAGTTTGGTGCCAGTGGTGTGCTTTTAGCTTCGGGTGTTACTAAATCTTCTGATCCGGAAGCTGTTTTGAGAGATTTAGTTTCGGGTTTAAACTGAGAGTGTTGAAAAGTATAAATAGGAAAAGGATATCGTTTTTGAAGATGGGTGTATCTATTAAACCGTGAATTAGAAAATAGAATGCGATGTATTTATATATGCTTTTTGATTTTATATTGAGGACGATGAGTGTTAGTAATAGGGATAATCCTAGTATTCCGTAGTTGAATATGAAAAGAAGAAAAATATTGTGTGGCTGTAGGACAAAATAATCTAGTGGTTCTTTGCCTAGTACTGATTTTACACTTTGCGCGTAGTTTTCTTGGAATTGCCCAAGTCCAACTCCTGTTATGAGGTTTTTTTGTTTCTCTAAAAGGTAAGCTGAGGTTTGCCATATTTGTCCTCTTTCGTCTAGGCTTGAGTATTCTGTTTGAATTGTTGGTAATATTTTTGTATAAAAAATTGATACAAAAATAATTGTGGCAATTGTTGATAGTATAATTTTTGTTTTTTTATTGGCGCGGTTAAGTAGGTAAAGACTTATACATATGAAGCTTCCCGCAATCGCTCCCATTGATAAGGTCGCTATTAGTAGTGCTCCAAGAATTGTGCTTATAATTATTTGCGATCTATTTTTTTGTTCAAAAGCTGATATTGTTGAGTAGATGAAAAATGGTGCTAAATAAAATGCTAGGTATACTGCTGCATCTAGTGGGCCGAGTAGTCTGTGATCGTAAGCGGCATTAAAGCCAAAAAGGTTGTAGAGTGCTGAAAAAATGCCGAAAGTTAGCGCGCCATATATAGCAATTTGAATTCCTTTTTCTTGTTCATTTTTATTGTTCAATGTTTCGCAGAATATGTATGTTAAAGCTGATCCAAATGCTAAAAATTTGAGATGTCTAAATAAGTCTAATTGGTTGATGATGTCTGTAGTTGCTATTGAAAGTCCGCTTAAAATAATAAGGCTCCATATAATCCAGTATTTTTTGAGATTTGGTAGTCCTTTGTGAGTTGATAGAAAGGTTAGGCAGTTAAGAGATATAAGTATTTCTTGTAGGTTTGTGGGGTAGGTGAAAATTTCAAAGCGAATTAAGTACGCTTGTATTGCGAAGAGGTTTATAAATAGTAATGTTCTGTTTAGTTTTTGCATTGTCTGCATTATAATGCCTCTAAATAATAAACGCTATGTTGGATTTTTTACGCAAACTAATTCCCGATAGACACCCTATAAGACTTTTTTATCATAAATTTGTTGCTGTTTTGGCTGCTGTTGTTTTTTGGTTTCCGGCTTCAAAGTTGATTGTTATAGGTGTGACCGGAACCAATGGTAAAACCACTACTGTTAATTTTATTGCGCGGGTTTTGGAAAACGCTGGTAATAAGGTTGGTTTAGCTTCTACTATTAATTTTCAAGTTGGAAATGATAGATGGGTTAATGCTAGTAAACAAAGTACAATTTCTCCTTTTAAGTTGCAGAAGTTACTTCGAAGAATGGTTAGAGAGGGGTGTAAATATGCTGTTTTGGAAGTTACATCTCATGCTGTTACTCAGTCTAGAATTATTGGTATTAATTTTGATGTGGCTGTTCTGACAAATATAATGGAGGATCATATTGAGTATCATGGTAGTTTTAATGCTTATATCAATGCTAAGGGTGGACTTTTTGAAAAAGTTTCCAGAGGTCTTAGGAAGCCTGGTATTCCCAAGGTTACAGTTTTGAATGCAGATGATAAATATTATAGTTATTTTGATCAATTTGCTGCAGATAGGAAGATAACTTATGGAATGGGGGATGCTGTTGTGTATGCTGCTGAGATTAAAATGAAGCCTATGGGGTCTTCTTTTGTTTTGCATATTCCTAATCATGCTGTTGAGGTTAATTTGAAAATGCCAGGAGAATTTAATGTGTATAATGCTTTGGCTACGGCTTCTGTTTGTTTAACTTTAGGTGTTCCTGTCGAAAAAATTAAAGAGGGGCTTGAACTTGCAGGGAGTGTTTCCGGTAGGTTTGAGAGAGTTTTAGCTGGGCAGGATTTTGAAGTGATTGTTGATTATGCTCATGCTCCTGATTCTATGGAAAATCTTTTAAAAATGTATAGGGGGCTTACCTCTGGGAGGCTTTTTTCTGTGTTTGGTGCGACTGGTGGTGGTAGGGACAAAGGTAAGCGTCCTAAAATGGGTGCGGTTGCTCATGAGTATGCTGACTATGTAATAGTTACCAATGATGATCCATATGTAGAGGATGAGCTTACGATTATTGATCAGGTGTCTGAGGGGATACCTAGGGTTGAGGGGCAAAATTTTTGGAAAATACCTGATAGAAGAGAGGCTATTAAATTGGCTTTAAGTTTAGCAAAAAAGGATGATGCGGTAGTTATTTCTGGCAAAGGTTGTGAGGAGATAATGATTGTTAGAGGTAAAAAAGTGCCTTGGAATGATAGAAAGGTTGTAGAGGATTTATTAGGATTAAAAAAATAATATGAAAGGTTTTGTTTTGATAGATAAGCCCAAGGGGATTAGTTCCTTTGATGTCGTTTATAAAGTTAGAAAGGCTACTGGTGTTAAGAAAGTTGGGCATAGTGGTACTTTGGATCCTTTAGCTACTGGTTTGCTTTTAGTTGCGGTTGGTGAGGGCACTAAACTTTTAGAGTTCTTAATAGGATGCGATAAGGAGTATGAAGTGGTGGCGCATTTTGGTTTTGTTTCTGATACTTATGATGCGGAAGGTTCTTTGACGAAGATTGATGATCAAAAAAAGTGTTCAATTGGTGATGTTGAGCCCTTGTTGATGTCTTTCTTGGGCGAAATATCTCAAGTCCCTCCAAAATATTCTGCCTTAAAAATTAATGGTAAGCCGGCTTATGAATTAGCTAGGAGTGGGAAAGATGTGGAAATGAAGGCTAGGGCTGTGTTCGTGGAAAAATTTGAAGTTACTAGTTTTAAGTGGCCTTTGGTTACCTTTAGGGTGAAGTGTTCTGCCGGTACATATATTCGATCGTTGGTTCATGATCTTGGTGCGCTTTTGGGGTGTGGTGCTTATGTTCAGGAGTTAAGAAGGACTGTGGTTGGCGATTTTTCTGTTGAAAATGCTTTGAGTGTTGAGGATTTTTCTAAGAATCCTGAGGGCGGACTGATTCCCTTGGAATCTATAGTTGCAAATTTTTATAGGCTTAATTTGAGTGATGAAGATTATTCGGGGTTGAGGGATGGGAGGATTTTGAATAAAAAAGTTGAACATGATGGTGTTATTATGGCTTTTTATAAAGATGTTTTGGTTGGTGTTTTAGAAATGGTTTCTGAGGGGGTTAAGTACAAAAAAGTTATACATTAGTTTTGTGTGTTCTTTTTCTTGCACCCAAAATTGCTTTATGTAACTATTTATTTATGATTTATGTTTTTCCCGCCATCTTTGGATTTGTCTTGACTCTTGTGTTTGTTCTATTTGCTTTGAAGTTTTTTCCTAAGATTGGCTTGATGGATAGGCCTCATTTGTATGGTTTAAAGCGTGAGGCGATTCCATACTATGGAGGGCTTATTATTTATACTGCCTTTTTGATTTCTGTTTTAGTTTTTGTGCCGATGAATACTCATGTTTTAGGTTTGCTTTTGGCTGCTAGTATGGTGATGTTTATTGGTTTTTTGGACGATATGTGGCGTATTTCTCCTTTGATAAGGCTGATTGTTCAATTTGTTGCTGGAGTTGTTTTGTTTTTGTTTGGTATTGGAATTTTGAGTGTGAAAGTTCCTTTTTTAGGTGTTTTGGATTTTACTGGTTTTATTTTTGAAGGATTTTTTGTTTTAAGTGGGCTTTTTACTGTTTTTTGGGTGATGACTATTTTGAACAGTATGAATTTTGTTGATGGTGTTAGTGGTCTTACTAGTGGTGTTACTTTTGTGGCGTCTTTAACGATATTTGCTCTTAGTATCAATTCCTCATTGCATGAGAATCCTTCTTCTCAGGTTGCTGTTGCTACCATTGCTATTATTTTGGCTGCGATATCTTTGGCCTTTTTTATGTTCGATTTTCCTTCACCTAAAATATTGATGGGGGATACTGGTAGTACCTTTCTTGGTTTTTTAGTCGCTACTTTAGCTATTTTTTCTGGCGGGAAAGTGGCTACAGCTTTTTTGGTTTTGGGGCTACCAATTTTAGATATGGTGTGGGTTGTTTTGCGAAGAGTTTTTGTGGATAAGAAAAAGTTTTGGCATGGAGATTTAAAGCATTTGCATCATAGGCTCATGGATCTTGGCATTTCTCAAAGAAAGGTAGTTTCTCTTTATCTGTTTATAACTGCTGTATTTGGCTTTGCAGCTGTGAGTTTTGTGAGTTTGCAGCAGAAATTTTTTATGATTATGGCTTTAATTGTTTTGATGATTCTTCTTGCAACTGCCTTGATTTTATTGCCGAAAAGGCGTTAGAATTTTGATCCACTAAAAAAAATTATGGCAGATGTTGTTGAGGATATTAAAGGGCGTTTAGGTATTTATGATGTTGTTTCTAAGTATGTTCAGTTGAAAAAAGCCGGGCAAAACTATAAAGGTTTGTGCCCTTTTCATGGAGAGAAGAGTCCTAGTTTTGTTGTTAGTCCTGAGAAACAGATTTGTCATTGTTTTGGTTGTGGAAAAGGTGGTGACATTTTTACATTTGTGCAAGAGGTTGAGGGGGTGAGTTTTTCTGAGGCTTTAAGGATTTTGGCTGATTCATGTGGGATTAAGGTAGAGGAGAGTGTTGGTAAGGGTTTTGCATCTAAAGATGTTAAAGATGAGTATTTTAAGGCTCATGATTTGGCTGCGGAATACTTTAAGGAGCAGCTTTTTAAAACTAATGATGGTAAGAAGGTGTTGGAGTATTTGTATAAAAGAGGTGTGAATGACGCAACTATTGATGAGTTTAAAATAGGGTTTGCGCCAGATGTTTATGATGGTCTTTACCCTTTGTTGCTTAAAAAAGGAATTTCTAAAGAGGTTATTATTAAGTCTGGTTTAGCTTCTGCAAAGAATTTAGCGTCAGATGATATTTATGATAAATATCGTATGCGTTTGATTTTTCCAATTTTTAATTATTTTGGGCAAATTTGTGGTTTTGGAGGTAGAGCTTTGAAGCAGGATCAAATGCCTAAATATTTAAATTCTCCTGAAAATCTAGTTTATAATAAGAGTAAGGTTTTGTATGGACTTTCTCATGCTAAATCTACTATTAAAGATGATGGTAGAGTTCTTTTGGTTGAGGGGTATTTTGATGTGATTTTACCTTATCAAAACGGTGTTAAAAATGTGGTGGCTACTTCTGGAACTGCTTTAACGGCCGACCATGTTAGATTGTTGTCGAGATTGACGACAAGGGCTGTGACCTGTTTTGACATGGATAATGCTGGATTTGAGGCTACGGTAAGGGCATATTCTTTGATGTCTGAAAAGGATATTTCGGTGAAATCTATGGTTTTGAGTGATGGTAAGGATCCGGCTGATTTTTTTAAAGAGCATGGTAAGGAAGATTTTTTGAAAATAATGAATGGGGCTGAAAATTTCCTCAGTTTTTATATGACAAAGTTAATTGAAAAAAATGATATTAGCGATGTTGCTGGCAGAAGGTTGGTTTTGAGTGAATTGATGCCTCTTTTAAAGCCTTTGTCTGCTGCTGATAAGGATTATTATTTGGGTGAGCTGGCTGTGAAAGTGGGTGTAAATAAGGATTATTTGTATGATGAATTGAGTAATTTTAAATTACCTGAAAATCATCCTGCCAGAAGTTCTGGCTCACAGGTGTCTGAGGTGGGTTTTAAAATGACGCCTAGGGAGCTTTTAATTGCGGTTTGTTTGTATAATTTTTCTGTATTTGGAACTGTATCTAAAAGATTAAACGAGGATTACTTTAGTGATGATCTTAAATCTATTTACAAAGCTTTAGAGGGTCAGTATAATTCATCGCGAAGTCTTGAGAAATGGGATTTTGATTCGATGTTTTCAGAAGACCTAAAAAAGCGTGTTAATGTACTTTATTTATACGCTGAAGATAGTTACGGTGGTTTTAACTCTGTAACACTTGAGACTGAAGTTATTCAATTGATTGCCCTAATTGATAGGGAGAGTAAGGAGAGTAGGATAAGTGATTTGAGACGCCAAATACAAGTGGCGGAAAATAATAAGGATACCGAGAAGTTGCAAGGTTTACTTTTACAGTTAATTGAGATGACTTCAAAAAAATAGCGCCACTAACAAATTTCTATGGCAAGAACTAGTAAATTCATTACTCAACCTACAGACGACGATTTAGCTAAATTTCCTAAAGAGGTTCAGAGTCTTTTAACTAAGGGGAAGCAGCAGGGTTTTGTTACTCATCAACAGTTGCTTAAGGTGATGCCAAATATCGAACAAGATTTGGTACTTTTAGATGAGGTTTATAGCCTTTTTATGGATCTTGGTGTTGAAATTATCGACACAAAAGATACAGGTTTATTGGATCAAGAAGAGTGGGGGAAGGTTGAAGAGGTTCCTGGAGAGGTTAAGGAAGAAGATGATTCTAAGAAAAAGAAGAAAAAAACTTTAACTTCTAGAAAAAAAGATAAGCAGAAAAAAGCGGCTGAGTTTAGAGAAATTGCTAATGATTCTATAAGACTTTATTTGTGTGAAATTGGTAGAGTGCCACTTTTAACTGGTAAACAAGAGGTTGAGTTGGCAAAAAGAATTACAAAAGGTGACCAAACTGCTAAAACTAAGCTTGCTGAGGCTAACTTAAGATTAGTTGTAAGTATTGCAAAAAAATATATTGGGCGTGGTCTTTCATTTTTAGATTTGATTCAGGAAGGAAATATTGGTTTGTTTAGAGCTGTTGAAAAATTTGATCCAAATAGAGGTTTTAAATTTTCAACTTATGCTACATGGTGGATTCGTCAGGCAATTACTCGTGCTATTGCTGATCAAGCCCGCACGATTCGTATTCCTGTTCACATGGTAGAGACTATTAATAAGTTAACTCATGCGCAAAGACGTTTGGTTCAGGAACTTGGGCGTGAGCCTCTTGTTGAAGAATTGGCTGCGGAAATGGATATGGACATTAAAAAAGTGAGGCATATTTTGAAAATATCTCAAGATATAGTTTCTTTAGAGGCACCGGTTGGTACTGAAGAGGATAGTAAACTTGGTGACTTTATTGAAGACGATGATGCTCTTTCTCCTTCTGAAGCTACTAATAGACAGTTGTTGAAAGAAAATATTCATGAAATGCTTCAGTATCTTTCTCCAAGAGAGAGAAAAATTATTGAAATGAGATTTGGTTTGAAAGATGGGGTTGGTCATACTTTGGAAGAAGTTGGCCAAGAGTTTAATGTAACTCGTGAGCGTATTAGGCAAATTGAGGCTAAAGTTCTTCAGAAGTTGAAAGAACATCCTACTAGTGCTAAGATTCGTCCACATTAAAAGGGGGATTAACTATATATAATACTTACTTAAAATTATAAAGATGCCAAAAAAAGATGAGACAAAAATAGTACATGAAGAGTTTTTTACTGAAGATGGTAAAAAAGCTACTTTGGTTACTAAAGAAGGTTATGACAAGTTAGTTGAAGAGTTGGAATATTTGAAAACTACGAAGAGAAAAGAAGTTGCTGCAAGACTTAAAGAAGCTATTTCTTATGGAGATCTTTCTGAAAATTCTGAGTATGAGGAATCTAAGAATGAACAAGCGTTTGTGGAAGGTAGAATTATGGAGCTTGAAGAGAAGGTTAAAACTGTAAAAATTATTAGTGAAAAACACGGAGATTTAAAATCTGTTCAGCTTGGTACTACTGTACATTTGAAAAATCTTTCAACAACAAATCATGATGTTGAAGTTTATACAATTGTTGGTTCTACTGAGGCTGATCCTTTTGAAGGTAAAATTTCAAATGAATCACCTGTTGGAACTGCTCTTTTGGATAAAAAGAAAGGTGATAAGGTTAAGGCTCATGTGCCTGCTGGAGTTATTGAATACGAAATAACAAAACTAGATTAATCTAGTTTTGTTATTTGTTTGAATTTGAACTGGTCTTTTTTTAAGGCCAGTTTTATTTTTTGCTTTTATTTGGAAGGTAGCTCTTTTTTTCTGTGTGAACTACTTTTGTAGTGTAGTTTAGTTTTTCTTGTGGATAGCTTACTCTATATTTTTGAACATATGCATAAATTAGGTAGGCTAAATATCCTAGTGTTAAATAGAGCCATATTCTCATAGAAAAATAAGGAATAGTTTCGTAGCGGAAAAATATTTCTGCTGCCAAAAGTAGACCCATTTTTAAAGAGGTTTTTGCTAAATCTGGAAATAGCTTTTTAAATGCTTGGTCTTCTTTTTTTCTAAGTTTGTAGTAGTGAGAAAATCCAATACTAAATGCTATTAAAGCTATTATTAGTATTATTGATAAAGTGTAATATCCATATACACTTCCAGGGTTACGATCGAAAATGTATAAAGCGAGTGATTTGATTGATTCCATAATTATTTTTTAATTTTACGTTTTGGCTTATTATATCGAAGATATAAAATTATGCTAGCTGAGATTGCTATTATTCCTACTATTATTTGGCTAACTCTTATGTCGAATAGTAAAAATGTATCATCTCCTCTGAAAAATTCCTCTAAAAATCTTAGTCCGTTGTAGCTGGCAATACCTGCTAAAGCTATGAATCCGCTTTTTTTGAGAGACTGGATTTTTGGTCTTTTTTCTAGGTATATAAGTATAAATCCAAGAGCTAATGTGTAGAGAAAGGCATATATTTGAGTTGGATGTATTGGTACTGTGTAGCGGATTGCTGGACTTTCAAAGTTTACTCCCCATGGCAGGCTTGTTTCATTTCCGTAAGATGATCCTTCAAAGAAATTGCCAATGTGTGTTATTGATAGGGCAAAAATGCCAGCAGGTATTAAGGCATCTAACCAGCTGAGAAAATCTTGATCGTTTTTTTTGCATATGTAGTGGAGATATACGGTAAATCCAATAAGTGCGCCCCAGAAACTAAATCCTTTATCCCAAAAATATAATATTTTAATTAATGCTTCTCCGCTAAAGGAATAAAAGTAACTTTTATAATTTGTAATAATATTGGCTATTCTTGCTCCAATGATTGACCAGATTATGAGTTGCCAAGCGTGTTGAGTTATAAATTGTATTTTGAGACTATTTTTAATTGCTTCTTTAATAAATAGACTAGTGCCTGTTAATAGCGCTGCAATAATAAAAATCCATAGAGTGTTTATTGTGAAAAAATTTGTTTGAAGTAAGATTGGGTGCATATTAAAAATTTAGTAATACAATAATTGATCCTATTATAAAGATGCTTGAAAGTATAACTGATGCCAAAAGATTTTTTTGGAAGAAATTAATTTTTATTGCTGTGCATGCGTGTAGTAAAAATAATATAGATATGAGGTATTTGAAAACAGTTGTGTCGTATATGTAGAATGCTTGAGGTATGTTTTCGATACCAAAGTCCTTTGTTGTTAAATAAATGGCAGTAAAATAGTAGATTATGTAGAAGGTAAGTAGCCATCCTGTGAAAGAATTTAATTCATTTATAAAAGTTGTAATTATTTCTTTGTTTGCACTTTTTTCTTCATTCTTTGGAAAGCTGTTTTTTCTAAAACGCTTGGCATGATTTAGGCTGTGTACTGTTTTTTTTCTTGATTCCCAAGCCTGTTTTAGGGCTTGTTTTACTTTTTCTTTATACTCTTTTGTTGGTTCTTTAAAATAAAGAATAGAAAATTCAATAATTTGTTTATTGTAATTTGTAATTTGTTTTTCTATTGTTTTTATTTCTTCGGGAGTAATAAATAAATTCTTAATTTTTGTTAGAATTTTATTTATTGCTTGTATGTAAGTATTTTCTTTTGATTTGTTTTTTCTTTGCCAGTTATCTATTTTAGAAATTATATCTTCTGATAGATTTTTTTTATCTTCAGATTGTTTTAATTCTTGAATTAAATTCTTGGTGCTTAGGTGTAATGAAAGAGCATCATTTTCCATTCCTTTTTCTTTGATTGCTTTTTCTTGAGACTGTATGAATTCAAGAAGTTCTTCGGCATTTGCTAAAATGTAGTCTGTATTTTTACTGTTTTTTATTCTGAGGATTTTATCTATTTTTTTATTTATTTCTGATTTTTGTTGAGCATCGAAATCACTATCAAATTTAACTAGTAATTCATTTACTTGTTCTAAAATGCTGTCTATTTTTGCTCTTACTTTTTGCTCTTTTTGAAATTGTTCAGAGTTTTGGTTTTGGTTTATTTCTTCTTCTGTTTCTTGATTTGATTGAAGTCCTGCGGCTTTTGCTTTTTCTATTTCTTCTTCACTATCTCCTTCTTTCCATATTGCACGCACTTTTAATAAATATTCTTCTTTAAGTCTTTTTAGTGCTGCTTCTTTAGATTCTGATGGGATTGTTCCACTGACTAATTTTGAACTTTTATCTAGAGCTTCAAAAACAAACTTTTGAAGATTGTCGTCTTGTGGAATTTCTTCATTTGTTTCTTCTAATGATAATATGGAAAAACCGAGGTTGTTGAGTTCTGCTCGGGCTATTTGTTCATTTTGTGCCTCTACTGTACCACTGAGCCTTTTTCCTTGGGGGTTAGCTACAGTGTATTTGTAATTTGGCATAGGCTCTTATTTTTTAGATGCTTTGATGAAGCCTAAGAAAAGCGGATGTGGTGTTGATGGTCTTGATTTAAATTCTGGATGAAACTGACATCCTATCATAAAAGGATGGTTTTTTATTTCTGCTATTTCTACTAAATTACTTTCTGGATTTATTCCTGAGAATAGGAGCCCACATTTTTCTAGTGATTCTCGGAAATTGTTATTAAATTCATATCTATGTCTATGACGCTCGTTGATTGTTTCTTTTTCATACAATTTGTGAGTTTTTGTTCCTTTTGTAAGTTTGCATGGATATGAGCCAAGACGAAGTGTTCCTCCTTTATCGCGTTCTTTTGATTGTCCTGGTAGGAAATGTATGATGTGGTTTTCTTTTCCAGCTGTGTTTTTTTCGTCAAATTCTTCTGAAGTTATTGCTTCATTGTTTAGACAGTATCTGGCAAATTCTATTGTCATGATTTGCATTCCTAAGCATAGTCCTAAGTATGGTACTTTATTTTCTCGTGCATATTTTGCTGCCATTATTTTTCCTTCTGTTCCCCTTACGCCAAATCCACCTGGTACTAGTATTCCATCAGCAGATTTTAATTCCTTCCAGGCTGCTTTGTCTTTTTCTTCTAATTTTTCTGATGACACCCATAATAATTCTAAATCTCTTGATTCATGGAAGCAGGCAATTTTTAAAGACTCTATTACACTTAAGTATGCATCATCCAATCCTGTATATTTTCCAACTAGAGCAATTTTGAGTTTTGATTTTTTTGCTCTTATTTTTTTTACAACAGTTTCCCATTCTTTGAGATTAGGTTTTAGTTTTCCTAAATTCATTTTTTCGGCGATGAGTTGAGCAATATTGTATTTATTGAGATTTAGGGGAACTTCATATATTGAATTTGCTGTTTGGGCTGGTATTACATATTTTTCTTCTACATCGCAAAATAGACCAATTTTTTTGAGGTGTTCTTTCTTAATGATTTTATCTGCTCTTGCTAAAATTAGATCTGGTTGAATTCCTATTGATCTTAATTCTCTTACTGATGCTTGAGTTGGTTTTGTTTTTAATTCTTTTGATGCTTCCAAATAGGGTAGCAAAGTGAGGTGAACAAAAAATGTGTTCTCTCTTCCTACTTTGTGGCTTAATTGTCTTATTGCTTCTAAGTATGGTAAGCCTTCTATATCACCAACTGTTCCACCAATTTCTACCATCATTATATCGCAGCCACTATTTTCTGCTGCTTCTGTGATCTTATCTTGGATGGCATTTGTTATATGTGGAATGATTTGTATTGTTCTTCCTAAAAATCCTCCTTTGCGTTCTTTGTCTAGTACTTCGCTGTAAACTTTTCCTGTTGTAACTGAAGAAAGCTTTGAAAGACTTGTGTCTATAAAGCGTTCGTAGTGTCCGAGATCTAGATCTGTTTCTCCTCCGTCGTCTGTTACGAAAACTTCTCCATGTTGAAACGGGCTCATTGTTCCAGGGTCGACATTGAGGTAAGGGTCTAGCTTCTGAGTGAACACTTTTAGCCCTGAAGCTTTTAGTAGTGTTCCTATTGAAGCGGATGCTATTCCTTTACCTAATGAACTACAAACACCGCCTGTAACAAAGATATATTTACACAATTTAGTCTGGTTTTAAATGCCCTTTAACTAATACAATTTAGAGCAAAGAGTGTGTTCTTGCAATGTTTTGTTGTGCTGTGTTTTTGTGTTTGAGGTTGCGTAAGTGGGGAAATGTGTGGAGGTTTAAAAAAATATTTATGTTGAAAATTTTTTTTAAGAAGATATATTTTTCTTGATTATTTTTTATTCAAATTTCTATGGCACCTTTCGGTAATTTATCTAGTCAAACTGATGTTATGAATTTTAGGGGTGGTTTGGTTGAATTTGGTTTAGAAGATCGTGGTAATGGGGGAGTTTGTGTAAAACTTTCTTATGTTGATGGTGGTATTTTAGATAAAGAAGGTTTTTTGGATGTTGGCGAAAAAGGTTTTTTTAGTATTGATCCTCAAAAAACAATTGGGGCTGATCCTGCAGTTCTTGATGTTTTACGTTATGTGGCTGTTCACTTAAATGTAATTGTTTTGAAAGGCTCGAAAGTGGAAGAATGATTTTTTAAAGATATCCTATTTTTGATTTTATTTCTTTGAGATGTTCTTTCGCTATTACTTTAGCTTTTGTTGATCCGCTATTAAGTATTTCCATCACAAGGTTTTCTTTGCTTTCAAGTTCTGAGTATTTTTCTCGTGCTTGTTTGAAGTGTTCTAAAATTTTGTTCAACAATTCTTTTTTTGCGTCGCCATAGCCGTAGCCGCCAGAAATATATTTATCTTCCATTTCTTTTGTTTCTTCAGGAGTTGCTAGAAGTTTGTATAGCTTAAAAACATTACAGCTTTTTGGGTCTTTTGGATCTTCTACTGGTATTGAACTCGTTACTATGCTCATTACTTGTTTTTTTATTACTGATTCGGATTCGAAAATATCTATAGTGTTGCCATAAGACTTGCTCATTTTTTGGCCGTCTGTTCCGGGTACTGTAGCTACTTCATCTTTTATATATGGGTCAGGTAGTTTGAAAGTTTCGCCGAATGTGTTGTTGAAATTTTGAGCAATGTCTCTGGTCATTTCTATGTGTTGTTTTTGGTCTTGGCCAACAGGTACTAAATCTGGTTTGTATAAAAGTATGTCAGCTGCTTGAAGAATAGGGTAGTTGAATAGTCCTACTGTTGGATCTTTTTTTCCTTTTGCTTTTGCGTCTTTCCATGCGTGTGCTCTTTCTATGAATGGCATTGGCGTAATGCAATCAAATATCCAGCATAGTTCTGAATGTTCTGATACTTCTGATTGCTTGAAGAATATTGTTTTGTTTGTATCTAGCCCAAGTGCAATGTATGCCATTGCAATTTCAATGGTATTTTTTTTCATTGCTTCGGCGTTTCGAATTGTTGTTAGTGCATGAAGATCTGCAATGAAATATATGCAGTTATGTTCTTTTTGCATTTCTATGTGTTGCTTTGTTGCACCTAAATAATTTCCTAGGTGTATTTTTCCGCTTGGTTGTATCCCTGATAGTACTGTTTTCATATTTATGTTGTTGAAATTGGATCTATATCAATTTTTATTTCTGGGTTCATTATAACTTCTTTTGGAAGTTTTTCTAATACTTTGTGAATTTGTGTCTCGTTTGGGGATTTTATTAGTACTATGTATCTGAATTTATTTTTGAATTTTGTGAGATAGGCTGGGTATATATTGATTTCTAAATTTTCCGTTAATTGAAGTTCGCGTGCAAATTGCCATAATTTTGCTTCTATCTTTTCTGCTGTTGTTTGAGCTTCTTTGTATGTTGGTTTTTCGATTATGAATTTTGTAAGTTTTGAAAATGGTGGATATTTTAAAAGACTTCGTTGAGCTCTTTCGTATTGAAATAGAGCTTGGTGGTTATTGTTTTTTGTGTGAATTAGTGATGCACTTTCTGGGTTGTATGTTTGAATGATTACTTTTCCTCTGTTGTTTGTTCTTCCAGCTCTTCCGGCTACTTGAGTGAGGAGTTGAAAATTTCTTTCTTGTGTGCGAAAGTCTGGAATTGAAAGTCCTATGTCTGCAAGAATTACTCCAACTAAATTTACATTTGGTAAGTGCAATCCTTTGGCGATCATTTGAGTTCCTATTAGGATGTCGGCTTCATTTTTTTTGAAGGCATTATATATTTTTTTAAATCCTTCTTTTGTTGCTGTTGTGTCTTTATCTGCTCTTAGTATGCGTGCATTAGGGAATGCTTTTTTTGTTTCCAGTTCGATTCTTTGTGTTCCAATTCCGAGAAATCTAATGTTTACTCCTTTGCACCCCTTGCAGGTTGATGGTGGTGTTTCTATTTTTCCGCAGTGGTGGCAGATTAGGCTTGGCGTTGAAAGTGTCTTTGCGTGATATGTTAAGTTTGTATCGCAAGTTTCGCATTTTTCCATGTATCCGCAATCACGGCAAACTACTGATGATGAAGACCCTCTACGGTTTAGAAATAAAATAACTTGTTCTTTTTTTGCTAATGCTTTTTCTATTTCTTGATGCAATTTTTCTGAAAAAATTGAGTGGTTTTTCTTTTTAAACTCATCTCTTAAATCTACTATTTCTATTTCTGGTAATGTTGATGTTCCAACGCGATTATTTAATTCTGTGGTTGAATCTTTGTATTTTTCTGTTGTTTCTACTGATGGAGTTGCAGAGCCTAAAACTATTTTTATATTTGGTGAAAATTCTTGGAGTTTTTCTGCAACTGTGTGGGTGTTGTATCTTGGTGATGAGTCTTGCTTATATGATAGCTCGTGTTCCTCATCTATAATTATTAGTCCAAGATTTTTAAATGGTGTGAATATTGATGAGCGAGATCCTATTGTGAGTAGGGCTGTTCCGTTGTGGATTCTTTTCCAGTCGTTGTATCTTTCTCCGGCAGAGCGTTTACTGTGGATTATTGCAGCTTTGTGTCCTGTTGTTTTTTGAAAGTAGTCTATGGTTTGTGGTGTGAGTGAGATTTCTGGAACGAGTATTAAAACTTGTTCGCCTTTTTCTGTAAAATGATTGGCTAAACGCGTGTAAATTTCTGTTTTTCCTGATCCAGTTATGCCATGAATTAGATGTGTGTTGTGTTTAGAGTTGAGTATATTTTTTATACATCCTTTTTGGTCTTCTGTTAGTTCTTTTTGAGGTGATCTAATTATTTGTTCATCCTCCTTTTTTCGTGATTTTATTGGTTTGTTTTCTAAAATTCTTGCTGGTATGAAGAGTTTTAGACATGAAAAAAGTGGTGCAAAATAATATTTGCTGACCCATTTTAAAAGTTTAATTTGGCTTTCATTTAAAAGGGGAGTGTTTGATGTTATTTCTGTAATTGGGAGTGTTCTAAAGTCTGGTTTTCTGTGGTGAATATCTATAATTATTCCAGATTTTTTGCTTCTACGAAGAGGCACAAGCACACTGTGTCCTACTTGAGCTTCTATGTGGTCTGGGATTGAGTAGGTGAGGGTGGGTTTGATGTCGTCTATGACTTTTTGAGTGAATAGTACTTCAGCATATTTCATGCTTGGGACTATACTCTTATGAGTTCTTTTTTTCAAACATGTAATACAAAGTAGGTATCACAATTAGGGTAAGTATTGTGGCACATGCTAGTCCGAACACTAGTGAGAATCCTAATCCTGCCCAGAATTCGTTTGTAAGTGCCAGTGGTAGAATTCCTGCAATTGTTGTGATTGATGTCATTATAATTGGTTGAAGTCTGGCATTTCCGGCTTCTGCGATTGATTGTGTGAATTCCATTCCTTCTTTTCTGTTGTTGTTTATGCGGTCGATTAAAACAATGGCATCGTTTACTACTACACCTGCTAGCGCTACTACCCCAAGAAAGGCTGGGAATGAAAGAGCAAGTCCTATACTCATTAATCCAGGGAATACTCCGATTAGAGCAAGTGGTAAAGTTAGTAGAATGATAAATGGTTGTTTTAGTGAATTGAATATAAGTACTAATGTGAAGGCAATTAGTATTACGCCGATAATCATTGATCTAAATAGATCTTGGAATGATTCTTGTACATCTTGTGTGTCTCCACCAAACTCAACTCTGTAGCCTTTATCAAGTTTATAGCTGTTTACTTTTTCTTGAAACTGAGTAGTGATATCTATTGCATTTGCATCTTTTTCTATATCACTTTTAACTTTAATAATTCTTTCTTGTTCTTCGTGGTCAATTTTTTGTAGTCCTGTTGTGAATTTGATTTCTGCTAATTCTCCAAAAGAAACTTGTTCTCCGGTTCTTGATGTGATTTGGAAATTTTTTATAGTTTCGATGTTGGCGTTTGTGAAATCGTTGATTTTTGGTAAATCATATTTTACATAAATGGATAGATCTTCTTCGTTAAGTGTTACTGTTGCCGCTTCTCTTCCTTGTAAACTTGTACGAATTAGGTTTGAAACTTCTAATCCTGAGAGGCTGTATTTGCTTAGCTTGTCTTGATCTAGTTTGAATGTGAATTGGTTTAAACCATCTTGCAGTGTTGTTGTTATGTTTTGCGTTCCAGGGATTTCTTTGAGCATCTTCTGGAAATCGTTAGAAATTTTTCTTAGTTTTTCTGTATCTTTGCCAACGATTTTTACTGCTACAGGGGAGTCTGATGGGGGACCTTCTGTAAGTTCTCTTACGGTAACTTTTGCTGTATTTATTTTTGATAGTTCGGTTCTAATTCTGTCTGCGATTACATAACTTTTTTCTGATCTATCTTTTTCTTCTACAAGATTTACAGTTATGTTTGCGAGATTTGAGTTACCTCCACCTGAAAATTCTACAAGATCTGTTTGAACAATCCCGTCCTTTGTTCCTATTATACTCAGGAAGCTTTCGATTTCTGGTACTTTGTATAGTTTTTCTTCTACTGTTTGGACAATTTTTTCTGTTTCACTAAGTACTAAACCTTTTGGTGCTTCTATGTTAATTATGAAATATCTAAAATCGGTTTTTGGAAACATTTCTACCTTAAGAGCTCCGCTAATTGGTAGTATGAAGCTTGCTATTAATAGTATGATGCTTGTTAATATTACTGTTAATCTTGCTAGACGACTTGTTAATATTTTTGATATTAATCTTTGAAATATTGATCCGGCTTTGTGGAATAATGGTTCTAGGATACTCGATTTGTTTGCTAGATTGCGACCTTTCATTGTTTTGCCTGCGATTGCTGGGATAACTGTTAGTGATATAAAAAGTGAGCTAAATAGTGCTGCCGAAATTGTGATTGGTAGTGACTTTAGAAATTGTCCAACAATTCCACTTACAAGTAGCATTGGGAAAAAGGCAAAAACTGTTGTTAGTGTTCCTGCTATTAGTGGCCACTGATATGTTTGTATTGCGTTTATTGCGGCTTCTTTTGAGCTTTTTCCTGATTTCATGTTGTCGTGAATTCCTTCCATGATAACGATTGCTGTATCTACCATAAGTCCCACAGCAATAACCATTGAGAAAAGAGTGAGGCTGTTGATTGTCATTCCTGCCGCTGAGATAATTGTTATGGTTGAAAGGAGTGTGAGGGGGATTGATAGGCCAGCAAGTAGGCCTTCAGTTAATCCTAATGCCAAAAATAACATTACTATAATTAGTATTGTTGTTTGTATTCCGTTGTTTGTAAGTACGCCTAGGTCTTGTCTAATTTGTTCTGATAGGTCATTGCTTACTACAATTTGTATATCTTTTTCTAAGGGGAAGTTTTTTACGATTTCTTTTGCATCGTCTACTGTCGTGATTACATTTGATTTGTCTTTTTTGAATACTTGTATTGAAAGTGAGTTTTTTGATTTTTTGCCATCGATTGATAATCTTGAAGTTACTTGTTGAGTGTTGTGGCTTTCTGTTACTGATGCGACATCTTTAAGGTATATGTTCGGTAGAATTGTGATGTTTTTTATGTCTTCAATGCTTTGATAACGACTGTCTACATTAATTGAATAGTTTAGTTTGTCTGTTGAAATTATTCCGAGTGGTAGATTGTAATTTGAAAATTTTATTAGTTGGATTATTTGATTTATGTTTAATCCATAGCTTTCTGCTTTTGCTTGATTAATTTCTACTTCAATTATTTTTTTCTGTGCTCCTGATATTCTTGCTTTTGAAATGTTGGGATGTGCTTCGAGTGAATCTTGTAAATCTTCTGCGATTTTTGTTAATTCATAAAGTGGTCTATTTCCTATTAGTGAAAAACTGATGATTGCTGTTTCGTTGGCTTTAGCTCTTATTACATTGGGGTCTGTTGCATCTTCTGGTAATTCTGATTTTGCTAAATCAACTTTATCTTTTAAATCTTGTATGGCTTTGTCTATATCTGCATTTGCATTGAATTCTACTACTATAGTTGCAAGTCCTAGTGTAGATGTTGATGTGAGTTTTTTGATTTCTTCTGTGTTTGAAATGCTTTTTTCTAGAGGTTCTGTGATTAGAGATTCTATGTCTGAAGGGTTTGCACCTGGTAGTGCAACTGTAACTGCGGCAATTGGGATGTTGATTTCTGGTTGTATTTCGCGTGGAATTGTTTTTATTGAATATGCACCTGATATTATTATTCCTAGAATAATAAGCCAGGTTACAGGAAGTCTATTTATGAAGAATGGGGTTTTCATTTATTGCTTTTTTACAGTTTCTCCTTCGTCTAGAAAAGTGTTTGTTGTGATTATTATTTCGTCTGTTGGTGTAATTCCTTCTAAAATTTCAACATACTCATTAAGTAAATTTCCTAAAGTAACTTCTTTTATTTCTACTTTGTTATCTTCTAAGACTTTAAGGGCATGTTTACCATTTACTATTGAAACGGCATTTAGTGGTACTAGTGGGTTTTGAGTTTTTGGTTCGAATATTACTTTTGCTTCAGCTCCAACTATTACATTTGCTTTAGGTAGACTGATTTTTACTTCTACTTTTTTAGTTTGGGGGTCTAGTACTGTGGCTATGTAGCTAATTTTTCCTTGTAATTTTTTGCCAGATGTTTGGATTGTTACTGTGTCATTTTTGGTTATTAAAGCTGCATTTTCAGCGCTAATATATGTTTTTACTACTAAGTTTTTAGTGTTTTGAATTTCAATAATTGCTTGTCCTGGTGTTACAAGGTTGTTTTCTTTTACATTTACTTTTGTAATTGTTCCGCTTATTTGTGCTGTGATTTGTTTTCTGTTTGAGTTTGCTCTTGATATTGAAGCCCCTTGTTGGGCTTGATTTAGTTGTGATTCACTTTGTAGTTTTTGAAGACTTAAGTTTGCATATGTGCTTTCGATTTGTGTTTGAGCGTTTTGGTATTGTGTTTCTGCTGCTGTCATAGCGTATTCCAATTGGCTCATTTGTGATGAGAAATTTGCATTCAATTGATCTAGTGCTGTTTCTGCTTGTTCAAGTTGATTTTCTGCTAGGTCTCTTTGTAGTTTTAGTTGTGATTTTGTTGCGTCAGTGGCATTTTTGTATGCTTTTTTTGCTTGGTCGTAGGCTAATTCGGCGTTATCTATTGTTATGTTTGCTTGGTCATATTGAAGCTCGAATGCGTTTTGTGTATTTATTATGTTTTGGTATGAATTTTTGTAAGCTTCTTCAGAAAGTTTTAAATTTCTTTGTGCTAAATTCATGCTTTGAATTGTTGAATACTCTGTAAGCTCTTGTGCTTGTTTGCTAATTTCGAGTGCATTTTGTGATGCTTGGTTTTGGATGTCTGAAACATCTGTTGAGAGAGAGTCTCCAAGTGTTGCTAGTATTTGATTTTCTTTAACGACATCACCAATTTTTACTTTTAAATTAGTAATTCTTCCGGCAATTTCTGGCTGTACAATGGTAATTTCTTCAGATTCGACCGTTCCATTTGCTGTTATATTGAGGTTTGGTGTGAAGTTTTTTGTTTGAATTGTTTCTACTATTTTTAAATTCTCTGTTGATGATTCTATGGACTCATCTGTTCTTGATATTTTTTCTTCTACAATTTTTTCTTCTCCAAGTGAGCACCCTGAAATTACGAGAATAATGGCTAGTAGGGGAATTATCTTAAAGGTGTTGTTTGGTGTGTTCATAATATTGTTATTAGCTGTAATTTTAACCATTTTTGCCATTTTTGTCAATAGTAGTGCGGGGTAGGTGTACTTGTTTGCTTTGCTTGACATAATTATTTTATTATGTATAATCATAAGCTTTTAACCTAAACTTTTTATGAACTATATAGAAAAAAATATGATTTTGGAACGTTATGTTCATGGAAAAGTTGCAGAATTGATATCTGCTTATATTGATTGTGGCCCTACAAAATTACGCGAAGATTTGGGATTAGATGATTCTCATTGGATTGTAGTTTTTGATCATTTAGTTTTTGATCATAATTTGCCATTTAAAGTTGTTATGAAAAATGTGGATTTCTTTTTGGATTTATATATCAAAAATGGCTTTGCTCATGTGAGAGATGTTTTAGACATTTTGGATGAAAAATATGATGTCATGGCGACTTTAATTTTTGACTTTTTAGCTATTTCTAATGATGGTTTGGAGTATCATGTTATGCATCACAGAGATAAGTATGTTGCAGCAATGTGGGAGCATGATGCGGAATTTGTAAAAAAAGTGTTGTATATTTCTTCTGCTAAGTATGAAGAAAGCTGGGCAAAAATTTTAGATATTTTGTTGCATGCTACTTGTGATGATATAAATGATAAGTATGCATTTGAGAATGCTCTTAAAGCATTTTCTTCTATGGCAAATACAATGCGTGAGCATAGAAGAATTAATGAGGAAGGTCTTTTATAAATGGTGCACCCCACAGGATTCGAACCTGTAACCCTCGGTTCCGAAGACCGATGCTCTATCCAGTTGAGCTAGGGATGCATATGAAGTTTGTGCTAGTGAATTCTAGCAAAAAGCCCTGACTTAATGCCAGGGCTTTTGTGTGTCTAGTCTTTTATTTCTTAGATTTTTTTGTCCACCATACGAGTATTGGACTTGCTGTGAATATTGATGAGTATGTTCCAATTCCTATTCCTAGAGTTAATGCTAGTACGAAATAGAATATTGATGAACTTCCCCAGAATAGGATTGCAACTAGAGTAATAATTGTAGAAAGTGATGTGTTAATTGATCTTGCTAGGGTTTGTGTGAGTGATTTGTTTGTAATTGATGCTAGGCTTTCTCCTGATGATTTAATTAGGTTTTCACGTAGTCTATCAAAGATTACGATTGTGTCGTTTACAGAATAACCAAATACTGTAAGGATTGCTGTTATAAATAGTGAATCTATTTCTACATTTAGGAAGTGTCCAAGTAATGAGAACACGCCAGTTGTTATAATTACATCATGTGCAAGAGTGATAATTGCTGTTGCTCCAAATTTCCATGGGCTAACTTCTTTTGGTACACGGCGGAACGCAAATCCTATGTAAAGAATTATCATTATTAGTGCCACAACAATTGCATAACTAGCTTTTTTAAGTAGGGTTGATCCAATTACTGGTCCTATTGTAGTGAATCTTGGTTCGGTAAAACTTGGTAGTTTTTCCTTCATACTAGCAATAAGTGTGTCGTGTTGTTCTGATGTTAGATATCCTGATTTTACAATGAACTGATTTTCCGCTGATTCAGAAATTTGTACGCTTTCTAGTGTTCCTAAATTTTCTGCTAATTGATCTTTAGTAACAGTTTCACTGAAATTAAATTCCATTAGTGTTCCACCTTTGAAATCTATTCCTAGATTTAATCCAAAGATTGCAATTGAAATTATTGATAGGGTAACAAGTGCTCCTGAAATTCCCAACCAAAGGTTTGTGTGTTTGATGAAATTAATTGTTCTTGGTTCTCTATCGCCTCTTGGTAGTCCCATAGCAAAATGGTTTTTAGCCAGTTTTGTGTCTGCAAGTCCAAGTAGAAGGCTGCGTGTAACTACAATTGCTGTAAACATTGATACGAGTACTCCGGCAGCTAGGTTGAATGCAAAACCTTTAATAATTGAGCTTCCGAAGTAGAATAGGATTGCACAAGTTAATAATGTTGAGAAGTTTGAATCTCTAATTGCCGACCAAGCTCTATCAAAGGCTGTTTTTGCAGAGTTTGTGAACGATTTTTGATCTCTCATCTCTTCTTTAAATCTTTCGAAAATAAGAATGTTTGCATCTACGGCCATACCAATTGAGAAGATGATACCAGCTACACCTGCTAGTGTTAGTACAACTCCAGTTTTTAGTAAGTATGTTACAAAGAAGAATGCGAAACAACTTAGTGTGAAAGTGAGTAGTTTGTCTAAACCTGAATCTTTGTTGTTTAGAGTTTTTGCTATTAGGTATCCAAAAATTCCAAGTGAAAGGATTATGGCAATTCCAATGTGTAGTTGTGACTTAATAAGGAAAATAAGTATTGCTGCATAAATTGCTAGTGCGATATTAGCAACAACTCCGGCTGCTCTATAGTAAAAAGCCATGAAAATCATTACTAGTAAAAGTCCAATTGCGCCTGCATATAAACTTTTTGTTAGGGCTTCTTGTCCTAGTGTTGCTCCAATTGTGTATTCTCCTGTTAGAACGATAGGGGCTGGTATTGCTCCTGTGTTTAGATCACGAGCTAGATTGTTAGCTTCATCTGTTGTGAAGTTGCCGCTAATTTGAGCATTACCTCCAACTATTTTTTCGTTTACATTTGGTGATGATATTAGGTTTCCTCCAACAAAAATTGCTACTGGTTTTCCTACATTTTTTTCTGTGATTTGTTCAAATAGTTTTGCGCCTTCTTCATTGAAAGTGATTGATACCATTGGTTGAAACAAGTTGTCGAAAACTACATCAGCACGTTTGAAATGTTGACCATTTAGTCCGGTTTCTTGCCATGAGTCTGGTAGTGTTGAAAATTTAATTGTTTCGTATTTGTATTTTTGTTCTTTTACATCAGACATTATGTTGTCTGCTTTGATTAGGTGATATCCAAATTGCGTTTCTACTGGGTCTGTAATTTCTCCTTTTTTTGCAATAGATAGTGCTGCTTGTTCGTATTCGTATACATATGTTCCAGCACCAGTTACTGGTTCTGCTAGAGTTCCGTTTTGGTCTTTATTGCTGGCGTCATCTGAGTATTCTTTGGCTAATTTTCCAAATTCTTCACCGGCTAGTAGTTTTACTTTTAGTTCTTTAGCTAATTCTAGAGCTTCTTCTTTTGTTCTAGTTGTTTTGTCGTTTGCACCTTCTGACCCCTTCCAAGCTATTAGGATGTGGCTTGTTGCAACCTCTTTATTGCTTTTTAGCTCTTCCTTTTTATCTAGGAGTTTGAATAGTGAAAGGCTTGTATCTTGTTTTACTTCTCCACTTTCTGTAAGAACAAAATCTCCAGTTACTTCAATTAGATTTTTAGTGTAAGCGTTTTTTTCTAGCTTAGTGATTGCATCTTTTATTGATGGTTTGAGGTCACTTTCGAAAACATATTCTGAAGTTTCGTATGTTACTTTTCCTGGATTAGCTTGTTGCTCTTCTTGTCCTATTACTGAGAAAGATGATCCGTTATTTATTTTGCTTAGTGCTTGTTCTGCTTGTTCTTTAATTTTCTTTGATTCTTCTGGGTCTAATTCTGCTTTTTGTTCTTTGAATTCTAATTGGATTGTTTTTCCTACTGTTGCTTTTGCTTTTTCAAGACTTACAAGTTTTTTTTCATCATCTGTAAGTGTTTCTATTGTTTTGTCTCCACCTAGGTATGTTTTGATGTCCTCTTGTGTTATATTTGCCGTTTCTGCAAGTTCTACAATGATGTGAGTTTCATCTGCAACATTTGAGATGTAAATGTTTGGTTCAGCTACTCCGAGTCCGTTTACACGCTTTTCAAGCACTTCTCTTACACCCTCAATGATTGATGCTTGATCAGCTTGAGGTACTTTTCTTAGATCCAGCTTGTAGTCAAGTTGTGAACCTCCTTGTAGGTCTAGGCCTAATTGGATTTTTGCATCTTTAAAACTTTGTGGTAGAGGTAAAGATTCTTGAATTGATGTTGGTAGATCGTAAACTCCCAGTGTTGCTGCAATTAGCAGTATTAGGATGTTTTTCCATGAAAAGAAATTTTTCATCTTATTTTTGGTTATGTAATTTTATGTCTAGGTTTTCGTCGTTACCTTTTCCTGAGCGTCCGTAGTCGTCTTCTAGTTTTACGACATCATCTAGCTCTGGTGTTGATACTTCAAATACCTGACTATCTTCCAATGCTTCTAAGCGGTGGATAGTATATGGATGTACTTCTATTTTGTCACCAGAATTTAAGATTTTCTCTTGCAAATTGTCCTGGCTTGTACCGTAGATAAGTTTAACTTTTCCGCTATATATGAATTGTGTTTCACGTTTTTTTTCGTGATATTGCAGGCTATAGCGATGGCCTTTTGTTATATGAAGTATTTTTCCAGCATACTTTTCTGTATGTGCAAACCAAACCTCCTTGCCCCAAGGTTTTAGTTTTATCTGTACTTCTTCGTCGTTTAACATTATTTCCGGTTATTATTGCCGGTAATATACTCGAATTTGACGTATTTTGAAAGAGATTTACTTTAATTGTTTGCAAGGGAGTTGTAGAGTTTTACTATGGCTTTGTTTAGTGCCGTTTGCATTATTTGCATCGCTTTTTTATCTCTGCGCTTGCTTATTGGGTTATATATGATGTCTAAATTGTACTCTATTTGAACTGCATACACTTTTGCGTTTGTTTTAAGTTTTTTGTGTAATTGGCTGATCCACTTTGTATTGTATCCGCCTTGGAATATTTCGTTTATTTTGACTGATAGGTTTAATTCTTCTTGAATAGTTTTTTTGAGAAATTGCATTTGTGGCCCTGGTAAAGATGGTGTGTTTTTTTCTTTGCCTTTGCCTCCTGTTTTTGGTGTTCCTAGGTTTGAAAGTATTATTGAGGGCATGTATTGTTTTGACTTGTTGAGAGGGTGGTCGCCAGATGTGTTATGATATTCTACAACTAAGATTGCTGGTGGTTTTTTTGAATCTAGCTCTAGTATTTTTGTTGCTATTTGGTCGTGATAGGGTAGCCAGTGATTTTTTAAGATATCTTTTTTTTCTTTTTTGTTAAATCCTTGCTTATGGTTAAAAACTTTGCGGTGAAAAAAATCAAACTTATGGAAGGCTTGTTCATTTGGGGCTCTGTTTAGATCACATACAAGTCTGTGTGTTTTTCCAACTATTTTATATGATGCGCTTGTAAATTCTGTTAGTTGTCCAGTAAAGGGATCTGAGCATTTCCAAATCTCGTAATCACTAAGTTTTATTCGATTACGGATTTCTTTGTCTTCAATAGTGCTTTTTGCGTGTGGTGCACTTATGATTATAGGAAGGCCCTTCATTTATTTTGTTTTTATTTTTCATATTATACAATATATTTATGTTTTAGTCAAATAGGCCTGATTATTGTCAATGCATATTGTTATGTCATCTGCTTGATGTTTTTCGTGCTTTTTTTGATTCATTTCTTGTGCTGAAACGATATGAACATCGCCGGTTGTGTTTTGGTTTTTTAATATATCGTATAGAGTGTGCCAATTGCCAATGTCCATCCAGTCTATGTCAGCTTTGATGATACGAATCTTTTTTGGATCAACTCGTTCCATAATGGCGTAATCGATAGAGATTTTTTCTAAAGTTGGGTATATTTCTTCTGTTTTTTCTGGATTTTCGACTATTTCTGTTAGTTTTGTGTAGGTTTCTGGTTTTAATTTTTTATACTGCTCAAGTAGTACAGACGCTTTCCATACATACATTCCTGTGTTCCAAAGGTAATTGCCTGATTCTAAAAATTCCTCTGCTGTTTTTAAATCTGGTTTTTCCGTAAATTTATCAATTTCGTAGGTGTCTTCATCTATTTGTTTGCCAAGTTTTACGTAACCAAAATTTGTATTAGGGGTTTTTGCTATAACTTCTACTATGTTTAAGGTGTTTTCGTTATTTGCAATCTGTACTGCTTTTTGTAATTTTTTTTGAAATTCTTCTTTATTTCCAATGTAGTGATCTGCAGAAATAAGCGCCATTACTTCTCCTGGGTGATTTTTTTCAATGATTGCTGCTGCGTATCCTATAGCTGAGGCGGTGTCTCGTTTGTCTGGTTCGGTTATAATGTTTGATGTTGGAATTTTTAAATTTTCACAAATTTTTTCTGTAAGTGATAGGTGATTTTTATTGATAGAAATGTAAATATCGCTTTTTTGCAAAAAATCTAATCTTTCTATGGTCTCTTCAATTAGGGTTTTATTAGAAAAGAGTTTTAGAAATTGTTTTGGTTTTTCTTCTGTTGAAAATGGCCATAGTCTTGTTCCCCCACCGCCTGCTAGGATTACTGCTTTCATTAGATTGTGAAAATATTTAGATACCAGTTTAGAATTTCGTTGCCAAAAAACATTGTAACTATGGTTCCTGTTACTAGAAATGGCCCAAAAGGAATTTGAGTTTTTCTTGTTGCTTTTTTACCTGCTAAAAGTGCTATTGAAATCACTGATCCTGTTATATAGCTTAGCATTAGGGCAATAAGGCCTAGCTTTGCTCCAAGTATTATACCCATAACTGCTCCAAGTCTTAGATCACCACCGCCAATCCATTTTCCTTTTGAAAGAAAGAATTGTAGTGCAAAAAATGAAAATATCAATATTCCTCCAAGTGCCATGTCTAATATTTCTGGAGTTCCGTTTATTAATCCTGCTGCTAATGCTATTGCGAGTGTCGGTAGCGAAAAGCGATCTGGAATGATTTTGTAAAACAAGTCGTAGAAAAAAATTGCCATTAAAAAACTTAGAAGAATTGTTTGATAGGTGAAAGTTTCAAGAATATTCCAATTGATAGAGTATAAAATAATGCTTGGGTCTGTTATTGTTGGTGTTTGTGTTAGGAAGTTCCATTTTAGAAAGGCTGCTACAAATAGTAATCCCATGCTTATTTCAAGTAGTAAGTAGTGTATTGATATTTTTTTACCACTATAAGGACTTTTTCCTCGTAAAAAGATGTAGCTTAGGATTGGTATTAGGTGCCATGGCTTCAGTGATTTTTTTGTATCTATACAAATTGATCTTCCAAAAAATATTCCAGGAATTTTATGCTTTACGCGATATATGACTACGCTTAGAAAGCTGCCGATAGAAGCTCCTAATAGGAATAAAATGCTAATTATAAATAAATTCATAGGCTTGGGGATGAGATGTTTACTTGTTTATAATAGGTATCAACCTCTTTTTCTGCAATGTTATTAAATCTTTGTGCAGCGAGATTTGCAATTGAGTTGCCTGTTCCTAAGTTATAAGCTTGTTTGTAGTAATCTTTTGCTTTGTTTTCTTGTCCTTTTAGTTCGTAGAGCCAGCCCATGTTTAAATGTGCGGCATCCAGTGTGGGTTCCATGCTAATTGCTTTTTCGAGATATGTTTTTGCTTCTGAATAATTTCCGTTAGCTGTGAGTGACCATCCTACTAGATTATAACTCATGGCTGTGTCCGGGTGGCTAGTGAGGGCTGCTTGTGCTATGTTTAGGGCTTTTTCTGGATTACTTAGTTTATCTATATTAAGCCACACTACTCTTGTGAATATATCTAAATTGTTTGTGTTTTGTGATAAAACTTCGGTGAATTTTTTTTCTGATTCTTGATATTTTTCTTGTAGTAGGTAGAGATCTGCTAGCTTGAGATCTATTTGTTCTTTTGGTTCGTAGCCAGATGCATCAGCTTTTTCTAGGAAAAATATTGCTTTTTCAATATCGTTGTTTGAGAAATATGCTAATCCTAGAAAGAAAAGAGTTTCTGGTTTGTCTGGATTTAAGTCTTTTGCATTTGTTAAAGCATCTACTGCATCTAGAGATTGGTTGATGTTTAGGTAGGCATATCCAAGTACTATCCAAGCATCTAAGTAATTTTTTTTGTTGTTAATTACATCAAACAAAAGGGGGATTGATGCCTGGTATTGCCCGACTTCTGTTAGTGCTTTTGCAAGTAATACTTGTAAATGTAGATTTTCGCCTTCTTTGAAATATTCAAATTTAGAGTAAGCATTGCGGAAGTTTTCTGCTTCAGGTTTTTGAATGTTTTTAAATGTTTCTTTTGCTTTTGAGAAATCTTTATTTAGTATTTGTAGTATGCCACTGTAATACAAAACTTCCTGATTTGTTTGATCTAACTTATCTATGAGTGATTTTGCGGCTGGGAAATTTCTTTGATCTATAAATGATTGAGCTAATAATAGTTGAATGTTGGTGTCATTTTTTCTTATTTCTTGTGCTCTGCTTATTGTGGATTGTGCTTCTTTTGCTTGATTGTTTTTAAGGTATGCTTGAGTTAGTTTTATTAATGGGTCTGCAGATGAGTTATTGATACTGGCTGCTTTTTGATAATTTTCTATAGCTTTCTGAAAATTACCTTGGTTTATAAAATTATCTCCTGCACTGATGTATTCGGCGTAGTTGGCTGGTTGGTTCTCAATTACTTCTGTTTGTTCTGTAAGTTTATAGTCTGGAGGATTTTCTTGGACTGATTCTGGTTTTGTAAGATTTGCTAATATGAATACAGATCCGGCTGTAATTATAATCCACAATGTTGCAAGTAGTTTATTGTTCATTTTTCTTTTGTAGTAATGGTAGGGAATTTGCTAGGCATATTGCTGCTGCAATTGCATCGGCGGCATCGTCTGGTTGTGGTGTTTTTTCTAGTCCTGTTATGATTTTTACCATTTCTTGGACCATTTTTTTATCTGCTTTGCCATATCCACAAACGGCGGTTTTGATTTGTAGTGGTGTGAATTCTTCTGGATTTATTCCTTCTTCTGCAAGTTTTTGCATTATAACTCCTCTGGCTTCTGAGACTGTCATTGCTGTTGTAACATTATTTTTAAAGAAAAGTTTTTCTATTGAGGCTTGATCTGGTTTGTATTTTTTAATGAGTGTGGTTATGTCTTGTGCTATTTGGTTGAGTCTAATTCCTTGTGAAAGTCCTTTTTGTGTTCTTATACATCCATAATCTACTAGGGTAATTTTCCCTTTTTGCGAATCTATTATTGAGTAGCCTGTAATTGCTGTTCCTGGATCAATGCCTATTATACGCGTCATATTTTAATTGATGAAATAATGCTTTCTTTTTGACTGGCGTTACAAAGAATTACAATTTTTTGTCCCTTTTTAACTATTTTTTCTTTTTTAAGGTAATCAGTAATTTCTTGTACTTTTTTTGAGTTATTGTTACTGAATTTTTTGACTAATATATTGTTGATTCCCCAGCTTAGAGTGAGTTGCCTTTTGGTGGATTGTTTTGGTGTGATTGTAATGGTTGGAATATAAAGTCTATGGCGTGCTATGTGTGCCGGTGTATATCCATCTTCAGTGTAAAGAATGATTGCATTTGCTTTTGTGCTGAGTGCTAGTTCACAAGCGTTTTGGCATGCGGCATTAAGGGCTGTTGTTTGGTGTGAATTTTTTACATATTCTATGAGTTCATTGTGTTTTTGTAATTCTGTTTCTGTTGCTATTGCTACATTTGTTAGTGTTTTTGTGGCCTTGAATGGGTATTTCCCAACGGCTGTTTCGTTCGATAACATTATTGCATCTGTATGGTCGAAAATTGCGTTAGCTGCGTCGGATATTTCTGCTCTTGTGGCTCGTGATTCTGTAACCATTGATTGTAAAACTTGAGTTGCTGTTATTACCGGTTTTGAATATTTGTTCGCTAGCTTGATGATGAGTTTTTGAATTATTGGCACTTGTTCTGGTGGAATATTTGTTCCTAAATCGCCTCTTGCGACCATAATTCCATCTGCTTCTTTGATGATTTCTTTTAAATTTTTAACAGCTTCGTGTCGTTCAATTTTTGCGATAATTTTTTGTCCTTTGATTATTTTTCTAAGTTGTTTGATGTCGTTTGCGTCTTTTACAAATGATAATGCTATGAAATCTACATTATTTTTTAATCCAAATTTGAGATCCTTTTTGTCTTTTTCTGTAATTGTAGGGATTGATATGTTTGAGTCGGGAAAATTAACTCCATTACCATTTTTTATCTCGCCTCCATATATAACTTTTGCAGTTACTATATGGTTTTTTGGTGATGTTTGGATTACTTCTGTTTCTATTAATCCGTCGTTTATGAAGATGCGATGTCCTTTTTTTACATCTTTTGTGAGATCTTTGTAATTTATAAAAATGTTTGAATCTTCTTTGCTTGAGAAGGTTATTTTTTGTCCTTTTTTGAGTGTGAGTTGGTTTTCTAGATTGGCGATTCTAATTTTTGGCCCTTGTAAATCTTGAATAATTCCAATTGTTTTATTGGTTGCTTTTTCTGCCTTATGGAGATTATTGATTATTTTTTTGTGATGCTCGTATGTGCCGTGTGAAAAATTTAGTCTAGCAACATTCATTCCTGCTTGAATGAGCTTAGTTATTTCACTAACAGAATCGCTAGATGGCCCTAAAGTGCATACGATCTTTGTATTTTTCTGCATTGATTGGAATGAGAGAATTCGAGGGGATTATAGCAGGTTTTATTTCACTGTTACAGACTTTGCAAGATTTCGTGGCATATCTGGGTTATTTTTTCTTAGAACTGCTAATTGGTAGGCTAAAATTTGTATTGGTATGATATTTACAATTGGTGAACTGTGGCCAACATCTGGTACTCTGATCCAAAAATCAAAGACTTCGTGATTTGTTGGGGAAATTCCTATTATATAGCCGCCTCTTGCTTTTATTTCTGTCGCATTTGAGATGATTTCTTTTCTAAGTTCATCGTTTGGGGCAAGAGTGATTACGGGAGTATTTTCTGAGATTAAGGCGATAGGTCCGTGTTTTAACTCTCCTGCTGCAAATCCTTCTGCATGGATGTATGAAACTTCTTGAAGTTTGATAGCTGCTTCAAGTGCGATAGGGTAGTTTGAACCACGGCCGATTATATACATTGATTCTACATCTTTTATTTCTTCTGCTAGGTTGTGAATATATTCTTCATAGCGTGGATTTAGCATGTCATTTATTTGACTTGCTGTGTTTATTAAAAGTTGTTTTCCGTTTTGAATTCCTCCATTGCAAGCATGAGCGAGCATTGTAAGAATTGCGAGTTGTGAAGTTGTTGCTTTGGTTGATGCTACCGCTTTTTCTGGACCAGCTTTTATTGGCAAAACTATGTCTGATGCTCTAGCCATTGTTGAAGATTCTACATTTACAATAGAAACAACTTTTGCGCCTTTTTCTTTTGCTATTTCAATGGCTTCTAAGGTGTCTGCGGTTTCTCCTGATTGAGATACGCAGATTAAAAGTGTTTTTTTTGTAATAAATTCTTTGAAATTTTGTAGTTCTGATCCAAATGCAAAATTAACTTTAATTTTAGGTATTTTTGCAAAAAGATATTCTCCAACCATGCAGACTTTTCCGGCTGTTCCGCATCCAACTAAGTAGATTCGTTCAGCTTTTTCTATCTCTTTAGCTACTTTTTTAATATCGTCTTGTTCTTGGTTTATTGCTCTTGATAGTGTGTCTTTTTGTTCCATGATTTCTTTGATCATGAAGTGCGGGAAGGCTCCTTTTTCTGCACTTTCTATGTCCCAATCTATTTCAATAATGCGTTTTTCAATTTCTTGTTCTTTTTCAAAATCTATAAATTTTAACTCTTCATTTGTGAGGGTTACCATTTGATTATCATCGAGATATATAACTTTTTTTGTGTATGGTAAAAACGCAGGAATATCTGATGCTATATAGTATTCATTTGGATCATTTCCAACTCCAATTATAAGTGGTGATCCTTTTCTTGCTGCAATGATTTTATTTTCTTCTTTGCTAATTACTACGATAGCATATCTCCCTTCAATTTCTTTAGTTGCTAGATGTACGCTTTCTTCAAACGTGTGAACTTTTGAGTATTCTTCGATTAAATGAGCAATAACTTCTGTATCTGTTTCTGAAACGAAGTTATGTCCAATTTTTTTTAAATGATTTTTTATTTCTAGATAATTTTCAAAAATACCATTGTGTACTAAAACGATCTCTTTGTTTTCTGAAAAATGTGGATGTGCGTTTCTTTTGTTTACGCCTCCATGTGTGGCCCAGCGTGAATGTCCTATGGCTAGATTTGAGCTTGAGAGATTTAAATCTGTAGGTTTGATTTCTCCAATTTTTCCTACTTCTTTGTGGATTTCAATTCCTTGTTCTGTTTTTGAGGCGATGCCCCAAGAGTCGTATCCACGGTATTCAAGTCTTTTAAGGCCTTCAATAACCATTTCTGAAGCTGTATTTTTTGGGCCTAAATAGGCGAATATTCCACACATATATATTTGTTTGCAACGAGCAGCATTTTAGTTGATATTTTGGGAAATGTGGAGGGCAAAGTCTTGACATTTTTGATTTAAGTTGTAATACTTGTTTACTTAAAAAGTATTATGGAAAAGTTTGGTGTACAAAAAGGTAATGTTTCAGAGTTGAGAACTTCTGAATGGTATAGGAAGTTGATGTCTTTGAATGTGCGCAAGCTAGAAGTGGAATCTTGTGGTGAAAGCTATGTTTTGTGTGCTGTTGAGCCTACTATGAGTCATTTTTTTGTTAATAAACTAGATGGAACAATGTATTGTTCCTTTATTGTAAATGAAGATGGTGGGCTTATTATTAATAGAGTTTGGCCAGATATTAATACTGTTTGTGATTTTTTAGAAGATTTGGCTTAAATCTCCTTACTTTTTTATTTTTGTAAGGTTTTTATTGCCATTTTTTGTTATTAGTATCATATCTTCTATTCTTACTCCGAATTCTCCTGGTAAATAAATACCTGGCTCTACAGTTACAACTGTATTTGCTTTGAGGGTTTTTTTAAACCCTTCTGCGAGTGATGGGGTTTCATGTATATCAAGTCCAATGCCGTGGCCTCCTGCATGGCCGTAGTTTTCTCCGTAGCCTGCTTCTTTGATTATATCTCTTGAAAGTGCATCGGCTGCGTTTCCTGTGATCCCTTCTTTGATGTTTTCAATGGCATGTATTTGAGCTTTTAGGACTAAATTGTAAATTTCTAAGTGTTTTTTTGTTGGTTTTGGTGGAAGTATCATGCGTGTCATGTCTGAGCAGTATCCCTTATATTTCATTCCCATGTCTATTAAGACAATGTCATTTTTTTTCAGTTTGGAATGTCCTGGTGCGTGATGGGGGATTGCACTGTTTTTTTCAAAGGCTACTATTGGGTCAAATGAAACATCTTCGGCACCGAATTTATTACCTAATTCTTTTATTTTCCATGCTATTTCCAGTTCGGTATGACCTTCTCGTTTATCGACAATCTTTTTGATTTCATTAAATACTTTTTCATTTATTTGTTGGCTTTTTTCTAATAGTTTAATTTCAGCTTTTGATTTGATCATTCTGATTTCTTCGAAATGTCCAGAAATATCTTCAAATTTCACTTTTGGGGTGATTTTTTTAAATCTTTTGTAGCGTGAAACTGTAAGATCTGATTCTTCAACTCCTAATGTTGTTATTTTGTGTTTTTTAATTATGCCTTGCCAATTTTTTTTGAGATCTACTGGGTTGCGCCACATTCTTGTTGTATCTACTATTTCTATACCCTTTTTAATGCTTGCTTTTGCTCTTTCTATGTAGCGTGAATCGGTAAAAAGATATTGTTGTCTTGGGGTGATGAGCATGAATCCATTTGAGCCAGTGAAGTTTGATAGATATGTAACGTTGGATGGGGATGTTATGAGAAAGTTTTTAGGCATATTTGAGGAAATAAGTAATGATTTCTTCTGTTTTTGTGATTTCAGAAGGTATGTCTTTTAAAGTGTTGAGGATTTCTTTTCTTTGGTACCCCAATTTTGTGAGTGCTTCTATGGCTTCATTGTTAATGTCTTTGATTCCTTGATATTCACGATCAAGATTTGTTACCTCTAATTTATCTTTTAATTCTATTATTATTCTTTGAGCTGTTTTTTTTCCTATTCCTGGGATTTTACAAATGAAGGCATCATCCCCATTGATGATTGCTGACTTGATTTGTTCTTCTGGGGCATTGAGGATATCGAGAGCGAGTCTTGGTCCAATGCCACTTATGTTGATTAATTGGTTGAAAAATTCTAGTTGCTCGTAGTTTTGAAAACCGTATAGGTCTGAAGCATCTTCTTTTACTTGGTGGTGTATAAAAAGTTCTGCTGAATCTGTGAGGTTACCAAGAAGATTTTGTGTTAAAAAAACCATGTAACCAATGTCACCGGTTTGGATTATTGCTCCGCGTGGCGTTTTTTTGATAATTTTACCCTTAAGGTATGCAATCATTTTTCTTTGTTATTTTTTGCTGTTAAAGCGTTCTAGGAATGTTGTTTTGAACTCTTGGAATGTGCCTTGTTCTATATTTGCACGAATGAGTTGCATTAAGTTTATCAAAAATTTGAGATTGTTAATAGATAAGAGTCTTAATGCTAACATTTCTTTTTCTCTAAATAGGTGTCTGATATAACTTCGTGAATAATGATTGCCTGGGTATTCTAGCTCTGGGCAGAGTGGGGAAGTGTCGTTTTTAAATTGTTCATTTTTGATGCTGAATTGTCCGTCAAAATTGTAGAAAGTTCCGTGGCGAGCAATGCGGGTGGGATTTACGCAATCAAACATGTCTATTCCTTGTTCTACACCATTTAGTAAATCTTCCGGTGTGCCAACTCCCATTAAGTATCTTGGTTTATTTTCTGATAAATGGGGGATTGTTGCTTTGATCATTGCGTCCATGTCTTCTTTGCTTTCGCCTACAGAAAGTCCTCCAATTGCATTTCCTGGTAGATTGAGTGAGTTTACAAATTCTGCTGATTCTTTTCTTAAATCTGCAAATAGTCCGCCTTGAACGATGCCAAATAGTGCTTGTTTTTCTTCATGCCCCTTGTGTTCTTTTACGCAGCGTTCTAGCCAGTTGTGAGTTCTTGTTAGTGCTTTTTTGAAATATTCTTTTGTTGAATCTGCTGGCGCGCACTCGTCAAATGCCATGATGATATCTGCTCCTAGGTCGTGCTGTATTTGTATTGCTTTTTCTGGAGTTAGGTAGTGCTTGGAGCCATCAATGTGTGAAGTGAATTTTACTCCATTTTCATCAATTTTTACTCTGGATTGTCCGCGTTTTCCACCTAGTGAAAAGACTTGATATCCTCCTGAATCGGTTAGCATTGGTTTAGGCCAATTGATCCATTTATGTAGGCCGTCATTTTCTTTAATGAGTTTTTCTCCTGGTCTTAAAAAAAGGTGATAGGTGTTTGAAAGTATGATTTCTGCATCTATCGCTAAAAGTTCTTCTTGTGTTAGGCCTTTTACACTTCCAAGTGTGCCTACTGGCATAAATACTGGAGTTTTTATTGTTCCGTGTGGAGTATTTAATGTTCCTGTGCGGGAAAGGCCGTCTTTACTGTGTATTTGAAATTCAAACATGCCCACAATCTAGCGGTTTTTTATGTCTCAGGCAAGTTTACTCTCTAGCCAATCAATTGGGGATAGTATGGTTTCTATTGCGGTGCGTGTGTCTTTGATAACAACGTTTAGATGTTGATTTGCTCTAACAATTGCTCTTTCATGAAGTTGGTCTATAGCTTTTGGAACTGATGTTATTACTGTTTTTCCTGCTGATAGGGTTTTTGAGGTTAATTTTAGTGACTTTCTTGTGATATTCGTAATGGTGTTTATAGGGTGTTTAATTGACTCTATAGGCTGCAAAATTACAGATGGTACCAATGTGGCAAAGTCTATTACTCCATCTACCATGCCTAATGCTGCTCTTGAGTAATCTTTTGTTGTTCTGATGGCTGTACCTAGTGTTCCGTCAATTGCCTCTCCTGTAGCTTTAATAATTGATGTTATTGTGTTGCCAGTTTCTACAGCTTCTAGTTGACCGTCTCTAGTGTATTGTTCAACAAAATTAACTCCGTTTTGAGCGGAAGCTGTTATAGCTGAAGATTTTCCTAATGTCCAATCTAAGCCTTTTATTGTATATTCTTGTCCTTTTTTTAGTGCGTTTCCTATAGTTTTAAACATGTTCTTTGGTTAGTCTTTTATTATATCAAAATCTCCGCATTTGTCAACACTGTAACGCTTTGTCTAGTATTACTATTGCGGCCATGCTTTCGGCAACTGGAATTATTCTTGGTGCAAGGCAGCAGTCGTGGCGCCCAAGGGTTTTGATTGTTGTATTTTTACCATTTTCTGTGATTGTTTGTAGCTCAATACTTGTTGATGGTACTGGTTTTACTGCTAGGCGCATTGTGATATCTGCTCCTGTTGATATTCCTCCTAAGATACCTCCTGCGTGGTTACTTAAGAAATCTATTTTTGATCCTTTTATTTTCATTTGGTCGTTATGTTCTGATCCTGTCATGTTTACTGAATCAAAACCTGATCCAAACTCTATTCCTTTTATTGCTCCAATTGATATCATGGCTTTCGCTAGATCAGCATCGAGTTTATCGAAAACAGGATTTCCTAGTCCCGCTGGAGCGTTTTTTACTATTATTTCGATTGTTGCTCCTAGTGTATCTCCACTTTTGAAGCGTACTTCTTCAATTTTTTTAATCATTTCTTTGTATGCTTTTTGGTCTGCGGTCTTAAGTTCATTTTTTTCTATAAAAGCTTTGTTGAAGTTGGTGGCTTTTATTTCTGCAATTTGGAGTGTGTGTCCAAAAATTTCAATATTATATTTTTCTTTTAGTACCTTTTTTGCAATTGCACCTGCCATAACTCGTGAAATTGTTTCGCGTCCTGATGATCTGCCTCCTCCTCGATAATCATTATGGCCGTTGTATTTGATGTGATATGTGTAATCTGCGTGCCCTGGTCTGAATTTGTCTTTTATATTGCTATAATCTTGTGACCTTGTGTCTTTGTTAAATACTATCATTGATATTGGAGTGCCTGTGGTTTTACCTTCAAAAACCCCCGAAAGTATTTTAACTTCGTCTTTTTCTCTTCTTGTGGTTGAAACTTTTGATTTTTCTGCTGGTCTTCTACGGTTTAGTTCTTTTTGAATGTCTGCTTCGCTTAATTTTATTCCTGCTGGGCAACCGTCAACTATAGCTCCAAGAGCTTCTCCGTGAGATTCTCCCCATGTGCTAACGACAAAGTTTGAGCCGAAAGTATTTGCAGGCATATTTTTTAAATATTGTTTATATTTGAAGTATAAACTACTCTGCAGATTCTGTCTCTGTAGTTTATACTGTTGTCATTTCTTCTTCAGAACTTTCTTCAGAACTAGCTGCTGCTTTGATTTTTTGAGCTTTTTCCATTTTAGCACGGAATTTATCAACACGTCCTGCTGTATCAAGAAGCATTTGTTTACCTGTGTAGAATGGGTGAGTATCTGAAGTTACATCAAGTTTAATAACGAAGTATTCTTTGTTTCCAATCTTCATTTTTTCATCAGATTTTGATGTAGATTGAGTTATAAATTGTGCTCCGCTTGAAGCATCAATATATACTACATCGTTCATTTGTGGGTGAATTCCTGTTTTCATTTGTACTTTGTTACTTGTGGCTTGAATTTTTAGCCTGCCTAATATACTTCATGTATATGACTAATGCAAGTAGAATTGCTATTAAAGTAGCAAAAATTTCTTTGTAAAGCCTGGTGTTAAGTACGTTAACTTGAAATTCTTGGCTTATTGACTGGCCTTTGTCGTCTGTGAGAGTTAGTTTTACTGGTGTTTTTCCTAATTTTGTAAAAACGTGGTTGAGGGTTTGTCCTTCGTATGTTTGTCCATCAATATCCCATTGATAGCTTACAATTTCTCCATCGTCATCGTACGATGGTGATGCGTCAAAAGTGTTTTTTTGCATTAAATTTACTTTGATATCGTTTGGATCAATTGCTTTGATTTTGAGTACAGGCTCTTTGTTGAGGGGAAATGGGTCTGTTTCATCCTTTATACCGTCGTTATCATCATCAGTGTCTATATTGTTTCCTATCCCGTCCTTGTCAGTGTCTAATTGTTCGTTTTTGTTTGATGGAAATGCATCTTGGCCGTCGATTGTTCCGTCTTCGTCTGTGTCTTCATTTAGTGGATTTGTTCCTATGTTTTCTTCTTCGGCGTCTGTGAGTTCGTCATTATCGTCGTCGTTGTCTGCGTTATTTCCAATGCCATCTTGGTCGGTATCTGTTGTTTCGTTTGGGTCTAGTGGGAGGTCGTCATGATTGTCTGGTACTCCATCGTTATCGTCGTCTTTGTCGGTGTTATTTCCAAGCCCATCTCCGTCTGTGTCGTGTTGTTCGTTCTTGTTTAGAGGGAAATCGTCTTCTGTGTCTGGAACATTATCTCCATCATCGTCTGTGTCTTTATCGTTTGGTGTTCCGTCGTGATCAGTGTCTTGTATTGAAAAAATGTTACTTACAATGTGATTGTTTGATGGGTCATCGATTTCTGGATTCCATGGGAATATTTTTACAGCAACTTTTTGTGAACCATATCCTGGTACCCAGTCTATAAAAACGTCGTCTGTTTTGTTGCCAAATATGGAAATCGCTTGGTCTGCTCCAAGTTGCTGATCGTTGATGTAGAATTTTACAACACCAAGGAGGTCTTTTGAGCTATTGTTGCTTACACTTGCGTAAATTCTTACTGCTTGCCCCTCTTGGAATGTGCTTGTGGAAAAGCGAATATTTTGTTGATTTATGGCGATGTCACCGGTGTATGCAAAAACTGTTGAGGTTAGGCTTATAAAGCATGCCAGAAAGCTGATGCTTTTTGTTAAGTTGTTCATTTTAGGAATTTTATTAAGCGTTAGCTATTGATGTGTCTTCCTCTTGATCGATAATTATTGATGATTGTGCATCGTTTAGAGCCTCGTCGTCTTCAATTTCTCTTTGCATAAGTGATATTGAGGCAACTTTGTCCGTTGGTCTTAGGCGCATTAGGTAAACTCCTTGCGTTGCACGCCCCTGTGAAGGAATGTGTTGTGAGTGAAGGCGTATTACTTGTCCGCTTTTAGAAATCATAATTAGATCTGCATCTGTTGTTTTTGCTATTACTTTTGCACCTATAACTTGTCCTGTTTTGTTTGTTACATTTGCGGTTTTTACACCTGTTCCGCCTCTTGTTTGAATTCTGTAATCGGTAATTTTTGTCATTTTTCCAAGCCCATTTTCCATAACAACTAGTAAGGAGGTGTTTTCTGGGTCATCAATTACATCCATTTCTACTACTGTGTCGTCACTTCTTAGGCGTATTCCTCTTACTCCGATTGAGGCTCTGCCCATTGAGCGTGCATCGTCTTCGTTAAATCTAATGCTTTTTCCGCTCTTGGTAATGATTATAACTTCATTGCCAGGGGATACTTCTCTTACCCATTCAAGTGAGTCATTATCTCTTAATTTAATTGCTATAAGTCCGGTTTTTCTTACGTTTTCAAAATCTTTTACTGGCGTTTTTTTGATTGTACCTGTGGTTGTTGCCATGATTAAGAATTCACCTGTGAAGTTCTCTTTTGCATTTAATATTGCTGTCACATACTCATCTTCTTGTAATTGAAGTAGATTTACGACTGCTTGTCCTTTTGCTTGTCTTGATGCTACTGGTATTTCGTATACTGGTAGTTTGAAAACTCTTCCTTTATTTGTGAAATATAGAAGTTCATCATGATTATTGGCTTGGCGTATAAGTTTGATTTCATCTTCTTCCTTTGTTTTTCCGCCTATAACTCCTTTTCCTCCACGGTTTTGTGCTTTAAATGTGCTTGGAGGTATACGCTTAATGTAGTTTTCACGGCTTAACATTACGATCATTGGTTCGTTTGGAATTGTGTCTTTTTGTGAAATGCTGTTTACGGCGTTTGGAATTATTTCTGTACGGCGTTCGTCGTTGTATTTTTCTTTTATTTCGGCTAGTTCATCTTGCATTATTTTTAGTACTTTTCCTGTATCTGCTAGTATTCCTTCTAATTCTGTGATCAGTGCTAGTTTTTCTGCTAATTCGTTTTCAATTTTTTGTCTTTCAAGCCCTGCAAGTGTTTGTAGACGCATTTCAAGAATGGCTTTACCTTGTTCTTCTGAAAGTTTGAATTGTTTCATTAATGCTGAAAGAGCATCTTCTTTTGTTGGTGCTTTTCTGATTGTTGCAATTACTGCATCAATTGAATCTAGTGCAATTTTTAGTCCTTCAAGGATATGTGCACGAGCTTTTGCTATTTTGAGGTCGTAAATTGTGCGTCTTGTGATTACTTCTTTTCTGTGTGAAATAAAGTGTTCGAGTACTTGTTTAAGATCTAGTAGGTGAGGTTGTATTTCGTCTACTAGTGCAATTAGGTTCATGTTGAATGAACTTTGTAATTGAGTGTATTTGAAAAGTTGATTTAGAATTTTTTTAGGGTAGCTGTCCTTTTTTAGTTCAATAACAACTCTAATACCGTCTTTGTTAGATTCATCTCTGATATCTGTGATACCGAGTACTTTTTTATCACGAACTAGGTCGGCAATTTTGCTTACTAAGTTTGATTTGTTTACTTGATACGGTATTTCTGTGACAATTATTGCGTATTTACCACCTTTTCTTTCTTGAATTTCTGTTTTTGCTCTACAAACCATTCCGCCACGCCCTGTTGCGTATGCAGTTTTTATGTCTGCTGTTGAGTATATTAAACCTCCCGTTGGGAAATCTGGACCTTTGATGTATTGCATAAGGTCGTCGATTGTTGCTTCGGGGTGATTTGATAGGTGCATAACTCCATCAATTAGCTCTCCTAGGTTGTGAGGGGGGATTGATGTGGCCATACCAACCGCAATTCCTGTTGTACCATTTAATAATAATTGAGGTACTTTTGTTGGTAGTACTACTGGTTCTTTATATCTTCCGTCATAGTTATCTCTCCAGTTTACGGTTTCTTTATCGATGTCTGCCATCATTTCGTCCGTAATTTTTTCCATTTTTGCCTCTGTGTAACGCATTGCGGCTGCGCCGTCTCCGTCTATTGATCCAAAGTTTCCTTGTCCGCGTACTAGCTCATATCTCATTGAAAAGTCCTGAGCCATTCTTACCATTGAGTCGTATACAGCGGAATCACCGTGTGGATGGTACTTTGCTAACACTTCTCCGACTACAGATGCTGATTTGCGGAATGAACTTGAGGATCTTAATCCCATATCGTTCATGGCATAAAGAATACGCCTGTGAACTGGCTTGAGACCGTCTCTTACATCTGGAAGGGCTCTGGATACGATTACGCTCATGGCATACTCTAGATAAGAGTTTTCCATTTCATTGGTAATGTTGGCATCGTGTAGGTTGCCTCCGGCTTCTTGATTTCCTGTAAATAGTTCTGGTTCTTGATCGTCAATATCCTCTTCTGTTTCTTCTATTTCGTCGTTTTCTTGTTGATCTTTTTCTTCGGGGTTGTGCTTATTTTCGTCTTGGTTAGCCATGAATATTAGTGTTTATTTGCTATTTTATCTTGGTCCGATGCTATCATATTGGACTTTGATTGTATAGTAAAGTAGCGGGTGAGTGAATAATGCTGTGTGTGAAAGGGGTTGACATTTTTTGTTTTTGTTTTTATATTCTTTGCACTGAGTTTTGCTCAGTACTGATTGTGGTTTGTTATGCTGGTTGTCTTGATGACTGATCTGTATACACCATTTACAGTTTTGACAACAAGATGATGAAAATTTCAGGGTTGGTTTATTAGTTATCAAATTTTGATGATTGATAAACCAACCTTGTTGGTATCGATCGAGGGTGCTGTTGTAGAGCTTCTGATGAAGTTCCAACACCAGTGTGTACTGTTGCGATTTTTTCGCAGGTCTGCACTGTGAGCTGCGGTTTTTTCGCAGCTCCCCTCACAAAACTTTCCTCGCCTGACTAAAAGGGTGAGGGGGGGTGTAGACGGGCGTCGAAAGGTGTTTGTCTACATATGCGGGGGGTGGTGGCGCGCTGATAGCGCGCCACCACCCCTACGCATGACCGTTTTTGTCATCTTGTTGTTTTTTCCACTTTATCTCTATTGTAAAAAATGTGTTTTTTTGCTATAATAATGAGATAAATTTCAAATAAATGGATACAAAACAAACACAAACACAAAACAATACTGGTGAATTGAAGAAGGATAATGCGGTTTTTACACGTAATTTGAGTGAAGATTCTTCTACGCCGGCTTGGCTTGCTGATGCTGCTGATAAAACTTCTGACCTTGGAATTGCTGGGTTAGATTTGCGTGCTGATAAGCCTACTGCTACTGAACTTGGGAATGATCCTTCGTCTACAATTGAAGTAACACCATCTTTAGAGGTGGTTGAGAAAGCTAATGAGGACGCTGCATTTAAGCTTAAAGAAGCTGGTTATGATCCTAATACTGGTATGAAAGTTTCTGCTGATATTAAAAAAGATGTTGATCCTGAGGCTTTAAAAAAACAGTCTGTGTTTGATAAAGTTAAAGGTTTGTTTTCTATTAGTGATTCAAAAAATAAAAACATTGCTGATAAAGTAGATAATGCAAGTGGTTCGATAAGTGAAAAGGAGAAAAAAGAGTATTTGGAAGCTGAAAAAATCTATCAAGAGGGTCTTTCTTCTATTAAAGATTTGATTTCTCCTTCGTCAATGGATATTAGATATGATTCTATTAAAATAGATGGTGTTTATACACAAAGTTTTTATGTATATGCTTATCCTCGTTATCTGGATGCAAATTGGCTTTCTCCTGTGATTAATTTTGATGTGACTATGGATATATCTCAATTTATATATCCAATTAGTTCTGAGCAAATTATGAAAACTTTGAAAAAGAAGGTTGCTCAGATGCAATCTAGTATGAGAATGAATGCCGAAAAGGGGCAAGTGCGCGATCCTGCCTTGGAAACTGCTTTAGAGGATGCGGAAACTTTGAGAACTCAAATTCAGAGAGGTCAAGAAAAATTTTTCCAGTTTGCTTTGTATTTTACAATGTATTCTGATGATAAAAAGAAGCTGGAAAAGGTTGCTAAACAGCTTGAAAGTTTGCTGGCTGGTAAACTTGTGATGACTAAAAGAGCGCAATTGCAAGCCGAACAGGCATTTAACTCTTCAATTCCTATGTGTTTAGACGAGCTTTACACTATTAGGAATATGAACACTGGTCCACTTTCTACAACTTTTCCTTTTACTTCTTCAGATTTAACTTCTGATAAAGGTATTTTGTATGGTCTTAATCGCCATAATGATAGTTTGGTAATTTTTGATAGGTTTGCACTTGAAAATGCGAATAGTGTTATTTTTGCTAAGTCTGGTGCCGGTAAATCTTACGCTGTGAAGCTTGAAATTTTGCGTTTAATGATGATGGGGACGGATGTGATTGTTGTTGATCCAGAAAACGAGTATGAGGCTTTAGCTAATGCTGTTGGAGGATCTTATTTGAAGCTAAGTTTGAATAGTGATAGACGTATCAATCCTTTTGATTTGCCTAAGTCTTTTGATGGTGATGATGTTCAGCCTGGTGATATTTTGAGATCTAATGTTATTACATTGATGGGTCTTCTTAAATTGATGCTTGGTGGTCTTACTCCTGAGGAAGAGGGGATTTTGGATAAGGCATTGCTTGATGTTTATGCTTTAAAGGGAATTACTATGGAACAAGTAAATCCTGGTGATTTTGAGCCGCCTACAATGCAGGATTTGTATCAAATTTTGGGTTCTATGCAAGGGGCGGAGTCTTTGGTTCAAAGGCTTGCTAAATATACAGAGGGTTCTTATTCTGGAATCTTTAATAAGCCTACAAATGTGGATTTGAGTGGTGGAATGATGGTTTTCTGTATTAGAGATTTGGAAGATGCTTTAAGACCTACGGCCATGTATATAATTCTTAATTATATTTGGAATCAGGTTCGTAGTGAGCTTAAAAAGCGTGTATTGGTGGTTGATGAGGCCTGGACAATGATGCAGCATGAAGATAGTGCAAAATTCTTGTTTGGTCTTGTGAAGCGTGCTCGTAAATATTACTTGGGAGTTTCTACTATTACTCAGGATGTTGAGGATTTCGTTAAAAGTGATTATGGAAAACCTATTATTACGAATTCTTCTATTCAGTTGCTTTTGAAGCAGGCGCCTTCTGCCGTGGACGTTTTGGCGCAGATTTTTAACCTTACAGAAGGCGAAAAATATGTACTTTTGAATAGTGGTGTTGGGCAAGGGCTTTTCTTTGCTGGTCAAAAGCATGTTGCTATACAGGTGATAGCTTCTTATACGGAGGATAAGATTGTGACTACAAATCCTGAGGCTATTTTACAGAAAAGACAGGATGACTCTTCTGCATCAACATCATCTGATGTTAGTTCGCAATAAGGCTTAGTGCTTGTTCTAACTGATTGTCTCCAGTTTCACTTCTTTCGATTGTGATGTTTGGTTTGAGCCCGTTTTTATCTATTGATGTGCCATTTGGTGTAAACCATTTTGCGATTGTGAATTTGAATAGAGATCCATCTTTGTATGTGTATAGTTGTTGTACGCTTCCTTTTCCAAAGCTGGTTGCCCCTATGCTTTGGCCAATGTTGTAGTCTTTGAGTGCTCCAGCTAGTATTTCTGAGGCTGATGCGCTTCCTTTGTTGATAAGAATTTTTATTGGTAAGTCTTTAACAATTTTTTCTGTGTTGGTTGTATATGGTTCTATAGTCCCGTTTGCATAGTGTAGTTCTACTGCTTTTTTATCGCGTCCTACAAATGTTCCAATTATGTGAATTGCGCTATCTAGATATCCTCCTGGGTTGTTTCTTAAGTCTATTATATAACCGCTAATGTTTTGATTATTGAGATCTTTTATTGCTTCAACAAAATTGTTGTAAGTGCTTTGTGAGAATGTTGTAATTTGGATGTATCCAATTTTTTTGCCATTTTTTTCTATTGTTTTGTATTGAACATCTTTGTAGTTAATGAGTTGGCGTTTTACATTGTAAGTTTGTTCTACTCCATTTCTGGTAATGGTTATTTTTACTGAGGTGTTTGCTGGTCCTTTAATTTTATTTACAATTGTCTGAAGATTTAGACCCCTGATGTCTTCGTCATTAATTTTTATAATAATATCTCCTGCTTGTAGGCCTGCTTGTTCGGCTGGTGAACCTATGAAAGGTGAAACTATTGTGGCGTGTTCATCAATCATTTCTAGGCTCATTCCTACTCCTTCGTATTCGTTTGATAATACTTGGAGAAATTTGTGGGCATCGTCTGGTTTTTGAAAGACTGTGTAGATGTCGCCATTGTCTTTTACTAGGCCTTCTGTTGCGTTAAGGATTAGTTTGTCGAAATCGGCGTCGTTTTTGTAGTAGTATTCTGTTTTTAACTTTTTCCATACATCAAGGAATGTTTTGAAGTTTGGATTGTTTAGTAGTTCTTGGTCTGTTTGGCTTAGGTTGTTTGTTGATGGTGTTAGTTGAATTGTAATTGCTTTTGGTGTTGTTGTTTGTGGAACTGCTTTAGGATCAAAGGTTTTTATTTTTTGAATGTAGTCTATTATTTCGGCTTTTGTTACTGTTTTTGCCATGCGAAACATTGCAGTGTTGTCGCTTTCCAAAATTCCAATTTCTGATGCCTTTTGCGCAATTGCGGCAATAGGTGATTCTGGGTTTAGATCTTTGAAAGGAAATGATGTTTTATCAAAAAAGTTTGAATATCCAATGCCTAGGACATCAAAAATTATTTTTAGTGCTTGATGTTTTACTAGTACTTTATCTTTTCTCCATGAGTTGATTTTGATGCTTTTGTTTAGCTCTTGTTTGCCGTAGCTTTCTAGTATCTCTTTAAGATCGTCTGTGGTTATTTTTGCATTTGGTTGGAAGTTTGCCGATTCTGGTAACTGACCAGCCTCATACATCTTTTTGATTGATTCGTAGTATGGTGTAGTGCTGTTTACGTCGCTGTAGAAGGCTAAAGCTTGAGTTGAACTGATTAGAAATATTATTAAACTTGTAATAATTTTGGTTATATTTTTCATATGTTTGGTTTTTAAGTGTTGATATAATATGCTTCTTTTTTGATTAGACAAGTTGCTCAATTGTTGTTTTTATGTTATAATTTAGTTATTAAAAATTAAAACAAAAATATATGAATAGAAAAATGATGTTAACTTTTGTAGCTGGTGTGTTTTTCGGAGCAGCTATGCTATTTGGTGTTTTGTATATAAATGGAAATACTGATGAGGGTTCTGTGAACTCGTTTAGATGGAATTTTAGTAGGTGTAAGGTAGAGCAGGGTGAGCCTGTTGGTGGTGTTACACCTCCAATGAAGGTTGGTGATGATTTTAAAAGTGGATCTTTTGAAAGTGAGTCTTTTGTAAATCCTGTTGGTGGTGTTACGCCGCCTATGAAAAGAAGATAGTTTTCTAAATTATTCTTTCAAAGTGTTCAATTTGAGTTTTTTTACCTTGTCTTATTAGGTTTGGAATTGAATTTGCTGGGCTTGTGCTAGTTCCATAGTAAATATCTTTTTCGGATACTGTTGATGTGTTTTCTGGAATTTTTGGTTTATGTTCTTGTAACTGTTCTTTAGTTATAAGTTCTTTGTACTCACTTTGTAGTGATTGTGCGAATTGTGGGTCTAGTGAATTCACTATTGCAAAGTGTTGAGCAATTATTGTGACGAATTCTTCTGGGAAGTTTTCTATACATACTTGTCTATTTTTCTTTATAGTGGCTAAGCTTAATATTATTTGTGATTTAATAATGTCTATATTTTCATTATTTTCTACCATTTGTGCCAAGTTTAGGGTGACAGACTCTGATATGTTAAGTGCATTGAATGGAGATTCTGGATCTAGTTTGTATAAATATGAATTTAATTCATAGTTAGTTTTTATCATTGTTGATCTTGTTTTTTGATCTAAATCTAGTTTTGCTTTGCAATAATCTCCAGCCAAGATTGCTAAATGTATAAAAATATTAGTTCTAATACTTGGGTGGGCAAAGCCTGCATAAGCTTGTGCAGAATTTAAAGCATTAATAATTGTGTTTAAATCTTTTCCATTGATAATTACTGCTGCTGCGTATGTGAATGCGGCCCTTGCTTTTGTCTCAGAGTCGTCGATGTTGAACTCTGTGGCATATCTTAAACTTTGCTTTGCGTATATTTCAGCTTCTGTGAGTGTAGCATTTATTTGTGGTTCGGAATGGCTTGCTGCTGCTTTGATTAGTGTGTGGTAATCGCCGCTGAATCTAATTTTAAGTGGCTCTATTAAGGTGAGAGCAAGGAGATAGGTGTTTGCTGTTATGAGTGTTTGAGATAGTTTTCTTCCAAGGTGATCTACGTTATCTAGCTCATTTTTTGCTTGTAATGCGTTTTGATGTGCTGTTTCAAAGCTAACTTCTGTATTTGCAAGTCCTGCAGCTTTACCATCTTTATTTGCTATTGCTTTGTAATGTGCAATAAGTGCTCTACCATATGGTAATGTGTTTAGAATTGGAGTGGCTTGCTCTATATAATTAGTGAATTCTTGGAATACAACACTTCTTAGGGGTTTTCGTGTTAATAGCAGTGATTTGAAGTATAAATCGTAATACTTGAGTGTTAATTCTGCTAGTAGTTGTTTTTCTCTATTTGTAATTGCTTTTTGGTTGGCTTCGCTTAGTTGTTCTTTTGCTTCTTCAAATTGTGAAGTAAAAATATGTGCTTGTGCTGTTGCTAGGTGCATTTCTACTTCTTTACTTGATAGATCGTAATTTTTTAATTCGGGTGGGCATTTGAAATAAATTTTTGCTGATTTTAGTGCATCTTGATATCTAGAGCTTTCTAATGCTTCAAATGTTGCTAGAGGCGAAATGTTCACCATTTGTTCTAAAATTGTTTCGTATTCTTCTTCGTCTTCGAGTGGATTTGTTGTTTTTGCTATTTCATATAGTAGTTCAAAGAGTTTTGATGGTTCAGTTTTTACTATTGTGTTTATGGCAACTAAAGCGATTGCAATTTCTTTGCTGAGTGCAATTTTCATTTCTGGATTTTCTGCAAGATATTTCGTTGTAAATTGTCTCCATCTTGGTGGCATTGAAACTTTTTCTCCATGTTCAAAGATGTCTCTGTTTTTGAGAGATTCTAATGTTTGTAAAGTTGTTATTCTTGATTGTAGTTTTTCGATATTTGCTGTTTTTACTCCTTGTAATAGAGCTCCGAGAAGAATTGCTTTTTGTTCTCTTTTATTAAGTCTTTCAAATTGTTTTGCGGCTTGGTCTTCTGGTTCTGTTGTTATTTCTGCTGCCATGGCTGCGTCGTAATCAACTTCTATTTCGTTTGTCTCTTTGTTGTAAGTTATGATTCCTAACTTTACCAATTCATGTGTTACATGGGCTAAATCGTATGGAGTTGCGACAATGTCTCCATCGCCATATTTTTTCTTTGCCAAATCAATTAGAATTGTTTGGTCTGATTCCCACATTCCAATTCTTCTTGCGTTTGCAATATCAAAGGAGATTAATCCTTGGTTTTTGTATGATGATAGATCTATGTTGAGGTCTTCTTCTACATCGTATAATTCTATTTCTGAAAGGCCGACTTTTTTTGCTTTAATTAACTTTTTTACTAACTCTATGAATTTTGTAGTTCCGTATTCTTGTGCAAAATTATCCCAGAATTCTGCAGGAGTTATTTTGGCACTATCTGCTAAGTTTAGAGCTTGGTGTAAACTTTCATCTCCATATTCATCTGCTATAATTTCTATAATTGGTTTTGAAGGTGCTTGTTTTCTGCCGACTTTGCTAAAGTAAATATTTCCAATTAGTGTTGGATTTTTTATTTTTATGGCGTTTATTTTTTCTTCTGATAAGTCTAAGTTTAAAATGTCTACAGTGTGGCCAACGGCGAAATCTCCCATCCAATCTGCATATTCTAGGTTTGTTTTTTCATTACCAAGTCTTAGTAATGAAAGTGTGATTTGGTTTTCTCTAACATGATAGTTTAGTAAGCTGTTGATCGCGACATATGATGCATTTGAGTCTGCATTATCTTTTTTGTCTGTTCTTTGCATGTCCTCTGAATACTGAACGTCATTTCTGCAGGTAAGGCAAAATACAATGTTGGCAAAATTTGGATTAGATTTTATTTCTGGAATTAAATCTACGATTACTGATAGGGAGTCTGGAGTAAGTCCATCGATATCATCTATTACTATTCCTATTTTTTGGTCTTTTTCTCTTAATTTTAGTGAAATTTTTCTTAAGTTCTCTAATATTTTTTCTTTAAATTCGACGGTATTGCAGGTGTCTGCTGAAAGTGTTTCAAAATAATCATCGTTTTCAATATTTAATGTTTGAGATAGTTCGCCAATTCTTTTACCTAATTGGACTAGTTCTTCTTTGTTTCTTCCTGTTCCATCTTCTGTTGTTGGCCTTATAAATATACTGTTTTCTGGAAGAGTTTGTCTTAGTAGTTCAGTTTTTCCTCCTCCTGCTGGGCTCAATACTGCTCCTACAAAAACTGCTGTAACTACTGCTCCTTCTTCGGAATTTTGGAGCCATCTTTGAATTTCCTTTACTTCTTTTTCTCTGCCAACATATCCGCGCTTCATGATCTTAGTTGTTTTTCCTAATGATTCTAAAATCCAGTAACTGTCTCCATCTGCATTTTTTCTTTCTGCTATGTTGATTCCTGAATCCCAGTAACGAGAAGTTGTGAATTTTACAAGTTCTGCCTGGCTGATTTCTATTTCATTGGGTGCTGATGTTGCTGGGTGTAGTGCTTTTACTAGGGCTTTCCCTTGAATATTGGTTGTGTGTGTTAGGTCATTTGTTTTGAGGTCGTCGTGCACTAGTTTCATTTTTGCACTTATATTTAACTCTTTTAGTAATGTGGTTATATCTTGGATAGTGTTTGTGATTGCCGTTGGTCTTTCGCTTTGTTCAAAAAACAGTATTTTATTTCCTATGGATTTTGAATGACATTTATACTTTGTGAATGCGGCTTGTGTTGCTTTTTCTGTGAAATCTATGACTTGCTCTGTGGTTAAATCTTCTGGAAGTTCCACGGCAAACATAAATGTTTTTTTGTTGCTAAGTGTTGGTGTGTGAAATGATTCAGATATGATTCCAATTTTTTCATCAACTAATGTTATTCCGTATTCTGTTGCTTTAACAAAAATATTGCCTCCATTATTTATAGAGCTTAAAACTTTTTTGTTTACTGATGATGCTGAGTTTAGGGTGTTGCTATATTGCACTTCAGTTATGAAATGCAATATGGGATTGCCGTTTGATACATTGATAGTGCTAGCTATTAAGTAAGCGCCTGGATCAATGTTGCGAATATCTTCAATTTCTTGAAATGTGGTTTTTTTATCTATTTCTAGCGAAATTAGAGTTAAGCCTAAGTCTTGGAGTTTGGTTATGTTTTGAAATTCTCGGTAGCTCTTTAAAATGCTGGTTCTGTCTTTTGGGTTTGTTGTATCCTGAGGATTTTCTTTTTTATCTCTGGCTGCTCTTGTTGCATCATTGTCGCTTATTTCTCCCCACATGTCAGCTAAAATATCTGCTGCTTGAATTTGTTCTTTTCCTGGTGTTTCGTGTCTACTTGCAAGGAATGCTTGGTGTTTTGGGTTTGTGGTTGCTTTTGGCTGTAGTCCTGCTAAAAAGCCTGTCGCACTGAGCTCTGGGCTTGGTGTTCCTCTTGGTGGTGTTACTGGCATTTCGTCTGTAACTGCTCCTGTTAGTTCTGCTATTTTTCTTGTACGATCTGTTGTGTCGCCTGTGAGATTCGCTACAGTTTCACTTGTAAGTACAATTGCACTTGGAGTTATTGGTCTTGGAATGGGAGCATTTGTAATAGGAAGTATTTCCGTTTGCGGAACATATGGTTCTGTTATTCTAGTTTTTTTATCTCCCTTGTTTGACATATGTAAAAATAAGGTTCTAATCTAGATCTTTTTGTTGGTTTTGTCAAGCATTTTGTGCTTACATCATACTCTCTATTTGTATCTGTTGGAAGCGTTGGATTATTGATTTTTTGGCTTTTTTGTGCTATAATGTTTGGATGATTGAATTTAAAAAACAGTTTGGAGTGGATGTTTCTAGAAGGGCTTTGAAGTCTGTGGCATTTGCTTTGATTTCTTTGCTTGTTGTTGTGGCTAATTTCTGGCTTGAGAGTGCTATTTCTGCCGATTCTACCTCTGTTGATATGGAAAATGTTGCTGTGGATTATAAAAAATCTAATGAGCTTGAAAATGGTTTAGTTCTTAGGTTTTCCGGTGATGATAATGATTTTTCTGTTTTTGCTGAAGATGATGGGGTTTATGAGCTAAAAAGTGGAAGGGTGTGGGTTAATAGTATGGTTGACCCAAATACTATTAACATTTTACTAGATAGATTGGTTTTAATTCCTAAAAATGCAATTTTTGATGTTGATTTTCATGATGGTAGAGTCTTTTTGAATGTTTACGACGGTGATGTTTATGTTGGATTTCTTCCCGAGGATATAGATTATACAAAAAAAGCTGATCAATATGATGAACTTTTTTTGCAAACCATGTTGGTTCCTAGGGGTAGCTCGGTTACTATACCTATGTCCAAAGTGGATTCTAGGATTGAAAAACTTCTTTATTTAAAACTTGGAAAGGAGTTTAAATATTCTGCTGTAGATTTATCTGAAAGCTCTTCTGATTGGGCTAAGTTTAACTTGAATCAGGATAAAAAATATTTCGAGAAAATTAAACAAAACGTTATTTCTAATATTATAGATAGGGGAGAATTTAGTACTAATGGTGTATTGGTTTCTTTTTTGCGTGATAGTTTAACTTTTTTCCCAGAAAAAAGGTTAGGTAATTCAACTTTTGATACTTTTGCTACTCTAAATAATGCCATATATTCGAGAACCGTTTCTGATACTGTAAAAACGCCATTATCAAATTTTGCTATTTCGGATGATTACTTTAATGAGTTGTTTGTTTTTGCTCCTGATTCTTATCAATATGAGGTTTATCGTGAGCTTTTAAAAGAGCGATTTGTTAATGGTGATAAGATTCAAGTTGTTGAGAATTTTTGGAGAGATGTTTATAGAGGTATGAATATTAGTAATGTTAAAGGTATGGAAGCTTTTGATAATTATTACCAATATTTAAGTCAAATGTTTGGTACTGATGATGAAAAGTATAAAATTTTTATAGCATATCAAAATCAGTTAATGGATAATTTGTTTTTAAGATACTCACTTTTTTATGGTGATAAATATTTTGATGCAAAACATAGTCTTGAACAGGAGATGTTGAGATTGGAGAATGATTTTGATCAAAAGAAAGAGTTAAGACAATCTTTTGTTAGTAATAAGATTGATTTTTTGAAGCGCTTAATGAAGTTCTTTTTTGAGGAAAAATTTAGTGTAAACGAAGCAAAAGAAATGTTAAGTAAGTTGGTTTCTGAAGTTAATGATTTAATGCCTGATGGTGATTCTAATGTTGCTGTTATTGAAATTTTTGAGAGTCAGTTAGATGATATAGGTGATTTTTGGGGTTATCTTTCTAGTCCTGAGTATCATGTTTCTAAAACTTATGGAAAAAATCATAAGGAAAGATATGCGAGTTATTTGAATGATAAGGATAGGGTTTGGAGCTTTATAAATATCCAAGAAGATGTTTTGGGTAATTATAAAAGAGGTGAATTATCAGTAATGGATGTACAGGCTGAAGTTGAGAAAGCTTTTGACTCTAATAAGGATCTTACAGAGTTTGAGGTTATAAAGGTTGAAAGCGCTGATCAAAGGTTTATCCCTGTTGCTGGAAGCATAGGTGGTTATCCATTTCAGGCTGATTATGATAGAGATAAGGGGTGGCTCAAGGAGGTTTACGCTTTTGGTGAATTGGTTTATGAAGATTCTATTTCTTTGGATAGTCTGCTTGACCTTTTAAAACAAAAATTTGCTACATTTGAGCCTGCTCAAATTGATGAGGAAACTCCTGGTGAAACTTATGCTCAAAGGGTTGCGAGAGCCTATGTATTGCAAAAACTTGAAAGAGCGGGGTTTGTTTTGAAGCTTGAAAATGTATCTGTTGTAAATGAATTGAATGCTATTTATAGAGTAGAAAAAGTTATGCTTAAAGATAAGAAAGATTTAGAGTTGTTGTTTGATTTTAAAATGAACGGTGAGCTTGCTAGTAATGTTTATTTGAAATCTGAAGGTAAAGGTGTGGTTATTGAAGGAGAATTTGAGCTTAATGATCTTTATAAAATGGCTTTGAGCGGTAATTTAGCAATTTCTAAGTCTGGTTTGCCAAGGTAGTCTTCACATTTTTTCTTTCATGTGATAAAGTCTCGAAGGTTTTTTAACATATATTTATGGCAGACGATTCCAATCAAAGTTATGGTGCAGATCAGATTCAAGTTTTAGAAGGTCTTTCGGCTGTTAGAAAGAGGCCGGGGATGTATATTGGTTCAACGGATGTGAGAGGTTTACATCATTTAGTGTGGGAGATTGTTGACAACTCTATTGATGAAGCGATGGCAGGCTATTGTGATACTATTGATGTTATTATTCAAAAAGATGGAGGGTTATCTGTTGAAGATAATGGGCGTGGTATTCCGGTTGATAAACACCAAAAAACTGGTAAATCGGCTTTGGAAACTGTAATGACAGTTTTGCATGCAGGTGGTAAATTTGGTGATGGAGGTTATAAGGTTTCTGGAGGTTTGCATGGTGTGGGTGTTTCTGTTGTAAATGCACTTTCAGAAAGAACAATTGCAGAAGTTTATAGGGATGGAAAAATTTATAACCAAGAATATCATAGAGGTGATGCTGGGGCCGATTTAAAGGTTTTAGGTGAAACTGAAAAAAGAGGAACAAAGATAACTTTTTATCCTGATAAAGAGATTTTTGATACGATTGAGTTGGATTTTCCAACGATTATTAATCGTATGCGTCAACAGGCATATTTAACAAAAGGTGTTCAGCTTTCTGTTACAGATGAAAGAGAGCCTGGTAAAAGATTTAGATTTTATTTTGAAGGTGGTGTGAGATCTTATGTACAGCACTTAAATAAGAGTAAAGAATCGATTGGTAAGATTTTCTATGTTGAAAAAGAGGTAGATGAGGGTGTGGTGGAAATTTCTTTACAGTACAATAATTCTTTCCAAGAGACTTTATATTCTTTTGCAAATAATATTCACACAATTGATGGAGGTTCGCACTTAACGGGTTTTAAAACTGCATTAACTAGAACAATCAATAGCTACGCTAGAAGCCATGAGATTTTGAAGGATAAAGATGATAATCTTCAATCAGAAGATGTTCGTGAAGGGTTAACGGCTGTTATTTCTGTTAAACTTGGTGATCCTCAGTTTGAAGGTCAAACTAAAGGTAAGCTTGGTAATGCTGAAATGAGAACTGCGGTTGAGTCTGTTTTTGCTGAGACTTTTGCACAGTTTTTAGAAGAAAATCCTAACGATGCTAAGGCAATGATAGGGAAGTGTTTGTTGGCATCAAGAGCGCGTTTGGCTGCTCGTGCTGCTCGTGACACTGTAATTAGAAAAGGTGCACTTGAAGGTATGACTTTGCCAGGTAAATTGGCAGATTGTTCTTCTAAAGATCCTGCAAAATCTGAATTGTACATAGTGGAGGGAGATTCTGCGGGTGGTAGTGCCAAGCAGGGCCGTGATAGAGAAACTCAAGCTATTTTGCCTTTAAGAGGTAAAATTTTGAATGTTGAGCAAGCGCGTTTGGACAGAATTTTGGCTAATAATGAGGTTAAGAATCTTGTTATTGCGCTTGGTGTTGGTATTGGAGAATCTTTTGATGTTGCAAGATTGAGATATCATAAAGTTGTGATTATGACGGATGCCGATGTTGATGGGGCGCATATTAGAACACTTATTTTGACTTTGTTTTATAGGTATTTCCGTCAATTGATTGATGATGGTTATATTTACATTGCTCAGCCACCATTATACAAAATTGCTCAAGGGAAAAAGGTGAATTATGCCTATACTGATGTGGAAAAAGAGGAGATTATCAAGGGTTATGCTGCTGATGCTCGTTACAGTATTCAACGTTATAAAGGTTTGGGAGAAATGAATCCTGATCAGCTTTGGGAGACTACTATGGATCCTGCAAAGCGTTCAATGTTGAGAGTTACAATTGAAGATGCTGAAAGAGCCGATGAGGTGTTTGATACTTTGATGGGGTCTGAGGTGTTGCCACGTAAGAAATTTATTCAAGCATACGCCAAAAAAGTTACTAATTTGGATATTTAGTTTCTCTTGCATTTTAGAATTTTGGCTTTATAATGCCATAGAATTTTTTAACTTTAGTGAAGGAGGTGAAAAACATATGAAAGTACATATCGTAAAAACAGATAAGGAATCAAATGAAAGATGTATTGCTAGATTTAACAAAGCTGTTCAATCTAGTAGAAAAGTCCCACAAATTCGTGGAAATAGATACCATGCTCGCTCTTTAACTAAGGGTAAAATACGTCAATCTGCGATAATGCGTGAATTTTATCGTGCAAAACGTTCTAAGAGTAAATTTTACCAATAGAATGAAAATTGCTGAATTGTTACAAAAAGGGACCAGTTTTCTTCATGAGAGGAAGACTGGTCTTTTAGAATCTGAAGTTTTGTTGGCTTATGTTTTGGGGGTTGGTCGTGAATATTTGTTTGCACATAGTGAAGATCTTGTTGATGGAGATTTAGTGGCATTATATGAAAAATATTTAGATAGGGTTTCTGATGGTGAGCCTTTGGCTTATATTACTGGTGAAAAGGAGTTTTATGGTTTGAATTTCTATGTTGATAAGAGGGTTCTGATTCCTAGGCCTGAGACAGAAGCTTTAGTTGAAGAGGTTTTAAAATACTTAGATGGTGGGAGTGGTAAGGTTTTGGATGTTGCAACCGGTAGTGGTTGTATTGCTGTTTCTGTGGCTAAAGGGTGTGATGAATGCGAGGTTTTGGCTTTAGATTTAAGTGAGGATGCTCTTGATGTTGCTCGTTTGAATGTTGAGCAGCATGGGGTGGAAGATAGAGTGCAACTAGCTATTAGTGATTTGCTTGATGTTATCGATGAGCATGAAGAGTTTGATGTGATAGTGGCTAATCTTCCTTATATTGGTGAAGTTAGAAATAGATTTGTGGATGCTGCTACTTTTGACTATGAGCCTAAAATGGCTTTATTTGGTGGGGAGGGTGGTTTGGAACTTTATGAAAAAATGTTTTTAGAATTAAGTGGAAAGAATATAAAATTTGGACTTTTGGTTGGGGAATTTGGTTTTGGACAGTCTGATGAAATGGCTGCGTTGTTAAATAGATTTTTTGTGGATAGATGGCAGATTGTAAAAGATCTGGCTGGTATTGAGCGTATGTTTGTAGTTAGAGGGTAAATATGTTTAAATGTTTGCATGTTAGATAAATTGGAAAGATTAAAATCAGAATATTTGGAGCTTCAGGGGCAGTTGTCTGATCCTGAAATTATTGCGGATCAAAATAAGTATCGTGATTTATCACGCAAATATAAAACTTTGGAAAGTGCGGCAAAATTGGCTACTGAACTAAGACAAGCTGTTGATGCTAAAACTGAAGCTGAGGAAATTTTGGCTTCTGGTGATGCGGAAATGAAAGAGCTGGCTCAGGATCAGTTAAACGAGGCGAATGAGTTGATACCAGCTTTAGAAGAAAAAGCTAAAGTTGAACTTTTACCAAAGGATTTGAATGATGCGAAGGATTGTATTATAGAAGTGAGAGCTGGCGCAGGTGGAGATGAAGCCGGTATTTTTGCAGGAGAACTTGGTAGAATGTATATGAGATTTGCTGAAGCAAAGGGGATGAAAATTGAGTTGATTGAAAAAAGTGAGGGTAGTCCTGGCAGGATTAAAGAAATGATTTTTGCGGTGCGTGGTGATGGGGCTTATGGGCTTATGAAATATGAGAGTGGTGTTCATAGAGTGCAAAGAATTCCTGTGACTGAAAGTCAGGGGCGTGTACATACTTCAACTGCTTCTGTGGCGGTTTTGCCGGAAGCTGAAGAGGTTGATATTGAGATTAAAGATGCGGATTTGCGTATTGATACTTTTAGAGCGGGTGGAAATGGTGGTCAATCTGTTAATACTACCGATTCTGCTGTTCGTATTACTCATATTCCTTCGGGGCTTGTGGTGAGTTGTCAGGATGAAAAATCGCAATTAAAAAATAGAAATAAGGCGATGAATGTTTTGAGGGCTAGGCTTTATGCAATTGAGGAAGAGAAGTTGGCGGCTGAGCGTGGAGAGGAGAGATTGAGCCAAATTGGTACTGGTGATAGAAGTGAAAAAATTCGTACTTATAATTTTCCTCAAGATAGAGTTACTGATCATAGAATTAAGGAGAGTTGGAGTAATTTGCCTGGGATTATGGAAGGGGATATTGGTGATATTATTGATGCATTGATTAAAGAGGATCAGGAGCAACAGCTTGTGAAATATACTGCTTAGAGGTGATGCTAATTTGACTTTTGTTGGTTTTAGTGTTTTAATTTGGTCTTAATTATTTATATCCAAAAGATGGCCCAGTGTGTTTTTAAGGTTGGTGGTGTTGAGTATGCTTTTGGTGATGTTGTTGAGGTTGAAGGGAGTAAGTATGGCCTCGGTAGGTTTTTGGGGAGTGGTGGTTTTGGTGCGGTGTATGAAGCTTTTGATCCTGATTTGAATGTGAAGGCTTTGAAGATTTATCATGAAGTGGGTGAACGTACTAGTGGCCTTTTGTTGGATGCTTTTTCATTGCGTCGTGATGTTGCCACTCTGTCACCTTTTGAATGTGCTTTACCTGAAGCGGTGGAACAGGTAAATGGTGTTGTTAAATTTGTGGTAATGAATCTTTTAAAGGGTTCTGATTTGGATGACTCTGATAGTTTGTTATTTCCAAAAAGTGATGTGGATTTGGTTTCCTTTTTAAGACTGGCTGTTTATGATCTTTTTGCCAAGTTGGTAAAATTGATTGATGTTGGTGTTGTACATGGAGATTTTAAATTTTCAAATGTTGTATTCGATGAGAAAACTATGAATTTTGGTTTGATTGATTTTGATGTATTTAGTAGGAGTGGTAAGCAGAAGTCTTATATTGTTGGTACTCCTTTTTCAATGGCTCCCGAATATTATTCAAAAAAGTATATTAGCTCAACTGTTGATGTGTTTGCATTGGCTGTGGAAATATCTAGTTCAATCAAATCTGTACGAGAACATACGGGTTTATTGAATTCTACTGTTATTTGTCGGACAAATGGTCTTTTCGCTTCTGATAAGGAGCCTGCCTTGCGAGTTTTGCGTGATTGGGGAAGATATCCCGAGGAAGTTCGTAACGAAATTGCCGGCTTGGTTGAGTTTATTATTGCCGGTTTGAATATTAATCCAAATGCGAGGCCGAAAACTATGGAGGAAGTCGATCAGTTGTTGGATTTTGTTCCTAATCTTTCTATGGTGTGATTATGAAGAAAAATAAATTTGTTATTGATGGTGTTGAGTATAAGGATTGTGAATATTTGACCAGAGGTGGGTGCGCGCATTTGTATAGGTCTGTTGATTCTGTAAGTGGTTTACCTGTCGTTATAAAGGATTATTTTGAAAATCTTGATCCTCGTTTTAAACTTAGATTGGCTGCATGTTTGGAAAGAGCTGTAGGTTTGGAAGTTTCAGGTGTTGATATTGTTACGCCTATTCGTTGTGAAATTAGAGAGGGTGTTTTAAAGCATTCTGTTATGAAATATGTTTATGGAGAAGATTTGGGGGATTTTGATTTTAGTTATTCGGTGAATTTAATGGGAATGCAGGATGATGTTGGTTTTATGAGAAATTTTTTTGGAAGAAATTTTTTTAAGTTTTTGGAATCTCTTATGTCTAATTACTTTATTTATCGTGATGTAAGTGATTTTGGCTACTCAATAGATTTAGAGAGTATACCAGAAGGTTGTGATTCTCTGAGGAAATTTTTTGTAAGAAATATTTTTGGGGTTTTAGAATTTCTTATGTCTCAAGGTCTTGTGCATCGTGATGTGAAACCATCTAATGTAATGTTTGATTATATTGATAATAGATTTTTACTTTTGGACTGTGATTTTATTACAGAAGTTGATGCTTCTACTGATGGATTTGTATTTGGTACCCCACCTTTTATGGCACCTGAACATTTGTGTGGTAACTTGCATATCACTAATGACGTTTTTGGTTTAGCATCTACACTTGCTGATATTTTAGGATTATTTGATGATGTGGGGTTGGCTCATTTTGGAGGTGGGTATCATCGTCGGTGTGATGGCCTTTTTTCTGAAGATAGAGATGAGGTTGAAAATGTGAAAGCAGGATTAAGGAAGATGATTGGTTTTCCTGAATCTCAACATAGAGAAGTTGCTGGTTTGGTAGAGTTTATGCTTGCCGGTTTGAATATTAATCCAAATGCGAGGCCGAAAACTATGGAGGAAGTCGATCAGTTGTTGGATTTTGTTCCTAATCTTTCTATGGTGTGACAGCCTAAGGTTTTTTTTCTTTTGGAGGCGGCGTTAAGGATTTCGTGACTGCATTTTGCCATGTTTCGGGCTTCTGCGAGGTCTTGATTTGTGCCTTTTATTTTTTCTAGGTCTTTAATGATTTGTTTCATTTTTGGTATTGCTATGTTTTGAATTTGTTTTGTATTTCTGATAATTCCTGCGTAATTCCACATTATTTTTTGGATTTCTTTTTTAGCTTTTTTGGCTAATTTTGTTTCGTTTGAAAGTTTTGGTGAGTGTAGTTTTAGTGCTGGTATTTTGCTGGTTTTGAGATTTTTTAAAATTTGATTGCTGAAAACTAGGGCTTCGAGAAGTGAATTGGAGGCGAGACGATTTGCCCCGTGTACTCCAGTGTGAGCAACTTCTCCGAAGGCATATAGGTTTTTGATTTTTGTGCGGCCGTGGAGGTCTGTGGATATTCCTCCGCAGAGGTAGTGGGCCGCTGGTGTGACAGGAATTAGATCTTTTTCCATGTGGTAGCCTTTTTGGGTGAGGTGTGCGTAGATTTGTGGGAAGCGGCCCAAGAGGTAGCTTTTTGATTTGGAGGTTATGTCTAGATAAACGGGGCCTTTTTTTAGTTCTTGGTAAATGTCTTTGGAAACTTTATCTCTTGGGGCGAGGGGGTCTGTGAATTCTTTGTGTTGGTGGTTTAAAAGTTTTGCGCCTTCTCCTCTTACTGCTTCTGAAATTAGGAAGCGGGGAAAACTTTGTACGTCTAGAGCTGTTGGGTGGAATTGGATGAATTCCATGTCCTTTGCTTTAAGTCCTGCTCTAATCCCCATGGCAATTCCGTCGCCTGTTGCTATTTTTGCATTTGTTGTTGATGTGTAGAGTTGTCCAATTCCTCCTGTGGCAAGGATGGTCTGATTTGCTAGTATGGCTTCGACTTTACCTTTGTGAATGATGTAGGCGCCGTAGCATGATTCTTCTTTTGTTATGAGATCTAGTGCAAAGGTGTTTTGTAGAATTGTAATGTTTGGATGTTCTTTAACGCGTTTTATAAGAATGCGTTCGATTTCTTTGCCGGTAAAATCGCCTACATAGGCGATGCGTCTTTGGGAGTGTCCACCTTCTTTTGTAAGTTTTAGTTCTCCGTTTTCTTTTTCAAATTCAACCCCAAGGTTTATGAGGTGGTAGATGGCTTGGGCGGAATTTTCTACTAGAAATTTTACGGCTGATTTTTTGTTGTGGTAGGCGCCTGCTTTGAGGGTGTCTTCTATATGTTTTTTAATGTCGTCTGTTTTGTTCAAAACGGCTGCTATTCCACCTTGGGCATAGTTTGTGTTGGAATCAACAATTTTCTTTTTTGTGGCTATAATAACTTTGCCTTTTGAGGCTGCGTTGAGGGCAAAGTTAAGGCCGGAAATTCCGGAGCCGATTACTAAAAAGTTAGTTTGCATTTATTTAATTTGTCTCCTGCAATTTTGGACGAAGACGGCTTTTATAAACTTGTAGTGAATTTTCTACTTTGAAGTTTTTTCTTATTTTAATTTGTTCTTCTTCTGGAAGGTTTATAATTTCTTGGCATTTTTTACTGCAACAATTTTCTAGCTTATTTTTGCAGTTTTGACACTGAATAAATAGTAGGTGACAAGCCTTGTTTGCACAGTTTGTATGGTCGTCACATGGGTTATTGCATTGATGACATTCTGAAATAATATCTTCACTGATTCTTTCTCCCATTCTTTCATCGAAAACGAAATTTTTCCCTTTAAATTTTGATGGAAGTTTTTTTTCTTTAATTTGACGGTAGTAATCTATGATTCCACCATGCAATTGATTTACATCTGTAAATCCTTGATATTTAAGATATGCAGATGCTTTTTCGCAACGAATTCCACCAGTGCAGTATAATAGAACTTTTTGGTCTTTTTTGTCCTTGAGTTGTTCTACTACCATTGGTAATTCTTCTCTGAAAGTATCAGCATCTGGACAAATAGCATTTTCAAAATGCCCAACTTCACTTTCATATTGGTTTCTCATGTCTACTACTATTGCTCCCTTTTCTAATTCTGCGTTGAATTCTTCTGCTGTAAGATGTTTTCCAACATTGCTTGTATCGAATGCTTTATCATTTAAACCGTCTGCGACTATTTTAGTTTTGATCTTTATGTCTAATTTGTAAAATGATTTTCCATCATCTTCAACTGCTATTTTGAATGGCATATCTTTAAATTCTGTGCGAGATTCTAAGTTTGCACGGAATTTATCTAGATTATGAGTAGGAACTGAGAATTGAGCATTAATTCCTTCTTCTGCTATATAGATTCTTCCAAAAACTCCTAAATTTGACCATTCTAAATATAATTGATCTCTTAGTTCTGGGAGATTTTCGAGTTTGGTATATCTGTAAAATGAAATTGTCGTTCTTTTGAACGGTTCTTCCATGAGTTTCTTTTTTAACTCTTCTTTATTTATTAAGTTTCTTAGTGTTGTCATGCTGTAGTTTTATAACGAAATTTTTATGTTTTTTCAAGGTTAGTCCATATTTTTATTAACTCTTCTAAATCTTTTTCGATATCATTTGTTCTTTGTAAAATTGAGTTTGAGGATTTTTTGTATTTTTCATTTCTAATTTTATAAATCTCTTCGAGTTCTTTAAGTTGTGAACTGTGGTTTGTAAGTGCTGGTCTGCTTGAGTCGTTTTCTGTGTATATTAAGCATTCTTCTGGTGTTCTGTGCAGATATATTATTTTGCCGAGTCTTTTTAAGGTTGAAACATTCTCTTGGTTTAGTATCACTCCTCCCCCTGTTGCTATGACTGAATTTTTTATGTTCTTTAGGTTGTTGATTACTTTGTTTTCAATTTTTCTAAAATAATCCCATCCTGTTTCCTCAATTATTTTTGCTATAGTTTTATTTTCTTCGATTTCAATTAATGTATCTGTATCAACAAAATTACATTTTTTAACTTCTGCTAACTTTTTTCCTAGGGTGCTTTTTCCACTTCCTCTAAGTCCAACTAGTATTAGATTCATTCTTTTTCGCTTGTAATGATGTTTATGTAGGGAATGGCTACAAATAGCGATAGTAATATGCTGAGTCCGCCTGTTGCCATTGCAATATGGTAACCATACATTTCTCCAATTGGTCCAAAAATTAGGGAGCCAATAGTAATTCCAATATTTAGGATTAAAAGTTGGATTGCGTTGAGTCCACCAATTCTTTTGAGATTAAAGAAGTTATTAATTATGTAATAAATTGCAAAAAATACTGCTGCATCACCAATTTCATGAAGTGTTCTGAATACAAAAGAAAGATAAGGGTTTTTAACTATCATTATTGTGTGAAAGATACCACTTATTAAAAGGCCTAATATTACTACCAATTTTGGTGTTATTTTTTTGAGATGTTTGTCTATTAAAATTACGGTTATTCCCATGAAAAATATTGCTATACCCATGTAGGAGCCAATTTGTAGAGAGTTTAGTTGTAGATATTCTTTTAGGAATAGCCCATAACTTGTGACCTCTGCTCCAATGTGTAATGAGAAAATAAATATGATTGTTAGAAATGCTATTACTTTTTTTTGCCAGAGCTCTTTTTTGTATTCTAAAAGTTCCAGTTTGATTGTGTCGTTTTTTGGTAGAATAAATATTGATAATAGTCCGCTTAAAATAAAAAGTGTTCCAATTATTTTAAAGAGTTGGTTGAAGGTATAATTGATTTCTAGTAAGTAGCCAGAAAGTATCATTGCACCAGCCATTCCTGTGTAGAGTATTCCTTGATATACTGCGATTTTTTTTGATACTTCCTTTTTTTCTGAAACTTTATGAAATAGGCTTTCTGCTGAGGTTTTATAGATTGCTGTACCCATTCCTCCTAGAATACTTAATGCTGCTAGTGGAATAAAAGATGTAGTGTAGGCATATCCTAGAAGTCGAGTACCTGAAAGAATTAGTGCAATTAGGATTAAAGTTTTTGAATGAATTTTGTCGTTGAAAAAGCCTGAGGGAATGATTGTGATTAAGTTCATTATACTATATAACGCAAAAATGATTCCGATTTGTGCTCCACTTAGTCCTATTGTGGCAAAATGTATACCTAGAAAGAAGGTGAGCATCATGTTGAAGCTGCGTATGAAACTGTTGAAAAGTGATAGTTTAAACATTTTTGATTTTTTTAAGTTCTTGCCAGTAGCTTGGAAAACTTTTGTTTACGCAGCTTGGGTTTTTAATTTTTACATTTGGTAGAATTCCAAAGGCCATTGCAATTCTGTGGTCTTCGTATGTCTCTATTTCTATTTCTGGTATTTCTAGTTCTGGATTTCCTGTTATTTCAATGAAGTCTTCACCAGTTTCTACTTTTATACCAAATTTCGCAATTTCATTTTTGAGGGCTTCTATGCGGTCTGTTTCTTTTATTTTTAAATTGCTGATGTTTGTGATTGTGGTTTTTCCTGGTGTGAACATTGCAAGTACGGCGAATGTCATTACAAGATCTGGTGTTTTATTCATATCTATTTCCCCTAAGCTTTTGAGTTCTCCTTCCCTAGTTATTGTGTTTTTGTTTATTTTGCAGCCCATTTTTTTTAGATAATTTAGGAATTCTATATCTCCTTGTAGGGACTTTTCTGTGATGTTTAATTTTATTTCTTTTTTGGTTAGTGCGCTTATTGCCCCAAAATATGAGGCTGATGATGCATCTGCTTCAACAGTGTAAGATGATGGTGGGGTTGGTTTTTGTTGTCCTTTTATTGTGATTTTATTTTCATCTATTGTGCTTTTAAGTCCAAAATTTTGCATTATTGAAGCTGTCATTTTTATGTATGGAGTTGAATAAATTTCATTTTCAATGGCTATTTCTAGTCCATTTTTTGTAAATGGTGCGATCATCATTAGGGCGGATATGTATTGGCTACTTATGTTGCCTGGTATTTTAATTTTTCCTCCCGTTGGATTTGATGGTGATATTTGTACTGGAGGGCAGTTGTTTATGCTTGTTACATTTGCACCAATTTCATTTAAAGCATTTACAAGGAGTTGTATTGGTCTGGAATTCATTCTTTGGTTGCCCTCTATTTTTATATTTTGGTTCTTTAGTGTGCTTAAGGCTGTAAGAAAGCGGGTGGTTGTTCCTGCATTGTTTGTAAATATTTTTATCTCCTTTTTTTGAGATTTAATTTTTCCTGTTAGGTATATTTCTGTGTTAGTTGTTTTGATTTCGTGTCCTAGTTTTTTGAGTCCTTGTATCATTGCTTCTGTGTCTTCACAAAAAATTGCATTTTCAATTTTGATTGGTTTTTCGCAAAGTGCTGCGAGTATTAAAACCCTGTTTAAAATACTTTTTGAACCTGGAATATTTATTTCTATTGGCATTGAGTTTTTTTTATGACAGCTTCTCCTATCTTTGTTGGAAGTATGAAGCTGATGAAATTGCCTTCCTTTTTTTTGTCTGATAGAAGGTCTTTTAGTTTTGGTTTGTGAAGAGTTGTTGTTGGTAGACCTGCTAGTTTAATTAGATTTTTAATACGCTCTGAATCGGTCTGTTTGAGTATTTTTTCTTCTACAGCAATTTTATTGGCAATTACCATGCCGATTGCTACTGCGTAGCCGTGCAATAATTTGTAATTTGAAATTTTCTCGATAGCGTGTCCGTATGTGTGGCCATAATTTAGAATCATCCTTATATTTGATTCTTTTTCATCTTGTTCTACAATTTCTGCTTTTATTATTACTGATTTTTTGATTATGTAATTGATATTTTCTTCTTTTAAATCAAGAATGTTTTGCATGTTTTTCTCAAGATATTCAAACAATTGTTTACTAGATATCACTCCATATTTAATAATTTCTCCTACACCATTTTTTATTTGTTGTTGTGAAAGTGTTTGTAGGTAATTTGTGTTTATTAAAACAGCTTGTGGTTGATGAAATGTTCCAAGTAGGTTTTTGCCTGATGAGATGTCTACGCCTGTTTTTCCTCCAATGCTTGAGTCCACCATTGCGAGTAAGGTTGTTGGTACTTGTATGTAGGGGATGCCTCTCATATATGTTGATGCTAAAAATCCCGCTAAATCACCAACTACGCCACCACCCAATGCAATAATGGCGTCTTTTCTGTCGAATCCTTTTTCAACCATTTGGTTAGCTAAGGTTTCTAGGGTGTTGATTGTTTTTTGTTTTTCACCGTTTTTAAATGAAAAAATTTCAGCTTCGATTTTGTTTTTTTGAAGTTCGTTTTTGAGTTTTATTGCGTAAAGTTTTTTAACTTTGTCATCGGTTATGATGGCATACTTTTGCCCAATTTTGTTTTTTTTGAAAAAGGATTCTATGTTTTCATTAATGAAAATTTTGTAGGATTCTGTTGAGAGTTTTATTTCTTTGATTAGCGCCATTTTTTAGATTTATTGTGGTTTCATGTTATTGATGTAAAATGGCTCTGTCAAATAACTATTTTTATGTTTATCGATACTCATGCACATTTAATGATGCAACAGTTTGAGGGAGAGGTTTCTGATATTGTATTGCGCGCTAAAGATGCTGGTGTGGAGCGTATTATTAATATTGGAATGGATGAGTTGAGTTCTGCTCAGGCTTTGGAGTTAGCTCATGAATTTGATGGTTGTTTTGCTACATTTGGTTTTCATCCTTATGAGGCTAAAAATGCTACAGACTCTGTGATGAATGATTGGAAAAAGATAATTGAAAATAGTGCTAAGGTTATTGGAATTGGGGAGTGTGGGCTTGATTTTGTGAAGACGGAGGTTGATAGAAGTGTGCAGGAGAAGGCTTTTCGCATGCAGCTTGAGTTAGCTCAAGCAACTAGTCTTCCTGTAGTTGTGCATTCTAGAGGTGCTGAAAGAGAATGTTTAGATATTTTAAAAGATTATACTGTTGATGCTGTTTTTCATTGTTACGGTGGTGATGTTACGGTTGCAAGAGATGCCTGGGAGGCTGGATTTTATACTTCATTTACGGGGATAATAACTTTCCCTAATGCTGCTGAACTTTGTGAGATTGTGAAAGAAGTTCCTATGGATAGATTTTTGATAGAGACTGATTGTCCGTTTTTGGCGCCGCAGGCGCATAGGGGAAAGAGAAACGAGCCTTCTTTTGTAGTAGAAGTTGCTAAAAAAATTGCAGAACTAAAAGGTATACCTTTGGGTGAAGTGGAAGAGTTTGCTTTTAATAATACCGAGAAATTTTTTCCAAAACTGATTTAACATCTTTGTGTTCGTTAGGACTGATGATTTCACTAAATTCCATTTTTTGTGCTTCTTTAACCCGTTTTTCGTTTTGAGTTACTCTTCTTAACTCTCCGGATAGCCCTACTTCTCCAAATATTGCTGAGTTTTTTGGAAGAGGTTTTTTTAGTAGTGATGAGGCTATTGCTGTTAGTACTGCGAGATCTGCAGCTGGTTCTGTGAGTTTGATTCCTCCAACAACATTTACAAAAACATCTTGATCTTCTAGATTTAAGTTTCCGTGTTTTTGAAGAACGGCTATTAATATTTGTAGCCTGTTTAAATCAAACCCATTTGAGGTTCTTTTAGGATATCCAAAATTGCTTTTTGATACCAATGCTTGTACTTCTATAAGTATTGGGCGTGTTCCTTCAATGGTGATGTTTATTGATGATCCTATGGCGTTTTCTTTTCTGCCATCAAGTAGGTGAGCGGAGGGGTTTTTAATTTCGTGCATTCCATTTTCATTCATATCAAAAATTCCTATTTCGCTGCATGATCCAAATCTGTTTTTTGCGGTTTTTAGTACTCTAAAATTCTGAAATCTATCTCCTTCTAGATGTAAAACTGTATCTACTAAATGTTCTAGTACTCTTGGTCCTGCTAAGTTTCCGTCTTTGTTTACATGCCCGATGAGCATTGTGGAAATTGTTTTTGTTTTTGCGAGTTCCATGATTCTTTCTGTGCAATATCTTACCTGTGTGATTGATCCTGCGGCCGATGGGAAATCTTCAGAAGAAATTACTTGTATGGAATCTATTATTACAAAATCTGGATTTTCTGATTTTATTGTTTCTAAAATGTTTTCTAAATTGTGTTCATTGAGTACTTTTAGTTTTTCAGGAGTGCTTTTGAGTCGTTGTGCTCTTGCGCATATTTGTTCTACTGACTCTTCGCCTGAAATTATTAATACATTTTTTGTTTGAGCTATATTGCTGGCAATTTGTAATGTAAGTGTTGATTTTCCTATACCTGGTTCTCCGCTTAATAAAGTTAAGCTACCTGGAACTATGCCGCCTCCCATGACGCGATCAAACTCGTCTATTTTTGAAGAAGTTCTTTCTTGGGTGGAAAGTGGCTTCGATATTGGAAGGGGGGAGGCGGCGGACAGCCGAGGAGTTTTAGAAAGGCCTTTTTTGACATCAATGACATCTTCTGAAAAGCTATTCCAGGCGTTACATTCTGGGCATTTGCCAAGCCATTTTTGGCTTTCATGTTGGCATTCTCCGCAGATGTACACAGTTCTTAGTTTCATGTCATTAGTATAGGTGAGCGTACACTCACCGTCAAGCTAATTTATGTTTTTGTATATTTTTTCGTACTTTTCAGCCATTTTTTTTGCTGAAAATTCTTTTTGAAGTCTTTCTTTTCCAGCATTTGCCATTTTGTTTCTGAGCTCTGGATTTTTGATAAGTTTTTCTAAGGCTATCCTTAACTCCATTGTGTCTTCTTTTGGTACTAAGATGCCTGTTTTTCCGTCTTCTATTATTTCTGGTATACCGCCAACTTTACTGGCAACTATTGGAAGTGGTGTATACATTGCTTCCAAATTTACCATGCCAAAAGCTTCTCGAATTGATGGTAGTACGAAGATGTTTGAGGCTTTTAAGAGTTTAGCAATTTCTTTTCTGCGTCCTAAAAATTTAACACAATTATTTATTTTCAAGTTCTCTGTGAGCTTTTCGAGTCTTTCTTTATCTTCGCCTTCTCCAATAATAATAAGTTTTACATTCGGGTATTTTTCGATAATTTTTGGCATTGCTGCAATTAGGTACTTAATTCCTTTTCTTGGGTGTAGTTCTGCTATTGTTGTAATGATCAAGGTGTCTTTGTGAGCTTCGAATGTGTGAACTTTTATGTCTTCTAAATCTTCCTCTGTAAATCTTAGTAGTTGAGAATTCCACCATGTAAGGTCTAAACCATTGTGAATAACTGAAACTTTATTTTTTTGGTCTGGGTAGAGTTTTTTTATTAATTTGGCGTTTTCCTGTGAAACTGTAACTATTTTTTTTGTTTTTTTAAGGGCAATCTTTTTGAAAATGTTTTTAATTGGATTTAGTTTAAACGGGTCGTGTTCTGTGATTATTAATGGAATATTTTGCATAAATGCATATCTACAGCTTGCCGGATTCCATACATGAGCGTGAAGTATATCTATCCCGTTTTCTGTAATGATTTTTTTTAGAATTTTGTAATGATTTGGGTCGTGTTTGTGTTTTACATTCATACGAATTACATGAATGTTTTCTTCGGCAAATTTTAAGCACCAACTGTCTAATTTTGTATCCGCTGAACAGGCGATTATGGGTGTAATAAGTTCTTTGTTTAGAAACTTTGCTAGAAGGAACATTTGTAGCTCTGCGCCGCCGATTTGTGTTGTGTCTGTATAAAATAGAATTCGTTTCATGTTGTGATTATATAGGTGTATTATGTATTTTGGTAGTGTCTTAAATAACCAAAAATTTATGAAAATTCTTTCATTGTCACACTTTTGGGAAATGTTTAGAAAGCCGGCTCAAAAGTATCCTTTGTCTGTGCTTTTTTCTTTTATGTTTTCCTTTTTAGCAATTTATACGAATCATTTAGACTATGCTGCGAAAGAAGAGTGGCTTTCTGCTGTGATTTCTTTTGGGTTTGGATTTTTGTTGAGTGTTGCAGTTGATTTATTTATGGAATCTCGTGGGGCTGATGATGGTAAAAAATCTTTAAGTAGACTTTTGGTTTTAGCAATTGTTGGTATTTCTTATTGGTTTTTGTTTAGACATGTAAATGAGTGGTTGGGCTGGCAGGAAATTACTGCTATTTTGATGTTTGTTATTGTTCTTGTTGGTATTTTTATAGCTCCGTTTTTTGTAAAAGATAAATTTCTTGGGTTTTGGAATCATACTGTTTCTTTAGTGGCTAGGATATTGACATCAATGTTTCTTTACGGTGTTTTGTTTTTAGGAATTGCGATGTTAATGCAGTCCGTGGACTTTCTTTTTGAAGTTACTATTGATGGTGAATATTATTTTGATGTTTGGCTTGTTTTGGCTGGTATTTTGGCGCCTATGTATGTTCTTTCCGGTATGCCTGATAATTGGAATGCTTTAGAAAAACAAAAATACTATCCTACAATTTTGAAATTTTTAACTCAGTATTTGCTTGTTCCTTTGGTTTTTGCTTATTTTGTGGTGCTTTATGCGTATACTGGTAAAATTGTTTTTACATGGAATTGGCCAAATGGTGATGTGGCTAATTGGATTATTGCTTTTTCTGCGGTTGGGGTTTTAACTTACTTTTTTGCATCTAAAAAAGAGGATTTTTTGCCTTATGTAGAGCCTTTTAAGAAATTGTATTTTTGGGCATTAGTACCTCAATTAATTGTTCTGTTCATGGCAATCGGTATTCGTATTGGTCAGTATGGTGTAACTGAAGCTCGTTATTTTGTTGTTCTTGCTGGTGTTTTGTTGCTTTTTAATGCTTTATACTTCTTGTTTAGTCGCGTGAAAGATTTGAAGATTTTCGCTTTTTCATTAATGGTTGCTTTGTTGTTTTCTATGGTTGGCCCTTGGGGGGCGGTGGGTGTTTCAAAGTGGAGTCAAATGAATAGATTTGAATTTTTGTTGAGTGAAAATAATTTGTTGGTTAATGGAAAGGTGGTAGCTGTTGATGCTGATTTGGTAGATTATAATGATTATGAAAACATTTATTCTGTGGTGAACTATTTGGCTAGTGTTCATGGAAAAGATGAACTTAAGGATTATTTTGATGAAAAAGTTTTTGCTGAAGATGGTTGGTATTATGGACCTGATAGTGTTTTGGAATTGATGTTTACTGGTAATCGAAAAAGTGTTGAGGGCTGGGCTCGTGGAAGATATTTTAATAATGCTGATTTTTGTAGAGAAAATGGTTGTTTGGTTGATGTAAAGGGTTATGATTTCTTTTTAGCTAATATTTATTCTTATGATGGTGCTAAATTTAATGGAAAAGATGAATTTGGTTTTACTTTGGGAATTGATGGTAATGAACTTGTGTTTAAATCTAAAAATGGTGAACAAAGATTTTCACTTAACCATTTACTAAAAAATAAGAATGATTCTGTTCCTGGTGCTGATTTAACATTTGATGTTGATACGGTTGATATAACAGGAAAACTAGAGATTGAATCTTTAAGTTTGAACTCAGGTTCTAATAGCTATGTTAGTGGTCGTATGAAATTTAACATGAAGTAGGCTTGCCATGTTGAAGTGGTTTTGGTAAGTTTTCTCTTGTTTAAGAATGTGGGTCAGTAGCTCAGTCGGTAGAGCACTTGGCTCTTAACCAATTGGTCGTGGGTTCGAATCCCACCTGACCCACCATGAAGTTTGAAACCTTTAAAAAAGGTTTCAACGCTTCCAAAATAAAGGATACTCATAAAAACGATTCCTCCCTAGCTTCGTATTTTTCTTGTAGGAAACCACGAGACCTACTGCAAAAAATTTACTACGCTTGGTCGGAATGTTTTTATTCATACTTATTAGCGACAATTATTTTGAAACCTTTAAAAAAGGTTTCAACGCTTCCAAAATAAAGGATATTCATAAAAACGATTCCTCCCTAGCTTCGTATTTTTCTTGTAGGAAACCACGAGACCTACTGCAAAAAATTTACTACGCTTGGTCGGAATGTTTTTATTCATACTTATTAGCGACAATTAATTTGAAACCTTTAAAAAAGGTTTCAACGCTTCCAAAATAAAGGATGCCACATCTTGCCATTCGCTTTTTTTGCTGCCAGAATGTCGCTATGAGATATTCTGTTGTTATTCCGGCTTATAATGATGCTAAAGTTTTGGATCTTTGCTTGCGTCATTTGGAAGAAGTGGATTTTGATGAGGTTTTTGAGGTTGTGGTTATTGATGATGGGTCAACGGATAATACTGTTGAGGTTCTTTTGAATTGGCAAAGAAAAGCTGAAAATTTTGAACTTAGGTTTGAGTCGCAAGAAAATCTTGGTGCGGCGGCTGCGAGAAATAGGGGAGTTGAGATGTGTTCTGGAGATATTATTTTGTTTATTGGTGCCGATATTTTGGTTAGTAAAGGGTGGATGAAAGAGCATGCAAAATTTCATCGTAATGCTGTGAATGCGGTGGCTGTTGGTTTTATGACATGGTCTCCCGAGCTAGCCAAAGATAGATTTAGAAAGTTTCTTGAGGAAAAGGGGATTGCACTTACTTTTGAGGGTCTTAAAGATAATGAGGAAACTGATTTTTGGCATTTTTTTACTGGCAATATTTCTATGCCTAAAGGGCTTTTTAAGAGGTTTTTGTTTGATGAAGATTTTAAAGGTTATGGTTTTGAGGATATTATGTTGGGTTATAGGATGTCTAAAAATGGTATTAAAATTTTTTACTTGGAAAAGGCGGTTGCGTGGCATCATCATGCTTTAAAGGAGTCTGACTTTTTTCCTGACAGAATGAGGAAAATAGGAGAGTCTGCGGTTTTGTTTAATGAGAAATTTCCTAATTGTGGGGTTTTGCCAAGTGGGATTAAGTTGTTTGTTTTTAAGGTTTTAGCTTTTTTTAGTGGCTTTTTGTTTGTTTTAAGAAAAGAGTGGGGTTGGTATGCTAAAGTTAAGAAACATTTTCTAGAGGGAGTTGCTTTGGCTTCTGCAGAAAAGTCTGTTTTGATTATTGGTTCCTATGGTGCTGGTAATTTGGGTGATGAGGCTATGTTGGAGGTTATTTTGAGGGAGTTACCGGTTAATTACCAGAGGAGAGTTTTGAGTGGTGATGTTGCTGACACAAAGCGCAGGCATGGGGTTAAAGTTGCTCCTCATTTGCCATTTGGTGTGAGATCTTTTTTAAGTTTCGGGTGGTTAAAAAGTTTGAAATTTTTGAGGAAGTCTTCTTTGGTTTTGCTTGGTGGAGGTGGTCTTTTTACTGATAGTTATTCTTCCAAAGCTGTTTATCTTTGGGCTTGGCATGTTTTTATTGCTCGTATGTTTGGGAAGCCTGTTTATCTTTTTGCTAACTCTTTTGGGCCAGTAAATGGCTTATTTGCTAAACTGGTGGTGAAAAAAGTTTTAAAGGCTTGTGAGAAAATAATATTGAGAGATGAGTTGTCTAAAAAAGAGGTTTTAAAATTTGGTGAGTTTGGTGTGGTGGTTGGTTTTGATCCTGTGATTTTGTTTTGTGAGCCTATTGAGAATGTGTCTAAGAAAAAAGTGGCGATAAATGTGCGACCTTTAAAGGAAAAGGTTGATTATGGGGAGTTTATTAACGATTTGCGTTCTCAGGGGTATGAGCTTGTTTTTGTGGCTATGGAGCCTATGGATGTGCTGATGATGAAAGAATTTGGTGAGGTTGTTTATCCTAGTGATTTTAATAGTTTAATTGAGCTTTTAAATGGTTGTGAATATGCCGTGGGTATGAGGTTACATTTTTTAATTGCTGGAGTCTTGGCTGATTGTAAAGTTGGAGGATATGCTTATAATCTAAAGGTTGCAGGGGTTTTAGATGTCTTAGATTTACCATATATTGAGAGTGGTGATTTGAGTTCTGTTTTTAATGAGGCAAGAAAAGTTAAAGATTTACAGCGTGTTATTAGGGATGCAAAATCTATCTTTGGTTATTTGAATTAATTGATTTTTAATTGTGCTAGTGGTATAAAACTCTCCTATTTTTAAATCAAAAATATATGATGAGTGAGATTCAATCTTTGTTAGGTTTGGAACCTATTGATGGTGTGGATGGTTTTGAGTATTTGGTTAAGCTTGAGGGGAGAATGGGTGATGATAATAATGTGGATTTGGATATGAGTGCAGGAAGTGTTGGTGTTTCGTTATTGAAGGCAGATGGTGGTTTGTATGTAGGGGTTAATTTTCCTGGTGTTGGAGGAAGGTCTCTTGATGCTATTTTTATTGATTCTAAAAACGGTTCTGTAGTTACAAATATGGGTAGGGAAGATGCCCTTAAAGTTTTGGAAGATATTTCTTAAAGTTTGTTATTATGAATAAAGTTGAATTTGATGATCATGTGGAGCGTGTATCTGAGTTGTTAGTTCCTGAGGTTGGTGATGAAAAGTATTTGGCTATAGTTGAAGGTACGGGGTGGCCTACTGCTTTGGATGGTGTTTTTAATGAGAGTGCAAAATTTTCTTATGGTGAAAGTGATACTTATAACGATCAGAGTGCTTTGGCATTGCCTGGTGTTAGCAGTGGTGGAGGAGTTGCTGGTCATAAAAAGAGATTGGCAATTGGTGATATTGATGGGAGAGGTGTTTTAAGATTAGGTAGAATGCACCCTTATGAAGGTGCGCCATTTGCTGTACGTGTTGTAATGGCAGCTTTGAGAGATAGAATTGATGGTGTGATTGTTACAAATGGTGTTGGTAGTTTTGCAGGGAGATGTTATAAATTCCGACGGTTCTGTAAGCGACGGAATGGCGCTTGATATCTTAGGTGACATTTTCCGTATGCATCCTAGAGAAGAGCATAAAGTTGGTGATTTAGTTGTTGTTTCTGGTGCAGATTTTAGAAATTTGCCCGCTCAAGGTAAGCCACTTTTGGGTTCTGTAGGTGAGTTTTTGGACTTACATAATAGTGGTTATCTTCGTGAAGATGGCCGTTATATGAAATTGGCAATTGATGCTTTAAGGAAGGTTCAAGGAGATGCGGCTAGAGCAGTTTTGGCTTTTTATATGGGGCCGGATTTTGAACCTCCAAGTACTAAAAAGAGAATGAGAGCTGATGGTTGTGATGTTGTTGGTATGAGTGGAATTGAAGCTTTTGCTGCGACTGCAGAGGGAATTCCTTTTTCACATATAGCATTGGTTACAAATCCAGCCTTTGGTTTACATGATCATCATGATAATACGGCTGCAGGTCAAAGGGCTGCTGATAAAATTCAACAATTAGCTATGGAGCTTGTAAAGACTTATCCATCTAGATAGACCTTAAGGTTGATAGATACTGATATCTTGCTATACTTACATCATATGCAAAACTTCGAACAAATTTTGAATTATCAGTTTGGAACTAATACTGTAAGTACTTATTTGTATGCTCTTGGTGTATTTTTTGCGATTTTAATTGGTTTTAAGGTTTTTAAATCTGTGTTGGTGGGTAGGCTTAAAAAAATGGCTTCACATACTAAAAATGTTTTTGATGATGAATTATTAAATATTGTTGAAGAAATTCCTGGTTATTTATATTTTTTGGTTGCTGTTTATTTCCCTTTGAAATACTTGGATGTTGGTGATTTTGTTGCTCACTGGTTTAGAGTTTTGTTTGTGATTTTGTTTTTTTACAACCTTATAAAAATCGCGCAAAACTTGGTTGCTTTTGCTATGACAGTTCATGTTTCAAAACAAAAGGATAAAGAGGCAGATGTTGCTGCTCATGGACTTGGCTTAATTGCTAATATTGTGATTTGGGTTTTAGGTATTATGCTTGCTTTGGCAAATTTAGGCGTAAATATTAATTCTTTAATCGCTAGTTTAGGTATCGGTGGAATTGCTGTTGCACTTGCTGTACAAAATATTTTGGGTGATATGTTTAGTTCTTTTTCTATTTATTTTGATAAACCCTTTAAGGTAGGTGATTTTATTGTGATTGGGGAATATATGGGGACAGTTAAAAGAATAGGTTTAAAAACTACTCGTTTGGAAACTTTGAGTGGTGAAGAGTTGGTTTTAGCTAATAATGATCTTACAAATGCAAGAGTTCAGAATTACAAAAAAATGCGAAGAAGAAGAGTTCTTATGACTTTAGCTTTTGTTTATGATACTTCTTCAAAGAAACTGCAAAAAGTTAATAAGATTGTTGAAGATGTTGTGAAGGGAGTGGAAGGTGTGGAATTTGCCAGATCACATTTTAAAAATTTTGGTGATTTTAGTTTGAACTTTGAGGTTGTCTATTATGTTTTGAGTAATGACTATAATGTTTATATGGACAAGCAGCAGGAAATAAACTTTGCTATTAAAGATGCTTTAGAAAAAGAAAAGATTGAATTTGCTTTTCCTACACAAACTTTGCATTTGCAAAAATAAGTTTAAGCTTGGTTGTTTACTGTTTCCATGAAGGCTTTTTCTCCTTGTGAGCTCATGTGAAGATTATCTGAGGCATTCATTCCTTCTTTCCACTCGTTATTGGCTGTTGTGATGCTTGCGGCTGTATCAACAATGTATTTTGAGTATTTAGGGTTTGTGCGAAGCTCGGTGTTGAAGGCTAGAATTGTTTCTTTTTTTGGTTTGTACGGTTGTAGTGTTGAAATTTTTACAGTTATTCCTTTCGCTTCTAAAAAGCCTACTATTTCCATGTATTTTGATAGTTGCTGTTCTACGGTATCTTTGCCTTTTTGTTTTAGTCCATTTACAGCTAATCCAGCCAAAATAACTTTAGATGGTTTTTGTTTTTCTATTTGTGGCCAAAGGAATTTTAGATTTTTTAGAAAAACTTCTGGTCCAGCTCCTCCAATCCCAAATACATTTGTTTTATCTGCTAAGTTTCTAGCTGTTGAGCTGCCAAAAATGGCTGGTTCGTTTTCTTTGAGACTTATAAGTGCAGGTAGTCCCTCTGGCGTAGTAAAGTCCTTTAGGTTTTCTTTTAGAACTTTATTTGGGAAAAGGTTGTATAGTGCTGCTATTCTTTGATCGTTGTGTGGAATTCCTGGTCTTTCTACATATTTTGAAAATAGTATTACGAGTTCTGGTAATGAAGCTCCGTTTTTTTCTGCTTCAACTAATCTGTCTAGTGATCTCTTTGATCTACTGATGATGTATTCAGTATTCTTTTTTGGATCCTTTCGTTCTTCTTCTGAAAGTCCTTTTCCTGCTCCTCTATCATTTAATTGGAAAAGTCCTACTGAGTGTCCACCATCTCCAACTGCGTTTTCATTTAAGCCTCCAGATTCTACCCAAGCGTTTGCAATTGCTGCAGCTGCAATTTTTTTAGAATATCCATTGGCGATGAAGGTGTCTTCAATGATCTTGATGTTATTTTTAACCTTCTCAGTGTTTTCTTCTTTTATGTGATTTAGATTTACTTGGTCATATAATGATTTTTCTTCAAGAACTACGTCATACATTGAAGGGTTTTCTGTACTTGTTGTTACTTCCTTAAATGTTTCTGCAAATTTTTGACGAGCTATTGCTTCTTGTTCTGCAACTTTTTGATAATCTTCTTCTGTGGCTTCATCTATTTCTAGTTTATTGTCTAGAATTTGAAATTTATCTCCTGTGTAAGTTGCGATGTATTCACCTGTTTCGTCGTTTACAAAACCTACACGGCCTTGGTGTTTTCCTGATTTTACTATATCTCTGTGGGCTTTGATTGTTTCGCCGTCTTTCATGATTAGTACATTCTCAACTGCTGGATCTGTGATTACATCTGCAAGCCCTATGTTTAACTCATGCTTCATTCCTCCAACCTGTTTGTAGTCTAATGTGTACCATTCTCCCTCGTGTGAGCTGGTGTATGCGGATAGGCGAGCTGATGAACTGCTTTCTAGCTTTTCGTGGATGTTGCCTTCTTCTGATAATAAATCGTTGCGAGAAATAATATCTTTTATTGATGCATTTGCTAGTATATTGCGATTTTCTGTAATTTTTTCGTTAGTATATTTACCGACTTTTTCTTGGTACTGAGTGTGTAAAGTGCCGATTTTGAATTCGGTAGGTTTTATTTTATTTCTTTCAGTTTGTTTTCTTAGCTTACCAAGTGCATTTTCTGTGTTGTTTTGAACTTCTGTACGCGGATCTGGAGCATTTTCTGTGCTTTCTTGTTCTTGATATTGTTCTGGATTTTGTGTTGGTTTTGTCATAATTATCCTATTATTATAGCAGAAATATGGCTTTTTTGCAATTAGCGTTAGGTGAAAACTTATTGATTTTATTGTGAAAAAAATGAAGAATGTTTGTAAGTAATGCCCGGGTGGTGGAATTGGTAGACACGCAGGACTTAAAATCCTGTTCCTTTACCGGAGTGCGGGTTCGATTCCCGCCCCGGGCACCACAAAAACCCTCTATTGACTTTTTTAAATTATTACATTAAAATCATATCTAATAATTTTTTGATATGAACAGTTTAAAATTAATTACTAGTGATGTGGATAATAACGGCATTGACGCTGAAATTATACCGTTCCCAAATAATGATAGTTTAAAGACCGCTTTTGTTGAATGGAGAGAAAGTTTATATAATGACTTAGTATTGGCTGAAAAAAAATCAGATTGGGTTAAAGGTGGAGGTAGATACGGATTTCGCGATTTAGATTTTAAAGATGAGGGGCTTGTTTTAACTCAATATTGGGAAGATCAAGCTGGTTTTGCTATTAATATGATTCATTCTTTGGATGTTTTGATTGATAGAATTGATGATGTTAGGAGTGCTTTGCAGGCAGTTTCAAAAGTCGGTTTAGCAAGTCCTGCTAATTTTATGGTTAGTGATGTAGATGATGTATGGAAAGCTGTTTTAAAAGCAGTTGGTGTTGAAAATTTGGTGATTGAAAGACCGGTTTATTCTGTTGATAAAGCTATAAAAACAGCTGTTTTGAATATGCTAAAAGCTTAATCGTATTTTTCGAAGTGAATATTTTCTTCTTTGAATCCGAGATTTTTTAGTTTTTCTATTACTGCATCTATCATTTCTTTCAGTCCGCAAATATAAATTTCGGTTGTTTCTGGATTTAGATTGTCTAGGTGTTCTGTAACTCTTCCTGTTTTTCCTTGCCATGATTCATTTTCTGGACGAGAAAGTGTTATGTTGTAGCTGAAATTTTCATGTTCTGTACTAAGTTTTTCTAATTCCTCTGTATAAAATACATTCTTAATGTGTCTTAGTCCGAGTAATAGATGTAATTTTTGTGTTGATCCTTTGTTTAGTTCTTCATTAATCATTGATAGAAAAGGAGTAATTCCTGTTCCTGTTGCAACAAATACGGCAGTTTTTTCTTTTGGCGTTGTGAAAAGAAATTTTCCACTTGGTCCTAGAAAGTTTATTTCGTCTCCCACATTGAGTGAAGCTAGCCAGTTAGAGCCTCTGCCTCCTTCAACTACTTTGAGGCAAGTTTGAAAGTGTCCAGGGAGGGAGCTTGGAGCAGAAGAAATTGAATATGCTCTAAAACAAGGTGTAGGATTGTTGTCTTGTATGCGAATAGTTGTGAATTGACCAGCTGCGTAATTAAAATTTCCTTCTACTTTAAAGGTTAATTCTACTACATCGTCTGTTAAGTATTTATGATCTGTTACTGTGGCTTTTTTCAACATGCTGAGATTTTAGCAAAAATAAAAGGGCCTTCGCAATGGAAAGCCCTTACTTATTTAATTTATGCGAAGTATGAGTAATAAGTTAGAACTCCACCTGCTAGTGTTCCAATTAGTCCTCCTAAGTAAATCATTCCTAGATTTTGTTTCATTGAAATTATTGCTTTAAGTACACTTCCTGGAAGTAGTAAATAAGCAGCTCCTTTTAGGAACATTGCCCATCCTGAAATTGTTACTAGTAGCCAAATGTGCCATGTCCAAACATTGTATGTGTGAATAATTATTAGACCAAGCACCATTGAGAACATAATTAATGGTATTAAAGAGAAGTGGTCTTTTGTCCATCCTTTAATAACTTTTTGCCATTGTGAAGCATAAATTAGCATTGATAGGCCGAACAATGCGTAAATAGGCCCGATAATCAGGGCAATTGCTTGTGCGTTTTCCATATTAAAATGGTTTAAGAATAAGGTGAACTTATTGTAACATTTTTTGTCTACAATATGGTAGTTTTTCTTGTTTGAATGGAGGCGCCACCCAGATTCGAACTGGGGAATAAAGGTTTTGCAAACCTCTGCCTTACCACTTGGCCATGGCGCCGTGAAGTATTATTTCAACGAAAATGAGTCTAGCATCTCATCTAGGTCTTTGACAACACTTTCATCTTCGCCAGGTATGTGGCTTGTTGTAACTATATAACTCATATCTTGGTTTGTTGTGATTAGTTGCGCAAAGTTAATAATCGCTTCATTTGCAGATTTCTTACCACTAAACCTAATAAGATTGCCGTTATCTTTTTTCGTTGTTTCAGTTAATTCAAAATTAAGTAGGCTGTTTTTTAGTTTTTCAATGTTAGCTTTTTGAAGATCATTTGCTGTCATGTCTTTTACTTGTCCACTTGTGATGTTTAAATTTGCAGTAAATATGTCGCTTTTTATTTTGTTGCGAATTGATACAATCGTGCTGTTTGGTACCTGATTATTGAAATTTTCTTGTGTTAATACTTCCCAAGTTTCTGGGTATGTAATTTGGAGTTCATTATTTTCGAAAATTTGGTAGCCAAGAGGCGCTTCTGTTATAGGCGCATTTCCGATTCCAAAACAGCCTGTTAATAATATTGTTGTAGCTAAAATGTATGTAATTTTTTTCATATTTGCATTTTAGCATGAATCTATATAGACTTTGCTAGCATTTTTTAAGAAAGGTTATGAAAAAGCTAAAAATCGGTATTTTATCGTTTAAGGGGACAGAAAGTAAGGCAGCGCCAGAAGAAATTCTGATGCAAAAAGCTGCAAGAGAATTGGGGCATACTGCGAAAATATATAAGGCTAAAAAGTTTCAATTAGTTTATAATCAAACTTCACCTTGGATTATGTATGATGGTAAGGCTTTTCCGAAGTGCGATGTTGTAATTACACGTCCATCTGTATTAAAGAGTGTAGATTTATATTGTGCTTTGATTGATCAAATGCAAATGGCAGGTATTTTGTTGTTTAATAATTATGATGCAATTTTGAATGCTAAGAACAAGGTTAAAACAATGCAGATTTTAGATCATTATGGTATTCCAATTCCAAAAACCGTTTTTGTATCTCGTCCGGAAGATTTAGTGAGTGGTGCTAAATTGGTTGGAGGGTTTCCTTTAATTGTAAAGCAGCCTGTTGGTTCTTATGGTAATGGTATTACAATTGTTGAAAGTATGCGTGCTTTAAAATCTGTTTTGCTTTGGGATAAGCCAATGTATCTTTTGCAACAGTATGTTAAATATGCGAAAGGGCAAGATATGCGTGTATTTGTTGTAAATGGTAAAGTGGTTGGTTCAATGATGAGATCTGCTCAAAAAGGTGAATTTAGATCTAATATTGAACTTGGTGGAATTGGTAGACCAGTTGAAATTACAGATGAAGAAGCTTCAATTGCTTTGAGGTCTGTGCAGGCTTTAGATTTAAATTATGGTGGAGTTGATATTATGAGATCTAAAAATGGCCCCCTTGTTTTAGAGGTTAATTCTAATCCAGGATTTAAGGAGCTTCAAAAGGTTACTGGCGTTAATGTTGCAAAGACTATTGTTGAATATGCCGTTGAGTTTGCTCATCGACATATCCAACATACTAGCCGTTAGTTTTATCTTTTTGTAAGGATGTGGTCTACAAGACCGTAGGCTTTTGCTTCTTCTGCGCTCATGTAATTGTCGCGGTCTGTATCTTTTTCTAGTGTTTTAAGAGGTTTTCCGGTGTGTTTTGCTAACATTTGATTTAATCTGTCCTTTGTTTTAAGGATGTGAGTTGCTTGAATACTGATGTCAGATGCTTGACCTTCGGCTCCTCCAAGTGGTTGGTGAATCATTACTTCTGCGTTTGGAAGACAGAATCTTTTTCCTTTTGCCCCTCCAGCAAGTAGTACTGCTCCCATTGAAGCGGCCATTCCCAAACATACTGTTGAAACATCTGGTTTGATGTATTGCATCGTATCATATATTGCTAGTCCTGCAGTAACGTGCCCACCCGGACTATTTATATACATTATAATGTCTTTAGTTGGATCGTCATTTTCTAGGAATAACAATTGTGCCACTATAAGGTTAGCCATGTGTGGTTCAACTTGTGATCCTACAAAAATTACACGGTCTTTTAATAACCGTGAATAAATATCAAAGGATCTTTCTCCTTGATGTGTTTTTTCAATCACAGTTGGTACTAGGATTGAATTTGTTATAGGGTCATGCCCTTTTGTTGATTTATTTGTTATCATTATATTTTGTTAGTTTATCATATTAATTATACCAAAACTTAGCTTTTAAGGCAGCTTTTAGTGGTTGACTAATGGTATTATTGGTTTGTTAATTATGGTTATTAAATATTTGTAAAAAATGTGTTGACTTTGCTTTTGAGATTAAATACACTGCATAGGCTTTAATTGAAGTTAGAGCGAGATTGATCTTTAACATTTAGAATGTAGTAGAGAGACTGATGGGATTAAATTCAAATATTTTTTTCGTTTAGTCTTGAAACTTTGAAGTTTTATAGACGAGACTGAGATTACAACTTTTTTTACGAAGAGTTTGATCCTGGCTCAGGGTTAACGCTGGCGGTATGTCTAATACATGCAAGTCGAACGGTTCACTTCGGTGAATAGTGGCGAACGGCTGAGTAACACGTTGGAAGCTGCCCCGCACTCAGGGATAACCCGCCGAAAGGCGTGGCTAATACCGGATGGTCCCGAAAGGGTAAAGTTTTTTCGGTGCGGGAGGCGCCTGCGGCCTATCAGCTTGTTGGTGAGGTAAAGGCTCACCAAGGCTATGACGGGTAGCTGGTCTGAGAGGATGACCAGCCAGAATGGGACTGAGACACGGCCCATACTCCTACGGGAGGCAGCAGTAAAGAATCTTCCACAATGGGCGAAAGCCTGATGGAGCAATACCGCGTGGGGGATGACGGTCGAAAGATTGTAAACCCCTTTTCTGAAGGAAGAATTATGACGGTACTTCAGGAATAAGCACCGGCTAACTCCGTGCCAGCAGCCGCGGTAATACGGAGGGTGCAAGCGTTACCCGGAATCATTGGGCGTAAAGCGTCCGCAGGTGGTTTCTTAAGTTGAATATTAAATCTCGGGGCCCAACTCCGAGGCTGTGTTCAAAACTGGGAAACTAGAGCATTTCAGAGGCATGTGGAATTCTGTGTGTAGGGGTAAAATCCGTAGATACACAGAGGAACACCAAAAGCGAAGGCAGCATGCTGGGAAATCGCTGACACTCATGGACGAAAGCGTAGGTAGCGAACGGGATTAGATACCCCGGTAGTCTACGCCGTAAACGATGGATACTAGTTGTTGGAGGACTCGACCCCTTCAGTGACGACGCTAACGCATTAAGTATCCCGCCTGGGGAGTACGGTCGCAAGATTAAAACTCAAAGGAATAGACGGGGACCCACACAAGCGGTGGAGCATCTGGCTTAATTCGATAATGAGCGAGGAACCTTACCTAGGCTTGACATCCCGAGAATTCTCTAGAAATAGGGAAGTGCCTTCTGGAACTCGGTGACAGGTGCTGCATGGTCGTCGTCAGCTCGTGCCTTGAGGTGTTCGGTTAAGTCCGTAAACGAGCGCAACCCATGTCCTGTGTTGTATTTTTCACAGGAGACTGCCGATTCAAAGTCGGAGGAAGGTATGGATGACGTCAGATCAGCATGGCCCTTATGCCTAGGGCTGCACAGGTGCTACAATGGGTGGTACAATGGGTAGCAATGCCGCAAGGCGGAGCCAATCCCCAAAGCCACTCTAAGTTCGGATTGAGGGCTGCAATTTGCCCTCATGAAGTTGGAATCGCTAGTAAACGCGGATCAGCAATAGCGCGTTGAATATGTTCCTGGGTCTTGTACTCACCGCCCGTCACACTATGGGAGGTGGGGGCACCCGAAGTACCCTTAGCTTTGAGCGGGGTCCTAAGGTGAAACCACTGACTGGAGTGAAGTCGTAACAAGGTATCCGTAGGAGAACCTGCGGATGGATCACCTCCTTTCAATAGGAAACATAGCCACTGATTTATTTCAGTAGGCAATGGTCGAGATCTCATTTATGAGATCACAAATGTCCCGCTAGTCGGGGCCGAAGTCAGTGTCTCTATTACATTCTGGATGTTAAATTAAAAGAGTTAATTTATTAGCTCTTTTTTGTTTGTGCAATAAGGCTTCTAACTAATTCTTGTAATTCTTTTATTGCATCTTCGTTTCCATTTAGTATTTCTAGTTTTCTTTTGAAGTGGTATGGGGTTGAATTTGTCATGTATATTCCACCTGAAATTGAGTATGAGATAATTCTTGTGTCCTGTTTTGATGCAATATTTTGTGCGAGTTGCCACCCTCTGTAATCTCTGTAGTCTCCATCTGACTTCATTTCTTGAAACCCATTAGAGTTGAGATTGTTATCTATGATTGCTATTTTTATTCTGGTGTCATCTTCTATTAGTTCGATTGCATCGTATAAATTGGTTGGCGCGACGATGTCCCACCCTTTTGGAATTATTTTCGCTAAATTTATAATGGTTGATAATCTGATTTCTGGATTATCATCTATTATAATTATGCTATTTGTTTTGCTGTGCTTTTCCATAATGTTTTATTATATGTTTTTATTTGTTTTTGTCAAATATCTATTATATTTGTCTTGCATTTAGGTTTCAAATTTATTACTATTAGCGTCGCTTATTTAGAAATTGTGGGGCTGTAGCTCATTTGGCTAGAGCGCCGCGTTTGCACCGCGGAGGTAAGGAGTTCGACTCTCCTCAGCTCCACCACATTTAAATCAAGCGCGTGATTTGAAATAGGGGCGATTAGCTCAGTTGGTTAGAGCGCTACACTGATAATGTAGAGGTCGGAAGTTCAAATCTTCCATCGCCCACCATTTTATAGTCACATTAAATCCATCTCCTTATATAGGAGATTTTTTTATGCTTGAGTGAATGGGGGATTTCTCTTATTATTTATCTATGAAATTTCTCATCCTTATATTGGGTTCTGTTACTTCCTTTCTATTGTTAAAGTATAGGGGGGCGATCAAAATGTTTACTGGAGATTTTTCTTGGGCGGAAAAATATTTGGGAAGTGGTGGTACTAACACCTTTATAGTACTTTTTGCTATTGGAGTTTTTATTCTTTCTTTGATGTATTCTTTGGGTACTTTAGACTCATTTATAAGCAATTCTTTGGGTGTTTTGTTCTAATTAAAGTTTTTTTAATAAATGTGTTGACTTTGTGCTCGGCGATAAATATAATCTCTAGGCATTTGACTGAGTTTGAGAAGTTTTTTACCGTCTAAATGCAGAAAAATAGCTGCTTATCCCTTAGGTTAACAGGAGTTTGTTAGGTTAAGGGATGTGCAGAGGTACATCCATGATCTTTGAAAATTAGTGACAATTGAAAATGCAATTTCAAATTTTAAAAATATAAGTTTCTTTTATCAATTACTAGTTAAAGTAATTGATTCTCTAAATAAGTTACTTAAAAGCATAAAGTGGATGCCTCGACTCCAGATTCCGATGAAGGACGTGGTAAGCTACGATAATCTTCGGCGAGTTGCTAAACAAACTTTGACCCGGAGGTTTCCGAATGGGGAAACCCACCTGCCGTCATGGGCAGGTACGGTACGCTGAATACATAGGCGTATCGAGGACACTTGGTGAACTGAAACATCTAAGTAGCCAAGGAAAAGAAATCAAAAGAGATTCCCTTAGTAGTGGCGAGCGAACGGGGAAAAGCCCAAACCAGTTGCTACGGCAATTGGGGTTGTAGGACCTCAACACGAGAATTATTTCTATTAGCCAAACGACCCTGGAAAGGGCGGCCATAGAGGGTGATAGCCCCGTCGGTGAAAATAGGGTAATTTTCCAGAGTGTTCCTGAGTAGGGTCGGACACGTGTAATCCGGCCTGAATCCGGGAGGACCACCTTCCAAGGCTAAACAGATCTGGAGATCTATAGTGAACTAGTACCGTGAGGGAAAGGTGAAAAGCACCCCGGGAGGGGGATGAAATAGTACCTGAAACTTTATGCTTATAAAGAGTCGGAGCCTTAGGGTGACGGCGTACTTTTTGTAGAACGGGCCAACGAGTTTGCTGTACGGCGCTTGGTTAAGGAAGTAATATCCGGAGCCATAGTGAAAGCGAGGGTGAATAACCCGATTGTGTCGTGCACAAGACCCGAAACTGAGTGAGCTAACCATGGCCAGGCTGAAGCGCGAGTAAAATCACGTGGAGGGCCGAACCAGGGCATGTTGCAAAATGCTTGGATGAGCTGTGGTTAGGGGCGAAAAGCCAATCGAACTCAGAGATAGCTGGTTCTCCTCGAAATAGCTTTAGGGCTAGCCTTATGTTAATAGCAGTAGGGGTAGAGCGCTGTTTGGGCTAGGGGGCGAAATAAGTCTACCAAACCCAGATAAACTTCGAATACTACTGTGAATTTCATAGGAGTCAGACTATGACAGCGAAGTGCCATAGTCAAAAGGGAAACAGCCCAGATCACCATCTAAGGTCCCAAATAAAGCTTAAGTGGTAAAGGATGTGAAGACGCGTATACAACCAGGAGGTTGGCTTAGAAGCAGCCATTCCTTTAAAGAGTGCGTAACAGCTCACTGGTCTATGCGTCTCCGCGCCTAAAATATAACGGGGCTCAAAGCTTTAACCGAAGATGTGAGTGGCACATAATTGATTGTGTCGCGGTAGAGGAGCGTTCCTGTCAGCGTTGAAGCAGAATCGGGAGGTTCTGTGGAGCGTCAGGAAGTGAAAATGTTGGCATGAGTAACGAAATTGAAGCGAGAAACTTCAACACTGAATACCCAAGGTTTCCCAAGCAACGGTAATCGGCTTGGGGTTAGTCGGGCCTAAGGCGAGGCCGAGAGGCGTAGTCGATGGACAACTGGTTAATATTCCAGTACAACTTAATTTTCGCCAGAGCAATCCTGGATGACTTTCTTTATCAACCGCTTAAGGACTTCGGTTCTTTGTGGGAGACTTAGAAGGCCTGAAAGAGGCGCTAGCTCAGGAGGGACGTGGTTGGATATCTGAAGCGTGTTAATGAATTCACGTACAAACTATAAGTTTATGCTCTTCGAGGTAAATCCCTTAGAGTTCGCGAGTAGTGATGTAAAATGTTCTACCTTTGGTGGAATGATTTCAGAGATTTCAGCTGACAAGAAAAACTTCGGTAGCGAGAAAATTAGGTTTCCGTACCTCAAACCAACGCAGGTGGGTAGGTCGAGTAGACCAAGGTGATCGAGATAACTAATGTTAAGGAACTCGGCAAAACAGCAGGTGTAACTTCGGGATAAACCTTGCCTCTGTGAAAATGGAGGCCGCAGCTAAAGATTCCACGCAACTGTTTACCAAAAACACAGGTCTCTGCTAAGTCGTAAGACTATGTATAGGGGCTGACGCCTGCCCAGTGCCAGAAGGTCACGAGGAGGGGTTAACGCTCTGAATCTAAGCCCTGGTGAACGGCGGCCGTAACTATAACGGTCCTAAGGTAGCGAAATTCCTTGTCAGGTAAATTCTGACCCGCACGAATGGCGTAATGATGTGGAAACTGTCTCAACATTAGACTCGGTGAAATTGCAGAACTGGTAAAAATGCCAGTTAATCATGGAAAGACGGAAAGACCCCATGGAGCTTTACTATAACTTGACATTGGTTCTGGGTATAGCCTGTGCAGAATAGGTGGGAGACGTTGAAGCTTGGACGTTAGTCTGAGTGGAGTCACCTTTGAGATACCACCCCTGCTATACTTAGGATCTAACTGATACCATTAATCTGGTAGCCAGGACAGTGTTTGGTGGGTAGTTTGACTGGGGCGGTCGCCTCCTAAAAGGTAACGGAGGCGCGCAATGGTTCTCTAGGGCCGGATGGAAATCGGTCCGATAGTGTAAACGCATAAGAGAGCTTAACTGTAAGACATACAAGTCGAGCAGATGCGAAAGCAGGTGTTAGTGATCCGATAGTGGCACGTGGGTGCGCTATCGCTCAACGGATAAAAGTTACCCTGGGGATAACAGGCTTATAGATTCCAAGAGTTCACATCGACGAATCTGTTTGGCACCTCGATGTCGGCTCGTCCTATCCTGGGGCTGGAGAAGGTCCCAAGGGTTTGGCTGTTCGCCAATTAAAAGGGTACGCGAGCTGGGTTCAGAACGTCGTGAGACAGTTCGGTCCCTATCTTCCATGATCGTAGGATATTTGAAGGAACTTGTCCCTAGTACGAGAGGACCGGGATGAACGAACCTCTGGTGTATCTGTTGTCGCGTCAGCGGCATGGCAGAGTAGCTACGTTCGGACTAGATAACCGCTGAAAGCATCTAAGCGGGAAGCTACGCCTAAGATAAGATATCCCCATGAGCCTCCCCGAAGACTACGGGGTTGATAGGCCGCAGATGTACGCACAGTGATGTGTTCAGTCGAGCGGTACTAATAGGCCATTGACTTATCTAGAGAATTTTTTCTTTGACTAGTAATTGTTGAAAGAAATCTAATTTTAAGATTTGTTTGCGTTAAAATTGTCACTAATTAAAATTGTTGAAAGAAGTTATGCTCTTGGCAGCTATCGAGGTAGAGGTACACCTGTTCCCATCCCGAACACAGAAGTTAAGTCTTCCATCGCCGATGATACTGCGGCTCGACCGTGGCAAAGTAGGTCGCTGCCAAGATCATGATTTCTTTCAACTCAAAGATTTATTCTAACTTCCATAATTTAGAGCCTTTACTTGACATCATCTAGATGTGTGTTTAAAATGCGTGCAAATTTAAACTAACTAATATGTCTAATGTGGATGCTGTTGCTGAAAATCCTGGCTTGTCTTTGAGATCTAAGATGGATGTTGTGATGGCTATATCTCAGTATATAGATGGGACTTCAATGACGCCAGAGCAGAAGGATTGGCTGTATGGGTTTTTATATAGGCAAGTTCGCAGTTTTAACTATTTAACTGTAATGAATCAGGCTACTTTGGATGATTTTTGTAGTGACGTACTTGCAGCTTTTGATCTTGTTGATGTTATTGATGGCAGCTATGCTGCAGAGTCATTTGATGGTTTAAAGGATTTTGTGCGAGGATTGATTGGAAATTTTAGAGATGATTCCCATTTTGGGGAAAAATTTGAATGTATGACTGGTTCTAAAAAGAAAGTCGATGGTAATTCTGGAGAGATAAGTTATGAAATGGTTGCATTTGGGGATGTGCCTTCTTCTGAGGTCTTAGATTTTTTAGAAGGGGGGTATGATCCTAATAGTATTGCTATTAATGATTTTTTAGGACGAGTTTTTGTAGATAAGGCTTCTTTGACCCTTTCTGAACAAGAGCGTCAACTTTACTACGAGAATGCTATTAAGTATTATGAAAGGGTATTGGATTTGATGGGTAATGAGCAAGGTTTTTCTGAGTATATATCTACATCTCCTGCTCAATTTTTACGTGCAAATATATTGGCGAACTTGACTTTGCATTGCTCCAATATGTTTAAAAATTTGTCAGATGGTATATTTGTTGATTCTGGTTCTAATTCTATGATTCCTGAGTATGAAGCTAAAACACGAATGTATTTTAATCTCTTACGGTCTTGGCTGGAACATAAAAAGGGATTTGCTCAAAGTTTATCTTACAGTATAGTTTTTGTGCTTTTAAATTTGGGTGAGATAGACGAAGCTGATGAGGTTTTGAAAGAAATAATTACTTTTCCAGATAGTGATCCTAAAAGAGTTCTTGAATTGAGTTGTTATGTGCATGCTATGAAGTTGGTTAATATGTTGAAAGGTTTGGAGCCTAGTGCTAATAATATGATTTTGACTAATAATTTAGAAGAGATAGGTATGGAGGTAAATAGGGCTTTGAAAGAGGCTCTTGATAGAATCAATGGTGTGGAAGAGGTGTAGTAGTTTTGACATTCTTTGAGGTTGTTTTTAAACTAACTAATATGTCTAATGTAGATACTGTTGCTAAAGAAGTTTAATCTTCTACTTCTTGTTCATTGATGTTCGTATCGTCGAGGTTTTTTATTTTTTGTGTTCTTGAGAGTTTTGGATTGTAGGTGCGGTAGAATAGCTCAATTATTTCTTGAGTTGTTAATTCTTCTGCTTTTAGTCCACAATTTTCAAGTCCTGATTTAACAATGTTGACTCTGTATGATAGAGGTTTTTTTAGGTTGTTGAATTCATTGTGGCGTTTTTTTACGTCACTGTAGCTGTCTTTTGGTGTTAAGTGCTGTATGAATGATTGAAAAAGGCTTTGTCCTGTTGATCTAAGTGGGTCATACGGAATAACAACATAGAATTCTTTTTCCATAATATCAGCGTATTCAACTAGTTTTTTGATGTATTCTGAGTATTCATATGTTTGTTCTTGTAGAAGTTTGTTTTGTTGCTTGTCACCAAGTCTTCTTACTTGTTCTATGTAGTCATCGATATCTAGTTTTTTTGATCTAACAACAATTTGAATTGGGAACTCTAGTGAATTTAGGAAACCTTGGTAGGCTGAAATGATTGCGTTTTGTTCTTGTTCAGACTTAAGGTTAAAGTTAATGCTTGAAACCTTTAAAATTGATCTTTGTCCGCCGTTTTTTAGCACAAGAGTGTTGTCTCTGATTTCACCAATTCTTAAATAAGTTTGGGTGCTTTTTTGTGATTGTTGCTTATTTTTTTTGCCTGGGGCAATTAAATCTAGTAATGACATATTATTTGTTTAAGTTTTGGTTAGCAATTTCTTGAATTGCAGAATGTTTTTTACCTTTTGAATCAAGAATTTCTGCTAGTTCTTCTATACTTTTTTGTTCTTTTTTAGGGGCTGTGTCTATCTTTTTTTCTATTTTTTTCTCTTGAAATGGTGGAACAAATGGAGTTCCTGCTCCTTGTATCCAAATTCTTTTTTTAGGTAGATAGTGAAATTCAATTAAGCTCATTAGATAGATATGGAATGGTAAGTTGTGAACTTTTAGAAAGGCGAATGCAAGGGTGATCATTACTACAATTCCTGTGGGTGGAAGCCATACTTCTATCATCCAGTTTTTGGCTAGTGTTACATAAATAGCATAGGCAATACCGCCACCAATTCCCAATATTCCAATTTGTTTTAGGGTTAGTGGTCCTATAATTGTATCCTCTCTTTGTACGTCTTGTGGTACTTTGTATTGCATTTTGTTTTTATTTATCTGTGTATTATAGCATATTTGGCTTTTTGTAGCAATAGGCTTGTGAGATTTTTTTCTTATGAAAAGTTGCTATTTTTTGTTTTAGGTTTCTGCTAAAATGGCGCTCGATGAGTCAAAAGAATATTAGAAATTTTTGTATTATTGCCCATATTGATCACGGAAAATCTACCTTAGCGGATAGATTTCTGGAGATTACTTCTACTGTGGCTGGTCGTGATATGAAGCATGGTCAGATGCTTGATACTATGGATATTGAGCAAGAGCGTGGAATCACGATTAAGTTGCAGCCTGTAAGGATGGATTGGGTGTGCAATGGTGAAAAATATGTTTTGAATTTAATTGATACTCCAGGTCACGTTGATTTTTCTTATGAAGTTTCAAGAAGCTTAGCTGCTTGTGAAGGAGCTATTTTGGTGGTGGATGCAACGCAGGGAATTGAGGCTCAAACTTTGGCAAACTGTTACATGGCTATTGAACATGATTTGGAGATTATACCGGTTTTAAACAAGATTGATTTGCCTTCTGCAGACCCTGTTGGACGAGCAAAAGAAATTGAGGATGCTTTGGGTATACCAAAAGAGAGTATTATTGCTGTTTCTGCTAAAGAAGGTACTAATGTTGAACAGGTTTTGGACAGGGTGGTGGAAGTTATTCCTGCACCTACTGAAACAAGTGTTGATGATGAGCTTAAGGCTATGATTTTTGATTCCATATATGATTCTTATAAAGGAGTTGTTATTTATGTGCGTTTAAAATCTGGCTCTGTAAAACGAGGAGATACTGTTTATTTCCTTAATACAAAAAAGAGTATTGAGGTTTTAGAAGTTGGTTATTTTAAGCCTAAATACACACCTACTGATGTTTTAAATGCTGGTGAGGTTGGGTACATTGTAACTGGTTTGAAATCTGTAAGAGATGCGAGAGTTGGTGATACGGTTTGGAAGTCTGGTGCTGCTAAAATGGAAATGACAGATGCGAGTGCTTTGCCTGGTTATAATGTGGTTCGTCCTTTTGTTTTTGCTGGTGTGTTTAGTACTGATGCTGATGAATATCAGTTACTTAGAGATGCGCTAGGTAAATTGCAAATGAACGATAGTGCTTTAACTTTTGAGCCTGAGCATAGTGGTGCTTTGGGGCATGGTTTCAGGTGCGGATTTTTAGGACTGTTACATATGGAAATTGTACAAGAGCGTTTAGAAAGAGAATATGATTTAACTTTAATTGTTACTGCTCCTTCGGTTTCGTATGTTGTGGTTACAAAAGATGGTGAACAAACTATATCTAGTCCTTCTGAGTTGCCAGATCCATCTGCAATTATTGAGATTAGAGAACCATGGGTAAGGGTGGAGATTTTGGTTCCTAAAGATCACGTTGGTGCAGTTATAACTCTTTGTACGGAAAAGCGTGGAATTTCAAAAAATATGCAGTATTTAGATCAAAATAGAGTTCTTTTGGTGTTTGAATTGCCGCTAGCTTCTATAGTTGTTGATTTTTACGACAATCTTAAGAGTGCTACAAGTGGATATGCTTCTATGAATTATGAGTATTTGGATTATAGAGCTGGTGCACTTGTGAAATTGGATATTATGATTGCTGGTGAGGTTGTTGATGCACTTTCTTTGATTTTGCATAAAGATAATGCTTTTTATGTAGGGAGAGATTTAACCTCTCGCCTTAAAGATTTAATTCCTCGTGCAAATTTTGTGATTCCAATTCAAGCTGCTGTTGGTTCTAGGGTTGTTGCGAGAGAAACTTTGTCTGCTTATAGAAAAGATGTAACAGCTGGTCTTTATGGTGGAGATATTAGTCGTAAGCGAAAACTTTTGGAAAAACAGAAAAAGGGTAAGAAGCGTATGAAGATGGTTGGAAAAGTTGAGTTGCCACAAGAGGCGTTTTTAGCAGTTTTGAAAAAAGGTAATTAATCTGTGATATAATATTTTCATGTTGAGATTTTTTAAATGGTTTTTTGGCTTGTTTTCGCCTTATGTTCATCCTTTTGAGAAAAAGGTTGATAAGTTTTTTATGCGTATAAAATCTACAGATAGTATTGCTGATGTTCGTACTGAGCTTCTTACTTTGATGCAGGAAAATTTGATTGTGTTGAATGTTTGGATGGAAAGAAAGTTTAAGGGGTATAAATATCTAAATAAGACTACTCGTAGAAAAATGTATGAAGATGTTGAGGGTATTAAGAAAAAATTGAATGAATATTCTGCTGCGAATCCTGTAAGTGTTATGGATGTAAAATTTGCTGTTGAAGCTGTGGGTTTGGATTTTGTTGATTCTTATAAAGACCAATTTGTATATTTATTTGAAATAATGCAGTTTTTAAGTCCAGGTTTGTATTATCACTATATTAAGACTGCAAGTTTTGGGAAACTTTTACGAGATCCTAATGATGCGAAATTAGAGGGGGATTGTAATCAGATTGTGACTTTATACATTTATCTTTTTTCTTTGAAATATCCTTTGGTGGATCTATCTATTAAGCTTTTGCCTGAACATGTATGTTTGCATTTTAAGGGTGTGGATATTGAGGCTACAAATGCGACTTTTCATCATTACAGTGAAAATTTGGAGGTTTTACCTGTGACGGAAATAATTTCAACAAATTTGTTAGATTTAGCTGATTTTAGAGAGGATGTTCAGGTGGTTGATGAAAGGATGATGCTTAAAAGTGCTCAATTGGCTTATGCTTTGAGTAGCTTAAAGTCTTTGGTTGCTAAAAATTTGAACATTGCATATAGAAATATGGCTGTTTCTTCGATGCGTCGTAAAGATTTTGATACAGCGATTTTTTATTTTACTAAAATGGGGGATAGGGATTTGCTTGTGAGTGCATATCATAATGCTGCTGCTTATTATATGGATTCCAAAAATTTTAAATTAGCTAAATTTTACGCTTCTAAAAGCGGTCAAACAGATTTTCTTAGAGTTGTTTCTCATAATGAAGGTGTTTTTTATTATAAAAATGGGCAGGTTGATAAGGCTATAGAGGTTTTTAAGAATTTAGGTGATGATGAGATGTTGAAGGCTTGTTTGGCAAAGAAATTTAATGAGCTTCATAGGAAAGTTTCAGGTGTAAAGACTATAAAACAGGCAAAAAGTTATAAGTCTGTTTATTTAAAAATGTTGGATATTGCAAGGCAGATGGGTGACTCAAAATTAGAGTCTGATTTAAGAGATACTTTGGCTAAATTGTAGTTGAAAAAAATCGCTATTTTTGTTATAATATAGGGATATTTTCGAAAAAAATAAAAACAAATGGAAAGTAAAATATGGAAAATTTTGAAGGCAATAGTTTATGGCATTTTTGTGCTTGTGTTTGTTTTTGTTACTTTAAAGCTGTTTTTTGCTGATTTTATTGATAATAAATCCTCTAATTTAGAGGAAAATGTAATGAAGAAAAAGGAAGTTTTAACAGTTATTTATCCTGATGAAATTGGTGAATTTGAGCCAACATTTTTTAATCCGACTGCTAGACAGAGATTGGTGAATGTTTATGAGCCTCTTGTTGTTGCGGATAAAGACTTAAACATGAAGCCGTCTTTGGCAATTTCATGGGGACTTTTGGATGATTATACTTGGGAATTTCGCTTAAGATCTGGTGTGAAGTTTCATGATGGTAGTGCGTTTGATGTGCAAGATGTTTTAGCGAGTTTTGAAAGAGCTGCTAGGTATGAGAGGTCTGAGTTAAAAGATTTACTTTCAACAATTAGATCTGTGAAAGCGGTGGACTCCGCAACAATTCAAATTACAACTTTGAAGCCTGATCCTTTGCTTTTACAAAAGGTTTCCAATGTTTTAATTATTTCTTCTGATGAAGTGGAAATGCCTACGGGGACAGGCCCATTCATGCTTTCTAGCTGGAAATTTGGTGAAAGAATGGAGCTTATTAAGAATGATGAATATTGGGGTGGTGATGTTCCGTTTGATACCGTTGTTTTAAAAGTTGAGATGGATAAATCGCTTCGTGTTAACGATTTCTTAAACGGTGGGGCTGATATGTTGGCATTTGTGCCGTTTGATGCGGTTGCTGCTGTGAAGGAGCGTGGTTTTGAAACTGTTTCGGTGCCTAGTTTGGAAGTTCAGTTTTTGTTGTTTAATGTTAATTCTTCTTTATTGAAAGATGTTAAAGCTAGAGAGTTTTTGGCTGGTGTATTTGATAAAACAGCATTATCTAGGGAGTTAGGTGGTTTTGCGTTACCTGTTGATCAGTTTGTTAGTGATGGGGTTTTTGGGTTTAATCCAAAAATTCATAATTTTCCTAAATCTGATGTTGGGCTTCTAAAAGGGAAAACTTTGCAATTGCATCTTTTGAAGGGTTTGGATGTTTTGGGTGAGTTTGTTAGAAAATCCTTAAAGGATTCTGATGTAAATGTTATTGTTTCTTATTTGGATGGAAATGATTTTTTGAAAAGTTTAGACGCAAAAAAGGCTGATATGTATTTCTTTGGTTTTAAATCTGATATTGGTGATTCTGTAGATTTCTTTAAGACTGTTGTTAAATCTGGAGCTGATTTTAATGTTATGAATTATAGTGATGCTCAGGTTGATGCTTTAATTGATCAAGGTTTGACTGAATTGGATGCGCGCCGAAGGCGCGCAGTGCTTCAGGAGTTAATGGAAATTGTTGTAAGGAAGGATGTTTTAGGATCTCCACTTTTTCAATATGAAACAGTCTTTGCTACTAACAACTCTATTGATTTCGTTCCACGTATTGATGGTTTGATATATTTTAATGAAATAACTGTAAAATAATGAAATTCAACATTCGCAGTAAGCTTGTTATGGCAATTTCACTTCTAATAGTGATACTGTTTTCTGCTGTTGCTTTCTTGTTTATTAGTGAGAAAAAAGTTGAACTTGCTGATGATATATACTTGAACACTTTAGCTTTTTCTAAATTGACAGCCGGTGATGTTGTAGACAACTATGAACTTTATTTGGAGGCTAATAGTTTTGTTTATTTTAATAGGGAGGTTCAGTCTCTTTTTGAGCAGAATGATGATGTCTCTAATGTTAAAATGGTTAGTTATGGTGGTGTTACTTTGTATGATTCGCTTTTGGATACTACGAAGCGTTACGATGGTGAGGATAGGCTTGTGGATAAATCATTGTTGGCACAAGTGCAATCTGAATATGTTTCTGTTAGAACTTTGGATGGTTTTGTTTATTTTTTGAAAGAAGGTTTTTATGTTAATCAAAATGGTGAAAAAATTGCAGATTTAGAAAAAGGCACTTTGGTGGATTTGTTTGTTGTGCCGGCTAGTGAAAAATATTCTGTAGTTTATAAAGTTGATTATAGTAATTTGAATATGAGGATTGAGGCCATGCGTCAGCGTATTGTCTATTTAGCATTGTTTGGTGTTTTATTGGGAATGATGATGTCTTTCTTTATGTCTACACAAATTTCTCGACCGGTGTGGAAATTAGTAAAGGGGGCTGAGGAAATTGCTAAAGGTAACTTTAAAACTAGAGTTGAAATTAAAACTAGTGATGAAATCGGTTATCTTGGTGGGGCGTTTAACAAGATGGCGGTGGATCTTGAAGCGAGTATGGATGCTCGTTTGTATAAGGAGCGTGTAACTCGCGAGCTTGAATTAGCGACACAGATTCAAAATCAACTTGTTCCTAAAGTGATACCGTCTGTAAATGGTTTGGATTTAGCTGCTAGTGTGGATCCTGCTGGAGCGATTGGTGGAGATATGTATGATTTTATTTCGATCAATGAAAATAAAATGCTTATGTATTTGGGGGATGTTACTGGTCATGGTGTGCCCGCAGGTATAGTGAGTTCTATTGCTAGTGCTTTGTTTTATGGTTTTAGTGACAAAATTGATTTGAAGCAAATTATTTTAAAGGTTAACAAGGTTTTGAAGGTTAAAACTATGCCAAATATGTTTATGACTCTTTGCTTGATGGAGTGGGATTCTTTGCTTGGTAAATTTAGTTATGTAAGTGCTGGTCATGAGCAGCTTATTCATTATAAGTCTGACTCTCGAGATGTTGTTCTTGGTAAGGCTGGCGGAATTGCGCTTGGTATGTTGCCAGATATTTCTAAATCAACTCATGCTCAGGATCTTGACTTAAAAGTTGGTGATTTCGTAGTTTGTTATAGTGATGGTATTCCAGAAGCTTGGCAAACAGATAAAGAATGTTACGGCATGGATCGTTTGCAAAGTGCTGTTAAAGCTTTTGCTCAAAAAGCAAAAACCGCCGAAGATCTAAAGAAGATGATCCTCGACGATGTTTATGCTTTCATGGGTGACCATGAACAAATGGATGATATTACAATTGTTGTAATAAAAAGAACTGAGTAAATTTATACTTTGATTCCTGGTACTGGGAATTTTAGACACATTTCTTTTACCTCTTCTTTTATTTGTGCGTGTAAGGCTTCGTCGTCAATGTTTGAGATAACTCTGTCCATCCAATCTGCGATGCGATCCATTTCTGGTTCTTTCATTCCGCGAGTTGTGATAGCCGGTGTTCCAAAACGGATTCCTGATGGATCCATAGGGCTACGAGTTTCTCCTGGAATTGTGTTTTTGTTTAGAGTGATTCCTACTTCATCAAGTACATGTTGTGCTTGTTTTCCTGTTACTCCTTTGTTTGTTAAATCTGCAAGTAATAAGTGAGTATCTGTTCCATCAGAGATTAGTTTAAAGTCTCTCTCCATTAGTTTTTCTGCAAGATATGCTGCATTTTTCTTTACTTGTGCGCCATATTCTTTGAAAGACGGTTGTAGTGCTTCTTTGAATGCAATAGCTTTTCCAGCAATGGCGTGTTCGTGCGGGCCGCCTTGTAATCCTGGAAATACTGCTCTATCAATTGCTTTTGCAAATTTTTCTTTACACATAATCATTGCTCCACGAGGCCCTCTAAGTGTTTTATGAGTTGTGCTCATAACCACATCAAAATATGGTACCGGTGATTCCAATACTCCACCAGCTATTAGTCCTGCTGTGTGTGAAATGTCTGCCATTGTAATTGCTCCAACTTCGTCTGCAATTGCTTTAAATTCTTTCCAGTCTATGTCTCTTGGGTAGGCTGTAAATCCTGCTACGATCATTTTTGGTTTATGTTCGTGAGCCATTTTTCTTACCTCTTCCATGTTGATTCTTCCGGTTTCAATATCTACTCCATATTGAACGAAATTATATGCTTTTCCAGAAAAGGCTATTGGTAAACCATGGGTGATGTGTCCTCCATGTTCTAGTTTTAATCCCATTACTGTGTCTCCAAATTCTAGTAGGGCAAAGTAAATTGCTGTGTTAGCTGGTGATCCAGAATATGGCTGAACATTTACGTGCTCTGCACCAAAAAGTTCCTTTGCTCTTTCAATGGCAAGTGTTTCTATGTGGTCTATATTTTCTTGTCCTCCATAATATCTTTTCCCTGGATACCCCTCGGAGTATTTATTTGTAAGGATGGATCCGCAAGCTTCCATTACTGCTTCAGATGTGTAGTTTTCTGAAGGAATTAATTCGATACCTTCGGCTTGTCGACGTTTTTCACGCTCAATAGCCTCATAAATTTGAGGGTCGCTTTTTTGAATTGCGCTCATAGTTTTGTGGGTTACTTATATTGAAACCGTAGTTATTTTCGGTGATTTGTTTTTATGTTGCAAGGGCAAGTTGTGATCGTCGATTGCGATTTTTTGAAATAAGGGTAAAATTTTATTGATGAAAAACTATCATATTTTATTTTTGGCGCTATTTCTGGGTTTCGTAGGTGGATTTGCCGGTAGTTTTGTTGGTAAATCGCAAATTGCTCATGATGTTTTCTTTATTGAAAATTCTGAAATGATTAGTGCTGTGGATGCTGTTTCTGATTCCGTTGTTTCTATTCTTGCATATACCAATAGTGGTCAGAAGGAAACTGGTGGTACTGGATTTTTAGTTGATGAAAGTGGAATTATTTTAACAAATAGGCATGTTGTAGAAGATTTGAGTTTGAATTATGTTGTTGTTTTTAATGATGGTGAGCAGGCTAAGGCTAGGGTTTTAAGTCTGGATCCTTTTGATGATGTTGCAGCAATTAAGGTTGAAAGTGATAGGGAATTTAAGGTGGCTAAGTTTGGTGATTCTGATGTTTTACAAGTTGGTCAGCAGGTTTTGGCTATTGGTAATGCGCTGGCTCAGTATGAGAACACAGCCTCTTCTGGAATTATTAGTGCAATTGGTAGGGATGTAACTGCTTTTAATGATTTTGGTTATGGGGTTGAAAATCTTTCTGGACTATTACAGACTGATGCTTCTATTAATTTAGGTAGTAGTGGTGGACCGCTGATAAATATGCAAGGGCAGGTGATTGCTATGAATGTTGCAGTTGCTTCATCGGCAAACGGTATTGGTTTTGCAATTCCTATCAATGATCTTAAGCCTATTGTTAAAAGTTTGGTAAAGAATGGTGAAATAATTAGGCCTGTTTTAGGTGTGAGGTTTTTGATGTTGAGTAAATCTCAGGCATCTGAATTCTCTAAGGATTTGGTTGGTGGTGCTCTTGTGGTTGGGGATGGTTCTTTGAAAAATCCAGCGGTGATTTACAAGGGGGCTGCCTTTGATGCGGGTGTTAAGGAAAAGGATATTATATTAAGTATTGATGATATTGATTTGTCTGTTGATATGCCTTTACAAAAAGTTATTCGTGAGCATGTTCCTGGAGATAGGGTGAAAATGAAAATTTGGCGTAATGGAAAAGTACAATACTTAGATGTTGTGCTTAAAAGTAATAAGGACTTGGAAGACTAGATATTAGGTGATAGAATCCTCTTGTTTTAACGTGCCCAGGTGGCGGAATGGTATACGCGCTACCTTGAGGTGGTAGTCCATGTATTTGGGTGGAGGTTCAAGTCCTCTCCTGGGCACCAAATTAAATTTTTTAAAAGTAAACATATGAATTTGTCAAATGGTACATCGTTAATTTTTTTGATTTTAACTGTTGGTATTCTAGGGATGATTATTATTCCACTGATTACTTCTTTGATTTTGCGCTTCTTTGCACGTCTTTTGAAATTCGCAAAAAGTGATTTTAAGACTGCCTTGTATTGTAATTTAGTTATTCTCGGCATACATTTGGGTATAACTATGAGTTTGGGCATGTTGTTTTTAGATCGAATTCAGGAATTGTCATCAGTCCTTAGTTTATTTTCCTTGGTGGTTTCGCTGATGGTGGGGGTATACGTTGTACATAAGTTTTATGGCTCTTCATTAATAAAATCATTTTTTGCTCTCTTTCTGACAGGTTTAACTTTGTTTGTCGGGTTGTTTATTATTGTATTATTTCTAGGGTTGGGGATTGTTTTTGTAAAGTAGTTAACTTATCTATGTAATTAATATAATCTAAAATTATGGAAAATAAACAAATTAAGAACGGGTTTCCGGTTGGTATGATATTAATCCTAATACTTGTTGGTTTACCTGCTGTGATGACCCTGTTCTCCGTCTTCAAATCACCTTTGTCACAATTGGGCCCATTACTACTTAGTGGTGTAGGAGCTGTTGTTGTGAATTTGGTTATATTTGTCATATTGTCAACAATTTTTTATGGTATTTTAAAAAGAATGATGTGGGCGAGAAAAATGGCGATTGGTTGGTACATTGTTTCAATGCTTCTCATTGTAGTCAATATGGTTTCGCTTCTTGGAAACAAAATGATGTATGATAGTTTTTATAAAGAAACATTAACGCCAGAAATGTATTCTCTTATGACCCCCGAATTAATAACGGCTTCTTTGATGTTTTCATCAGGAGGTGCTCTTTTAATTGGTATCATTGTGATAATCTACTTAGTTAGAAAAAAAGATTTTTTTGTTAATTAGTGTCCTAATTTAGCATCTTGCTTTGAGTTTTTATGGATTATCCCGCAGAAATTAGAATTGGTGATCGTAGCTATGATGTGGAGTATGAACAGGTTTTTTCTGGTAATTGTTCTGTAAGAATTCGTAAGAAGAAGGTTATTTTAAAATTGAGTAGATTTGCTGTTGGAAAAACTCGTGATGAAATGGTTGAAAAGTTTTTAAAATGGGCTGAGAAAAAATTGGCAAGTGTCGGTGGGGATTTTATTGAACCTGTTTATAAAGATGGTGGTGTGATTGCTACTCATAATAAAATATACAAATTGGAGGTTGAAATTGATTCCGGACGTGCAAATTCAAGAGCTTATTTGGATTGCGATGTTATAAAGGTAATTGTTCCTCACTTTGATGCTGATAGAATTAAATTCTTGGCACAAAAAGTTGTAATGGATGATCAAACATCTTATTTGCATGAAGTTGTTGATGAATTGAATCAGCTTTATTTTCAAGAGGTTTACTATGCTTGTCGGTTTAAGAGGATGGACTCTCGTTTTGGGAGTTGTAGTTCTAAGAGAAATTTAAACTTTGCTTACAAGTTATTGTTTGCTCCCCGAGAAGTGTTTCGTTATGTTTGTGTTCACGAATTGGCGCACTTGAAAGAAATGAATCATTCTAAGCGATTTTGGCAGCATGTTGAGGCAGCTATGCCGAACTACAAAGAGGCTGAGGGGTGGCTTTCAAAAAATGGTTTTCTTTTAGGTTGAAAGTTTTTTTTAATTATGATAAAAATGATTGGCATTTACATGCGGGCGCTTAGCTCAGTTGGCTAGAGCATCTGGTTTACACCCAGAGGGTCGGGGGTTCGAATCCCTCAGCGCCCACCATTTAGAAACATTGTAGGCTCCTTAAAGGGGTCTTTTTCTTTACATGTTGGTGTTTTTGTTGTAGAATTTTTTCTTAATTTTTTACTATTTTATATGGAAGCTGGTTTTAAAATGTTTAGCTATGTGCAGGGATGGGTTGACGATTTAGATGGTGAAAGGAGTGTTGATTATGAGGCTGCATTATCTGCTCGTAATGAGGCTTATGCTCCGTATTCTAATTTTTTTATGGTTGGTGCTTCTTTGAGAATGGGAAATGGGAGAGTTTTTACTGGTTGGAATTCTGAAACTATTTCTTATGATGGTGTGCATGCTGAAGAATCGGCTAGGGGGCGTGTTGATTCTGCCTCTCGCCTGTCTGGTTTAAAAAGAGTTACGATTGTTGGTGCACCTGCAGATGAAAGTGTTTGTGAGCCAACAGCTCCCTGTGGTGCTTGTAGGCAGAAGTTGTTAGAGCTTTCTTGTGGAGCTGATGGGGTGGAGGTTGTGATGGCTTCTGTAAAGGGGAGGGTTATTATTGCTACTCTGAATGACTTGTTGCCATTTGCTTTTTTTCCAAAAGATCTTTTGAAAAAATAGTTTTTTTGGTAATATTTTATCTTATTTATTAATCAACTATTTTATGGGAGTTGAAGGTGGTTATGTTGAAAATTTAGGTGATGTGATTGAAGTTACTGCTCAGGAAGTTGCTGCGGCGATCGGTAAAGTTTTTCTAGGTAGGAGTGAGGATGTTTATAATTTCTGTAAGCAAAGGGAGGTTATTGGTTTTAGAATTGGTCAGGCTGTTTATTATGGTTATGAATCTTCCGATAAATAAAAAGAGCAGTTTATTTAGAACTACTCTTTTTATAAAAAGCTCTAATTATTTAGAGCAGTTACAGCAAGATTTGACTAGTTTCCAGATTGTCCATAGGGCAGATAGTCCTACTAGTCCGTAAACTCCTTGTTCTACCATTGGCCAGCTGTCTACTAGGTATGTAACAAGGTTAAAATCCCAAAATCCAACTAGGGCCCAGTTTAGGCCTCCAACTACTAATAGGACTTGAGATACCCATGTAACTGGGCACATGCACATGCATGAAGAACATGATGATCCATCTTTCATATTAATGAGGGTTATTAATAATAGGATTATTGTAATTTAATTTGCAGTTTTGGGCAAATTTTGGCTTGCTTGTCTTTTTATCTAAAAATCATTTCATCTCGTGCTGGCCCAATTCCAATTGAGGTAACCTTACAGTTTGAAAGCTTTTCAATTGTTTCAATGTATTTTTTTGCGTTTTCCGGAAGATCTTCGAATGTTTTTGCTTTGCTTATGTCTTCTGTCCAACCTGGTAATTCTATGTATTCTACTTCTATTTTATCTAGTAGTTTTGTATTTGCTGGAAATCCTCTAAGTTTTTCTCCATTTAATTTGTATGCTGTTGCGATTTTTAGATTTTCTACTCCTGTAAGTACATCTAGTTTTGTAAGGTTTAGCTCTGTTAGTCCGTTGATCATTACGCTGTAGGCTCCTGCCACGGCATCGTACCATCCACAGCGGCGTGGTCTTCCTGTTGTTGAACCGTATTCACCACCTTGTTCTCTTATTTGATCACCAAGCTCGTTTGTAAGTTCTGTTGGAAATGGTCCTGAACCTACGCGTGTGCAATATGCTTTCATAATACCAATAACTTGAGTTAGCTTGTTTGCTCCAAGTCCAATTCCTGTACATATTCCTCCAATTGTTGGGCTTGATGATGTTACGTATGGGTAGGTTCCGTGGTCAATATCTAGTAATGCTCCATTAGCACCTTCTACTAAAATGTTGTCTCCATTTTCTAGTGCATCATTTAAATAGTACGCTCCATCAACAACCATCTTTTTAATTTCTGGCAGTAATGACTCTAGTTCTGCGAGTTCTTTTTCTGTGTCATATTCAAAATCTCCATATAGGCTTTTGAGCATTTTAAGATTTTCGTGATAGGTGTCTTTGAAAGTTTCAAATTCAAGCAGGTCACACATTCTAATACCATTTCTTCTAACTTTATCTGTGTAGCATGGGCCGATTCCGCGCTTTGTTGTTCCCACTTTTTTGTCACCTTTCATGTCTTCCTGAATACCATCTACGATTTTGTGATATTCGAAGAGAAGGTGGATGCGGTCTGAAATTAGTACGCGTCCTTCTGTTTTGATGCCATTTTCTCTTAAAAGTTTTAATTCTTGGAAAAATGTTGGAATGTGTAGTGCTACTCCGTTTCCAAGTAAACATACGCAATTTTCATTTAGCATTCCAGATGGTACTAAATGGAAAACATATTTTTTTCTTTCTCCGTTTTGGTCTTTTAAATAAATTGTATGTCCAGCATTGGCTCCGCCTGTTGCTCTTGCTACTATTTTGTATTTTTCTGAGAGAATATCTATTAGTTTTCCCTTACCTTCATCACCCCATTGTGCGCCTAGTATCACAGCAACTTTTGAATTGGACATATTTAAAAGGTTATTTGTGCTTGCAATATATTATATATTTTTTTTATTATCAAGTTACCTTAACTTAATATTTTATGCTGACGAACGATCAATTGCTTGCCCAGATACCGAATTGTTTAACTGGGACTGCTTTCACAAACCTTGGTGAGAGGTATGAGGGTAAAGTTCGAGATAATTATACTAAAGACGGAAAGCGCATTATTGTAGTTACGGATAGGCTTTCTGCATTCGATAAGGTTATTACATTGATTCCTTTTAAGGGACAGGTACTTAATCAAATGGCTAAGTTTTGGTTTGAAAAAACTGAAGATATTATTGGGAATCATGTTATAGAGTTTCCAGATCCTAATGTTGTTGTCGCTAAGGAGTGTGTTGCGATGCCTGTGGAAATGGTTGTGCGTGGTTATATTACTGGTGTTACTAGTACGAGCATTTGGACGCATTACGAAAAAGGTGTAAGAAATTTTTGTGGAAATGAGCTTCCAGATGGTCTGAAGAAAAACCAAAAACTTGAATCTCCAATTTTAACCCCTTCTACTAAAGCTGAAAAAGGTGAGCATGATGAATCTGTTTCTCGTCAGGAAATTTTAGATCGTGGCGTTATTACAGCCGAAGAGTTTGATTATATGGCTGATGCAGCTATGAAATTATATGCCAGAGGTGTTGAGATTGCTGCTAAACAAGGAATTATTTTGGTTGATACTAAATATGAATTTGGTAAAGATTCTGATGGAAATATTGTTTTGATTGATGAAATTCACACTCCAGACTCTTCTCGTTTCTGGTTTGCTGATGAATATGAGAGTAGGCTTAGCTCTGGTGAAGAGCAAAAAAAGATCGATAAAGAGTATTTGAGAGAATGGTTAGCTGATCATGGGTTTAGAGGTGAGGGCGAAATTCCTGCAATTCCTGATGATGTTAAGGTTGAAACTGCACGAAGATACATAGAAGCTTATGAGTTGATTACTGGTGAAGAGTTTGTTGCTGAAGTTGGGGATGTTAAGTCTCGTTTACAAAATAATTTATCTAACTATTTATAATATGAAGGCTGTATTCTTTTTAGGTTCGAAAGTTGATATGGATCACACTGATAAACTTGTTGGTGGTCTATCTGAGTGGGGAATTGAGAGTGATGTACATGTTGCATCTGCTCATAAGGTTCCTCTGAAGGTGGTTAATTTAGTTGAGGGGTACAATAAAGAAGATGATATTGTGATGATTGGTATTGCTGGTAGAAGTAATGCTCTTTCTGGGGTACTTGCTGCTAATAGTTATCACCCTGTGTTTGCTTGTCCTCCATTTCAGGATAAGGCTGATATGATGGTGAATTTGAATAGTTCTTTAATGATGCCGAGTGATACTCCTGTGATGACAGTAATTGATCCAAATAATTTGGTTTGGTCTGTTGTAAAGATTTTTGCTTTAAAGGATGCTGCTTTGCGTGATAAGGTTGTATCTAGAATGGCTGCAATTAAAGACAGTTTTAACTAAAAAATAATATGGAACATAATCTACTTGCAATTTCTCCTTTGGATGGAAGATATAGAGATAAGCTTGAATCTGCTTCTCATTATTTTTCTGAAGCTGCGCTTATGAGGTATCGTTGTTTGGTTGAAATTGAGTGGTTGATTTTCCTTTTTAATGACTTGAAGTTAGATGGTACGAAGGAGCTTAAATCTACTGAGTTAAGAATTTTACGCAGTATTTATGAGCAATTTGATTTACTGAACGCAAAACGTGTTAAAGATATTGAAAAAACTACTAATCACGACGTTAAAGCAATTGAATATTTTATTAAGGAGCAATTAAAGGATGGGCCACTGGATCCTTATTTGGAATTTGTACATTTTGCTTGTACTTCTGAAGATATAAATAATCTTTCTTATGCTTGTATGGTGAGGGATTTTGTTCAACGCGAACTTGCTCCTTCTGCGAGTGGTTTGATTCAGGAAATGTATGAATTGGCCGTTGCGAATAAGAAGGTAGCTATGCTTTCGAGAACACATGGGCAAACGGCTACTCCAACTACTTTAGGTAAGGAGCTTATAAACGTAGTTGCTCGTTTGGAAAAAGAATTTTCGATTATGAATTCTATAATGATGCCTGGGAAAATCAATGGTGCTGTTGGTAATTACAATGCTCACATAGAGGCTTATCCTAAGGTTGATTGGGTGAAGGGGTCTCAAGCATTTGTGGAAAGTTTGGGTCTTGAGTTTAATAAATACACTACTCAAATTGAACCTCATGATATTTTTGCTCGTTTATTTGATTCAATAAAGCGCTTTAATACAATAGTTTTGGATTTTGATAGAGATATGTGGACATATATTTCTATGGGTTATTTTGGTCAAAGGGTTGTGAAAGGTGAAGTGGGTTCTTCTACTATGCCTCATAAAGTTAACCCTATTGATTTTGAAAATAGCGAAGGTAATTTGGGGTTGGCTAATGCTATGCTTGAACATTTGTCGGCAAAATTGCCGGTTTCTAGAATGCAGAGAGATTTAACAGATTCAACCGTTTGTAGAAATATTGGCTCTGCATTGAGTTATGCCTTGTTGGCTTATAAAAGTACAATTAAAGGTCTTTCCAAGTGTGAAGTTAATAAAAAGGTGATTTTGGATGATTTAAAAGATAGGTGGGAAGTTTTGGCTGAGCCTATACAGGTGGTTATGAGGAGATATAAAATCGAAGGAGCTTATGAAGCTTTGAAGGAATTAACTCGTGGTAAATCTGGTATTACAAAGGCTGCTATACATAAGCTTGTAGACGGTTTAAAGATACCTGCTGCTGATAAAAAACGACTTTTAGCTCTTACGCCAGATAAATACATTGGTGTTGCTGAGAAGCTTGTTGATGAATATGAATTAGATATTTCCGGTGGAGGTTGTGGACCTAGTGGTTGTGGAGGATGTCAGGGGTGTGGGTGAAATTAAGGATTTAAAAAAGCCCCCGCAGAAAGCGGGGGCTTTTTGTTGATTGTTTATAGTTTTCCGGCTTTTTGTACCCATGATTGAGCATCTGTTTTAGTGAGGAAGGATTCTGGGTAAAACCATCCGTTGTTTTTATCTATTACATCTGAATAGTACATAGATAGTATTCTCCAATAAAAGGAGGATATTTTTTCGTCTATTTCTGTCCATAGTTCGTATATATATTTTGTTGTAACAGGGTGTTGAAGGTCATTGTAAGGACTCTTCCAAAAATTGTATTTAGGGTTTTTGTCTGGGTATTTTAATGTTGGAAAGCTTTCTGTTATAAATCTTGTTGCATGATCTCTTTGAATAAAATTATCTGGTCTTAGCCCATCACTCCACATTTCAATTGGCGATTCGCTTTCTCCTGCTAGTTTGTAAAGGAAGCACATAGATTTTCCATATTTGTGTCCTTTTGTGTCTGGTGCGCAAGTGTCTGTGGACGTTGTGTCTATTCCGTCTTTTTTGTATTCATTTACAATGAGGTTTGCTAATTCGCCACGTGTTATTAGATTTGGGTAGTCTGTTATTGAGGTAGAGCTTGTGTATGGTTTTGGCGTTTCGTCACATGATGGGTAACTTGTTGTCATGTTTCTTGGCTGTACTTTGTATGGATTGCTGTAGCAATCTGGTTTTGGCGCAGCTGGTTTGTAATCGTTTATTTGTGCTGAAAGTTTTACTTTTATAGTTTTGTTTAGGTAGGAGTTGTCTTTTGCAGCTTCTGGAATGTTAAAAAAATTGTGTGCACTTGCAAATGTAGTTTCAAGATTGATGTTTTTAAATGTAAATCCTCTGTAATTTCTTATTCCTGGATATGGACTAACTATTCCATTTTCTTGAATGTATTTTCCTTGTGATGCAAATACTATTATGTCTTCTTTATAAGTTTCGCTGTCCTTTAATGTTGGGCCTTTTGGAAGTTTCTCTTTAACTATACAGGATAGATTAGCTTTTGATGGATTATTAATTATAAGGCCCCATCCTCCTGTTACAAGGTCATCACAAAGTCTTGTTGCTTGTAGCGTTGGTGTGTCTGTAACGTCTTCTTGTGTGTAACAGAATTTTTTATACTTCTTGTTTATAAGTTCTTCGTTAAGATTTAGTATGTTTTTTGCGCTGATGTCTTCCAATTTTGCAGTTTCTGTCGATGGATTTTCTTCGTATTTGGCAACATATTTTCCTTCAAGAACAGTTTCCCACTTCCCACCAAATTGTTCCTCACATGGGTCTATGGCTTTTCCGTCTGATCCACCTTGTACTTGGATAGTTGGTCTTTTTTCTTGCGGGTTTAGAACATTGTAGATTCTAGAAATTGGGTTTTGAGCTGGGTCTGTTTTTTTGTCGTATTGTGGTTTTTCTAAATCGATTTTCGAGTTTGGAGCTGTTAAATTGCGCGACAGCCTACCTTGAAAAAGATCGCTATTGTTTAATGTTAGTGCTATTGCAGCTGTGGCGATTACTAGTCCGCCAATAATTAAGTGTGATTTTTTCATATTTGTATTTATATTTGTATATTATAGCACAATTTAGCGCTTTTTGCAAAGCTTGCTGATGTAGGTTTTTTCTACTAAACTGTTTTTATGTTTAAAAAAGTTGATCCAAGGCAGTCGTTTCCGGAAATGGAGGAGAGAATGCTTGATTATTGGGATAAAAATAAGGTTTTTAAAAAATCTGTTGATTCGAGGGCGGGGTCTGAAAAGTTTGTATTTTTTGATGGGCCTCCTTTTGCTAATGGTCTTCCTCATTATGGTCATATTTTGGCCAATTGTTTGAAGGATGCAGTTACTCGTTATTGGACGATGCAGGGTATGTATGTTCCGAGGACTAACGGTTGGGATTGTCATGGGCTTCCTGTTGAATATGAAATTGAAAAGGAGCTTGAGCTTTCTGGGCGTAAGGCTGTTGTGGATTTTGGTGTGGAGAATTTTAATAATAAGTGTAGAGAATCTGTTTTTAAGTACACGAAGGAGTGGGAACAAACTTTGCGAAGAATTGGTAGATGGGTGGATTTAGAGGATTCTTATGCAACATTGGATAACAATTACATGGAGTCTATATGGTGGGTGTTTAAGCAAATTTGGGATAAGGGAATGGTTTACACTGGTCATAAATCGATGCATGTTTGTCCTCGTTGTGAAACTCCACTTTCGAATTTTGAAGTTTCTCAAGGTTATAAAGATGTTACTGATCTTTCCGCTATTGTTAAATTTAAATTAAAAGATGATGCTTTAGAGGCGATTGATGCTTTGGATGAGACTATTTATGTATTAGCTTGGACAACAACTCCATGGACTCTTCCTGGTAATGTTCTTTTGGCTTTTGGTCCTGATATAGAATATGTGAAGGTGGCTGGTAAGGATATGAATGATAGGGAAGAGACCTATATTATGGCTAAAGCTCTTGTTGAAAAAGTGTTTGGTGAAGGGCGTTATAAAATTTTGGAAACTGTTGATCAAGGAAAATTGGTAGCTAAATCTTATGAGCCTCTCTTTCCGTATTATGTTAATACTGATGTACCTGGTAAAAAGTATGTAATTGCTTTGGCTGATTTTGTTACAACTGAGGATGGTACTGGGGTTGTGCACATCGCGCCAATGTTTGGTGAAGACGATTACAAATTAGGTAAAGATCTTGGCGCTGCTGAAATTCAACATGTTCATATGGATGGTACTTTTACTGATGATGTGAAGGATTTTTCTGGCAAATTTGTTAAAGGGCAGGATGGGAATGTGGCAAATTGGCTTAATGAAAAAATGCTGTTGTTTAAAAAGGAGAATTATCGTCATAGTTATCCGCATTGTTGGCGTTGTGATACACCTCTATTAAATTATTCAACTCGTTCGCTTTTTATTAAGGTTTCTGAAATTAAAGATAGGCTTTTGGCTAACAATAAGAGTATTAGTTGGCAACCAGATCATATTCAGGATGGACGGTTTGGTAAGTGGCTTGATGGCGCAAGGGATTGGTCTATTTCTAGAAATCGTTTTTGGGGTTGTGCAATTCCGGTTTGGGAATGTGAGTGTGGGAAGCAAATTTGTATTGGTTCGATTGATGAGTTAAAGGAGTATTCCGGTGGGGATGTTCCTGAACGTGGAAGTGAACTTGATTTACATAAGCCATATATTGATGATGTGAAGTTTGATTGTGAATGTGGTAAGCAAATGTCTAGAATTCCTGATGTTTTTGACTGTTGGTTTGAGAGTGGTTCCATGCCTTATGCTCAGTTGCACTATCCTTTTGAAAATAAAGAGGAGTTTGAGAAAAACTTCCCAGCTAATTTTATTGCAGAAGGTTTAGATCAGACTCGTGGTTGGTTTTATACATTGCATGTGCTTTCTACTATTTTGTTTGATAAACCTGCTTTTCAAAATGTGATTGTTAATGGAATTCTTCTTGCTGCCGATGGTGAAAAGTTGTCTAAGAGAAAGAAAAATTATCCTGATCCAAATTTGCTTTTTTCAACTTTAGGAGCTGATAGTACAAGAATGTTTTTATATAATTCTACAGCACCGTTAGCAAATGATGTTAGGTTTTCTGAAGCGCATGTTGAGGAGGTTGTGAAAAAATTTACTTTAACTTTATGGAATACTTATAGTTTCTTTGTTACTTATGCGAATATTGATAAATTTGTGCCAAGAAAAGATTTTGCTTCTTTTAAGCCTAGTAATCAGCTCGATGGCTGGATTTTGTCTGAGCTAAATTCTTTGATAGAAGAGGTTTCCGTTTCAATGGGGGAGTACAACTTAACCAAGGCTACAAGACCTCTTGTAGATTTTGTGGATAATTTGTCTAATTGGTATATTAGAAGATCTAGAAGACGTTTTTGGAAAAGTGAAAATGATGGCGATAAAGATCAGGCTTACCAAACTTTATACATAGTTTTAGTTCAATTTTCTAAAGTTTTAGCTCCATTTATGCCATTTTTGGCGGATGAAATTTATCAAAACTTAACTGAGGAAGAGTCTGTTCATTTAGCAGATTGGCCGGTGGTTGAAACATCTTTGATAGATGCTCAATTAAATAAAGAGATTCATATGGTTAGAATGATTGTGAATCTTGGTCATGCAGTTAGGGCTAATGCGAAAATTAAAGTGAGACAGCCGCTTTCACGAGTTGATGTTGCACTTCCTAAAGATGTAGATGCTGATTCTGTTCATGCTTATTTAGATGTTATTTTGGATGAGTTAAATGTTAAAAATTTAAGTTTTATTAAAGAGGCTTCTGATATTGTTGAATGTTTAGTTATGCCTAGATCAAAGGTTCTTGGTCCTAAATATGGAGCTGATGTGCAGAAAATTATTGGGATGGTTAAAGCTGGTGAGTTTGAAGTTTTAGCTAGTGGTCAGGTTAAGGTTGGTGATTTTGTTCTTGAGGCTGATGAAGTTGATATTGGTTTTAGAGGAAAAGAGGGATTTGATGCTCAAAGTGCTGAAGGAGTTACGGTAGCTTTAGATACTGTAATTACAGAGGATTTGAAAAAAGAAGGTTATGCTCGTGATATTGTAAGATTTGTTCAAGATTTACGAAAGGAGGCTGATTATCAAGTTGATGATAGAATTTTAGTGCAAATTCTTGCTTCTAGTACTGTTGATGAGGCTGTTGTACAATTTGCGGAATATATTAAAGCAGAAACTCTTGCAGATGAGCTTTTGCAAAGCGGTGATTTTCAGTGGGATAAAGAAACTGAGGTGGAAGTTTCTGGTGAAAGTGTTAAGATAGCTATAAAGAAAAATTAATTTATGAGTCTATTATTAAAGCCATTTATAGGTATTATTTTGAACGGTATTTCCTTGTTTGGTTTGACCTATTTTGTTGATGATATTACTTATACTGGTGGTTTAACATTTTTTATCATTGGGTCGGTTTTAATGTGGCTTTTAAATACTATCGTAAAGCCTCTTATAAAAATTGTTTCTTTGCCTTTAATTTTTTTAAGCGCAGGTTTTTTTCTTATAATTATAAATATTGCACTTTTGTTTTTCTTTAGCTATTTCTTGGAAGTTGCGGCCTTCAGAGATGCTAGTTTGATCTTTGCAAATGCTGGTAGTTATGTTATAGGAGCTATTGTGTTTGGTTTACTTAACTGGACATTAGATTTATTTTTTAAATAACAATATGGAAAAGTTTTTAATGGTTTTTCAAGTTATAATTTCTATCTTACTTACTGTATCAATTTTGAGTCAAAACAGAGGTACTGGTCTTTCTGCTACATTTGGAGGATCTGGAGGGTTTTTCTCTAGTAAGCGTGGTGCGGAAAAAGTTCTTTTCAATTTAAGTATCGTTTTTGCCGTTTTGTTCGTTTTGAATTCTTTGGCATTTCTTTTTATATAATCAATGAAGTTTTTTCATCTCATACTTGAGGTTTTTAGGTCTTATGACTATCGAGATAAGCTGCTTGCAGCTTTTTCGGTAGCGCTTTTGCTTTCTATGATTGTGAAAATGATGGTTTTTCCTTATGGTTTCTTTGGCTTTGGTAAGCCAAATGTTTACACTGAGGGAGTGGTTTCTAAGGCTGGGATACAAAATGTAAACCCTTTGTTTGTTGATTATAATGAAGCTGATAGGGAGGTTTCTAGTTTGGTATTTTCTGGTTTAATGAAATTTGATCCTGATAAGCAGGCGATAGTCGATGATATGGCTGCTCTAAGTATTAGTGAGGATAAAACTGTTTATACTTTTAAAGTTAGGGATGGGATTCGTTGGCATGATGGTGAAAAAGTTACTGCTAAAGATGCATATTTTACTTTTCATAATGTGATTGGTGATTTGGGTTTTCAAAATGAAATTCTTAAGACTAATTTTGCTGGTGTTGTGATAGATTTGGTTGATGAGATGACGATTAAATTTACTTTGGAGAAGCCAAATACTTTTTTTGTAACTAATTTTACAGTTGGGCTTCTTCCGGAGCATGTTTTAGGAAAGGTTGATCCTGCAACTATTCTACAAAGTGATTTTAACAAAAAGCCGGTTGGTACTGGTCCTTATATGGTTGTTGATCCTGTTGAGGCATTTTCTGATAGTAGTATGCAGATAACTTTGGAAAGAAATCCTACTTACTACGGCGAAATTTCCGAAATTGAGTTTATGAAATTTATTAGTTATCCATCGATGAATGATTTGGTGGAAAATTTGAGTTCTGTAAATGGTGTTCCTAAGGTTACTGGTGAATATGTTTCTAATTTTGCAGGAAATGGTAGGTTCAATTTGTTGCCTTATGAATTGCCTCAATATACTGCTGTTTTTATGAATATGGAGAGTAAGATTCTAAAAGACAATCTAAATGTAAGACTTGCTCTTCAAAAAGCTGTTGATAAGAAAAAGCTTCTGGAAAGTTTTGTTGATAAAGTTCCCATTGATACTCCTTTAATGGAGCTAGATCAGGAAGATTGGGTGTATCAATCAAATGTTGATCAAGCACAAGGTGCCTTAAAAGAGGCTGGTTATTTGTATAAACGAAGTGATGCTGAGCAAACAGGTATTCGTTATAATGATGATGGTGAGCCATTAGAGCTTAATTTTATTGTTAGGGCTTATGATGATGGTACTCCGCAAAGTGAAGAGGTTAAAAAGGTAATTGGATTTTTAACAGATGCATGGAGAGGTATTGGTGTTGGTTTGAAGTTAGAATTTTTGGATTCTGATGCTTTCCGTGAGAGAGTTGCGAGTAGAAGTTATGATTTATTATTTGTTGGTCAAAGCCTTGGTTATAATTTAGATACTTATTCTTACTGGCATTCTACTCAAGCAAATCCACTTGGTCAGAATTTTTCAAACTATAAGAGCTTTAGGGTGGATAAATTAATCGAGTCTATTAGAAGAATGTTTGATGATTCGGAAAGGGAAGAGGATTTGAAAGAATTAGCTGCGAAAATTAAGGAAGATATTCCTGCTATATTTTTGTATAGGCCTGTTTACTATTATGCTACGGATGGGAAGATTGACGGAATATCTATGGAAGGTGTTGATTTTCCGAGTGATAGGCTTGCTAGGATATCAAAGTGGAAATTTAAATAATTGTTATTTTTTCTCTTTACTTTTATAGCTTGTTTCTGTATAAATAGTTGGCAATTAACTTGAAATTATGCAAGTAGTACTAAATGAGGATGTAAAAAAATTAGGTTATAGAGGTGAAGTGGTTGACGTTAAACGTGGTTACTTCAGAAACTTTTTGTTCCCTCGTGGTTTAGCAGATTTTGCTAGTGAAAGCCGTTTAAGAGTGGCTGAATCTAGAAAAGAATCTCTAATGTCTAAGAAACAACAAATTCTTGAAAATGCTAAAGAAGTGCTTGCTAAATTAGCGGATTTACAAGTTAGAATTACTGGTAAAGTTACTGAAGACGGTAAGCTTTACGGTTCTGTTACTGAGGATGATGTTTTGAAAGCTGTAAAATCTGAATTGGGAATTGAGCTTGATAAGTCTCAATTGAAAATGTCTCATTTTAAAGAGGTTGGAGAGCATACTGTTAAAGTTCATTTGGGCGAAGGTTTTGATGGGCAATTTACAGTGTTAGTTGCTGCAGCTTAATGAGAGTTTTGTCTTTAGATTATGGTTCAAAAAAGGTTGGGGTTGCTACTGGCGACTCTGATTTAAAAATTAGTTTTCCTCGTGATGTGATAGTTAATGAGGGGATGGATCTTTTGCTGAAAAAGGTTAAAAGTCTTCTTTCTGAGTATGGTTGCGAGATGGTTGTTGTAGGGTTGCCTTTGAATGTTGGAGGTGATGATAATCCTATTTTAAATGATGTGAAGAGATTTGTATCTTTGCTGACTGAAAATGGTGTGAAGGTTGAGCTTTTTGATGAGACTTTGTCTTCTTTTGAGGCTGATGCTTTAATGAAAGATGCGTTGGAAAAAAACGGTAGAAATGAGCTTAAGAGAGATGCTTTTGCTGCTTTGGTTATATTGCAAAGATTTTTTGAGAAATCTTTTTAATTAGAGTATAATCCGTACAATGAATCAGCTAGTTATTATATCAATTTTTATTTTTATTTTCGCCCTTTTTTTAGGGCTGTTGGCCTCTTTTAGGCTGTTTAGGGGGCAATATTTACAAAGATACACTGTCTTATCCGTAAGAGTTCCTAAAGAAAATGAGTCTGGGCCTATTGTTGCGGAGCAAATTTTTGCCACTTTGCATGGTATTGAGAGTGATTTTAGTTTTTTTCAAAAATTGTTGGGTTATAGCAGTGAGCATGTTAGTTTTGAGATTGCTAGTATTGGTAGAAATATAAAGTTTTATGTGGCATTTCCTGAGGCTTTGCGGAATTTGGTTGAAGGTCAAATTTATGCTCAATATCCTGATGTTGAAATTGAAGATGTGAAAGACTATTCTTCTATGGCTAAATTTGCCACTAACGCTGTTGGTACCGAGTTGATTTTTAACAGTAGCAATATTTATCCAATTAAGAGGTATTCTCAGTTTGAAGATAAATTAGCATCAATGGCTATTGATCCAATGGCTGGTATCACTTCTTCACTTGTGAAATTTGATGATATTGAGGATCAGGCTTGGATACAGATTGTGATAACTCCGCTCCCAGATAAATGGAGGGTAATACTTACAAAATGTGTGAAGCTTGTTAATAATGGTGTGATGTTTAATTCTGATTCTTGGTCTGATAAATACGCAGATGCGTTTATTACTAGGAAAATTTGGCCAAAAATTGCTTTTTTTCCTTTGTATATTTGGTTTTGGGTGAGAGGTTTTTTTGTTACTGCAAAAATTGATTTTTCTGCTGATTCAAAAAATTCTGATATAGATCAGTTAACTTCTAGGGCTCACGATAGAGAAAGTGATATAGATGCTGCGGTTGATAAGGCTGTTAGGCCTTTGTTTGAAACAACTATTAGAATTGTTGTTGTTCCAAAACATAAAAATGTTGAGAAGGCTAAGTTTAAGTTAAGAGAAATTGTTGGCTCTTTTAAGCAATTTAATTTTCCTCATTTAAATGGTTTTTCTATGGGGGATTTGTGGCATGGTTTAGATGTTGTGAATGCTTTTAACAAAAGAGTTATACGAAATGGTCTTATTTTGAATAACGAGGAATTGGCAACTATTTATCACATGCCAAATTTGCATGTTAAAACGCCTACAATCTATTGGGTGCAAAGTAGAAAACTGGAGCCGCCATCAGATTTGCCTTTGGCTGGAGGTGATGTTACTGCTTTGGGTCGTAGTAATTTTAGGGCTGAAAATCAAGAATTTGGTATTAAAACTATAGATAGAAGAAGGCATGTTTATGTTATTGGGAAGACTGGGATGGGTAAGTCTACTTTGCTTGAAAATATGATTTACTCAGATATTATCGCTGGTAAAGGAGTCGGAGTTGTTGATCCTCATGGCGACTTAGCTGATGCGGTTTTAAACTTTGTTCCTTCAAATCGAATTAACGATGTGGTTTTGATTGATCCTTCTGATAAAGACTATGCTGTGGCTTTCAATATGCTTGAAAATGTGGATCCCTCTCTTAATTCAATTGTTTGTAGTGGTCTTGTTGGGATTTTTAAGAAAATTTACGCTGATAGTTGGGGGCCAAGACTTGAGCATATTTTGAGAAATACTATTTTGTCTCTCCTTGAATATCCAGGTACTACTATGCTTGGTATTACAAGGATTTTACAGGATGATGATTTTAGAAAGAAGATTGTTAAGAAGATTGAAGATCCTGTGGTTAAAAGTTTTTGGGTTGATGAGTTTGATAAAATGCAAGATAAGCTGAAGGTTGAGGCAATTTCTCCGATACAAAATAAGGTTGGTCAGTTTTTATCTAGTCCTACAATTAGAAATATTGTTGGTCAGCCTAAAAGTACTATAGATTTGAGATTTGCTATGGATAAGGAAAAAATTGTAATTATAAATCTTTCTAAAGGAAAAATAGGTGAAGATAATTCTGCTCTTTTGGGGTCGATGTTTATTACTAAGTTTCAATTAGATGCTATGAGTAGGGCTAATATCCCAGAAAAGGATAGAAAAGATTTTTATTTGTATGTTGATGAGTTCCAAAATTTTGCGACAGATTCTTTTGCAACTATACTTTCTGAGGCGCGTAAGTATAAATTAAATTTAACTATGGCTAACCAGTATATTTCCCAAATGCCAGATGAAGTAAAAGATGCAGTTTTTGGGAATGTGGGTACTTTACTTTCTTTTCAAGTGGGATTTGATGATGCTGAGTATATTTCGCAACAATTTGGTGAAGAGGTTTTACCTAGTGATCTTGTTTCGTTGAGTAAATATACTAGTTATATGAGGCTTTTGGTTGATGGTATGCCGTCTAAAACTTTTTCTTTGAGTACTTTGCCGCCTGTCTCTAATGGTACGCCTGGTGGCTTTATAGAGAAGGTTAGGAAGGTTTCTAGAGAAAGATATTCGCGACCGGTTGCTGAAGTGTCTGAAAAAATTAAAAGGTGGAGTATTTCTAATAAATAAAAATGAAATTGTTTTTTCTTCAATTAGTCCATCATTGGAAGATTCTGCTTAAGGATAGAGCTTATGTTATTTCTTTTGTAGTTGGTCTTTTAGTCTTTTTTCTTGGACTTTCGTTTGTAAAAGCTGCTAGTGCTTATAAAGATTCTGTAATTTATGAGCCGGTTGGGGATTTGTTGTTGAATTTTTTGCCTACCTATAATTTAGAATTTTTATATTCGTGGGGTATGTATGGAATTGTTTTGATAATTATTTTATATCCGTTTTTGTTTAAGCAAGAGCTTGCTCCATTTATGTTTAAGACTTATGGGATTTTATTAATTGTTAGGTCTTGTTTTATTTTATTAACTGATGTTGGTCCGCCAGAGGGGTTTTATTTTGATGCAGGTTTTGGTGATAATTTTATTGATGAAATTATGTTTAGAAATGATTTGTTTTTTTCTGGTCATACCTCAATACCGTTTTTGGCATTTTTACTTTGGAAAGATACAAAATTCAAGTGGGTGATGCTTTTTGCGTCTATAACTATGGGGTTAACTGTTCTTTTGATGCATGTGCATTATTCAATAGATGTATTTGCTGCTTTTTTTATTACCCATGGTATATACTCTTTGAGTGACAAAATATTCAATGGTTTGAATGTGAGATTCGCAACTAGAATTAAGCTTTATGGCTTTAAGGCAGTAAAAAATAGATTAAAAAACATATATGAAAAAAGTAAGTACACTTAATGCTCCTCAGGCAATTGGTCCATATTCACAAGCAATTATTGCTGGTGAATATGTTTTTTGCAGTGGGCAAATTCCGTTAGATAAAGATGGGGTTTTGGTTAGTGGAGGTGTTTCTGATCAAGCAAAACAGGTTCTTAATAATATGAATGAGGTTTTAATTTCTGCTGGATCTTCTTTTGGAAAAGTAGTTAAAACTACTATTTTTTTAAAAAGCATGGAGGATTTTGGTATTGTGAATGAAGTATATTCTCAATTTTTTGTTGGGGACACTAAGCCGGCTCGTTCAACTGTTGAGGTTTCCAGACTTCCAAAAGATGTTTTAGTAGAAATTGACTGTATTGCTATGCTTTAAGGCATTCAATTCCTGGTAGCGTTTCTCCAGAGAGGTACTCAATGGCGGCGCCACCGCCTGTTGATATGTGTGTAAATTTGTCTTCTGGAATGTTGAGCCTTTTGATGCTGTCTGCGGTGTCGCCGCCCCCTAGAATTGTTGTTCCTTTGTTTTCTGCGACAGCTTCTGCTACTATTTTTGATCCATTTTGAAAAGGTTTTAATTCACATAATCCAAGTGGTCCATTCCAAATTATTGTACCTGCTGTTTTTACTTCTTCTGCATATTCTTTTGCTGTTTCTATTCCAATGTCTAGAATTTTCTCGTCTTCGGATACGGAATCGCTAGATATATTTTTTGTTATTGCGTCTTCTGATATTTCTGTGGATACAACTACGTCTTTTGGGAGTAGAAATAATTTTTTATTTCTTGAGCATTCTTCCATGATAGATTTTGCTAGTTCTGATTTATCTTTTTCACATAATGATGAGCCTACATTTTTTCCATTTGCAAATAGGAATGTGTTTGCGAGACCTCCGCCTATAAGAAATGTATCTGCTTTGTTTAAAAAGTTTTGTATTACTCCAATTTTGGTATCTATTTTTGCTCCACCAAAAATCATTACAAGTGGTCTCTTTATTTCTGAATGTAGTAGGGGTGATAGGTGTTCAATCTCTTTTTCCATTAAAAGTCCTGGATAGGCTGGTAGGTAGTCTGCAAGGCCTGCGGTTGAGGCATGTCTTCTGTGAGCTGTTCCAAATGCATCATTTACAAATATTTCTCCCAGATGTGCAAGTTCTTTTGTGAATTTTTCTTCACACTCTTCTTCCTCTTTATGAAATCTTATGTTTTCTAGTATTAATATTTCACCATTTTTCATTTCGGATATTGTTTGTTCTACTTTTTCGCCAATGGACTCTTCACTAAATTGTATTTTTTGATTCAATAGTTGTTCTAGGTGTTTTGAAATATTCACAAGACTTAGTTCTGGTGATTTTTCGCCTTTTGGTCTGCCAAGGTGTGATATGATTATTACTTTTGCTCCTTTTTCTTGTAGAAATTTTATTGTTGGTATTGATGCGGTTATTCTTGTGTCGTCTTGAACTGTACCATCTATTTTTAGTGGGACATTAAAATCTACTCTTAGTAGAACTTTTTTTCCTGAGATATCTCCTAAATCTGTTAATTTTTTAAAATTCATAGTGATATTTGTAATAATGCTGTTTGGGCAAAGTGTTTGCCTTTGTTTAGCCTGTCTATTGCTTGTTGTTTGTTTTCACAGGCTAATATTCCAAAAATAATTGGTGTTTTTAGTTCTAGTTGTACATTCATTAGTCCTTGATGTGTTATTTCATTCACGAGGTCAAAATGTTTAGTTTCTCCTCTAATTACAATACCTAATGCAATGATTGCGTCAGGTTTTTCTTTTTCGATAATTTTTTGACAGGCAAAAGGTAACTCCATTGTGCCAAAAACTCTTACTATTTGAATTTCTGTGGTTTTTAATGATTTTAATTCTTTTTCAGTGTTTTTAAGTAGTTCTGTTCCTAGTTCATCATTGAAATAAGGCAAAATTATTGTAATTTTTTTTCCTTCTCCACTGAGTTCTAAATTTGTTGGTAAATTTATTTCCATTATAAGAATCCTCTTTCTTGTAAAAATTCGTATTTAGTTTCTTTTTCTTTGTTATCTAACAGGTTTTTTAAGTATCGTGCAATAAGATCTATTTCTAGATTTACTAAGTCTCCAATTTGTAAGTTTCTAAAATTAGTTTCTTTGATGGTGTGTGGTATTAAACTTACTTCAAGCTCATTTGTGTAGAGTTTTGAAATGGTTAGACTTACTCCATTTATTGTTATTGATCCTTTGTGTGAAAGATACGGTGCTAATTTTTGAGGAAACTGTATGCGTAAGATTGTTTTTTCTGATTTTTGAAACTCGGTAACTTTTCCAACCCCATCTACATGTCCTTGTACTAAGTGTCCGTCGAGTGCTTGATTAAGAGTTAATGGGCTTTCTAAGTTTACTTCTGATTCAGGTCTTAGACTTCCTAGATTTGTTAACTCTAGAGTTTCTGGAATTGCATGGCATTTAAAACTATTTTCTTTTAGTTCTGTTACTGTTGTGCAAACGCCGTTTATTGCTATTGATGAACCAATTTCTTTATTTTTTACCGTTTTTGGGGCTTCAATTTCAAATGTTTTTCCATTGTTGCTTTCTTCAACTTCTTTGACTTTTCCCACTTCTGTAATGATTCCTGTAAACATAATATTTTGTTATTGGTCATGAGTTTAGCATTTTTTAAGAAAAACTTAAGATTTTTTTCATTTTCTCTTGGTAAAAATGAGTTAAATATTATTTAACTTTGTATTATGCGTCATTTAAATCGTGTTACTTTTATAGGGAGGTTAGCTGCTGATCCAGATTTGCGTCAAACCAAAGATGGAAAGGTGGTTGTTAATTTCCCTGTTGCTATTAATAGGAAAATTAAGGGAGATGGTGATCAATTAGTTGATGCTGTTGATTTTCATAGAGTGGTTGTCTTTTCTGGATTAGCTGATATTGCTAATCGTTTTTTAACTAAAGGTTCTCCTATTTATCTTGAGGGTAGACTTATTAATAATTCTTATAATGATTCTGATGGTAATAAGCAGTGGAAAACTGAAATAGTTGCTGATAGTTTAAACATTTTGTCTTGGAATAAAAAAGAAGATCCAGCGTCCTAAATAAAGTTAATTGCGGTTGTAGTGATGTTTATCTATAATGGGTGGTGTCTCTCAAAATTCCTATGAAATTAAAGAAAAAAATATCTTTCCTCCTTTTACTTGCATTGGTTTTTACGATTGCTTTAACTGGTTGTAGAAGAAAGACTCCACCTGAGGCTCAAAAAAATTATGCTGGAATTGAATTAACTTACTATAAATTTTTGGAGGATACTGATGTAATGCAGCCGTTTATAAATGATTATATTGCTAAGCATCCTGGTCTTAAAATTAATTATCGTAAATTTTCTGATTTTGACGAATATCAAAGGGTTTTGTTAAATGAAATGGCGGAAGGAGAGGGGCCGGATTTGTTTTCTGTTCCTAATACTTGGTTTGCAAGTAATTATAAAAAGATTTCTCCTTTGCCACTTGAGGTTGGTAATCCTGAGGCCTTTTCGGCTACTTTTGTTGATGTGGCAGCTAAAGATTTAGTAAGGCCAGATGGTGAAGGTGTAAAGCGTATATATGGCTTGCCAATGACTGTTGATAACTTAGCCTTATACTATAATAAATCTCATTTTGAGGACTCGTTGCCTCAAACCGGGAAACCTTCTAACACTTGGGAGGGGATTAAAGAGGATGTTAAGGAGTTGTCTAAATTTAACGATGAGTATGGTGTTTTTGAAAGATCTGGAATTGCATTAGGCCGTGGTGATTCTATTTCACGTTCCTTGGATGCAATTTTTGCTATGATGTTGCAAAGTGGTACTCAGTTTTATGATTCACAATTAAAAATGGCTACTTTTGCTAACAGAAAAGCTGACTTTCCTGCATTTGAGGCCTTGAAACTGTATACTAGTTTTTCTGATGAGAGAGTTGACAATTTTTCATTTAATGATGAGGTTGTTGAGGGGATTGATGGTAAAGAGGTTGAGGCGTTTGCAAGAGGTGATGTTTCTATGATTTTGGGGTATTCATATACTAATGATCAAATATTGAATTACATTAATTTATTAAACTCTAGGGGAGTGGCTGCAATTAAAAAGTCTGATATGAAAGTTGCCTTACTTCCTCAGTTGTATGATCCTCAAATTTCTTCTAATAAGCGTGTTACGTATGCTAATTACTTTGCTGAAACTGTTTCTCGCAATTCCGATAATCCAGATATTGCTTGGGACTTTTTGCTTGAATTAACTTCTAAAGAAAATTTAACAAAGTATTTTAATAAAACTCATAAACCAACTAGTCGTAGGGATATGATTAATGACCAAGTTTTGGATCCTGAATTTGGAGTGTTTGCTGCACAGGTTGGTTTTGCTGAAAGTTTTCCTGTTTTTGATTATGATTTGTATAAAAAATTGTTCTTAAGATTAGCTGATAATTTTAGTGAAAATGGGTCGACATTAAATGAATTAGTTAAGGCTCAGGAGGAGGTTAATAAATTAATTCCTAAGGGTGGTTTTATACCTTTTTTGACACCAAAAAATGATCAAGCAGGCTAAAAAAATTTCTTCTATTTTCTTTTACTTGTTTTTTGCGTGTTTACCTTTTCAAATAAGTGCATTGTTGTTTTCTGAGGGGATTTATAGTTCTGGTTTTTTTAATCCTTATTTAAGTCATTTTGTTTATTTAGCCGATATATTTTTGCTTCTTGGGTTATTGTTTTTGGCTCCTTGGTTTTTTAAGGAGTGTAAAATTGGTTTTAAAAAAATAGGTTATGCTTTTTTAGTTTTTTTCCTGGCATCTTGTCTTTCTCTTTTTCTTACTTCAAATTTATTTAGTTCTTTATTTTATATTTTTAGATTTTTAGAGTTTTTCGTTGTTTATTTGGTAATAGTAAATGGCTTTGTTGATATTAAAAACTTAGCCAAACTTTTTATTTACGTGATGTTTTTTGAGGCTTTGATTGGTATTGGGCAATATGTTTTACAGGAGTCTTTAGGTTTAAGGTTTTTTGGTGAACCTGTTATTTCTTCTGCTGAAGTAGGGGTGGCTAAGGTAGGTCTTTTTGATAAAAGTATTTTGCGAATTTACGGAACCTTTCCCCATCCAAATATTTTTGCGGCTTATTTGCTTACGGCAATTTTCTTTGCATTTAATTTTGTAAAAAGATCTTTGTTTTTTAAGGCAATTATTTTGTTATTACTTTTGGCACTTTTCTTAACTTTTTCAAGAAGTGGTCTTTTTGCCTTTATTTTTTCGCTTATGTTTTATATGTGGTTTTATCATGGAAAATTTTCTTTTAAGTCTATCTTTTATTTTCTTGGCCTAATTTCTTTGCTGCTATTTATTTTGGGATTTGGAAGAGTTTTTCTAGAAAGATTTGCTTTGAATGACGTTGCCATGATGCAAAGATATTTTTATCTTGATATAGCTTTCGAAATGATTAAATCTCATCCATTTGGCTTGGGTGTTGGTGATTTTACTGCAACTATGCAGGACTATTCTGAAATTAAAATTTTACCTTGGGTTTTTCAGCCTGTTCACAATATTTATTTACTTGTATTTGCTGAGTCAGGGGTTTTTGCTTTTCTCTCTTTGATCTATTTGTTTGTTGTTGTTTTCAATGGTTTATTTAAGAAATTAAAATCCTTAAAAGGGGATTTCTCTAAAAATATGACACTCTCTATTTTGGCAATATTAATGTCTTTTTCTTTTATTGGATTTTTTGATCACTATTTGATTTCTTTGTATCAAGGTCAGATGCTTTTTGCGACTGTTCTTGGTTTTGCGGGTTTTTATTTAAAGAGGGCTTGATTCCCATTTATAAAGCTTTGTGCATCCATGGGGTTTTTACCTTCTGGCTGTATTTTATTTATTTTAATTGATTTTGTTTTAGTACCTAAAAATAACTCTTTACCATGTTTGACTAAAGTTCCGGCTTGATCTTGATAATCTGAAATTTCTATTTCTAATAACTTAATTTTTTTATCATTTTGGATTGTATAAATTTCTGGCCATTCTTTGTATGCTCTATACATATTGATTATTTCTTTTGCACTTTTGTTTTTATGAATTTCTCCATCTTCTTTTTTGATTTTTTTACAGTAACTTATGTTGGTTTTTGATTGAGGTACTGAGGTTAGATATCCTTCCATAATATCTGAAAGTGTTTCTGGTAAGAGTTGGCTTGCAAGTAGGGAAGTTTTTATTGTTAAAGTATTAATGTCATCTGATTCATTTATTTTTAGTCTCTGACAAATGTACAAAGGTCCTGCATCCATTTTTGCACTCATTTCCATTATTGACACTCCTGTTTCCTGATCGCCGTGTAGTATCGCCTCATGCAATGGGGAAGCTCCTCGGTATTTTGGCAATAGTGATGGATGAATGTTTATACATCCGTATTTTGGAATGTTTAGTGTTTCTTGATTGAAGATCATGCCAAATGCTACTACTACAAAAAAATCAACTTTTAGGTTTTTTGTTATTTTGTTTAGTTCTTGACTATTTTCTGGTTGAAATACTGGAAGGTTAAATTTTTGAGCTGATATTTTTACTGCAGGTGAAATTGTTTCTTGTTTTCTTCCAAATTTTTTGTCTGGTTGTGTGATTACTGCAACTATTTCAATATTGTCTTTAGAAATAAGTGTTTCTAATATTGGTACTGCAAATTCTGGTGTTCCGAAATAGGCTATTTTCATAGAATGATTGTATCAAAGCCTACAGTAAAAATCTCTTGCTTAATTCTAGATTTCTTCTATAATACATCCTTTATCTACAATTATGATGGAAAATTTAGTTAAACAGTTGAAGGAGAGGGTTGATATAGCTAATAGAATTCTAGTTATATCTCATCGCAGACCTGATGCGGACACCTTGGGTGCCGGAATCGCTATGAAATTGTGGCTTGAGTCTTTGGGAAAAATGGTTACAAATGCTTGTGTTGATAAGCCTTCGAAGGCTTTTTCTTTTCTGCCTTTTATCGATTGTTATGTTAGGGAGTTTGATGTGAAGGAATTTGACTTAATAGTAATAGTAGATTGTGGTGCTTCATATATGACAGATTTTCACTTAAAATATGAGGATTTATTTAGCTATAAGAGTAAGATTGTGAATATAGATCATCATGCTTCTAATGATATGTTTGGTGATTTAAATATTGTTGATACTAAAGCTGCTTCTGCTACCGTAATAATTTATAACATTTTCAAGTTGCTTTGTGTGGACATAAGTGAAGATGTTGCAACCGCTTTGCTTGCGGGTATTTATGGTGATACTGGAAGTTTTATGCATTCTAATACCTCAAAAGATGTTTATGCTATTGCGGCAGATTTAATGTTACATGGTGGAAGGATTTCCGAGGTTGTAAAATCTCTATTTAGATCTAACACTGTTAAAACTTTAAAACTGTGGGGTAGTGTTTTGCAGAAGGCTCAAGTTACTGATGATAATGTGGTTATGAGTATTGTGAACGAAGAGGATTATTTGGCATCAAATGCTGGCCCGGAAGATTTGTCTGGTGTTATTGATTATCTTAATATGGTTCCTGATTCGAAATTTGCAGTGTTGATTAATGAAGATAGAAAGGGGAATGTGAAGGGGTCTTTTAGAACCCGTAATGATGAAGTGGATCTTTCTAGAATTGCTGCTGTGTTTGGTGGTGGTGGACATCCTAAGGCTTCTGGTTTTATGATGAAAGGTAAGCTGGAAAGGGAAATTAGTTACAAAATAGTTTCTGATGATATGTCAAAAAAATCTTTAGAGTTTTAGTTCCCTGATCTCTTTATTTTTGCTAGCTTATTTTATATGAGAAAGTTTTTCGCAGCTTTATTGATGTTGGTTTATGTTTTGTTGTTTTTTCCTGTAGCTCTTTCTTTTGGTTTTTTTCAGACATTTTTTAATGAGGCATTTTATAAAGGTGATTTTGTTGATGTAATGTATGAATTTGCTGTTTTTGAAATACCTATGCATATTGATGAAGACTTAAGAGCTCAGTATTTATTAGAAGATGAGGATGTTGAAAATATTTTAAGAAGCGTTTTTGATAAGGCGGATTTGGCATTAGTAATCGATTCTTTTATTACTGAAATTAAAAATGCGACTGTGGATGCTGAAGGTGATCTTGAGTTAAGGTTTCCTTTAAAGTGGTTAACGAATAAAAATGATTTAGTTGCTGATGAATTGGCTGATCTCTATATTTCAAAATTGGATAAATGTTCAGATGATATTGAAGATTTTGATGGTGAAAAAGCTTGTTTACCTGTTGGTTTTTCTAAGATGGATGTGAAGTCTAAATTAAAGAGCTCTTTGGATATTGGTCTTTTGAGTAATGTTCCGGATGAATTTGGTTACACTGTTTCTTTGCCAAGTTTTTTTGAAGGTAATTTATTTTTGTTCTTTAGAAATTTGATGAATGTGTTCTTTTTGTTTGGTGGATTGCTTTTGGCCTTTGTTTTAATGCTTATAGCTTTAATTGTTAATTCTCCAAAAATAAGAGTTTTGAAATGGGTTTCTAAAACAGTGTTTTTTGCTGCATTTATTTTTGTTTTAGCTTTGCTTACTTTTCTTTTTCTGCCTAAAAATCTGGTTTCAGAATCGGCCGCAATTTATAGTCGGTTTTATTCTTTCATGATGAGTAGTTTGCTTAAGGAAGTTTCATACTATTTATTCCCATTATTGTTTGTGAGTTTTGGTCTTTGGGTTTATGGTATTATTGCTGATAAAGGAAAACATAAATATGACTTATAATCGTTACATATCAATTATTGCTAGCTCTGGTGGCTTTGCTTGGATTGCTTGGTTTTTGGTTATTAATAAATTATCACCGTTTGTTTCTACTGGAGTTTCTATGACATTTTTCTTTTTGACTTTGTTTATTGCCTTAACTTGTACTTTTACAATTTTAGGTTTTTATTTTAGAGTTTGGCTTTTTAAGAATGAGATTTTTTATCAACATATTAATGTTGCTTTTAGGCAAGGTTTTTTCTTGAGTTTGATTGTAAATGTTTGCTTGTTACTTCAAATTCTCCGGTCTCTTAATTGGTGGACTGGTATTTTTTTAATCTTAGGGTCTGTGCTACTTGAATCTTACTTTTCTTCTAAAGATTCAGAGTTTATTGAGTAAGTTGGTGTTTCAAGTTTTCTCATGTTTTTGATTGGCCACAAGACTACTGCTGCTTTTCCTCTTATTTTCTCTTCTGGAATAAATGAATTTTCTGGGTGTAATCTGCAATTTTGAGATGGTGAACTTGCGAAACAACTGCGTGAATCTGTTGATGCTATTCTATTATCTCCAAGTAGGAAGTAGTGACCTTCTGGTATGTTAAATACGGTATATTCTCCATAATCTAGTGTGTTGTGTCTGTTTGTTTCGTTGAGATATGGTTCATCTATTACTTCTGTTTTTCCTTCTGTGTTTGTTATGTATACTTCGCCATTTAGTATTTCAACTGTTTCTCCAGGTAGCCCAATTACTCTTTTGATAAAGTATTTATCTCCTTCAGTTTCAGATGTAAAAACAACTATTTCTCCTCTTTTTGGTGAATTGAATAAATATAGTGCTTCATTGATTAAAACTGTTTCACCTTTGTCGTGTTTACATTGACCATCTATAACGTTGAGTGTGTCACACATTGAGGCTCCAGAAACTTCAAATGGGGCTACTAGAAATTTTTGTACAACGAGAACTGCTATTAAAATGATTACAACGTTTGTGAATAAATCTAAACTATTGAGGAGTAATTTCTTTTTTGTTTCGTTTTTCATGGTTTCAATCCTATAGTTTTTTTTCTTTTTTTACAATATAATGTAGTTATGACTTTTGCTGAAAGACTTTTTGCTGGATATCTAGATGATGGTGAGAAAATTTTGTATGTTGCTCATAGGCATATTTTGATTTTCAAGGTTAAAGCTGCAAAGACAACTTTTTTTGGCTTAACCGTACCATTTATTGGCTATCTTTTGTTTCCGCAATTTTTAGTGGGCTTTTTGATTTGGGCAATTGTTGGTGTTTTTGGTTATTTTTACCATTTTTTAGATTGGTATTTTGACTGCTGGATTCTTACTAATGCAGGTGTTATTGATATTGAGAGAAATGGTTTGTTTGATGTGACTACTACAAGAATTGATTATCATATGATTGAAGGTATTGCTTATACTATTAAAGGCGTTTTGCAGACGCTTTTTAATTATGGAGATATTACAATTGATAAGCTTGGGGCAAAAACATCGGTGGTTTTAAAGGATGCGGCTAATCCAAGAAGGCTTGAAAGGATAGTTATGCGTTATCAGGAGCAGTTTATTTATGAGAGAAGTGTGAGAGATCATCAAGCTTTGAAAACCATGCTTTCCGATATGATTTCTTATCATGTCCATCATCAAATGTTAAACGAAGAAGAAGATGGTGAATAATATTTCAATTTGGGTTCTTGCTTTAATTGCTTTTTTGGTTTTTGATTTTGTTGTTGTTGCTTACATTTTTTTTAAAAAGCTTAAAAAAGATGTTTATGATTCTAAGGAGTTGCAATATATAAAATCTCATTGGATACGTATCATTGATATGTTTCATGGCAATCCGAAGGCTGCTGTTTTGGATGCCGATAAATTGCTTGATTATGCTTTGGGAAAAAAAGGGTTTAAGGGGACTTTGGGTGAAAAACTAAAGAAGGCTGGTGGAAGATTTTCTGATATAAATTCTGTGTGGAGTGCTCATAAACTTAGAAATAAAGTGGCACATGAGCTTGAAGATATTAATTTAGTAGATGCTAAGGCTGCTTTGGCTAGTTTTAAAAAAGCATTAAATGACTTGGGCGCCAAGCTTTAGTTGTGTTAGACTTGCGTCTGTATTAATTATATAACATGGAACTTGAAGTAATAATTGGTTTAGAAATTCACGCACAAATTTCCTCTAAGACAAAGATGTTTTGTGGTTGTGATAATGATTCTTTTGGTAAGGATCCTAATGTAAATATTTGTCCTATTTGTACTGGAATGCCTGGACAGTTACCTGTTGTAAATGAAGAGGCTGTTCATAAAGGTGTTAAGGCTTCTTTGGCCTTAAATTGTAATATCCCGGAATTTTGTAAGTTTGATAGAAAAAATTACTTTTATCCAGATAGTCCAAAAGGTTTTCAAATTTCACAATTTGATGAGCCTTTAGCTGAGAAAGGTTTTGTTGATATAGAGGTTAATGGTTATACAAAAAAAATTGGAATTACTCGTTTGCATTTGGAAGATGATGCTGGGAAGTTAACTCATGTTCGTGATGGTTCTTTGGTTGATTTTAATCGTGCTGGTACGCCACTTATGGAGATAGTTTCTGATCCTGATATGCGAAGTGCGGCTGAGGCTGCGGCTTATGCTAGAGAAGTTCAGAAAATTTTAAGATATGTTGGTAGTAGTGATGCAGATATGGAAAAGGGGATGATGAGATTTGATGCTAGTGTTTCTATGAGGCCTGTGGGTGATGATAAGCTCTATCCTCGTGCGGAAATTAAAAATTTGAATTCTTTTAGGTCACTTGAGGCTGCAATTGAATATGAAATTAAGAAGCAAACTGAACTTTGGGAGAAAGGGGAGGCTTTAAGGTCGCCGGTTACTGTTGGTTGGGATGATTCTTCTAATAAAACTTTTTTCATGCGTGAAAAAGAGGAGAGTGACGATTATCGTTACTTTCCTGAGCCAGATATTCCAACTTTACATATTGGTAGGGAAATGGTTGATCAGTACAGAAGTGAGGTTCCTGAAATGCCGGTTGTTAAGAGGCATCGTTATGTGAATGAGTTAGGGTTATCTGAGGATGATGCTCGTATCATTTCTGAGGATCCTAAATTGGCTGTTTATTTTGAGGAGGTTGTTGAAAAAACTGATGATGCTAAGCGTGCTGTTTCCTTTATAAATACTATTTTGATGGCAAAACTTAATGAAGATATTTTAGGAATTAATAACCAAAAAGTTACTGCCGATTTAATGGCTGAATTAGTTAATTTGGTTAAGTCTGGTGAAATTTCTAATAACACTGCAAAGGGTGAAGTTTTCGATGAGATGTATGCTACTGGAAAATCTCCAAAAGTGATTGTTGAAGAAAAGGGATTGAAACAAGTGAGTGATGCTGGTGCGATTGAGGCTGTTTGTAAGAGTGTTGTTGATGGGAATCCAGGTCCTGTTGCGGATGTTAAAGGTGGTAATGAAAAAGCTATTGGGTTTTTGGTTGGTCAGGTGATGAAGGAAATGAAAGGGCAAGGAAATCCATCTTTAATTAATGAAACGCTGAGAAAGTTGATTTCTTAGTTGTGTTCATTTAATATTAGTTTAATTAACCTTTTCCTATGTTTAGTACTTCTGCAGATTTTTTAAATATGTCTTTGGCCATCGGGTGGATTGTTTTGGTGGTTTTTCTTTGTATGTTTATTTTTTATGCAGTTTTGATTTTGCGTGATATTTCTAAGGTTGTTGAAGATGTTGAAGAGGTTGTAGATAGAGTACATTCTACAATTGTTGAGCCACTTAAGGCTGTTGATTTTATGATTGCTAGTGCCAAGCCTTATATAGAAGCGTTTTTTGAAAAGAAAGCTTCTGAGGTTAAAAAGAAAAAGGATTAGTCTAAACTTCTTTTGATAACTTCTGTAGGGAATTTAATTGTTGCGTTGTAAATTCTTTTGATTCTTTTTGGTTCTTGAATGAGTCTGAATAGCCATTCTAGCCCTGTTTTGCGCATCCATTTTGGTGCTCTTTTTTTGTTTTGTGATATGAAGTCAAATGCTCCCCCCACTCCTAGTGCTAGTTTTACTCTTGGGATGTTTTTAAGGTTTTTGCTAATCCATAATTCTTGTTTTGGTGCTCCAAAAGCTACAAATAAAATATTTGCGTTAGATTTTTGAATTAGTTCGATTGATTTTTGGTTTTCGCTGTGTGGGCAACTGTATGTTCCTACGATATTAATGTTTGGGTATTTTCTTTCTAAATTTTCTTTAGTGATTTCTGCAATTTGCTCTGCCCCTCCGAGTAGAAATATTCTTAAGTGCCTTCTTTTGCCTGCCTCTTCGCATATTTTATCCATTAAGTCTGCTCCTGTAACTCTTTCTGGTAATACGCTGTGAATGAATTTTGGGTAAAATATAATGCTGAGAAGTGATACTGTGCCAAGCATGATTTTATAGAGATTGTATTTCCCTTTACTTATTTCTTGATATTTTGCTGCCCAAAGTAGGCTTATTCCATCTGCTATATTTAGATCTGACCTGTTGAGTATGGTAAGGAATTTTTCGCTTTTTTGAGCTTCAAGGATTATTTCTGCGTTTGGTGTTGTGATGATGTGTTGATTTACTGATTCAGCAAATTCTATAGCTTTTTTTGTGGCACTTTTTAATGTTGTTGCGTCTATTTTTACTTTGAGAATTTTTTGCATATGTAAACAAAATTGTTTGAGATGTGGTGATCTAAGATCTGAAAATTGGCCTGTGTTAGTAGTTTTTCCAATTCATTTTTTGTGAATGCGTAATAGTAGCGTTTTGCCTTGTTGTTCCAGGGGATGAATGTGTCTCTTGGGTCATATTTTCCAAGTGATAATAGTGATTTTATTCGTGATTGCCAAATGTATTTTTTGTACTTTGGCTGAAATAAATTCCAGACACTTAAAATTAATATGCCATTCTCTTTAAGAGTTTTATGCATTTCTGTTAGTGCTTTTTTTCTAAGTTTTTCTGATGGGATATGATGAAGTGAGGCGATTGAAGTGATAACATCTTGAGATTTTTCCTTGAAGGGGAGTTTAAGCATATCTCCATGCACAAATTTAGCTTGATTGAAGTTTTTTTTGGCAGCATCAAGTAGTTTTTTGCTTTTTTCTAGGCCGATGTATTTTATTTTTTTGTTTTCGCTTAGGAATTTATAAAGTCTGCCATTTCCACAGCCTATATCTAAAACTTGATCATTTTCTTTTATGTAGGGTAGGTATTGTTCGAACTCTTTCCAGTTGTATTTCCTAGTTGTGTCGAATTCTTGAGCAATGTTGTCGTAATCTTCAACAACTTTTTTTAGAATTTCTTTGGCTGTTTTTTGCTGCATAATATTGTTTTAACATATTTAATTACTGTGGTAAACTCCCTCTGTTAAAAATGACTATGGATTTTTCAAAGATAGATCTTTCTGACAATCAGGTGTTGGCGCGCGAGATTATCGAGCGCGCTAGTAAAATGAACTTTAAAAACCGAAGGGAATTTGAGAAATTTCGTAATTCTGTCATGAAGGAAAGGAAAGGGGCTATTTTTCATAACCTTTATTTTATCAAGGCTTATAATGATTTGATAAATGAAGAGGTTATTTCTCCTAATCAAAAACTTTTGGATTTGATTCAAAAGCGTAGTGTGAGAACTTTAAGTGGAGTTACTCCTGTTACTGTTTTAACTAAGCCGTTTCCTTGCCCAGGTAGATGTATTTATTGTCCAACTGATGTAAGAATGCCTAAGAGTTATTTACCAAGTCAGCCTGCTGCACAGAGGGCGTTTAGGCAACAGTTTAATCCGTATACACAGGTTTTTGTGCGTCTTAAGGCTTTGCATATGACAGGTCATGAAGTTTCTAAAGTGGAATTGCGTGTAATTGGGGGAACTTGGAGTTCCTATAGGCATGATTATCGTGAATGGTTTGTAGCACAGTGTTTGATGGCTATGAATGAGTTTTTTATGCAGGTTAAGGCTGGAAAAACTGATAAAATGGAGGATATTACTGAGGAGAGGGTTATTGAGAGTGATTATGGTCCTGAGACTGTTAATTCTGTTATTCTGGAGCCTATTGTTGAAAAGTCTTTGGAGGATGCTATTTTGGAAAATGAAACTGCAGATGTGCGTTGTATTGGGATAAATATTGAGACGCGTCCAGATTGTATTAATGAAAAAGAAATTAGACATTTAAGGCGCTTGGGTGTTACTAAAACAGAAATTGGTGTTCAAACTACTGATGATGATGTGCAGGAGTTTACAAAGCGTGGTCATGATTTAGCTTCTGTAAGAAAGGCAACGGCTCTTTTGAAAGATGCCGGATTTAAAATTGGCTATCATATGATGCCAAATTTGCCTGGCTCTAATGTTGAGTTAGACAAAAGAATGATTGGGGAGCTTTTTGAGGGAGATTCTTATCAGCCTGACTATTTAAAAATTTACCCTTGTATGGTAATTGAGCAAACAGAGTTATATGAAATGCATAAGCGTGGTGAATTTGAGCCATATGATGATAAGACTTTGGAGGAGGTTTTATATGAAGAAATGAAAGATGTTCCTGAGTGGTGCCGTGTTGACAGAGTTGCTCGTGATATTCCAGCTCCGGATATTGCGGCTGGTTCGAAAGTTTCTAATATAAGGCAGGTTTTGGAAAAACGTATGGAGGATGAGGGTGTTAGATGTAGGGATATTAGGTATAGAGAAATTGGTAACCATAATGTTGATATTAATGATGTTCAGTTTGTTTTGCGAGAATATGATGCTGGAGGAGGGAAAGAGCTCTTTTTAAGCTATGAAGATGTAAAACAGGATAAATTAATTGCTTTATTGAGGTTAAGATTTCCTGGGCAGGTGTTTTTGGAAGAGTTAGATGGGGCTGCTTTAATACGTGAAGTTCATGTTTATGGTAAGCAGATACCGGTTGGTAAGCATTTGATTGGTGAGAAGCAGCATATCGGGTGGGGAACTAAGCTAATGATGGATGCAGAAAAGTTGGCTAAAGATGCTGGTTATAAGAAGATGGCGGTTATTGCTGGTATAGGTACAAGGGAATATTATAGGAAGAAGGGGTATGAGCTTGAGGGGACATATATGGTGAGAGAGATTTAAGTTTGCACAATATATCTTGTGCAAAGATAAGTACACTTCAAAAGAGGGTTGGTTTTTCTGGATTCTTAAGGCTGCTTTGCTTTTTACTTCTTTTGTTTACTTTTAGTGTCCTCGTGTGAGTTGCTGATTTTTTCAACAGGTTCTGTTTGTGGCTTGTTTTAGGCTTTTTAAAACTTTCGATTTCAGGCGTTTTTTTTAAAAAGATGACCTTTGGGTCGTTTGTTTTAAAAAACTTTTATGACAATTTGGGCTGTTTTTAAAATTAGTCGTTTATGTAGACTTTTTGAGTTTGCTCTATTCTCTCGAGCAGTTTTGGGTATTTTTGTAGTGTTGGGTCTTCATTTATTATCATTTCGGCACTACTTCGTGCTTTTTCAACAGTTTTTGAGTCTGTCAAGCTAGCCATCTTCAGATCTGGTATTCCGCTTTGTTTAACTCCGTAGACTTCCCCTGGTCCCCTAAGTTGTAAATCTATTTCTGAGAGTTTGAATCCGCTGGTGTGTCTTTCCATTGCATCCATGCGCTTTTTTCCTTCTTCGGAGAGTGCATTTGTAAACAGAAAGCAGTACGATTTATGTTCCCCTCTTCCAACACGCCCTCTGAACTGGTGTAATTGTGATAAGCCAAAGCGTTCAGATCCCTCTATAAGCATAATTGTGGCATTAGGTATGTCTATACCTACTTCTATCACTGATGTTGAAACTAGGATGTTTATTTTGTTGTCCTTGAAATCTTGCATTATAAGATCTTTTTCTTCTTGTTTTAGTTTTCCATGCAAAAATGTGAGTTCTAGATTTGGAAATATATGTTCTTGGAGGTAGGCGTATTCTTGAATTACAGATTTTACTTCTATAGCATTGGATTCATCTATTAGTGGGCAAATTATGAATGCTTGTCTTCCTTTTGCAATTTGATCTTCTATCCATCTGTACGCTTGCATTCTTTTTGTTTCTGGTACGACTTTAGTTACGATTTCTTGGCGTCCAGCTGGCATTTCGTCAATTATTGAGAGGTCTTGATCTCCATATATTGTTATTGCTAGGCTTCTTGGGATTGGAGTTGCTGTCATGCTTAGCATATGAGGTGTACCAAAGCTCTTTAAGGTTTCCCTTTGTTTAACTCCAAATCTGTGTTGTTCGTCTATAATTGCTAGCCCTAGGTTTTTAAATCCAATTTTTTCTTGTATTAAAGCGTGTGTGCCAATGATGATATCTGCGGTTCCGGTTTTCATTTGTCTTATGATTTCGTCTTTTTGTTTTGTTGGTGTACTGCCTGCGATAAATTGAATATTGAGACTAAAATTTGATAATAGCTGAATGAAATTTTTGTAGTGTTGTTTTGCGAGTATTTCTGTTGGTGCCATAACTGCTACTTGATAGCCGTTTTTAACTGCATTGAGTGCTGCTAAAATTGCTACTATTGTTTTTCCTGATCCTACATCTCCCTGTACCATTCTGTTCATTGGGAAGGGTTTTTTAAGGTCATTGAGTATTTCAAGTAAGCTGCGTTTTTGGGCGCCTGTGAGTTCAAAAGGAAGTGATTTTATGGCTTCTTTAAGGTGATCTTCCTCTGTGTTTATAACTTTGGATTGTATGTTTCCGCTGTGTTGCCAGTGCCATTTTTTTTGTAGAACTTTGAGCTGAAGGATGAAAAGTTCGTCGAAAGACAGTCTTTTATATGCCTGATCTAACATTTCATCGCTTTCTGGAAAGTGGATGTTTTTTAGAGCTCTTTTTAAGCCTATTAATTGGTGTTGTTGTCTTATTTCATCTGGAAGGTGTTCTTCGAATAGTTCTATGTATCCGTCTATGACTGGTTTTAATTTTTCCCTTATCCATTTTGAACTTATTCCTTCTGTTTCGTGGTATACTGGCACAATTCTTCCGCTATGAAGTTGTTCTTCGTATGGTTTGAGTATTTCGTATGATGGACTTTGAAATGTTATTTTGCCAAATGAGTACTTGGCCTTTCCTGTGAGTACTATTTCTTTGTTTCTTGGTAGTAGTCTTGTGAGGTGCGGTTGACTGAACCATGCTACTTGAATAACCCCAGTATCGTCTGTAAAAACACCTTGTGTAATCTTTTTGCCGTATTTGCTTGTTACAGTAAAAAGGTTTGTGAGTTTTCCTTTGATGCTAACGGTTTCGTTTGTGATTATGTCTGCTATTTTTGTGTATTCACTGTTGTCGGCATGTGTACGAGGAAAGTAAAGGATAAAATCCTTGATTGTGTTTACACCAAGGTTGCTAAGTTTTTGAATATGCCCCTTGGTGGTGCTTAAGACTTTTTCTAGCGATTTGTCCTGAATCATTATTTGCTGATCACTTTTACAAATTTTCTTTTACCTACTTGTAGAATTTTTTCAGTTGAAATATCTACTTCTGTTTCTATTGATGGTATTTTTTCGCTGTCTATCTTTACTCCCCCACCTTCTACTAACCTTCTTGCTTCACTTTTTGATTGTGCTAAGCCAGATTCTGATATTAAGTCTATAATATTGTATGATTTTTTTGTGAATGTAATTGTTTCTATGTCTTCTGGTATTCCTTTGTTTTTAAAGATGTTTTCGAATTCTTCTTCAGCTTTTTTTGCGGCATCTTCATTGTGGTATTGTTTTACTAGTTCTCTTGCAAGCTGCATTTTGAACGTTTTTGGGTTTTCTCCATCTTCCATGCGTTTTGAAATTTTCTTAATTTCGTCCATTGGTATATTTGTGGCTAATTCAAAATATTTCGTAATTAGGTCGTCTGGTATTGAAAGTGTTTTTCCATACATTTCATTGGCTTCATCGTTTATACCAATATAGTTGTTAAGTGATTTGCTCATTTTTTCTACGCCATCAAGTCCCTCTAGAATTGGTACTGTGATGATGTTTTGGATTGTTGTTTTGTTGTAGCGTTTTTGAAGATCTCTTCCTACCATCATGTTGAATAATTGGTCTGTCCCCCCAATTTCTACATCACAATTGAGCATTACTGAATCGTAACCTTGCATTAGTGGGTATAGGGTTTCAACCATTGAAACATCTTGATCGTTTTGGATGCGATTTTTGAAATCTTCACGTTGAATCATTTGGTTGATTGTTTTTTTTGCCGTAAGTTCAAGAATATCTCCCATGTTCATTTTGCTGAACCATTCTGAGTTGTATCTTATTTCTAATTTATCCATGTCTAATATTGCGGCCGCTTGTTTGATGTAATATTTCATATTTTTTTCAATCTGTTCGGCTGTAAGCATTACTCTAGTTTCTGATTTTCCTGTTGGGTCCCCCACTCTTGCTGTGTAGTCGCCAATTATTAATACTGCTGTGTGACCAGCATCTTGAAAATGTCTTAATTTTTTTAAAACTACAGCATGGCCAATATGTAAATCTGATCCGGTTGGGTCTATTCCCAATTTTACTCTAAGATTTTTTCCGGCTTTTATTTTTTCTTCGAGTTCTTTGCGGATAATTACATCTACAGTTCCTCTGTCTAATAGTGTTTGAATGTCTGTTTTCATATGTGTAAATTTATCAAAATAGAGTGGGGATAGCAAATTGAGAGGAGGAAAAAGTTGACAAAAGTTAAAAAATCAGTATATTGTAAGTTTACTGTCCATTTTTTACAATTATGCTTAGTGAAAAATTGAAACAAATCGGTTTTACGGAAAATGAATCTAACGTTTATTTAGAGTTGTTGAGGGTTGGTCCTCAAGCGGTGAGTGTAGTGGCTAAAATGTCTGGTCTTAATAGAACCACTACTTATTCGGTCCTGAAATCTTTGATGCGAAAGGGAATTATTTCTTTCCACTGTAATGGTTCGGTGAAATATTATGCGGCTAGTGATCCAAATTCACTGGTCGCTTATTTAGATAGTAAATGTAAAACTTATGAATATTATAAGGGGCAGGTTTTGAATTTTATACCAAAATTTAGGGCGCTTAAGGGTGATTCTGTTTTAAGGAAGCCGGTTGTGAGTTACTTTGATGGTTTAGAGGGTGTTAAACATGTGATGTATGATGCTCTCGATGCTGTTTGTGATTTTAGAGCTTGTTTGGCTTTTCCGAAGTGGTTTGAGTCTGGTTTGAAGGATTTCCTTATCGAATACAAGGAAATTAGAATTACAGGAAAAAAGTTGAAGCTACGCGCAATGACGCCCGATACTCAAGAAGTTAGGGCGTTTTTTGATGAGAACTATGATGCATCCTCGCCTATTACTGATTTTCTTTTTGTGGATGCTGGGATGTATGAGAGTATGTTTGAAGTGGAAGTTAATATATATGACAATAAAGTTTCAATGATTAATTTGGATAAAGGATTTGAATATGGTGTGATAATTGAGAGTAAAGAGTTTGCAGAAATGCAAAAAATGATGTTTGATATGGCTTGGATTGGTTTAAAAAAGAAAAATGATTAAATTAAAAGGTAGAGGTGGTGTTAGATTGGATAAATTTTTGGCTGACAATGTTGAAAATTTTTCTAGATCAAAACTTCAGAAGCTGATTAAAGATGGTGCTGTTCGTGTTAATGGTGATGATGTAAAAGCAAAATTTGTTTTGTCTGAAGGTGATAGAGTTGAAATTGAGGCTAATGTGGAGTCTTTGGTTGATATTGTCCCTGAGGACCTAAATTTAGTTGTAATGCACGAGACTGATGATTACATGGTTGTAAATAAGCCGGCTGGCATGGTTGTGCACCCTAGTGGTTCTGACAATAGAACTGGTACCGTTGTGAATGCTGTAATGGGTAAGGTGAAGGTTTCTGAGTTTGAGGATGAAATGCGTCCAGGTATTGTTCATCGTTTAGATAAAGAGACTTCTGGCTTAATGGTAATTGCAAAAAACAAAAAAGCATATGACTATTTTATTGAGCTTTTTAAAGAAAGGAGAATTGTAAAGAAATATTTAACTCTTGTTAGGGGTATTTTGGATTTTAAAGAAGGGGTGATCGATTCGCCTATAGCTCGTGATGGTGTTTCTAGGAAACGTATGGCTGTTATGACAAATGGAAAAATCGCTATCACTAAATATCAAGTGTTGGAAGAATTTAGGTTGGGAAAGGGTGTGGATTTGTCTTTATTAGATATTAGCCTGGAAACTGGAAGAACTCACCAAATTCGCGTGCATATGGCAGCTGTTGGTTGCCCTGTGGTTGGAGATAATGTGTATGGTATGTCGAGTTTTAATAGGAAGTTTGAAGGTGAATATGGTTTAAAAAGACAGTTTTTACATGCTGCCGAATTAGAGTTTGTTGATTTGGATGGAAAAGAGATAAAAATAAAATCCCCCTTACCGGAGGATTTAGATTTAATTCTTAATGAATTGAGGTCTTTTTAATCTTCTTTCTTTTTTGTTGTCTTTTTTACTGCTGGTTTCTTTTCTTCTGTTGCTTCTTCTTTTGTAGCTTTTGTTGCTTTGCTTCCAGATTGTTTAATCTCTGTAACTTCTAGCAATGTATAGTCTTGTCTGTGACCTTGTGTTTTTTGGTATCTCTTTTTTGCTTTCATTTTGAAAACAACGATTTTATCACCACGACCGTGTTCTACAGCTTTTGCTGTAACTTCAGCACCAGCAACAATAGGTGTACCGATGTCTGTTTTTTCACCGTCACTTACTAGTAGTACTTTGTCTAGTTTTACTGTACTTCCTTCTTTCACATCTAATTTTTCAACGTGAAATGTTGTACCTTTTTCTACTTTATATTGTTTTCCTCCTGTTTCAATTATTGCGAACATGTTTTTTTTGCGTTAAAAAGCCTATGTAATTTAGTGAAAAATGTTGCTTTGGTCAAGCTATTTTTAGAAGTTCTTCTATTTTTGTAATTCCTGCGTTAAGAGAATCATCTAGGATCTTCTCCTCTGTGCTCAAAAAATCGCTTAAAACAAAGCTATGTAGGTCTTGTGACTTTGGTGCAAACTCCCCTCTACTTTCTATTCCTATGCGAATTCTTGGAAATTCTTCGGTTCCTAGCTGTTCTATGATTGATTTCATGCCATTATGTGTTCCGGCTGAGCCTTTTTCGCGAAATCTTGTTGTTCCTAGTGGTAAATCAACATCATCGTATATAACTATTATGTCTTTTGGCGTAAGTTTGAAAAAATTTATTATTGACCTTACTGATTCGCCTGAAAGGTTCATAAAAGTTGTAGGTTTTACTAATAGTATTTCGTGTGCGTTGATTTTTGATTTAATAGTGTGTGCTTTGAATTTCGTTTCATTTTTCCACTCTAAATTCTCTGAGGTTTGCTTTTCTATGTTTTTAGCCAGTTTGTCTAAGAGTAAAAACCCCACATTGTGTCTTGTGTTTGTGTATTTTTCTCCAACGTTACCGAGACCAATGATTGCTTTCATTATTTTCTGTAAGGAATTCTTTTTTCGCCTATCATTATTATATCACCAAAAGTTGCTCCTTTCCTCTCAATTGATTTTTGAATGCCCATTTTGGCTATAAAGTGATACATGCGCTCTAGTCCTTGTGGGTTTTTGATATCTGTCATTATTGCTACTTGCTCGATGCGTTTACCTGTTATGTGAAAGATTTGGTGTTCTCCTTCAGTTTCGATTTTTTTAATGTGGTATCTTTCTGTGTCTAGATGCGGTGTTAATATTGGAAGGTCTTTAGGTTTTTCAATTTCTATATCTACTTTTTCGATTTCTGCTAGTTTTGCAAACATGATGTCTTGTAATGGTTCTAGTCCTTGGTGGGCTGCAGCTGATATTTTAAATATTTCTTTCTTTTTGCTCACTTTTTTGAGTTCTTTTTCAATTTTCTTAAGTTCATCTGCTGGAATGATGTCTGTTTTGTTTATTACTAGGATTTCCTCAGTTTTTGCTAGTTTTTTATCAAACTTTTCTAGTTCCTTGCGAATTGTTGTGTAGTTTTCTCCAGGGTTTGGTAGTGATCCGTCTATTACGTGTATTAGAAGTCTTGTTCTGCTTACGTGTTTTAGGAATTGGTGCCCTAGTCCTCTTCCTTCACTTGCTCCTTCAATTAGTCCTGGAATATCCGCTACTACTGTTGTTTGATTTCTATGTTTAACTACGCCAAGGTTTGGAGCTAGAGTTGTGAAGTGGTAAGCTGCAATTTTTGGCTTTGCATTGCTTATAACTGAGATTAATGTGGATTTTCCAGCTGATGGTAGTCCTATTATTCCGACTTCAGCGATAAGTTTAAGTTCCATTACTATCTCTTTGGATTCTCCGGGTTCTCCAATTTCTGCAAGTCTTGGTACTTGGTTTGTGGAACTTACAAATCTTGCATTACCCATTCCACCAATTCCGCCTTTTGCTATACTAATTTCTTCTTGGTCTGCTCCTAGGTCTGCGAGTAATTGGCTTTTATCTTCGTTAAAAATCATTGTTCCAGGTGGTACACTTATGATAAATGGCTCCCCATTTCTACCATGCATATCTTTTCCTTTTCCTGGCTCTCCATTATTTCCTTTAAAGAGTTTTTTGTGTGCTAGGTGATTTAATGTATTTAGATTTTTGTCTACTCTAATTATGACATCACCACCGTTTCCTCCGTCTCCTCCGTTTGGCCCACCTTTTGCTATGAATTTTTCACGGCGAAAACTTACGCAGCCATCTCCTCCTTTTCCGGCTTCTACCTTAATTTTGTGTTCATCTAGAAACATTGTGTTTATTTAGTGGTTTACAGTTTTTTATTGTCAATTATTTATTAGTGATTGTCAATCGTTATAAGTTTTGGTAAATTTTATGCTGTTATATGCCCAGGTGGCGGAATTGGTAGACGCGCTAGACTCAAAATCTAGTTCTAGCAATGGAGTGCGGGTTCGATTCCCGCCCTGGGCACCAAATTTTACTTTATGGAATCTTTGATTAATTTACTTTTGGAGTTTACGCGTGATACTGGTTATTGGGGGGTGTTTTTTTTAATGACTGTTGAGAGTTCTTTTATACCATTCCCTTCTGAATTAGTTGTTCCACCTGCTGCTTATTTGGCTCAACAGGGAGAGATGAATATTTATTTTGTTTTAGGGTCGGCTTTGGCTGGTAGTTTAGCTGGAGCTTTGATTAATTATTATTTGGCTTTGTTTTTGGGAAAACCTTTGGTTTATAGATTGGTTAATAAGAGATTTGCAAAATATTTGCTCTTAAGTGAGGCAAAATTACACAGGGCTGAGCAGTTTTTTATTAGAAATGGGAGATTGTCAACATTTGTTGGAAGACTTATACCTGGGGTGCGTCAATTAATTTCTTTACCGGCGGGTTTTGTACAAATGCCTATTGTTCCATTTATTTTATACACACTTTTGGGTGCTGGTATTTGGACTATTTTCCTTGGATTTAAGGGATACTTAATTGGAATGTATAAAGATTTTTTGATTGTTAATTTTTATGGGCTTTTGCTTGGGGTGATTTTTGCTACAGTTTTTGTGTACGCTATTTTTAGCTATGTGAAAAAATCTCGTAATAAAGTTGGGTAGTTTTCTTTCCAGGTTTACCGTCGCCTATTTTGTGGTTATCTATTTTTGTGATTGGGGTGATGTCTCTGAGGCTTGAAGATAGGAAAACTTCATCTTTTTTGTATAGTTCTTCAATTGTGCATTCGTTGAATTTGATTGGAAATTTGGATTTTTTTAGAATGATTTCTCTAGTTATACCAGGTAGCACTTTTGATTTTCTTGTACATAGTGTGTCTTTTTCAAACCAAAAGAGGTTGGCATATGCGCATTCGTAAACAATTTGATTTTTGTCTAAAAGTATTGCGTCGAAACTTTTTTGTTTTTTTGCTTTTCTGTTGGCGTTTTTCGATATTTGTATTTTTGTTGATTTAATTTTTGGATTTTCTCTCATCGCAATGTGAGAAATACAGCTAACTCCCTCTGTAATGTTTTGTTTATTTTGAAATCTCGTTGAAGTTATTAGGATGTGATTTTCTATTACTGTGATTCTTATTCTTTGGCTTTTGTATTTGGATTTTTCTATAATCTTGCTTACCATTTTTTCTAGCTCTTCTTCCTTGTATGATATTTTTATATTTATGGCTTTTGCTGAGTTTAGTAACCTTTTTAAGTGGAGTTTTAGTGTCGGTGCTTTTTTGTTTATAGTCTTTAGAGTTTCATAAAGACCATTTTGCTCAGCTGCCTTTTTTAAAAAATTTTTTGCTTTTTGTTCTTTAACTTCTTTATTGTTTAAGATAGCGATCATAGTAGTTTCATAAATGATGCTGCTTTATCTAGTGTCTCCTTAAATTCTGATTTTTCGCTAGAGTCTAATACTATTCCTCCACCTACCTGTAAGTATAGATCTTCTTTCTTTTTGATAATTGTTCTGATTGCTATGCTAAATTCTAGGTCGTGATTTGGTTTTATGTATCCGATGTTTCCTGTGTAAACCGATCTTCTTGTTGTTTCTAGCTCATCAATAATTTCTATTGCTCGTTTTTTCGGGCATCCTGTTATTGATCCGCCTGGTAGCATTGAAATTAGTGTTTGAATATTTGTGTATTTTGCTGATAATTCCCCAACAATTTCTGAGTAACTGTGCCAAACCGCTGGATATTCCTTGATTATTCTATTTTTTGTAACTCTAACTGTTCCGGCTTTGCAGCACTTTCCTATGTCGTTTCTAAGAAGATCCGTTATCATGTTTAACTCTGCTTTTTCTTTTTCGCTATTTTCTAGCTCTTCCCTTAATTTTTTGTCTTCTTTTTCTGTTTTTCCACGGGGTCTTGTACCTTTAATTGGAGTTGTTGTTATATTTCTTTTTTTAATTTGTATAAATTGTTCTGGTGATGCACTGAGTATTTCGAATCCATCACCTTCGATGTATGCAAGGTGATCTACATTTTGAGTTTCAATAATTTTTGTAAATAATTCTTTACCGTCTCTTTTAGTTTTTGCTTTTAATCTATGGGTTAAATTTATTTGGTAGATGTCTCCTTCTTTAATGTAGTCTTTAATTTTTTTGTATGACTTGTTGTAATTTTGTCTTTTGGTTTCTGGTTCAAAATTTTTAGATTTTTCTTCGTTGATGTTTTTTATTGGTCTTTTGAGAATTTCTTCTATTTTTTGAATATATTTGCCCTTTTTGCAAATAATCTTATCGTCCTCTATCCAGTCCTCATATGCATAGAAGTTAATGTCTGGGAGTTTTAGATCGTTTTTGGCTGTTGGTTTAATGTTATGTACTTCGTATCCGAGGTCATAAGAGATAAAGCCTATTAATATTCTTCCTTTTTTTAATTGCTCATTTGCAAATTTTTCAAATTGATTATTTTTTTGAGAAATTTTGTATTTGTATTCTGCGTTTGGGTTAAATGCTAAAATTTTTTTAGTTCCAGCTAAGAAGCAAACTTTTTTTTCAGTTTTTTCTAGGCGTATAAATATGTCTTTATGTTTTTTGTTAAATTTCATAAAGAAAATTATGCATTATGGTATTCCCTTGCGATGTCATGAATGATTCTGGATGAAATTGTATCCCATATAGTGGGTAAATTTGATGTTTGATTGCCATTATTTCTTCGTCTTTTGTCCATGCTTCAAGTGTAAATTCTTCTGGAACAGCGTTGAGTATTAAAGAGTGATACCTTGCTGCTTTGAGAGGTGTGCTGACTTTTCTAAAAATACCTTTTCTAGTGTGATAAACATCAGATGTTTTGCCGTGCATTATTTTTTTTGCATGTATTACTTTTGATCCAAATATTAAACCAATCGCCTCGTGTCCTAGGCATACGCCGAGTATTGGAATTGTTTTGTAGAATTTTTTAATAACCTCAATTGAAATTCCTCCATCTTCTGGCCTTTTTGGTCCTGGTGATATGATTATTTTCTCTGGTTTGAGTCTTTTTATTTTGTTGATTGTGATTTGATCATTTTTGTAGACTTTTGTCTTTTTTCCTAAGCTTTCCACTTGTTGATAGAGGTTGTATGTGAAGGAATCATAATTGTCTATTATTAAGATCATTTTATTAGCTTTAGGAACTCATAGCGAGTTTTAGCCTTTTTCTTAAATGTCCCACGAAAGGCTGAGGTTGTCATTAATGTGTTTTGTTTTTCTACTCCGCGGCATTTCATACATAGGTGTTCGGCTTCGAGTACAACTCCTACTCCTATTGGGCTTAGAAGCTCTTGTAGTGTGTCTGCGACTTGTGTTGTGATTCTTTCTTGGTTTTGAAGTCTTCTTGAAAATATATCTAGTATGCGTGGTAGTTTTGAAATACCGACAATCTTTTTATTTGGTATGTATCCAATCCATGCTTGCCCAAAAAACGGTTGCATATGGTGTTCACAGGTAGAATAGAAATCTATATTTTTACAGATGATCATTTCATCGTAGTTTTCTCCATCAAAGGTAGTAAGTATTTCTTTTGGATCTTTTAAATATCCACCGAAAATTCTTTCAAAAGATTTAGCAACTCTTTTTGGAGTATCTTTTAATCCTTCACGCTTTGGGTCTTCTCCTATTTCAATGATTAATTGACGTGCTAATTCTTCAATTTTTGCTAAGTTCATTTTTGAGAGTATTAATGGATTTTTTGATTTTTGGGTGTATTTTTTCTGGTGCTAACTCGTTTAATGGTGTTAAAACAAAGTCTCTTTTGTGCATTTCAGGGTGAGGTATTTGTAGGTGTGGTTGATTTATAATTTTATCCTCGTAGAAAATTATATCTAAATCTATAGTTCTTGGTCCGTATTTTATATCTCTTACTCTACCTAGTTTGTGTTCAATTTCTTGTAGTTTTATTAGTAGTTCCATTGGTGAAAGTGTTGTTTCCACTTCTATTGCCATGTTTAGGAACTTTCCTTGGTTAGTGTAGCCAACTGGTTCTGTTTCAATTATGTTTGATCTTTTCTTGATCTGAGATACTTCTGCAATTTCTTCTAATGCTGTTTTTAGCTTTAATTCTCTGTCTTCGAGATTGCTACCTAAGGCAATATATACTTGAAATTTATCCTTCATATTCACAGTAATAATCTTCTGTTTCATAAACTCCAACCTTTTTTAGGGGTAGATCATTTTTGAGTTTTTCCCATATCCATACTGAAAGGTTTTCTGCTGATGGGTTTTCGATTGTATCGTTAAGGTGTGTATGATCTAGTATGTTTATTACTTTTTCCTTCACTACCTCCTTAACAATTTTGAAGTCTAAAACCATACCATCTTCTTTTACTGGACCTTCGATTGTGATGATGATTTTGTAGTTGTGTCCGTGTAGGTTTTCACATTTTCCGTGATATTTTGTGAGGAAGTGTGATGCTGCGAATCTGAAGGCGCAGCTTAGTTGCATAGTTGGCATGTTTTTAATTTAGTGATTTTAGTAGTTTCTTGACACCTTTGATGTCATGAGTTCTGATTATACTTGCTCCATTTAAATATGCAATAGTTGTAAGTGGTAGTGCTTTTTCGTCTCTATCCTTAATTTCAGACCCTAAAAATGATTTTCTTGATAGTCCTAACATTATTGGCATTTTGTGAATCTTAAATTCAGATAACTTGGCTAATATTTCATAACTGTATTTTGGGTTTGAGCTTATGTAATTCCCCATTCCTGGGTCTATTATTATGTTTTTTCTTTTTATCCCGTTTTTCTCTGCATATTGGATGCGTTGTCTTAGAAAATCGTTAATGGTTTTTGGAAGGTTTTTATAGCTTTTGTTCTTGATTGTTGCGTGAGGTGTTTTATCTTTTGAATACATAATAATTATTGGACACTTGTACTTTGAAACTACCTTTGCCATTCTTTTATCTCCTCTGAGGGCGGAGATGTCGTTGATGATGTTTGCTCCTTCTTTAAGGCATTCTTCTGCTACTTTTGCCTTGTAGGTATCTATTGAAATTGGCAATTTTGTGCTTTTTCTGATTTCTTTTAGGATTGGGATAATGCGTTTTAACTCTTCATCTTCTTTGACTTTTTTTGATCCGGGTCCGGTTGATTCTGCTCCTATGTCTATTATATCTACTCCTTCCTTTTCCATTTCTTTCGCTCTTTTTTTTGCTGATTTGATTGAATTATAAAGTCCCCCATCACTAAAAGAGTCTGGTGTTATATTGAGTATTCCCATTATTAAGGGTAGATTTGGTTTCATTGTGTTGCTATTATCTGTTTGATTTTAACTTTTTTATATGAAATTTAAAAACTTTATTGTAATTTGTGTTCTAGCAGCTATCTTTTTATCTGCTTGTAGCTTTGGTGGATCTGTTAAAAAGAGGGATTTTTCTGGAATGACTGGTGTGGAGTTTTCAAAGGAAATTGTTCAATCTATTGTTAATGGTGATAAGGATGTTTTGCTTCAAAGTTCTATGCCTTTTGATTTTGTTTTGGCCATATATAAATTTAAAGGAATTGATTTTGATCCTTTAAAAGTTGAGGAAATGCGTATGACATATTCTGAGGATCAAGTTTCTATGGTTGATAATTTACTTACAGTTTTACCTGCAGCTGGTGTCTCTAATGATGCTGATGTTACGGTTGATTATAAGGGTTATGATAATATTGGGCAGGAGGAAAGGGAGATGCTATTTTCAATTGATGAGGTGGGTCAATTTTCTGATGTAGACTTACTTTATGGTGATAAATTGTTAGTTTCATTGAGAGTTTTTCAGTTTAATGATGTGTGGTATTTCTTTGTTAAATGAAAAGGTTTATAATAATACATTACGGTGAAATTGGGCTTAAAAGAGCTAACTTGGATTATTTTGTCGAAAAAATGCGAAAGCAGGTTAAGTATAAACTTGAAAAGCGTTTTTCTGCTACTTTTGTTGTGAAACATACTTTAAAAAGAATTTTTGTTCCGCTGCCTGATAGATATGTTGAATCTGAATATGTTGAGGTTTTAGAGAAAATTTTTGGTATCAAAACTTTTAGATTTGTTTATGAAGGATCTTTGGATTTAGATGATTTGGGTGAGGGTATTTTGAAATATATGCCAACTTTTGATGTTTTGCCTTCCTCGTTTAGGGTTAGTTGTAAAAGGTCTATGCAGCTGCCATATAAGTCTGTTGAGGCTGAGAGATATCTTGGTGCTTACCTGTTGAAAAATGATTTTTCTATTCCTGTTAAAATGAAAGATCCTGATCTTACAATAGGGGTTGAATTTTTTAATAACAAATCTTTTTTTTATTACAAAACTTATAAAGGACTTGGGGGGCTTTCTGCGTGTTCGCAAGGCAGGCTTGTCTCTTTGATCTCTTCGGGTATTGATTCCCCTGTGGCATCTTGGTTAATGATGAGAAGAGGAGCTAGAGTGATTTTTGTACATTTCCATAGTTTTCCATTTTCTGATGATAGTGAGATGACTCAAGTGGAGGATTTAGTAAATATTCTTGCTCAATATCAGGATGATTCTAAACTTTACTTCGTGCCTTTTGGTGAATTTCAAAATGAGGTTGGTCGTTGTTTGGAAATTCCAGGAAGTATTAGAACTATTTTATATAGAAGGATGATGTTTAGAGTTGCTGATGCAATTGCTAAAAAGGAGTCTGCCAAGGGTTTGATAACTGGAGAAAGTTTTGGCCAAGTTGCTTCTCAAACTGCTGAAAATATGTTTGTTGTGGATGAGGCTTCAAATATTCCTGTTTATAGACCACTTGTTGCTTATGATAAGGAGGATATTGTGAATTTGGCTGAAAAGATTGGTACTTATGACATTTCAAAACTGCCTTCTTCTGATACATGTACAATGTTTACATCTCGTAAGCCTGAATTAAAGGCTAATTTATTTGATACTGCATCTTTTGAAGAAAATTTAGATTTGAAGCTATGGGAGGATAAGTTAATTGAAGAGTCTGAAATTAAGTTTTTTTAATTCTTTTTGAGCGCAAATCTCTATTAAAGGAAATTGCAAATCTGTGGGCTTCATCTCGGGCTCTTTGTAAAAGTTTTAAGGCCTCATTATTGCGTTCTAGTATTATAGGTTTGGAGTTTTTTGGTACAAAAATTTCTTCTAATCTTTTCGCTAATGAAATATGTGGAATATTGAGTTCTAGTTTTTTTAAAACATTCGAGGCGCTACTGAGTTGACCTTTGCCTCCATCAATTACTATTAGATCAGGTATTTTTGAAAATGATTCGTCCTTTTTATGTTTAATTTTGTCATATACAAGATAGATTAGATTTTTCTGCTGGTTAATTTCTTCTGGGACTTTTTTTATATCTTCAAATCCAGCTATCATATAATATTCTCTCATTTTTGGCTCACATCCAATATAAAAACGTTTACTGCTTGATTTTTGAATTATATTTTTTATCAAATTGTATCCAAGTTTTTTGCCCCTTTCTTTTTCTTCAACCCATAGATCTTTTATTTCTGCGATTTTTTTATCATGCTCTGATATTGAAATATATCCTTTAATTATTTTGTTTTTTTCTAGTGTGAAAAAAATCTTCTTGGGATCTTTTTCACTATTCAGTTCGTTTTGTTTTTTTAGAGGGGCTTTTTTGAATTTGTACTCTTTTTGTTGTATTTCTTGAGCAATTTTAGTTAGTCTTCTTGTGAGCACCTCTTCCATGGATTTAAAATCGTCGGGCTTTTCTTGTACTGTTTTGATTTTGAATTTTCTGTACATGTTGTTTTTTGGCGCTCCGTTTTCGAAAACAACCATTGATGCTACTGTGTCTGTGCCACTTAGATGTGAGATGTCGTAGCATTCAATTCTCTTAAGCGGTTTTTCTATCTTCAGTATTTCTTGAAGTTTTTCCGTGGCTTTGATTGTGAGGTCATTTTCCTTGTTCCATCTTGGAGCAGATTTATCTGCATAAATTCTTGCATTTTTGAGGCTCATTTCGAGTAGTTTATTTTTGTCTCCTATTTTTGGGATAATTATTTTTGCTCCTTCAATTTTATCTTTGTGGATTTTGTGTGGTATGTGGATTTCTTTTGGTATATCTGTTGCAATTGCATAGTACTGCTCTATAAATGCTTCTAGGATTTCTGTTTCTTGACTTTCATCTTCTGTTGCTTCGGCACTTAAAATAAAATTTTCTTGTCCTATTAGTTTCCCAGATCTGATTTGAAATAGATTGAAGTAGGCTTTGTTTTGATGCACAAGGTAATTTATTACATCTTTGCTTGTTGTGTTTCCGTCTTGAACTTTTTGTTTTTCGAGTATGTCTTGGATTTTTAGCAATTTGTCTCTTAACTTTGCGGCTTTTTCAAACTCTCTATTTTGAGCATAGGTTTGCATTTGAATTTTTATATTTTCAATAACTTGGTCTGCTTTGCCTTCTAAAAAATTTTCAACATTTTTAATAATATCTTGGTATTCATTAATTTTGCATTTTCCTATGCAGGGGGCGATGCAGCGTTTTATATAATAATCTAGGCATGGATATTTAATAACTTTGTTAGTTATTTTTACTGTGTGTTCTTTACCTATGTTTTCTTGAATCATTTCTATTCCAAGCCCGCAATGCCTAAATGGGAAGATCTTTTTTAAAAGTTTAAAGGTTTCTTTTACTTTGTGTGCAGCTGTTTTTGGCCCTATGTATTTTGCATTATCTTTTAGTATTTCTCTTACTATTTGTACTCTTGGAAAATCTTCTTTTGTTATTTTTATGTAAACGTATGATTTGTCATCTTTCATGATGACATTGTATTTGGGCTGAAGTTCTTTAATGAGGTTTGATTCTAGTATTGTTGCTTCTAATTCACTATCTACTGCTATTAATTCTATGTCTTTAACTTTTTCAAGTAATATTTTTGTCCTGCTTGAATGAAAATAGTCTTTTTGAAAGTATTGTTTAACACGCTTTTTTAGATCTTTTGCTTTTCCTATGTAAATTATTTCACCTTTTTCATCTAGCATTTTGTAAATACCTGGCGAATTTGGGCTTTTTCCCAATATGTTTTCTAATTCTTTTGTTTCTATCATGTGTTTAGTATACTTAATTTATGAATGAAGTAGAAATAAAGTTGTGGAGGCGGGTTGATAGATATGTTTCTTTTTTGAATTTTATTCCTTTTTTAAAGTTTGTTGGTGTTTGTAATAATTTATCTTTTGGGATTGTTGATGAAAAAAGTGATATAGATTTATTTATTATTGCTAAGAAAGGAAGGCTTTTTTTTGTACGAACTCTTGTGACTTTTGTTTTTCACCTTCTTGGGGTAAGAAGGCATGGAGATAAGATTAGTAGCAGATTTTGTTTATCTTTTTTTGTTGATGATTCTAGGTTGTCGTTTGCTGATCTTGCTTTAAGTGATGATGTTTATTTGGCTTTTTGGGTTAAGAAAATTATGCCAGTTTTTAATGATGGTGTTTTTAAAGACTTTGTTGCTGCTAATACTTGGATTCGTTCTTATTTTTCTACCCCTATTGTTATGGAAAGTTGTGGTAATTTAAGAAATAAAAGCGTTTTACGAAATATTTTAACTTTTGTTTTTGATGGTAAATTTGGGGATTTTATTGAAAATTTACTTTCTAAATGGCAGTTAAAAAGAGCTGCTTTGAAGATGTCTAACTTGGAAGATCAATCTGGACTTATAGTTTCTAGAAATATTTTAAAATTTCATAATGTTGACCGTCGAAGAATTTATAGACGGGCGTGGTTTGATAGGTTTGAGGATAAAAACATTACTACTGAGAAGTTTTTAGAGATTGCTCGTTTTCGCTAGTTTGATTTTTGAACTTTAATTGTATTGCTGTTCCTTGGAACCCGTACTCTTTTCTTATTTCGTTTTCTAGATATCTTGGGTATGAGAAGTGAAGATTGTTGGCGAATTTGAAAAAGAATAGAAATGTTGGTGGTTCTATTTCTACTTGGCTACCATATTTGAATTTTGGCTTTTTTTGCCTTGCACTTGCTGGTACGTGCTTGAATGTGATTTTTTGTAAGAAGCTGTTGAACTCCGGTGTTGGAATTCTTTTTCTTCTTTCAGCCATTATTTTGTCTGCGAGTTCAAATATGTTGTATATATTTTTTTTGTTTTTTGCTGATAAAAATATTACTGGTGCCCATGGTATGAAGCTGAATTTTCTTTGTAATCTGTGGGTAATACTATCTCTTGTCTCTTCACCTTCTTCAAAAAGATCTATTTTGTTTACACCAATTATTAAACCTTTATTGTGCTCAAGCGCGTAACTTACGATGTGTGCATCTTGGCTTGTTAAACCTTTACTTCCGTCTATTAGGAGAATAACTATATCTGATCTTTCAATGGCCATGAGACATCTTAATGCACTGAATTTTTCTATACCTCTTTCTATCTTTCCTCTTTTTCTTAGTCCGGCTGTGTCTATTAAGTTATATGTTTTTTCTTTATAAACCACTTCTGTATCCGTACTGTCTCTTGTTGTTCCTGGTACATCAGATACAATTACTTTTTCTGAGCCCAGTAAAGAATTAACTAAAGATGATTTTCCAGCATTAGGTTTACCTAAAATGCATATGTTAGTTTGATCTTCTATTTTAATCTGTTCCCCCTTTTTAAATCCCTGTTTTTTTAAGTGGTCTTCTATTGTATGTGTTAGGCTTTCTATTCCTAGCTTATGTATCGCTGATATTTTTACAGGTTCCCCAAAACCTAATTCATATATATTGTATATTCTATCTTCAAAACCTTGATTATCGCATTTGCTGGCCACAAGTATGATATCTTTTTTTGATTTACGTAATATTTCTGCAGCTGCAAAATCGTTTGATGTGAGTTCTGCACTTACATCAACAATGAATAAAATTACATCTGCACCGTCTATTGCTACATGTGATTGACTTTGTATGTCTTCTTCAATGTTTTCTTTTTTGCCGTATTCTAAACCACCCGTATCAACTAAATTAATAAAATAGCCATGACAATCCATTTTTTGCATAACTCTGTCTCTTGTTGTTCCGGCTTCTTCTGCTATTATGGCCATTTTTTTGCCAATCAAGCGATTGAAGAGTGTTGATTTTCCAACATTGGGACGTCCAACTATTGCGACTATTGGCGCGGGGTCCATTTTTATTTTGTTAAATGTGTAAGGATTATATATGATGCTTTGAAAAGAGCAAGGTTATGTGTTATAATAGCTTTTGTAATTTGTACCTCATTACATTCATCACTGTGTTTAAAAAAATAGTTTCAGTAGTTATTGCTTTTGTGATTTGTTCTAGCTTTGTATCTGTAGTTTTTGCCGCTGAAGCCGAGCTAACTCCAACTGAGCAGGCTATAAATTTAGATTCTCAAAGGGGTACTATTTTGCCTCAAACTACAATTGAAACTGTTGAAGATTGTGATGTGCTAATGTTTTATGTATCTACTAACCGTGAGATTGCAAAGCAAACTGTTGCAAAAAGAACCCCTCTCATTAATGTACCAAATGGTCCTCAAAATGTTACTAGTAGTGACGTTTTAGCTTGTGGTATTAGAACTGGAAATATAAAACTTTGGATGGTGCCTTTTTATGTGCGCTATATTTTGGAATTTGTAATTGCGCTGTCTGGTCTGATAACTGTTGGTTCTCTAGTTTACGGAGGTTATTTGTATCTTTTTGCTGGAATATCTGATGATAAAGACAAGGGGAAAAATGCTCTTAAGAATGGAGTAATAGGTATTGTTTTAACTTTGTCGGCTTGGGGAATTGTAAATGTTTTTATGGCTTTAGTTACTCTTTAGTTTGCCACTGTTGCCATTTGGTTTGTATAAATTCTTCTAGATTTTTTTTAAATTCTTCTTCTTCAAATTTTTCTGAATATTTTTTGAGGTTTTCTGGTTTGTATTGATTTTTAGTTTTTTGAAATTTTTCTATGGCCTCTTTTAGGTGAGTTGGAGTTTGTTTTTCAAAGAATACTGCATTTTCATTTGTTAATGAATCTTTTGCTCCTCCTTCGTTTAATGCTATTACTGGCCTTCCTGATGCCAGGCTTTCTAGCGCTGTTATGCCAAAGTCTTCTATTTGTGGAAATATTAGAGCTTCTGCTTCACTGTAAAGTTTTCGCAATGTTTTCTCATTAACTTGTCCTAAAAATTCTATATTAGAGTTAGCTTGCTTTCTAAGGTCTTGCTCAGATATTCCGCTTCCAACTATTTTTAGGGGAAGTCCTATTTGGTTAAATGTTTCTATTATTAGATCAAATTTTTTATATGGAGTTAATCTTCCAACTGCAAGAAAATATCCTTTTGTTTCTTCTGCAATTGTGAAGTTTTTGGTTTCGATTGGCGGAAAGATGATTTCGGAATTTTTTCTGTAGTATTTTTCTATGCGCTTTTTCGTGGTACTTGAGTTTGCAATAAAGTGATCAACTCTCTCTGCTGATATTTTGTCCCACATTCTTAATTTGTGCATTTTTCTTTTCCCAATGTACTTAATTAATGGATTTATTTTGTAGTCTGAAATGTATGTATGCCAGTTATCCCATGCGTACCTCATTGGTGTATGACAATAGCATATGTGCATTGTTTCTGGCTTTGTAATGATGCCCTTTGCACAACTGTGAGAGCTAGAGATTACTATATCGTAGCTGCTTAAATCAAAAGATTCATATGCATATGGCATAAGATTTAAATACATTTGGTGTTTTGTTTTTGCGAAAGGAAGTTTCTGTATAAAGGATGTTTTGATTGCTGCCTCTTTAAATTCCGGTAAGTTCTTTTCGTTATAAATTGATGTAAAAATTGGGGCATTTGGAAACATCTTATGTAATGTAAGATTTACTTTTTCTGCGCCTCCTCTAGTTGTTGTCCAATCAAAGACTAGTGCTATTTTTGCATTTTTGAGAGTCATGCAATTATTTTAGCATACTTATTCTTCTACTTGAAAAGTATCACTTGGAGTATTTGTTTTTTCTTGTGATTCATTACTTTGCTGTGCTTCTTCTTTGTATTCTTGATATTTTTTACCCTCTTTTTCAAGCTGTTCCTTAATCATTGTTTGAACTTTATTAAACATCTCTTTTTCTTCAAGGTGCTTTCTTATTAAGCTTTCATCTTGTACTGTTTTGGATGGCAATATGCTTCCAAGTATTTTTTTATAGATATTTGTATTTTCCATTTGATCCATTGCTTTTGCCTTAAATATTTGAACTACCGTATTGTCGGGATCTCTTTCTAAAAGTCTTTCGCATATATGAATAACATCTACATATTTTTTTTCTTTAAACCACATACTTATTAATTCTGTTACTACTTCTTCATCTCTTGGAGCCATTGTGGATTTTCTTTTTGCTGTAATGTCTGTTTCAAGAACTAAATGTCCACTTTTTCTTTTTAAAAGGAATTGAAGGAATAGAAATCCTAATATTACAAATATCATTACGGGTAATGTTTTGTTGTATTGTAATAGATAATTATATGTTGCGTGCATTCCTATTGCTATCAATAAGCCTTTAAATATCAATTTTTGCTGATGAGCTTGGCTCGTTGAAAGTTTGAATATTTTGCTAATTAAATGGGTAATTTTATTCTTTTCTCCCACAAGCTTTTGTTGTCGTGTAATTTGGAATGAAAACTTGCCAACACCATAGTAGTAACCAAATATGCCTGAAAAAATCATATGCGCTGCTGCTGTAAAGCTTGATCTGAATATAAACATTCCTATAAGTGCTCCAGTACTAATACTGTTCCAGAATTCATACATATAATAGATATTTTCTGTAAAAGAGAATCCTAGTGCCGACACGAAACTGTATCGAATTGAGTCATTAATTGTGTTTATTAGGACTGTTCTTTTATCAATACTGGAAATAACTATCATTTTTATAATTTCTTCCATTGCACCAAAGAGCACAAACATCGCTATATACATCTTGCTTTGTTCTGTGATGTTATTTTCTATAAAAGCTGCAAGATTAAATCTTGGTACTAAATCCCAAGCGTACTGTAAACCCAATAGCGCTGGTGCTGTTAAACATCCTAAAAGAAAAACCAAAGCTATAGTTTTCTTACTCTTTTCAGCTTTTTTGAATAAAAAGGTTAACCATATTATAACAGGCACAAAGGCAAATATTGCTGATATTCCTATTAAAAATATTGGATTGTCTATCATTACTATTCAAATTTGTAACTAGACTCTTCTGTAGATTCTGTTGGTGTTGGTGCAGGAGCTTGCATTGGCTCTTGTGGCATTGTTGGGCTAGGTTGCTCTACTGTTTGGGGTACTGGTTCCGCTGTAGGCATCGGTGTTGAAACGGGTGTTGGTGCTTGAGCTGGGGTAGCTTCAACTGTTGGCATTGGAGCTTGCACAGTTTCTGAACTTGCAACTGATGGAGTTACTTGTGGAGCTTCGTTGGCTGCTTGAATTGGCATGGTTGGCATTTCTGCTGGTGCTGGTGTTGCCACTTGTGGTGATGCAGCAGGGGCTTGTGATGCAGGAGCCTGTACTGGCGCCTCTGGCATTGTTTGAATAGGCTGTTCTACTGCTTGAGGCATCGATGCTGCTGTAGGTGCAGGCGTAGCTGTTGGCGCTGAAGCTGCTTCTGGTTGTGCAGTTTGCTGACTTCCGTTCATCGCTAATTCTGCTTCTTGCACGGTTTCGTATGTATTTATTAATTGAGTTAGGCCAACTACTTGAAGAATATCAGCTATATTAGGTTTTGCATTAGATATGGCTACTTTACCTCCCTTTTCTGTAACTTTGCCGTATAAATCTGTTAAATACCCTATAGATTTACTATTCATGTATTCTAAATTTTCAAGGTCAAAAATCATTTTTACCCCTGGTTGTGATGATTCAAGGGCTTTGTATATATCTTGGATTTTTGTGTCTACATTGCTTTCGTCTAATTGACCACCTATGTGTGCAATTTTTAGTCCACCTTTGTCTTCAATTGTAATTGTTGCCTCTGTCATTATTGTAAATTGTTAATTGTTAGTGAGTTTTGTTTTTGTTCAAGCTCAAGACCTTCACCTTGTCTTGCATTTTTTAAATATTTTTTAATAGTAAGTCTGAGTCCCCCTTCTGGCCTGTCTTCAATTTTTAATTCATCTGTCCATTCGCTTACTATTTTTACAAGTCCTCTTCCTCTAATTCCTGTAAATGCATAGCCAGGGGCTTTTCTTGATTCAATAATTTTTGTTAGTTCCTCTGCTTTAATTTTATCCTTACCGGTTCCTGTATCTTCTACTTCTATTTCAAGATAGTCGTCTTTTACATGTATAAATGTAATTCTAATTTCGCTTTCTGGCGCTGATCCATGTTCAATTGCGTTATTACAAAGCTCATCAACAACCGATTGAAATCTAAAGGCCCATTTTTCTGGGAAGTTTGTAGTATTTTTGATCATGTTTAAAGTAAAATCTCTAATACCAGACATGAAATACGCACTAGTTGGAAGTGTAATTGTTATTTTTGTTTTTTTGTTTGTATTTTCGTCCATTTGTTTCTTTTTTATGTTTATATTATATCAAATTTTAGCTTTTAAGTCAAAGATGCTTTTTGTATTTTTACTGACTCGCTTATTACCTTTTTCATGATGTTTTTTTGATATAAATTCTCACATTTTTCTATAACCTCTTTTTCTCTTTTTCTGTTAATAATGCGGATATTTTGGTCTTTCTTGATTTTTGATATTTCTCTAACTAAAGCTTCTCTTTCTTTGAGTGTCTTGATTAATTTTTGATCTATTTTGTTAATTTTGTTTCTTAAATTATTTAATTCTTCCATTTTTGGCTTTTTTACTTGCATTAAGGGATGTTTTTCATTAAATTACTCCTGCTATTTATTTATTTCAAGTCTGTCTTTCAGGTTGTGGAATCCTCCCCTAGTGGGCATGACACAAGTTAATGACTGCCAGGCGTAAACCATAAGGATTATGTCAAAATCAGAATTTAAGGAGATGTTCGATAGTGCGGTGCACGTTGGACACAGAACTCAAAAATGGAATCCAAGAATGAAAAAATTTCTTTTTGGTGAACAAGATGGGATTCATATTATCAATTTAGAAAAAACTGCAACTTACCTTGAGCAAGCTGTGGCGTTTTTATCTAAAATGGCTTCTGAAGGGAAGGTTGTACTTTTTGTTAGTACTAAACCTCAAACACTTAAGCTAATTGAAGATATTGCAGGTGGTGTTTCTATGCCATTCGTTTCTTCAAGATGGATTCCTGGTCTTTTAACTAATTTTAAGACTATTAAGGCTCGTGTTAAGTACTTGGCTGATTTAAAAGGTCAAAAAGAAACTGGTGAATTTAAAAAATATACTAAAAAGGAAGCATCTTCTTTGGATAAAACAATTGTAAAACTTGAAGCATCTCTAGGAGGTGTACAAAATTTATCTGATCTACCTGATTGCGTATTCGTAGTTGATGTTGTTAGAGATCAAATTGCTGTTAAGGAGGCTAAAAGACTTGGTCTTCCTGTTGTAGCTATTTTGGATTCTAATTCAAACCCTTCTGGTGTTGATTTTCCAATTCCTGGAAATGATGATGCTTTGAAATCACTTAAATATTTACTTTCAAGAGTGCAAGAGGCTTTAAAGAAGAAGTCTGCAAAAACTTCTAAGTAAATTTATATTTTAAAATACAAATAATTATGGCTGTTTCAATTGAACAAATTAAAGAATTACGTGAAGCTACAGGTGTTTCTATGATGGCTTGTAAAGCTGCTTTGGAAGAATCAAATGGTGATTATGATGCTGCGGTAGATATTTTGAGAAAAAAAGGTGCTGCTAAGGCAGCTGATAGAGCGGATAGAGTTACATCTTTTGGTGTTGTGTTTATTAAGTCTAAGGATGGTGTATCTGCAATGGTGCAATTGAATTGTGAAACTGATTTTGTTGCTTTAAGCGATGATTTTATGTCTGTTGCTGAGGAAGTTGCTGATAAATTATTAGCTGGTGAAATCTCAGTTGATGATAAAGAGTTAGATATGATTAAGGATGCTGGATATAGACTAGGAGAAAATGTTCAAATTGCTAAAATGGCAATTTACAACAACGAAAGTGTTGGTGATTATGTTCACTCTAATGGAAAAATTGGAGTTTTAGTTGGAATTAAAGGTGGTAATGCTGATCTTGCTAAAGATATTGCTATGCATATTGCTGCTACTAATCCACACTTTATTGCTCCAGAAGAAGTTTCTGATGAGCTTGTTGCTAGAGAAAAAGCAATTTGGGCTGAACAATTAGCTCAAGAGGGAAAGCCTGCTGAAATGGTTGAAAAAATCATGATTGGTAAGGAAAAGAAATTTAGAGAAGAAAGCGCTTTACTAAAACAGGCATTTGTTAAGAATCCGGATTTAACTATCGAGCAATTACTTGCATCTTCTGATGCTGTAATTGAAAGTTTTTCTAGGTTCGCAATCTAGTTTTATGCTTAAATTTGATGATATAGAGGATGTAATTCAGTCTATTAAGACTGGTGGGATGGTAGTTGTGCTTGATGATGAAGACAGAGAAAATGAAGGAGATCTTTTAATGGCTGCCGAGTTAGTGACTCCGGCAGCTGTTAATTTTATGGCTGTTCATGGAAGGGGGTTGATTTGTGTCCCTGTTGATGTGGATATTGCTGATCGTCTTCAATTTACTCCAATGGTTGAGCGTAATGCTGAATCTAAGCAGTGTAATTTTACTGTTTCCGTTGATTTGATTGATGGAACTAGTACTGGTATTTCCGCAACAGATAGAGCTAAAACTGTAAAAGCAATTGCAAATTATAGTTCTGTATCTACTGATTTTGCGAGACCTGGTCATGTTTTTCCTTTGATTGCAAAAGAAGGTGGTGTTTTGAGACGGGCTGGTCATACCGAGGCTGCTGTTGATCTTGCTAGATTGGCTGGTTTATCCCCTGCTGGAATGATTTGTGAGATTGCTAGAGAGGATGGTGAAATGATGAGAAGAGATGAGTTATTAACATTTGCAAAGGAGCATAATTTGAAAATTGTTACGATATCTGATCTGATTGAGTACAGAAGAAGGAGTGAGAAATTAGTTAAGCTTATGGCTGAAACTGTTCTACCTACCGATTTCGGAGACTTTACTATGAAGGTTTATAAAAATGACTTGGATGATGCTGAACATATTGCATTTGTTAAAGGTAAAATCGACTCTTCTAAACCTGTATTGGTGCGTGCTCATAGTGAATGTATTACAAGTGAAGTTTTTCGCTCTTTGAAATGTGATTGCAGATTGCAGCTTGAGGCGGCTATGAAAAAACTTGAGAATGAAGGTTCTGGCGTGATTTTGTATATGAGACAAGAAGGTAGAGGTATTGGACTGATAAATAAAGTTAAAGCATATGCTTTGCAGGATGAGGGGTTGGACACTATTACGGCGAATGAAAAATTGGGATTTGCACCTGATTTAAGAGATTATGGTATTGGTGCGCAGATTTTGGTTGATTTAGGTGTAAAGGATATTAGGCTTATGACTAACAACCCGAAAAAAATTGTTGGACTTGAGGGGTATGGATTGAATGTTGTGGAGAGGGTGCCAATTGAAGTTAATTCTCATGAAAGAAGTTTGTCATATTTAAAAACGAAGAAAGATAAGATGGGACATATTTTAAACCATATTTAATATGGATCTAAGGTTTATGGCTAGGGCTTTAGAGCTTGCTAAACTTGGTAAAGGGTGTGTTTTAACTAATCCTTGTGTTGGTGCTGTAGTTGTTAGGAATGGTGAGATTATTGGTGAGGGGTGGCATAAGGCTTTTGGCGATCGTCATGCAGAAATTAATGCTTTTGATTCTGCTAATAATTCTTTAATGGGGTCTGATCTTTATGTAACTCTTGAGCCATGTTGTCACACTGGAAAAACGCCGCCATGTACGGAGGCTATTATACAAGCTGGTATTGCTAGAGTTTTTGTTGGAATGATTGATCCATCTATGAAAGTAAATGGTGGTGGAATTGAATTTCTTAGGAGTCATGGTGTGCAGGTTTTTGTTTGTGAAGATTTAGAGTTAGTTAGATCCATTCGCTCTTTGAATCAAGAGTTTGTAAAAAATTCTATTCTTGGTTTGCCTTATGTTGTTATGAAGGCTGCTGTTACTCTTGATGGAAAGATCGCTACAGCTTCTGGCGAGTCTAAATATATTACTGGTGAGGCTGCTAGAAATGATGCTCATTTGGAAAGAAGTTATTGTGATGCCGTTTTAGTTGGTGCTGGTACTGTAAGGAATGATAATCCCACTCTTGCTTCTTTTGGTGAGCTTAGTGATAAAAATCTTTTGCGTATTGTTGTTGGTGGTTGTGCTGATTTGGATCTTAACTTAAATTTTTTTAGGGATGGTAATTTTTTGTATTTTGTAAAAGAAATTAATGGGAAAGAGTACTTATATGAGGAAATTGGTGGGCGGGTTTTGAAATTTGCTAATTGGTTGGATATTTTAAAGCAAATCTATGATTTTTCTGTTGGAAGTGTGTATGTAGAGGGAGGGGCTAGTGTTTTTGGGAGTTTGTTTGATGAGAATCTGGGAAATGGTGAGTTAATTGATAAAGTCCTTTGGTATGTTTCTCCAAAGATTATAGGTGGTAATGGCTTAAGTGTTATAGGTGGTAATGGTGTTGATAAGCTTTCTGATTCTGTTTTTTTGTCTGATGTTTCTGTTTCTACGATCGGATCTGATGTGAAGATATGTGGTTATTTAAACTTTAGGTAGTAAATTTCTTTTGTGGAGGCGTCCATAGCTTTTTGAAAAATTTCATTTTTGTAACTAAATTTTTCCCCATGTCTCGTTCCGTTATCATTCGTTATGATGTGGTCTTTTGTATACCCTATTGCTACAAGCATATGATATCCAGGGTATGGGTAATAAGGATTTTTTAATTCTTTTGCTAAAACAGGCACTATGACAGGATGTCCTTGATCAATTATTTTTTTGATATCGTCAATTGTTGCATTTTTTATAGTTTGAAATTCATCTTTTTCTAGTTGGTAATACTCTCTTGCAAAATTGATCATTTTTTCGCTATATAAATCTTCGTGTTTGCCTTTGTTTTCTATTTGCCAATTGATCATTTTTAATACTTCTGTGTTTGCTTCTGATTTTGTCATACTTTTGTTTTTCTCGTATAAGTATGCCTGTAAAAGAGCTGCTTCTTCACAACTTTCTTCGTGTAGTTCCCAGTTTTCTTGTGTTTGCAATGGGGCTTGGCAAATAAAATTCACTTCAAGCAAATTTTCTGCCTGTGCTTGTATTTGATTTTGCTCCTTTACTATTTTTTTCTCCGTTTTTTTATAGTTTAAAGCACCACCTATTGTGGCTGCTAAAATTAAACTTATAATGATTATTTTTTTAAGCATCTTTGAATTATATATTGAACACTTGATATTTCTTCTAGTTTTAATGCTGCTGCTGTTATTAAGAATACAGTTGCACCTGCTGTTATTTGAACTAAAGTTGTGATTATATTTGTTGAATGTAAGGAGTTTTGCAACATTAAAATTGCTATCGCCATTATTAAGCTAGAAACTAAAATTTTTCCTATACTTGTTATAAATATTGATGTTTTGAATTTGTGTAATTCTTTTTTTAGTGCGATTGCTAATATAAAAACCTGGAATGCAAAGCCAATTGAAAAACCTATTGAAAACCATTTTGCTCCATATTGTGGTGCAACATATAGTGTGATTAGTGATATTACTGTCATTGCAGATAGATTTATGATCATTGGTGTTAATGTGTTTTGTTTTGCATAAAATGCTCTTGCGAGTATGTGAACCAGGCTTTCAAATGGGATTGAGATGGCAAAAAAGAATAAAATGGATGCTGTGAGATTGATAGCATTTTCATCAAACTCCCCTCCCCCCAATATTAGTTGAACTAGTGGTTTTGAGAGTAACATTATTCCTACCATAGCCGGGATGGTGAAAAACAAGATTCTTTGGATAGTTTTCTGTGTGTGCTCTGTGTATTTTTCTTTATCATTTTCGCTTATTGTTGTTGTTAAATATGGGAATACTGCAGTGGCAAATGCTATGCCAAATAGGCTAACTGGAAAGCTTTGAATATTTCTTGCAAAATTAAATGCTGCTACAGAACCTTCGCTTAATTTTAATCCTACAAATGTAAATATATAGAGATTTATTTGCCATGCTATTAAGCTAATTGTTTTTGGTATCATTAATTTAACAATCTTTTTAAATGCGGGGTCTTTTAGTTTTAATTCTGGTTTATATTTGTATCCTGTAAAAATGGTATCTATTACCCTAACAGTTGCGTGTAGTATTGCTCCTATCAAAACTCCAATTGCGGCTGAATAGATACCGAAGCTTTCATTTAAGAAAATTACTCCTAAAATTATCCCCAAGTTGTATAAAATTGGAGATAGAGAATATGCCATAAAATGTTTATAGCTCATGAGAATATTCCCAAGCGTGTTGCTTATGGCAAAAAGTATTGCTGATGGTAGCATGAGGCGTGTCATGTTTATTATGCTTTTTTGTAATTCTGGGTCGTCGCTAAGAAATATAAATGGTACTAAGTGCTCCATAAAAATAAATGCCAAAATTGCAATTATGGTAATTAAAAGTGTACCCCCTGTTAGAATTGTGTTTGCAATTTGATGGGCCTTTTCCTTGTCTTTTACAAGATGTTCTGAGAAAACCGGTAAAAATGCTGCTGCTAATGCACCTGCAATAAAGAGGTTGAATAACATATCTGGGATTATAAAGGAGGCGTTGTAAGCGTCGGTTGCTGTTGTTGCGCCAAAATTGAAGGCAATTACTTTATCTCGACCGAGTCCTATTGCGTAACTAATAAGTGATGTAACCGCTAGTAATGCTGTTGCACCACCCATTTTAATTGGTTTGAATATTTTTTTATGCATGTTGTTATTTTATATCATTTGTTATGGTTTGAGGTTTTTAGTTTGTTGATTAAATGTCTTTTTTGTGTTATAATATATTATTAAACAAAAACAAAATGTCCTTTGGAACTTTTCCTAAGATTTCGTTGATAAATAAGATTTTCAATATAAATGACAATGAGTGGTCTAGAGTAGGTTTTGCTTGGATTATAAGGTTTTTGTATAGAGTAGGTTTTGTGGTTGGCTGGACTATAATTGTAGCTATGTTTGTGGCGAGATATGGTATTGCATCATTGCCATATTTGTTTGTAATGAATGCTTTTTTTACAATTTTAGGTACTGTTTTTTATTCTAGTCTTTTACATCATTTTAGAAAGAATGTTTTGATGATTTGGACGGTTGTGGCAGCAATTATTACTCTATCGCTAGCTTATTTGTTGGCTAAATTTGATTTAATATATTTCTTTCTACTTTTAGTTGTTGCTGAATCTATATTTCTTGTTCAATTTAAAATTATTTTTGATGGCTATATTGAAGAAATGTTTACACCTCTTGAAAGTGAGAGAACATTTCCTTTGATTGAAGCTTCTGAAACTGTTGGTGGTATTATTGCCGGTTTAGGAGTTACGCTTTTAGCTGGATCTATTGATACTTTTAATTTTGTTGTTTTGTGGATTATGTTTTTGCTTTTGATGATTCCTTTGATTGTGCTTTATGAGACCTTTTTTGAGAAAGTTGAAGTTATAAGTCTATCTTTAGGTAGAACTACTAGAGTTGGGGTTATGTCTAAACTTAAAAATGAGTTTAGGAATGTTAAGCATATGGGTTTTATTAAAGGTCTATTTTTGGTTGTATTTTTGCAATGGGTTTTGTTTAACTTACTTGAATTTCAGTATACTAAGGCTGTTTATCAGACTGTTTCAAATGTGGTAATGGAGGCTGGTAGTGGATTTGAGCATGCTTTTGTGCATGATTTAGGTATTTTGTATGTTCTTTTCAGTTCATCTGCTCTACTTGTGCAGCTTTTTATTGGAAGTAGGATTATTAATTATTTGGGAGTTATTGGTAGTATGATTCTTCATACTATAGTAACTTTTTTAAGCTTGTTTGGGTTAATTTTGTCATTTGATTTTACTACAGCTATTCTTGCAAAAAATAATTTCACAATTACTAGTATTATTAATATGAATGCTTATCATAGTGCATACTATGCTGTTAAGGATAAATTAAGAGAGCATACTAGAGAGTTGTTAGAAGGGGTTGTAAGACCTGTTGGTGCCATTGTTGGAACATTGTTTTTAATTACTTTACAGTTTTTGTTTAAAGATGATGTTCTGATTTTTGCTGTGAACTTAGTTATGATTATTGTGACTATTCTATTTTTCGTTGTGACATACTTGTTGCAACAAAAATATACTGAGGTTGCCGTATTTGATCTTTCTGAATCTAAAAATCGCATTGTGAGGTTGAATGCAATTGATATTTTATCTCAAAAGGGGCATAGAAATGTTTTACCTATTTTTTCAAAGATTTTGTCTAGAAAAGATGAAAATGTTGTTGTGAAGCTAAAAATCTTAAAGGCACTTAGAGAACTTGAGTATGCTGATGCAATTCCTATGATTATGAATGTACTTTATGATGAAAAACCTAGAATTCGTTTAGCAGCTCTTAATACTTTGTTATCTTATGATAAGCTACCATCTATTTTATCGAAAAATTTGAAGCTAGAATATGATTTGGTAAATTTACTTAAACAGCTTTATGTAGATGAGAAAAATGCTGAATTGAAGATGGCAATTTTAAGACTTTTATCCTTTATTAGTACTATTTATGCAATAGACTTCCTATTAGAAGTTTTAAAGAAATCTACTGGCTCTTTAAAGGCGGATGTTATTTTTGCGCTTGGGGCTTGTGCTGATCCTTCTATGGTTAATATATTGTTGCCTTTTTTAAGTGTAACAAATAAGAAGCAAAGAGCTGCTGCTGCAATAGCTCTTGGGAAAATCTCTAATTATAATTTTGAGATAGATAAGGTAGTTGATAATTTTATTTCTTTTAGAAGTAATAATGAAAATATTTTGGCACTAATGATAATTGGTGATTTAAGGATGCGGAATAAAATTTCCTATTGTCTTCGTATGTTGGAATCAAAAAATTCTGATGTAAGGCTCCATGCTGCAATTACTATGGCTAAAATTGGAGATGACCGTTCGATTCCTGTTATATTGGAATTTTTATTATCTCATAAGGAATCTACAGTGTTTAAGGTGAAAAAAATGCTTGAAAATATTGATGTGCGTATTTCTAAAAATATTGATAGAATGTTAAAGCACTTAGTTGCGGAGAAAATTAATGAATTAATTAGTACTGATAAACGAAAAATTGATTTAGATAAGTTAAACAATAAACAGCTACTGGATCTCCGTAGATTATACTCAATCATTGAAGAATATGATGAAGTTGATGTTATAAATAGTGCACTTAAAATTTAGTATAATTAATCATTGACCATGAATCAGACATTAAATATTAGTTTGGAAGATAAGACGGAAAATTATCAGATAGTAAAATTTGAGGGTGATTTTGATAAAGCTGGTTACAGCGATATTAAAGATTCTTTAAAAGCAACTGTTGACGCTTTTAAGGGGAAGTATTTAATCTTTGACTTTTCAAAGTTAAAATTTATCAATAGCGAAGGAATTGGTTATTTGATGGAATTAAATGGGCATTTAGTTAAAGGAGATAAAAAATTAGCAATTTTAAAGGCTAATGCACACGTTAAGGATGTTTTTTCTGCTATTGGTTTGCCTGAAATAATGCCTGTTTGCGATACTATTGAAGCTTGTTTAAAATAAAATAATGAGATCACTTCGAAAAACTATAATAAGGAAATTGTTGATCGATTTTCTTATTTTGTCTTTTTTGATGGTTGGGCTCTATTATGGTTTAAATAAATATTATGCTGTAGAACTTACTGTTAATGTTTTAATCTATTTTTTAATTGGATTTTCTTTTATTTTTGCTCTTTTTTATTATTTCGATATTATCCGACCTTTGAAGGAAATATTGTATCAGATGCAGTCTTTATTGACTGGGCATCCTTACAAGAGGATTTATACTACTCGGATTGATGAAATTGGTATTTTAGCTCATTTTTTTAATCAGGTTACTAAAAGTGTTTCTGAAGTAAGTGCTGATATTAAAGATAGAGATAGGCTTATGGGTGAATTACAGGTGGCTTCGCAGTTACAAAAAGATATTTTGCCTTTGGTGAGTCCTAAGATACCTGGATTACAAATTGTTGCTAAAACTAAACCTGCAACTGAACTTGGCGGTGATAGTTTTAACATTTTAAGATCTGATAGTGGTAAAACTTATATTTATATTGGAGATGTTACTGGCCATGGAGTTGCTGCTGGTTTAATAATGACAATGGTAAGCTCATTGGTTTCTGTTTTTTCTGGTATGTACACTTCTGCCTTTGAAATTATGGTGAAGGTTAATCAATACATTAAAAAACACGTAAAAAAATCAATGTTCATGACTATGGTGATGCTGTGTTGGGATGAAAAATCTCAAAAAATGACATTTGTTGGAGCTGGTCATGAGCACATACTTGTCTATAGGACTGCTACTGGTACGTGTGATGCAATATTGTCTGGAGGGGTTGCACTTGGTATGGTTCCCGACAATTCAAAACTGATTACTGAAAAGGAAATTGATATATCTGATGGTGATTTTGTTGTTTTGTATAGCGATGGAATTACTGAGGCTAGAAATGCAGAAGGAGAATTGTACGGTTTGGAAAGAATTAAAAAGGCAATAATTGAGTTTGCCCCTCAGTATTCTGCCGAGGGATTACATTATCACTTAGCTTCGGATGTTTCTAATTATATGTCTCAACAAGATGATGATATGAGTTTGATTGTTATCAAGAGAGATGCTAAGAATAGTGCTGATGAACAAGTTAAGGATAATAGTACTTCTTGGAATGTTTAAATATGAGTCAGCTTAGAACGCAGGATTTTGATTTTGATTTGCCTGAAAAATTTATTGCTCAAGACCCCGTTTCTCCAAGAGATTCTGCTAAATTGATGGTGGTTAAGAATGGTGATGTTGTTCATAGAAAATTTTATGATGTTATTGATTATTTAAATTCAGGTGATGTGTTGGTAGTTAATCGGTCAAAGGTTATACCTGCGAGAATACTTTTTTCAGAAAATGGTTTTGCTAGAGAGGTTTTTGTCTTAAGTAATATTGATGGAATTTATAATTGCTTAGTTAAGCCTGGGAGGGCTTTTCCTGCTGGGAAAGTGATGAATTTGGATGAGAAGGTTGAGGCTGAGGTTTTGAGTATAAATGATGATGGTACTAGGAATATAAAGTTTAGTACTGGATTTGACCTTAATGCCTATGGATCAATTCCCTTGCCGCCTTATATTAAGGGCTCTAATTCAACAGATGTGGATTATCAAACTGTTTATGCAAAGGAAAGTGGTAGTGTGGCAGCCCCAACCGCAGGGTTGCATTTTACTGACCAACTTCTTGCTAAATTAAGGGAAAAAGGTGTTAAGGTAGTGGAGGTTTTATTGCATGTAGGTAGAGGTACTTTTTTACCTGTAAGTTCTGAATTGGTTGAAAATCATAAAATGCATAGTGAATTTTATGAAATTGGAAAGGAGGCTTGTGATGTTTTAAATTTTGCAAAATCAAGTGGAGGGAAAATTTTTGCCGTTGGTACTACTTCGGTGAGAGTGTTGGAGTCTGTTTTTGATGGTAAGTTTTCTCCTAAGACGGGTGAAACTGATATTTTTATATTTCCAAAGTCCTATAAATGGAAAGTTGTGGATGGCCTGATTACTAATTTTCATTTACCAAAAAGTAGCTTAATAATGCTTGTTGCTTCGTTTTTGGAGAATAAAGGGGTTGATGATGCTGTTCCTTATGTGAAAGAGTTGTATGAGTTGGCAAAAAGGCTGGAGTATAGGTTTTATAGCTTCGGCGACGCTATGATCATTTTATAACCAAGTTGGTAATATTTTTGCGTTTTTAATACCTGGGATACTTTTTGATTTTTCCAAATCTTCGATGTCAATTTTCCCTAAATATAGGTCTTTTATATCTCCACCATCGTTTATAAATTTTTTTACCTGCTTATAGCCTGAATAATATACATAATCTTTTGTAAAGGCTCCTGGGTGTGATGTGTTACCTATCCCCCTTTTTGCTTTAAGTGTAGATTTAAATGCCTGCTTGCTAGGTAATCCTAATGCGACTAGTTTTTTGTATGTTTCTGCAAACGAATTTTTTATGGCGAGATCTATGGCGATTACGTGACCAAGCGCTTTATAGTTTTTATTAAATGAGTGCCCTCTTTGCTCTTCAACATTGTACATTGCCATACCCTCTTGTGTTCTTAGGTAGTTTGCTAGTCCTCTATTGAAAATTTCATATGGCTGAAATTTTCCATTTTCGGCTGTAAGAATGTGAGTTTCTATCTCATGAACTATGAGCGTTTCTATTCTTTCCTTACTAAATTTTGCACCTTTGTTTATAAATAGACGATTATTTTTGCCAGCTACGCAGTCGGCTACCATGTTATCTTTTATTTTTACTTTCCAACTCTTTAATCCGTAGCTATTAAAAATTTTTTCAAATCTTTTTTTGGCATCTTCTGCGGTATATGGAGATTTTTCTGGTTTTAAATCTTCTATGTTGAGATTTTTTAGAATGTTAATGCATTCTTCTACTTCCTCTATTGCTGGTTTTCCGTAAAGGTCTACTGAGGTGTTGCTGAATCTTTCTTCATCGATGGATTCTATTAATTTTACTTTGTTTGATATCTCTTTTTTCTTTTCATTAAATATTTGCCCAAGTGGACTTTCATCTACCTTTATTTTTTCTAGAGCATCTACGAGTTCTATTGGATCAAATTTTAGACTTGGATATTCAAATTGTGGATTATATGTTGGATCTTTAAAAAACCTTTTGCGCTCGATTTCTAGGTTTAATGGTCTTAGGTGGTAAAGTAGTTTTATTTTACTGTCGATCTTGTTTAGCTTTTCATCTATATCTTTGTAATTTGGCTTTTTTTCTTCTTTCTTATTTACAACTTGTGGAGTTTCCTTTTGCCATGTTTGTTTGTCATCGGTTTTTGCGCTTGTGTCTATGAGAAAATTTTTTAGATCCCTAGTTCCTATAATTACCTTGTAACTTTCACTTGGTTCTACTACAACATCGGCAATTGTTTGTATTCTTTTGCCCTTGAGTATGAATTTGATTTTTAGCGTGGATTTTTCTTGATCGTATTCATCTGGATCATCTAAAAGTTTTAATTTTTCTGCTGTTGCCTTGTCTATAACTGTTCTTGATCTACCAGTATCTATTTTTCCTGTAATTTCATAAACCTCGTTTTTTTGAATTATCTCTATTTTTTCTTCTGTAGCAATTACTAATTTGCCAGATACATGTGCAATTTCCTTTTCAACTACATTTCCAAACATATCTTTTGCCACTCTTACTCCTTTTGTTGGGCTTGTTACGATTACTCCTTGAATTCGCTCTAATCTTTTTCTTAGTGGTGCTAGGTTGGCTATTTGTACTCCTAATCCTGCGCGTGCATTTATTTCTAACAATACTGGTCCATTGTTTTTATCCAAGCATATATCTATGGCCATGTATCCTAGATTTGTAATTAGTTGAACTTGTGATGCTATAAGTAGAATATCATCCCAGTATGGTATTTTTACGCCTCTAATTTTTCCAAGGTTGTTTGGAAGTTCGTCTATTATTTTATTTTTGTAGCTAATGTATGTTAACTCTCCTTTTGCAATATCTATTCCAACTCCCACCGCGCCAAGGTGCAAATTGGCTTTTCCGCTCGACTCCTTTGTTGGCAATCTAAGCATCGCCATTACTGGAATTAAGTTATGTACTACAATTCTTATATCTGGCAGACCTTCGTAAGAGTATTTTCCAATAGCCTCATCTGGGATTATTAATTGCTCAAAAAAGGCTATATCTGCAACATTTGATATAGAAAATCTTCCATCTATAATATCGCTTATATGTTCTTTCAGTTCTTTTTTGCTTAACTGTTTTCCTCCTGCTGTCATCCAGTACCCTTCTTTTTTGTTTATGATTGGTATAATCCCCTCTCCGCCATATCCATTGTTTGGTTTAATTACAAATTGATTTGGAAGTGTGCTAAAGTCAAATCTTTCTAATTCTTCTGGGGTTTGTATTGTGTTATAGAGTTTTGGAACGGGAACTCCGCGTGTTGAAAGAAATTGCTTAGTTTTAATTTTATCATCTGCAAGTTTTATAGCCTTCTTTTTATTATATGGCTTAATATAAAGAAGGTTTCTTGCATTAATTCCTAAAATTCCTTTGTCTTTAAAAAACATATTATTCTTCTATGTGTCTAAAAATTTCTCTAAATCTTATCCTTTCTATAACTCTTAGGCCTGTCCATTTTCCAAGTGCAATATTGAAAGGTATGAGTAAGAAAACTAATTCTGGGTAGGACATAATGATGCTTTTTACCCAAGGGAAATTGAAATTTGTGAATCCAAGTTCTATCTCCCCTCCCACTACAAAGTATGCAACTATTGCTACTATAATTGTTGAAGCCATTAGAGCAGCAGCGGATGAAAGTCCTTTTGTGCTTTTCACACTAACAAATTTTTCAACTAGGGTGCTTAGAATTAGCATTGGGAAAATTGCAATTGAGAGAAATTCTGAGTTAAAAAGGCCAAGCGCGCTTGTTGCGATAAGAATTAAAAATAGTGTTAGTGATACTAAGGTTATTACTATTGCCATTTTTGGAATAAATAGCATGTGTACTTTTTTGAGCACCGGCCTTACTGCGGCTCCCACAAGAATTGCAACTATTAGTGTTAATAATCCTGCATGCATACCAATTACTAAAAATGAAAGTGTAATAATTGATGGTGTATAAATACCGAATGTTGTTGCTCCAACCACCTGTTTCATAAATGCAACAACGGTGGCTATTATTGGTAATAATAGTAATAGGGCTATGGTGTTATCTGGGATGCCGTTATTAACTAGTGTGTTTACAAAATGTGACATAAAATTCCAAGGCCTTAATTTCCCTGTTTTTTCATTAATAATTGCATATTTGTGGCCTTTTTCTTCTAATGAGTTTAATAACTCATTGTCATCAATTGTTTCGACCGCTTCATAGGCTCCAGCTTCTGTTGTTGTGATGATGTTTTTTGGCTTAATGATCTTAAATTGTCTTTCTATTCTGCTGCTGCTGCTTTCTGGAGATTTATCAATTACTATGATGGATTTTTGTGAAAAATTTGATATTTGTTTTTTTTGATTACTTTGTATGAACCTTGATAATGCATTGAGTCCTGCATTTTCTTTTGTCCATATCATTATTTGCGCTGATTTTTGAATATTTGGTGATTCTTCTGTAAGTTTTTTCGTAAGCACTTCTTCTGAAATAAATTCAGTACTTGAGCCAAAACTTTCTATTATTTTTATAAATATTCCGTTTTTTTCTGCTCTATTTCTTATGATTTCTATCAATTCTTTCGCATCACTATTATCTGTAATTAATGTGATTAGTTTTTTATAGGCAAAAACCTGTATTTCACTTTTTGTTTTTGTGAAACCATCATCGATTGTGAGTTTTACTGTGTAGTTACCAGGGGTTTTATATGCATGGAGCACTTCTACACCTTCATTTTTATTTCCATCTCCAAAATCCCATTGATATGTATATTCTTTGTTTGGGTCTGGAAGGAATGACTGAGATGCATCAAATATTGTACTTCTATTAGATTCAACTGTTTTTTCGGCTTCAATTACAGCTTCTCTGTAGTCTGTTGCTGCAAATACAGCGGTTGAGGTGTTAGCTATTAATACTGCTCCTAAAAAGAGGCTTGTTATTATTTTTTTCATGCATTAAACATACCAATAAAATAGCATTTTTACCATTTGTTATTTTGTTGACTGAGTGCTCTTATGTGGCTTTACTTATTGTTTTTTTTGTGTTTTTGGTGTATAATTGTATGAAAAAATAAAAACACAAATGAAAAAAATGTTCTCAAAAATAGTGATTTCTGTAATTTTAGCTCTTTCGTTTGTTGGAATGGCTTATGCTGGATCTGTTTCTTCTAAATCATCTGTTGTTTTCCCTAGTGAGCAGGTAGTTAAGAATATTAATGGATTTGCTTTTGTGAATGTGAAACTTGTTGATGATAAAGGGTTGCCGGTTTCTGGTCATGAAATGCGTTTAATTCCTAGTGTTGCTGGAACAAGTGTTAGTTTTTACTCCTCAAACACAACTAATTCCAAAGGTGAAATTATCTTCCGAGTTTCTAGTTCGACTAAAGGTCCTGTTACATATTCTATATATGATGTAACTGCTGATAAAATTTTAGATGCAAAAGCGAAAGTTCTTTATTTTAATGATTCTCAGTATATTTTTAACAATAATTACTCTGGCGCTACTACTTTTTTAGCTAGCGGTAATTCTTCTTCTGTAATTGATGGTTTTAAATTTGAGAATTTACCTGCTTCTATCGTTGCTGGAAAAAGCGTAACTTTTACTGTGAGCGCTAAAGATTCGATGGGCGACGTTGTTACTTCTTATGATGGCCAAATTAGATTCTCTGTTGTTAGTGGTAACGCTAGCAATGCTATTTTGCCAAGTGATTATACATTTACAGTTCAGGATCAGGGGTCTCATACATTTAGTCTTGCTACTACTTTTCAAGTTCCAGGAAACTATACTGTTGAAGTTAGGGATATGAAAAATTTTGCACTTGTAGGATCTCAAGATTTTAAGGTGTTAGCTTCTGTAAGTGGAGGAAGCTCTAACTCTGGTGCATTTAATATTTCTAACCCTGTAGCTGGCACCTACAGTAATAATACTCAAGTAATTAGTGGTAAGGCTGTCCCTGGTGCTAAATTAGACTTATTTGATGGTCAGTTGAAGCTAACTTCTTTAATTGCTGATGTTACTGGTAATTATAGTTATACCGTCTCTGGTTTGAGTGATGGTGATCATAATTTTAGAGTTGTTGAAGTTGATAGCTTTGGAACAGTTGTTCGTGAAACTGCTACTGTTTTAGTAAAAATTGACACATCTGCCCCTACTTTAAATAAAGTGGAAATTATGCCTTCCAATCCTTCTCCTGGCACAACCGTTAAAGTAAAACTATATACCACAGAGAGTTTATTGCAGGCCGCAGCTCTATTTCAAAGCAATATCTATCAAATGTCTGACAGCGGTAATGGTTATTATGAAGCTGATTTTGCTGTACCACTTACGGATGGTAATTATCCTGTTGATTTTATTCTTGTAGACCAATTAGGAAACGAAACAAGGTTAGATTCTAAAGCAAATGTGCCTGTTGGGACTGTGAATTCTGATGGAACTGTTGCTGAAGTTGGAAATGTAAGCGAGCTTAAGGCTCAGGCTTCTGATCATAGGATTAGTTTAACTTGGAAGGCCCCTTCAATCGCCGGAAGTGGAATTCAAAATTACAGAATCTACTATGGAGTTTCACCTTCAAAGTTAACAGAAGCAATTGATACTTTTACTGCATCTACTACTTGGTATATTCCTAACTTAAAAAATGATACGAAATACTATTTGGGTGTCGCTGCAGTTGATAAAAAGGGTAATATTAGCCCTAGCTTAAGTAATATTGTGGAAGCTACTCCATCTGCTTTGGTTGCCAATGTGCCTTCTCCTGACGTTCAAGGTGGTATTGCTGGAAACGATTCGCTTATTGATCCAAACAATTCTGTTAGTGATACTGGACCTGAAATGGCTTGGCTAGTATTTATTGCTTTCATTGGAGCCAGCTTTTATTCTTCGACTTTTAGGCGTCGAGTTGAAATTAGGGAAAGAAGTTGATAAGATCGCTTAGAAATAAGCGTATGTTAAAAACTCAAATAATACTTTTCTTAGCTCACTTTATAAATGTTCTTTCACAGATCATTTATTGGTTAATGATTGCCAGAATCATTTCTTCGTGGCTTACAATGGGAACCAATCCCCGCTCTGGTAATGCGATCGTGAGGATTTTATTTGAATTAACAGATCCTGTTTTGAATATTGCTAAGAAAATTCCTCATCAAATTGGTATGCTTGATTTGTCGGCTATCATTGTTTTATTTGCTGTGGATATTTTGTCTAAATTATTAATTAAAATTTTGATCAGCTTTCTATGAAAATCTTTGACACACATTTGAGTAAGAAAATTGAGTTTACACCTTTAGTTGATGGAGAAATATCAATGTATGTTTGTGGACCAACTGTTTATGATTTGGCACATCTTGGGCACGGAAGAAGTGCAGTTTCTTTCGATGTTATGCGTAGATATTTTTTATTTAAGGGTTTCGAGGTGAAATTTGTGTCCAACTATACTGACATTGACGATAAAATGATTAATAGGGCTAATGATGAGTCTATTACAGTGCCTGAATTGGCTAATAAAATTATTCCAGAGTATGCTGAGGATTATGGAAAATTGGGTGTTATGATCCCAACTGTTCAGCCAAAAGCTACTGATTACATTGAGGGAATGATTGATATAATTTCTAAACTTGAAGAGCGAGGTCATGTTTATTCACTTGATGATGGTGTTTACTTTGATGTTTCGAGTTATGAGAAATATGGTGAATTTTCTGGGCAAAATTTGGATGAATTACAAATGGGATCAAGAGTTGATGTAAAAGATTCTAAGAGGAATCCTCAAGATTTTGTTTTGTGGAAGTTTAAAAAAGATGGTGAGCCTTTTTGGCCGAGTCCATGGGGTGACGGTAGACCAGGTTGGCATATTGAATGTAGTGCTATGAGTTTTGCGGAGTTGGGTGAAAAGTTTGATATACACGGTGGTGGTCTTGATCTTAAATTTCCTCATCATGAATGTGAGGTTGCTCAGTCTTGTGCGGTTTTTGGTGAAGACTCATTTGCTCAACATTGGATGCATAATGGATTCATACAGATTGATAATGAGAAAATGAGTAAGAGTCTTGGGAACTTTTTTACACTTAGGGAGATCTTTCAAAAATATGATCCTAGGGTTGTGAGATTTATGTTTTTGCAAACTCACTATCGTAATCCTGTTAATTTTTCAGATGTTTTGTTGGATCAGGCAAAGGCTGGTCTAGAAAGAATTCATAACTTTTATCGGTATTATGCAGATTTAGATTTATCTACGCTACCAGATGGGAATGGTGATGGTCTTTGGGGTAAAGAATGTTTAGAGAGTTTTGCTGACTCTATGGATAATGACTTTGATACTTCCGGAGGCCTTGGTGCAGTTTTTCACATGATTAGCTCTATAAACTCTATGAGTACTCTTGGAACTTTAACTTCTGATCAGGTTCAGTCTGCTTTGGAGGCTATTTCTGCGGTTGATAAAGTTTTCGCAGTTTTGATACCTGAAAATGAGACTATTGATGATGAAATTGAAGCGCTCATAAAGGAGCGTGAAGAGGCTCGTGCAAATAAAGATTGGGCGAAGTCTGACTCTATTCGTGATGATTTAAAAAGTCGTGGTATTGAATTGGATGATACGCCAAATGGAACTTTGTGGAAAAGGGTTTAGAGCTGTTTGTATATATCTGTTATATTTCCCGCTCCCATTGTGATTATTAGGTCGTAGTTTTGATGGTTGTTTTTTATGAATTCTGCCGTACTTTTTAGTCCCCCGCCGTTTATTACATTTTTGTGATGTTTTGATATTTCATTTACTAATGACTCTGTTGTTGCCTCTTTAACGTCCGAGTCTTCATCTCTCACTTTGTATATATCTGGGATTAGTACTTGATCTGCATCTTTGAATGCCTTTCCAAATTCTTCAAGGAAATATTTGGTTCTAGAGTGTTGATGTGGTTGATATATGCATAGTATTTTTGAACTAGGATTTTCTTCCCTTAGGGCTTTTAGGGTTGCTCGGATTTCTGTTGGATGGTGGGCGTAATCGTCGATAAACTCTGCTGTATTAAAAATAGCTCCCTTTCTTTCCATTCTGCGCCATGTACCTTGAAACTTAGATATTTGCTGAATGATCTCTGAATTTTCTATGTTAAGCTCCTTTGCGGCATAATATGCAAAGGTTGCATTTTCTATATTAAACTCTCCTGGCACCTGTGGTTTTAAATTGGTGTTTGGTTTTAGCCATTTAATAACTTTTGATTTTGAGTCTTGTGATACATCAATGGAGTGTTTATCGTTTGAGTTAATTATTAAGACATCTTCTTTGTTGAGTTTTTTTACTAATTTTCGATATGCATTTACATAGTTCTCTTCATTTTTAAAGTAATCCAGATGATCCGCTTCAATATTAGTGATGATTAAAATATTTGGACTGACATGTAAAAATGTTTCTTTGTATTCACAGGCTTCTATTATTAAATACTTACTTTTTCCTATTCTATAATTTGTATTATTGAAGAAGTTGAATTTTGTCCCTATTACGACAGTTGGGTCTAGCGATTCTAGAGATAAAGATGTCATTGCTGTTGTTGTAGATTTTCCATGTGTTCCTGCAATGGCTATAGTGAAATACTCTTCACTGAGGTGCCCGAGAGCCTCTGAGTATGAAATAGTTGGTATATTTTTTTCTTTTGCTTTTATAATCTCTGGATTGTCTGATGGCACTGCAGGCGAATAAACTACAAGGTCTGTATCCTCAGGAACATTTTCCTTGGAGTGCTTGTTGAATATTACCGCAAAAGACTCCAGTGTTTTTGTAATATCGGAGGGTGTACTGTCGGAACCTGAGATGTCTGCACCGCGGCTTTTAATAATTTGAGCAATAGATGACATCCCTATTCCTCCAATTCCTACAAAATGTATTTTTTGTGCTTCTGTGAATTTCATTGTATGAAGTTTAGCTAAAATGCTTAAAAAAAGAAACAAACTGTGATAATTTTATGCCATGTCTTCAAGATTTTCTCACACATCAAGTTTTACTAAGCTGATAATAATAATCGAGTTTTTGCTTGTTGGTTACTTAATTTATTCTCTTACTAAGAATGTTTATAATAGCTACCAAGTGGATAGTTATATTGAATCTTTTAAAGCTGAAAATGCGGCGATTGATGCTGATAACAAACAAAAGAATGAAGATTATCTGTATTTTACATCTGAAGAGTATATAGACAAGATTGCGAAACAAAATTTGGGACTGGTTAACCCTGGGGAAGAAGTTATCATTTTGTCATCAGAAGCTATGGCTCAGGTTGATCCTGAAAGTGATTTAGATGGCCTTTCTGTAGCTAAATATGCAGGTATGTCAAACTTAGATCAGTGGTGGGAATTCTTTTTTGGTAATTGACTTTGAGGTTGTTTTGTATTAGATTCTTTACACAATGTCGCGGGGTAGAGCAGTGGCAGCTCGTCGGGCTCATAACCCGGAGGTCGGAGGTTCGAATCCTCCCCCCGCAACCAAAAATGCTTTTTAAGCAAATGTGTCAGGGTAGCTCAGCTGGTTAGAGCGCAGGATTCATAACCCTGAGGTCGGGAGTTCAAGTCTCCCCCTTGACACCATTTTTAGCTTTGTGGGGTTGTGTTATCGTCTGATTGGGGTGTTGATTGATCGTCAGGTGTTTGTGTTTGCTCTTGGAGCATACTTGCCATTGCATTACCTTCTGGAGCTTGTGCGGCATTTGGTTGACCTGGTAATTTGCTAATGTCTACCTCTGGTGCGTCTATATCTATACCAATTCTTGTTGTGATTTCTTCTTCAACAAACTCTTTTTTACGACCATGTTTTAGTCTTGAATATTCTTTAATGATTGATGCTATTTTAGGATTTTTACCAGTTTCATCCCATATTGTGGAAATAGAGAATGGTCTTGAAGTTGTGTTGTTTATGTTAAGCTTTGTGTACATTTTGTAATTAGATATTCCGATTACATCTTGTTCTGTAAGTAGTGGCGCGTATTCCTTGGCAATGTATTCTGCATCTTCAGCACCAATTTTAAATGATGAGAGTGTACCAACGTTACCAAAAACTGCATCCCTAATTCTTGTTGATGTTTGTCCAAATTTTGAGACTGTAAGCTGTCCAATGTATTGATGTGCCATAATTAGATTAAGACGGTACTTACGCGCTTCTGAGAGAATTGAGCAGAAACTGTCTGTAGCAAAGTTTTGGAACTCATCCACATATAGAAAGAAATCTTTTCTTTGTTCTTCTGGAATGTCTGCACGACTCATTGCCGCCATTTGTAATCTTGCCACCATTACTAAACCAAGTAACTGAGTATTAAGATCTCCAATTTTACCTTTGCTTAATTTAACGAATAGAATTTTTCCTTCATCCATGATTTTTCTAAAATCGAAAGCTGAAGCCTTTTGACCAATTGTATTTCTCATAATGGTATTTGTGATAAATGGTCCAAACTTTGAACTGAAGTACGGAATCATTTCTTGTCTTTCTCTGTCGCCGGTGTTTGCATACTCATTTTGCCAAAAAGATTTTACTACTGGGTTTTTAACTTTTTTAACTTTATATTTTAGAAAAGCATCGTCTGTAAATATTCTAGGTACGTCAATAAGTGTTGCTCCTTCTTCTTGATCTTCCATTAGGGTTAAACAGGCGTTTCTGAAGTAGTGCTGAATACGAGGCCCGAAGATTTCGTCACCAAAAAGTTTAATAAAAATTTCTGTTGCTTGTGAGGATACTAAATCTTGTTCAGCTGAACTCGCTGCTTCAAGAATATTTAGACCCATTGGTCTGTCTTGATCTGATGGATCAAAAATAATTACATCTTTAGCCCTTTCTTTTGGCACGTAATTAAGTAGATCTTCTATCAAATCTCCGTGGGGATCTATCACGCAAACTCCCTCACCGTTTATAATGTCTTGTCTGGCCATATATGAAAGCAGTGCAGATTTACCTGAACCAGATTTTCCGACAATGTAGTGATGTCTTGATCTGTCTTTCTTTTGAAACCTAATTTCTTTTTTCTCACCTCTAAATACATTGTGACCAAGTAAAATTCCTTCTGTTGGTAAGTTTACTGGAGCTGGTAATACTTTGTAATCTATCCAATTGATGCTTGGTGTGTAATTGTATTTACTATTTGGAAAATGGAATATACTTGAGAGTTCATCTTCCCCTAGTAATGATTTTTTTTCTCCCATTAAGGGAATTCTTGTGTCTATTAATCTGTGTTTAAAGTTGAAAGCAAAAATTTTATCGTTGATGAAGTCAATGAGGAAAATTCTTTTCGTTTGTAGCCAATTTGATGCCTCATTTTTAAATAGACTGAAGCCTACTATAAGACTATTGCTAATTTCTTCTGCCCTGCTTTCTGTTTTTGCTGTTGCAAGAAGTCTTATTACTGTATCAAATCCAGCCTGAGTTGCTTTTTCACCCATTTTTTTTGCGACTTCTTCCTTACTTTGCAACATTCTCACATACCCTCCACCCTTTTTGTCTGCGGTTTCCATTTTGTCATATCCTAGCACTATTCCTTTGAAAACATTGAGTATTGGCCCAATAATTGGAATGTTCCAACCTTGCTTTTCTCCTTTAAAATAGGCTTCACCAATCTCTGTTGCTTTTTTGTTCCATGCGTTTCCGCTTGGTCTTACAACCATTTGTATTACAGCAGTTTCCTCTGATGTTAATTTTGTTAGAATGTTTGAAAGATCGTTTAATGGGTCGTTTTCAATATCTTTAAAAGTTTTAATTGGAAACCAATAAGGTTGCTCTGTGTAGGCATAGTATCCTTTCACTTTGTTTCCTTCCGGAATTGCTTCGTAGGAAGTTTTTAGCGGTAAAATATCAGCATCTGGATAGTATGAAGTTATCTGTTTTTCTACTATATCTTGGTAGTATTTTGGGGTTGTAACGTAAAATTCTATAATTTTGTTGCTAGCTACTATTTCAAAGCTGAAGATGTTGTTTGCGAAGAGTTTTACTCTAAATTTATTTGAATAGTTTAACTCTCTGGTTTCATATAGATTTCTGAAAAATTGCGACATTATCGCTATTTTTTCTTTAAAATCCTTTTCTGTACTTTTTTCTTTATCTTTAGGTGAATCTTCCCTTGGAAGAGTTATTTTTAGGTAAACAAGTTTTTTTGATTGTCTGTAGTGGTTTAAATTTCTAACCGCCCAAACTAATATTTTTGTACTGAAAAATAGGACTATTAGCCCTAAAAATAGTTCTATTGGATACGCTTTAATAATTTCAAATATTTGGCTCATTTCTTTTTTAAATAATCATATTATTATAGCAGAAATGGCTTTATTTTGCAATGCTATTGAATTTTTTTTCGGAGTATTTCTTTGAGGTCTGAAATTTGAATTTTTTCCTGTTTAGTGGTGTCTCTATCTCTTAAGGTTACAAAATTGTCTTCAAGTGTGTCGAAATCAACTGTGATGCAGAATGGTGTACCTATTTCATCTTGTCTTCTGTACCTTTTACCGATTGCTCCGGATTCATCGTATTCTACATAAAATTCTTTTTTGAGGTCGTTGAATATCTCTTGTGCCACTTTTTGTAGTTCTGGTTTTTTGATTAATGGGAAAATGGCAGCTTTTACTGGTGCAATTTTTGGAGAAAATCTCATAACAACTCTTGTTTCTCCTTCTACCTCATCTTCTTCATAGGCATCTAATAAAGTGATTAGCGTTGTTCTGCTAAGACCAAAGGCGGGTTCTATAACATGTGGTATGTATTTTTCGTTTGTTTGTGGGTCTGTGTATTCTAAGTTTTTTCCTGAGAATTCTTGATGTTGTGTTAGGTCAAAACATCCTCTATATGCAACACCCATTAACTCTCCCCAACCAAATGGAAATTTGTATTCTACGTCGAATGTCATTGATGAATAGTGGGATAATTCATCTGATTCGTGTTCGCGGAATCTTAGCATTTCCTCTTTGATTCCTAAATCAAGGAACCATTGTTTTGAAAGATTTTTCCATTCTTCAAACTTTGCTTTAATATCTTCTTTGTTGTTTGGGTTTATGAAGTATTCGATTTCCATTTGCTCAAATTCTCTTGTTCTATATGTAAAATTTCCAGGTGTAATTTCGTTTCTGAATGATTTTCCAATTTGAGCAACGCCAAATGGAATTTGCATTCTGCAATTTTGCTGAACGTTTTTAAAATTTATAAATATTCCTTGAGCGGTTTCTGGTCTTAGGTACGCAGCTGTAGATGTTTCTTCAACTACACCTTGGTGAGTTTTAAACATCATATTAAATGCACGTGCTTCTGTGAAATCACATTTTCCGCACTTTGGACATTTTAGATTATTCTCTTTTATAATTTGCCCTATAGCTTCTAAAGATTTTCCAGCCGCTTGTTCTATACCAAGATTTTCTTCTATTAGTTTATCTCCTCTGATTCTTTCTTTACAGTTTTTACAGTCCATTAATGGGTCTGTAAATGATCCGAGATGGCCTGATGCCTCCCAAACTTTTGGGTTCATTAAGATTGAAGAATCTAGCCCAACAATATCTGGCCTTTCTTGTACAAAAGTTTTCCACCAGAAATCTTGAATATTTTTCTTGAGCTGTATTCCGTATGGTCCATAATCCCAAGTGTTTGCGAAACCTCCATATATTTCTGAACCAGCGAAGACAAAACCTCTTCGTTTTGACAATGCAACTATTTTTTCCATCTTGTTTTCCATATACGCGTAGTTTACAAGTGTGTTGAACATTTATCAACAACACTTTTTAATTCAACTTTTTGTCTGTAGTTAGTCATATTTTGTAATGATTTCTTTTTTATTTTTTGTTTTTTTAAATTTGCCATCATTATTTGATTATGACTGATTTGGATATTATTAGCTCCGGTTCTGTTAAATTAAATAAACTTTCTTATGAAGTTGAAGTGGATGGAATAAAAGTTCCTATGCGCTATAGAGAATTTTCTTTGCTTAAATTTTTTATGGAACACCCCGGTGAAGTACTAACGCGTACGCGCCTTCTTGAGGAAGTTTGGGATAGAAATATTTTTTGTGCGACTAACACAATTGATGTTCACGTTAGTCTTCTGAGACGAAAATTAAGAAGTCAATCTTTTCGCAATCACATCAAAACTGTTCATTGTGTTGGGTATATTTTTAATTCATAGTAGTTATTAAACAACAGATCATTTTGACAAGAATCACAAGACCTTTTCTTTGCTATTTTTGTCAAAATGTTTTTATAATCACTTCATATTCCTCCCTCTCATATCCTAACGAGTTTACTATGTATACTGGTAATGCTACTAATGTTGCCCAAACTGTGGCTGAACTCTCGGAATTAGTAAATAATCTACTCCTTTTACTATCCGATAAAGAAAAAGTTGTTGTTAAAAAAAGATTTGATTTAGATGGTTCTGGCAAAATGACACTTGAACAAATTGGACAAGAATTCGCTGTAACACGTGAACGTGTAAGACAGATTGAAAAAAATGCACTTTCAAAGATGAAACGTAATGTTTTTAATACTTCCTTGAAGCATTTGCATGAATTTACTAACGAAGTTGTTAGCCAGCACGGCGGCTTGGTAAAAGAAGATGATCTAATTGATGATCTAAAAAAGAGCTTACCTTCTGGTATGACTGTGAATGAAAGTGGTATACATCTTTCTCTAGTTTTGAATGATGAAGTTGAATGTATTGGTAATACTATAAATTTTTACCCATACGTGAGAAACAAAAAAATTAGCGATTATTCATTAAAATATGCGTCTTCAAAGATTGTTAATCAGCTTCATAAATACGGTAATATTAAGAGTGTTGATAGAGTTCATGGTGATATTAAACCAATTTTGAAAGATGTTGATATTGATCTTTGCTTAATGAAATCTCTTATATCTATTGATAAGAGAATGGCTATTTTGGATAATGAGATGGTTGGTCTTCTTGAGTGGCGTCATGTAAATCCAAGAACCTTGAGAGACAAAATTTTATATATTTTGAGAAACTCAAAAAAACCAATGCATTTTTCTGATATTGCTTCTAAGATCGAAAATTCAGAGTTTGATAAGAGACAAGTTAATATTCAGGCTGTACATAATGAACTTATTCGTCATGATCAATTTATTTTAATTGGACGTGGAATTTATGCCCTTGAAGAATGGGGGTATGAGAGCGGTACTGTTTCAGCAGTTATCGAAAAACTGCTATCTGGTGGTAAGGAGTTATCTCAAGAGGAAATTGTTGAAGGGGTACTTAGCAAGAGACAAGTGAAGAAAATCACTATTGTGCTTGCATTAAAAAACGGCACTCAATTTGAGCGTGTTGGTCGTAAGAGATATAAATTAAAAGCTTAAATTTTTTGAAACTCTTTTGGGTTTTGTTTGGCCAAAATTGATAGACTATTTTGATAGTCTATCATTTGGTCTATAACCTTATTCTTAGTTTGTTGATAGTATTTTTCCTCTACTACTTTTAATAGACTTTTTATACGAGTATTTTTGGTATCTACTGATAAAATTTCTTGAGCTACTTTTATTGCTTTATCGTATTTTTTAAGCTGTATTAATGTTGTTAACTGTTTTTCACTTCTATATACATAGTCCTCTTTTTCTTCAATTTGCTCTGAGTGCCGATTAATTCGCACATAATCTCTAAGGCTTTGTAGTTCTTGATTTTTAGGGTTTATTTTTTCCAGCTCATTCAGAAGATTTTCAATTAGTTCATATTTTTCTGACTCCAAAAGATTTTTTTGTAGCTTAATTTTTTTACTTATGAGTTTATCCCTGTATTTGGTGCTAAGGTCTTGCACAAGCTTGTTACCGGGATTATTTTGCTCAATAATTAGTAATTCAGGTATTAACGTTTCTGGATTCTTTTCTAAAACCTGATCTAGTTTTTCTTCTTTTGTTTTGATGAATTTCTTATTTTGTTCATCTACCTGTTTTTTATACCCTTCTTGAGATTCTATAATCAGACTTTTTATTTTAGAATTGTTTGGACTTCCTTCCAGTAAAGATTTAAGTGTTTTTATAGCCTCTGCGTACCTTTCCTCTTTTATGATTATTTTTACCTCCTTAATTTTTTCTGCTATTAGATTTTCATTTTCTTCGGATACCTCTTCCTCTATACGTTTTTTAAGTTTGATTAATTGTTCAACATTTGGATATAGATTGATGTATTTAATACAGTTACTATAGGCATCTTTAAATCGCTTCTCTGATATTAAAGAATTAATGTTTTGCTCTATTTGGTCGAAGAAAGCCTGGTTTGACAAATTATTTTGTTTTTATTTGTCTTTATTATAACACAATTTGGGATTTTTGTTGAGTTAATTTTACCAAGTTATCCTCTTCCTCCCTAAGCCTTGTTGTTTCTTTCTCAATTATGTCTACTGGTGCGTTTTTTGTGAATCCAGTATTTGATAGTTTAGCTTTCAATGATTTTATGAATTGCTCTTTTTGCTCTATTTCTTTATTTAATCTTTTAAGCTCTTTTTCCGGATCAATCATGTCTTTTAGAGGGAGATATATTTCATTTTTTCCACTGATAACTATTTTCACTCCATCTTCTTGCTTTGGGGTCTTGAGTAGAATCAGTTTTTCAAGTCTTGCTGCTCTTTCAATAAACTCTTTGTTTTCAACAAAAGCGCTTTGATCGTTTTCGGTGTATATCTCTGCATTGATTTTTTTGCCCCCATCCACATTTAATTCTGCTCTCGCAACTCTTATTGCCGTTATAGCATCCTGAACTTCCTCCATTTTTTGAGATTCAGATTTGAATATATGGGAATTGTTTAATTCTGGCCATTTTTCTGATATAAGCATTCCCTCTGTATCTAGGAACTCCCAAATTTTTTCTGTTACATATGGAACAAATGGGTGAATTAGCTTTAAGCAGGTTTTTAAAACGTGCAATAGGACAACTTCGTTTTTTAATTCGCCTTTTGAATTTTCGAGATACCAGTCGCAGTATTTGCTCCAAATAAAGTCGTATATTTTTGTACCTGCGTCTGAAAAACGGTATTTATCTAGATCTTCGTTTACCTGATTTATGAGAGTTTGTAGTTCTGTTAAAATCCATTTGTCTGCAAAGCTTTTAATATCTTCATTTTGAAGAGTTAATTTGAGATTCTTTGGTTCTACATTCATTATTGTGAAGCGTGCTGAGTTCCATATCTTGTTAATAAAATTTCGGTATCCTGCAATTTTTTCTTCGTAAAGTCTCATATCATTACCTGGAGTTGACCCAATTACTAGACTTAATCTAAGTGCGTCTGCTCCATATAAATCGATCATATCGAGTGGATCTATACAAGTTTCTGGATTAGATTTACTCATTTTTTTACCATTTATATCTCTTATCAATCCGTGTAAATATACTGTCTTGAAAGGAATACATTTTTCTTCAGGTAGCCCCTCTCTGCGTAGTGCGTAGGTTGAAGCTAATATCATTCTTGCAACCCAGAAGAAAATAATGTCATAGCCTGTTTCTAGTACATCTGTAGGGTGAAAAAAGTCTAAATCATCAGTTTTTTCTGGCCATCCTAGTGTTGAGAATGTCCAAAGGGCTGCACTAAACCATGTATCGAGAGTGTCTGGATCTCTTACCCATAAACCATCTTTTGGTTTTTCCGTGCCGAATGAAACTTCATTTTCTATTTCTAAAATATTAAGCATTAGGCTACTAGCATCTTTTTTCTCATTAAAGGCTTCATATTGCTCTGGAGTACATTTGTGCCACATTGGAATTTGATGCCCCCACCAGATTTGCCTTGAGATACACCAATCTTTTAGATTATCTATCCAGCTGAAGTATATTTTTTCAAATCTATTTGGAAGTATTTGTATCATATTTGATCTTACTACATCCTGTAGAACCTCTTTTATACTGCACTTATCTCCTTTCCATTCTATGGTTTTTTTATTTACATCAATAAACCATTGTTTCATTATTTGAGGCTCAATTGTTCCTTTTCCTCTGTAACTAACGGCAATGTTGTGTACATATTCTTCATCTACCTTTACTAAAAGTCCTTTTGATCTTAATTTTTCAACAATTTTTTCTCTAGCATCTGAAATTGGCATTCCTGCAAATTCTTCTGAAACTTCAGATTTTATGTTGCCATCAAAATCTATAATTTGAGGTGTTTCAAGTTTATGTTTTTGGGCCATTTCGAAATCAACAAAACTGTGAGCTGGTGTAATGGTCATTGCTCCTGTTCCCATGGACATATCAATATTCTCATCTGCTATTACTGTGGCTGTGATTGGGCCATCTATCCATTCTAGTTCAAACTCTTTACCAATTAGGTCTTTGTATCTTTCGTCCTCTGGGTGTACTACTATCACCTTGTCTAAAAATTTTGTTTCTGGCCGGGCTGTACCAATTACAACTGGTCCATATTGAAAATAGTAAAATTTTGTTTTTTCTTCTACATATTCTATTTCATCATCAGAAACTGTAGTTTGCATTTTCGGGTCCCAATTGATTATCCGCCCCCCTCGATAAATCAATCCGTCCTCATACATATACTGAAAAAAGGTATTTACGGCATGATTAAGATCTTTTTCCATTGTGTATCTTTCTTTTGACCAGTCACAACTTGCTCCCATTTTTCTAACCTGATTTCTAATTGTATTTTTTGATTTTTCTGTAAATTCATGGATCTCTTCCAATAATTTTTCTCTACCTAGCTGAGCTCTTGGATTTTTTATTCCTGAGGCTTCTAGCTCTTTTTCAACTACGCTTTGCGTGGCGATGGCGGCATGATCTGTACCTGGTATCCAAAGTGCATCCTCCCCCATCATTCTGTGGTGACGAATCATTATATCTTCAAGTGCTAGCATTACTGCGTGGCCTAAATGCAAAACGCCAGTAGCGTTTGGTGGTGGCATTGATATTGTAAATGGTTTTTTGCCACTTTTTTTACCTTGTGCTTGAAAGGCCCCACTTTTCTCCCATTTGCTGTAAATTTCATCTTCGTATTTTTTTGCCGTATATGCCGACTCCATTTCAAAATCCATTTTGATTATTGTCTTTAAATTGTTTATGCTATTGTAGCGTTAGAAGTTGTAGCATACAAACGATTTTTAGGCCAATTGACTGTGTATACTTTTTAGTTTATAATATTAGAACTACTCACTTGTAAATATGCTTGAGCAAAACAAAAATAAAGAATCCCTAAGTACGACCAACTCTGCTGAAATTGGTCGCAAAATCGAGGACTCAAGTGCGAGTCGTAATATTGGTAAAGTGGATATTTCTTCGGCTATTAGCCTTGATAGTGTTGATGTTTCTGGCGAGGTAATGGGTAATGTCTCAGAAACTCTTGGTGAGAATAAAGAAAACTCTGGGAGTGGCTCTGTAAAATCTGGAAGTAAAACCCAACACAATATAGACCCTGAAGAATTTAAGAAAAAACTGCTTAGAAATTTACCTTCTGAGAAGGTTCTAAGAATTACTGTTGAAAAAGAAATTCAAAAAGAAATTGATAGACTGCATAAAAAGGCCATGAAAATGATGAAATCACCTGGTGAATCAAATTATCATGAAGTTTCAAATACTCTTAGGAAGATTAGGGATCTTAATCGTTTGATGTCGACAATTTTTAAAACTTCTTTAGAAAATTTAAAAACTCTTTGGTTGCGTTTTGTTCATGGTGTGATGTAGTGTTTTTTCGCATGAGTGAAGTGGAAAACAAAATCTTAGTTAAGAGAATTAACGATCTTAAGCGCGCAAAAAACGCTGTGATTCTTGTTCATAATTATCAGCGCCCTGAAATTTATGATGTTGCGGATTTCATCGGAGATTCTTTGGGATTATGTAAGCAAGCGGCGAATACTAATGCTGATATTATCCTTTTTTGTGGGGTTCATTTTATGGCTGAGAGTGCTGCAATTTTGAATCCTGATAAAAAAGTTATTGTTCCTACTATTGATGCTGGATGCGCTATGGCGGATATGATTGACGCCGAAGCTCTCGTACAATTTAAAAAGAAGCATCCAGATGCCGCTGTGGTAGCATACGTTAATTCAACAGCAGATGTAAAAGCTGTGTCTGATATTTGCTGTACATCTTCCAATGCTGTAGATGTTGTAAATTCGCTACCTAATAAAAAGATAATATTTGTTCCAGATAAAAATTTAGCTGCATATGTTGCAACCAAGGTGCCCGAAAAAGAAATTATAGCTTGGCAGGGTTATTGCCCCGTTCATCACGTTGTTAATGCTGAATATGTAAAAAGCGTTAGGCAGCAAAATCCTAACGCCGAGGTTATAGCTCATCCTGAGTCTAAACCTGAAGTCCTGAAATTGGCAGATCACATTGCAAGCACAACCGGCATGATTAATGTGGCTAAAAAATCAAATGCAAAAGAGTTTTTTGTTTTAACAGAATGTGGAATGACCGAGCGTCTTAATCGTGAAGTACCATCTAAGAAATTTACTGGTCTTTGCAATATGTGTTTTGATATGAAAAGAAATACGCTAGAATACATTCTTCGATGCTTAGAAAATGAATCACCAGTTGTGAAAGTTGATAAAAAAATTCAAATAAAAGCACTAGAAGCACTTAATAAAATGTTTAAGGTATCTAACTAGTATGGATAGAAAAGCTTTGGTTCGTTTAACTCATGATTCTGGAAATTCTTTAAATTTGGATAACACTACTTATAAACAGTGGGTTTTTAGATATACCTTTCTTGAATTGGAAAAAGATTTGGGACTTTATGGCGATATCACAAGTGATATAGCTTTTCCCTTCCCTAGAACTGAAAGATTTAAAATTGTGGCCAAAAGTAATGGGATTTTGGCTGGTAGACAGGAAATTGAGTATTTTTTGTCCGATAAAACTACTAATTTAAGGCAAAAACTGGTTGGAAGTTTGGATGTAAAATTTTTTGTTAAAGAGGGGGCGGGTTTTGCTAAAGGTGATGTGTTGGCTGAGATATATGGAGAAGTAAAGGATATACTGGCTGTTGAGAGAACTGTTTTGAATCTTTTAAATAGAATGTCTTCTGTGGCAACAAATGCAGCAAAGGCTGTATCAATATCTTCAGAATTTGATGCACTTCTTACGCCGACAAGAAAAACATTGTGGGGTCTTCTGGACAAGAGAGCTTGTAATGTTGGTGGTACTGGAACACATAGATTGAATTTGTCTGACGCTGTTTTATTGAAAGATACTCATTTAGATGTTGATGGTCGCAATTTTTATGATTTTTTTGTTAAGCTTAAGAATTCAAGCATCGACTTTCGTTTTGCTGAAATAGAGGTTTCACGCATCACTGAAGTGATTGAGGTTTGTAAGCTTTTTAATGATTTTAATTTACCTATCGTTGGAGTTGTAATGATGGATAATATGTCTCCTGAATTAATAAATGAAGCGTTATCGTCTGTTAAAGGCATGGGGCTTTATGACTCAATTTTGTTTGAGGCTTCTGGTGGTATAAATGATCAGAATCTTTTTGAATATGCAAAAACAGGAGTTGATATTATTTCAATGGGTTCTTTAACCTCTGGCGTAGCTGGAGTTGATATATCAATGGAGTTTTAGCTTTTGTGGTGGGCGAGGAGGGACTTGAACCCTCACGACTTGCGCCACTAGTTCCTAAGACTAGCGTGTCTACCATTCCACCACTCGCCCACGTGCTATAAAGCTTTAACATTTTACTAATACGGACTTAAATTGCAACCTCAAATGTTTTTTTCACTTTTTTTTTGACAGTGTAATTTATTAGGTATATATTTTTTTCTATCTTTCAACATATTTTATAAAACATAATTGCCTTTTTATCAAATTTCTTGCTTGACAATCTTACGCAAAGTAAATATGTTGGAGCAGTTCAAAGTTTTTAATTTAATAGACTATGCCTACTGAAAATGCACCAATATCTGATTTAAACCTTGCAGAAGTTGTCGAGGAGATGTTTATGGTTTTGTCTATTAAGGAAAAAGACGTTATCGTGCAAAGGTTTAGCCTTGATAATAAGCCAAGAAGAACTTTAGAGAGTATTGGAAAACAGTTTTCTGTTACACGTGAAAGAATTAGACAGATTGAAAAAATTGCCCTTAGTAAGCTTAGAAGGACTGTTCAAACTACAAAATTAAATATTGTTAATGAAATTGCGGATAGAGTGATTAGAGAAAATGGCGGAGTTTTACTTGAAAAAAAGCTTGTGAGCGCTGTTTTGAATGAAATTAAGTCTGAGGATAATATTGATGCAAATATTATTAGACTTGCACTCAATATTAATCCTGAAATCAATAAAGCTGAGAAAACAAATGTATATGAGCCTTTCTGGAGAATTAAATCCATTGATCTTTCAACAGTTTCATCAATCGCAAACAATGCTATTAAAATACTAAAAAAGAAGGCTGAAGTTATGCCTGATTCAAAGCTAGTTGTGGCTGTAAGGCAAGTACTTGCTGAAAAGGTTAAGGATTTTTCTGATCCTATGATGATTTCTTCTTTTGAGGTTGATCAAAGAATTAAAAGAACTGATGAAGGCTTTGGTTTAATGACATGGAGACATATCAACCCTAGAAGTATTAGGGATAAAGCATATATCATTCTTAAATCTCTTAGAAAACCTCTTCACTTCGTTGAAATCGCAAATAAAATTTCTGAGGCGGGGTTTGATAAAAAATTAGTTACTACCCAAGCCGTTCATAACGAGTTAATTAGATATGATCAATTCGTACTTGTTGGACGAGGTTTATATGCACTTAAAGAGTTTGGTTATAACAAAGGTACTGTTTCTGATGTAATTGAAGGTTTATTAAAGAAAAAGAGTCCATTAACAAAGCAAGAAATTATTGATGGTGTTCTTGCCCAGAGACATGTCAAAAAAGGTACTATATCTTTGAACCTGCAAAAAAACCCTAACTTCGTGAGAGTTGGTCGTGCAGTTTATGAATTAAATACAAAGGCTTCTAAAAAATAGTTTTAGCCTTTTATTTTCCAGCCATTTTTTGTAGATTGGTTATATGAGTGATACAATTTTTTCTCGTATAATTGATGGAGAGTTTGGAACGGAGTTTATCTATGAAGATGATATTTGTGTTGCTTTTAGGGATATAAATCCTAAAGAAAAGACACATCTTTTAATTGTTCCAAAGAAGCCAATACCTTCGATTATGGAAGCGGATGAAAGTGATGAATTTTTACTTGGCCATTTGCTTTTTGTGTGTAAGAAAATTGGAGAAATGCTGAAACTTCCTGGCTATCAACTCAAAATAAATGTTGGCGAACATGGTGGACAGGAAATTTTTCATCTACATATCCATTTGCTGTCTAAATTTTAAATATGTCTTTTGTTAATCTTCATGCACATTCTCACTACAGTCTTTTGGACGGTTTTGGCTCCCCAGAAAGTATCATTTTGAGATCAAAAGAGTTAGGCTATCCCGCAGCGGCTTTAACAGACCATGGTGTAACATATGGTCTAGTGGAATTTTTTAAGGCAGGAAAAAAACATGGAGTGAAGCCTATTTTGGGTTGCGAATTGTATGTTGCTACTAGAACTAGGTTTGATAAAGAGGCTAAAGTTGATGTTAAGCCTTACCATCTTACAGCTATTGCAAAAAATAATATTGGTTATGAAAATTTATTAAAACTTACTACTAAGGCTCATCTTGAAGGTTTTTACTATAAGCCGAGAGTAGACTACGGGCTACTTAAAACTTACAGCGAGGGGTTGATTGTTTTAAGCGGCTGTTTAGCTTCCCACCTTTCTAGAGCTATTTTAAGTGGAAACGAGGAAGATATTAAAAAGGTCATTGAAAATCATATTGAAATTTTTGGTAAAGAAAATTATTTCCTAGAAATGCAGGATCAGCCCCTGATAGAAAATCAATTAATTGTTAATAAAAGATTAAAAGAGCTGGCAAAGGAGTATGGACTTGGAATTGTGGTTAGTTGTGATTCTCATTACGCTCGCCCATCTGATAAAGAGGTTCATGATGTATTGCTGTGTATACAAACTGGCTCTACCGTTCATGATGAGCACAGAATGAGATATACTGGCGATTATTCAATAAGAGAGGTTGAGGATTTAAAAAAAGCCTTTCCAGACTGTCCTGAGGCAATAACCAACACCCTTAAAATTGCCGATATGTGTAATGTGGATTTTGAATTTGGTGTTAATTTAATTCCGTCTTTTAACACACCTCAAAACGAGGATGCTGCAATTTATCTTCGCACTCTTTGTGGAGAGGGCTTAATAAACCGCTTTAAGGGTGTAGAAATACCCGATGGTTACAAGGAGCGTTTGGATTTTGAACTTGGTGTGGTTAACAGTATGGGTTTTGATACTTATTTCTTGATTGTTTCGGATTTTGTTAGGTATGCAAAAGATAAGGGTATAGTTGTTGGACCTGGTCGTGGTTCTGCGGCTGGATCAATTATTGCATGGGTTTTAGACATAACAGATGTTGATCCTATTAAGTATGGTCTGTTCTTTGAAAGATTTTTAAACCCTGAGCGTGTTAGTATGCCCGATATTGATATTGATTTTGCTGATCATCGTAGAGATGAGGTTTTAACATATGTAGTTGAAAAATACGGAAGAGAGCGAGTTGCTCAAATTCTTACATTCGGAACAATGGCTCCGAGGGCTGCAGTAAGAGACGTTGGTAGAGCACTGGGTTACCCTTACCAAGAAGTTGATACTCTTTCCAAGACAATACCGCCACCTGTTTTAGGAAAGCAAGTTCCACTAATGGAATCTGTGGAGAATGATCCTGAACTTAAAAAAGTGTATAATAACGATGCTAGGGCAAAGGCCTTGCTTGACTATGCTATCAAACTTGAAGGTACCGTGCGCCATATTGGAACACATGCCTGTGCTGTTGTGATATCCGAAAAGGATCTTACACACTACACTGCCTTGCAATATGGGGCTTCTGGTGGTGGCGAAATTGTAACCCAATATTCTGCCAAACCTCTTGAGGATTTGGGACTGCTTAAAATGGACTTTTTAGGTCTTCGTAATTTAACAATTATTGAAAACACTGTGGAAACAGTAAAGAGAAGGCGTGGTGAAATTGTTGATATCAATACCATCTCACTTGAAGATGAAGCGACTTTCAAGCTGTTGCAGAAAGGAGATACTACCGGTGTGTTCCAGCTTGAATCTGGTGGTATGAAGAGATATTTAAAAGAGCTTAAGCCTACAATCTTTGATGATATAGTGGCAATGGGTGCTTTGTATAGACCTGGTCCTATGGAATGGATACCAACTTACATTAAAGGTAAGCATAATCCCGATAAGGTTAAATATTTGGATCCTTCCTTTAAATCTATTTTGGAAAACACCTATGGAGTTGCTGTTTATCAGGAACAAATCCTTCAGTTAGCGCGTGATTTTGCCGGTTTTTCATTAGGTGAGGCTGATCTTTTGAGAAAGGCTGTGGGTAAAAAAATCCCAGAACTGCTTGCTGAACAACGAGAAATGTTCGTTAAGGGATCCGTTAAGAATGGACATAAAGAGAAATTTGCCATGGAAGTGTTTGAAAAGGTGGTGGAGCCTTTTGCTGGATACGGTTTTAATAAGGCTCATGCTGTGTGTTATGGAATGATTGCTTACCAAACTGCATATTTGAAGGCTCATTACCCTGTTGAATTTATGAATGCCCTACTTTGTAGTGATGCCAATGTTACAGACAGAGTTGTTTTGGAAATCAAAGAATGTAATGAAATGGGTATTGATGTTCTCCCCCCATCAATCAACGAATCTTTTGCCAATTTCACGGTTGTAGATGATAAAACTATTAGATTTGGGCTTTTGGCCATCAAAGGTATTGGAGATGGCCCTGTATCAGAGGTGATCGCGGAAAGAGAAAAAAACGGTAAGTTTAAATCGCTTGATGATTTTGCTAGAAGAGTTCCGTCAAAAAACTTAAATAAGAAACTAATTCAGGCTGCTGCCTATAGCGGAGCTCTGGATGAATGGGGTGACAGAAAGCAGATAGCCGAAAATTATGAGGAAATTTCTAAGTATGCCAAAGGATATCAACAATCTGTTAGTAATGGTCAGACTGATATTTTTGGAATAATGGAAAATTACGATGAGGTTGAGTCTTTCCAAATGAGAAATGTTCCAAAAGCTGGAAGAATGGAAAATTTAAAGTGGGAAAAAGAATTTTTGGGCATGTATGTTTCCGGACACCCCTTGCAGGGATTAAGACCTTATATTGCGAGAAAAGGCTCCTTAATTGGTAATTTGACAAGAAAAAAAGTTGGAAAGGTTGTGAAGGTAATTGGCTTAGTTAGTGGGCTTAGAAAAATGATGACAAAAACTGGCGGATATATGGCTATGTTTAGCCTGGAAGACCCGAGTGGAAAAATTAACGCCGTAATTTTTCCTAAGACAATGAATTCTATTAATGTTGATCTTGCTGATGATATTGTCCTATCTGTTAGCGGTAAATTTGATGACAAGCGCGGCCAGTGCCAAATACTTTGTGAGCAAGTGAAAGCAATTTCTATTAGCACGATGGTTCAAAATGCTAAAGAAGCTGGACAGTTTGACGAAAACGATAAATCTGCATTTTCAGTAAGGTTAATTGATGACATTTTGGCCGATCAGGATGCGGAGGATGAAAGTTTTCTGATCGAAGTTCCTAAGGATGCTTCTCCTGAGAAAATGACACAACTTAAGGATTTACTAATAGAAAATAAAGGAGAATTCCCTGTAGAACTTGATCTCATAGCTGCAAACAAGCGTATCAAGCTTCCTTTTGGCGTTGAATTAACTGATGATTTAAAAAGTAAAGTAAAATCCCTTTTGGAGAGCTAGTTTTTCGTATAAGATGTGGGCAAATTAAACTAATACTATGCATAGAACACATACTTGCAATCAACTAACTGAAGAAAATATTGGCCAAGAAGTAACACTTTGCGGCTGGGTTCATCGTAGGCGCGACCATGGTGGAGTTATATTTGTTGATATTCGTGACCGTTATGGGGTTACACAAACAGTTTCTGATCCGGAGCTTTATGCGGATGCACATAATATTTTGAACACTGTTAGGAGTGAGTATGTTGTAAAAGTTACTGGTAAGGTTCAAGCACGTCCTGCAGGAAATGAAAATGCTAGTATGAATAGTGGTAAAATAGAGGTTTTAATTTCTGAGATGGAAATATTAAATGAATCTAAGACTCCCCCATTTGAAATTGACCAAGATAAAGAAGTTGGTGAAGATGTGAGATTGACTTATAGATATTTGGATCTAAGAAGAAATAGACTGAAAAATAATATCGTTTTAAGACATGAAGTTATTAAGCATATTAGAAACTACTTAGACTCAGTGAATTTTGTTGAAGTTGAAACTCCGATACTAATTAAGGGTACGCCTGAAGGTAGTAGAGAGTTTTTGGTGCCAGCTAGGCTTCATCCCGGAACTTTCTATGTTTTACCTCAATCCCCACAACAGCTAAAACAGCTTCTTATGGTAGCTGGATTTGATAGATACTTTCAAATCGCTCGTTGTTTTAGAGATGAGGATCAAAGAGGAGACAGGCAGCCAGAATTCACTCAATTAGATATGGAAATGTCGTTTGTTGAAATGGAAGATATTATGAAGGTTAACGAAGAGCTTTTACTTCAAGTTGTGAAGAAATTTGTTCCTCATAAAAAAATTCTAGCTGAACCTATTCCTGTAATGACATATCATGAGGCTTTAAACCGTTATGGAGTTGATGCACCGGATATTCGTTTTGGTCTTGAACTTACTGATGTTAGCGAACTTGTAAAAGATGCTGATTTTTCAGTTTTTAAATCTGCTATTGAGGCTGGTGGAGTTGTGAAAGCTCTTAAAGTTGATGGTGGGGCTCAATTCTCTAGAAAAGATATAGATGACTTTACTGAAGTTGCAAAAATATATGGAGCAAAAGGTTTGGCGTACATTGTTGTTGAAGAAAATGAATTAAGATCACCTATTGTTAAGTTCTTTACAAAGGAACAATTGGATTCAATCTTGGCTCATACTGGAGCAAAAGTTGGCGATATTATCTTCTTTTCAGCTGATAGATTTGGAATTGCTTGTGAATCTCTTGGTAGAGTTAGACTTGCTGTTGGTAGAAAACTTGGACTAATGGATGATGAAATTTTTGCATTCTGTTGGGTAAAGGATTTTCCAATGTTTGAAAAAGACTACGAAACTGGAGCTTTGGCGGCCGTTCATCACCCTTTTACTGCTCCACATAGTTTATCTGATCTGGACACTCCGGAAACAGCCTTGGCAAAGGCATATGATATCGTACTTAATGGTGTTGAAATTGGTGGTGGTTCAATAAGAATTCATGAAAGAGATGTTCAAAAGAGAATTTTCGAAATTCTGGGTATTTCTGATGAGGATGCAGATAGAAGATTTGGTCATATTTTGAGAGCTTTTGAATATGGAGCTCCTCCACATGGAGGAATTGCATGGGGGCTTGATAGACTTATTATGATATTTGCTAATGAGCCTAATATTAGAGAAGTTATTGCATTCCCTAAGGATCAAAAAGCTAAGGATTTAATGCTTGGTGCTCCTTCTCAAATGCCAAATGATCAAGTAGAAGAGCTGCATATTAAAGTAGATGTCAAAGAGTAAGTGTGTTAATATTCTCGGGAATAACTCATTCTTATGATTTTCCTTTATATATCAATTGTAATTGCTATAGCTGCGCTTGCAGTTTATGCAACAATGAGGTTTGTTAGAGCTAAAATGAATCTTAAAAGATCTTTTAACATGGTCTTTTTGGATGTTCGAGTACCAAAAATGGAGTCGAAAGAAGATAGAGAGGTGGAGGGGGAACAATATGGACAACAAAGGGATTTTAAAGAAATTGGAGGAGGTATTATGAAGCAATTTTTCGAGTCTCTTTCAAGTATTTATACAAGAGAGTGGTATAGCTTTTTTACAGATCAAGATTTTATTTCTTTTGAATATGCGGTAATAGATGGGATTGTTCACTTCTTTATTGTTTGTCCGCTACCTCTTTTGCCACTTGTTGAAAAGCAGTTAACGGCTTTTTATCCTAATTGTTATGTGGAGCAGGTTGATGACTACAATATTTTTCAACCAAATGGAAAGGTAGTATCTACACACATAGTTCCTACTAGGGAGTTTTGGTACCCGATCAAAACTTATAATAGAATGAATGCTGATCCTTTGAATAATATAATCAATTCCCTATCTAAAATTGGTGCTGATGAAGGGGCTGCTGTTCAAATTATGGTAAAACCACTAAAAGATGGTTGGCAGAAAAAAGGTAGAGACGAAGCAAACAAAATTTTTCAAAATAAGTCAGGAGGTGGACTTGCTTGGTATAATCCACTTGGTTGGGTTGCAGCTTTTTTTGAGTTGTTGTTTAAAGGAGAGGCAATGGCTTCCTCAAGTAGTGAGCCGGCTGAACGAACCACTCCCCTAACAGATGAAGAAGTAAAAGCTATGGAGGAAAAAAACTCCGGACCTGGTTATAAAGTGATTATTAGACTTGTTTCCTCTTCAAAAACTAAGGCTGAAGCTACAACTAATTTGGTAGCTATGCGTAGCGCTTTTAATCAATATGGCAGTCCTGGAGGTAATACTCTAGATTACACAGCGTGGCATTCAAACAAGGCACTTGTAAATAATTTTATTTTTCGAAATTTTGATGTTGGACACAGTCAAAAATATTTTGGTAAGAAAATGATTTTGTCATGCGAGGAGTTAGCTAGCTTATTCCATGTTCCTAATATTAGGTTTAACAAATACCCTTCTATTGCCTGGCAAAACTATAAAATTGCCCCTGCTCCTTCTAATATCCCTAAGGATGGTATTTTACTTGGTCATAATATCTACAGAGGGCACAAAACTGAAATTCGTATGAAGCGTGAGGATAGGTTTAGGCATTTTTATGTTATTGGTCAGACCGGTACTGGTAAATCTTCTGTGTTACAGGTGATGATAAGACAGGATTTAAAGAATGGAGACGGGCTTGCAATTATTGATCCGCATGGATCCCTTATTGATGATATTCTACCTTTTATTCCTCGTGAACGTGCTGATGATGTTATTTATTTTGACCCTGCCGATATGGAAAGGCCTCTTGGTTTGAATCTTCTTGAAGGCTCAACATGGGAGGAGAAAGAGCTTGTTGCTCTTGATGCAATGAATATTATGATTAAGCTTTTTGATGAAGAGGTTTTTGGGCCTCGTATTCAAGACTATTTCCGTAATGGTTGTTTAACCTTAATGTCGGATCCAAACGGAGGTTCCTTAACTGATATAGTAAGGCTCTTTACTGATGATGATTTTGCAAGAATTAAGAGACAACATATTACCAATCCAGTGGTTGCGTCTTTTTGGGATGACCAAATGGCAAAAACAGGTGCGAGGGAAAAACAAGAAATGATCCCCTATTTTGCTGCTAAGTTTGGTCAATTTGTTACTAACACGATGATGAGAAATATTATTGGTCAAACCAAATCTGCGTTTGATTTTGCCAAGGTTATGGATGAAGGAAAAATTCTTTTAATGAATCTTTCTAAAGGTAGTGTTGGTGAAATTAATTCTAAGTTACTTGGTTTGATTATTGTACAAAAAATACAGATGGCAGCCTTAAAGAGGCAAAACCAGAAAAAAGAAGATAGAAGGGACTTTTTCTTGTATATAGATGAGTTCCAAAATTATGTTACTGAAAGTATTGAAGTAATACTATCGGAAGCAAGAAAATATAGGCTCGGATTAAGTATCGCCCACCAATATCTTGCACAAATTGATGATAAGGGTGGCAAAAAAGGTGCTGTAAACTTAAAAGACGCTGTGTTTGGTAATGTGGGTTCAATGATGTGTTATAAGATTGGTGCACAAGATTCTGAGCAAATGGCTAAAGAGATGGCACCTGTGTTTAGTGATCAAGATTTGGTAAATATTGATAAGTATAAAGCCGTTATGAAACTTTCAATTGATACTCAACCTAGTAGACCATTTTCTATAATTCCTGTTAATCCATATCAGGAGGAGGGAGACAAAGAGGCGGCTGAAGCATATAAACAACTTTCTAGACTTAAGTACGGTAGAGATAGAGAGTTTGTTGAAAGGGAGATTTTAAGAAGAATAGGAGCTATTAGTACTAAATAACATTTTTAACATATCGCAAGCCCTATAACCTTTTTGGTGAGGGCTTTTTGTGGTATAATGGTATGAAAAAATAAAAACAAATATGAAAATAATAAAAAAGATCTCTTCATTTATATTAGCTTTTACAATTGCGTTTCCTGTGATTTTCTTGGATGCACACAATGCAAACTCCGAGGAAATATATCCATACACAAAAACTTTTAAAGTTTCTGCTTATTACTCTCCACTTCCTTGCCAAGTAAGATATGCAACTGGTAATTATCATTCTGATATTAGGCTTAATGGTAGCGGTGTGAGGGGCGCGGATGGAACTCCTGTTTACGCTGGAATGGTTGCCGCGCCGAGAAGTTATGCATTTGGAACAAAGATGCTGGTTCCTGGAATAGGTATGACTGCCGTGCATGATAGAGGTGGGGCTATCGTAAATGCTGGTGAACGTAGCGAAGAATATGACAGACTTGATGTTTGGATGGGATATGGTGATAAGGGGCTTGAAAGAGCATTAAAATGGGGTAAGAGAGTTGTAGACATTACGCTATATGGTCCTAATGAATCGATTGTTGAGGCAATTACTTTACCTGGTTATTCTCCAGATGAAGCCATTCCAAATGATTGTGTAATGGAACAAAATGATCCTGTAGAAATTGCAAAGGTTAATGCTAAACAACCTGTTGTAAAAACTTCTAATGGAGAACTTGCTTCTACTCTAACAATTGGATCTAGTGGTTCTGCTGTTTTTGATTTACAGCACGAATTAGCTCGACTCAACTATTATAGAGGTGATGTGACTGGTTTTTACGGCGAGCTTACCGAGCACGCTGTTTTTAAATTCCAACAATCACAAGGAATTGTAAAAACTAAAAACGATGTTGGTGCTGGTGTTTTTGGGCCTCAAACCCGAGTTATAATGAATAGATTTGTAGCTGCAAGAAATTATAGAAACGTGTTGGTTGCTGAAGCTAATCCTGAGTCATTAAAGGTTGCTGTGATTGCAAAAGAATTAGACTATGGAATCTCTGATCCAGAGGTTTCAAAGTTACAAAAGTTTTTGAAATCACAAGGATACTTTAATGGTATTTTGATTACAGATTATTTTGGTGACACTACAAAAGAAGCTTTGTTAAAGTTTCAAATTGAGAAGGGGCTTGTTGATTCTGAGGATGATTCGGGTGCGGGGCGAGTTGGTCCTTCAACAATCAAGCTCATAAATTCCCTTTCCTAAAAGTTCTTCCAGCTCAAGTTCTAACTTATAAACTGCCTCTTTTAATTGGGCTTTTTCTTTTTGTGATTCGTTCTTTTTAGCATTTCTTTTGTCTCCTTTTTCAAGCCTTTCTTGTAGTGTAACAATGTCATCTTGTTCAACTCTTTTATCTGCATAATAAAGAAGTTTTTCCTCAATTGTGTTGAGATTTTGGATTTGTTTAAAATCATGCTTCAAAACTAAATTAGCTATTACCGATTCCCCTATTTGGTTAAGATAATTAGCTAAAATTACATTATGTCCTAGGTTGCCATATTGTTCTCGTAGTTGTTCCCAAATTTTTATATCGGTATTGGAGATTGGATATGGAAAGTTTTTCTGATTTAGCTCTTTAAAATCACAAACTCTAGCTGCATCGTGGATTATTGCGGCATTATATAAAGATTTTTCATCCACTTTTATTTTTTTCTCTTTTGCCAAATACACCAACATTTCGCACACAAGCTTTACTGTTTTCATGTGGGAAATGATATGTTTTGGTGTGTGAAATTTTTTGTAGATTTCTTTAATTTGCATACTCTATTGTTATGCCTCGCGATTCCTCATCAATAAATTCCATTGTAACTGCAATGTATTTGCTTGGTAAATTATCCCCTAATCTTTCTGACCATTCAATTATGACAACATTCTTGTCGTCTTCCCAGATTTCGCTAATTTCTTGGATCATAATTTCATCCATTTCCTCTATTCTATAAAGATCCAAGTGGTAAAAATTGTCGTTATATTTGCGGATGTAGTTATATGTTGGGCTCTTTATTAAAAACTGACTAATATTAAATTCTTCGGCAATAAATTTGGTTAATGTTGTTTTACCACTACCTAAATTTCCAAAAAGCAAAATTACCCCTCCGTTTTTAACATCTTGGGCTAGCTTATTAGCTATAGATTGCGTTTCTTTAATGCTTGTAAGTTTCTTCATATTTTGGTATAATGATATAATCAAATTAAAACAAAAACAAATATAAAGGTGAAATATAATAGTAATTATTTTAAAACTTATAAATCCGCGTTAGTGCTTGTTCTTACAGTAGCACTTTCGACCGTGGTTTATTTTTCTGATCAAGTATCTTACATGCTTAGAACAAGTGTGATTGGGTTTCCTGAGCATGCACCTTTTGATGGTACAACTTACCCAGTTAAAAAAGTTCCAAATTGGGTAAAACTTACAACGGATGAGAGAAAAATGACCTATAGTGAACTTAGACCTGAATTGCTTGTAGAAACGCCAAAATATGACCCTACAGTAATATCTAAAAGTACAGATGGATTAAGTTGGAGTAGTGAAGCTGATAATAATGTAAGAAATACTAAAATCACCTATTCCGTTCCATATATGGGAAACTATATGTTTGATGGCCTAGAAAATGCTGGTTCTCATGCTGCTATTGATATTAAAATACCAACAGGTACGCCAATATTTGCAATTGCTAATGGTACTGTTATTAAGGCCTCTAATCAAAGTAGTGGTTTTGGTCATCATATTGTTGTTAGACACAACAACGTACCTTCGGCTAACGACCCTAATAATTTGGTAGTGCTTTATTCAAGTTATAGCCACTTAAGTGACGTTTTAGTTTCTCCTGGTCAGATTGTCACTAAAGGTGAACAAATCGCCCTTTCTGGATCTACAGGTACAGCAACAACTCCACATTTGCATTTTCAAATTGATACAGATGATGCCCCATGGCATCCATTCTGGCCTTTTGACTGGAATGACCAACAAGCAGCTGGTGGGATAGATTTCTTTACAGCAATCAACACTGGACTTGGTAGAGAAAAAGCACTTTCGACAACTGTTAATCCTATGAAATATGTTCAGTCTTATATGTCTGGATATACTGGCGTGAGTTCGAACTCAAGCACTTCTGCATCGTCTGTTGTTGCCTCTGAGGGGCCTGTAACAGCAACTCCTGTTGTTTCAGATTCTGCGGATTCTGTTGCTAGTGAAGTTATTGACGCTGTTGTTGAAGAAACTACAGAAGTTAGCGAGCCTGAATCGGTAGAAGAAGTAGCAATTGAAGATGTTGCAGAAAAAAACATACTTAAATTTGAGGTGTTGGTTGAAAATCAGTACCACCAATTAAAAGATTCAATGTATAAGATTTCTTTGAAAAATAGTGACGGTAGCAAATTTACTGGCGAACTTAACGGTGATATAAATATTAGCTCTTTTAAGGGCAACTTTGAAGCAGTTAAGCCTGTTTTAAGTATGGCTGATTTTGACGCTAACGGTGAATATATAGGAAAAATGCGTGATTTAAATCTAGGTAAAGATAAGATTTATATTCAATACAATGGTTTATCTACATATTCTTCTTGGTTTGATATTATTGGAAACAAAAGCTCTAAATTTGCCGATGTCCCAGCCGGTAACAAAAACGAAGAAGCTATTATGTATTTAGTTGATGCTGGTGTTGTAAATGGATATCCAGATGGAACATTCAGACCAAATAATACTGTAAGTCGTGTTGAGGCTTTGAAATTTATATTTGAAGGTATTAAAGAAGCCTTAAATGAAGGGAATTTACCTTTCAATGATGTGTCTGAATCTGACTGGTATGCTAAATATCTTTATACAGCCTATTCTAAAGGCGTGGTTAATGGGTATTCTGATGGTAGATTTAAACCTGCTCAAACCGTGAATAAAGCTGAATTTTACAAAATTTTGTTTAACGGGATGGGCGTAGATGTTAATCCTAACATTACTGAGCAACCATTTTTAGATGTAGCAACTGATGACTGGTTTGCCCCATATGCAGCCTATGCAAAAGATTTGGGAATTATTGATCCTAGTGTGAAATACTTACAAGCAAGCCAAGGTATGAGTCGTGGTGAAGTTGCAGATGCAATTTACAGACTTATGCAAGTAATGAAGTAATATGAAAAAAATCTTTAATATTCTACTGATTACTGCTGTGCTTTTATCAATTGGTTTTTTGGCATTTGGTAACGGCTCTTTTCTGCAAGGAAGAGTAGCTCGTAATCTGAATCTTAACCCAAGATCTGAGGTAAACATTCCAAGAGAAAAAGTTGATACAGCCCCAAAAGCTTATAACGTTTTTGATTTTTTAAAGAGAGATGAAACTAGCTCACGTAGATTACCTTTTGCTGATGAGGCAAAGCCAGGGGAAGCTGCACCTCCTGTTCCTTGTTACAACAATCCTTATCCTGTAAAGCCTAGAAATTATTCGTCAACAGCGGAAGTTGATCCATGTGAAAAGGTGTCAAAATTAACTGAAAGTAATGTTGGTGAAAAGGGTGGATACTATATTGTGGTTGTGGGTGATAAAAGCAGTTTTGGTGTTGTTAATGTTTTAGCCCTAGATGATATAAAAATCACAAAAATTGTTTTCAAATGGAGTAATTTATTTAATGGCTTAAAAGGAAATAAGGGTAATTTTAAGAATTTTGATCTTATACTTTATAAAAACAAGATTGATAAAAAACTGGCATCTGTAAAATTTAGTGGAGATTTTGTAGTGTTTGATAACTTGTCCGTTTCTTTGAAAAAAGGTGAGGATGTAGATTTTAATTTAATGGCCGAATATAACTCAGTTATTGACGGTGCTAAATATGGAACATTAGACCGATTTTTTCTTGACCAAATTACCTCTGTAAATACAAGTGGTAAGATTTATGCAGAAAATGGTTCTAGTGATTACCCTTTGGCTTCATCCAATTTGTTTAAAAAATCATATTTTGCAACAGGTGGCAGCATTCCCGAAAAAACTCTTGTAGATGGTAAAAATGTACTTTTCCCAGTCCCAGTCTCAGTTGATAAAGCTGGCGATATAGGTTTAAGGAAAATATCTTTTTCTCTGCAATCAAAAGATGCTGGTGTTCTTAAAAAGCTTGATTTAAGAAATGTCACTCTTCATGATCAAAATGGTCAAATTATAAAGATGCTAAGTCCTGTAGATGCAACCACTGTCGTTGATTTCTGCTCTGATGGAGGAAAAAACTCTAATTTTGAGGATGGTGAATATATGAAAAGTGGAAAAATTGTTTGTGCATTTGCTGAGCCATTAATATTACCAAAAGGTTTAACTGGTACCTTAGAACTTAGAGCTGATGTTTTAAATTCTGAGGCTGATGATTTTATTATCACAACAATCAATTATCAGGATTGGTCTTTGGTAAGTGATTTTATTTTTGCAAATGTTGTAAAAAGCCTTAGCGATGGAGAAATTTTAGAACTTAATACGAAGATTGATGCGAGTGGCAAATCTTTAAAAACGCCATTGATTTGGTCTGATCTCTCTAACAACGGTATTGGAGATTGGAGCGGCCCTGAATACTTACCAATGAATGGTAGTTCACAAGTTCTGATTGCTAAATAGTACGCTTATTTATTTGACACAAGGTTTGGTCTGGTATATTTTTGTGTCTTATTTTTAATTCATTTTTATGGCAAAAGATATATTGAATTTTGACGGTGTGCGTGTGGAAATTGCAGAAAAAAGAAGACTTGAAGAGGAAAGAGCGGACTTGGAGTTAAGAAATAAAATTGATGCACTAATTGCGGAAAGCAGAAAAACCTTTGATCCGTTTTTGGAAGCGGCTCAGAATGGATTGGTTCAAAATATTCTAGTTGATGCCCCTGTATTACAGGATGGCGAATTACCAAATCCTGCCTTTCTTAAGGCTAAAAGAGATGCTGAAAAAGATCGGGGAAGATTTGAATCATTAAATGCAAATTGGAACATTTTAAGTGAATGGTTAAGCAAGCAGTTATCTGCTGGAGTTACTGAAGGTACTATTACTGCTGAAGGTGGAACTGTTAGAGTTCATGATGCTAGAGTATACAGTATGTTTAATAGAATGGTTAGGAATCCTGAATGGCACGGTTTTGGTTCTAGAGTGCCAACTGAAATACCAAATCAACCAAAATTGTTTGAGAATGAAACCATGCTAGGCGTAATTGCAGCTAGAGCTGGTTGGCGGGTAGATTTTTACTCAAGAGAGACTTCTAGCTATTCTATGACCACAAGAGGAGACTCTTATTCGACTGAGTGGTTTGCCAAGTTCACTCCTTTGGAGGAAGATGGTGAGTAACTTTAAATGGTGCCCGAGACAGGATACTCTTCCGTCCTCCCCGCCTTTGGCGGGTGCGGGATCGAGTTCTCAAATACTCACTTCGTTTCGTTTTTCGAATCGAACCTGTTGCTGTGCAACTGTCGGTTCTCATCTTGCATGAAGGTAATTTAAAAAACTGTTCTCACTTTTTGGTGAGTCCACTTTTTTATGGTGCCCGAGACAGGATTCGAACCTGTGACCTTCGCCTTAGAAGGGCGCTGCTCTATCCAGCTGAGCTACTCGGGCCAGTGATTTGTACGATATTCTTTATACCTTTGATGAATCTTTTTCGCAAGACTAAAGGAGATTTTTTGATATAAGAACTTGTAGGGAGAATGCTAGCGTATTGTTAAAACAGTGAAATGCAATGGAGGGAATTATACTTTTGTTTTTAATTGCTATGTTGTTAATAATTAACCCTATTATGAAAAGTGGGAAAAATGCCTGTGGTTGCATATGAAAAATTGCAAATACACCAGCCGTAACAACATTCCCCCACCTTACGCCTATTCTATCTACTAATGTTTGTAGCACAAAACCTCTAAAAAAAATCTCTTCAAATACTGGAGCTATTATTGCAATTATAAAACCTAGTGCGATTAAAGAAAGAGTGGTGCTATTTCCAAGATTAAATAAATCATCTTGAGGTTGAAATCCTGGTATTTTGATGCCAGTAATCTGCATTACCAACAAAATTGTAAACATAATGCCAAAGTACAACAGGTAACTTTTTACAATTGTTTTTAAAGTTATTAAGGCAGGAACTTTATTTATTAGCCAGTACTTTAATTTCAAACTCTTTTTAGGACTAAAGAGAAAAAACGAAAACCCAATCACTATCCACTGGATAAGAAAACTTAATATAATTACACCTAAACCATCCTTGTTGTAATTTTTGTACTCTATAATACTATGTCCAATCCATATAGTGATTACTCCTAAAACTATGAGAGTTAAAAATGTGTAGAATAACTGCCTTAGAGACCATGGCGCTTGAAAATAGTTTTTCATAGGTTAGAATAATGATAGGATTAACTATATACTACAAATATTATGGATTTACGTGAAGGCGAAAGAACATTAAAGGTTTACAGACATCATTTCACTCCCTATTTGTCAAAATTGTTTCAAGTTTTGCTTGGTGCATTCCCATTTTTCTTTTTAACTTTTCTTTTTAGATCATCCATTTCGCAATCTACATATGTTGCAGTTCATATGTTTATATTTTTTCTTTTTGCTTTAGTTTCAATATATATAACTTTAGTTTACTGGCTTGATAAATTAATTGTAACTAATAAGCGTGTTATTTTTATTAACTGGAAATATTTAACTGTAAGAGATGAATCTGAGGCTTTACTAGATGACATTCAAGATATTCATACTCATGAAAATGGTTTTCTGGCTAGCTTGAATTTTTTTGATTATGGGAGTTTGAAGATTGATACATCCTCTTCTCATATTACTATATTTTTTGATAACGCTCCTGACCCAGAAGGAATTAGAGCTTATATTTATCACATAAAGGGAAATACATGATAGAAAGTGAAGCAGAAAATTTGGAAAGAGTTATATCCCCCACTGCTGGTAAGGATATTTCACAGTTTGAAAATGCTCTAAGGCCTAAGCTTTTTCACGAGTACATTGGACAGAGCTCACTTAAGGACAATCTGCAAATTGCAATTCAAGCAGCAAAAGGTAGAGGTGAATACTTAGACCATATTTTACTCCATGGTGCTCCTGGACTGGGTAAAACTACACTTGCAAATGTTATTGCAAATGAAGCAGGTGTGAATATTAAGATAACTTCTGGCCCTGCCTTAGAAAAGCAGGGAGATATAGCCTCTATAATCTCTAATCTTGAAGAAGGAGATATTTTGTTTATTGATGAAATTCATAGATTAAAACCAGTTGTGGAAGAGGTTTTGTATACAGCAATGGAGGATTTTGGAATTGATATAATAATTGGTAAAGGTCCCTCTGCGAGAAACATGAGGATAAATCTTCCTAAATTTACTTTAATCGGAGCCACAACAAAAATAAGCATGCTCTCTGCTCCGCTTAGAAGCAGATTTGGTAGCCTTTTTAAGCTAGATTTTTATAGTGATGAAGATGTGAGAGACATTGTAATGAGATCTGCTGGACTTTTAAATTGCAATCTTCAAGAACATATTGCTCATTTAATTGCCCGCTCCGCCAGACAAACTCCTCGTATCGCAAACAGATTACTAAAAAGAGTTAGGGACTTTGCTGATGTTAGAAATAATTCGATAATCGATGAAATAGTTGTATCTGATGCACTTAATGCTATGGGAGTTGATGGCCTTGGTCTTGACCAAGTTGATAGAGAAATTTTGGCAGTTATTATCGATAAATTTAAAGGTGGTCCTGTTGGTTTAAATACTTTATCTGCGGCTATAAGTGAGGAACAGTCCACAATTGAGGATATATATGAACCATTTTTGATTAAACTTGGCTTCTTGAAACGTACCCACAGTGGACGCATTGCTACCGAAAGAGCATATAAGCATTTGGGAAAGTTTTGATTTTTTAAAGGAAAATTACTATAATGTACTTGTATATAACCTTTTCTATTCATGAAAAAACTCGCATCGCTGATTAGCTTTGTTTTTGCTGCTGTTGTATTAACTACTGGCTGTGGTTTAAATTCACAATTCAAGGACGAACCCAATTTTACTGATATTTCTGGTATTATTACTGCTCAGCCCAATTCCGACTCAAGGCCAGGAACTCACATTCTTACAGATGAGGATGGTATGGAATACCCCGTAAGAAGTTTATCTTTAAATTTATCTGGTAAAAACTATCTAGACAATAAAGTTAAACTTAATGGCTCAATGGGATCTGATGATGTATTTGAAGTAACTGGAATTACCGTTTTAGAGGTCCTGAATGGACATGGGTCAACGGCCGACGCTATTGAATACAAAAATACGGATTATGGCTTTGAAACAATGATATATTCTGACTGGAAAGTTGAAGAAGGCGATGGTTTTGTGCGTTTTGTAGCTCCAAGTACAGAAGAAGGAGCAAAATCTGATTATGTAATGATAGACCAGGAACCGTTTTACTTTACTCCACAAGCAACCAATAGTGATGAAAATGCCGCACTGAAGGCTTATTTTGAGGAAAAATTCCCTACATTGAATAATTTTTCTGCCTTTTTAAGCAAAATTGGCAAGGACGAAATGAGCGCTTTGAAATTTGATGAAGATGCTGGTAGAGCTGACTATTATGTTTACAGATCTGGTTTGATTTATAAATTATCCTTTATCCCTTCAACAAATTTTGACGAAGATAATTTACAAATATTCAACGAAATGGTTGCTGAATTTAGATTTCTTGGATTTACCGTAAATGAAAACAATGGAGGTGAAACTGACCTTTCTGAAGTGAACAAGGCAAATGAAGCATTAAAAACATCTTCGGCCATCGACACATCTGATGTGGACGCAAGTTCAATGACACATTTTGAAAGTTTGCCATATTATTTTAAGGCTTCCTACCCTACTAGTTGGTATTATACTGGTGTTAAAGGTTCTAAGTCTGGAATACTACATCACTATGGATTTAGCGAAGAGGCTGATGGTGAAGAAATAATTTCTCTTAATGTACTTGCTTCTTCCTCTGTATCAGAAGGGCAAATTAGCAAAGTTCCATCTGGCTCCGTGCTAAGAGTTTACACAAAGGTTGAAGGCCAATCTTATGAAGTTAGTGGACCTTCTAGCATGGAAAAACTTTTAGTTTCGATTGCTAAAAGCATTCAACACATAGAGCGATAAAATTTATTTGACGAGATTTAATTAGCACTCTATAATACAGAGTGCTAATTTTAGTACACCATTATTCTGTTATCCGTAAAGCATAGCTACTTTAAAATCAGCTTAAAATGTGCTAAAATGTGGTGATTTTAAAAATATCTTTAAAAATACAAAATGACTGAATTTGATCACTTTAATAAGTTTACGAAAGAGGCAAAGAGGGCGTTAATTATCGCTCAAGAAAGAGCAAAGGATGCTGGGCTGGCTTATGTTGGCACTGAGCATATGTTGATGGGTATTTTGGCTCAGGAAAATTCATTAGGTTCCTCTATTTTGTTAAATTTTGGAGTTTCTTTGAATAATGTGGAATTAGTTTTAAAGACAGTAGGAAGAACAAATGTGCCAAAATCTACATCAGATGACACTAGTGGCTTAAGTGGTTTTGCAAAAGAAGTAATCGAGAACTCTGTAAAAATAGCCCATGAATATGGTCATTCTTTTGTAGGTACTGAACACTTATTATTTTCTCTTGTTTCGCAAGACAATACTGCAGCAACAGTTATTCTTGAGAATATGAAAGTTTCACCTCAGGATGTTAAGGATCAAATACTTGATATTTTTGAAAGAGCTAAACAGGTGCCAAAAAATAATTCATCAGCCGATGTTGCGACTCAAACTCCAAAAAATGGACAGATGATGAATCCAATTGAATTTTTTCTTACTGGACTTCAAGGTGTTATGAACAATCAAAAAGATGGTTATACTGGTCCAAAAGAAAATTTTAAAAAGAAGGAGCCTGAAGATAAAAAAACTGGTACTCCCGCTTTAGACTACTTTACGACAGATATGTGTGACGAAGCCAAAAAGGGAAAAATAAACCCTGTTATTGGTCGTTCTAGAGAGATTGAGCGCATGATTAGTATTCTTTCTCGCAAAACTAAAAACAATCCAGTTTTAATTGGTGAGTCTGGAGTTGGTAAGACAGCAGTTTGTGAGGGTCTTGCTCTCGCAATTGCTAAAGACGCAGTGCCTGATAATTTGTCTGACATGAGAATTCTTTCTCTTTCTATGGCTTCTGTTGTCGCTGGAACTAAATACAGAGGTGAATTTGAAGAAAGAATTAAACAAATTATTGATGAAGCATCTTCTCAAGACAATGTAGTACTATTTATTGATGAACTTCATACTGTTATGGGAGCTGGAAGTGCCGAAGGTAGTTTAGATGCTGCCAATATTCTAAAACCTGCTTTATCTAGAGGTTTGATTAGAATTATTGGTGCAACAACTACAACTGAATTCCGCAAACATATAGAAAAGGATCCTGCTCTTGAAAGAAGATTTCAATCTATCGTAGTTGAGGAAACTACTGCTGAAGAAACCTTAGAAATTTTATATGGAATAAGAGAATCTTTTGAGGATCACCACAATTTAATCATTGAAGATGCTGCACTTGAGGCATCTATTAAACTTTCAAAGCGTTATTTGAATGATAGATTTTTACCTGATAAAGCTATTGATCTAATTGATGAGGCCAGCGCTAAGAAAAGAATAAAAACATCGACAAACAACGAAGAAATCAAGAAATTACAAAAAAGGCTTGAGTCTATTATTAAGAAAAAAGAGAGTTGCGTTGCAAAACAAGATTATGAAAAGGCTGCTGAATACAGAAACGAAGAGTTGGATGTTTTAAAACTTATCGAAGAACAAAAATATATTAAAGTTCCACGAGAGAAGAGAGAAAAAGTAACAGATGAGGATATTGCTGTTGTAGTATCAACAATGACAGGAGTACCTGTTACAAAACTTGTAAAAGATGACATTGATAAACTTCAAAGCCTTGAAAATACGTTAAAGGAAAAAATTATTGGTCAAGAAGAAGCCATTGAAGCTGTTTCAAAGGCTATCAGAAGATCTAGAGCTGGCTTTGCTGATGAAAGAAGACCTATTGGATCATTTATTTTTATGGGGCCAACTGGAGTTGGAAAAACTGAGCTTGTTAAAAGTTTGGCTGAGGAAGTCTTTAATGACAGAAATGCTCTGATCAAAATAGATATGAGTGAGTTCATGGAAAGACATAATACTTCAAGACTTGTCGGAGCTACTGCTGGTTATGTTGGGTATGAAGATGGTGGTCAATTGACTGAAGCTGTAAGAAGAAAACCTTATAGTGTAATTTTGTTTGATGAGATTGAAAAGGCTCATCCAGATGTGTTTAATTTGTTGCTACAAATCCTTGAAGATGGTGAACTTACTGACGCAAAAGGTAGAAGAATTGATTTTAGAAACACAATAATTGTTCTAACCTCAAACATTGGAGCTAAGCGTCTTACTGATTCTGCTGCACCAATTGGATTTGCTGCGAGTGCAAACGAGCAAGAAAGGGCTGAAAAAGATTTTGATAACACAAAAAAGGAAATTTTGAATGACTTGAAAGATCATTTTAGACCAGAATTTTTAAATCGTATTGATAAAGTTGTTGTATTCCACGCACTAACAAGCGATAACATAAAAGAGATTGTTAAGCTGAACTTACACAACCTACAAACAAGACTTAACCACAGAAATATTAAGATTGAGGCAACCCCAGAGGCACTTGATTTTATCTCTGAGGTAGGTTTTGATCCTAAGTATGGTGCAAGACCTGTAAGACGAGCAATTCAAGATTTAGTTGAGGATCCATTGACTGCAAAGTTCCTTGAAGGAAAGTTTAGCGATGGCGATTCGGTTAAAATTGTCAAAAAAGGCAAAAAGCTTGAATTAACTAAGTCTTAAAGCCTTGACACAGCCAATGTTTGTTAATATAATCCACAAGTCGTGGGTTGAGTTGATCGATTCCATTAGCAAGATGTGATATTCCCCACCGACTATTATTATTAAGATATCTTGCTGGTAACTGTTTATGGCTAACGCATATATTGCAAGTTCCGTTATGGAAGACTTGCTGAAAGATGTCGATTCGTTCAAACTTCCTAGAACTGGAGATTTGGTTGAAGGGACTGTTGTTTATATTGATAAAAAGAAAATCCTAGTTGATCTAGGTGGTGCGTCTACTGGTATTATTACTGGGCAAGAAGCTCACGATAGCGTAGGTACGATTGATGATCTTAAGGCTGGTGATCTTGTTTCTGCATACGTATTGGATGAAGAAAATGATGACGGTCTTGTTGAACTATCACTGAGAAAAGCAAGCCAAGAAAAAACTTGGAATAAATTTCTTGATGCTCATGAATCACAAAAAACAATTAAAGTGGCTGCTAGTGAAGCAAACAAAGGTGGTCTACTTCTAAATATTGATGGAATTAAAGGATTTATCCCTGTTTCACAATTGGCTCCACTTCACTATCCACGTGTTGACGGTGCTGATTCTAGCCAAATTCTAACTAGACTTCAAAAACTAGTTGGTGTTGAGCTTGATGTTAGAATTATCAATCTTGATAGAGAAGGTGGAAAACTTATCTTATCTGAAAAGGCTGCTGAAGCAGATGCTAGAAAGGGTGCACTTGGTGATTTAAACACAGGTGATGTTGTGAAGGGTAAAATCAGTGGTATTGTTAAGTTTGGTATCTTCGTTACATTTGATGGACTTGAAGGACTTGTACATATCTCTGAAATTGCTTGGGGACACGTTAAAGACCCTAACGACTACGGTAAACTTGGAGATCCTGTTGACATCATGGTTATCGGAAAAGATAAAGATAAAATTAGCCTTTCAATGAAGAGACTAGTTCCAGACCCTTGGGTTGAGGCTACTAAAAAATACAAGGTTGGAGCTGTTGTTGAAGGTGAAGTAAGTAGAGTGACTCAATTTGGAGCTTTCATCAAACTTGATGACGATATTAATGGTCTAATACATGTAAGTGAAATTTCTGAGGGTGGTGAAGAAGGTGCTACACCAAATACAACTTTGAATGTTGGTGATAAAATTAAAGCAAAAGTAATTGCTATTGATCCTGAGGATCACCGTGTTGGTCTTTCTATCAAAGCGCTTACTGAAGAGCCAAAAAAATCAAAAAAGGCTGCTGCTGAAGAGGAAACGACTGAAGAATAATGTTTAATTAGAATTTTAAAAGAGCCCTTACTTTAAGGGCTCTTTTTGTTATAGAATGACACCACTATGGATTTAAACGAATCTCAAAATCAGGCAGTAAACCATGTAGAGGGGCCGTTATTAATAATTGCTGGTGCCGGAACTGGAAAAACAAGAGTTATTACATCGAGAATTTTGCAGTTAATTTCAACTGGCAAAGCGCGTACTACTGAGATATTGGCATTAACATTTACTGAAAAGGCAGCAAGCGAAATGGCTGAAAGAATAGACGAAGGTATGCCTCTTAGTTATGAAGAAATCTGTGTAAAAACCTTTCATGGATTTTGTGATGGAATTTTGAGGGAGTCAGGTTCTGAAATTGGTCTTGATCCTGGCTATAAGCTACTTGATGATGTTGAGAAGTGGCTTTTTTTTAAAAAAAATCTTTTTAAATTTGAACTAAACTACTATCGACCACTCGGCAATCCAAACAGCTTTATAAATGATTTGCTTAAACATTTTGGTCGTTTAAAAGAAGAACTGATTGAGCCTGATGAATATATTGAATATGCAAAAAAACTTGATGGTGAAGAAGGAGAAAAAACTTTAGAACTAGCTAATGCGTATAAAAAATACTTTGAAGTAATGATTGAGAAGAACTATTTGGATTTTTCCGATTTGATATTTTACACTTTAAGGCTTTTTTCAAGGCGTGAGTCTGTCTTAAAAAAATATAGGGAAAGATTTAAATTTGTGATGGTTGATGAGTTTCAAGACACAAACTACTCTCAATATGCACTAGTTAAAATGATCACTGCTGAGTCTGAAAATTTGGTTGTTGTTGGTGATGATGACCAAAGCATTTATAAATGGAGAGGAGCAAGTTTAAGTAACATATTACAGTTTGAAAATGATTTTAAGAATCTTAAGAAGGTTGTTTTAACAGATAACTATAGAAGTTGTCAGGAGGTACTAGATGCATCGTATTCATTAATTCAAAATAATAATCCTGATAGGCTTGAGTCACGCAGTGGAATTAGTAAAAAACTTAGAGCGACTAGAGATGAGTCTGGGTGTGTAGAGTGTCACAGTTTTCCAACCTATCTTGAGGAAGCAAATTTTGTAGCTGAACAAATAAAAGAACTACATGAAAAAGGTGTGAATTATGGGAGTATGGCTATTTTGTCGAGAAGTAATCAACATGTACATCCAATAATTGACGCCTTAAAACCACTAAATATTCCCTATCAGGTAAAGGACTCTAAAGGTATTTTGATGCTTGAGGAAATTAAGGATTTGGTTAGTGTGGCACGAGCCTTAGCAAATCCATATGACGACATTTCAGTTCTAAGGATTTTGAAGATGGATGTTTTTGCAGTCCCAATGTCCGATATTTTAAAATTGCTTAACAGTGGATCAAATACCCACATCATCAATGCTTTAAGAAAGGGTGTGGATGTTGACAATCTGAGTATCCCAGGTACTGAAGAGGGAATAAAGAAAATATCCGACCTCCTTGAACACTTAATAGAATTTTCAAAAAAGTCTTCTATAGGTGAAGTTTTTAATGAATTTTTGAGGGAATCTGGATATTTAGATTATATGGTTGAGAAGGATATGTTTGAAGAAATGTACCATGTTAATCAGTTTGCCAAACAGGTTTCCAGATTTGAAAAAGATCATGAGGAAAAGTCGGTTATCGATTTTGTTGAATATTTAAATCTTCTGGAGGAAAGTAATTCCGTAATGGCTTCTGATTTCAACTATGATAGAGATTCTGTTCAAATACTGTCTGTTCATTCTAGTAAAGGCCTAGAATTTGATGCTGTATTTGTAATCAGTGCTGTTGACCATAGGTTTCCTGGTACAAATAGAAGTGAAAAATTTGAGATTCCCGTTGAATTGAGTAAAGAGATTGTTCCTGAGGGTGATGTACATAGACAAGAAGAAAGAAGGCTTTTTTATGTAGCCATTACTCGCGCTAGAAGCAATCTATACATAACAATGAGTAAAAAGTATGAAGGCAATAAGGTTTGGAAAGTTTCCCCTTTTGTTAAAGAAATTTTGGAGGTTGATGGTGTAAAAATGATTGAACATGAAGAGAGTATCGATGTGGTTGATAATTTGCGTAAATTTAAAAAGCCAGCTGAACCAATATTTGAGCTGCCAAAATACAACCTATCAAGACTGAGCCATTCTAAGATAGAAACATTTAATACATGTCCATTAAAATTTAATTATCAATACTTACTAAATATTCCAGTTTCTCAAGGACATGCTGCTAATTTTGGAAATAGCATACATGGAACCTTGCATGATTTTTATAAAGTTTTGAAATCTTCCCAAGCTGTGAGCATTGAACTAATGAAGGAATTATATGAAAAAAATTGGCTACCACATGGATATGATAGTTTAGAACACGCTGCAGAGAGAAAGAAAAAAGGATGGGAACAACTTGAAGAGTTTTATAAAACAAATTCAGATCCGTGGATAAAGCCAGCATATTTGGAAAGACCCTTTAGTATTAAGTTAAACGACAATTGGTTTACCGGAAGAGTTGATAGAATTGATAAGCTTAGCGATGGCACTTACGAAGTAATAGATTACAAAACTGGAAGGCTCAAAGATGATTTAAAATTGAAGGGAAACACTCAATTGGCTCTTTATGTAATTGCTGCTCAAGAAGTCTTCAATTTGAGAGTTTCAAAGGCTAGTCTCTATTATTTGGAAGATAATAAGAAAATATCAATTAGTGTGGAGGAATTAGATGTTCCAAAGGCTAGAGTTAAAATACTTGAGACAGTTTCAAAAATCCGCGAGTCGGATTTTGCACCAACTCCCGGATTTCCTTGTAGTTTTTGTGATTTTAGACTAATTTGCCCGGCCGCTTAGTATAAATATGCACTTACTGCCTCATTATTCTCTTCATTACTTTCGGAGATATTGTTTTCTGGATCAATAACAAATCTTACTGAACCCTCTGGTGGATATTGGTAAATACTTTTTGGCACTGGATATTCAAAGCTAAAACTATCCCCTGGCTCCATTGATGTATAGGAGTCTGTATTTGTGAATACCTCTACATCATTAACAAAAATTGAATATTTAAATGGCTGTCCTTGTTGTATCGCGCCTTCACCAACGTTTTCAATTGATGCGTTAATTTTCATATCTTCGTCGCCTATTGTTGGTGCTATAACATCAACACTTGCTTTCAAGTCTGCTAATGCAGTTTGAACATTCTCACTGTCGTTAAGGGACTTCTGTCCAATAAAACCTTTAAAAAGTGCTGGATTGGAGTTTTGTAAGTACATTCCACCAACAACTACTCCAACAAGTAAAAATGTAAAAATTCCTTTATAATATGTATTCATATGTTTTGGGTTATGCTTCTAAATTTGGTTTATCTACTGTTATAAGTTCTGCCGAACCACCGGCTTCACCATCTGTAATTTTATAAATATCCTTATCCACCTTTTTAAATTCCTTATATGCACTATTATACATATTTACTGTAGTTCCTAAATTGTTACCAAGCTTTTCTAGATAAGATTCATAGCTACTTAAGTGTCTACCTAAATCCCCTACCTTCAAAATTATTTCCTTAACCGACTCTTCCATTTTTAAGGCTTTAAGCCCCTGCATCACAGTTTCAAGATAGGCATAGAATGATGTTGGTGAAACAATTATAACATGTTTCTTGAAAGCATATTCAATTAGATCATGTGAATTAACTTGCACGGCACCTGTCTTGTATATGAGAAGATTATAATAAATACCTTCTGCAGGAATAAACATAAAGGCAAAATCAGTAGTATTTTCGTTTGGCTTAATGTACTTAGAGGTTTCGTCGATGCGGTTTTTAATATCTACACGAAACTCCTTTTCCAGTTTATCTCTTTTGTCAGCATCATTTTCTTCCATTATTTTATTATACTTTTCCAGTGAAAACTTTGCATCAATAGGTATGATTTTGTCCTTAAAAAAAATAGCTGCATCAACTATGACATCGTCTTTGAATTTATATTGCATTTGATACTGGTTTGGAGCTAATACCTGTGAAAGTAACGATTCAAGAAAGTATTCCCCTAATATCCCCCTTTGCTTTGGATTTTTGAGAATATTTTCAAGACTTTGCATCTGTTCTGAAAAATTTAAAACCTGTTTATTTGTCTCATCCAGCTTTGTTAATCTTTTTGTAACCTCTTGGATTAGTTCCGAACTTTGGGAAAATTGCTTTTGAAGAGTTTCAGAGGAAAACTTTAAGCCTTTTGTTAATCTATCGTCTAGGCGATCTAACCTTTCAAGTGAGTCCCTTCTATTTTCGTTGTTGGAATCTCTAATTTCTTTTCTGAGTGCCTCGATGTAGTCAAAAAGTAATTTTTCGTCGCTTTTGGATCCGCTCATATCTTTGAGTTTTACCACGAGGAAACCCATAAAAATTATTATTCCGATGCTGAGAATGAGAAGTATATTTTCCATGAGCACAATATACATCTTTTGGGTCTTTACTTTAAGCTATTTTTTGCGTAGTATTGAAGCCAATTATGTCTAAAAAATTAGCCGATTTGGCTGAACAACTTGGAATGGATGTTAAAGAGCTCAAAGAAAAAATTATTGAGCTAGGTTTTGACGTTGCAGATAAGGCAAAAACTATTGAAGATGATGTTGCAGAATTAATATTGGAAGAGCTTTCTAATGCATCTGGAGATAGCAACGATGTTGCTAATCTTTATGATGAAATGATTGCTGCTGAGAGGGAAAGAGAAATTGTTAAGAGTCAGAGAAAGAAAATGGCTGGTAAAGATTCGAAACAGAAAGTTACAAAAACTGACACAACTGTTAGCGTTGGAGATGTTGTAGAGATTGGTGAAACAATTTCTGTAAAAGAGTTTGCGGAAAAGACTGGGATTAAAATTGCAAAAATCATTGGTGAATTAATGAAAAACGGTATTTTAGCGAATATTAATCAACAAATTGATTTTGAGACTGCTCAGATTATTGCTGAGGATATGGGAGTGAAGGTAAAAAGGATTCGCGTTGCTGGTGACGCCGAAGAGTTTATGTCTGGTGATCTTTCTCGAATGATCGAGGAAGATGATAAAGATGCTTTGGTTGAAAGGCCTGCAGTTGTTTGTGTGATGGGGCACGTAGACCACGGTAAAACGAAACTTTTAGATTCTATCAGGGAAGCCGATGTTGTTTCTGGTGAGTCTGGTGGCATTACACAGCATATTGGTGCCTATCAGGTAACTAAGAAAGGAAAGGCTATTACATTTTTGGACACACCTGGCCATGAGGCTTTTACTGCTATGAGAGCACGTGGAGCAAAAGTTACTGATATTGCAATTCTTGTTGTTGCTGCTGATGAAGGAATTAAACCTCAAACAATTGAGGCTATGAACCATGCAAAAGAAGCTGGAGTGCCAATAATTGTGGCAATGAATAAAATAGATAAGCCTGAAGCAAACTTAGAAAAGCTAAAGGGTGAATTAACAGAACACGGTCTTCAGCCTGAAGATTGGGGTGGAACTACTGTTTGTGTTCCGGTATCTGCTATGACAGGAGCTGGTGTAGATGAACTTCTTGATATGATTCTTTTGACTGCCGAGATGGAAAACTTGAAGGCAAACCCAAATCGTGAAGCGGTTGGTACTGTTGTTGAAGCACATTTAGATAATAGTCTGGGACCTGTGGCAACTATACTTGTGAACACTGGTACATTAAAAATCATGCACAATGTTGTGGTTGGTAACACTTATGGTCGTATAAAATTAATGAAGGACCATAATGGAAAAAACATTAGACTTGCTGGGCCTTCCACACCTGTATTAATTGCAGGTCTTAGTGAAACCCCAAAGAGTGGTGATATTTTACAAGTAGTAAAAGATGAAAAAACAGCCCGCACTAAAGCTGAAGAAATAAATCTACTTTCAAAGGAAAGAGATAACGAAAAAATGTCTGGAATTAATCAACTTATTTCAAGTGTTAAATCTGATAAGACATTAAAAATTGTTATTAAAGCAGATGCAAAAGGGTCTCTTGAGGCTATTAGACAGTCTGTTGCTAAAATTAAAGATGAAGAAGTTGCTGTTAAGATAATTCATGGAGGTGTTGGTTCTGTTACAAAATCTGATATCATGATGGCTAGTGCAAGTAGAGGTATGATTGCGGCTTTCCATACAGACTTTGATTCTCCTTATGTTCAAAAAACAGCAGAAAGAGAAGGGGTTGAGGTAAAAAAATATAAAGTAATTTACGATCTACTTGAGGATATTAAGAGAATTTTAAGCGGACTTCTTGAACCCGAAGTTTTAGAAGTAGTAATTGGTAGAGCTGAAGTGAGACAAATCTTCCTTACAAAAAAGAAGGAAATGATTATTGGTTGTAGAGTCCTTACTGGAAAATTACAAAACAAAGCTAAGATAAGAATTATTAGAGGAAGAAACTCTGAAGATGCGGATAATGTGGTTGGAAAAGGTGTAATCGATTCTTTGAGAAAAGTTGATGAGGTGGTTAAAGAAATTGGTGAAGGTAATGAGTGTGGTATTAAATTTGTTGGTGATGTTGAGGTGTTGGAAGGTGATATTTTACAGGCATACATAGAGGAAGAAAAAATTAGAACCCTTGAATAATGAATAAAGTTGAGCAAATAAAGCTGCCTACATTTAAGGATGAGCGCGGCCCGCTTACAGTTATTGAACTTAAGGATTTTTTGGATTTTGAAGTTAAGAGAATCTACTATGTTACTGATGTGAAGGCCGCGCGTGGAGGACATGCTGTAAAACACGAAAAGAAGATGTATGTTTGCCAGTATGGAAGTTGCATGGCTAAATTTCATGATGGAGAAAAATGGATTGAATTTGAAATGAAGGGTCCAGATGATGCTATTGTGATGAAAGAAATGTGTTTTCGGGAGTTTTACAATTTTAGTGAGGATGCTGTACTTATGGCAATTTCTTCGGTAAACTTTGTAGCCGAGGATTATATTTATGATCTTGATGAATTTATTAACTATGTGAAGAAATGAAAATTCTTATAACTGGTGGTGCTGGCTTTATTGGAAGTAATTATGCTCACTTTAGATTTCAGAACTATGGGGAGGATGAAATCTACATATTGGACAAACTTACTTATGCTGGCAATTTAGATAATTTAACTGAGATTATTAATGAAGACAGAGTACACTTTGTACAAGGTGATATTGCTGATAAAGATTTTGTCGATGCTCTTTTTGAAAAAGAAAAGTTTGATATTGTAGTTAACTTTGCTGCTGAAACTCATGTTGATAGAAGCATTACTGGGCCTAGCATTTTTGTTTTAACAAATGTGGTTGGAACTCATAATTTGCTTGAAGCGAGCCGTCAGAATGGTGTTATGCGTTTTCACCAAGTTTCAACAGATGAGGTATATGGAGATCTTGGAACAGATTCTACTGATTTATTTACTGAACAAACACCCCTTGCACCAAATTGCCCTTATGCTGCTTCAAAGGCATCTGCGGATTTAATGGTTAGAAGTTATGTTGAGACATATAATTTTCCTGCAACTATTAGTAGATGTAGTAATAACTATGGTCCATATCAGTTCCCGGAGAAACTAATTCCCTACTTCTTTAAATTGATTTCTGAAGATAAGCCTGTACCTGTTTATGGAGATGGCAAGAATGTCCGCGATTGGCTTTATGTATTGGATCACTGCAAAGCAATCGATCTTATTGTAGCCAAAGGAAAAATTGGTGAAGTTTATAATATTGGCGGAAATAATGAAAAAACAAATTTGGAAATTACAAAATTTTTGTTGGAATTTCTAGGTAGAGATGAGAGTTTAATTGTGTATGTTGACGATAGACTAGCTCATGATAGACGCTATGCTATTGATGCAAGCAAAATGAAAAATGAACTTGGATGGGAGCCTTCTGTAAATTTTGCTGAAGGAATTCAAATGACTTTCAATTGGTATAGAGATCATAAAGAGTGGAGTCAAAAATTGATGGACAATATGGAAGAGAGAAAGCACAAAAAGGTCTCTAAAACCCCACTCACTACTACTAGAGTTTAACCATACCCTATGAGATATTCAAAATTGTTCGCGAAGACACAGAAGGAGGTACCTAGTGATGCTAGTTTGATATCACACAAATTGTTACATCAGGCTGGTTATATTAGAGAATCAAATGCTGGAAGATATTTTTTCTTACCTCTAGGGAACAGGGTTCAAAACAAAATTATAAATGTTGTACGTGAGGAAATGGATGCAGCTGGTGCGCAGGAAATGCTTGCCCCTGTTTTACATCCGTTAAGTCTTTGGCAAGAAACTAATAGAGACAATTCTGCAGGTTTTGAGTTAATGAAAATTGAAGACCGCCGAGGTGCGGCCTTTGCGCTAGGTGGAACGGCTGAGGAAATGTTTGTTGATGTTGTTCGCAAATTTCAAATTAGCTATAAGGATCTTCCATTTAATATTTACCAGTTTTCACTAAAATTTCGTGATGAAATGAGAGCGCGTGGTGGACTTTTAAGAGTAAGGGAATTCATAATGAAAGATGCATACTCTTTCCACACTAACGAAGAAGATTTTAAGCTTGAGTATAAAAAAATGTGGGATGCCTATGTGAGAATTTTTGAGAAACTTGGGCTTAAATGTGTGGTGGTTGAATCCGATAATGGATACATTGGTGGAGATTATTGTCACGAATTTGTTGTGGTATCAGAGGCTGGAGAAAGCAGGTTTTTAATGACAGAGGATGGTGAATACGCAGCACACGAAGATGTTGCAAAATTTTATAAAGAGGATAAAAACTCAAGCGATGACGAATTGGATTTAGAAGAGGTTGATGCCGTTCGCGGGAATACTATGGAAGACGGTGTTAAATTTCATAATCTACCATTATGGCAACAGATCAAAGATGTTGTTTTTGTAGATGATAAAGGTCGTTATATTTTGGCAGTAATTAGAGGTGATTTTGATGTAAATGAGGTTAAGCTTAAGCACGCTGTTGATGCTTATGATTTAAGACCAGCTCATGATGAAGAAATTAGAAGTGATCTAGGTTCTGAACCGGGTTTTATATCCCCTGTTGGTATTAGAAATGGACTTAAAGATGGTGTTGAGCTTGTGATTGTTGGTGATACATCACTTAGAACTGTTAAAAATGCTTATGGTGGAGCAAATGCGAAAAATGTTGATCTTCTAAATGTAAATATAGGTAGAGATTATAATGTTGATATAGAGGCTGATATTGCGATGGCAGAAGCTGGATTTTTAGATGAAGCTGGAAAACGTCCATTAAATGAGGATAAGGGTATTGAAGTTGGAAATATTTTTCAGCTTGGATATCATTATTCAAACAAAATGTCGGGAGCTAGTTTTGTTGATGATACAGGTATGGGGCAACCTTTTTACATGGGGTGCTATGGTATAGGTATTGGTCGTACAATGGCAACAATTGCTGAGGTTTTTAATGATGAAAATGGTTTAGTGTGGCCAAAAAATGTTGCACCTTTTCATGTGTATCTTGCTAGTGTTGGAAATGATGAAGAAGTTATTGCTAAAGCAGATGAGCTTTATAAAAACTTAACTGCTAGTGGTGTTGAAGTTTTTTATGATGATAGAGATGAGAGACCGGGCTCTAAATTTAAAGATGCTGATCTAATGGGAATGCCTTTAAGACTGGTTGTGAGTTCTCGTAGTCTTGAAGCTGGTGGAGTTGAGTGGAAATTACGCTCTGCTGGAAGCGAGCCTGAAATTGTAGCTCTAAGTGAGCTTGAAACTAAGTTAGCTGATTTTTTAGCAAACTAATATGAAAATATTGCTAATAGGTAAAACCGGAATGCTTGGTTCTTGCTTCTTTAAAATGCTTTCTTCGGATGAGGATTTTGAGATGTACGCTTTTGGCCGTAAAGAACTTGATGTAACCGATGAGGTTGCGTTAAATAAAATTTTTACTGATATTTCACCAGATTTTGTAATAAATTGCTCGGCCTATACAGCTGTTGATGATGCAGAAAGTAATAGTGAAGAGGCGTTTGAAGTGAATTATGAAGCCGTTAAAAATTTATCTGTGGCTTGTATTCGTGAGAATGCTGTATTGATGCATTTTAGTACTGACTATGTTTTTAATGGTGAAAAAGCCGCCTTTGCAGAAAATGATAATACAAGCCCTATAAATATATATGGGGAATCAAAATTGGCTGGAGAGACTGCTATTGTGGAGTCTGGTGTGGATTACTATATTGTTCGAACCTCTTGGTTATTTGGAGATGGTGGTAAAAATTTTGTTGATACTATGATTAGCCTTTCTGAAAATCATAAGTCTTTAAAAATTGTCTCAGATCAGATTGGTTCTCCTACTTACACGCATGATTTATGCCTAAAAGTTTTAGAATATTTTTTACACCCTTTTTTGTCTGGAATTAAGAAATCTCATGAACACAGCATAAGTGATTCTGTTAATTTTCATGCAAAAATGCCTTTTGGAATTTACCATATCACCAACAGTGAAACTGTTAGTTGGAGTGATTTTGCTAGAGAAATTTTTAGATTGAAAGATGTTGATGTGAATGTTGTGGATATTTCCAGTGATGAGTTTGGGCGGCCGGCGAAGCGGCCGCATAATTCAGCCCTTTTGAGTACCAAGTTTGATTTTAAAATGAGGAGCTGGAAAGATGCGCTGAAGGCTTACTTGAAGTAAACTTGATATATGTCCTTACTTCCTGTTTAATTGGGTTATGAAAGGAATTATTTTGGCAGGTGGAACTGGCAGCAGGCTCCATCCCCTAACAAAGGTTACAAATAAGCATTTATTGCCGGTTTATAATAAGCCGATGATTTATTATCCTATTTTTGCCTTGAGAAAGGCTGGCATTAAGGATGTGATGATTGTGTCTGGTAAAGGTCATGCTGGCGATTTTTTGGAACTACTGGGGTCAGGCTCTCATTTTGGCATGAAAATTTCTTATGAAGTGCAAGAGGAAGCTGGAGGAATTGCGCAGGCACTTGGTTTGGCAGAGAATTTTTCTAATAAAGAAAAAATTATTGTACTTTTGGCAGATAATATTTTTGAGGATGATTTAACTACTGCTGTTGAAAACTTTAAAGTCCAAAAAAGCGGAGCAAAAATTATGATTAAGAGTGTTTCCGATCCAAGAGCTTATGGCGTGGCTGAAATGGAAAATGGTAAGATTTCAAAAATTGTAGAAAAACCACTTAACCCTATCTCTGATCTAGCTGTAACGGGTTGCTACATGTATGACAGCAGCGTGTTTGACATTGTGAAAACATTGAAACCATCTGGAAGAGGCGAATTGGAAATTACAGATGTTAATAATTACTATTTAGAAAGAGGTGATCTTACTTTTGATATATTAAAGGGTTTTTGGGGAGATTGTGGAGAATCTTTTGATAGCTTAATGGAGGCTGCAAGGCTGGTACAGGGATCTCACCTTGCACTGATAAATGAAAACTATTTGAGAATTGAAAGAGACCACTCTGGTATTAGCGAACAATCTGTTATTCACAAGATTGAGGCTTAAAGTAGGGTGTATGATGTGCGATGTATCTCTGTTACTCCGTGTTTTCTAATATTTGAACGATGATCTTTGGTGCCATATCCCATATGTTTATTGAAGTTATATTGGGGAAATTCTTCGTGGTACCTTTCCATTATTCGATCCCGAGTTACTTTTGCTAGTACCGAAGCTGCTGCGATAGTTTTTACTTTTTGGTCGCCCTTTATGATTGTTTGAAACGGTATATCTATAATTTGCTTATCTCTACCATCTATTAAGACCATATCTGGTTTTATGGTTAGTCGCTTTACGCATTGTTGATTTCCAAACTTTACCGCATTTACAATATTAATATCATCTATTGTACTATGTGAAACTATAGTAATTGCATAGTCTAAACTGTTCTCTATTATTTTTGTAAATAGGGTTTCACGAGTTTTTTTACTGAGTTTTTTACTGTCATCCAACTTTGGCAGCCTAGCGTTTGGTTTTAAAATAACCGCTGCACAAACTAGCGGTCCTGCTAAAGGCCCTCTACCAGCCTCATCGATGCCTGCAACAAAAAAGAGTCCGGACTTTCTAAGCTCGGACTCAATTGGTATAAATTTTGACATATTTATAGTCTACTGAAGTCTTAAGACTATTCTTCTTTACTAGAGTCTTCTGCAACTTCTGCTTCTGGAGCTTCTTCTACAACAGTTTCTTCTGGAGCTTCTGCTGTTTCTTCTACAGTTGTTTCTTCTACAACCTCGTTTGTTTCTTCATTCAATTCTGCTGCAGCTTTTTCATTTGCTGCATCAATACCAGCTTGGTGCTGTGCTTCTTGCTCAGCCATAGCTTCAGCTTGTAGTTTTGCAGAAACTAGAGTTTCCTTCATACGAGCTGATTTACCAAACCTTTCACGCATGTAGAAAAGTCTAGATTGGCGAACTTTAGAAGTCTTAATTACTTCAATTTTTTCAATATTTGTTGAATGTAGAGGTAGAATTTTTTCTACACCGATACCATCAACAACTTTTCTTACTGTAATTGTTTTATCTGCTCCGTATCCGCTGTTAATTCTAATCACTAAACCTTCATATATTTGGATTCTTTGTTTATCTCCTTCCTTAATTTTTTGGTGTACACGAACTGTATAACCAGTGCGGATCTCTGGAAGTCTTTTGATTACAGCCATTTTTTGTACCTCTTGTAAAAGATTCATTTTACTTTTGATTAAATGCTTGTGAAATATATAGAAGATGTAGCCTTAAATCAAGGGAATTTTATATTTTCTTGATAGGAATCTTGTTTTTTGGATTTGTGATGATGTCATGCACAAATTTGTCTTTGCAGTCTAGGCGGTATTGATAATCCTCCGGAGTCATTGTTGTGTAGCGAACTGGTCTTTGAGATCTAACTTGTTGGTTTAGGTATTCAGATAGCTTATCTTTATCTATATCCCCCACTATGAGCATATCAACAGACTCTGTTTCCATATCTACAAATTGCCCAGAAAGAGCTAACAGTTTGATATTTCCCAGTTTTGAAATATCTTTCGCCATTGTTTGGTCGTTTGACATGGCTTTTTTAAACATACTTGTAAGCTCATCAATAAGAATAAACTCCGTATTGATGTAGTAGTATTTTTTACGATTTTTAGTTTTGGTCTTAAGTAATCCAGCTTTTTTAAGATTATCCAATTCACGACGAATCGAATTAATTTGTTCATCAAGTCTTCTTGTAAGCTCCCTTATAAAGTACTCCTCTTCAGGATTCGTAAGAAAGATAGTAAGAAGCTTGATACGCGTGTTTGACGTAAAAAGCCTTTTTAACATTGCCCTAGATTAGTTTGCCCACAAACGTATACAAATTGTATACATTGCAACTCAAAACTACATTCTTTTTAGAACCTTTGCAATATTTTTTTGTACGAGCTTTAAGCCAACACCTTATCAAACAGCTTAGACAGGGCAATTTTATTACCTAGTTGAGTTCTAATACTTCCTTGATCAAATTCTTTCTGCAACTCAGCATGGCTGGTTGGTGGATACATAGCTTTAATTTTTTCAAATTCGGCCATAATTTCCTCATCTTCAACTTTTATTTCTTCAAGTTCCATTAATTTTTGTAAAGCGAGTCTTACTTTTAACCTTCTTTCTGCTTCTACTTGATATTTTTTATGTAGCTCTTCTTCTGTTGTTTTTGCCTTTTCTAGGAATTTGTCAAATTCTTGCCCCTTCATTTCTAGGTTTTGACGCATATCTTCTAAAATATGATGAGCTTCTTCATGAATTAGACTTTCAGGTAGCTCTACTTTAGTTCTCTTAAGCAGTTCTTCAATATATGTATTTTCCATTTCTTGCTTACTTTCTGTTTCCTTCTTGTTTTTGATATTTTCTTCAATTTCATCGTATAGACTTTGAACTGTGTCCTTTTTGCCGGTAATTTTTTCTACGAAGTCTTCGTCTATTTTTACTTCTGTTGGCTCCTCTAGTCTATTTAATTTGATCTTGAACTTTAGTTTTTTTCCTTGGAAGTCTTTTTGTCCGTAATCTTTAGGGAAAGTAATATCAAACTCTTTCTCTTCACCAACTTTTAAACCAACTACTTCTTCCTCAAATCCTGGAATTAATGTGTTTTGTCCTAGAACTATTGGGTGGTTTTTTGATGATGTATTTGGAACCGATTCCCCTTTTTCATCAAAACCATCAAAATCTATTTCTGCTCTATCCCCCATTTTTGCTGCTCTATCTACATCTTTGTAGTCTGTAACTTTGCTTTGAAGCTCTTTTACGATGTCCTCAATCTCTTTTTTTGTCACTTTTACTTCTTCTTTTTTTACTTTAATGGCTTTGTGATCTTTAATTTCCACTTCTGGTAGCACAGATACTTTTGCTGTGTATTTTAGAGGCGACTCTGTTTCAATTTTTACTGTTGGTCTTGATACAACCTGGAGTTTCTCTTTAATTACGACTTCAGCATATGTTTTTTGAATTGCAATTTCTTGAGCGTGGGCGTCGATGTATTTTGGGTCAACATGCTGCTCTAGGATGTTAAGTGGCACGTGTCCTGGCCTGAATCCTTTTACTTTAACTTGTTTTGATACTTCTTCCGCAGCTCTTGCTCTTGCCTTTTCATATGCTTCTTCTGGCACTGTAATTGTTATTTCTAATTCTGACTTTTCTAGTTTTTTAATTTGGTAGTCCATGATTTAGGGTTACTTGACTTTTCGCAAATCTTAACTGTTTTGACTTTTTGGTACAAGACTAAAAGTTGCCTTAAGCTATTGTCTTTTTGTCCGTTTTTTGATATAATAGTATGATAATTTTATTCTTGCTTAAACAAAATGAATAACAAAAATACAAATAATACCGGAGGAGAAAACCCAAGTTTTGCCCTTGAGAGAGCGGCGAATGACTATAAAAACAATCCATATTCAGAGTATTTAAAGAATCCTCTTAAGGGTGATGATGCTGTAGATGTTACTAATGATTTAGATGCAAAATTTGCCGGAAAAGCTGAAAAAACTCGTAGTTATGAGTATATTGCTTGGAAATGGGCTGAGTTAGAAACAAAAGTGTTGAGCGCTCTTAAAGGGATGCCAAGGCCAATTTCGAAAGAATTAGTGCTTCTGGCTGCTAAAAAAAGGTCTCAAAAATTTGAAGATTTACTTTTTACAATTGCAGATGAGAAAATGCCTTCTGCTACTATGGTAAACCAAGCATATGAGGAGCTTGATGCTATGAGATCTGAATTAAATCCTTCTGGAGCAGGAAAAAGGGATAGATTAAAACAAATGATTAGCATTGAGACTGTTAGAATTCCTGAGATTCCACCTCTTGCGCCTGCAGTTTTCAGTAAAAATCTTGAATTGAGCAATCCATTTATGATTGACTCTTTATCTCTTAATCCCCATGTGGAAGACGATTTGAGTGTTAATCCAGATGCTTGGAATATTACAACACCAGATGGTGTAATTGCTGCGGCAAAGGAATGTGCAAGCGTTGGTCTACCTGTGAACGACCCAATGTATCAAACTGTATTTTCTAGACTCAAAAATGGTGTTGATCCTGCTAAAAATAAGCATTTATCTAATGATGTTCAGAGGGCTTGGTTTATAAATCCAGCTAGTCACGCGAAAGAATTGCAAGGTTTGAGTGCCGAAGGTGCTCAGTTTTTTGAAGCATTTAAAGAGTTGCAAAATCTTAGAGGTCAAATTCTTGTTTTAAAATCGAAGCAACTGGCAACGCTTGAAAAACAACAAGCTTTGGATTCTGATCCTATTGCACACAAAGTTACTGATTTTGTAAGTGCAAATGTAGATAAATTTAAAAAGGCTATTCAGGATAGAGATTACGCAACTGCTGGTATGTATGCGGTTGGTGTTTGGGCAATTTGGAAGAGTTTAACTAAATTAGGAGTTATAGGCTCAGGCAATGCGGAAGGCTCTATGACTAAATATTTTGCTTATGTTGCTGCGGCTTATGTAGGACATTCTTTCTTAAAGAATGCTGGATACGATGTTTTGAAAATGACAGGACTAAAAGATAAAAATGCCGAAGTTAAAGGTACTCCTCTTGAGGGATTTAAAAAGCTTATAGATAATGATCCTGAGTTTAAAGGTAAAGAAATTGATTCCGAAATTCTATTACGTTCTTCTGAAGTAAATCTACTTAAATTGCATGATTTGTTTAAGAAAAGCGATAAAGATGGGATTCAATATATTGATCCTGTAAATTTTGCCGATATTTTCCCGGTTGCAGCTGAGGTTGGACCATTTGATAAGGGAATTGGTGAAAAAGGACTTGATGACAACACAGGTAATGTGAATTTGAGTTATAGTGCTAAACAGAGAGAAGTTATTAAACTTGGAAGACAGCTTTATCTTATAGCTAAAGCTGCGCCAACTGTTTATCAAAAAACATTGCAAGTTGATCCAAGCTCTCCTTACTTAGGAATGACTTACGAGCAAGCAATCACCTCTTCTGGGGCGAGAAAGTTGGCTAAACTTAGACATTTAAGCTTTGGAGTTTCTAAATATACAAATAGTGTCCGTGAAAAAGGAATGCTTAGCAAGGCGGGTGTTGAAGATGCTCAAAAAGCTCTTGATGCTGCTTTTGAAGGTAAAAATGCAAATATTAGAGTTGAAGCCGGTGAAGCTGGACATTATCCTGGTTACTTTATGGGTATGCCTGTAATGTTCGTGGAAAATGGCGACAACTATAGAATTTACTTGAAAGAAAACTATGGTGGAAAAACTCAACCCGGTACTGGCTTCTTAACGGAAGTACCTGCGGAAAAAGGTCTTTACACTGCTGTAAAAGCAGATGAGGCTATTAGAAAGCTTTCTGATAAGGTTAAAAATAAAATGATTGAGAATGGTGATGGTGGATTAGTTTTCACACCACCGGTATTTGATGGAAAAAATTGGACTTCAACAGTAACTCTAAAGGAAAATAAGAGGTATAACATTCCTGAAAGAACTGTTAATGTTATGGTTGTTCCTAGGGAAAACGGAATGATGTCTGTAAATATTGAAGGAGATAATGTTGATGTAACTGCAAGTAAAGAAGGTGTTATTGATAGCTTAAATGCTAAAACTTTAATTAATAGACTTTCTTCACAAAGAGATATGGCTATTTTAGCTCCATTGGCTAGAAAAGGTCTTATAACTTTCCAAAAGGATTTAGAGGAGCCTAAGTTCCTTGTAAAAATTGTTGGAAAAGATGTGGAAGTGTCTTTTGATAAAGCCACTAGTAAATTCTCAATAACTAAAGAAGCGCAGGCTGATTTACTTAAGAGTAATGAATTTAGAAGTGAATATGCTGAAAGTTTTAATGAAAATGAGAGAGTAAATAGGACTTTTACAAATCTAAGGAGACTTGTAGAAGATGCTCCGGAAAGTTTTATTATCAATGCCGGGGAAAGTGCGAAGAAATTTGTAACTGGCGCTCAGTCTAACAACTGGCTGGCTGGTTTAAATGCTGATTTCATGGACGGAAGTGTGAAAGAATACTATGTAAACTATATTTTAGAGTTTAAAAAAGCTGAAATGTTGGCCACTTTTAGTGGAAGACTTTCTGAAGCTGCAACTTTTGAAGATGCTGAAAAGATCCAAAGTGCGAAGCTTAAATCTGCTTTAGATTCTCTAGAAAAAGTTGCTCAAAAAATGGCGACACAGAATGAAACTTTTAAGAGAACCGGTGATCACTGGACTCCGGAAAAGTTTGCACAAGATGTACTTGAGCCAATATTTAAAGCTGGTGTAAGTGATCGTTATGCACAAGCACTTATGTCTTTAGATGCTGCTTTGAGAGCCAAATATGGTGAAGGTAGCGAAATAATGCATGGAGGTAGAACTGACAAATTAAGGTCTATGAAGAGATTTGCTGATTATGCATCTGATGTAGAAGGAGATGATTTAAATAAGGCTACTGCTATAGCAATTGCCGGATCTGATAAAGCGAAAGATAAAGAACCATTTTTGAAGGCCGGTTATCTTAGATATTTGCGTGATGAGATTTTGAATAGTCCGGATGCAAATTTAATGAGATACGACGAATGGGTTAATTCTGATAGAAGACAAATCAAAGGTATTGAACCTCTAGAGGACGTTCCCCCACTTGGACTTGCCTCATTAAAAAAGCTTTATGATAAAAAACTTGATGAGTTGAGGGATACTTTGTTTGAAGTTGAAGGAGGAAATAGAGAAGCTATTGAGGAATATCTTAAAGATGTCAGGGTTTTCCAAAAGACCAGCGACTGTAAAAAAATGACTAAAATGAAACTGAAAGTTGAGCAAGATACATTTATGAAAACTCAATTTGAAACTATCGGTAAAGCAATTTTGGCTGATGAAAGATGTTTTCCGGGGATAGATGTTGAAACTCAGTGGGAAGTTTTGAAGTATAAAATTGTTAACTTTTTTTAAGATGCCTGAAGGAAGTGAAAATTTTGAATCAAAGCTTACGGAGCTTTTAGGAGTTGATTCACTGCCTGAGTCGCTAAAAAATGCTATAAAAGAGTCCATCAAAGAGTCTGCAAAAGAATACTTGAAGGAGTCTTCTGAAGCGGCAGCTAAGACATTAAAGGATGGAGTTGCTAGTGCAGAAGAAAGCTTAAAAAGACTGGCCAAAGAAAACTTTGGTAAGGGTAGCGGATTTGCTGCTGCATGGGATTCTTTTTGGGAAGGATTTGATGTTTTAATTAGTAAAGGTGAACCTGACATTCCAGAGGCAGTTCAAAAGCCTGGAGAGTCTGATGCAGATTTCAAGGTTAGGAAAAAGAAGGAGTATGAGTTGTATACAGCGGCTAAGGCTGCAGATAGAATTAGATATTTCGCATTGCTTTTTAAAAAACATATTAGGAATCATTTTATTTGGCATGGAATTGCTGATGAACTTAGTACTGATATAGAAAGAGCCAAGAAGGAAAGAGATTCAATAATGGAGAAAAGAAGAAATGCAGAGGATGGAATTAAAAGGTTGAAGCCGAAAATTTCTGTGTTAAAGGATAGAATTGAGAGGCTTAAGGGTCTTAAAGCTTTACAAAGTAAGTATAAAAAGGATCTTGATGTTTTAAATAAAGAAAGATCAGTTTTTGAGTCTCATCTAGAGCTCCCTGAAAGATATAAAGAATTGGGAGAAGTTATAGATAAGAAGTCAAAAGAATACAAAGAAGCAATGGAAAAATCTGATTATTATAAAGATCAGTCGGAAAGGGCTTCTTATCATTATCTTAAAGAGATGAAGAAGTTAGAAGAGAAAGAGAGAGAGAGAAGGCTGAAAAGGCTAAAAATCAAAATAAATAAATAAATAAATAAATAAACAAATATGGACGGATTAAATGAAAAATTAGAACAATCATATGCTAACCCTTCGCTGCAGGAGCTTAGCAAGATGAATGATGCTGTTGTAAAAAATCTATTGAGGGCAATTGGAAAAGAATCCATGAAGCAGCCTACAAAAGCTGAACTGAATAGAATGAGGCAAGTTGCTTTTTTGAGAAATACTCTTGAAGCTAAGCTTGATGACATTACTAATAAAAAATCTACTGGAGAGTGGTTGAGTAGATTTTATAGTTCAAGTGTTAAAAAAGTGGCGTTGATTGGCAGGATTGAAAACTTACTTAAGGCACTTGAAGGTGCTGAAAAAGCTATTTTAGGCGGAAAGAAGGTTGTGGACATGTTTAGTGATTTACAGAAGAAGGATTTAGAGGAATTGGGAATGAATACCCTATTGTATGATTCTTCAAATGAATCTGTTGCCGATTTACAATCTCGCATTGCGGTTGATATGATGCGTAAATTTAGAGGTTACGAGCAGGCGCGCAGCTTTGTAGAGGATTATTATTTTAAAGATGATTTTGATAGATATAGAAAAATTTTAGACACTAGCTCAATTGGTAAAGCTATAGAGGAAAGAGCTCATAGGCTAGTGGATAAAGAATTTTCTTCACAAGAATCTCAAATTAAATCTGAGTTTAGAAAAAAGCTAAGAGAGTCTGGGAAAGATCTTAGTGATGAAGAATTTAACATTAGATATAATTTGTATTTGGAATCTTCAAAAGAAGAGTTGGCTTTGAGAATGAAGAATTTTGCAGTCGCACAAGGCAATATAAATAATTTCAGAAGTAATAATAGGGTTGATGCTCAAATTCTGGATTCATATAAAAGAGTTATTGGTATAAATGAACACGATTTTTCTGATTCAACCACAGATATGATCGTTGATGAATTGGTGGCTAATGCTCCGTTAATATTGGCTTCAGGAGCTGTTGGAGGAATAGTGAGATCTGTAGTTAGCCGAATTGTAGCGAGTAATGCTATTAAGTATGGTGATAAGCTTTCCAAAGTGGGGCTTTATGTTGGGTATGGAAAAAATGGAGAAAGAGCACTGAAATCTATTGGAGCATGGGGAGATATAGTAATGGCTGGAGCGAAGGCTTCCGGTTTTGCTCTGGAAACTTCAATTTTTACTGCAACTAGTTCTGTTTTGAGTGGAGATGTTTATAAAATGACTGGACAGGATTTTATTAATGCCGCTCTTCATAATGCTGCCGTTTTAGGTGCATTTAAATTTGGTTCCGGAACAGCTACTAAAGTGTGTGAAGCTTTGAAAAGTAGGTTTCCTATAACTGCTATAAACCACCCACTAATTGCCAAAATTGGTAGCCTTGCTGCACATGGGAGTGCTGAGCTTGCTACTATGCTGGCGGTAACTGCCATGGAAAATTCTTGGGCACATAAGGAGCTCAATTTATTTATTAGTGATAGAGAGTTATTACATGTTCTTATAACTGTAGGTGCTTTACATATTAGCAAAGGAGTTGCAACATTTGCCGGCAAAAGAATTGTTTTACCGGCTGCAAGAGAAGCGGTTGAGACAATTGGAAAAATGAGAAATTCTATAAAGAGTAAAGTTGAACTTGATGGTGTGGCACAGAGATCAGAACAATCTGAAGGGGTTGCGAAGGAGAAATTGAATAAGGGTGGCAGCTTCTTTAAAGAGGCTATGTCTGATCTAGAAAAACTTGAGGATATATCAAAAAATAAAGACACAATAAATCTGAGCTTAAAGGAGTTCAAATCATTATCTGAGGCTGTTACTAAGTCTAACATACCAAATAAAGGAGAAATTCTAATGGATATCTTGGCTAAGATGCCTTCGATTGCCAGACTGGGAACAAAGAAAAATATTGAAAAATTGACCCGCATTCTTACTGAACGTATAGCAAATGATCCAAGAATGAAGAGTCTTGGTATTAAGGCCTCTGAAATATCTGATGCTCTTTTGAGAAATAAAAAAGTTGCCGGAATACTTTCGGCAATAATGCTTTATCCATCAGAGGTTTTTGCTTTTGAATTTCTTGGAGTTAGCTCTGATGATGTAATGATCAAAGCGGCTGAGTATTGGGATAATCCAAGTATGGCTTGGGTAGATGGTACCAATCTTGCTTTGAAATTAATTGTACCAATTTTAACGGGATCATATGTACTAAAAAGAACTGGTTCAGAGCTTTCTATGAGGGGTGTAAATCCTATTGATGCTGCAGGTTTTGCACTTGGTAAAGTGAAAGCTGCAATATTGAAGCTTGGTATTGGTTTAATAAACAGGTCATTGGCTAAAAATGATCCTAACGGTGCTGAAGATACTTCCGTTTCCGATAATTTAAATATCTGGGCGAATAAATGGAACCGCCTTCCTGGTAAGCCTGTTGCAGTATTAGATAATCTTGTTGCAAGGGCTCGTAATACTGAAAAAATTAGAGGCAATGAAGATCCAAAAGAATCAATTTCTCGTAGAGGAAAAATTAGAGAAATGTACTTAAGAGCTACTGAAAAAATTAGAGGCAATGAAGATCCAAAAGAATCAATTTCTCGTAGAGGAAAAATTAGAGAAATGTACTTAAGGGCTAAAGATATTGTAGTTTCTGTTGCGAGAGAGATTGATAAATTAATTGCAGAGGAACCTGAACTTGCAGATTTGAGGCTTGGTAAAAATCGTTATGAACGTGCTTTACTAAATAATTTAGACAATTTTGCAAAACTTGGTGAAGTGGATGAAATGAGAGATCACACTACGAATCTTGAAATTCATTTAACTGCTTTAAGAAATTCAATTCAAGAATTTAGAAAATCTAAGGCAAGAGCTGTGGGTGTTGACGAAAGTGTATTTGAAAATTTTGAAAATTCTAGGAGGAATTTAACTCAAGCCATTGAAAATTTGAAAGAACATAAAAGGGCTAAAGAAACAGCAAGAAAAGCTAAAGACACTGCTACCGCTGAAAAGAATTCAGCTAAAACGAGATTGGATAAAGTTTCAAAAAAGCTTGATGAAGCAAATGCTAAGAAAGATCAAATTAAGAACGAACTACTTAATCCAAATTATGTAGAATATCAGAATTTAAGAAGTAGCTTGTCAGATTCTGAGAGACGACTTGCACAACTGGAATCTCTAGGTAGCGATACAACAGAAGAAAATCTGGAAATGAAAGAAGATTTGAAAATTGAAGTTGGTGATTTAAAGAAAAAAATTGAAAAACTAGAGGCAGCTCATCCGAATTTGGAAAATTTAATGAGTAGTAAGAATAGTGATTTGGCTAAAACACTATCAAATATTGCAAAATTGCAAACAGAGTACGACGCAATTAATAGATTGTTTTTAGAGGCAGACGGGAAATTATCTCAATTTTCTAGAGATTATAGCACAGCTGAAACGGAATATACTACTGCTGAAGCGGCTTTAAATACAGCCCGCACAGACCTTGAGAATGCAACAAAAGCGAGAAATGATGCTACTGAGGCTATTAAAAAATCAAGAGGTGTAGATGCCTCTGCTGGAAAAAGGGCTGAGCTTGATGCAGCAATTGCAAAGCGAGATGCATTAAAAGCAAGCTTTGAAACTTTAGAGGGTGAGTATAACTCTGCAAAGGCTAAATATGATGCCTCTAAAGACATGGAATCTAATTTACCTACTGATCCCAAAAATTATGATGCCAAAGCTCAAATTGAACTTCTCAAATTAAGACAATCAATATCTACAGATAAAGGCAATTTTGCTGCTATTGAGAAGAAATATGAAAAGGTGAAGCAAGAATTGGAAACTGCGGATAAGGATGTTAATAGACTAACGTCTGAATATACTCCTTTATCCGCCCCGTCTACGGAACTTGCAAATATAAAGTCTAGTCTCTCTAAATTAAAATCATTTATTGAAGGCACTGGAAATGTGAACATTGCTGCTTCTGTTGAAATTCTCAAGAGTCAAAAATGGAGAAGGCTTGCGGGTGATGTAATTGTTGTCGCTGCCTTATGGTATGGTAGTGGTTTGATTGTTCAACAAATTTCAAACTATAGAAAGGCAAATGCATCTGAAGAAAATGCCGAAGAAAATGCTCAAGAAGCTGAAACCGAAGAAAACGTTAAGAAAAAAGTATTAGAAAAAATTGATGATACAACCCCATCTACTACCACCACTAAAACAAAAAAAGAGGTGGATGATCTTTTTGAAGAATTGGGTGAATAATCTATGTAAACTTTAATATGCTAAACGAAATGTTATCAAAACTAGGCGGAATGGTGCCGGACTCACTGAAAAATAGTACTCTAGTCCTTACAGCTGCCACAAAAGCTTTTGATAAACTTGAGGAGGGTAAAACTAAGAAGCGAGGTGTTTTTGAAAGATGGCTACTTGCTATGAAAACTTTTGCCTCTGAGATGGGGTGGATTGAGAAGGAAAAAGAGGAGGCTACAAATGAGGCTTCGGAGGCAGTAAGTGAAGTTAATGAAAAGGCCGTTGAAACGGTTGCTAAAGAATTTGAAGTTAACAACTCCCCTGCTAAGGATACTGAAACTGCTGAGGCAGATTTAGATGATTTTCTATTGGGTAAAAGCGTATATGAAGCACTTGATACAGAAACTAAACAAAAGGCGCAAAGAGGTTTTACTGCCATTGTTTTACATACAAAAAACGATGATGTAAAGTGTGAAAAAGAAGATTTAAAGGCAATGTCTGGGGTTGTTGTAGAAACGCTACTTAAGATGCGTGAGGGTAGCAATAAGGTGGAGTTTGAAAAAAGATTGGCTGCACTTTTAGGTCAACCTCGTTTTGCTAATTACCCACTAAATAAGCTGTTTAATTCGGCTTTGGACTTGGGTGGTCTTAAAAGTAAGTTAAAGCTTGTTGTTGGGGATTGGATGCTTAAAAATGCTGCAGATATGGTGAAGGAAAAACATCTTAAACACACTGAAAAGGCTAATGTTGTTCAATTAATAAAAATGATTAAAGATTTTGCCGATAGAAACGATAAGGCAATTACTGCAAAAGAGTTTACAGAATTGGTTTTTCTGGTGGATGTGCGTGATGTCCCTGAACTAATTAATGTACTATATGGAAAAAAATAGAAAACAATTAGAGTTAGAAATTTTGGAGCTTTTAAAAACCTCTGGTATTCCATTACACGAAAAGGCAATGACAAAAATACTCCTACCAGTAATGGAAATTGAGAACCTGACTAGCGTTCTTGATGCATTAAAAATTGAAAATGAAAAACTAAGGAATCTCGATAAAAAGGCTAAGAGATTGGAGTTTAAATATAAGATGGTTTTCGATAGAATGTCTAAATAAAATTTGCTTGACTTTTCATTCATAAGACTGTATCGTTGACCTGTTGGAGCTTTCTAGCTCCTAAATTTCAAAGATTAGGATACAAAGGCTTTTCTAGGGCGTTGGTACTCCTAAGTCTTACAAGATCTCCCCGACCAAGTGTTGGGGAGTTTTTTAATTATGTTTTTGGTTGAGTTTTTTGCTTTTGTTGGTAGAATGTGTTTCGTTAAGTATATTATGGTGACTGTAGCTCAGTTGGTTAGAGCATCGGGTTGTGGTTCCGAGGGTCGTGGGTTCGAACCCCATCAGTCACCCCATTTGTGTCGTTCGGCTGAAATGAAGATACTATCAAACGGTTTTTGCCAGTCTGTTAGCACCTTTCCGTCTTTTATTTTAAGGTTTTGAAGTGTTAAGGCGATAATTGCCCTTTTTTGTTCGGGTTCAGAACCCATAAACAGCTCATAACTCCTAGAAGCCAGTTCTAACAGGTAAGAAGCGGTAATATAGTATTCTTCGTCTGCTTTGCTTATCCTCTCTGATTTGGCTTCGTATTCCTTCTTCTTCTTTAGCCATTGTGTTCGTAAATTGTCATATTGTTCCGTAGTAATACTGCCGTCCAATTTATCTTCATAGGCTTTTTCAATTCTGTTTTGATACATATCAATCTGCCTTCTGCAATGTTTTTTTTCTGTTTCAGTAAATTCCTTTTTGCCTTCGTGCGATTCCCTTAATGTATTAGTGAGGTACTCAAGGTCTTTTTTAGGTATTTGCATTGCTTTAAACTTTTTTGCCAGCTCTTTTGTTATTTCTTTATCGTTCGTTCCTTTGGGCTTGTTTTTATGCTTTACTTTTGCATTTGTGCAATAGTAGTAACAATCACTTTGAACTTCCCTCCCGAGCTTCTTGTGTCGGTTTTTTGATGGACTGAAAGCACAACCGCATTCATTACAATATATCAATCCCCTATATAAGCCTGTTTTTCCTAGTAGTTTTCCTTTCTTATTTGATCTAGTCCTTCCGTTTCTTATGTCGGTAGCCATTTCAAAGATTTCCTTCGTTATAATTTGTGTATATATATGCGGATACCAAGCCCCTTTATACTCTCTTTCACCGTAATAGTATGGGTTCTTGATTATAAATTCCATTTTTCTTTTGTTTAGTTTCAAACTCGGATACTCTTTGTTTAACTTTTCCGCAATGCTCAAATATGAATGCGTTCCTATGGTATAAAGGTCAAAGGCTTTTTTTACTATCCCTGCTTCGAAATCATCAACTATGACTGTTGTCTTCCCTTTTTCATCTCTTACATTTCTGTATCCAAAAGGAGCTAGTCCGTACTGCTCACCTGATTTAAGTTTACTCGTTATTGTTGTGTGGGTGTCTTCTTGACATCTGTTTATGTGCTGTTTAGCAAGGAAAACTTTTAAATCCCAGTCCTGTATATCCCTGCCGTAACTATTTTCTGTAAGTACTAATCTGTCATTTACAAAATGTAACTCCTTCCCGTGTTCTATCCTTAATTTATCCATTTCAACGGCATCCCTGTAATTTCTTGTCATCCTATCAACCCTATAAGCAATGATTGCTACAATGCCCTTTTGAGCCTTTATATATGCAATCATTTCATCAAACCTCTTTCTTAATTTTTGATTTGCTGTTTCTTGAAACACAAATTCCTTAACGATTTCAAAATCGTTATATTTTGCATACTGTCGCATTTGTGGAATTTGTATCTTGTCTAGTGAAAGCCCTGTTGCTTCCTGTTCTTTTGTTGAAACTCTGGCTAGTATTATTGCTTTCCTCATAATATTTCCTGATCGGTTTTATTTTAAGCTCAAATATTTACTTAATTTTTGATATTCTAGCCGTTTAATATAGTTTTCCATATACTTATAGTCTGGCTCATTTGCTTGGTTCACTGGGAGCATTATTTTTTGTTTTTTTAATCTTGCAGTTCCCATTTTATAACCATAACCATACTTACCTCTTTGTCTTGTAATTTGCTGTGAAATAAATATCCCCACATGTTTAGAAGGGCTTTTTAATCTTAATTTCCTGCAATCATTTGAAAATAAAGCACTGTATGGGTGATAGAAAGAATATCCAACTGAGCCATTCCTATTTACCGATAGACAACCTAATTCCTTGGTATTGTTGTCATTACCAACAAAATACCCAATCCCGTTATTATTTGCTGTCGCAGAAACATAAGGGATATTTCCACTAATTCTTTCTTTCTCGTAAATATCACGACCTGATTCAATTTCTGCTACATCTTCTATTTCAAACTCATTCCATTCTTTATTTTCCAACGCTTCTACTTCTTTATAACCCTGCAACTCTGGAAGTCGCTTTTTTACAAACTGTCTATACTCATCCAGTTTTCCTTGTTCTTTCTGCTTCATGTAGGCTTCCATAAAGGCATAGTCTGGATTACCTCTTGAATCAATCGGTAAATTTACGATTCTATTTATTACTCTTGTTCCAGTCAAGCCTTTGCCATATCCAAAACCGCAATTTTTAATACTCTGGTTCAGCATCATTTGCACAAATAGACCTGATTGTTTTGTTAGCAATTTATTTTGAATATAATACATTTTATTACCAGTAATATATTTGCCAGACTGGTAGAAAAAAGTAGCATTTTCTGCCCCAAAAACGATTGTATTTGGGGGATTTATTTTAAAATTTTTATCTTCAACTACAATTGATTCAATGCCATTATTATTATTAGTTCTTGATACATACGCCAACCCTCTAGCTTTAGACTCCTTCAGCTCAGTTTTGTGATAAGCCTTAGAATTTTTTACTAAAAATTCAACACCTATTTCAAATTCTTTCCATTCCTTATTTTGTAAATCTAATTTCATATTACTTATTATCTTCAAATAAATATTCTCTACCTTGCATAATCATATTAAATTCAAAGGTAAGATAATCACCTATTGTCTGTTCAAAATCCTCTGGTTTTGGTATCTCATCATTGAAATAGTAGAAAGAGTGTAACCATTCATCATCTGGCTCAATCGTGGTTGTAACCATAAATTTAGTATCAGCAGGTGCACCGTGTAACCAGCAACTAAGCAAGTGCGCTTTTTTTTCTTTGGCTCTTTCGGTTTCTATAAGCCCTATATGCTTACTTACAATAAATCCATCATCTTCAAAGTTAATAAACTTACAATGCTTCAACGGATTGTGCGGTACATGAGCTGTAAATACGGCAATACAAGCATTTGTACCTACACCATAAAAAGTGTTTTTATTCAAAGTAACTACGCCTTCAAGAGTGTGCTTTTTTAATAGCCTTTTTTTGACTTGTTTATCTGCACTTGTTTTTCCAACCATAGTTGATTGTGGCACGATAACAACCGCACGCCCTTTGTCTGCCAAGCCATCAAGCAAATGTTCTATAAAATGGATTTCCGACAAATACGCTGTATCTTTGCCTTTCGCTTGTGAATATGGCGGATTCATCAAGCCCACTGAATAGTTATTAGCTCTCATTTCCTCTACATTTCTTCTTAAAAAATCATCTTTTAGTAAATTACTCTTACCATCACCTCGCAAAATCATATTGGTAGTGGCAATAGAAAACATGTCTTCTCTAATCTCTATGCCATGTATTCTGTCTTTCTTGATTGTTTCCACTTCACTTTCATCAGCCTGTTCTAACATTTTGTGCATAGCAGTAATCAAAAAGCCTCCCGTACCACAAGTTGGATCAAAGACTATATCCTCTGGCTTTAAATCAATTAAATCACAAAACAGCTCGGTAATGTGACTTGGTGTAAGCACCACGCCCAAAGTTTGTCCATCGCCTCCGCTGTAACGGATAAATTCACCATAGAATCGCCCTAAAACATCCTCTTTAGTATTTGCAACTACGCTTGCGTACACATTCTGCTTTAAGTATTCAGTAAAGTATTTAAGAGGCGTTTTCTGCAATCTTTCATCAACTTGGTTAAGAATCGTTCGGTCTTTTATAATATTAAACTGGCTTAATACCTGTTCTTTTTTAGTTTCTGGTTTCACCTCTACACGTGTCATATGTGTAGATAGTGCATCAAAAATTATACTACCGTCTGTTTTCACGCTATCACCTTTAAGAGAACTGGAAATGTTTGAATTTTCTCTAAGTGCAAGCAGTATCGCTGACACAACCAACGGTTTTTCTGAATCCCCTAACTGCCCATAATTTCGTAGATGTTCGTGAAGTTCTGCTGATTTTTTTAGTATTTCTTCTAATTCAACTGTTTCTGGGGGTGTTTCTTTTAGTACTTCATATTTATAATACTTTTCGATATTTTCCACTGAAAAGTTCTCAAAATTCTCTACTTGTTGTAAGATTTCATAACCATCAGAATTTACAAATATCGGTCTAATCACATGATGTTTTTCATCACCAGTACAACCAAAAGCAAATACCTTTTTAAAGTTTGTTTTAGCAACCATCTCTTTGGCATAATGTAACGCACCATTCTCAGCATAATCAGTAATTGACTTAGTATCCATTGCTAACTCTGTTTCACTTTCATCTATGTAGTTTGCTTGTTTATTCAAGTCAGCTTTGTCTTCTATAACCAAAATGAAATCGCCTGATTTTGCCGTAAATTCTGGAAATCCAACCCTGCCAGTACCTTTTTTAGACGAAGTTTTAAGTGCTTCATGTATTTCTGCAATATTACTTCCGTTTGGGGTAAATTCAATTTCAGCAGACCTTAAAAGATTGCCTATGTGAAAATCTAGTTTTTTTTCATTTTTGGTCATATTTATTTGGAGTTTAAAAATTTATCTAATTCAGACTGTGTTATTCTGTATTGTCTACCAGCCTTTACGGACTTAATTTTACCAGCCCGAATCCACCTATAAACAGTTAGATAGGCTACCTTTAGCATTTTGGCGACTTCCTCTATTGAATAGTATTGCTCCATATTTGCTTATTTATCATTGTTTAACACCAAATTACATTTTATCTTTGTAATTATCAAGTTTAATTGTTTCAAAAGCTTCTACGGCTTCCCTTACGGTTTTAAATATATCATTACTTTTGCCGTATTTTAAAGCCTGCATTTCTTTGTTTAATCTATACCATTGCGTCTTTCCGTGTCTGCTTGTTATTTTTCTAAATTCCCTTACCCCTATTTCTTGTATTAAGGCTTTTGCTCCTATCAATTTCAATAATTGGCTATATTTCAATTTTGGATTGTTGATCTCCAAGTCAATTGTAAATTTTTGCAATGTGTCGCATTCTGTTGTTAATATTTTTGGATATATCCTTTCAATATCATCAATAGTTGATAATAATACCTCTCTTGATACTTCTTTGCTGAACAAATCGTTAAAATTCCTTTCCTTCCCTTGCAAATGATACTTTTTCAATATTTGTTGCAGTTTTTTCCTGCTTCCTATTCTTACTTCAATTCTAAGCACTTCAAAGGGCTGCTTTACTTCGTATGTATCAAATAGGCTTAATTGCGTGCAGTTGTCTTTTTCAATAGCTTTTTTGTCAGATTTTTTAGCCTGTTCTAAATCTTTCAGCTTATCGTAAATGGTAACTTCGTAGTCATTGCTTCTGTACTTTATGGAATGCCCTTCATTCCTAAAATCCGTTTGATTCGTATCAAACCATTGATTGACATTGATTTTCTGAAATTCTTTTAGGTATGTGTAAGGCGTTGAATGATCTGTTAGGATGATGTTTTTTGAGTAGTGAATTGTTGAAATGTTTGCATTTGCAAGCTTTTTTATGTCTTTCACCTCTACTCCCATAATATAAAGAGCGTTTTTGAGCTTCCAGCATATATCCCCAAAATTCGGCTCTTCCACTTCATTAAAATTATTCCCGTATAATAACTTTGGTACGGAAAATTCCACTTTTAAAAAGATCATGAATCCTCCAGCCCTTAAAGCCTTCATCAATGTCAATCTTGGCAAATAGCCGTATTTCAATGTTTCATCTTTCGTTGGATTATTGATTGCCTTAAATGGTGATCTGCCAGTTACCTTGATGTATGGCGGTTCATAGAGGTTTTTCGTGCAAGGCGAAAACTTGTTATGATCTAGGATTCTATAATCCGTTTCCGATAGTGTTATTGATACTGTGTCTATCATTTTTCATTACATCTTTAAATTTTTTACTAACTTCGGCTTCAATGAATTTACCTATCTGCTGACTGATAGGATGAAAAATATTTAAATCCTTTGAACCTAGTTTTTTTGTTGGATAAACAAGCCTTATTGTTCCGTCTTGTCTTGTAAACAATGCTATTGAGCTACAATAAATCGCTTCATACAGGACGAAACTGCAAAAGGCTCTTAAGCCATTATTCGGCTTTACTGGTGTGATCTGTATTTCGCTAACTGTTTGCATTATTTTTCTTTTTTAAATTTTGATCTATTTCAATAAATATTTGGAATAACTTTAAAAGCCGTGCCTTTTCTGCTGGCGTTTTGCAAACTGAATCCTGTTGAGCAGATAAGATATTATGTTCTTGTGGAATTTGCTTTGAAGAGCAAGAATCGTTCAAAATGCTTACAATTTATTTAGTTATGTAAGCACTATATTGTCTGATCTACTTAAGCTGACTTATTTATTTATCAAATAGTGTTTTTACCCAAGCTCCTATACCTGCAGCTACAAGTGTCCACGATAATAAAGCGAACTTACCCCATGCTGACCTTACAAACGCCTTCCAGTCTTGCTGAAAAACCTCTTTAATAAGTCCATTCAATGATTCCCTAGCTTTGGGGTCTGTGGCTATAATTTCTTGAAGGAGCTCTCTTAGTAAATCCTTCACGGATGTTTGGGTTTTTGCCGCTGCACAAAACACTTCAGCAAATTGATCTGGTCGTTCAATTTTTTCTTGAGCACTTTTTAAACCCAAAAATTCTTCTGTACTAAAAATATCATCCTTCTTGTTGTTTCCCATGGCTGATTTGGTCTGTTATAAGTAAATCCTCTTTTGGAAAAACCTCTGTTTCGCTACCGTCAACCGAAATCTTAAGTGTATTCTTTTCGGCTTTCAATAAAACAGCCATAGCAAACTTAAGAAGGCTAGATTTATCCTTGAATTTCCATTTTTGCTGAATATCATTCAGTGCTTTTAAATCCCCATTGTCAAATTCAATAGCTAGAGAGTCTTCTCCTTCGATTTTTTTCTGTATTTCTCCTTCATTTATAGCCATTGTGGGGTATTTATTCTAGACCTACTATACTATATATATAAGGAGTGCTTCAATATTAAATTCATACTCTGGCTTCCATCATTCGCTTAATTGTTCAGTTAAATCTTCCAAGTAGTATCTGAGCTATGAAGAGTTAATTACATAAAATTAAGCTTATATTTGGGATTAAAGCGAACCTCATTTTTTGACATAAGAATTATGTTTTTTATTCCTGCCTCAAATCCTATTTTTCTAGACAGCTGGAAAGATGAATTGGAATAACGCTTATTCAATTTTACTTGACCTTCTTTCCCTAAAGACTCATAAGAATGATCTATGCTTTCGGCAATTTCAGAAAAGCTCAAGTCAAAATCAATTGGTTTTTCCTTCATTAGTACCTCAAATAAATCAAACTGGAATTTTGCCTTTTTAAGATCAATGTTAGCATTATTAACAGTAAGAATTTTAGCCTTCAAATCTAAAGATATATTGATTTTATCCGCAACATGATTCTTCAAAAACGCCTCTGGATTAGGCACAAAAAGGGCTAATAAATCTTTCTTGAGTAATTTTGCTTCCCAGTACTTAGAAGGAGCGCCCCATTTTTTAATTGCTACCCGTTTTTTAATATCTAGATATTTGAGAATAGCTATAACATCAAAATCTTCACTATTAAAAAGCTCAAGTGGGATTCTAATAGCGCCATTTATGAATTTAAAATCAACCAGTTTTTCTTCAATAAAAATTGAGTCATCTTGTCCGTAAAAATCCTTAAATTCCTTGATGAAGTACTTGTTGAAACCTTTTTCAAAGAAAAGAGCTTTATTCTTATCAAAAGAAAAGCTAAGAGCAATTGATTCCCCTGCGTAAAGTAGCAAATCATTGAGATAATCACCCTTTACTTTGTCAAATTCAGTTTCAAAACAATCATTAAAATTTTCAATACCATAATCCTCAAATCTATCTAGTTTAAACTTTAAGTTTAAAGCATTCTGCTTAATTCCAAGATAATAATTCAAATCAAACCCAAAAGATTCAATAAACCCATCAACATCATAATCTGGAATATCCTTTGTTTCTCTAACAAGATATTTCAAAAGCTTAGGTAAGCAATATTTTTCATCAAAATAAACTTTATCAACCTTAACAAAATCTAATTCCCTTATAATAGATAAGATGAAATCACATTGATTCATATAATCATGAAGTCCATCAAATTTATTCAAATCAACACGACCTTTATCGCTCAAGAACTTGGTAAATTCATTAAAAGTAACAACCTCCCTATCTTCCTTAGCAAATTCGATTAAAAGAAGAATAGTAATTAGGGCTAGATCGTTTCCTATATAGCCCTCAAAAGGGTTATTTTCGCTTTGCTCTATATTCTTAATAACATCACTACCTTGCTTAATCATTTCATTACATTTTAGTATTTTGACTTTTTCAGCTCTTATTATACTCACTTTTCACACTTAAATAAAACGATAGAAATGCAATCTTGCAAATAGTCTAGCTAACCTACAAAGCTAAAAGACTTTGAATGTTTTCCGTGTTGACTTTAAAATCTATTTTGAGGTTTAGGAACAAGTCCAATAAGTCACCCCATATAAATCTTTTTTAAGTTTGCTTTTTTTCCTTTGATTCGATAGATTTAGCTCTATTAATTTTTGACATATGAATAAAATACCAGATGCAAATCTAAAGATGGACAAGGCAGTAGAAAGGAAATACGTTTCGATTAGTGAAGTTGGTGAAAGTGGTAAAGATAGAATTACTAATACTGATGCTCAAACAATTTATTGCTACAGAAGTGTTAATGGTGAGTGGATTCCTGAGCTGAGAGGTAGATTGAATAACGATATAGTTGGTTTAAATCATAGAATTCGAGATTTTGTTAAAAATGCTGCAACTGGTGATCAGATGCTTTTAAGAGGTAGTAACTCTTTTGGTAATATGGATGCTTTGAGATTCATATCGCCTGGCATTGCAACAGAGTATCCAGACTCCTCTACTGCTAGCAAAGTATTCGCAACAATTGGATCTCGTACCGATGAGAATGATTTTGGCTTAGTACCAAGAACTAATTTTGAGAATCACGGTTTGATAACTGATAATGATAAAATTTTGAGATTAAATATGGCGTCAAGAGCAGTACAGCCACTAACACCCGGAATGATGACTGGTGCTGAAATTGGTAAAACTCCCGCAAAGTATGTTGGGAAAACCGTACCTGGCATGAGTAGTCCCATCACAGAATCTGATTTAAATAATACCCCACTAGCTTTTGAAGCTCACACGACAGATACAACTACTATAATGCAGTTTGTGGATGGCAAGTGGGTGTACGAAGTTTTACCTGATGGTCTTTATGCTGAATCACCAATGGTGGCTAGTGATAGCTATGCTGGTGGATTTATTACCGGAATACCTGTTTATAAAGGCAAAGATGGTATTTATGCCTTTAGGCTAAACGATCATTTAGTAAGAGCTTCTAGGGATGGTGGTCATGTAGGGATTAAACATTTGGATGAAGAAGCTTTGGCTATCGGCCTATCTGCACAAGTAAAAGCTGATCAAAGATGGATCCCGAATACGGGTAATGTTGCTGGTAATAGATATTACGTGCGTATGGTTGGTAAAAATACTGTTATTGGTCCCCCACTTGCTGGAGATAGCAAAGAGGTGAGAATTATGGGAATGCCGGTTGGTCCCTATAAAGATAAGGAAATGCTTACCGTTGTATGGATGGATAAACCAAGGCCAGTAGCCGCACAAACGGCTTTTCACAAATTATCTTCAAACTATAATGACGCTGTAAGTGATTTAACCCCATATGCAAAAACAGGAAGGTACGACGAAATGATATATAGTGATTCTGGAAGGGTACAAGAGGGGTTGGCTGCCAATGTGGTATTTGTAAAATATGGAGCTGGAGAAAATGGATCAGATTTACTGTTAGTACCTAGTTATGCTCACAAAGACATACTTCCAAGTGTAACTGCAATGGCTGTAATGGACTTGTGCAAGAATCACGGAATAGAGGTTCGCGAATGCGATGTAACTCTTGAAGACTTGGCAACTGCCGATGAAATTTTAATGACAGGAACTGCAATGAATGTGAGAGGTATTGGAGAAGTGAAAAAAACTGGAGTTGTTGTTGATGGAGTACTACAGAGTGAAGGAGAGACAATTGTAAGTAAAAACTCTTCTGTTATGGGAAGAGTTGGAACAATGCTGAAGGAAGATTTGGCAAAAATAATGAGCCGCACCCATGAGGATGCGACTCTAAATGATTGGATGGTAAAGATTGGTTAATTGAACTTATGAGCTCTTACCATTTTTTCTAGCCTTTTTGATTAAAGCATCAAGCTTGTCATCAACTGCGGCTTGTTTAAATTCTTTTTCTGCTTGGTTCATAATGGCTTCTTCTCTTGCTTTTGAAGCAGTTGAGTTTACAGAATCCATCATGGCGATTAAGAATTCACCTTGATCAGCAAAGTTTTTTGCATTCTTTTCTAGTACTACATTCCCTTTTGAATCTAGAATTTGTACTGATGAACCTTTTACTCTTGCGGAAAATTTTAGATCCTTTGCGTCCTTACTTCTGTCTAGAATTGTATTAACTCTCGGAAGCAACTCCTTCATGTATAATGAAGTTTTAGCACTATCTAGGGCTTTTTCTGCTTCCTTGTTGATATTTTCCATTGGTCTTTGACCAGAAAGTACCTTTGTAAGTACATCTTCTATGGCTCTAATAGCTGAGTTAATACTATTAAATGTCTTTAATTTACTATTCTCAACTTGAGCTTCTCCTAGATCAAACTTTTTTGTTTTTGCGTCGTAGCTATAAAAAAGAATTGTTTCTCCCTTAATAGAGATTTCACCCTTTTTCCATTCTACTCCATTTTGTGCATATTTATTTGCAACAGACTTAACTGCATCATCAAATGCTTTTTCGTTTCTTAAGTCTTCTTGTCTTTCTTGCTCACGGACAATTCCTGCTACTTCCGTAACATTTGGATTACTAGCCAGAATCACTGGATCTACATTTTTTGGAGCTTTCGGAACTTCCGCTTTTGCTCCTTGAATGTTTTTTGCAATTTCAATTAGTTTTTTAGCAAACGAGTTTGGGTTTGAAATTTCAACTAGTAGTTGTCCTACTTCTTTTTTAGATTTAGCGTCTTTAATAATTGCTCTCTTGTTTGCAGCATCAATTTTGATGTCTAGAAACCTTGTAGTTCCTGCATAAATGATTTCAGCAGTGTAGGTATCTTTATCATTTGGAGTTGTAGTTCCTTTGTCTTCTGTGAAATACATTTTAACTCCTTCCTTCTCTGCAGAAAGCTGAACTGTATCAAAGAATTTTTGAACATTTTCTTTCCATTCTTTGATGGCTTCAACTCTTAGGGCATCTTCATTTTCATTATAGGCTTTAAATCCATCCACAACATGTTGAGTAACAGCTCTTGAAAGCTCAATATACTTAACATTTTGTTCTTTGCCCCAAATGCCGTCAGCAGAAACTAAATCTGCCGGAATGGCGAATTTTTTAGGACCTCCTTGAGATTGGTGAGCATAAAATACTACTTCACCGCTTTTTTCTCTTCTAACTTCTACCTTACCAACTGTTTTTCCATTGCGACCATCAACTACTGTTAGTGATGGCGAATCTGAGCTTTTTCTAATTTGTGCCCATGGATGAGATTTTAGACCGTCTCTGAGATCTGATTCATAAAAATCAATCATTTCATTTAACTTGCGATTGGCTTTTTCTTTTGCATCTCTAAATGCTTTGTCTCTTTCCTCACTGTGTGAAAGAAGAATTTCTCTTCTTGCTCTTTCGGAATCAGTGATCTTCACACCTTCGATAGTTTGGTTTCTATATAAACCATTTGCCTTTTTATCATTAAGAACCAATTCAACTCTCTCCACCTTAGCGTTTGAAATAAAGTTTTCTGGTTTAAAATCTTTTTCTGAAAGATTTCTCATTTGCCCCCTCTTCTTTATAAGGGCTCTTTCAAAAGCAACAAGTGCGTTATATGCACCCATTGAACCATATATATTTTCTTTATTAATGCCTTCAATTTGTGATTTCCAAGATGTAGCATTAATTTTTGTAGCATCTTGTGATGCTAACATATCAATAACTTTGTTTACAGCATCTTTATCTTCACCGGAAAGATTCACTCTTAATTTACCAAGATCTCTGATTTTTTTATACTCTTTGGCAACATTTACCATTTTTTTGTACCATTGATCAGATTTTGGCTTTTCCGTGAATGTAGTTTTGTCAGCACCACCCCACAAAACAACACCTTCATATTTATCAAGATTTTCAATAGTTTTTGCTCCTTTTGGCAGCTCAGCTGAACCAAGCGCAAAACCTGTATTTTTTACAAAAACTTCGCGAGATGGTTTCATTGCCTCCCTTTGTTCTTTGGCGGCTTTTTGAGCTTCCGCTCTCCTATTTGGTACATTACGCCCTCTATCTAAAGAGTTATTTGGTAATGAATTTGGTGCTTTATCTGACATGGTATTTTGTTTTTATTTTTATGTTATTTATAAAGTTTTCATATCATTATACCAAACTTTGCAAAAAAAATCAATATCGTTGACAACACTTTTTTCATTCTGTAGATTTCTGCCTTAATAAATTTTATGAGTCACAGAGACCTAGAAAGCATTGATTACAGTTTAAATGTTTGTGCTGCAATTATTCCAGAGATTAGATTAGTAATATTTAATGTAAGAAATAAGCTTTTAAGTGTTGATGAGGGAATTTCTAGACTTAGAGATCTGTCGAAAATTACAGATGATAGTCTAATAAATTCTAGAATTACTGAGGTGATGGGCTTATTAAAACCCGAAACACTAGAACCTACTATGATGGGATATGAAAAGCTTGAAGAGGAGGTAAGAGATCACCCGTTGGGGCAAATTGTTATTAGCTGTAAGCAAGATCTTAGAGGAGGCGATGCACATTATAATGCACCTTTTGTATGGAAAAGATATGTTTTAACCCTTTTCTTGGCCAAACATGCAATTAAAAACCCTTCGTCAACACTACTGCCTACTAGGTTTATTTGTAGTACTTTAAATGTAACTGGTACCTTGATAGCAACAAATTTAAAAGTTATGAGAAGGTGCTTATCTGAGCATGGCTTTACTGTTTCTAGACAGGAAATTAATGGCAATATTTACTATGGTATAATACCTTTAAATGATGTCGCTAGACTCTCCAGTAAGGGTAACTCTGTTATCTAGATTTTCCTGAGTTTTTTCTAGAATTCCGTTTAGTATGAATCTTGCAAATTCTTGGAGTTTTGGCAGCGGTTCATCTAGGTTGTTTTGCATGAGAAAATCTCTGATCACAAAGGCTCCTAATTGAACTATGGCATCTTTTATCACTTTTTCTTCTTTATATTCAGCCTCTTCAAAGTGTGAAGATGATTCTATTTCTATTTTTTCTATCTTATATGCATATTTGAGAAGCTTGTGTGGTGTTGCATCAGCCGATTCAAGAATGTTTTTAATCCAATTATCTAGTTCTATACGGATTTTAAGTGGAAGGGATTGATCTTGCTGATTAAAAAAAATAAGAGCTTTTTGATCTGGATGAGCTTCCTTAGGTGCCAACAGTGTTTGCATATGGTGTTGAATTTCTAGATTTCCAAGTAAAACAATGGCCAAGACAAATCCTGCTGGAATGTTTTGTTCAAGGGCGCGTGATATCAAAAGAACCAACTCGCTTTTATGGCTATGTTGGATGAATTTTAGTAGGATTTTGAGAAGATCGTCTTCTTTTTGTTTTTGTTTTTTCTCTTCTTTTCTTATGGCTGCTATCTGAGCTGCAGCCGCTTTCATTCTTTCGCGTAATTGCTCAAGAGAGGATTCCGACATCCCCTCTCCGGAATCCATCCCAATAAATGATTCTAAAGACATTTTAAATTTAAGACTTTATATTTACGATTTTATCTTTGTAAATACGACCGTCGAATTTTGTTAGAGCTTTTTCAGTAAAGTAAACTTCTCCGTCTACTAATGAATATATAGTGTGGTCTTTACCCATACCAGCGTTAGCACCTGGAAAAAACTTTGTTCCTCTTTGACGAACAATGATTGAACCTGCTGTAACTTTTTGGCCACCATATACTTTTACCCCAAGGCGCTTCGCGACGGAATCTCTTCCGTTCTTGGTCGAACCTGCTGCTTTCTTATGTGACATGTGCTTTTAATTTAATTTGCCATGTGATTTTATTGTGTTTTGATAGGTTTTGCAAGGCTTTTTTTGAGGTGTTGGTTGGTGTAGTTAGATTATGTAATGTTTTAGAGTTTTTGGCGAGGATATCCCCGGGGATGGCGGGCGGATTTGTGGTGTGGGGTGTGGGGTGTGGGGTGTGGGGTGTGGGCGGATTTTAATGAAGGTGATTATGCAATGTTTTGGCGGAAATACCTAACATATCCCCGGGGATGGGATTTTTGGGTTGTGATGGATTTTGGCGATTTTCTTCGTGGGGAAATGGGGGCAAAGTTAGATTTTTTGAGTTTTTTGATGGAAGTATGTGGGGGGCGCGCGTCAGAGGGCTTTTATGGCGTTTTAGGGTTGAATTCTCAGCGTTAAAAACTGTTGGTTTTTGGCTTTCTGCTGCGGATTTTGGCTTGATTTTTCTGATGAATTTTGCTAATGTTTAGGGCACTTCATAACCTAAAATTTTATGACAAATAGAGAGATTCATGTGAGGTTTTGTGAGCTTGGGGAGGAGAGTCGGAGGATTGTAAATGAGTTGGTGGCGATGCTGCCGGAGATTGCTAGATTGGAGATTTTTAAAGATTATGGTTGTGCTTCGGTTTATGAGTATGCTTGTAAATATGCGGGTTTGAGTTATGCAGTTGTGCAAAAAGCGCTGTGGGTGGAGGAAAAATTGGTAGAGGCGCCGAAGTTAAAAGAGGCTCTAAAAGAGGTTGGTGTGCATAAAGTTGCGCTTTTTGCGACCATTGCGAATAAGGAAAATGATGAGGTTTTAGCGGATAAGGTGAAACATATGAGCAAGCCTGCTTTGCAAGAGCTTTCTAAAGAACTTCGCGGGAATTCTGTGAAGAAAGTTAGTGTGGATTTGGATGCCGAAATGCAATTTTTGTTTGGGAAAATTAAGGAGAAGTTAGGGATTGATGGTGATCAAGAAGCCCTAAAAGCTGTATTCAAAGCGCACTTAGCGCACAAAGATGCTACGAAACAATTTATTAAAAAAGTCCAGAATATCCCCGGGGATGAAAAATCTAAAAACAAAAAACAGCTTTCCGAAGCCGAAAATACCGCAGATACACAGCCAACAAAACCCCACCAATTCAAAGCCCCTTCGGGAGAACACATCCCAGTTTC